>Ga0265297_10000041_pt1 | contig 540697 bp, 486 predicted proteins | sample Munlanlwell13791_FD_192502 | JGI IMG/M metagenome (GOLD analysis project Ga0265297, IMG submission 192502) | Leachate microbial communities from a municipal landfill in Southern Ontario, Canada - Leachate well 137-91 | ecosystem: Engineered > Solid waste > Landfill > Unclassified | place...
ATTTCCAACTGGACGGTGCGGTTGATCACGCGCTGTTCAAGTTCGGCGTTTAAATGGCGGATTTCATCTTCCGCCCGCTTGCGGTCGGTAATGTCGTAAACAATGGAATGGAGGAGATCCTTATTATTTGCACTAATTTTACTGCTGAGCACATCCACATCCCGAACCGAACCATCGGCCCGCCGGTGGCGGAATTCGAAATGGAGCTTTTTTTGGGCTATGGCTATCTCCATCTCTTTTTTTACCTCATCAGGCGACAAGGTATTGATCTCCTGAATTTTCATCTGCTTGAGTTGTTCACGCGACCATCCGTAGAAAACTGCCGCTGCTTCGTTGGCGTCGATGATATCTCCGGTATCCGGATCGATGATCAGTTTGACCGCTATGTGGTCTTCAAACAGTTTCCTGAAAAGTGTCTCGCTCTCCTGCAGTGCCTCCTCCGCACATTTGCGTTCGGTGATGTCGCGTGCCGCTGCAAAGACTCCAACGATCTGTCCCTTGTCATCACGATACACAGAGGCGTTATACAACACCGAAGTCACATGTCCGTCCCGGTGGCGAAGCTCTAACTGGTAGTCACGCACGAAACCTACTCGAAATACTCCTTGATATCCAGTTTGGGCTTGCTCGGGGTTAGAGAAATAGTTGGAAAATTCCGTACCAATGAGTTCTGTACGGGCATACCCTGTCACCGCTTCCGTCGCCGTATTCACGTCCGTAATCCTGCCATCCGCTCCAATCGTCACCAGTGGATCCAGACTGGCTTCAATCAGGCTCCGGTTGTACGCATTTGCCGCATGTAGGGCATCCTCCACCCGCTTCCGTTCGGTGATATCGCGGGCGATTCCCAGCACTCCGATGAGTTTGCCCTCGGCATCATACATTGGGGTCTTGATGGTATCAAATAGTCCCCGGTAACCATCATCGGCGAAGGTAAGCCATTCCTCGTTGGCGCTGGGTTTTCCCGCTGCCATCGCCTTGCGGTCGTGCTCGTGGAAGAAGTCAGCCAGTTCTTTATCTACAAAGTCGTGGTCGGTCTTGCCGACAATGTCCGCCTCCTTGGCCCCGAAAAAGCGCTCGAACCTCGTGTTGCAGGCCAGATAGACGCCGTCCGCGTCTTTCAGCCAGATCAGGTCGGGGATGGTTTGCACCAGGGTGCGCAGACGGACTTCGTTCTCTACCAGGAATCGCTCCGCCTGCTTACGCTGGCCTATATCACGAATATTACATTGGACCAACCTTGCCCTGTCAGCAAGATATATATCCGTATCGATATACTGCCCGGACTTTGTTTTAATCGGAACATCGGTGTAATGAGTAATACCGGTCTCGTTCAATATCTGCATTATCGTTTGGAAATCATCTATATCAACTATGCCGATATCATGAAGCTTTTTCCCAACGGCCTCCGCTAAGGAATAGCCTAACATCTTCTTGATTGCTTGATTAGCATGGGTTATCTTCCCGTCGCATTTTTCGAACAGCACGATCCCGTCGCTTGCCGTCTCAAAAACACTTCTGTAGCGCCCTTCGGACTCTTTTAATAAGTCTTCCAGTCGCTTTTGCTCGGTAATGTCCTCGATGGCCAGGAGGATCATTTTTGTGCCGATGTCTTCCCGATATATTTGGCGGGCATTGAGGAGCATGATTTTATGACCGATGTCCTGGAAATCATGGACAACCTCAAAGTCATCGAATGCTTCATTTTCAGGAAGGACTTCTTCAAGCAGCTCCCGAAGCTTGGGGATGTCCCACTGTTTATTTCCCAGGTTATAGACGAAACTTCCGATCGTTTCACCAGGAGTTACTTTAAAAATTCTGTAAAAGTTGCGGTTGGCCGAGATGATCTTCAGATCCGCATCCAGGACCAAAAGGGGCTCTCGAACAGTTTCCACAATATGTTCGGCTAAGCGAACGGCCTCCTTGGCTGCGCTCACAATAGACATACTTCTATCTGTTGATTTTTCCAACACGACATTTTGCGAGCACAAAGCCGTCAGTTCATCCACGAGTTGTTTCTTTGTCTTATTATAATCTTCCATAGGTTCAACTATTAGGAGGCGTTACTAAAACAAAATAACGAACAGTTCCTTGGACAAATGATTGAATGTGACCTTGCAGGTCGCATTCAATCATTTGTGTTTCGTCGGCCCTTTTATATTCCCGTATGTATCGTCGACAAAACTTTATGCGACTTCAGCGGGGAAGTCGAGATTCCAACGGTCGGTGTCCCATATCTGCACCAGTCGGCCGTCGGCAGTGATGGCATAGATCGATTTCTTGTTCCCCGCGGCGTTAGTCGGGAAGACGGCGACCCCGTTTTGGAAGCGCAGTTCTCCATGCCCTACCTTCTCGACGGGGAAGTCGAGGAGCCAGCGGTCGCTGTCCCAAATCTGTGCCAATCGGCCGTCGGCGGTTATAGCATAGATCGACTTCTTGTTACCCGCGGCGTTAGTTGGAAAGACAGCGGGGTTATTCTGGAAGCGCAGTTCTCCCTGCCCTGCCTTCTCGGCGGGGAAGTCGAGGTTCCAACAGTCGGTGTCCCATATCTGAGCCAACCGTCCGTCGGTTGTGATGGCATAGATCGACTTCTTGTTCTCCGCGGCGTTGTCCGGGAAGACGGCGGGGCTGTCCTGGAAGCGCAGTTCTCCCTGCCCTGCCTTTTCGGCGGGGAAGTCGAGGATCCAGCGATCGCTGTCCCAAACCTGGGCCAACCGGCCGTCGGCAGTGATGGCATAGATTGACTTCTTGTTCCCCGCGGCGTTAGTCGGGAAGACGGCGGGGCTGCCCTGGAAGCGCAGTTCTCCCTGCCCTGCCTTCTCGGCGGGGAAGTCGAGGAGCCAGCGGTCGGTATCCCAAATCTGCGCCAATCGGCCGTCAGTGGTGAGCAGGTAGATTGACTTCTTGTTCTCCGCGGCGTTGTCCGGGAAGACGGAGGGAGTACCCTGGAAGCGCAGTTTTCCCTGCCCTGCCTTCTCGGCGGGGAAGTCGAGGAGCCAGCGGTCACCGTCCCAAATCTGCGCCAATCTGCCGTCGGCAGTGATAGCATAGATCGACTTCTTGTTCGCCCCTGCGTTGGTCGGGAAAACAGCGACCCCGTTTTGGAAGCGCAGTTCTCCCTTCCCTGCCTTCTCGGCAGGGAAGTCGAGGTTCCAGCGGTCGGTGTCCCAAATCTGTGCCAATCGGCCGTCGGTGCTGGTGACGTAAATCGACTTCTTATTTCCCGATGCGTTGGTCGGGAAGACGGCGGGACGTCCTTTGAAATTCACCACGAGGTTATCAGCCATGTTCGTACTCCTTTCTACTTGTTTTGTTAGTCATGTTCTTAATATAATCTTCTATTGTTTAGAATACTTATGTAGGTTACGACTCCCCAGCCCTCAGATGAGGGCCGCCATTTCCCTTCTCAACCTGCTTTCTTCATTTTCCCATCGGAGGCCGCGAAATTTATCCCACCACTTTGCGCTATAGAATCCCACCACGGCCCCGATAATAAGAATCAGCAAGGCGTGAACCAGGACGGGTTGAACTTCCATCATCGCACCTGATTTAAAGTATCCGTAAATACGAGATGTTAAATCAGGTTTGTGGTAAATATCGATCAAACGGCTCTTTTTTTCTACCACCTTTAACAAGTCTTGATAGATTCTCAAAGTTTCACCGGCTTGCCGATGAGCTAAACGATTATCCCCCCCCTTGTAGAGTGCGAGGGCCAGCGGAAGATTATTATTCGTTCTCCGTAATTTCTCTTCCAGAATTCTAACGCCTATCAGTATATCGACGTCAGGCCACTTGGTACTCGCCCACGGTGTTTGCATCAGGCCCATATATCCTTCAGATGACACTGCATCTTTCCTGAACCCGGACTCTGTATCCATCAAACTTACGACAAGTGCCGGAGAGATCTGGCGATTGGCAACTTTGCAGGCATTTGTTACGGCCCTGGATAGCGTTTCTATCTGATCTTTAGGCGCGCCCCGGTGCAGAAGTGAATATCTCGACGCTTCCATTAAAGGGTCTCTCTTTTCCACTTCAGGAGGGAGGAGAGTTCTTTCGAAAGAAATGATGAGAGGGAAGAGAAGGACAATAATAATCAGCAGGACTAAAAATCTTGTGGACACAGGAACACCTCCTTTTCTCGAAATCCTTGATTATCTATATGGTCTATCAAGAATATCGTCTTTTGCCAGGCATCCCCATCCCATGCGAACCTGCGGTAGGTCACAGGCAGGATATTCAATCAATCAAACTTAATGAATCAGACTGGCATTGTTATCAGTTACTTAAGCGTTGTGATCCCCCTTTATTCTGTGTTTCTCTCAGCTTTGTTACTTTGCCCCGGCGGCCAGGGAGGTCTCGATCCGGGCGAGGCGTTCTTCGAGCCTATCCATTGCCTCCGGCAGGGCCTGCTGGCTCTTGGCCCGAGAACAGAAAGCGGGGTTGTTCACCCACCAGTCCATTCCCATTTCCTTGGCCTTATCGACGGAACAGATGACGAGGCGGATCTGGATCGTCAAGAGCTCGACGTCCACCAGGTTGATCCGGATATCGCCGGCAATGACAATTCCTTTGTCCAGGATCCTTTCAAGAAGATCCGCCAGATTCGTACTTTCCAAAGAATGCCTTGCGCTGCGTTGGATTGCCATTTTCTTTCCCTCCTGCTATAACAATTTTCCCAAAGGTCCCAAATCGAGATTCAAATCATCATCTTTGAGACCGAATTCGCGGCTGATCCTCGTGATTTCCTCGGACTGACGCATCAGGGTGAACCCGAGCCGCTCGATCTCTGCATCCGTAAGGCCCCCCCCGTCAATCCGGCGCAGAGCCTGTTTCTCCAATAGTTCGTGGAGAAGCTTGACTACGGTCAGTACCAGTTGGGCCAGGCCGTTTTTCGTTTTTTCATGGTCGAGGTTCAGGCGCCGGGGTGAGGGCTTGTTGCTTCTTAAAGATTGCCGGTCATGCCGCAGCGACTGCCGGTCGTTCCAGGGCGCTATCAGCTCGCACCCGGGACTATGTCCTTTACTCTTAGTCTCCTGGCCTGCGCCTTGGGGCATCATCGTTTGCACAAAGTCTCCTAAGACCGCAGACTCCACTCTTGATCCTTCCGGGATTTCCATTTTTTCTCCTTCCGGATGGTGATCATACGGATTTGCAACATTTGTCATAGCGCCAGTCCCTCCTCCCGCCGGGCCGTTTCCACGGAGGTAAGAATGACCTGCAGGCCCAGGTAAATTAGATCAACATCGGCGACCGAAATCATGACGTCACCCACGATCACGGCCCCCTTGTTGAGAACCCGGTCCAGGACCTCGCAAAGGCTGATATGTTCTTTTTCATCCAGGGCATAATCAGGCATATTGCACCTCACTGATAAAGGAGCTCTCCCAAGGCTTCGAGATTTTCGATTCCCCGGGGATCGCTCTGATGATACACTACTGTTTGCCGGATATTGGGGAAATCCGAAGCAAATTCTTTTCTGACCCCTGACTCTCGGTGGAAAAGGGATGCACAGAGCGGATCGGGTCCGGCCGGTGTCGCCATGTTCATAAACAGACAGGGGACAGGGATTTCCAGACGTCCGCAGGCGGCAACAAGGTCCGTCGTTTCGGTAAAGGACATCTCCGTGAGGATACTGACCGCGGAGAGGGCCGCCCGGGAGGGGTCGCGCAGGGTCGCCCGCAGGCGTTTCAGATCCTTGGATATCCTGACCAGACGTTGGGTGATCTCCGGCAACCGGAAGATCTTTCGATACTTCAGGAAGATGCCGAAGACCGCTTTCAACCAATCCTCGATTATTTCCGGCAGTTCGAGAAGCCTGATCAAATGCCCTGTCGGCGCGGCGTCCAGGATCAGGAGATCATAGTTCTTCGGGGTGAGGTAATCCATCACCGCCGCCAGGGCCATCAGTTCGTCGATGCCGGGGGGCGACAGATCCATGATCCGTTCCATGACTTCCCGATCAAAGGTCAGATCGAGGTTCGGCAGAATCCGTTTCAGAAATTGTGCAATCTCTTTCCGGTACTGTTTTTTCAAGGCCACAAAATCGGCGGTGGCGTCCACTTCCATCACCCACAACCCCGGGGCCGCCGGTTGCGGCTCGGGGCCGACGGGCATATCCAGACAGTCGGCAAGGGAATGGGCGGGATCGGCGGAGAAGAGGAGAATTCGCTTTCCTGTATAGGCACGGGCCAGACGCAGGGCCGTGGCGCAGGCCAGGGTGGTCTTGCCGACCCCGCCTTTTCCTGCAAAAACGAGCATTGCCGTTCCCGGCGGCGGCAGGGGAGAGGGGTTGTCAACGCGGGGCAATACCGGCTGCAGGGATAACAGATCTTCCCCCGGTGGGTGCGGCGCCACTCTCTTTAAGCCTGCCCAGAAGGACCGGAGAGATTTCATGCCTCTTATCTCTTCAGGATACATTGGAACTCCCCAGAGGAGAAGCTTTGCAAAGACAGACTCCCCGAAGATGCGGTCCAGATCCTGCAACTGACTGCTGCGGATATGACGGCAGAGTAGGCAGGGACTTTCCGGGTACAGGCGGTTGACAACTACATCCACGACGCCGATGCCGAGACGCCGCAATTCCCGGACCAGGTCCAGGGTCTCTTCAATGCTCAGGGTCTCGGCCAGCATGACTGGGATAAAACGACAACGCTTGTGATCTTTGAGGAGCTTTTCCATCTCTTTGACGGAAGCGGCGAGTCCTTCGATGAAGTTGTCGAGGTCGTTCCGCTGATAGGTTCCGTGGAAGATCTTTTTCATATAGCGGTGCTTGGCCAGGAGGGCGTCCAGGGCCTCCAGCCATTTCCGGATCATGTCGGGCATCGCCATGAGGCGCAGGGTATGCCCCGTTGGGGCCGTATCAATGATGATCCCGCTATATGTTTCCTCCTTGACCCAGCGGCTGATCTCCAGGAAGGCCATGAGTTCATCCATCCCCGGCAGGGAAAGCTCCAGGAAACGGTTGATGTCCTCTTCATCCAGGAAGGTGCCCCGGGAGGCGATTTCCATAAGTCGCTGCCGGTTCTTCTCTTTGAAATCGGTGAGATAGGCCGGGGCGTCCAGTTCCATGACCTGAAGATTGGCCGGAATAGCTGCCCCGGCAAGGCTGTCCGCCAGGGAATGGGCGGGATCGGTGGAAACCAGCAGTAGGGATTTGTCGGGATACAGGCGCGCTAGATGGAGCGCCGTCGCCGCGGCGGCCGTGGTTTTCCCGACGCCGCCCTTGCCGCCGAAGAGCAGGAGCTGCATGTTTACATCGGTCAAAAAGCCCGGTTTCTCTGGCGTACTGCGCATCGATCCTTAACCTTAACCCCCGGAAAGTATTTCCAACCGTCATTCCGGGCTTGACCCGAAATCCAGCGGCCTACTTTCTCTTACGTATTGCCACCATCTCTTCCTCTTCATCGCTTTCGTCGTCCTCGTCTTCACCGCTGTCTTCACCTTCCCTGATGGTGTCGAGGCGGTCGAGGAGGGTCTTTTCGGCAGCGTCAAATTCCGCTTCCGTCATCTGTCCCGTCTCCAACATCATGTATAGTTCGCTGAGTTTGGCCGTGATGGCGTCGGCCTCGTTGGCCTGTTCCGCCTCGACCGCGTGATGGATCTCCTTGAAGACCCAGAAGAGGCTGCGGACAGGGAAAAGGAGGACGTCATCGATCAGGAACATCTTGGCACTCCCTATGATTCCGGACGGCCGGGCGTCCTTTTCAGTGAATTCGCCCACGACAAGAGGGGCATTTCCCCCTTGCCTCCCATCGCAGTTCCACGTCTACAACAAGGCGTGGCTCATAGGTTGGTGAAGGTCTTCAGGAGAGGAGTTCCACGTCCACAAAGTTATGCGGCGCCCAAGGGCCGTTGAAATCGAAGGCAAAATTGTTGTCAAACCCGCGAGCGGCCTCAAATATGGCCGCCTCAAATTCCTTGTCCATCGCCTCCCGCGCGACCAAGCAGGCCAGATTCATGACCTCTCGTTCGGTTCGGGAGATGTTCCGTTTGATTTCGAAACAGGACGGAGACAGTATCTCCTCGACCCTTTCGGTGTGTTCTTCCCGATCCTCCTGGAGGACCCGGTCGAAGAGGCGTCCGACTTCGATCTTGTCTTCCTGGGTTGGTACACGGCTTTTCCCCAAGAACTGGTCCCGGGCCGTCCGGATCTCGGCATGGGTGTTGACAAAGTATTCAAAAATATTCGGTACATCCCATGCTACCCGCAGCCCCATTTCCACCTTGCCATGGACACGGCGAAGCTGTTCGGCGAATGGTTTTCGATTTAACGAGAGGATCCGTTTGATCTCCTTCGCCCCCTCAGCGATAACTCCGAAGGTGATGGGCAGAGGGGTCTCTTCTTCCATAAGGCGTTTGAGTACGCCTTGGTGCGCCGCGATATGGCGGCGTTCGGGGCGAATCTTCCCGTTGCTGAAGTTACTAACGACGGCGCCGACCTGGCCGTCTACAATAAGATAAACCCGTTCCCCGTCGATGCCGATATCGCCATACTCACGGTCCCCTGTGGCCGGGATGATGGCGTACAGATATTTACCCGTATTTTTCGTTGCTTTGCCGCCCATACTGACGTCCCCCCTTCGTGCTTCCTCTGTGCAGTTTATGTCTTGGCAACGCCGCCTGTTTTATGATGCGTTCCCTGCTGATGCTTGGGATGGACGGGCTTATGGTCTTCCTTCTCCTGGAGATCAGCCGCTGCCTGCATATATAAATTCACTGATCTGATGAGACTGTTGCTCAGCCTGATTTCCAGGAGAGAATTGCATTTAAAGCACTTGATCTGACCCTCATAATCCCTGTAAGCGTCATCGAGACCGATTCTGTGACCGCAGGACAAACATCTGACTGTCTGCCAATATAAATTTGCCGATCTGACGAGGCCATCGCTCAGCTTGACTTCCAAGAGGGCTTGGCAGGTATAGCACTTGATCTGACCCTCATAGTCACTGTAGGCGTCATCGAGATCGATGGTGTGACCGCAAGACAAACATCTGATATTCATCTGCATCTCCTTTCTTCCTGACTTTCTGTTATCCCTTCATGCCTCTTCCATTGTCCGGCCAGCCAAGCAAAACGGAGCCGCCGGTTGATCAGGGCGATGATATCATGTTGGACGCGCCGCGCTTCCCCGGCGCACGAAAAAAAACCTGTATTAGTTCGGCAGGCCCGGTGACCGGGCACGCAACGGTTCGTCGGTATATGGTGTGAATCATAGATGGTCAGCATGGCTTCTCCTCCTCTCAATAGCGGATCTTGAAAGGCCCCGTTGTCGTCCGTGGGGATCCCGTCGGTACCTCCGGCCCTCTCGGTCCGGAGACAGGCCGGGGAATGCCTTTGGCTTCCAGAGCACTAAAGATCTCCTGCCTTGCCGCCTCGATGTCCTGGAAGCGCTGATCAATCTTTTGCACTCTTTCCAAGGCGCTCTGTTTCTCCTTCCCCCGGCGGAACTTTTCCATCTCAAGGATACTGAGCTTCATATAGGCCTTGTAAGGGATAGTGCCGTCATCCGCACGGCCGGAGAGCGTCTTGATGTCCTGGACGCCTCTCATGACTCTTTTTGTCATTGGCGAACCTCTTTACCTTTCTCCTTAGCCGGCCTCGCTGGTCCGCAGATCTTGTGGATCACTTCTTCCACCTTCTGCATCATGACCGGTTGGCCGCCTCGGGTAATCTTGGCGGTATCGGTGGCCAGGACATCCCGGCATACCATCTGAAAAAATATATCGCCCCCATTGGCGCGCCGGTGCTGTGAAGCAAGGATCCTGCCGATGGCGATCCCCGCCCGGATGGTCGGACGGTTGTTATTCACCCCAAAACTCCTCAATTCTCGGACAATATCCACTATCCGCTCGGCGTCTTCCCGGGGGAGCCCCGATTTCCTCGTGACGATCAGGATTTCCGTATCCCGGTCATAGTGTTCCAACTGGATGGTGATCAGGCGGTCCATCAGGGCGTCCTGGGTTTTGTGGACCCCGGCGTATTCTTCGGGATTGGAGGTAAAGATAGCCCGGAACTCTGGGTGCACGGACATATAGCCTTCACCGGAGCGGCGCAGTTTCGGCAGATTAAGAATCCCCTCGGAGAGGACGCTCAAGAGGGCGTTGTTCGCTTCCGGCCGGGACCTATTGAATTCATCGTAAATGAGTATTTCCCCGCGCTCACAGGCCGTGGTCAACCGGTTGTCCACCCAGAGGCTTTTCATTTCTTCCTCGGTCTTCAGTACCGAGTGGATGTAATTGTCGACAACCTTGTTTTTCCGGTAACCGGAGTCCTTGCCAACAAGATCGGAACTTCCGAATTCATCGTCCCCGTGCACCAAAGTGACCGGACGACCGAGCATGGAGGCCACGTGAAAAGCGAGAGTTGTCTTTCCCGTTCCCGCTACGCCGGAGAAATGGACGGGATAACCCGCCACAAGGTAGGCCAGGGCACGCTGGGTGACCTGTTCCACATAGGGGGACAAAACAAAGGCGTCGCTTGCTTCCGGTTTAACACAGTCTTCCCCGGCCGATACCCGCACTGTTGATGAACTGACGACTCTTACGGCATTCTTACTCATGAACTCCCTTCCCCTTTCTATCTTGTTCAATAATCCATCCTTTACCTCTGCACTTCAGACAGGCCATTGCCGGGGCCGAGGCGTCATCGCCCGAACCTTTACACGCAGGACAAGATACAGTCGGCTGCAGAGGCCGGGAGACAGAGCCCCTGCCGCCGCACGTGGTGCAGGTAAGGGTCTTGACGGCCCCTGTACCCTGGCAATGGGCGCAGCTAACGGCCGGCGTCTGGACCGATACTTTACCGCTTCCCCCGCAAACGCAGCAGGTGGAACGAGAAGACATGATATCGAAGGGATCTCTTCCCCGACCGCGGCAAAAGGCGCAAACAATCACTTCAAATACTACCGGATCCTGGATCGGACGCCTTTTCTTCATGTCTACTCCTTTATTTCTTGCCCCGTTTACCTCTGCTTGCCGTTTTGGCGGGTTTTTCATCCAGCCGGCGCTTCTCGTTCTGTTTCGGCGTCTCCGGACTTGCAAAGGCGGGGGGTGGCATTTTAACCTTGGGGGGTTCAACCTCCGGAGGTGCAGGCGCTGCCGCCTTCTTTTCCGCTTCTTTTTTAAGTGGCTCCATGGATGTGACCGGGGGGGGCTCCGCCGTGAACTCAGGTTTTGCGACGACTTCCTGCTTTTCTTCTTTTTTCAATGGTTCATTGAAGGTGGCCGGTAGCTTATCTGCCTTGAACTCAGGCGCCGCGACCGCCTTCTTTATCGGTTCTTCCACCGGTTGCTTCACAGGCGCTGTGAGCTCCGGTTCCTTCCTCAATTGAACGGATTTCGTTTGAACGGGACTGGACTTGCGGGAAATCTGTCCGCGCCAGGCAAGTCGGGCTCCCATCATATCATCCGCCGTCTCTTTGCACATGCCCGTAACCTGTCTTTTCATTTCTGCCAGAAAGATTCCCCGGTCATGCCTTCCCTTCCGGGCCATATCGCTCCGGTCTTTTGAAAAGTCTCCCAGCAGGGTGTTCACCTCGCTGATCACGGCAGCCACAAAAGCATTCCGCTCCTCGCCGGTCTTTCTTGCCATCGCCTGGTGCGCGGCCGTAAAGTCGGCCCGCATGGAGGCAACAGCCGCAGCCAGGTCACTGGCGCCGTGCGCCAATTCCTGCATCAGCGCCCCGCGCGTACTTCGCAGGGCGTCAACCTCCCCGCGTAAACGGGTCATATCATCGGTCAGATTACCCATGATGATTCTCCTTCATCTTCCCCCGAAACCGGGATACCCATGAAAGGCGGTCTGCAAAAGCAGCCGCGCCCCACGGGTATACCTCATTCAGGTCAAGCTTATGCCGGAGCCGCTGCACTGGCTGTCAGACCAATCGCCTCGGCGTATTTGAGATATGTCTCAACCGAAGCAATAACCACTCTCGCTTCGATGGAAAGCAGTTCGATCCCGACCAGGGATACCTTCACCCAGGCGTCGATCACGATACCTTTGTCGAGGATCCGGTCGACAACTTCTGCCAAACTCGATGAATCTGTAGATTTCTGAACCTTGGCCATCGCTAATTCCTCCCTCTTGTGTTGTAATTTTTTTATTTTGATTTACCTAACCAGGCACGACGAGCGCCGGCAAGATCGGAGGCAGTTTCTTTTCTCATCCTGCCGACCTGCTTCTTGATCCTCGCTACGTATGAGGTGCGCTCTCGTCTCGACTTTCTGGCCATTGCGTCGTGGGCGGCGGCAAAATCAGCCTGCATGGCTGAAACGTTGGAGGCCAGTTCCTTGGCCCCGCGTGCCAACTCCTGCATTAGTGCACCCCGATCACTCCGCAGGGCGTCAACCTCTCCTCGTAAACGGGTCATGTCATCGGTCAAATTGCCCATGATGATTCTCCTTCACTTTCTCCAGATACGGGAAGACCCATGAAAGGCGGGTGCTTTACACAAGCCCCGCCCCATGGGCATCCTTATCTTAAGTCTTAGGCCGGAGCGGCTGCACTGGCTGTCAGACCAATCGCCTCGGCGTATTTGAGATACGTCTCGACCGAAGCAATAACTACCCTCGCCTCAATGGAAAGCAACTCGATCCCAACCAGAGATACTTTCACCCAGGCATCGATCACGATACCCTTGTCGAGGATCCGGTCGACAACTTCCGCCAGACTCGATGAATCCGTTGATTTCTGAACCTTGGCCATCGCTAATTCCTCCTTGTATTTGTTGTTTAGGCATGCCTGATTCCTATATGAGCAACATACATGCCACCCCTCCGGAAAGGTTTCCGCCGAGCCATCCCTGGATCGCAAAAAGCCGTTATTCCCGTGCAGGCTGGAAATCGAAAAATAGTGTTCATAATCCAGAGGGTGTGAAACTACTTGAAAAGACTGGATTCCCGCCTGCGCGGGAATAATGTGGAGAGAAAGCATCAAGGGGGAAAAAGTATTTTTCAGACCTTTTTGAATGTACCATATAGAATAAAAAAGGGGACGTCTGAGCTTTCTTGGCGGCAATTAGGGAAGCGTGGCTATGGAATCCATTCCTGAGATGACGGGAAGGTTTACCCTACCGGGAGGAGTAGCGGGTAATGACGTCCACAATCTCATCGTGATCGAAGGGCTTGCCGACGAAGGCGGTGATAAGCCCAGACTGGAGGGCTCCCTTAATGGTCAGGTCGTCCTGGTAGAAGTAGCCCGAAACGATTACAATAGGCAGATGGACGTTTGTTTTGCTGAGCTGCCGGGCCAATTCGAGGCCATCGCCGTCGGGCAGTTTGGCGTCTAAAAATGCCATGCCGAATTGATTGCTCTCTGTCAGGGCAATTGCTTCCCGAGCGCTCAAGGCCTTCATGCTGGCAAAACCGGTCTTGCGGATGATATTTTCAAGAATCCAGCACATCTCGGGCTCGTCATCGACGACGAGAATCGGGGCGTGTTTCTCGTTCATGGTTCCCCTCCGCCATAACGGGCCGGCAATTTTATCGTAAAGATGCTTCCCCGTCCTTCAATGCTTTCCACGTCAATGGTCCCTCGATGCTGTTTCACGATGGAGTAACAGAGAGACAGGCCCAGGCCGGTCCCTTTTCCCACAATGGAAGTCGTATAAAAAGGATCGAAGATCTTGCCGATTTCCCGGGGGGAGATGCCGCAACCGGTGTCCGTAACCTGCACCCGGACCTCGGAATGGATCATTTTCACGTCAATTCCCAAGCGCCCGCCGGTGGGCATGGAATTCATGGCGTTCAAGAAAAGATTCATGAAGACCTGTTGGAGCAGCGTGGCCACCCCTTCAACCATGACCGGTTCCTGCGGAAAGGAGGTATTGATTTCGATCTTGAGGATATTGGCATGATAGGTTACGAGGGTCTGCGTTTCCCTGATCAGGGAAACAAGATTGACCAGGGTTGTCCGGGTGGTGGTGGAAGGATGGGAATATTTGAGGAGATTCTCGATGATGGCCGAGGTCCGCTGGATGCCCTTGTGAATTTTTTCCGCGCACTCCCGGCGAAACTCCAGCGTCCCTTCCTCTTCCATAAGAAACTGGGCGCTGGACGAGCAGATGGCCAGGGGGTTTCGGATTTCATGGGCGATGCCGCCCGCCATGACCCCGAGGGCGGCAAATTTCTGGGATTGATGCAGTTCCGTCTCGAATTTCCTTTTCTCTGTCAAATCCCGGCCCACGGCCACGACGCCCGCCGTCTGATTGTAACTGTCCTTCAGCGGTGAAAAGACCCAGGATACAGGTATGGACAACCCCTTACTGGTCTGCAAGGGGCATTCCTTCGTCTGGACGTACTTGCGGGTATCGATCCGGGAAAAAATCTCCCGGATATCCTTGCGGTCCTCATCGGCGCAGAAATCGGTAAAACTGTGTTCCCGCACCTCCACCGCTGCATAACCGGAAAGCCTTTCCGCCGCTGTGTTCCAGGTTAAAATCCGACCTTTTCTGTCTATGGAAAGGACAAGGTCGCTGGCGCTCTCCACGATACTTGCCAGATGCCGCTCCACCCGCCGCACCTCTTCGCTCAGGCGCACCTGCTCCGTCACATCGTCCATGAGGAGGACCGCCCCTTCCACCCGGCCCTGCCAGGTGAAGGGCAGGATGCTGTAATAGTAGATACGGATGGGCACCCCGGGGGCGCGGTAGGTCATCCGTTCTCCCTTGGAAGGCTGATTTTTTTCAATGACCTGGCGGATACGCTTGGTAATATCCATCTGGTCGAGGATGATGGTGGGGAAAACTTCTTCCAGGCGGTAACCGATGGTGTTGGCAAGAGTCCGCTGCCCCTTTTCTAGGAAATTACGGTTCGCCGAAACAATGCGCATGTTCTGGTCAATCAAGAGGACGGACGAGGGAATGGCATCCAGGAGCATGGTGTAAAGTTGCTCGTACCGCCCTGAAAGTTCATGGCTTGCTGCAATCAATGCTTTGTCTTCCATCGACAACCTCTCCTTTCACTTCGCTGGGGAGAGATCGGTAGTGACAAAATTATACGGCGGCCAGGGGCCACTGAGCATGGCCTCGTCATTTCCTTTCGTCATCACATCCCCGAAGGTTTCCCGGAAGCGGTTGACATCGCTTTCCGGTGTCAGGAAATAAAGGGATAAGATAACAGATCCCTTTTTCGTATCCGTTTCTGTTCGGTGTCTGGCGTAAAGCCCGGAAAAAGCCCCTATATAACGATCTATAAGTGCCTGGCGACCCTGAAAGGTTTCCTCCTGCATTCGGTAATGGACCTTCCGGAGATTAAGATAGTCGTGGCCGCTCAGTGTCAGTTCTTCCTTTGCCTCCACCGTTGTTACGGTAACGAAAGGAGCGTTTGCATAGTTGCTCGTCCCTTCCTCCCGGGCATAGGAATCATTTTCGGGAAGTAGTATCCGTATCCCCATTTCGACATGGCCCGCTAATTCCGCAAGCAGGGTCTCATATTGACGCTGTCTTGCCTTCAGGATGTCCTGAATCGCCGAAATCCCCTTCAGGAAGCACCCGTATCTCATCGGGACAATCGCCTGGCGGTTATGGAGCGTTTCTACCACCTGGGCATATGCGAGCAGTTCGGCAATCGGCGCCGCCCCCTCTTCGATGTCCAGCTCCGATGCGGCAACACATAGCCCATGAGCTTCGACAAAGATTACCGGCTTACCTTTTACACCCGTTATAATTTCATTAATTCCGGGATCTTTCACGATACCGTATAAAAGATATGCCATGATCCCTCGTCCTAAAGCTCCGGGGTGAAGTGGTAGGGGGGCCAGGGGCCGGAAAGCTCCACTTGGAGCCCCTGAGACTCATGCTGTTTGTTCCATTCGTCAGTCGTACGCTCCAGAATATCCATGGACTCATCGGGAACGAGCAGGGCGCCGTAAAAAAACATCTCATCGTCCCTGCCGGTAACCTCCCGTGACTGGAGACGACATTCACTGACACTCACGGACGCCTCCTTAGCTAACTTTCCGATTTCCTCCCCCATCCCCTTGATCCAGGACGTCGTCGCCTTATCCACCGCCCCTTTGATTTTTTGCTCAAAAAAATAGCGCTTCCCCGGAGAAAGTCTCGCCAATTGTTCCTTTTCCGCTGCCAGTCGCGCTGCAGTAACCCGCGCCCTGGCCTGGGACAGGTTTACATATCCCTTGAGAGTCCATTCCTGCTTGCCTGCCACATCATGGAAAAACTTCTTCAGTACTTCCCGTCGCTGCCGTAATGGTTCCTCCAAGGCCGTCAGGGAAGAGAAAACCGTTCCGAAACGGACGGGCAGTACTGCCCCTTGATCCATTGCGGCCATAATGACTTCTTCGTGACGGAGTGCCCGGGGGGCCATCCACGCCAGATTCTCCATCTTCTCCTTCGCCCCGGGGCCGGAGAATTCATCGAGTTCAACTGCGGAAAGAACAGCAGCGATATCCCCGACGACTTCGACAAAAAGTGGATGTTCCCCATCAATCCCTGTGCCGGCAGCTTCCAGAAGGGATGCAGCCGGCGTCAGACAAAAAAGATATATTCCCCTGCTCCTCATCCCATCCCCCTTAGCACTTCTGCGATGGCCTCATCGATATCCTGGGGCCGGATGATGATGGCCGGTTCTCTCCCCCCTCCTTTTCCCAGGGTTGCCACAGCGCGGCGCACCGCTGTCATGGCCGCCTTGCGCACAACAGCGGCAATGTCGGCCCCGCTGAAGCCTTCTGCTTTCCCGGCCAGGGTGCCGGGTTTTATATCTTTGGCCACGGGCTTCTGCCGGAGATGGACGGCAAATATCGCCTCCCGATCCTGCTCATCCGGCATCATCATCTCCACGATATCATCGAAGCGTCCCGGCCTGAGGACCGCCGCATCCAACATATCCAGGCGGTTGGTCGCCCCCAGGACGAGAACCCCCCGGAGTTCGTCGATCCCGTCGAACTCGGCCAGAAACTGGCTCAAGATACGCTCCGAGACATGAGAATCCGACGACCCGGCGCTCCGGGTCGGGACGAGGGCGTCGATCTCATCGAAGAAGATGATGCAAGGGGCCGCCTGTCTGGCCTTGTGGAATATTTCCCGGACTCCCTTCTCCGACTCTCCGACCCATTTCGACATCAGGGCCGGCCCTTTGACGGATATGAAATTCACCTGGCTCTCCGTGGCAATGGCCTTGGCCATCATCGTCTTGCCACACCCCGGCGGGCCGACTAACAGAATCCCCTTGGGCGGCGTCACACCCCCCTTTTCAAAAAAATGGGGGTACTTCAGAGGCCACTCTACAGCCTCGATGAGGCGCTCCTTCAGCGAGGCAAGCCCGCCCACATCTTCCCAGTGAATATTAGGGGATTCGACGAAGACCTCCCGGATGGCCGATGGTTCGATCTCCCGCAGAGCTGTCAGGAAATCCTCCATCCCCACCTCGAGTTTCGCCAGGGTTTCGTAGGGAATCCCGGCCTGGCCGAAATCGATCTCCCCCATGATCTGGCGCAGGCAACTCATGGCCGCCTCCCGGCAGAGGGCCTCTAAATCGGCGCCGACGAAACCGTGGGTGATCTCGGCCAGGTGTTCCATCTGGACGTCCGCAGCCAGGGGCATCCCCCGGCTGTGAATTTCGAGAATCTCGAGTCTGCCGCGCCGATCCGGGATCGGGATGACGATCTCCCGGTCAAAACGGCCCGGACGCCGCAGCGCCGGGTCAAGGGCGTTGGGGATATTTGTGGCGGCGATAACGATCAGGTTTTGCCTTTTGTTGAGGCCGTCCATGAGGGCGAGAAGCTGGGCGACGACCCGCTTTTCCACATCCCCGACGACGTTTTCCCGTCGGGGGGCGATGGCATCGATCTCGTCAAGAAAGAGGATACTCGGTCCCTTCCGTGAGGCTTCTTCGAATATTTTCCTGAGATGGGCCTCGCTTTCGCCATAGAATTTATGGATGATCTCCGGTCCGCTTACGGAAAAGAAATTTGCCTCCGTTTCGTGGGCAATGGCCCTGGCGATGAGGGTCTTCCCGCAGCCGGGCGGGCCGTAGAGGAGGACCCCCTTGGGCGCGTCGATTCCGAGGCGCTCAAAAACCTCGGGATAGCGCAGGGGCAGCTCGATCATCTCCCTGATGCGCAGGAGCTGGGATTTCAGACCGCCGATGTCTTCATAGGCCAGGGTCCGCCCGCCCCCAGGTTCTTCCGCCTGAGACTTGCCAATGACGAGGATGGTGGCCGGGTTGATGATGACCGGCCCCTTGGGAGTAACCGATTCCACCTTGAAGAAGGCGGCGCGGCTCCCGAACAGGGCGGCCTGTATCTTCGCCCCCTCCATGACCGGCAGGCCGTCCAGTAGGCTGCCAATATACTGGAGATCACGCTCCGACGGCGTAACGTTGGTCGGCGTCAGGACGATCCGTTCCGCCGGACGGCACTTCAATTTGCTTATTTTCACCGTTTCGTCGAGACCGACACCGGCGTTCTCCCGGGTCAGGCCGTCCAACTGGATCCGGGACTGGCCACGGATCTCTTTATAGGCGGGCATGACCTTGCATAGGGCCTTGCGTTTTCCCTCGACTTCCACTGTATCGCCTACGACAGCCTGGAGCCGCTCGAGGTCTTCCGGCCCCATCCGGGCCAGGGCCCGTCCGACATCCTTGGTCAGTGCTTCCGTTACCTTCAGCTTTATAAACGGCTGTTCAGTCATATTTCCTCACCTGTCCTTATCCCGCTTTTTCGCACCGGATGGTCACGATGCCGTTATTGCACGTGACTTTTGGTTTCCCCTTCGCAAGTATATGGCTGAGAAGGATCTCCTTCCGGTACTTCTTCTCCCCTTTCTCGGCAAAAATCGTCAGAACATCGTCCCTTACCTCGATCATGATATCCTCTTTCCCCACGCCGGGCATTTCCGCGATCAGAGTGGTGGCGTCGGCGTCTTCAAAGACGTCGACGAGAGGTTCATGGATCTCCTGGACCACTGCCGCGCCGGTTTTCTTGTCCTTCCGGACATTTCCGAAAGGTTCCACCTTGATCGCATCTCCCTTCCCACCGAGGCCCGTTTTAAAACTGAAGCCATAGACCCCCTTGACGCCGCCTTCCTTGGATGGGAAGGTGAACTCTCCCTTTTTAGTGACGGTTTCACCTTTCTCCGAGATCTCGGTGAGTTTTTCGGCGATGTCGGTCAAACCGCTGATAATGCGGCTGAAACTGCTTTCGCCCCCGGCCTTTTCTTCAGCCCCTCCTTTACCGGCCCGACGTTTGGAAAGGCGTTCCCCCGCATCGGCCAGATCACCCAAATTATTTATGAATCCCGATAGGCTGCTGAAAATTCCACCCCCGATGTCGCCCCGATCGGCGTCTTTATCCTTGCTATCTGACCTGCGTTTCGTCGTCATTGTTTCCTCCGTTTTGCTGAATGCCGAATTTTTTTGCCTTCGTGTGCATGGTCTTGTAATCGACCTGTAACAATCTTGCCGCCCGGGCCTTGTTGCCGCCGGTAAATTTCAGCACCTCCGTGAGCACCTCTTTTTCCACCGCCAGAACACTCTGCTGGACGATCTCGCCCAGGGAGGCATTTTTCCAGGGCGTCCCCTGAACCTTCGGGGAAAAGGCCATTCCCGGCACCGAGGCCCGTTTGATATTCAGATCCTTATCGTTGATCGTCTCCGTGGCTACCAGGGCAGACCGCCGGATCACCGAGCGGAGTTGGCGGACATTTCCCGGCCAGTTGTAGGACATCAGTGTTTCCACCGCTTCGTCCGTGAAGCCGGTTATCGTTTTTCGCAGTTCAATATTGGCCAGATCCAGAAAACGCTTGGCTAAATAAGGGATATCCTCCTTTCTTTCCCTGAGGGTGGGGATATGGATCGTAAACTCATTCAGACGATAATAAAGGTCCTTGCGAAACCCGCCGCCTACCGCCATTTCCTGAAGGTCCTGGTTGGTGGCCACGATGAGACGGAGATCAACATCAACAGGCTTGACACCGCCGACCCGATAGAGTTTCCGGTCCTGAAGCACCCGGAGAAATTTCGTCTGAGAACCGGCGGGCATATTCCCTATCTCGTCCATAAAGAGGGAACCGCCGTTGGCCAGCTCGAATTTGCCTAATTTCTGACGGTCCGCCCCGGTGAATGATCCCTTTTCATGGCCAAACAACTCACTCTCCAGGAGGTTCTCGGGGATGGCGCCGCAATCGACCGCCACGAAGGGTCCTTTTGCGCGGGTGCTATCCCCGTGAATGGCCCTGGCAACAAGTTCTTTTCCTGTTCCTGTTTCGCCGATGATGACCACGGAAAAGCCCGATTTTGCCACGCGGTGAATATCCGCTACCAGGCGAGCAATTTTGTCGCTCGGTCCCATGTTCTCGATTAGACCGAAGTTGCCGCTATAATGATTATTTATGGATTTAAGGTTCCTCTTTAACTGTCCTTCCGCCAGGGCCCGGCGGGCAATCCAGACCACCTCATCATTATCGAAGGGTTTGGCGAGATAATCGTAGGCTCCTTCCTTCATGGCAGTGACGGCCTGGTGAATGTCGGCGTACGCTGTGACGAGGACTACCGGCAGATTGTCGTCTATTTCCTTGATCTTCTTGAGGACTTCCATGCCGTTAAGACCTGGCATGCGTACATCGAGGAGTACGGCATCCGGGGTTTCAAAGCAGATCTTCTGCATCGCCTGCTGTCCATCCGCAGCGGTTTCAACCCTGAACCCTTCCTTCTCTAGGATACGGCTAAGGATCTTCCGGATTTCTTCTTCATCATCGACAACAAGGATGCTTGAGACATGCTCAGCCATATTATTTCCCCTTTTTACCTAAAGGACGGTTCATGGGATAGGATACCTCCATATCTGTCGGCAGGAGCTTGGAAATGTTGTGCAGCATGCCCAGGAAAAGGATGCCCGTCTCACCCGGTTTCAGGGTCGTTACGATCCTCTCCGCAATAAAGGCGTCCCGTTTCGCAAGCAGGAGGTCGCCGGCTGCCTTTTGCCGGGCCTCGATCGCCATGGCGTCATGGACATTCCCGGTTTCGAGAATCTTTTTGATGAGGTGATATTCCTCGATCAAAAATTCTGCGGATTCCGTGCCCATAATCGTCGCCCCCTTCTCCATAAGCCGGACCAGGAGCTGGTGATTCGGGCTGCCCTTCCTAGCTAACTCAGCTACGATATCTTGCTCTTTGTCACATACGGGCAGACCGTCCTGATACAGTCGGATTTGGGCGTAGACAAGGGAAAGCTTATCAAGAATGCTTTCCAGATCAGCCCAGAATTGCTTGACAAGATTGATCTTCCGCCGCCAGACGCGCTCACCGAGCTTCTGTAGGGTTATCTTTCTGATCGACTCGCTGAGAGCCCCCATGTCTGTTTGGGTGTGAATAATTGGAAAGTATAATAGGGTTCGCAAGGTCATAGATCTTCCAATCCAAGGCATGAATATGGAATTACCGCTATGGAAACCTTTCCATACTTATATGGCATGAGTTCCATTATGTCAAGGGTGTCCTCACTGGATGCAGGGCGGGCTACAACGCATCTATATGGTTCGGTGTTGCAGGGACGTTCCTCACTGTCGCTACCGGTTTCCCTCTCCTCCCCGCATCACTCCTGTCCTATAAAGTGCATGAACCATACCTGCGATGCTGTAACTCTTCATGGATAGTAAAGGGGCAATTCAACAATGAAGGACGCCCCGCCCATATCGTTATTCTCCGCATGAATATTGCCGCCATGCTCCTGGACGATTCCTCTGCAAACCGACAATCCCAGTCCTGTCCCTTTTCCAGGTTCTTTGGTCGTAAAGAAAGGATCAAAAACCCGTTCCAGATCTCTGGTGGGTATCCCCTGACCGTTGTCGGCGACAATCATGAACATCGAAAGGCTTTGCGGAGAAACTGGATGATATTGGACAGTGATGATCAAACGTTTTCCCTCGTTAACCTTCATGGCTTCACAGGCGTTGATGATGAGGTGGGCCATTACCTTCACCAACCTGTTCATAGCCATTTTTACTGGGATGCTCTCCGCAGGGGGGTCATAGGCTACCCGGATATGGTTATCCTTAATCTGCTGTTCCGTCATCTTTAGGCCTTCTTTGATGACCCGGCGGAAGTCATCACAAATAAGGGGCGCCTGATGATTAGCTGAGGATTGATGTAAATCCCGACTAATTTTGACAATTCTCTTGAGCTGTTCACGACTCACACGCAAGTTTTCCTTTGCCTGTTCCGAAAGGTTTTCTTCTTCCATAAACTGAAGTCGTGATGAGATGATGCTGGCGGGATTGAGTATTTCATGGGCGACGCCAGCGGCCAGGCGGCCGATCGCCGCCTGTTTTTCTAACTGGACCAGCATGTCTCTGGTATCCTGCAATTGCTGAACGGTTTTGATAAGGTCCTCTTCTGCCCGCTTGCGCTCGGAGATGTCATGAATGATTGAGTGAAGAAAATCTTTCCCCTTAGTTTCAATTTTGCTACTGAATATTTCTACTTCCCGAATCGACCCATCCGCCCGTCGGTGACGAAATTCGAAATGATTCCTTTTAGAGGTTCTGACCTTTGCCAGCTCTTTTTTGATGTCTTCAGGTGGAAGCGTGTTGATCTCCTGAATATTCATCTGCTTTAACCGTTCTTGCGACCATCCGTAATAATTCACGGCTGCTTCATTCGCGTCGATAATTTTCCCGTTATCCGGATCGATGATGAACTTGATTGCTGCGTGGTCTTCAAACAGCTTCCTGAAAAGCAACTCGCTCTCCCGTAGCGCCTCCTCGGCCTGCTTGCGGGTCGTGATATCCTTCACAATGCCGTCGTAACATATGATTTTACCATCACTATCTACAATAGCCCTAGTGCTGTTTGAAATCCAGATCACTGCACCGTCTTTGCAACGGGCATTGAACTCAAAATTCTCCACGATCCCTTTCTCCTGGAGTATCTCCATATACCGCCGACGGTCATCAGGATATACATAATACTGCTTAGAGATGTTGGAAATGGTTGCGATAAGTTCTTCGGGTGACTCATATCCAAAGATTCGCGCAAAGGCAGGATTGACGTTAAGGAAGTAGCCTTCCGGTGTGCTCTGGAAAAAACCTTCCACCGCATTCTTGAAGATTGAGCTGTATTTTGCCTCGCTTTCCCGCAACGCATCTTCTGTCCGTTTACGTTCGGTAATGTCATGAATTATTGAAAAGAGAAATGTTTTGTTTGCCTGTGATATGGGAGTTGTGTGAACTTCAACAATTCGAGTGCTCCCATTTGCCAACTGATGCGACACAATAAAGTACTTTCGCTCTTCCGTTAAGGCACTTTTTCGCTCAACCTCTAACTCCTTTGCGGGAAGTATGTTGATATCTCCAACATTTAATGATTTAATCTGGTCTATTGAATAGCCATAGAAACGCAATGCTGCGTTATTGGCATCTATAAGTTGGCCATTTTCACCGTTCATTAACAGCATGATCGCATCATGATTTCTAAAAAAACTTTCGAATGTAAAGCCGGAATTAACTGTGTCTGATTCTGATAGCTCTCGTTCAGCCATCTTTTGTCTCAGAGAAGCCAGTTCCTGGATTAGCATCTTCTTTGATTTGGTTTGATCATTCATAAGAATTAAGTTCCTGATACAACCGTTTTGTACAATCTGTACTATAATCCGGATTATCCTCCACCAGCAGAATAACTTTGTCTATCACCATTCTCTTCCCCCCTGCAAATAATGTGCTTTACAATACCACCCTTCCTGATCGCTTAATCATTTATCTTCAATCACAAAAGCAAAGGCGTCTGCACCGGGTTAGCGTTTATTGTTTTTCATTCTTTGTTCCTCATAACAAAGATCAAATTTCCTTCTTGACATTATTATCACTGATATGACTATGATACATTCCTAAAATACAAAGAAGAATAGCGGAAAGAATTGAAAAATACCGATTGTCTGCCTGTTACCCAATGGCGGTTCTCTTTAGAACAAGAAGACATAACTGAGCAATTATCGAATGAGTTTGGTATTCTCCCTGTTATGTCAAAGATTCTGATGAGCAGGAATATCGTCAATCTCTCAGACGCCAAAAAATATCTTTTCCCTTCCTTGAACGATCTCCACAATCCCTTTCTCATGAAGGATATGGATAAAGCCGTCCATCGTGTGATTCAGGCGATTCAACGTAAAGAAAAGATTGTTGTATTCGGTGATTACGATGCTGACGGCATAACATCTATCGCCGTCATGCTTAAATTTTTCCGCGGGCTCCTTCCGGAAACCGATTTTTATATTCCCGACCGCATCGGAGAAGGCTACGGAATGAACCGTGGCGCCATTGATCATTTGAAAAGCCGGGATGTAGATCTGATTATTACCGTTGATTGCGGCGTCTCGGATCTTGAGTGCGTAGCTTATGCGTCAACTTTGGGAATTGACACGATTATCCTTGATCATCATGAAGTACCGGAAATCCTCCCCCATGCCGTCGCCGTGATCAATCCTCATCGCCCCGATTGCCCTTTCCCCTTTAAGCATCTTGCCGGCGTAGGGATAGCCTTTAATTTCCTGATCAGCCTGAGAGGAAAACTTCGCCAGGAAGGGTTCTGGAACAACAGGACATATCCCAATTTGAGAGACTATCTGGACTTGGTCGCCCTCGGCACAATCGGAGATATCTCTCCTCTTGTTGACGAGAACCGGATATTTACTAAAATCGGCCTTGACTTGATCACGGAGGATAAACGTGTCGGCCTCAAGGCCCTGAAGGAAATCTGTGGTATCGAAACCCAGATCATGGATACCAACAAGGCGTCATTCTGCCTGATACCGCGCATCAATGCGGCCGGTCGGGTTGGGTCTCCGACCGAGGCGGTCAAGCTCCTTCTGAGCGATGATATGGCCGAGGCACGCGATATCGCGAGAGTTCTCGACGGCTATAATCGTAAACGCCAAACCATTGAGAAAGCTATTTTGCACGAAATCCTAGAAGAGATCTCAAAAACCGTAGATCCCCACCTGAAGTCATCCCTTGTCTTCGCCTCGGCAAACTGGCATCCGGGAGTTATCGGCATTGTGGCGGCCCGCCTTGTGGATCGCTTTTATCGTCCGGCCATTCTTATCAGTATCAGAAATGGAATCGGCAAGGGTTCAGGACGCAGCATTGCCGATGTTAATATCTATCAGGGGCTGAAAAAATGCGACTCCCTGCTTCTGTCCTACGGGGGACATCAATATGCAGCAGGCATTTCCATTCGTGAGGAAGATATCGAGGAATTCAAGCATCTCCTCGAAGGGGTGATAAAGGAAGATATTCTACCCGTAAACATGATCTCCCAAACAACCATCGACGCCCAATGTAAGCTCCATGACGTCAATCAAGACCTCCTGGCTCAGATAGCGATGATTGCCCCCTTTGGCAGTCGCAATCCGGAACCCGTCCTCTGCGTCCGTAATGTCAATGTTACGGCGTCAAACATCGTCGGGAATAACCATCTGAGGCTGCGATTGAACAGCGACGGGGTATCCTGCAATGGCATCTGGTTCAGCAAAGGCCATTTCATTAAGCAATTAACCTCCGGAACAACATCAGATATCGCATTCACGCCCCAGTTTAATTACTGGAACGGCATCAACGAGATACAACTCAAGATGAAAGATATGTCCGTTCCTTCGGGCTGAAAACACTCCCGTTATTCCTTTATAAATCAATATTTAATCACAACCAGCGCTTGCGTCGGCGATACGATTTTACGTCGCGATACGCCCGCATGTCTCCCGAAGCGGCCATACCAAGATAAAACTCCTTGATGTCCGGATTTTCAACCAGTTCTTCCGATTTTCCCTCCATGACGATTTTTCCGTTCTCCATGACATAGCCGTAATGGGCAATCTGAAGGGCCATATTGGCATTTTGCTCAACCAAGACGATAGTCGCCCCCTGTTCTTCATTGATTTTCTTAATAATGCCGAATATTTCCCGTACAATAAGGGGGGCAAGGCCAAGGGATGGTTCGTCAAGGAGGAGGAGCTCGGGTTTAGCCATAAGGGCGCGGCCGATGACCAGCATCTGCAATTCCCCGCCGCTGCAGTAGCCGGCCCTGGCCCGGCGCCGAGCCAGGAGGGCAGGGAAATAGTTATAGACCATATCCAGATCATTCTGACAGGATTTATTAGGCCTGATTGCTGTCCCAACGCGCAGATTCTCCTCAATGGTCAGATACTTGAAAGGTTGGCGGCCCTCGAGTACCTGAATTATCCCCAGGCGTGTGATGACTTCCGGAGACTGGTTATGGATGTGCTTCCCCTGAAAGATGATTTCCCCATCGGTCACTTTGCCGTTTTCCGGTTTCAGAAGCCCCGATATAGCCTTGAGGGTGGATGTCTTGCCCGAACCGTTACTCCCTAAAAGGGAAACGATTTTACCCTTCTCAACAGAAAGGGAAACCCCCTTGAGAACCTGGATGACATCGGAATAGACGACGGAAATATTATTGACTGCTAAAAGCACCGCATTGCCTCCCTCAGTAGGAAAATGGCCAGAGCCGGAAACTGGAACGTATAATCCGCCAAACCTCAGCAATACCCCGGGGCTCAAAAAGAATAAACAGGACGATAGCCAACCCGAATATGAATTCCCGCAGGGGCGCCAAATTCAACCCTGTCTGCGTAACCATCCCCATATTCATCATCAGGTCTATTGCCCAGCGAAGTATTTCATTCAGGCCGGTTATAAATATGGCGCCGAATATCGCCCCGGACATGTTGCCCATGCCGCCGATGATTACCATGGCAATGTACTCTACGGACAGACCGAGATTGAAGGGTTCCGTAGTAATACTAACGGTGTAGTAGGCCCAGATTGCTCCGGCAACTCCGGCATAGAAGGAACTGATCGCAAAGGCGAGGAGCTTGTAGGGAAAAATTGGAATGCCCATGCCCTCGGCGGCCCGGTCGTTGTCCCTGATGGCCACAAAAGCCCGCCCATATTTTGTCCGCATGAGATTGACGGCCAACCACAGCATCAGCATCAAGGCAAGAAAAATCACATAAAAGAAGGAAACATCGCCGCTTATCTCTAATCCGAAAACATTTGCCTTCGGCAGGGTGATGCCCATGGTGCCCTGAGTCACATCTTCCCAATGGACGAGTACATATTCGATGATGAATTGACCGGCCAGGGTGGCAATGGTCAGATACAGTCCTTTCAAGCGGCTGGAAGGGAGTCCGAAGATGAGTCCGACTGATGCGGTGATCAGTCCGGCGGCGGGAACACTGAGGAGAAAAGGAATATCCCAGCGTGTTGCCAGAAACGCGGCGCCATAAGCACCGACACCAAAAAAAGCGCCGTGGCCCAGGGAGATCTGTCCGGTGTAACCGATAAGAATGTTCAGGCCGATCGCAGCGATGGCCGCAATGCCGATAGAATTGAGGATGTATAAAAAGTATGCGCTGCTGACATATGGGGCAAGACCGAAAAGGACGATCAGGCCCGCGGCAGCAAAAAACCGGCCATAATCGGTCTCATAGATCTTCAATTGATCGGCATAGTTTTCGTGATAGTTGCCGCAGGGATGGAAAACCCTTTTTCTCATATCAGACCCTTTCTATTTCCACCTGGCCAAAAAGGCCGTAAGGTTTCACCATCAAAATGACCACGAGGACGATGTAAGGGACAACATCCCGCAGGGACGGCGATATATATCCACCCGTAAGAGTCTCTAAGAGGCCGATAATGAGCCCACCGACAATGGCGCCGCCGATGCTGTCCAGTCCCCCGAGAATGACTACCGGGAATACCTTCAGACCGATGGCGCTGAGATCATGGACATTGACCCCGTTGATAATACCGAGGATAATGCCGCTCATCCCGGCAACCAAAGCCGCAATTGCCCAGGAAAGGGCAAATACCTTCTTTACATTGACGCCCAGGGAGAGGGCTGCCCTTTGATTATCGGCGACGGAGCGCATATAAATCCCCTGGGATGAAAATTTGAAGAAAAGCCCAAAGAGGACAAGAAAAACCGTCCCGACCACCAGGGCCAGCGTATAAACGGGTTGAACCGAGACGCTTCCCCAGTGAAGGCTCAACCAGGTGGGGAGGAACTCGGGAAAGGTATGCAGATTTCCGCCCCAGATCAGCAGGATCAAACCCTTGAACATCGCGGCCAGTCCCACGGTAAGCATGATGACAAAAATGAGGGGTTCTCCGATCAGGGGTCGTAAAAAAAGACGCTCCACAAAGAATCCCAGGGAAAAGCATGCCGCCATTGTCAACAGGAAGGCCGCGTAGACCGGCAGTTCCGCCCAGGTTACGAGAACGAGAAAGATGTAGGCCCCCATGGCCAGCAATTCACCATGGGCAAAATTAAGAACGCTCGAGGATTTAAAGATCATGACAAAACCCATAGCGGAAATACCGTAGATGAACCCGACACTCAGACCATTGACCACCAGTTGTATGAAAAAATCCATTTCTATCTCCTTTAATCCCCCTCCCCTTAATCCCCTCCCGCAAGGGGAGGGAAAATTGCTGGCCACATATAGCTCCTCCCCTTCAAAGTGAGGGAGGAGGTGGAATGAGTTTAGACAGCTAATATGTTAACTTTTGTCGTTATCTCCCCTACCCTGCCGTCACGGTAACGGAGCTTACCTTTTGTCTCAACTTGTGAGATATCACGGTACATGGACTCGATCAGTTGAAGATAGAGCCCATAGATAAAACGTCTGCGTACCTTGCCGGTACGGGTCAGTTCTTCATCGTCCGCATCCAAGAGCTTATAAAGAAGCAGGAATTTCTTGATTTTCATGAGATCGGGCAACTGCTTGTTAATTTCCCGGATTTCACTGCAGATAAGGTCTTCCACCGCTTTTTGCTGGGATAGATCCAGGTAGGTCGTAAAAGGAATAAGTCTATCTTCAGCCCAGTTGCCGACGTTTTCCATGTCGATATTCACCATGGCGGTAATGAACGGCCTCGATTCTCCAAAAGTAACGGCCTCTTTGATATAGGGGCTGAATTTCAGGCGGGTTTCGATGAAATCCGGGGAAAACGCCTGACCGCTCTTATTCTTGATGATATCTTCCTTGCGTCCGATGATGATGAGATGGCCATCCTGATCGATATAACCGGCGTCGCCCGTCTTCAGCCAGCCATTATGAAAAGCCTTTTCCGTTGTCTGAAAATCCCGGTAATATCCTGAAAACAGGGAATCACTCTTCACCAATACTTCCTGATCCGCATCAAGCATAATTTCGACGCCTGGTAATGGCTTTCCTACGGTTTCCGGTTTTACCTGATGGTCAGGCTGTACCTGAAAGATACCCCCCGCCTCGGTAAGACCGTAACATTGTTTAAGGTTCATCCCGATCGCCTGGAAAAACCTGATAACGTCGGGACTGATGGGATGTCCGCCCGTGTAGGCGTTACGGAAACGGGAACAACCGATCCGATCGAGGAGGGGTTGGTAAACAAGCCAGGCGGCGATACGATGTAATGTCTGCTGATGCCAAGCCGCCGCTTCTCCGGCAGATTCTTTCTCGATTATCGCGCGGCCTTTTTTCTCAGCCCAATGGAACAGCCGGCGTTTAATCCATCCGGAATCGGCCATCTTGACGCGAATTTTTGAGGCCAAATCTTCCCAGAAACGTGAAGCGGTGATAATCACCGAAGGACCGATCTCACGAAAATCTTCGGTTACCGTTTCGGGGGTCTCGGGAAAATTCATGGTCATCCCGCTATAAAGGGAGACGCCGAATCCCCACATCTGATCCACAATCCATGCCGGAGGAGACATGGAAAGCCAATTCTCTCCTGCTTTCAGGGATATTGCCTCTGTCCACTGTTTCCCGATTGCAGTCATGCTCCGATGGGAAAGCATCGCCAGTTTCGACATTCCCGTTGTTCCCGATGTCTGGATCATCAAAGCGATGTCTTTGGGTTTTCCTTTTTTCAATTCCCGGTCAAAGAGTTCAGGCTCCCTGCGGTCAAGTGCTTCTCCCGCCTGAATTAAATCGGCATAAGCCTGCAACCATTCCATGTTCTTATATGAGCGCATGCCCGTCGGATCAATATAGACAACCCTCCGTACATGAGTAATATTATCCTTAATCTCAAGGAGCTTATCGACTTGCTCCTGATCCTGGGCAATCACCAGGGCCGCCTGCGTTCTTTGTATGGAAGATTGCAACTCCTCGGGAGTAGCCGAGGTAAATACGTTCATCGTCACGGCCCCCAAGGCCTGGGCGCCTATTTCCGCGAAGAGCCATTCGGGATGGTTATTAAGAACCAGGATAACGTTTTCCCCTCGACGCAGACCAAGATCAGCAAGACCCAATGCAGTAATTCGCGCATAACGAAGATATTCTTCCCAATTAAAGGTGTGCCAGATACCGTAGGCTTTTTCCCTTATGGCCGTGAAATCTTTGCCCAAAACAGCAGCCTGTTGCGCGAGCATCTGGGGCAAGGTCAACATCAGATGGTTAATGGTCCCATTTTTTTGGTCAATCATAATCTTTATGGACTCCAAAACTCATGAAATTATCCATAATCGACGGCTTCGTAAAAAGATTTGCAGGCAAGGCGCGCAAAGCCTGAGTCATGCGGCGTACTTGTCGTACGCCGCAGTGACGAAGGATGCAGCGCAACGCTGCATCCGGACTTTTTACGAAGCCGTCGATCTTCATCCCAGGTACGCCCGAATGACTTCCGGATGCCGGCCGATCTCATCCGCCGTGCCCTCGGCAATCTTTTCTCCGAAATTAAGCACGGCGATACGATGGGAAATGCTCATGACAATTGCCATGTCATGCTCGACAAGGACGATGGTCTGACCCCACACTTCATTGATCTCCGTGATAAAACGCACCATATCTTCCTTCTCTTCCAGGGTCATTCCGGCAAAGGGTTCATCCAGGACCAGCAGTCGCGGCTCAAGAGCCAGCGCCCTTCCCAACTCCACTCTTTTCATTAACCCGTAGGGCAAGGAGGCCACATTTTTATTCCTTATTGCCTGTATCTCCAGAAAGTCGATCAGCTCTTCGATCAACCTGCGGTGGCGGACTTCTTCCCGGCGAACCGCAGGCAGATAGAGACCTGCTCCCGGGAAGGTATAGCGACAGTAGAGATGACGGGCTAGGAGCATGTTGGCAAGGACGGTCATTCCGGGGAAGAGTTCGATATTCTGGAAGGTCCTGCCGATGCCGATCTTGACGAGATTATGGGCGTGCATCCGGGTGATGTCCCGGTCGTTAAAGATAACCCGGCCGGTCTTGGGCTTGTAGAACCCGGTGATACAATTCATGAGGCTTGTCTTACCGGCCCCGTTCGGTCCGATTACGGCATACAGCTCCCCGTTTCTCACTTTCAGGTCGATGTTGGTCAGGGCCTTCACGCCACCGAAATTGAGAGATAAATCCTCAATCTCCAAGTCGGCGTAACGGTCTTTCTCCTGTCTTGCCGCAAAGATTGCCGGCTGTCCGCGGTAGGCTTTCATTTCCTTTGCCTGTTCATTTCAAAAGCTGAATTTTTTCTTTGCCGGGCATGAAAAACTTCGTCAGGGGGATATAGTTCCCATTTTCCTGGACTTTGACGATTCTCGCCTTGAAGGAGGCGCCATGATCCGTTTTCGTGTACGTCACATTCGGAACGAGGCCGCCAAAATCTTCATTCCTGAAGGACTCTAACGCATTATTTATCGTTTCACGGTTGATGTCCCGGTATTTCTCATGGGCTCTTATAAACGCCCGTTCCATGATCATGGCCACAACCACTCCCTCCCAGTACGAGGCGTCGAATTTGTTGACCGTTTTGTACCTGGTCCATAAATCCGTCATGATCTTCATGCCGGGGGTGCGATCGGAGGGCAGACCGCCGGGAAATTGCATCAACAATCTGTCTTTGATTATTCCCTTGCCGAGCTTAAAGAAATCCGGATCCGTTGAGGTCCAGGTCCCAAAAAACATCGGGCCGTACCCGATCCGATCGGCGCTCTTGAAGGTGGTAATGATGGCTGAAGGAAGCATCTGCATGACAACGTACTGGGTACCTTTCTTTTGGAGCCTGAGGAGCTCAGTCGTCAAATCCACGGTTTTGGGAGGGAATTCTTCCACGGCCACGATGTCAATCTTAATTTTTTTTGCATATTCACGGCTTGGTTTGTGGATGGAGCGCCCATAGGCGTTGTTGAAGGTAAGCAAACCTACCTTCGGCGCATCTTTGCCTTTGTGAATGGCCCGGATATAATCAAGGATGGCGTAACAGTCCATCTTGTAGCTTCCAAAGGGGAGATACATATAATTGACAGGGGGTTCCAGGATCTCCCAGCTTGTCGAATAATTGATGGTCGGGATTTTGTAGGTCTGGATAATCGGCTTGGCGGCAAGGCCCTCTCCGGCGCCCCAAGTGGCGATCATGTCCACCTTTTCCTGGACGGCAAATTTTCGCACTGCCGCGACGGCCTCGGGTACTTTGTAGGCCGTATCGACAAGTGTCATATCGATGAGGTTCCCGGCCACACCGCCTTTCACCTCATTGACATAGCGGAAATAGTCCTGCTGTCCCTTGGCATGAAACTGTCCCCAGGTGGAAGCCGGTCCGGTCATGTTGATAGCGGCCCCCACTTTGATTGTCTTTGCAGACGAAAGTCCGGAAAGACAGAGAATCATGATCCCCGCAAGCATAGTGATAAGAATGTTTTGCCCCATTTGCCTTCTCATATGATTTTTCCTCCCTCTTGTTCTTCACCTTTCCGCGGTGAAAATAAAAAAAGGCCGGGATTGTCTCCACGGCCTTCATTAATAAAAAAGCCGTGGGCCTCCTTTCGGTCTGCCCACGGCTCGTTCGGTTTGTCTCAGATCACGAGCATGGCCGGCAGACCTCCTCAAAGAAGCTAAAAAAGCTAAAAAAGAAACCTGTTTTCCGCTCGTTGCCGATATGCCTGCTCATGTTTTTATGTATCTTTACCTCGTATTTTGACTATCAGTAATAAAAGCGCTAACGAAAGTCAAGCTTTTTTCTGGCCGATTACTGATTTTCGATACCCAATTTTTCGATCCGATAGCGTAAGGAATCAAAACTCACGTGGAGTAGCTCCGCCGCCCTTGTCTTGGATCCCTTTGATTTTACAAGCGCCTTTTGAATTAGCTGCCTTTCAATTTTTGCCAGCTCCTCATTAAGCTGAATCCCGTTCTCGGAAATATTTAAATCGAGAGGGCTTTCTTCTTTCTCAGTATTATGGCCGATGAATAAATTGTCCGGGAGAATAATATTTGTAGTTTCCAGAGCTACGCATCTTTCAATGATGTTTTCCAGTTCCCTGATGTTTCCCGGAAAGGGATAATCCATAAGCAGTTCAAGGGCGTATGTCGATATCGTAATAACATCCTTGGAAAATTCATGAGAATACTTCTCAATAAAATATTTTGTCAGCACGGGGATATCCTCTTTGCGATGCCGCAGGGCGGGCAAATGGACGGGTATGACATTAAGGCGATAGTAAAGATCTTCCCGGAATGTTCCTGCTTTTACCTTCTCCTCGAGATTTTGATTCGTCGCCGAGATAATCCGGACATCGACTTTGATGTCCTCGGTTCCGCCGATCCGTCGGAAGGTTTTTTCCTGCACAACTCTTAGAAGCTTTACCTGAAGTAATGCCGGCAACTCACCTATTTCATCAAGGAATATAGTTCCTTTACTTGCGACTTCAAAGAGGCCGGCCTTGTCCGTGAAGGCGCCCGTAAAGGAACCTTTCATATAACCGAAAAACTCCGATTCAAGGAGATTTTCAGGAATGCCGCCACAGTTGATGACCACAAAGGGCATCTCTTTTCGGGGGCTGTTTTCATGGATAGCCTTGGCAACAAGTTCTTTACCGGTGCCGCTTTCTCCGAGAATCAGGATATTGGCGGAGGTTTCCGCCACTTTTTTGATCGTGCCGTAGACCTTAAGCATCTCCTTGCTCTTACCGATCATTCCGCCAAAGGCGACTCCGTCCTCGATATCTTTTAAAAACTGGGCGTCATCGCTCTTTATTCCTTTCTTATCGAGGGCCGCACGGATTATCTTTTTCAGATCGTCGATATCGAAATCCTTCTCGATATAGTCGTAAGCCCCTTCTTTCATGGCGGAAAGAGCGGTCTCGCCGGAGGCAAAAGCCGTAATCAGGATAACCTGGCATTCAGGCTCCTGTTCCTTCAGCCGTTTAAGAAAGGCAATACCGTCCATTTTGGGCATTTTTAAATCTGTAATGATGAGATCGTATTTTTCTTTTCCGCACCGGATAAGGGCCTTTTCCGGTTCTCCATAACAGGATACCTTGTGACCTTCCCTGGTCAACATGATTTCGAGAAAATCTCTCATGCCTTGATCATCGTCAACGACGAGTATCTTCGCCATTTTCACCTCCTGGGACAAACCCCATCTTGGGGAGCCAGATCACAAATTTCGTTCCCAAACCTGAATTACTTTCAAATAACAAACTCCCTCCGTAACTATTAACAATCCTCATCACAATAGCCAAGCCTAATCCCGTACCCCGCTCTTTCGTCGTAAAGAAGGGTTCAAATATCATTTTTTTATTCTCTACGGTAATTCCGACGCCATTATCCGACACAATTACTTCAAGGCCTTCTTTAGCCTTCTGATCCTTTTTCCTGACGGTGACGTCAAGAAGTCCCCCTTCCGGCATCGCCTGGGCAGCGTTGAGGATAAGGTTCCACATCAATTGTCTTATCTCTTCCCTGTTCCCTGTTATAGCGGCGCCATGTTCAAAAGCATCGCGAATCTCTATATCGGAGTTCCAATCCGGCATTACCCGGGCCGCCTCCAAAACCTCCCGGACAATGTCGCCGATCAAGACCTCCTGATGGGGACCGCGGTTATGTCTGGCCAGGAGGAGAAAGTCCTTTACAAACCCTTCCAGTTGATCCTTGCCACGCATGATTACCTGCATAAGCCGTCCTTCTGTCGACCCCATACTGGATTCTTTCATCAACATCTGAATTGAACCGCTGATGGAGGCCAAGGGGTTGCGGATTTCATGGGCTAGTCCCGCTGCCATTTCGCCTACGAAAGCGAGCCGACGGTTTCTCTCTAAGACTGCTTCCATCTCTTTCACCTTGGTCAGGTCCTGAAAAATCAGAATGTCGCCGATCTTTTTGCCGCTATTGTCTCGGAGAGTCGAGAGGGCGCAACCTAATATCAAATGCCGGTCATTTTTAACAACGGCGGGCATTTCAAAGCGTCCCTTAACACTACCTTTCGCATTAACTCTCGTAATATATAATTCATTCCAGGCGGGAAAGATATCCTGGATGCGATTATTTTCTAAAGACGAAAAACTCCAGCTGGTGATCTGTTCGGCGGCCCTGTTGAATGATTTGATCCTCCCTTCCAGATCAATTGTCAAAATACCCGCGTCAACGGATTCAATGATAGATCGATAGAGCAAATCCAACTGGTTGAAGGCTGATTCCTTTTCGGCGAGCAGGGCTCTTGTTTTTTTTTCCTTCTCGACAACGAAACTGGCCAAGAGGGCAATGAGGTAAAAAGAAAGGATGTTGACAAAAATGCGAAGAAATACATGTCCGGCCGTATCGGGGACTTCCCATATGTAGGGATGGGAAATGGGGTTGATAACACGATAGTATTCAAGGTCAATCAAAAGTCCGTAAAAGATCGATGCTGCCGAAGCGGTGATGAGACCGCCATTCCTGCCCAGATACAGGACAGAGTAGATAATTACCAAAGGATATAATACGGCGTATGTGGATCTGATTCCGCCTGTTACATAGATAAGGGCGGTGATCATGACCACGTCGGTCACGGTCTGGAGATAAATATGACCCCGGTGGTTGGCAGAGATTCTGCTGAGAATGGAAAATACAAGAGAAAGAAGGTAGATTAGGGCAATAATTCCATAAAAATAAGAAATAGATGCCTGGCTTAAGAAGTCCGGAGCTTTTATCTGCAGGAAGATGAAAATGCCCAGCAAGAAAGTTGCCATGGCGACCCTGGACAAGATTAATCCCTTTATTTTCCCTCCCAGATTCTCTCCGTCTATCATTTTATCCCGCCCCACGATCGTGGTTAACAATCCAGCGAATCATTATCCTTTTTATTTCCATGCCAGATAAGCTGCTCCGATAGCACCGTTAACCTGTGCATAAGGAGATACCTCAATGGGCATGCCCAGTTTATCTTCCAGAGCCTGCACGACTCCCTTGTTTCTTGCCACCCCTCCCGTCATCATGATGGGGGCCCGCAGGCCTACCCTTTTAGCCATTGCCGAGACACGGGCGCCTATGGATTCATGAATACCAGCAATTATGTTTTCCCGGGACTCCCCTTTGGATATAAGAGAGATCACTTCCGATTCAGCAAAGACGGTGCAGAGGCTGCTGATCTTTGCCGGCAGGTCCGCCTGAAGGGACAAATCGCCAAATACTTCCAGATTTACTTCCATAGCTCGGGCCATGACCTCCAGAAAACGTCCCGTCCCCGCGGCGCATTTGTCGTTCATGGTAAAATTTTTCACTCTCCCCGTGTCGTCAAGGAGGATCGCCTTGCTGTCCTGTCCCCCAATATCGATAACAAAACGTATATCCGGATTCTGATAAAAAGCCCCTGCCCCATGACAGAGAATTTCGGTCAGCGATTCATGGGCAATGGAAACGCCCTTCCGCCCATAACCCGTTGCAACGATCCTTCCCACCTCCTCCGGCGACAGTCCTGCTTCGGCGAGGACGTCGTCAAATACTTTCCTACCCGCTGTCTCCACGTTATAGCCGGTAAAGATAACCTTGGAGGCCAAGATTATCCCTTCTTTCATCAAGACCGCCTTGGATGTGATTGATCCGACATCGATTCCTAACGTATAACCATTCATGTCACTTCTTTCTTTACCGCGCACTTAGTGCTATTGGATGGGTACATATGACATTCTCAGTTTCTCCCCGCATTTTAAACAATACATACTCCTTTTTTCACGAAAGTGATGAAGGCATAGGGGGCAGTTGCTGATCAACTCCGTCCGGCAATTAGGACATTTGTCTTTTTCCTCATCCTGGGTCGAATAAGCACATTCCGGGCAAATCTTAAATTTGTCTTTTTCCATATTTGACACCTGCCCCATATCCGGGCAAGTTTCTAACATAAAGCGTGTTTTATTTCATCAGGAAAACAAAGATATCTTGTTGACTCGGATTGAGATATTTATTAATATTACCGCTACTATTTGATGTTTATCAGACAGATGATTCCCCGACGTTAACAATGAATCACAGGATAGCCGATGAGGAGCCGACAGGAGGTATTATCATGGAATTAGGCAAGTTTTTTAAGTCCATTGACATTTTCTCCGATCTGGGGTCGGAAGATGTCGCCTATTTAGCGGAGAATTCTCAAACCATTGATTATCCCGCCGGCGCCATTATCATCAAAATAGGGGACATCGGACGTTGCCTCTGGATTATCTATGATGGAGAGGTTGATGTTTCGTTACCCGACGAAACGGGGAGTCAACAGGTGATCGCCTCACTCGAAAGGGGGGCCTTCTTTGGTGAAATGTCAATTCTTTCCGGTGAACCGACGGGCGCCAACGTTACCGCTTCCCTGGACAGCAAGATAGTTAAGATTCCAAGAGAAATAATCTCTCAAATCATTGCCCGGAATCCCAAGACCCTCATGAAGGTGACAAAAATTATCACGAAGCGTCTTCTTGACGACGAGAAGTTTCAGGAAGAGGTGAAACGGCGCCGTCTTGCCCATCGGGAAAATGATGATCCCTACGATCTGAACTTTTCCTCCGTATCGGAACCGATGAAAATTCTCGTTGTAAACAGCGGCAGTTCTTCTTTAAAGTATTCCCTCTTCGACACTGCCCGGAAAGAATCGCTCTTAGACGGCCTTGTGGAAAGGATCGGGTCCGGCCAGGCATCACATATAATCAAAAAATCGGGTCAAAAGCGGACGATCCCCGGCGAACATATCGTCACCGTGAGCGACGCCTTTCATGACATGGTACAGGTACTTACCCATGCCGAGTATGGACCCGTCAGCGATGTCAATGAGATCTCCGCCGTCGGCCACCGGGTCGTTCATGGGGGAAAGCGTTTTTCGAGTTCCATGCCCATCAACGACGAGGTTACGGAAGCGATCCGTGCGTGCATCCCCATCGCTCCCCTCCATAATCCCTACAACCTGGAGGGTATCGAAACTTTAAAGAATATCTTGCCCAAGGTTCCCCAGGTCGCCGTCTTCGATACGGCCTTTCATCTCAATATGCCCGAGGCCGCCTTCCGCTATGCCCTCCCCTTCAATCTGTGCGAAGAAGAGCAAATCCGCCGTTTCGGATTTCACGGCACCAACCACCGTTTCGTATCCCTGAGCGCCGCCACGGCCCTTAAAAGTCCGGTCGGAGATTTGAAAATTATCTCTTGCCACCTGGGAAGCGGCGCTTCCATTTGCGCCATCGATCATGGACAGAGCATCGATACGAGCATGGGTATGACGCCCCTTGAGGGCCTGGTGATGGGGACCCGCGCCGGTGATGTTGATCCGGGGGTTCTCCTGCACCTGATGCGGCATGGGGGCATGACGCTCGAGCAGATCGATAAGATTCTCAACAAAGACAGCGGTCTCATGGGACTGAGCGGCAAGAGTAACGACATGCGCGAAGTCCTGGAAGCGGCGGAAGGGGGAGACATGCGCTGTAAAATGGCCGTAAGTGTTTTCTGCTACCGGGTCAAGAAATACATCGGATCATATATTGCCGCCCTCGGTGGCCTCGATGCCCTTATTTTTACCGGCGGCATCGGTGAAAACTCCCCCGAGATCCGTGCCCGCATCTGCCAGGGTTTGGAAGTATTCGGGATTGCGGTTTCTGACGAGATAAACCGCAAAACCGTGGCGATGCGAGGCCAGATCGCCGACATATCCGAGGCAGACGCCAAAATTCGCATCCTCGTCGTTCCCGCAGATGAAGAAAGGATGATTGCCCGGGAAACCATCCACTCCCTGGGACGCTCCATTCCCGTTAATGAAATGGAAAGATTCCGTTCCAAGGCGATTCCCCTCAGCACTTCCGCCCATCATGTCCACTTGTGCCAGGAAGATTTCGAGATCCTTTTCGGTGTCGGCCGATCCCTGACGCCCCGTTCGGAATTAAGCCAGCCGGGGCAGTTTGCGGCAGCAGAAGCGGTTAATCTCATCGGTCCCAAGGGTCGGATAGAAAAGGTGCGTATCCTCGGCCCTCTGCGCAAGGAATCCCAGGTGGAAATCGCCAGGACCGAACAATTCCGCCTGGGCATTGATGCCCCTATTCGGGACTCCGGCGATATTGAGGGCACTCCCGGCGTCACTATTGAGGGCGAATTAGGTAGCGTTAATCTGGAGAAAGGGGTAATCTGCGCCAAGCGCCACATCCATATGTCCCCTGAAGAGGCCCTGAGCCTGGGCCTTCGTGATAAAGACGTGGTCATGATAAAAGTCAAGGGTGTTCGGGAGTTAATTTATGGCGATGTCCTCACGCGCGTCAATCCGAGCTTCCGAATGGACATGCACCTGGACACCGATGAGGCCAACGCCGCCCAGATTTCATCCGGTACGGTAGGATATATTGAATCTATACAGCATCGGAACTATGTATAAAAAACGAATCTATTTTGCAAATCATGATTGCTGACGTCCCCGCAAAAACCGGACAAGAGAAGCAGCGTACGGTAATTAACTGCTTCTCTTGTCAACATTTCTATATCACCTATGACCCGAGCTTTCCCTATGGCTGTAGGGCTCCGGGTTTTAAGTCGCGGCTGCTGCCGTCGAAGGAGATGTACGCGAGCTCCGGAATGGATTGCCAGCTATTTCTCAAAAAACATAAAACTCGCTAATGCTGTCATCATAATATTCAAGCCCATTTCTCCTCACGATAGCGGGCCATCCGCAGTTGGGCGTCAAGTTCCTTTTTACGGAGGCGAATACTACCGGGAGTGACCTCGACCACTTCGTCCTCGGCAATGAATTCAATGCACTGATCGAGAGACATAAGCCGCGGAGGACGGAGAATCACCGTCGCGTCCGAGGTGGAACTCCTCATGTTAGTCAATTTCTTTTCCTTGACGATATTCACGTTCAGGTCCGTGGAGCGGTTGCGCTCCCCGACGATCATGCCGCCGTAAACCTCCGTCCCCGGAGAAACGACAAGTTCTCCCCGGTCGGACATGGCATGGCAGGCATAGGCGGTAATACGACCCGCACGATCGGCGACCAGGGCCCCGGTCTGACGCTGCGGGATGGCGCCAAACCATGGTTCATAGCCTTCAAAAAGGGTGTTCATGACCCCTGATCCCTTCGTGTCCGTCAGGAAGTGGCTGCGAAAACCGATCAGCCCCCTGGCGGGGATAAGAAATGTCATATTAACGCGGCCGCTGCCCTTGTTTACGAGGTTGGCCATCCTTCCCTTGCGGCCGGAAAGTTTTTCCGTCAGCACCCCGACGAATTCCTCGGGAATATCGAGGAAAAGTCGTTCTACCGGTTCGAGAATGCGGCCGTCCTCCTCCTTGGTAATTACCTGTGGCCTGGAAACCATGAATTCGTAATCTTCCCGACGCATCGTCTCGATAAGAATCGCCATCTGCAGCTCTCCCCTGCCGCAGACCTCGAAAGCGTCGGCTCGTTCCGTCGTTTTTACCTGGAGGGCCACATTGCGCAGGGTCTCCCGTTCCAGGCGCTCGCGAATATGCCGTGAGGTCAGATATTTTCCCTCGCGACCGGCCAGGGGGCCGTTGTTTACATAGAAGATCATCGAAACCGTCGGTTCATCGACCTCGATTCTCGGCAGAGGCTGAGGATTTTCAAGGGCGGAAACGGTATCGCCGATATTGATGTTGGCTACGCCGGCAAATGCAAGGATATCCCCTGCTTCAACCTTGTCGACAGCAACCCGCTTCATGCCCACGAAGGTATAGAGGGCGGAGAAGCGTATTCCCGGGGTCAATTCCTTTTCGCCACAGAGGGTGTAAGGCCGGTTCATCTCCAGGATGCCGTTCATCAGGCGACCGATGGCGATCTGGCCGACATAGGGATCGTAGTCGAGGGTCGTTAACAGAAACTGAGGCGGCGCCTGATCGTCCCCTTCGGGACCGGGAATCGTCGTCAAGATGGTATCGAAGAGAGGCCTTAGGTCCGTCGAGTCGTCTCCAAGTTTGTGATGGGCCACCCCCCGCTTGGCTTGAGTGAAGAGAATGGGAAATTCGATTTGCTCCTCCGTCGCGTCCAGGTCGATGAAAAGGTCATAGACCTCATTGACGACTTCTTCAATTCTCGCATCGCTGCGGTCGATCTTATTGATGACGAGAATGACGGGTATTTTCTTGGCCAGGGCCTTCTTGAGTACGAAGCGTGTCTGGGGGAGCGGGCCTTCGCTCGCGTCGACAAGGAGGATCGCCCCGTCCACCATATTGAAGCTCCGCTCGACTTCGCCGCCGAAATCGGCATGTCCGGGGGTGTCAACGATATTGATTTTCACATCTCCGTAGCGGATGGCGGTATTCTTGGCCATAATCGTGATGCCCCGTTCCCGTTCGAGATCAAGGGAATCCATCACCCGTTCCTCCACAATCTGATGTTCCCGAAACGTGCCGGTTTGTTTCATCATGCCGTCAACAAGGGTCGTCTTGCCATGATCGACATGAGAGATTATGGCGATATTTCTTATTTTCTGTTTCTGCAACCTGATTTTCCTTTGGCTTTCTCCCACTTTGATTAATTAATTGCCGGACTCGCAAAAAGCCCTGAAACAACCGTCATGTAATTTTGACGGAATGAAGAAATCTTGGAATAATGAAAGATTTCTCGTCTCTTTGATCCTCGAAATGACAGAATTAGACTTTTTGCGCGGGCATCAATAATTGAGGGTATTTATTGTTTTTTATTTTCCTATCACACTTTGTTCCTGAGAAGCAACTTCAATCGCAGTTTTCTCTTTACAAGTCCGTCGATTTCACCTAATTTCTGCGAGTAAGCTCAGTCCATTCCGTATATGACCGATTACGATTAGCAGGGGGAGACAACATGACGAAAGGCGTTTATATCGCGGCGGTCGAAGAACACAGTGGCAAATCCCTAGTCGTTCTGGGTTTGATGGACGCGATTCTTAATTATCTGCCCAATGTAGGTTACTTCAAACCCATAATAACTCCCGGCAGCAAGCAAGAAAAAGATCCCCATATCCAGTTGATCTTGAAGCGTTTCAATCAGTCAATCTCTTATGATGAGTCTTATGGATTTTCCGGAAGAGAGATAGCCGATCTTTTGGCTAATAAGTCGGATATCGTCGTAATTGACGCCCTGATTGAAAAATATAAAAAAATGGAAGATCGATACGATTTTACCATCGTCGAGGGAACGGATTACATGGGGCAAGGGGCCATATTCGAGTTTGACGCCAACATCCTCATTCCGAAGAACCTGGGTATTCCTGTCATTATGGTCGTCTCCGCGGAAGTAAAGACTTCTGAAGCTGTTGCCAAATTTACCCTTGCCGCCTACGAAGGATTTAAAAATGGAAATGTAGAAGTACTGGCCGTCCTCATCAACCGGGCGCGGGAAGATCGTCTTCAGGAAATAACGGCGGCTATCCGCAACTACTTGCCACAACCGATAATTCTATCCGTCATTCCTGAAATGAGCAAGCTCAACAGCCCAACCTTCAGGGAAGTCCACAACAGCCTGGGAGCCAAAGCCCTGTTCGGAATCAACCGGCACGACAACCCTGTGGATCATACCATCGTCGGGGCCATGCAATTACACCACTTCCTTGATCACCTTAAGGACAATACCCTGATCGTTACCCCCGGCGATCGCTCGGACATCATCATCGGCGCCCTCCAGGCCAACCTCTCACGGCATTATCCGCACTTGGCCGGGATCATGTTGACCGGCGGCTTTGAGCCGGAGCCTGCGGTCTCCAAATTGATCGAAGGCCTGCAAACGGTGGCCCCCATTAGTGTCGTGCCCTCGGGAACCTATGACACTGCCAATCAGGTCGGTTCCATCCGCTCCGAGATATATGCCGATAATATCCGGAAGGTTGAGCTGGCCATCCATACTTTCGAGGAACATGTCGATTTAAAAGCATTGGGAGAGCGCCTTACCACCTTCAAGCACAAAGGGATGACACCCCATATGTTCCAGTATGAAATCGTCAAAAGGGCGCGCCGGCAGAAACGTCACATTGTTCTTCCGGAAGGAAATGACGACCGGGTGCTGACAGCCGCCGCCCGCCTTATCGAACAGGACATCGTTGAACTCACGATATTTGGCGACAGCAATGAGATTCTATCGTCAGCAAAACGTCTTGCCATCCGCCTTACCGCCGACAATGTGCATATTATCCAACCCACGGCGTCGGAATTATATCCCGAATTCGTGGATACCCTCTATGAACTCCGGAAGAATAAAAATGTTACCCGGGAAATGGCCCGGGACCTAATGACGGACGGCTCCTATTTCGGGACGATGATGGTCTATAAAGGTAAGGCTGACGGGATGGTTTCGGGGGCGATCAACACCACCCAGCATACTATCATCCCGTCCCTCCAGTTTGTAAAAACCAAACCCGGAATTGCCATTGTGTCGTCTGTTTTCTTTATGTGCATGCCGGACCGGGTTTTGGTCTTCGGTGATTGCGCCGTCAATCCCGATCCCACTTCCGAGAATCTGGCCGATATTGCCATTTCATCGGCGGAAAGCGCCTCTTTTTTCGGCATTGAACCAAAAATAGCCATGCTCTCTTATTCTTCCGGGGCCTCAGGAGTCGGTGACGACGTGGAAAAGGTGCGCAAGGCAACGGAACTCGTCAAACAGCGCCGTCCGGACCTAAAAATCGCCGGACCCATTCAGTACGATGCTGCCGTAGACCCCGCCGTGGGCGCACAAAAAATGCCCGGGTCGGAAGTGGCGGGCCAGGCCAGCGTCCTTATCTTTCCCGATCTGAATACGGGGAACAACACCTACAAGGCTGTCCAGCGGGAAACGGGGGCCGTGGCCATCGGCCCCATGCTCCAGGGACTGAACAAACCGGTGAACGACCTGAGCCGGGGATGTACGGTAGGGGATATCTTCAATACCGTCGTCATCACCGCTATTCAGAGTCAAACACTGTAATTTAAGGAGAAATTAATACCATGGCAACAGAAGGAAACAAGATTATCTACTCAATGATCGGGGTAAGTAAATTTTACGATAAGCGGGCCGTCCTTAAAGATATCTCCCTTTCCTATTTTTACGGGGCCAAGATCGGCGTTCTGGGACTGAACGGATCAGGCAAGAGCTCGCTTTTACGCATCCTCGCCGGCGTAGATAAGGACTTTAACGGGAAAACCATCATTTCTCCGGGGCTCACCATCGGGTTTCTTGAACAGGAGCCGGTTCTTGACGGGTCGAAGACAGTACGGGAGATTGTCGAAGAGGGTGTGCAGGATGTCGTCGCCCTCCTTGACGAGTATAACCGGATCAACGAAAGATTTGCCGAACCCTTGACGGACGATCAGATGAATGAGTTGATCGAACGCCAGGGAACAGTGCAGGAAAAGCTCGACAACCTCGACGCCTGGGAACTGGACTCCCGTCTGGAGATGGCTATGGACGCCCTGCGCTGCCCGCCCGGAGAGACGTCCGTCAAGATCCTCTCGGGGGGAGAAAAGAGACGCGTAGCCTTGTGCCGCCTGCTCCTGCAGAAACCGGACATCCTTCTCCTCGATGAACCTACGAACCACCTGGACGCCGAAACCGTTGCCTGGCTTGAACACCACCTGCAACGCTACGCCGGGACCATTATTGCCGTAACCCACGACCGGTACTTTCTCGATAATGTGGCCGGCTGGATCCTGGAGCTGGACCGGGGCATTGGCATCCCCTGGAAGGGCAATTATTCTTCCTGGCTGGAGCAGAAACAGAACCGCCTCCGTACTGAGGAAAAGACGGAGTCCCAGCGGCAAAAAACCCTGGAACGGGAATTGGAATGGATCAGAATGTCTCCGAAGGGCAGACACGCCAAGGCAAAGGCCCGCATCACTTCCTATGAAACGCTGTTGGGGCAGGAAGTGGAAAAGCAGGACCGGGAACTCGAAATATATATCCCGCCGGGACCACGGCTGGGCAAAGTTGTCATGGAAGCGGAAAACGTCAACAAAGGATACGGCAACCAACAGCTCATGGCGGATATGTCATTCGCCATCCCGCCGGGGGGAATCATCGGTGTCGTCGGACCGAACGGCGCCGGCAAGACCACCCTCTTCCGGATGATTACGGGCCAAGAGACGCCCGATTCAGGAACGATCAGAATCGGCGACACCGTAAAGATCGCCTATGTGGACCAGAGCCGCGACCACCTCGATCCCGACAAAACCATCTGGGAAATTATCTCGGGCGGCCAGGACATTGTTCAATTGGGAGGTAAACAAGTAAATTCACGGGCCTATGTGGCCCGGTTCAACTTCTCCGGTTCTGACCAGCAGAAAAAAGTCGGCTTCATGTCCGGGGGCGAGCGAAACCGGGTACATCTGGCCTGTATGCTCAAGGAAGGGGCCAACGTCCTGCTCCTCGACGAACCGACCAACGACCTCGACGTCAATACCATGCGGGCCCTGGAAGAGGCCATCGAGAATTTTGCCGGTTGCACCATTGTCATCAGCCATGACCGCTGGTTTCTGGATCGCATCGCCACCCATATCCTGGCCTTTGAAGGGGACAGCCGGGTAGTCCTGTTTGACGGCAACTACTCCGAATACGAAGAAGACAGAAAAGAACGCCTCGGCATGGAGGCAAACCAGCCGCACCGGATCAAATACCGTCCGTTGACGAGAGTTTAATCAATTCAATATGGTTAGCTTTAAAGAATCTTTGCAGGGATATGCCGGTACGATTCATGAAACGCTCGTCTGGGAGTTGAAGAGCTGGCAAATATTTGTCCGTAAAATGTGGCCGCTGCTGCTCTTATTGTTGGCCGGGCTGGGACTTGCGATTTGGTTTGCCAAGCCGGCGCCGCCGAAAGTCGTGTTTTTGGCCTCCGGGATGGGCGGATCTTACCTGACGCTGGCACAAAAGTATGTTGAATATTTTCGTGGACACGGTGTCACCCTTGAGCTGTTCCCAACTAGCGGTGCCCAGGAAAATCTGGCGCGTTTGAAAGATCGCCAAGATCCGGTGCAGGCGGCCTTCGTTCAGGGAGGACTGGTCAAGCCGGATGATACCTCGGGGATAATATCGCTCGGTAGCGTTGAGTACGAACCGGTATGGTTCTTTTACCGCCGTGGGGTTATGGCAGAAAATGATGAGGATATCCAGCGTTTGCTAAAGATGAGAATTGCCATCGGGTCGGAGGGTAGCGGGACGCACGCGCAGGCGATGCACATTCTCAAACTCAATGGCGTCGCACCAACCTCTACTTTACTTACCATACCCAATCACGAGGCCGTGCAAGCCCTCCAACGCGGGGAGATCGATGCCGTGCTTCTAACTGATGGCCTTGAATCAGCCAATATTCAGACCTTAATCAAGGATCCGGAAATTCTCCTCGCAAATTTCCGACGGGCGGAGGCCTACACCCGGTTGCTACCGTTTTTCGAGGAATTGACGGTACCGAAAGGCGGTTTTGATTTGGTGCGCAATTTTCCTCCCCAAGAGACGCAGTTATTAGCCACGACGACCGAACTGTTGATTGATGACCGGATGCATCCCGCGATTCAAATGTTGTTCATGCAGGCCGCTCAAGAAATCAACGGAAAAGAAAGCTATTTTGCCCACCGCGGCGAATTCCCCTCCTTCAAAGATCCTATTGTGCCGGAGAGTAAAGTGGCGGTTCATTTTCATCAAAAGGGTCCTCCTTTTTTGATGAATTACATGCCATTCTGGCTGGCGGAATTTATCGACCGGATGTTCTTCATGCTCCTGCCATTTTTTGCCTTTGCCTATCCGGTACTTAGAGTGATGGCGAGATATCGGTTCAAGCGGGTGAAAACCAGGATTAACAAGGTTTATGGTGAACTGAAGTACTTTGAGCAGGAGCTGTCACAATCCTACGACCCCGCACGACATGATGAGTATATCCAGCGGCTCAATGCCATGGAACATGAAACCTTGGAAATGAAATTCCCCAAGAGTCCGGCCGGCGACTACTACAGTCTCCGTACAAATATTGACTTCGTTCGCAGCCGCCTGAGTCGTGAAAATCCCTTTGTCGTCGAAACGGACATCAAAGACGGATAATCGAACTCATCCAGGCCTTACCGCCTGTTTTTTCGTGTGAGCATCTCGATGAAGGCTTCAATGCGCGTTTCGATTTGGCTCTCCGAAAACATCCGTTCATCGCACATATCCGCCTCAATCATTAACGAGGGTATGCCCTTCTTCGCTTCCACGATGCGCTGGATATCGTACTGGCCAAGTGAATAGGGCTTGCAGCTCCGGTTGGAATGGATGACGAGTCCATCCACGCCGTACTTGTCCACCATATCGCAGACGGACCGTGCCATTTCATCGACGCCGATGTTGAGATAAATGCGGGTATAGCCCTCAGCCATGGAGTTCAGAAAATCATTTTCATCCATGTAGCGCAATGATCCGCACCAGGCGGAGGTATAGGTGTCGGCAACCAGGCAGGCGTCATGGGCGGCGAATTTTTCAGAGAGCCATTTTGTCCGGTACCAGATGGGCAGATTGTCCCAGAGGAGACGGTAGCGTTCGTTGGGAACGGCGCCGATGCCTTCTTTTACGCGTTCATTCATCTCAGCCAGCAATTCCTGGTAATAATCCACGGCCGTTTGGGTTCCCCTCAGGGTGACAATCAGGGCCAGATGAAAAAAGGCATCGAAAGCGCTCATGGGCGCAGGTTTATTAACAGTGGTATCGAGGACGGCCTGCCACATGCGTTGGCCGGCGACGGAAAGCCTCCCCACTTCTTCCATCCGCTCCCGATCCAGTTTCCTTCCTGTTGTTTTCTCAAGAAATTCGATATACTCATCAACCTGGGAACGAACGTAGCGGCGCATCTCTTCATAAAAACCCGTATGGCAGAAGGGGGTGTCGAATATGAACAACGGGACATTAAAATAACGGGCCTGGATTTCGTACCACTTGAGGACGGTGCCGCAGATGTTGTTGCCGCAGATCAGCATATCTGGTTTTGGCAAGCCGCCGATCGGACCGCCGTTCACCGTCGCGCAGGAGATGTCACAACGGGCGTAAGAGCACAAATCGCTGGCATATCCCATGGCTTCGGCCTTTTCGCACAGATCGACGCCCATTTTGCTGGCCCCGATCATGGCCCCGTAATTTTCGGGATATACGGGGATGATGTCCATGGCGATCAGTGGTTCGACGGGTCCGCCGCTGGTAATCCAGGCAACCTTTTTATTGTTTTCCGCGGCCGTTTTGGCGTCGATATAATAGAAGGTCATGATCTCCTTCATTTTCTTTACGGCTTTGATCTTTCTTCTGTCTTTTTCGTTCTTTTCAGTATTTTCGTTCTTTTCCGGCATATCTCGCTCCTGTTTAAAGCATTTCCAGGAATGCTTCGAATCTTGTCTGTAACTGGCCTTCCGTCGGGAGGGGATCTTCTACCTCCAGGAGCAGGCTGGGAATGCCTTCCTGGTCCAAGGCGTCCTTGAGATAGGGATAATCGAAGGCATGGGGATCGCAGAATTTCAGATAGAGGAAAATGACACCCCGGGCCTTTCTTTCTTGGGCCATGTGGATGAGATCTTCCGCCCGGTTCCTCAATCCGGCATGCTTCGCGGGACAGACGGCGCGTTTTAGGAAACGGTCCGCGATGGCCGTTACGGGATCTTTATCCGCAGCAATCAGCGTTTCAAAATATCTCGAGCCGGTGCAGAAGTCATCCCAGACGACGGCGCCCCCGGCCGCTTCGATCATGTCATGGATTTGGGGCTGATTGCAGATACCCCCCGCCATCAGGAGACGCTTGGACGTAATGCCGGTTGTGGAATTTGTATCCCCTTCTGACAAGGATTTTGCAGTCTCCATTTTCTCTACTACTTTCCTTAAGATTTCCCGGCAGCGGGCTCTGTCCATAACCATGGTTGCCTTGACAAGGGTGTATAGGGCGTCCCCCGTCATGAGCCCGGGCTGATCGCTCCTGAGTTCATATATCCTGCGTAGGAGGCGGCGAATATCATTCATCAGCTTGATGGCCTTGTTCAAGTTAGCATCGGTAACGGCATAGTCGAGTTCCCTTGCCAGGTCAGTCCTGAAGCGGTGCAGGACATCGATCATATATTGGCGGGCGCTTTGGGTTCCGAGTTTTACCGGCAGGACAGCATCGACATGAAACCCCCGGGTCACATTCATTCGCCAGAGATCCGAGAGGCGTTGGATCGAATCGCAGGTGTGGGGGAAAACCATGCCATCCATAAAATCCGTCCCCCCCCTCAGACCTTCTTCGAGAACTCCTCTTACCAGAGAACAGCAATATGATTGCAGATGGGCATCCGCCCTTTCGATGGTTCCCGTCGTTCCAAACAATCGCAGGGGATGGGCGCCTGCTGCAAGAATTATTTCTTCCGGTGCATAAGTGCAGACATAACCAACGATTTTCTTTCCCGTATCATCCTTTAACTTCCGTCCATAAGCAAACGGATCCCGTACGGCATCTACCATTTCTTTTAAGATATCTTGCATCAATAACTCCTAACCTTTACTCTCCTGTATATTTCCCGCAGGCCTTCAAATTGGCAATCTCTTCCTGCTCCAGGGTGTTGTAGGCAATCTTTCCCACCAGAGTGCAGGGCAGTGTCGCCCGGAATTCGATCTCCCGGGGGCAACTCCATTTGATCAGCTGCTGCTGGCAATGCCTGATCAGGGCCTGTTCCATCCCGGCACCGGCTTTAGCCGGATCCTTCAAGACAACAAAAGCCTTGACCTTCTGCACCTGGGCCTCATCGGGAACGCCGATGACACAGGCATCCTTTACGTCCGGATGGTGATAGAGGATGTCCTCGACCTGGGCGGGATAGACATTCATCCCCGAGGACTTGATCATTCTCTTCAGGCGCAGCTTGAAGAAGAAGAACCCGTCCGGATCCATCGCGGCGATGTCTCCCGTATGGAGCCAGATACGGTCGTCGGCATGTGTTTTAAGAGTCTGAGCCGTCTCTTCCGGCTGATCGAGATAGCCCAGCATCACCGCCGGGCCGTGGATACATAGCTCTCCTTCTTCTCCCACCGGAGCCTCATCAATTGTCCCCGTCTTGACAATCTTCGCTAACATGTCGGGAAAGGGGATTCCGACGCTGCCTTCCCGATATTCTTGCAAGGGCGTGGCCATGATCGCCGTCACCGCCTCGGTTAAACCGTATCCTTCAAGGAGCTTAATCTTCCCTCCCCGTTTTTGAACCAATTCTTCAAATCGTTCCTTTACCGGCCGCGGCAGGGTATCGGCCCCACTGAAAGTCGCCTTCAGACAGCTCAATTCTGTGTTCTGGAAAACCTGATCCCGACAGAGGGCCTCAAACAGGGTGGGGACGCCCACCACAATGGTTGGGCGCTTGGACTTGATCAATTTGGCGACAATTTCCGGTGTAAATTGGGGTACGAGGATACTCTTGCCTCCCCCCATGAAGGCAGCGTTGACACAGACTCCCAGACCAAAGCCGTGAAAGATGGGAAGGATGGCCAGGATAGAATCATTTCTCGAGAGTTTTCCCCAGGCCGATACCTGCATGCCCTCACTGATAAAATTCATATTGGACAGCATAATGCCTTTGGGCGTCCCCGTTGTCCCGCCGCTGTAGAGAATAACGGCGAGATCGTCCGTGTCCATCGCCGCTTCCGGCGCGGACGGATAATTTCCCGCCATGAGGTCTTTCCACCAGCGGACCTTCGGATCTGGCGGTACGGGGGGTATCTTTCTGCCCTTAGTCAGGTAAAAACCGATCTTTTTCACAAAATCGAGATAATCGGATATTTTTGTGAGGATCAGGACATCGAGAGATGTCTCGGCCATGACCTCCCGGAACTTCCCGTAAAAGGCGTCGATGGTAAGGGCAAAGCGGCTCTTGCTGACATTGAGGTAAAAGGCAATTTCCTTCGCGGTGGAGAGGGGATGAATCATGCTGGCAACGGCGCCGATCTTGTTTACCGCATAGAAGCAGATGATTCCCTGGGGAGTCGTGGGCATGGAGATGGTTATCCGATCTCCCTTTTTAAGCCCCGATGCCGCCAGGGCGTTGGCACACTGAGTGATATCAGCGATAAAGCGCTTATACGTGGATGTATAACCCATGAAATCATAAGCAATTGCCTCAGGGTAGCGTTCCGCCGTCTGCAAGACGGCCTCGTACATGGTGACACGGGGATAGGCGAGGGAAGCGGGAACATCTCCATAGTATTTCAACCACGGCTTATTTTCATACATATAACAGCCCCTCCTCGATATCGGTTTTGCAATGGCTTGCATCATAATGTTTTTTGCGGCATATGCAAGGAAAAAACTTCTTTTCAGGAAGGGATATGGCTCGTCCTCTTATCGCCCCATTATTATCGCTGATGGCCGGTATTATTTGTTCATTTCTTCTTGTCGTTGCCGATCACTTCCTGCTTATTGCCTTCCTCACAGTTTGCATTCTGCTGCTATGGTCCCGCCTGAAAGGATGGATCAATGCCGCCGTCTTTTTCATATGCTTTTCCCTGTTTCTCTGCGGATGGTTGCAGATGAATGCCTATCTTTATCAAAACCCGGGAAAGGGCCATATCATTGAGCGCTTCCAAGCGGACCCGGTGACCATTGAAGGGATAATCGCTGAATCGCCGCTCCTATTCCCGGAAAAGACGGACTTGCTGATCTCTGTCCATAGTCTGACGGATGGCAAGGGCGAAGCATTTCCTGTCCACGGAAAAATATTGTTAAGCTTTCGGGGAACACAGGCTTTCAATTACGGGGATGCCGTCCGCGTCCGGACACGTCTGCGTAAAGTGAGAAACTTTCACAATCCCGGGGGATTCAACTATGAGCGATACCTGAGATTTCAAGGCATTCTTCTCCGTGGTTCCGTTGCCGACGATTCCCGGATCATCGTGCTCCGGAAGGGATACGGACATCCTATCAGACAAAAGCTGGAAGGCTTTCGCAGCACTATCCGTACCTTCATCGATACGAACGCCCCGGCCCCGGAAAAAGAGATAATCAAGGCCTGTATCCTTGGCGATCAGCAACAGATCCCCCGAGAGCTCAGAGACGCCTTCAGCAAAACAGGAATATCGCACATCATCGCCATCTCGGGATTCAATATGAGCATAATCGCCTTCTTCTCCATTTATCTCATGCGCGGGATAATAAGGAGATTCCCGTATCTGCTCCTCCGTTTTGATCTTTATAAACTCTCTGTTCTTTTCGCCATGCCGGCTGTGATCCTCTATACATTTATCGCCGGCGCCGGAATGTCCGTGCTCAGGGCAACCTTGATGATTCTTGCCTTCATGGCCGCCCTGCTCATCTCCAAGAGCCGTGATCTCTACAACACCCTGGCGATGGCCGCGCTGATCATCCTTCTTGTTTATCCCCCCGCCCTTTTCGATGTTTCCTTTCAGCTTTCCTTCGCAGCGGTCCTGGCAATACTAATCATCACGCCCCGACTGACGGCGTTTATTCCCAAACCGGAACTGGCGCCGGGGACTCCATACAGTTTGTCTATCATATGCAGCAAGGGTCTGTACGCTTTTGCCTTGTTCATTATCGTCTCCCTGAGCGCCATGGTGGGGACAATGCCACTGATAGCCTTCTATTTCAACAGGATCTCCGTCGTCTCCCTCCTTGCCAACATCGTCATTGTTCCCATTCTCGGCATGCTGGCTATTCCCGTTTCGATGGCTACGATCTTTTTCCTGCCATTTTCATCGGCGGCAAGCGTCTTCTTTCTCGATATTGCCGGTACGCTGGTAATGGTTTCTCTCGCTCTTAATAACCTTTTTGCCTCTCTCCCCTGGGCGGCCTTGTATCTGACAACCCCTTCGATCCTGGAGCTCCTGTTCTTTTATGCCTTTCTATACGGGCTTATTACAGGATCAGGGCGCCTTTCCGATGACAACGCCCCCGGCAATGCCTCGTTTATTAAAAGGATGCAATCTTCTCCCGCCTGGACTCATTATATACTGGCAGCCTCCGTCCTTTTCTTTTGTCTGGACGCAGTTTATCTTCATCAAAAAAATCGTTCCCGGAACGACTTCTCTGCAACGGCTATCGATGTCGGTCAGGGCAGTTCCATCCTGGTTCGCTTTCCCGGAGATCAGACCATGCTCATTGACGGCGGCGGATTTATTAACAGCACCTTTGACGTGGGAAAATATATTGTCGGCCCCTATTTGTGGAATGAGGGCTTAAATAGAATTGATATCGTCGTACTGACCCATCCCCATCCCGATCACCTAAACGGCCTGCCTTTTATTCTTGATAATTTTCGGGTCCGGGAGGTTTGGACCAACGGAGAAATGTCCGCATCCGAAGAATTTATATGTTTTCAAGATATTATCAAAAATAAAGGACTTATCCGGACCCATATGTCCGCAGGCAACGGACCCGTCGTCATCGGTGGCGTTCGTATTGAATACTTGAATCCTCCCGGTCCTGTCAGCCCCAAGGAAACAGAATCAACCTTCACGGAAACAAATGACGGGTCACTGGTGATGAGAATGACCTACGGTGGAGTATCTTTTCTCTTTCCCGGCGACATTTCATTTATGACCGAAGAGCGGCTCGCATCCGATGCACGGGAATTACGCAGTCACGTTTTATTCGTTCCCCATCACGGTGGACGCACCTCAAGCTCAGAGGCATTTCTTAAGCGCCTCCGTCTCCAGACGGCAATCATATCCGTGGGGGCCGACAACCTGTTCCTTCTTCCTCATCCCGATGTGGTTCAACGATTGAATCAACAAGGCGCAATAACCTACCGGACGGACCTCCATGGCGCCGTTACCGTATCAACGGATGGCCTGGGAGTATCGATTTATCCATATCTTTCCCGAACTCAGCATTAGCTGAACCCTGAAAAAAGTTGAATTCTGTTGACATAATAGCTCCGTTCGGCAATAATCACGCATCATGAATGATGAACCGACTCCACAGGGGTATGAAAGTTCCGCTCACGAAGATGATCGTATTATGAAAGAACAGGAATCTAACGACAAAACTATTGGTTCTATCGATTCCTTCGAAATAGCCTCCGATTTTGACGAAGATCCGGACCGCTGCTACAAAATTCTTCGCATCAACCCGGAGGCTTCCTTAGCGGAGATCCATGAGGCCTTTGAAAAGATGAACGCCGCGTGGCACCCCGATCGTTATCCCCACGTTATTTCCTGGGAAGATAAATCAAAGAAAAAACTGAAGGAAATCAGGAATGCGTACGAGAAGCTGGTGCGCCTTTATCCACATCGTGAACAAGCTTCTCAACGTCAGGAACCAAGCCCCATATTACTCGCGACGACCGTAGAGAGACACGAATCTTCCGATCAGGAAAGATCACTTCCCATTTTAACTGCCTCCCCATCATCATCCCTATCCTCATCAATCGACGACCTGTCCTCATGGTCCACACCTGCCTCGTCATCAACCACATTCGGCCCTTCAGGAAACCTTCTCCGGCGGATTATTGTCATAGGTTTACCAACGTTGATTGTCCTCTTTTTCGCATTTTTATGGCCAAGCCTTTATCATTACGCGGCCATCAATCTGGGCGGCAAAGAATATCCTCTCCGCATCAACAGAATTACGTCTCATACTACTTACTACAACGGCAATCAGTGGATCGTCCCCCCCGTCCAAAATGAACCGCGGCAGGAGATAGCGATGAAAGCGCCGACAGGTCCATCACTCCAGCCGGTTCCACCGGTCCAACCTCTTCAGTCAGTTCAGACTTCGCCACCAGCCCAGCCTCTGGAACCGGCTAAGCCGGAACAAACAATTAAATCCGTACAACCGGTTCCGCCCCGTCAACAAGTTCAACCGATTCACCCCCCCATACCTGCGAACCCATCAACAGATAAAGGCGCTATCCCAAGCAAACCTTATTCACTCTCCCCACCAAAAGTAGTGGCCAGGCCTGCTAAGAAGGAGGCTCCTCCTAAAGAAGTAGCGGTAAAAGTTATTTTCGCGCAGCCATACAGCATCCAGATCATCGCTTACCCGGAAAAAGATAAAGCGGAGGCATTTGCGAAAACAATGCGGGGCAAAAAAATGTCCGTTCGGATAGAGGAGGTCGCCATCAAGGGAAAGGGTCGGTGGCATCGGGTTTTGCTGGGGAATTTTAAAAATCGTCACGATGCTCTAAAGTATTTTAATAATAATAAGATAGGCATACTTTATCCCCAAAGCTTCATTCAAAAATCGGCCAATTCTTAATGACGGCGGCAACAAAGCCATCATGACATTAACCGTTGCCATTCCCGGAGTTATATGCTATCGAGGCCACCTTTAAATATTCTATTTCGTGGTCTGGATGATTATGGAGATTATTACCGCCGTTAAGGGTTTCAAAGATATCCTGCCTGATGAAGCCGGCAAGTGGCAACATGTTGAGGAGCAGGCCAGGAAGATATTCACCGCTTTTGGATGTCGGGAAATCCGCGTTCCGATCCTGGAAAAGACGGACCTCTTTGCCCGGGGCATCGGGGAAGCGACGGATATCGTTGAAAAGGAAATGTACACCTTCCGCGATCGCGGTGACGATCTTATCACCCTGAGGCCGGAGGCAACGGCTTCCATAATCCGCGCTTATCTGGAACATCACATCTACGCCGCCGATCCAGTGGCGAAACTGTTTACCATCGGTCCCATGTTCCGCAGGGAACGGCCCCAGAAAGGGCGTTATCGCCAATTTCACCAGCTTGACGTCGAAATCCTGGGCTATGAGGATGCCCGGATTGACGCCGAGTTGATCCTGATGCTGATTCACTTTCTCAAGAGCGTCGGCCTTCAATCACCGCAACTCGAGCTCAACTCCCTGGGATGTCCTTCCTGCCGCCCAACATTTCGGGAATCTATTCTTGAATTCCTGCAAGGGAAAGAGGGTGATCTCTGCGATGACTGCCGGCGACGCATCGCGACGAACCCCTTGCGGGTCTTTGACTGCAAAATGGAAGGATGCAAACACATCGTCGCCCAGGCGCCGGTCATCCAGAATTTTCTTTGCGGAGGCTGCCGCGATCACTTTTCCGAAGTGATCACATCCCTGGCATCTTTTGATATCGATTATACAATCAATCCCCGGATGGTCCGCGGTCTGGATTATTACGCCCGGACGACCTTTGAAATTACTACGGATTTCCTGGGCGCCCAAAACGCCATCGTCGGCGGCGGCAGGTACGACGGCCTGATCCGTGACCTGGGCGGGCCGGATATACCCGGAATCGGCTTTGCCATCGGCTTTGAACGTCTTCTCGCTATGATGCCTGCTGACCAAAACGAAGATTTCATAACCCTCCCGCGTCTTTTTATTGCCGCCCTGGGTTCGGAAGCGCAAAAGTTTGCATATCAATTATGCAATCGTTTCCGGATGCAAGGCCTTCAAACCGAAATGGATTATACCGCCAAGGGGCTCAAGAGCCAGATGAAAAGAGCGGACAGGCTTAAATGCCGGAAAGTTCTGATCATCGGCGATCGGGAAATCGAGACGCGAGAGGCGGATTTGAGAGATATGCAGAGCAAGGAACAGATCAAGGTAAACTTGGACAATTCAGAAGAATTGATAAAACATATATAGTTACCATACGTTAAAAAATTATAGAAACGGAAGAGGTAATAAAGTTGTCTGATTTCATCACAAAAAAGAAAAGAAGTCATTATTGCGGCGCCTTGACCCTTGCCGATGCCGGCAGGGAGGTTATTTTGATGGGTTGGACCCATCGCCGCCGCGATCACGGTGGGGTCATCTTTGTGGATCTTAGGGATCGGGAGGGTCTTGTCCAGATTGTCTTCAACCCGGAATTCGACGTCGACACCCATAATGAAGCCCATAAAATCAGGAGCGAATATGTCCTGGCCGTGCGGGGTAAAGTCCGTCAGCGGCCGGCAGACATGGAGAACCCGGAGCTTAAGACGGGTCAGGTAGAGGTCATGGTGGAAGAACTGGAGATTCTCAATGAGTCCCGGACGCCCCCCTTTCTTATCGATAGCGCCGCCGCGGAGATATCGGAAAACGTCCGCCTCAAATACCGCTATCTCGATCTGCGGCGGCCCGATATACAGAAAAAAATACTATTGAGAAGCAAGGCGGCGGCCGCCACCCGTGAATATTTTCAACGGGAAGGCTTCATCGAAGTCGAAACCCCGTTTCTGACAAAAAGTACGCCCGAGGGGGCGCGGGATTATCTTGTTCCCAGCCGGGTGAGTCAGGGCATGTTCTATGCCCTGCCCCAATCACCACAGATCTTCAAGCAGTTATTGATGGTCTCCGGCTTTGACCGGTATTATCAGATCGTGAAATGTTTCCGTGATGAAGACCTCCGCGCCGACCGGCAGCCGGAATTTACCCAGATCGATATCGAGATGTCCTTCATCGATGAAAATGACCTGATTACCGTCATGGAAGGCTTCATGGCCCATCTTTTCCGGGCCTGCCTCGGCGTTGAACTGCAACTGCCGTTGCCCAGGATTCCCTACCATGAGGCCATCGCCAGGTTTGGCAAGGACAATCCGGATGTTCGGTTCGCCCTTGAAATCAGGGATCTGACCGACATCCTCAAGGCGGCGGATTTCAAGCTCTTTCAGGAAGTCGCTGCTTCGGGAGGCGTCATCAAGGCCATCAAGATCGAGGATAACCGCAGTCTCTCCCGGAAAGATCTCGACCATCTGCGGGATTACGTTAGCGACTACGGCGCCAAGGGCCTGGCTTGGGCACGGATAAACGCCGATGGCTGGACATCGCCCATCGCCAAATTTCTAAAACCCGAAGAAATCAAGGGCATCGAGGAAAGGATGGAAGCAAAAGCGGACGATCTGATCGTTTTCGTTGCCGACACGCCGCGGATTGTCCACGATTCCCTGGGCAACCTGCGCGTTTATGTTGCAAAAAAACTTGGTCTCATTGATCCGCAAGCCTATGCCTTCACCTGGATTACCGAGTTTCCCCTTATGGAGTATAGCGATACGGAAAAACGCTTCATGTCCACCCATCATCCCTTTACCTCGCCGGTCATTGAGGATCTTGAATATCTAAAGACGGATCCGGGAAAGGTACGGGCCCGGGCCTACGATCTCGTCCTGAACGGCTCCGAGATCGGAGGAGGAAGTATTCGTATCCACAGAAAAGACGTTCAGGCAGCGATCTTCACAGCCCTCGGTCTGGATGAAGAGGAAAGCCGGATCAAGTTTGGCTTTCTTCTTGACGCCCTTGAGTTCGGCACCCCGCCCCATGGCGGGATTGCCTTCGGTTTTGACCGCCTTATCATGCTCATGACCGGGGCGGAATCCATCCGGGATGTAATTGCCTTCCCGAAGACACAGAAGGCCACCTGCCTGCTGTCGGAAGCCCCCTCGCGGGTAAGTATTGAACAGCTTATGGAATTGTCGTTAAAAATCGTTCAATAGTACATATTTTCCATTGACAAACGATCTCCATGTTTATACATAAAAAGAGCATGCGTAGTAACTATATATTTCATATTAAAAAGGAGGAAGGTGGAATGTCTCAAAAAAATCAGTGGTTGGTCTTATGCAGTATTATTTTTTCTTTGATGATGATTTTTTCTGTTGCAGGTTGTGCCAAAAAAGCTGTTGGCGGCGATCCAGGAACCGCTGCGGATAAGGTGGTTAACACCGAAAGCAAAACAGCAGCCCAAAGCGAAGCGAAAACGAGCAGCAAGACCGAAGCTGACGCTGCCCCTGTAGCCATCACGGAATATATAGTAAAAAAGGGCGACAGCCTCTGGTTTATCGCCAAGTACAAAGACATCTATGACGACGACTACCTCTGGCCGATCATCTATAAGGCAAACAAGGGGCAGATCAAAAACCCTAACCGGATCTATCCCGGTCAGAAGCTAAAGATTCCCCGTGACGGCTACAGTATGGACGACATCAAAAAGGCAAGAAAAAAAGCAGGGGCAAAAAAACCATACACACCGCCACAAGGAAGCAAGCCCCCGATTAAATGAGGTAATCCTACATAGTTTATCCGAGAGGGCGCAAGGAGATCTTATGCGCCCTCTCTTATTTTAGGGAGTAGCAGCAAAATGGCGAAGTGGAACAAGAATAAGAAGGTTCTCGATCACGAACACACGGAGTTTTGGCGCTATGAATTGAAGGATGTGGAAGCGCCTAACCTGCAGAAGGATGTCTTTCCTTATGACGAAGTCAGCAGGATCGATTTCGATCACAAATTGATGGCCATCTCACCGGCTGATGAACTTTTCATTACCGATACAACCTTCCGGGACGGACAGCAGGCGAGACCGCCTTATACGGTGAAACAGATCTTCGACCTTTTCGTGCTCATGAGCCGTCTCGGTGGTGAGAATGGCGTTATCCGCCAAACGGAATTCTTTTTGTACAGCAAAAAAGATCGGGAAGCCGTTGAAAAATGCCTGGCCCTCGGATTGAAATATCCGGAAGTGACCGGGTGGATCAGGGCCGCTAAAGAAGATGTTCACCTGGTTAAGGATGCGGGCTTGAAAGAAACGGGCATTCTCACCTCCGTGTCGGATTACCATATCTTTCTCAAGATGAATAAAAGCCGCCGTTCAGCTATGGACGGCTATTTGAATATCGTTCGCTCCATTCTTGACGAAGGAATCATCCCCCGCTGTCATTTTGAGGACATCACCCGGGCCGACATTTATGGCTTCTGTGTTCCCTTTGCCATTGAACTTATGAAACTCAGAGAGGAGTCGGGGATTAATATCAAGATCCGGCTCTGTGACACCATGGGATATGGAATAACGTATCCCGGCGCTTCCCTGCCGCGAAGCGTCGATAAGCTAATCCGGGCCTTTATCGATGACGCCGGTGTCCCCGGTCATCTCCTGGAGTGGCATGGTCACAATGATTTTCACAAGGCCTTGATCAACGCCTCCACCGCCTGGCTCTACGGTTGCAGCGCCGCTAATTCGACCTTGCTGGGGCTGGGAGAACGGACCGGCAATCCGCCCATTGAGGCCCTGATCATCGAATACATCGGTCTTACCGGATCGACCAACGGCATCGATACGACGGTGATCACCGACATCGCCCATTATTTTGAAAAAGAAATCGGTCACAAGATCCCCGCCAATTATCCCTTTATTGGCGCCGACTTCAATGTTACCCGCGCCGGCGTCCATCTCGACGGGCTCATCAAATGCGAAGAGATTTACAATATCTTTGACACCACCAAGATTCTGAAAAGGCCAATTGTCCCTATGGTAACGGACAAATCCGGCAAGTCCGGGATCGCCTTCTGGATTAATTCCCATTTTCGCCTCGATGAAGATGCGTCCATTGACAAGCGTCATCCCGGCATATCCAAGATTCACAAATGGATAACGGAAGAGTACGAATCCGGTCGGGTCACCAGCATTTCCAATGAGGAACTTGAAAAGCGGGTCAGGAAGTATTTACCCGAACTGTTCATGTCCGAGTTGGACAAGATCAAATACCGGGCCGCTCAGGCCGCCGTTGATGTCGTCAAACAGGTGATCGAACACGCGGCAATCAAAACCATGAAGCCGGAATCACAGGAACCGGTAATGCTGCAATGCATAGAGGAAAATCCATCTATCCAGTTTGCCTATGTCGTTGATATGAACGGCCGTAAAACAACACGTAATATTACGAACATCCAGGACCGGGCAAAATATGAAAACTACGGCGTGGGAACCGATCAATCCGACCGGGATTGGTTTATCAAGCCCTTGCAGACAGGCAAGATCCACGTTACCAATTTTTATATTTCCAAGATGACGGGAGCCCTCTGTATTACCGTGTCGGCGCCCATTATCGATGATCGTGACGAGATGGTGGGAATCTTCGGCGTGGACATCAAATTCGAGGATTGGGTTAAAAGGGTCGAAGATATTGCCGAAGCAACCCAGATCGCCTTGCGGGCGGAATACGACGAAAAGCAGAAATCGGATCGCTGGCTATAGGGATTATCTACTCCTGATAAACCCGTAACAAGTCGTTAATTTGGCCATAATCGACGGCTTCGTAAAAAGATCCGCAGGCAAGGCGCGCAAAGCGTGAGGGATGAGGCGTACTTGACGTACGCCGCAGTGACGAGGGTTGCAGCGCAACGCCGCATCCGGGTCTTTTTACGAAGCCGTCATTCTTCGTCAATCTGCCAATGTTCATAGGGCCTTTCCCGGGAATAGGAAAGTGCGGGTGTCAACTCCCGGATAAAGCGCGATGGCTTAACCGGGACGTATCCTACCCCCCGTCGATAATCGACGGTAGGATAGCAAAGGTACAAGAGATCCTTGGCCCGGGTGATGGCCACGTAAAAGAGACGCCGCTCCTCTTCTTCTCCTTCCGGATCCGCCAGCGCCCGGCCGAGCGGGATCATTCCTTCCGCGCACCAGGGGATGAATACCACCGACCATTCAAGGCCTTTGGCTTGGTGAATCGTACTCATGATCACCCTCCCCTCGCCCCCCTTGGCATCTGTTTCTCCTTCTTCGCCGATATTGGTAAGGAGGGCCATTTCCTGCAAGAAATCCTCCAGAGTGGCGAACTTGGCGGCAAATACGGCCAACTGATAAAGGTCATCGGCTCGCTGCGTCGCATCGGTATAGGCGGTCTGCAGATAATTATCGTATCCCTTAGTTAGAATAGTTTCGATTATCATCCCGATGTCCCTGTTCTCAATTGCTACTAGTTCCTTCAGCAGTTCTTGGCATTTCGTAAGCCCCGGTCTTGCCGACTGAGAAGCCTTGCGAAGAAAATCATCGCCAGCGGCGGCAGACAGAGGTTCTTTCTGGACGGCAAGCCATTGCCATAGCTTGTCCGCCGTCTGCCTGCCAACACGGTTACATAGATTAAGAACTCTTTTCCAGGCCATCTCATCACCGGGATTGACGATTATCCGCATATAGGCTGTTACATCCTTGATGTGGGCCTGCTCAAAAAAACGGATTCCCGAACGGATCGTGAAGGGTATTCCCCGTCTGGTCATCTCCATCTGCAGGTCCATGGAATGGAAGTGGGCGCGGTAGAGTACGGCTATTTCCTCGATTGGATAGCCTTCACCGATTAACTCAATGATGCGTTGCACGACAAAATTTGCCTGCATCTGGACGTTTCTGAGCGGGACCAGCGCCGGAAGGACACCCTTCGGACGAATGGCCCGAAGTGATTTCTTAAATTGTCGCTCGTTATTCAGGATGCTCAGATTGGCCATATGCAGGATTTCCGGGGTGCTGCGGTAATTCACCTCCAGCCGGTATATTTTGCATTCCTGGTATTTTTCAGGAAAACCCATGATATTGGCGTAGTTTGCCCCCCGGAAGGAATAGATGCTCTGGGCGTCATCGCCGACAACCATGATATTTCGATGTTGTGAGGCCAGGAGATCGGTAATGTCCGACTGGAGAATATTCGTATCCTGATACTCGTCCACCAGGATATGTAGAAAACGTTCCGCATAAGAGCTCCGCACCTCCGGATGATCGACGAGGAGCCGCCGCCAGTTGATCAGGAGATCATCAAAGTCCATGACATTGAGACGCTTCTTCTCCAGGCCGTAATGTTGGGCAATAGTGATAATCGCATCTAAGTGAGGCGCCAGATAGGGATATCTGCCTTCTACTACATCGGTAAGGTTCTCGTCGGTATTGCGGGTGAAACTGATCACATCCCGGAGGACATCTCCCCTGGGAAATTTGGGGCCATCGTTTTTAACTGTATCGGCAATACAGCGGTTTACCAGTTGCTTGGCGTCGTCGGCGTCGATAATGACAAAATTGTTCTCGTAACCGAGGCGTTTCGCGTGCTTACGCAGTACGCGGAGCCCAAGATGATGAAAGGTGCCGCCCCACAGTCGGCTTACGTCCATGTCCATCAGGGCGCCAACGCGGGACATCATGGACCGCGAGGCCTTGTTGGTAAAAGTGGCCAACAAGATACGTTCCGGAGGGTTGCCCGTTTCGATGAGCCTGGCAACCCGGTAAGTCAGGGTCCGGGTCTTGCCGCTGCCCGCGCCGGCGATGACCAGTAACGGCCCGTCTTTTTCAAGAACGACCCGGCACTGCTCATCGTTGAGTTCCTTTTCGTAATCAATCATTATGAAAGCTGCTTCTTGATGGCCTCTACGGTATCTTTGCTGTTAAGAGATGCAAATTCCTTGAGCAGGCCTTCTTTTTGATAAAACTCAATAAGGGGGGAGGTCTTTTTTGCATATGTTTCCAGGCGGTATTGAATTGCCGCCTCCGTTTCATCATCCCGCTGAATAGTCGGGCTTCCGCACTTCTTGCAGGTTCCGTCGGGCAGAGGCGGATTGCTCTTGATATTATATATCTCCTGGCAATCCGAATTGGAACAGGTTCGCCGCGTGGTCAAACGATCGAGGATAACATCGCGGGGAACTTCCAGGCTGACGACAAAATCGAGTCGGATCTTAAGCTCGTCCATCAGTGTTTTAAGTGCCTGGGCCTGGGGAATGGTACGGGGAAATCCATCCAGAATGAAGCCCGTACGGCAATCCGGCTCCGCCAACCTTTCTTTCATGAGTTCCATTATCAGTTCGTCAGGGACAAGGTCGCCGGCGTCCATATAAGTTTTCGCCTGCTTACCCAGCTTAGTGCCTGCCTTTACGGCGCCCCGCAGAATATCCCCTGTTGATATCTGTACCGATCCATCATAATCGGTCAGTAACTTCGCCACCGTGCCCTTACCCGCTCCCGGGGCCCCTAATAGAATAATCTTCATAGTTTATACCTCTCCGTTCTTAGATTGCAAATCGAGGGCGGACTATAGGAGAAATCACCTGAGAGGTCAAGAAAATACCATTGCCGAATTTATCCTTGACACCTCGTCTCTCCCTTCCCTATAGTTCAGTCATGAAACCTGAAGAAAAACATTTTGGCCCCGTATGGTTCATCCCCGGTGTCAATCGGGGCAGATACCCCTACTGCAATTCCGTGTATATCCAGGGACCGGGAATCATTATCGATCCTGCCTCGGACGAGAATCGCCTCAGAGAAATCAGGGATCGAGAGGGAGTCAGCGAGGTATGGCTGAGTCATTGGCATGAGGATCACTTTACTTATCTGGACCTCTTTGGAGATGTCCCCCTCCGGATCTGCCGGAAGGATGCACCGCCCCTCACGGACATCGAAGTCCTTCTCGACTGGTACAATCCCAAGCAATCGCACCGGGATTACTGGCGGAAAGTTATTGAAGACACTTTCCATTACCAGCCCCGCCTGCCTGCTTCCTTTCTTGAAGAAGGCGATACGATTCCCCTCGCTAATGTGACGGTGGAAATTATCGGCACCCCCGGCCATACGCCCGGTCATCTGTCCTTTCTATTCCGGGAGCAGAGCATTCTCTTTCTCGGTGATTACGACATGACATCCTTCGGTCCCTGGTATGGTGATCTTTATTCGAGTATCGAAGAAACGATCGACTCCCTCGGACGATTAAAGGCAACACCTGCGGACATATGGTTTACCGGCCACGACATCGGCGTTTTCACGGATAATGAAGAGCCGCTTTGGCAGCGGTATGAAAATGTCATTTATCAGCGGGAAGCAAAACTTCTCGATCTGCTCACGACACCCCGCAGCATAACCGAAATCGTTCAATCCTGGCTTATCTATGGGAAACCCAGGGAACCGCTTGCCTTCTTTGAATTCGGGGAGCGTGCCCTGACGGTCAAGCACCTCGAGCGGCTCTTGAAAAATGGTCTGATCGAAGTGGTTGAGGGGAAGTACGTCCGAGCTATGCCGGTTCTAAATCAAAGATGAAATCAAGGCGGCAAGGCTTAAGGCGAAGCAGGCGTATTTTTTATACGTCGAGGCGCCGATTGCCGATGCCAACAAAGATAGCTCTTTGATTTTGAATCGGAATCACATGCCGATCTCACGGGCGTAAGCAAACTGCCTTTCCCAGTTTACCTGGGGATGGGTTTTCTCAAAAGGCGCCTTCCCTACTCTCTCCAGGGAGGCAGCATCGACACTCAGCGGGTGATACCCGCCTATGAAACCGTAATCGGGGGCGATAACCGGATTATGCCCGGGCCAGCAGTCGCACTCGGCGGTAATCTTTATGCAGGCATTAATCAGGATCGTTTTGCCGGCGATCATTTTCCAGACCGCTGCGGCCGTTTCGACAAGTTTTTCCTGAAAGATGCGGTCGTCCGTTTCCCAGAGAATTCTTATCGCGACTTCCGGGCAAAGTCCGATACATTGGGCGCAGCCGATGCACATTCCCAGATCGAACTCAGGATATTCTTCCGGGTCCTGCCGGGCGGCCCCCGTCGGACAGACTTCGCTGCATAAACCGCATTTGATGCAGGAAGACTTTATCAATTCCGGATGGACATCGGCATGCATCCGCTGTTTTTGCGCCCGGGAGGCAAAGCCCATCGACAGATTTTTGATAGCCCCACCGAAGCTCGCGGCCATATGTCCTTTGAAATGAGAAAATATTATGAAAGCGTCCGTATCTTTAAAAACATCGGCAACCTGGACCGTCGGGAAGTGATTGCCGGCGGCAGGTATATCCGTCACCGACCGGCCATCGCTGCCATCGGCCACAATAATCTCACAGCCCAGATATTCCTCGTCGTAGCCGTTTTCCCGCGCTGTTTTGAGGGATTCTGAGGCGGTCCGCCGGCCTCCCGAATACAAAACGGTCGTATCGAAGACATATGGCTTTGAACCTCTTTTAAGCTGCCATTGTACAATTTCTCTTACGTATGCGGGGGGAAGAAATGACCGGTTGCCCCGTTCTCCCCAGTGCACCTTGATCCCCACCCTTTCACCGGCGACAAATCTACAGGACATCTTTTCCAGCAGGTTTCTAAAGACCGGGACATGATCCCCCGATGATTGATCAATGGGAGCATAGAAAATATCTTTCATTTTTAGCTCACGATTTGCATTATTTTTTTGATTCAATTATAGGGCAAAGAAAGTAATTTGTCCAGATAAGGAAAAAGGAGGGGCGATGGCCGCATCAAGACAGAATATCATCTCGGCAATAAACGGATATCTTTCCTCACCCTGTAACTCGCTTCAGACCATTGCGGGTGAAAAGGCCTGGGAAGAAGCACTTATCGGTTTTTCCAGGGGCAGCGATCCCCTTTATCAACAACTTAAATCCGATATCGGATCATTTTACTGGACGCCGGCAGAAATATTTTCCCTTTCCTACCCGACGATCACCTGTAAACCCGAGGATCTGACCATCATTAGCTGGGTTCTCCCCCAGACCGCCGCAACGAGGGATGATCAACGTCGACAGAAAAAATATCCCGCCGAAAGGTGGTCCCGATCACGCAACTTTGGCGAAGAAACAAATATCAACCTCGCCCGTCATCTAACAGACATTCTTGGTCATGAGGGCCATCCTGCCGTCGCCCCTGTTCTTTCTCCCGCCTGGGGTTGGCAGACCTCGGGAAGATACGGGTTTGCCTCCAACTGGTCTGAACGTCACACCGCCTATATTTCCGGACTCGGCACCTTCGGTCTGTGTGATGGCCTGATAACCGAAAAAGGCAAGGCGATGCGCTGTGGATCATTGGTTGTCAAAACTGAGATTCCGCCCACGCCAAGAAAATACCGCCATCACCACGAATACTGCCTTTTTTACGCAAACGGGAAATGCAGAAAGTGCATCTCCCGTTGCCCGGCAGGCGCGATCACGGAAAAGGGGCACAATAAGGATGCATGCAAAAGATATCTTTTCGAGATAGCCGCTGAATATTCAAAAAGCCATTTCGGGTTTAGCAGCTACGGATGTGGTTTTTGTCAGACCGCCGTTCCCTGTGAAGCGGGTATTCCCCGCGGCCTGTCGTAGTAACTTCCGTTACTGCTCCTTGGCCAGGAACTCGACGATCTTGCTGTTTGTCTTTTCCGCCGCCCTTACCCCATCCACTTCCATGCGGGAGATTCCATTAAATATCCCCCCTTCCGCTATGGATAGTATTTTTGTCGTAATGTCCCCGGTAACATGGCCCGTCGCCTTAATTTCCACCTTTTCGGTTCCCGTCAGATGGCCGTCAATCTTGCCGCCGATAATGATGGTGCCGGCCTTGATATTTCCACTGATGAAACTATGTTCGCCAAGGATGACCTTTGCCCCATCCACATCGCCCATAAGTGTCCCATCAATGAATACCGTTCCGGGCGACTCAACATTTCCGGTGATCTTAGAGTTTTCCCCCAAGACCAAATGAAGCTTGTCTGTCTTTTTATGGAACATGAGATCCCTCCAAATGCTGTTTCGGATTGATGACTCTTCCCCCCTGCCAGATTTCATAGTGAACATGACTGCCGGTCGCATTACCTGTAGACCCCATATGGCTGACAGTATCTCCCCTCTTGATTCTTTGCCCCACCGTCACCGCATTGGCACGATTATGGGCGTAACAAGTCGAATAACCATGACCGTGTTCGACAACAACCGTGTTTCCCCCTCCCCCATTCCATCCGGAAAAACTCACGACTCCGTCCGCTGTCGCCTTTATGGTTGTTCCGGAGGGAGCGGCAATGTCAATGCCCCGGTGGAGCTCCACACGCCCCGTAACCGGGTTTGATCGACTTCCGAACAAAGATGTTATTCTTCCGTCTCCGTCGATAGGAAGGCCCCTTGGCGTCGATACATATAAGTCCTTCTGAGTGCGGAGGTATTCATTGATACTGGCCACAGTGTTCATGGATAATTGTATCTGCTTCTGGATCTGGAAGATGTCCATTGTTCCCATGTCGGCAGTATCCACATTTTCCATAATTTTTTCCTTGGTTCCATATGAAATCAAGGTCTTCAGGTCGTTTTCCATTTTTTTAACCGAGGTAAGGGCGGCATTGAATTCTCCTACCTTCACTGAAAAATCCCGAAGCTGAGCTTCCCTTAGCTGATATTTGAAGAGTTCGGTAACGACGGAACCTACGTATATTGTTCCCACCAAACACAGGACCACGGCAAGAGGGATAAGAAACGTCGGGATATTGATGTTGATGGAATGTTTAGTGTGGTGGTGCTGAATAAACATGATGGTTACAGGCGCGAGGATTTTTCTACGGAATTTCCGTATCTGATCAATCTTCCACATGATGACCTCCCAATAGACACTTCATGAAGCAACTTCAGGACTTGTTAAGACGATGGAACACGAGCACAGCATTGACTTCGAAGAATGGTTATTGTCCTGCCTTGCGGTGGGTAATTATATAGCCAAGTTCCAAGACAAATTGCAAGTCTTTTTATTGTATAGTCAATGATTACATATAATTACCAATGTGTTTATATTTGTTTACAAGGAATTTATAAAATCAGATTTGCTTTATCCGCTATCTATGCTATGTGGCGGCGTCAAATATGACGCCCTTAAATGGGTGCTTCAATGGAGGGGGATTTTTTTATGGAAGATAATAAGCCGACCAGCATCAGGATCAATCAAAATAATCTTTATCGGGAAGAAATATTTACTGATTTAATGGTCGGCTCCATACATCAGATGACCCCCGTCAAGCCGAACGCCGAGATTGATAAGCAGCGCAATGTCATGTTTATCGGCAATACACAACTGATTACGCAGCAAGGCCCCCTTCCCGTCCGTTTCCCCATCGAGGCGAAGAACCTTCAGCAGGCCATCGAAAAATTCTCGGAATCCCTGGAAGCCTTTGTAAAAAAGATGGTTGAGGAGGCAAAAGAATTGCAGCGGAAGGAAGAATCCCGCATTATCATGCCCGGGTCGCCCTCGGTCGGCAATCTTAAATTACCTTGATTTTCTTTAGACGAGCTTTCCCGACCTTCAAAACCACCTGACGAATCCGGTTCGCCGATCAGAGAGCAGCGACACTGCGGCCCTGGAAAAGCTCATCCCGTTCCCGGGCAATCTCCTCATCTTCCAGGTATTCTTCAAAGCCCATAATCCTGTCAATGATCCCACCCGGCGTGATTTCCACGATCCTGTTTGCCACCGTGGAGACAAATTCACGGTCGTGGGAGCTGAAGAGCACCACCTCCGGAAAGGCGATGAGACCGTTGTTGAGAGCGGTGATCGATTCGAGGTCCAGATGATTGGTAGGTTCATCCATGATGAGGGCGTTGGCGCCGGTAAGCATCATTCTGGAGAGCATGCAACGGACCCGCTCGCCCCCGGAAAGGACACGCGTCTTTTTCAGCGCCTCTTCTCCGGAAAAAAGCATCCTGCCCAGAAATCCCCTGGCAAAGCTCTCTCCCTCGGCAGGGGGCGAGTACTGGCAGAGCCACTCTACCAGATTCAAGTCATTGTCAAAGTAGGTATTGCTGTCCTTCGGAAAATAGGTGGGGGTGATGGTCACTCCCCATCGGAAGCTCCCGCTGTCCGGCATAAGCTCTCCGGTCAGGATCTGGAAAAGGGTCGTCTTGGCCTGGCTGTTGACACCGACAAAGGCGATATTGTCACCCCTGCGGACATTCAGATTGATTTCGGTCAAGACGGGTACCCCGCCTATAGACTTGGAAAGCCCCTTTATCTCCAGGATTACATCGCCACATGGTCTTTCGGGCTTGAAGACGACATAGGGGTATTTCCTCGAAGATCTGGGTATGTCTTCCAGGGTAAGCTTCTCCAGGAGCTTTTTCCTTGATGTGGCCTGCTTTGCCTTGGAGGCGTTGGAGCTGAAGCGGCGGATAAATTCTTTGAGTTCGTCGGCCTTGTCCGTTGCCTTCTCGTTCGCCTCCTGCTTCTGCCTCAGGTGGAGCTGGCTGGCTTGATACCAGAAGTCATAATTCCCCACGTAAACCTTGATCTTGCCAAAGTCGATATCCGCAATATGCGTGCAGACCTGATTCAAAAAGTGCCGGTCATGGGAAACAACAATTACCGTGTTCTGGAAGCGGCCCAAAAATTCCTCCAGCCAGGCGATGGACTTAAGGTCAAGATGGTTGGTGGGCTCATCAAGGAGCAGTACACCCGGATTGCCGAAGAGCGCCTGGGCCAGAAGCACCCTTACCTTGTCGCCACTCTCCAGTTCCTTCATCTTTCTGCTGCGCAGCTCTTCCGGTATCCCGAGGCCGTTTAAAAGCACTGCCGCCTCGGCTTCGGCTTCGTAGCCATTCATTTCCGCAAATTCGCCCTCCAGTTCTGCGGAGCGAATGCCGTCTTCCTCCGAAAAATCTGCTTTGGCGTATATCGCCTCCCGTTCGGCCATCACTTTATAAAGCTTGGCGTGACCCATGATGACGGTGTTGAAAACCGTCTCTTCATCGAAGGCGAACTGGTCCTGCTGTAATACCGCCAGTCTCTCTCTGTGACCGATAGTGATTTCACCCTTATCGGGCTCGATATCTCCGGAGAGAATCTTGAGAAAGGTAGATTTCCCCGTACCGTTGGCACCGATGAGACCGTAGCAGTTTCCCGGGGCAAACTGGATGTTGACGTCTTTAAAAAGAGTCCTCTTGCCGTAGGCGAGGGTTATATTTGATGCGCTTATCATGTTTCGATCTGTGACTCCTTTTCAAAAAAATAAAAACCACAGGGATCCTCCCTGTGGTTTCAGGTAACGGGTACCTATACCATAAACCCCGTCAAAGCAACCTTTTTCTATAAATAAATACGGGAAGCTTAATACCGGTCAGAACAAAAAAAGCGATACGATTACTACCCGCGAGATCTGTTTCAGTCCAACATTTCCCTGACCTTGCTGGAGAGTTTCTCTGGATGAAAAGGTTTCTGGAGGAAACCGTTGCAGCCCCGGTCCAGAATCTGCTGCGCTTGACCTTCGAGACTATAACCGCTGGACAAAAGAACTTTGATCTCAGAATTGATTTCCCGGAGACGTTCAAAAGTCTCTCCCCCCGATATCCCCGGCATAATCATGTCCAATATGACCAGATTAATCTCGTTTCTTTTCTCCATGTAGACGGCAATAGCTTCCTGACCGCTCCCTGCCTCATAGATCCTGTATCCCATTGATTCCAGTAGCTCGCCGGTCACTTCCCTTCCCATTTTTTCATCATCAACCAGCAGAATCGTTTCCGTCCCCGTTAATATCTCAGGCAAATCGGTCTTTTCCTCAATTATTGTCTTCTCCGTTGCCGGCAAATAAATGTTAAAAGTCGTCCCCCGATCGGGCTCACTAATGACATCAATCATCCCCTCATGCCCCTTGATGATCCCATAGACCGTAGCCAAACCTAGACCGGTTCCTCGTCCCATTTTTTTCGTCGTGAAAAAGGGATCAAAAATCCGCTCTTTTGTCTTTTCATCCATCCCTGTACCGGTATCGGTCACGGATACCTTCACGTATCGTCCCGGCTTAATTGTGTAGGGCATTCCATGATCATTGCTGAAGATGACATTGCCCGTTTCCAGATAGATCTCTCCACCTAAAGCCATGGCTTGCCAGGCATTCACATACAAATTCATGAACACCTGCTCCATCTGCCCCCGGTCCACCTCCACATTCAATAGATCTCTCCCGTATTTCCTGTGGATTAAGATTTCCTTTTTGGTTCTTCCGAACATTGACAATGTCTTTTCAAGGATATCGTTCATATTGGCGGGCTTGACATCATACCTTCCCCCCCGGGCAAACCCCAACAGTTGCCTCGTTAAATCCGCCCCGCTTTGCACTTGTTCCTCAATCTTTCTGAGCCTCTCATAATTGGGATGGGATGGGTAGAGATTCATTAACGACAGGGAAACATACCCCTGAATTCCCATGAGGAGATTGTTGAAGTCGTGGGCAATGCCGCCAGCAAGCGTGCCAATGGCTTCCATCTTCTGGGCCTGGAGAAGCTTTGTTTCGAGTTTCGCCTTTTCCTCATCCGTACGCTTGCGTTCGCTGATGTCCAGAAGGGAGGCGACGCTTCTCTTTGTCCCGGGAATGATGTCGACAGTCAACAAGAAATTCCTTACAAAACCATCTCTATGAACAAGCCGAAACTCATAACTCCTTTCGGCCCGGCTCGGATCTAACCGCCGTAACTGATGTTGTTTGACCATTTTCTCCAAATCGGATTTGTCTACGAATTCCGTCCACTTTTTCTTGCCCTCTATCTCTTCCCGCTTGTAACCGGTGAGTCTTTCGAATTCTGTATTTATAAAGGATATCGTCATGTCTTCTTCGATAAGCATCATGACGGTGCCTGTGTTTTCGAACATAGTTTGGTAACGGGCCTCGCTGGCACGAAGTGCTTCTGCGGCCTCTAGACGCTCCTGTATATCGCGGACAATGCTGATGATAGCCCGCGGTTCGCCGTCCTCCGTTTGTACGATGGAAGAGTTTATTTCCACGGGAATTGTTTTCCCATCTCGGAGAGTTACCCGATATTCGTTCTTATGGGAGTATCCTTCGGTAATGGTGCGTTGTATATTTGCGGCTGCAAGCACTTTGCTATCCTCGGTAAGAAGATCAAATACCGTCTTCACCTCTCGGTGAAATTCAACAACGCTCGCTGCCCCGTAAGTCTTGGCAAGCTGGTTGTTTGCTGAAATTATCGTCCCGTCCAGGGAATACATCAGGATTGCATCGGGTGAAGTTTCGACCAGGGTGCGGTAAAGATCTTCGTTCTCTTTGAGTGCCTTTTCGGCCTTTCTGCGTGCGGAGATGTCCCTGGAGACGCCATGGAATCCGGTTAAATGACCCTGATCGTCGCGAATAGCGGCTACGATGCTTTCAATCCAGCGGGTTGAACCGTCCTTATGATAGTATTCAAGCTCCATGGTTACGGCCCTTTCCGGGTCTCCCTGGCCAAGCTTTTCTTTTTCAAGTTCACTTCTCATGACTTCAAGTGCGAAAGACATTGAAGGTGGGGCTATTTGTTCGTCAATATTCTGAGCTGTCCTTTCCTCCGGCGTAAAACCAAGCACCTTCTGTATGGATGGGCTTACATATACGGAGCGCAAGTTCATGTCGAGAATCCACACGATATCTGTCATTTTTTCCGCAAGTAACCTGTATCTTCCTTCGCTCTCTCTTAGTGCCTCCTCCGCATGCTTGCGTTCGGTGACGTCGCGGACATTGACCACAAAACTGGCAATAGCCGGATTATGCATGAGATTAATGCCGGTACCCTCCATGATTCGTTCGGTGCCGTCTTTATGTCTGATTCGGAAGCAGTTGGGAATAGAGACATCTTTTGTAAGCAGGGCTTGGCTAAAATCATGCCTAGCTCTGGGAAGATCGTCGGATATAAAGAGATCGAAAGTGCTCGTCCCGAGCAACTCGTCCGGGCTGTAGCCTACTATTCGTTCAACTGAGGGACTCACATAGGTAATTATTGCCGATTCATCCACCGTAAAGAGGATATCTGATACATTCTGAGTGATTACCCGGAAATACTCCTCGCTGTTCCTAAGCGCCTTCTCCACTTTTTCCAGTTCCTGGACTTTCTGCTTTAATAAGGCGTTCTCTTTGAGTATTTCTTGATTTGTTCTGGATCGACCGAGCATCTGACATTCCTCTTATGAGTGTTTTTATGCCCGTATATAGAGAATATTCGGAGTTAAATCAATTATTATTGAATATGATTTTCGAAAGTGGGAAAAAAGGGGGTAACCTGGCCTCGGTCAACCCGGTTTCTGAAAGTCCTTGCTTTTGGTGTCTTCATCCTCCCCCTATTTTTAATAGCGATACCTTTTGACATACAAAATCACCTGCTTTATACTCCCGCAATCAGAAATTTATTTCTTGATCAATCCCGGATTCTGAATGGAGGATCTCATGAAAAATACAAGCATTTACCTAATCATCATCTTCGTCTTTTTCCTTTGCAACGAGTTTGCATATGGCAAAGACCAACTGGTCGTTATATTTAAAGATGGGACTTCACAGAAAGTAACACTTTCGGGACCCGCTTACAGCATAAAAAGTATCAATCTCCAGGGAGCGATCTCCACGAACGGCAGCGGCCAGATTGCTATTGTAGCTGGCACATACGGAAAGAATTGCGGTGTTGTGCACGGGAACAAAACCGAGGACCTTGCTCGGGCATGCAATGACAAGAGACATTGTGATTACGTCATTGACTATACAATCATCGGCGATCCAGCCATAGGCTGTAGTAAAGATTACTTCGCAGAGTGGCGCTGCGGTAACGATCACATATTGCGCAGCATGTTGGTTTCTCCTGAGGCTGGATTCGGAAAGAAAATTACCCTGACATGCCCACAATAATGGGTACGCTTTGAAGTCTCGAAGAACGTAATCCGGGTCTCCTGTTCAGGACAGCCCGGTTTTGTGGATTATCTCGCACACCTGCCCCATACCCTATCGGAAGGGACAAAATATAATTGACTAACTTGACGAAAAGATTATAAATAAACATTTATAGCCGTGGTGATTGATGCCGAATTCTCATGAAGGAGGGAGTGACGATGCAAATTACTAAAATATTTCTACTGCTTGCCGTCATTGTTATGTTATCCGGATGTGCCACCTGGCGCGATAGAGAGGGGATTAAGGCCCCAGACTCAGTCAAAAATATCTGCGATAATAAATGCAGTTTTTATGAAAACAATCAGGGAGCGTACACATATGAGGTATGCTTCAAAGAATGTATGGACTCAAAAGGATATTCGAAATACTGAAACATTTGTTATCCGAAAGCGGGGGTGAGAGCATCCGCACTTTTTATGCGTAGTGAGAAGAAATGAGTTTTATTTTGCCGGACAAGCCCCTACGCATGCATCGAAGGCCTCATTACATTTGCTCATCATCGGACTGCTCATCATATTCATCTCTGATACACACCGAGAATGCGAAATAGAACATCTCTGTGCACAAGCGGGCTCAACCTTGCTTAAGTCAACATCTTTGGCACTATGTGCACATCCACCGATAACCATAACCCCCAGAATCAATGTCGCCATCAATACCGATCTCATGAGATCCGCCCTCCATGGTCTAAACAATAAGCGCAGACAAAAAGAAAGTCAATTGCTTATTGCCGAATTAAGTTCTTAGACTGGGGGCTTGATGCCCATCTCGGTCAGTACCGCCCGGATCTGATCCTTACTAATGATTCCCCCGGCCATGAGAATTTGTCCAAGGAGGACGTGATCTTTTCCAGCGAGGTCATCTTCAATCTGTATATTCATTGCAACTAATAACTGCCGATTCGTAATTATTCCTAATTCAACGGCTATCGTTCCAAAGCGCTTTTCAAATCTCTCCATTATTCATCCGCCCTTGTCTGGCCTCACAATAACCATTTGTTGTCTGCGATGCCAATAAAAATAGTGGTTGCTGCGAATTTTTTCATGGGGTTGATGGCTATGCCGGCAGTGTCTTCCGGGCTATCTATACGCTTGGATAACAAGTTACTTGATTCTCTCTGGATAAGTGACGACACGGTACTTAATTTTCAAGCGATCAATTTCTTTCTTCATTACTTCCTGATGCCGCTTATTTTCCATGAACGTCCGAATACGGGGAGAAGCCTCCGTAAGGGTCAACTGTTTGGGATCCTTTTTTTCGTTTACCTTTATGATATGGTATCCTAAATTGGTCTTTATCGGCTGGCTGATTTCGCCTACCTTCATGTTGAATGCTTGGTTAGAGATTTCAGGTATGATGCGGTCCTTGGTGAAAAAGCCGATATCGCCGCCGTTAGCTTTGTTTGCCGCATCCTCCGAATATTTTTCCGCCAATTTACCGAATTCAGCCCCTCCTACCGCCTCTTTGTGGATGCCATTTATCTTGTTAAAAGCGGCCTTGACTTCATCTTGCTTGGCATTGCTGTCCAGCCTGATAAGAATATGCTGAGCCTTGACCATGGGTGGGGTTACGAGTTCGGCTTTGTGGTCGTTATAGTATTTCTCTATTTCCTGGTCTGTGATCCTTGGGAGCTTTGCCAATTGCCGCTGCATATATTCCTGGGAAAGGAGATTGTTCGTTAAATCATCTATTCGCATTTTGATCGCCGGTTCTTTGTCAATCTTTAGGGATTGCGCCTCAAGAGCCAAGAGATCAGCCTGAACCAACGAATCAAAATAGACTAATTTTTGCTGTTCTGTCTTGAGCCGATTCTGAAATTCCGCAGGCATCCTCGCAATCCGTGCGTCAAACTCTTTTTTGTTGATTACTTTCTTCCCTATCTTTGCAAGTATATCGGGTGAATTTTGGTTCATATCTTTCCGCTTCGGTGCGCCGGATACATCCGTGACAAATATAAGTGTTAAAAAAACAATCATAATGCCTGTCAATTTAGATATCTTCATCACAATCCTCCTATTCCTATGAAAACACATGCAGTTACAAATTATATTTTGCACATATAACAGTTCTTAATCGTGTGGAACTATAACATATAGCATCTTCTTGTCAATAATTGGTAGGAGTATCGGAATCAATGAGCAGAGATTAGGCCGAATCGGGGTGACATTCTATATTTGCGATGATGTTTGGGATGAGACGAAATCAAAAGCCCCCTGACGAACCGGTTTCATCAGAGGGCTTCTTAAAGGGACACAGACTTTCAAAAGACGTGTCTTTATTTATCCAGTAGAATTTTCAAACCTCTTTTCGTCTTAGCCACGCTTCCTGATAGAGCCTGCCAATCGTCAGGAAGAGGGCCAGGAAGAACATCCCGAACATGAAGTTGGGGGCTGTCCCGAAATACTGGTCGATCCTGAAGCCTACGTAGAAGAAAAGTAAGGAGGCGATGGCAATCACGAATCCGTAGGCGCTGACGATCATCACGGGGTTAAACTTGCTCAACGGGGGCCTCTTTGTTTCTTGCAGTGTTGCCATGATCTGTTCCTCCTTTCCTCGTTCTATCGATCTTATTCCTTAGCCAACCAAGTTTTTGATTCCTTCGATCACCGGATTGGTGAACAGGGCGATCAGGACCGTGTAGAGAGCGAAGACGCCAGCCACTTCACCGGTGTACATTTTCTCATACTTGTGCTTCAGGCTGATTACGGTCATCCCGCCGATAATCAGGCATCCAAGCTGGAAGTAAGGAAAGTTCCCAATACCCTCTGCTGCGTATTCTGCCAGAGCGAAAGTTCCGGTGCAGAGCACCACTACTATTGCCGCTACCATCGTTCCTAATGTCTTTTTCATGATCTGTGTCCTCCTGATATTTTTATTTTTTATTTGTTTCTTTTGATTTTATATATTGCGTAAAGCGTGCCAAGTTATGTGATGAACGTTTGGACATTGCTTTACTTATTGATATAATACATTATTATCATAACTGCGACGCTGTAGATCGATGAATTCCAGGCCGGATTTTTGATTTTCTTTAATGAAGCTTTAAAACTGCTTGAACGAAATGATGGGAAATGAGGTTTTAAATGGATAATTGACAAATATACCTCTACCGTCATTCTTCCCATCCCATCGGACAAAGTCTGATCTCCAACGGCAAACATCCTGATTCATTTAAAGACGCTTTTCTCATCTCACATTCATCATTCCCCTGATTGTTAAAAAATGCTTTCGAGATTATCTTAGGGCCGAAAGAAAGAGAAAGGAGGCATTAAGAACATGACAACCATCGGCACCCAAAGAATCGAATTCAGTCCAGGGAGAGACATCCTTGGTAAGACAATAGAGAGAAACAGGACTGGCCGGTTTCACATGGCAGGTCTCAAAGGATTATAAACCGCAGCAAAAGAGAGAGGAGAAACGATCATGAAGAAGACAGGAGACAAAAAAGAAGAGAGATTCGCAAAGAAGGCTGGCAAGACCTGGTTGGACCCCATGTGCACCCCGTTCGAAACCAGGTAGATAAGGACACGAAGCAAAGATAACGATTCTTTAGTGAAGAGAGAGGAGATGAGCAGATGAAAAAGATAGAAAAAGAAGAAGTAAAAAAACTGCGGGGAAAACTTCAGAGAGGGGATATTGAGTGCTACGAATCGACCATCATTGAGGCTGTTATTTAGTAATCGGCCACGGCAACGATTCTTAACTTAAGAGAGAGGAGCAAGGATCATGAAAAAGGATAAGAAAGCATACAAGGGTTGGGTTGACCCGATGGCTACGCCTTATCAGTATAAGAAAGGCTGATAGCACTGAACATACATAAAGTCTGCCATAGCGGTAGCGGCGATAGAGAGAGGTAGCATCATCGGACATTATGGAAACCCTGCCTCTCTCAAGGTTAAGGGCGGTGGTTGGTTCGACACCGCCTTTATTTTTTCAATAAGCGTTCACCGGCAGAAATGGTGATCATTATCAAGAATAAGGAGCATGAGTATGCAAAAGTCAAAAGACAAGAAAAATGTAAAAGAGTTGAAGACACCGGATGCTGATATCATTGCGTGTCTGGTAAACAGTGAAGTTCCGTAAAACGTTAACTCCATCCCCTGACTAAGCCCCTGTTGTCATCTGATCCGGGGGCTTTTTCTTTTTTTAACCCCAGCCACTGAAGTAGTATCCTTCTTTCAGGTTGAAATAAGCAAAGGATAGAGGATTTTTCTTGATGGTAACGGTATCCGCTCCTTCCTGAAATGTTTTCTTGAGAAAAGTTTATAGATATGCAAGATTACCACCCATAATCAACAATACTCTAAAGAAGCAACCTCACATGCTTTTATTAAAAAGACGTTTTTGTACAGTCTGTATAAGACGAGACCATTGTGGAAGCGTATTCCGAATATTAACATCCTATTAAGTAGTTAGATACATATTAACTTAAAACCAAATAGTTTTATACAGATTCGAACCGTCTGCGTTCGCGGAGGAAGGAACTGGGACAGAACGATGACCATAAACTACGTACCTGTCTGACATCAAACTCGTTACTTACGAGAAGTACCGGATATCCAGATATCATACTGACAATTCGGCAAGGGGAATCAGGCTATGGCGACAACTACAGGAAAGAAGATTGCAGGTCTAGACTACGACGAGTGGCTTGAGAAAACGGGAAAGGAGGCCGCCCCGAGGATCAAGAAGAAGTATTCTCGGAGCCTGATTGCATTCTTGGATGTGCTCGGCATCAAAAAACTGATCTCAGACCATCCGGGTGGGCAGGAGCATGTAGCCATAGACAAGATCGAGGAGATGAGAAGGATAGTTGAAATGTCCGTGGCAGTCCTGAAAGACAGAGACGAGTTCTATTACCTCCAAATCTCAGATTCCTTTGTCTTCCTATGCAGGCCGACAGACATAGTCATCCTCGTCGAGCTTCTGTCCACCATACAAACAAGAATCATCCATGAGTGCAACTTCCTGTTGCGCGGGGCGGTCACTGTAGGTGATGCGATAATCAGAGAGGATGGAAAGTTCATCATCGGGCCGGCATACATACAGGCTTACCAATTACAGGAAAATGATGCGCTCTACCCGCGCATAATCGTTGATAAGAGTGCAATCACAGCGATTACGAAGGCCAAGATGGCGATCCATGACTACTTGAAGGAAGATGCCGACAAGGAGTATTTCGTCGACTACATCAGGGTCTACATGGCTCATGAAGAGCTGAAGCCAGCCGACATGCGCATCCGACTCAAGAGAGATTCAACGTTTGACTACCTTAAGAAGGGCTACAAAGAGTATTATGACAAAGAAAACCATAACATTGCCCAAAAATACGGATGGACAATGGAGTACTACAAGGGTCTTAAGGTTTGGGAGGAGGAGTGATGGCCAAGAAAAAGATCACAGTCGGCAGAAGCATGTTGGATACCATAACTGTCGCGCTCTATGAGAATCCAATCATCCTGTTCAGAGAGTATGTGCAGAATTCACTTGATGCTCATAACAGGGCAGTGGATGAAGGAGCACAAGAAATCGAGAACATAGAGGTCACGATTACGGTTGATGAGACCAATCGAACCATTGTGATTAAGGACAACGGATATGGAATTCCATCAGCCGCATCATTTGGGGAGCGAATGCTGAGCATAGGCAGTTCGGGCCAGAAGGCGGACAAGACGCGGTACATAGGGTTCAGAGGTATTGGTAGAATATCTGGTCTTCCGTTCTGTGAGAAGTTGACGTTTCGGAACAAGGCGGCAAACAGCACCACAGTCAACGAGTGTTCATGGATGGGGAAGGAGTATCGTGACAAGCTGAGCGACCAAGGTGCTGGTGGTGACCTGTCAACGATCATTGACGAGATAGTCACGATCGACACGAAGACGGCTGAGGCCAAAGACAAGAGCAAGCACTACTTTGAGGTGGTCCTTGAAGGCTACAGCGATGACATTCAGGCGACGTTGGATGACATTAACTTCAAGCAGAAGCTCATTCGAATGCTACCCCTGCAATATGACAGAGGGTTCAAGGGAGCGACAACCATCATGAGTCGATACAAGTCCTTTATGAAAGAGGACATCAAGAGATTCATGATCCCCGTGAAGCTTGATGGAGAGAGTCTATGCAAGAGCTACGACGACTCGTTCGTATTGGACTCCGATATCATATTCTGGGAAGTGCGCGGCAAGAAGAAGAAGGACCAATCGCCAGGAGACAAAATCGGATTGCTATGGTTCACGTTCGCAGCGCACTTGAAGGACCATAAGAACGACCAGTACTACGGCATCCTGACACGCTCAAAGAACGTACTCATGGGGGGGAATGACACGTTCGCCCAAGTGGCGGATAGCAACAGTTCCTATGTCACCACTTTCAGAGAAATGACTCAAACACTGCGAGGCGTGTACGGGGAGTTGTTGATCAACTCTCAGCATCTAAGCGACAATTCCAGGCGAGATTGGTTTCTCCCCGACGATAATTCCAGAGATCTGAACAACGTGATAACAGAATTCATGAGAAGGCTGAATAAGTACAGGTACTCTTCGTCACGGTACTTCAGGAAGGGGAACCCCACGAATACGAAAGAAGACCTGAAGAAGGCCCTCGATGAATTGGTCGACCTTAAGGCAAACGCTATCAACTTCGACACCTTCTCAAAGAGGGACCAAGAACCGGTGAAGACTGAGCCCTCAGCCGTGTCATTGTCCGATGAAGACCTTCCCCATGAGAGCAAGACCATGAAAAAACAATACGATGTTCTGATGAAGGTCATTGAAGCGTACTTTCTCAAGATAAAGAAGCGCGTCCTGTTTCTTGAGCTAAGAGCTTTCATTGCCAAGCATTTTGAACAGAAGTAGCTATGGAAAGAATCCTGCTAGTTGAACCGGATTACAGGAACAAGTATCCGCCGATCGGTCTGATGAAGCTTGCTGCGTACCACCGCAGCAAGCAGGACTACGTCAGATTCTACAAAGGGAAAGCGCCCTATACCACAGTAGCCAAATTCGACCGAGTCTACGTCACGACGCTCTTTACCTTCTACTACGACATCACCGTCGACACAGTGCGTCACTACCTGAACCACGTCCACGAGGACAATGTCTTCGTAGGTGGAATATCTGCAACACTGCTTCGCAACCAGTACATCCGCGACTTAAAGATGAAGAATGTCATTGCCGGGCAGCTGCATAGTTCGTCTGCGCTTGGGTATGATGATTCAATCAACATTGATGCGCTACCCCTGGACTATGACATCCTGGACGACGTCACATATGACTATCCGGCGGGAGACAATATCTTTCTCTACACAACACGAGGTTGTCCCAGGAACTGTGAGTTCTGCGCCGTGAAAACGCTAGAACCGAGATTCAAGGACACAAATAGCCTCGTGGCTCAAGTAGCTGCAATCAGAGAGAAGTACGGAGACAAGCGCAACATCTTGATAATGGACAACAACATTCTGTATTCGAAGCAACTGAACAAAGTCGTTAGGGATTTGAATGCAGTGGGCTATGTTCAGAATACGCGCAACTATGGGGGTGTAAACTACGTAGAGGTAATGCTTGACAAGATCAAGAGACGCCAGAGCTACAAGAGTGACTACAGCCGACAGGCGGAGGAATTAATCGAGTACCTTCACGATTTTCAGAGAAAGCTTACCGGCAAAGACCTAGCGGAAAGATACGCAGAGCTCCTAGCGTATGTCGACAGCGCAGAGAACACGCTGACAGCAATGAACAGAGTACGGGAGGATCTGATCGAGATCACGGAGAAATACAGGTTCAAGACGAAGCTTCAGAGGTATGTGGACTTCAATCAGGGACTAGACGCACGGCTCCTGACGAATAAGAAGATGGAGTTTCTATCCAAGATTGCGATCAAGCCGTTCAGGTTGGCTTACGATAGGGCTGCTGATGAGAAGATTTACCGGAAGGCTTTTGAAGCAGCGTACTCCTACGGTGTCAGATACTTCTCGAATTACATGCTTTACAACTACACTGATGCCCCTTACGACCTTTGGAAACGACTTCACAGCGCGATCCGATTGTACGAAGGCAAGCCGGATGTCCAAGCATTTTCGTTTCCAATGAAGTATGCTCCTGTAGATGCCACAGACAGGGAATTTATCGGCGAGAAATGGAACAGGAAGTATCTCAGTGCCATTGGCGTGATAATCAACGTGACAAAGGGGGTTGTCGCCAAGGAGAAGGACTTCTTCTATGAGGCATTCGGGCACAACAAGAAGGAGTTCCTCGAGATTCTAACCATGCCGAGCGAATTCATCCGGCACAGGATGTTGTTCAAGGAGCACGGATATCTGGCCAAATGGAAACAACGATACCACAACCTCGATACTAGACAGCGAAGACTCCTATTAGACTATCTGTGTGGTTCCATTGACAGGGAGCGGATTAGGAGCAAGAAGCTCCAGTTGATTATCGAATTGTACTCAATAACTAAACACGCGCTAATCTGTCGGGCTGGTCATCAGTAGACGTGAAGGTCACGTGTGCCTTCCCGTTCAATCCGTACTGTTAGGCCGTTACGGAGGAGGCCCAGGGCTTCCTGTGCAAGGCTTATGACCTGGGCCGCTAACCATGCGATCCAGCGGACGTTAGCAGGAATGCGACAAAGAGATTGTCATGGCAGAACAAGGAGTGGAAACGGGGGCATTCGGTGGGTGGCTGACCGAGTATCTCCAATCTTCGCCCGAGCACCGAGACTACACGTTGTACTTCGATCATGGTGACAAGCTTAAGTATGCGAATGTGCTCGCCACAAAGGCTTTCTGCGGTGATGCTGTCTCTAACTCAAATCGTCTTGCTGACGTGGATGTAGTTGTAGTGCGATCCGACGGCGTGGCTGATTTGATCATCGAGATAGAAGAACGCCCTTGTTCACCGAAGAAAATCTTGGGTGATGTACTTGCTTTGATGCTGTGCAACCATCTTGCTGCAAGAATCGGTGGAAGGCAAACCTACTTCGAATTTTCAAACAAAACGACCTTTATCGTGGCGGGAATACAACCTGGGAAGGGGCAGCGTTTGACAAAGATCAAAACTATTATTGAGCCGCGGCTTCATGGCATTGCTGCCCCTGCCGACTCGATTGACCCAGCAAACATACAACTTATTTTTGCTGAGCAGATTTACGATGTACTTGCCCAACTCCGAGAGATCGTCGTAGAGAGATTCCCAAAAGCTAAAGGAGATATGTCGTAAGTGACATTGCAGTGACATGCGCTAACCATTTTCTTCACCTGACCGTCGTTCCGCTGCGCTGCACACCGTCAGGTGAGAAATACGTTCTTTCTTTCGATCCGTAATAATCAGCTCAGATTGATGGCTGATGCCAAACAGTTGTAGATGCACACATTTCCCGCCCCACCCCCGCTATCAGCAGAAAGCCTCGCTGATTACCATTCGTACAGTAGCAAATAATTCCGCCCACGACTATTGCCACAGGCTGATGCTTGTCTCCTAACCGATCGCCAGCGCCAAGCCCCCAGGGTGTTAGTGCCCCACACCAGGTCAAGACGTTTCCGGGAGTCCTCATTTTCAGAGAAAGGACCGGGGGGGGGTGATTTGATTTTATTGAATGGAAGCTGTCCTGATTTTATTCATATCATGGCAAGGAATAAAACAAGTCTCCAGTGTAGCGGCGATCCTGTAAAGTACGTTACCAGCAAGAATCTCCACAGGCGACATCTGAGCGCCGGGCAGAGGTCATTGGCAGCGGCGAAGAGTATCAACTTTTATCGGGACCAGGCGAAGGAGAGGCAGAAGCAGGCTGGTGGAGATCGCAAGTCTGAGGAGTATAAGAAATCGGTTCCGGCACAGGTTCCGGAAGCGATTAACTCCACGGAATCAGACGAATTATTTTAATGCAAACTCTGCGGAGGAGCCCACCCGGCTGGCAACAACCCCTGTCATGATCAGGTTGAAGCCCATGGTGACGCCCGTGACCAGGTCGGTGAGATGTTCAACGTCTCAGGCCGGTCGGTAACAGCGGCCCAGGTTGTAATGACATTGATCATATATCCCAACCTATTCTTTATGAAGTCCACATGAGGGGATTTGGAGAGATAAAGGCGTCATTGAGGAACTTCCTGGTCATCTCCTGGGAGATGTATCACTGTAGAGCACCCTAGAGCATCTCACAGGGGATAGTTCGGGATAATATTGCAGCCGTAAAGGTCAGAATTAAAGATACTTTGAAAGTGGGTTGAACCTGGGGTGGATTGCTATCTTTTCATCCAAGAATTAGCCTTGGATTTTCGAAAGTGGGAGAATAGTGGGAGAGATTTGGATTACGGTCGAAATAACAAAGGGCTTACCGGTCATCTATTGCCATGTAAGCCCCTGTTATCATTTGGTGCCTGGGGAGGAAATCGAATCCTCACAACGTCAAGCGTCGAGGGATTTTAAGTCCCTTGCGTCTACCAGTTCCGCCACCCAGGCTTTATCTGTGCTAATCTCAATATTATTTCCCGTAATTCATGTCAAGAATTACATCTACTCCTTCTGGACATTTTCTAGCAGATGTGCAAACTTTGCCAAACACTGAAGGATTGAAGGGGGAAGCAGATGCGCTACGTCGATATCTTGATCACCGAAGGGTTGATCGTCACCATGGATGAATCGGGAACCATCTTCGAGAATGGCGCCGTGGCCATTGAAAACGATACGATAATAGACTTGGGAAATACTGAAGACATAAAAAAGATATTCCAGGGGAAAAAGGAAATATCTGCAAATAACTGTATTGTCATGCCGGGTTTGGTCAATAGTCATACCCACGCTGCCATGACCTGCTTCCGGGGCATAGCCGATGACATGGATCTCATGAGATGGTTGAACGACTATATATTTCCAGCCGAAGCCGGAAATGTATCTCCCGAGCTTGCCTATTGGGGCACCATGCTTGCCTGCGCTGAAATGATCAAATCCGGCACCACCACTTTCTGTGACATGTACATCTTCGAGGATGAAACTGCTTCTGCGGCTAAACAATCCGGAATGAGATGCCTCGTCGGGGAGGTCCTTTTTGACTTTCCTTCCCCCTGTTTCAAAACCCCCGCGGAGGGCATAAACTATACGAGGAAACTCCTTGAAAAGTGGTCCGGCGACCCGCTCGTGCAGATCATTGTCGAGCCCCATTCCCTTTATACCTGTTCACCGCCCCTTCTCAAGGACGCTAAAGACCTTGCAAGAGAATACAATGTTCCCATCGGCGTGCATTATCTTGAAAACAGCGCCGAGGTTAAACAGTTGGCGGATATATATGGAAAGAAAACGACGCTTTTTCTTAAGGATATCGGTTATCTTGACGATAAATTGATTGCCTTTCACGGTGTCTGTATGGATGATGAGGACATGGGGATATTCGCGGATCACGGATGCAAGGTCGTCCACAATCCGGAAAGCAATATGAAACTGGCCTCCGGCATTGCGCCCGTCGCTCAGATGCTGAAGCTTGGCCTCGATGTTGCCCTTGGCACGGATGGCTGTGCCAGCAACAACAATCTGGACATGTTTCAGGAGATGGATACGGCAGCAAAACTGGCAAAAGTCGCCACCCTAGATCCCACGGTCCTCCCCGCCCCCGCCGTCATAAAAATGGCCACCCGAAACGGGGCGCAGGCATTGGGGATGGGCCATTTAACAGGCGTTCTGGAGGTAGGAAAAAAGGCCGACGTCATTCTGATCAATACCCGGAAACCTCACCTGACCCCGATGTACAATGCTTACTCCCACCTTGTTTATGCCGTCACGGGCGCGGATGTAGACACCTCCATTATCAACGGTAATTTAGTCATGGAAAACCGCCGGCTCCTGACGATCAAAGAAGAGGAAGTCATGGAACGGGTAAACCGGATAGCATTGAAAGTCAGGGAAAGCCTGAGAAAGCCATAGCCAAATATCATGAACCATTGCAGCGCACCTCTTGATATCCTGATTCAGGGCGGCCGGCTCCTCACTCTTTCCGAGGATAATGCAATTATTGAAGACCCCTTGATCGGCATTCGCGATGGAGAGATTCTTTTCATCGCGGAGGCCCATGCCCCCCTGGTAAGTCTCTACGCGCCAAAAGAAATCATCCATGCCGAAGGTTGTGCCATTCTTCCGGGCCTGGTAAATACTCACACCCACGTTCCCATGGTCTTTTTTCGCGGCCTTGCCGATGATCTTCCCTTGATGGACTGGCTCAACAACCATATCTTTCCCGCGGAGAGAAAACATGTCAACAGGGAAATGGTCCATGCTGGGGCACTGCTCGGAATTGCGGAGATGCTGTTGTCCGGGACGACAACCTTTTGCGACGGCTACTTTTTCGAGAGCAGCGTAGCCCAGGCCGCCCACGAGAGCGGAATCCGCTGCGTAGCAGGGATGGGCTTCCTGGACGCAGATGTGGAAGAAGTTTCTGAAGACGAAACCAGGAAACACGCGCAGGCGGCGGAAAGTTTCCTCGCCAAGTGGTTGCCGGAAAGACCGATGATTACCCCTGCCCTCTTCTGTCATTCCCCTTATACGTGTTCTCCCGAAACGATACGGACCATCAAAGAGGTCGCCCGCCGCCATGCCGTCCCCTTCCTGATCCATCTGGCGGAAACAAGCAACGAAAGAGAAATCATCATGAATCGTTACGGCCAAACTCCGGTTCACCACCTCGATAACCTGGGGATCCTGGACGACATGACCGTTGCGGTCCATTGCAACTGGCTTGATGAAGGGGAAATCGCCTGCCTTGCGGCAAACCGGGTGAAGGTTTCCCATAATCCGCAGAGCAACATGAAGCTTGCCGCCGGTGTGGCTCCCATCCCTGAGCTTCTTGCCGCCGGTATCGATGTGGGTTTGGGCACGGATGGCTGCGCCAGCAATAACGATCACGACATGTTTGGAGAAATGGATTCCGGCGCAAAATTACATAAAGTTATAAAAAAGGACCCTTCCATCATGGATGCCCGCACCGTATTGACAATGGCAACAATGGGTGGGGCCAGGGTCCTGGGTATGGATCGTCTGATCGGATCTATTGAAGTAGGCAAGAAGGCGGATCTAATTATCATCGATCTGAAGAAACCGCATTTGACGCCTCTTTATAACATCTGCTCCCAACTTGTCTATGCCGCCTCGGGCGCCGATGTTCAGACAAGTATCATCAACGGCAAGATCGTTATGAGGGACCGCCGACTTTTAACGGTTGAGCTGGAAGAAGTCATGGATACGGTTACAAGAATTTCCCATGACATAAAACATTCACGATCCAAATAATTATTTGACATACCTCCCCATCCCCCCTAAGATAAGCGCCATGATATTGGCAAGGAGGATTGACAATGAATAAAAGCGCCCAGCAAATATTATTCGCCGGCATATTCGCCTTTTTTATGTTCCCATTATATCTGTCTGCCGCCCCGGTTGAAGTTACCTTCTATCCACAGTCAGCGCAAATCAAAGAAGTGCAGAAAGTTCGACTAAAACCTATAAACAACAATTTAAGGCAAGCCATAATCACGATTCCCGGCCAGGCTGATCCCGATACCCTGGCGACTCAACTAACGAGCCCGGCCTCGCTGAACATTATGGACCAGACCTGGACTCAGATAATCCCTCAGGATGACCAAGGCGTCGTTGCCCTGAGGAAGAAACTTGCGGAGTTAAAAAAAGAACAGAACCGGCTTCAGGCCGGCATTCGCGCCCTGGATACTCAAATCCAGTTCTGGCAGCTCCAGACCAAGGCCAGGGTAAAGACCATCGCCGACGCCGGCAACATGTCTAATGCGATCGGTAAGAATATCGCAAAGATGGTTCAGGACAAACTGGCTCTCGAACCTCAACTTGAGGATATTTCCAAAAAGGTTAAGGAAATACAAGACAATTTAACTCAAAAGGCCGGCAAAAAAGAGACCGCCTGGGAGGTAACGGTGCTGCTGTCAGGACCTGCCGCTGCCGAGGCCACTCTGACTTATACCTATACCATGTCGGGTTGCGGATGGACGTCTCTTTACCGTCTTGAAGCGCAACCCCTGAAAAAACGTATCCTCTTTTCCTGGGAAGCGGAGATCTGGCAGAGTTCCGGTCAGGATTGGCGCCAGGTCAACATCCGTCTGGCGACTCTCCAGCCAAGCACCACTATCGCTCCGCAAGATTTGCCTCCCTGGGTTATCAAGCCACATCAAGAGGTTGTATATAAATCCAAGCGACGGGTAATGCTGGAAAAAATGAGTGACGAGGCGGCAGAATTATCAGCCCCTGCCCCCAATGCCATGGCGGCGCCGCAACTGAGCAGAGAAAGCTCCTTTCATGTATGGAACCTGGGAAAACGCACACTGAATGCTGGTATTAAGCAACGTGTCCAGGTCCAGGAAGAAACCTGGCCCGTTGAATTCACCCACCTGGCCAGACCGTCCCAGAGCGATCAGACATTTGTCCGCGGGTCCGTTCAGTTTCAGGAAGACAAAGAGATCCCCAAGGGAACGGCATCATTCATGATCGACGGGGCACTGGTCGGGAAAAGGACATTTGCACTGTCGGGAAGGGAAGACATCATTTATTTCGGCGCCGATCCCATGATCAAAGCCTCGTCCGTGCTTCAGAGCCAGGCCGCGGGAGAAAAGTCCTTTTTCGCCGACAAGCAGACTTACCGTTGGGAATGGCGGATTGAAGTTGTTAACGGACGTGCCTACGGGGTGCGGGTCCGCATGGAGGAACCCCTGCCCCAATCGCGAGACGAACGAATCAATATCGCGATAAAAAACAGCCCGGAAGCCTCGGAAAAGAGCCCGACCAGCCAGATCTGGCTGCTTGATATTCCGGCGGGAGAGAAAAAAATTGTATCCACCGGCGTTGTTGTCGAAGCCCCGAAAAACCTCCCTCTCGATTTGGGCTGGCGACGCTGATCAAGTATTATTTTTTGCAGTAAAGAGTTTTATGCCTTCCGTAAGGGCGCCGTCGAGGCCGGTGATATTTCCCTGTTCGTCTTTCACTGTGCAGGATTCCCGGTCTTTCAAGATTCCCGCGGCAAGGAGGGCGTGCTGCACCGTCATCCCCCTCAGCATATGAAAATGACGCCCGTTAACAAAGACGTTCAGGGCGTCTCGGGTTTTATTCTCCCCTCGGCCCGCGGACATATATCCCCCTGTGTTTTTATGTATTCGATCACGAGCGTCCTAATTTCCTTCCCCTGTCCCTGCACCCGTTTCTGACGTATTGCTTTAAAGAAAGAGTAGCCGTCTCCCCCGGCAACAAGGAAATCACTGGTAGCAATCGAGTATTTTCTCGCCTTTTCGAGGGGAGACCCGTTGACGGCAATGGCCTTAATCCGGGAGCCGGCTGCTGCGGCGGGGTCGTAGGTAAACTTCATTCCCGATACCTGCAGAAAACCTCCCGATCCTTCCTCCCCTGCCGCAAGGGCGTGTTCCAAAGCCCTCCGGAGCTCGTCACCCCGAAGCTCCATTACGACGGTATAGCCTGTAAAGGGAAGGACGGTATAAATATCTCTGACTGTTATCGGACCTGCCGATATGCCTGTCCGAATGGCGCCGCCGTTGATGAAGGCCACCTCCGTGTTGGCGTCTTTTCTCATGGCATCGGTTATGAAATTACCCAGATTTGTTTCCCTGCTCCGGACATGAGAACCCTCCAGATCAACCTTCGTATTCCCGATGACCTGCTGCATCGCCTTATCCAGGCTTCCTTCATAAACGGAGACAATAGCCGCCACATCGTCTCGATAAGGGCCGGTTGGCTTAATATCTTCCAGGGTTCCCCGGAGAGAGGTTATTTTCCCGTTATCAATTTCAATATCCAGGATGCCGACAGATTTGCCGTGTTCCCAGGCCTGAAGAATGATGGTTCCATCGATCACCTGGGGATCTGTTACTTTCGTGTGGGAATGGCCGCCGATAATGGCGGTGACGCCTTTAATCTTTTCGGACAGCAGCCGGTCTTCCCTATAGCCGATATGGGTGAGGAGAATGATGATATCGGCTTTTTTCCGCAGTTCAGGCAGATATTTCCGAACGGTTGAATCTGAAGGAAAAAACCTGACGCCGGCAACATTTTGGGGATGCGTATGCACCGGTGTATGTTCCGAGATGATACCGAGCAGGCCGACCCTGACACCTCCCGTTTTCCGGATCACATAGGGCTTGACGCCGGCTATTCCCTCAACATTGGCAGCCAATACGGGGAAATTTGCTTCCCTGATCCTTTGCTCGAGGACCTTGCCGCCGAAGTCGAATTCATGGTTCCCCAGCACCATGGCGTCAAACTTCATGGCATTCATGAGTTCTATGACCGCTCTTCCCTCGTTGAAATTGGCCCAGGGATGTCCCTGAATCATGTCGCCCGCGGCAAGGAGCAAGACATTGCCGTCATTGTCTTTTTTCAAAGCATCTATGTGGGCGGCCAGATAAGCGGCGCCGCCTATTTTATCCTTCATGCCGGCGGGGGCATGGGGTTGGGCGTAGCCGTGAAAGTCATTGACGTGGAGAATACGCAGCCGGGTTTGGGCGAAAGCCGGACCTGCCTGGAACAGCAAAGCCAGGATAATAAATAGGCTCAGACAAAAGAATTTTCTCATTCGAAACATAAATTTTATTCAACCTGTGGATAATAATCAGATAAGCGGCTGGTCGCCATTTAACCGCTCATAGATCCGGATGTATTCGGCGATCATATTCCCCAGATCATACCTTTCCCTGGCTTCCCGCATGATCCGCTTTAGCTGGGCTTCCCTGATTTCCCTTCCCTTCCGATGGAAGTGGACGCTCTTTTCCAGGGCGTACCATAGCCCTCCGGCATCATAGTCATTGAAAAGAAAACCATTGCCAACATCCTGGGGAGAACCGTCTTCCTTCAATCTCAATTCCCGGATCTTGTCGTGATACCCCCCGGTGTTCCGATTCGTCGCCGTGGCGCCAAACAGATTTCCCACCTGATCAATCTGCCCGCACGGCTCGTAAAGGGAAGCGCCGAAGACGTCGCATGCCGCCGCGTAGCCAAGCATTGACAGGCCCTCAGCAAAGGGATGATAGGCAATTCGCCCCTGGGAAGCATATGCGATCCTCCCGAAGATATCGACATGGGTGCGATCATTTCCCACCCCGTCACCGACGATGGCTATCTGGACGTCAGGATGGGAATTCACGAAGGCCTGGGCAATATGATCCAGAAGTTCAACGCCTTTCTGGAAGGGATCCAGACGGGAAGGCCAGTAAAAAAGGATAGCTTCCGGGTCGAGATTTAATCCCATAAGTTTTTGGAATACCGTTTTATTTTCCTGTTTTGCCGCAATAACATCGTCATCGGCGCCATATCTTCTCGTCAGATGGTGACAATGATCCGGATACATATTCGATGCCGGGGCATTGATGATCGACCGCGCCGCGTCATTATAATATTTTGCCTTCACTTCCTGGCGAACGCTTGGCGGAATAATCGGTCGATCCATGAAATAATCGTCAACAACTTCCTTGAGAAACCGCTCGCCGACAAAATTTATCATGGTCGCATTCTTGATTGCCGTCGCCTGACAATCCACGCATTGTCGGCCATTATCAAAAGACAAGAATAGATGCTCTTTAAAATTATTGAGGTTGACTCCCCCAAGAAACTCCAGCGGCAGATGGGCCGTAAAGACATTATGGACGGTATGAAGGACAGGCAACCCCGTTTCCCGTGCATAAGCGGTTATGGCGCCCCCCGCCATCCAATCGTGGGAGTGGATGATCAGTTTGCCCTGATGCTGCGCCCGGACGGTTTTTATGACATTGTTGATGATTTCCCGCTGAAATTCTGCGGCCGTGAGGAGGGGATTACCCGCATAGGCGCTCATATTGTCAGCAAACACGGCGGAACTGACCAGGTGGATCCTTTTCGGATCGATCTGATACCGAATCTCTCGCCACTCCCTTTCGTCCATCATGCTTTCCAGTTGAAAACGGCGCTTAAGGTTCAGCGTCGCCAGGTGCACATGAATGCCGCGTTCGGTCATGCCCTCGCACAAGGCAGAAACCACCTCTCCCTGACCGCCGCTTTTTCCCGAAATATACTTGGCCAGATCGCCCATTTCCTCCGGTAGGGGACCAGTCTCCGGGGTGATGATGAGAATTGCGGTTTTCTCTTTTCTCTTGATCACTTCAAATCGCTGGATGGCAATCTGCAACTGGTCAATTTTGCGGGTCAGAATATATGTTGGTTGGGATATGGAACCCCCATAGGGATTGAAATATGCATGCACGGCATGATCGTCCCCGATGTTCTCATGGAGGAAATAGACGTGATCCGATGTCGTCAGATGACGCCAGCGGGTCATCTCCTCCATCCCGGCCCGGCGGGCGTCGTTCTCCATTCCCTCGATGTCCCGGAATAATTCATACTGGGTCATATTGCCCAGCCAGCCAAAGGTGTCCCGGGAAGCGTCCGCCCAGGAAGAGGTCGCCAGTCCGTCAATATCCACATCGGGACAGGCAGCGTCCTTGAAATTGTCTGCAATCTCGGTCGGATTGGCCATAACGATGGCGGGATATTGACGGAGCGCCTCGGGAATGCCGCGCCAGAAGGCAAAGATCCCCTTATCCTCCCAGATGTGCTCTCCGATATGTTCATAATCAAATCCAAGGAGGACAGCTTCTCCGTCAATTTTTGATATATAGGAGGCGTACGTTTCCGGTGTCAGCGGGCGATGGGGAAAACGGAAGGCCACATCGTCGCTGAGTTCCCGATGCCGCGGCAGGACCAGCAAATTCAAATTGCGGGCCCGGAAGACGGCATTCGGAGATATGGGGACCTGCTCGTTCATAAACATATCGTTCCGCTTTTCGCAGAGGATAGCACGGTAGCCCATGTCTGCGACGACGGCAGCGATATTGTTGTTATACATTAATTCGGTGTTGCGGAAAGCAGTGGGGAAGACGCCGAAAAGACGGCGCATCTTATCACGGTGGAGGGACACCTGATCGCGAAATTCTCGCTTCATCGGGTCCTGAAAGAGACTGGTCAGGGAATGGTAGTATGTCTCGTCGAGAAACTCGATCTGCCCCCGTTCGTTGCCGGCATCGACGAGTTTCTGGAGGGCCTTGATTACCTCAGGTTGGTAGTTTTCCGCCTGTTCGAGAAAGACCCCGGACATGCTCATGGTGATCTTGAATTCGGGATACGCTTGTAGCAGCTCCGTAAAAAGATAGGTGGCAGGGAGATAGCACTTCTCGGCAACCTTGGCGAATATCTCCCGGTTTTTATCCTCCCAGAGGAATTTGTCCCGGTCCGGGTGGAGCCGGAAGGGCTGATGGAGCTGAAAATAAATAGTCAGTAGTGGCATAAATAGTTCCTTATTCGGAAATCAAGGGAATCCCGATGATCCTATCTCTCCAGGAGCCATTCGGCAAGGGCGCGGATCTCAATGGTCCGGCCATCTTCCTCGATTTTTAGTGCGTTGGCCTCCGACAGGATGAGCGCCTCGGCTATCCCAAGCGTTTTCATGGCATCCATCAGCGCCCGCACTTCACGCCGACTCGTTTCCGGGTCGTCCATGCATTGCGTCACCTGGATCAACCGGCGGGACGCAGGCAAGTAGAAATCGACCTCGCCGCCTCCCGGCGTTGTGTAATAGTAAATGTCTTTTGTCTCCCGCCGAAGGGCCAGATAAACGACGTTTTCCAAGAATCTCCCCGTATTTGGCGAGAAAGAATAGCCGACGGCGCCGGCCAGTCCAGTGTCGATGGCGTACACTTTCTTGGGGGCAATCTGTTGGCGTTTGACCGAGAAATCATAGACGTTCACTGTGAAAAGCAGCCAACTGCCTTCAAGGTAATCTATGTAACTCTTGACTGTGTTCACGCTTCCCAGGTGCAACCGTTCCTTGAGCTTGTTGAAGGAAGCCAGGTTAGAGATGTTGCTCAGCAACTGAAAGGCCAGTTCCTTGAATGCCCTAATTTCAGTGATCCGATAGCGGGAGGCGATATCACGGTGCAGGATATCGTCATATAACGTCCGCAGGAGCGGCAGACCGGGATAGGCAAGCGGTTCGGGTATACCACCGTAACGAACATACTCATCCAGGGACTGCCGGAGCAAAGCCGCCTCCACCGTGGTCAGACGTTCCGGATCGGGAATAGTCCGTTGTTTGAAGAGGAAATATTCCCGGAAGGAGAAGGGGAACAGCTCCACCGGCACATACCGGCCCGTCAGGATGTTTCCCAGTTCGCGGCTGAGGAGGGAAGCGTTCGAACCGGTAATATAGAACTTGATGCCCATATCCATGAAACGGCGAATAAAACGCTCCCATTCAGGAATATGCTGGATCTCGTCGATGAGAAAAATACGCCGGTCGCCAAAGATCTCCACAAGTATTCGGTATAAGGCATCCGCGTCGCCGGTCTGAAAACCAAGAAAGCGGTCATCCTCGAAGTTGACGTAAAAATATTGTTTTTCGCCAAGGCGATGGGCAAGCTGGGCCAACAGAGTCGATTTCCCGACACGACGCAGCCCCGATATGACCACCGCATGGGGTAGAGGCCCAGCTTCTTCAACCGCATGGAGCTGGCTCCGCTCGATTCCGGTTTCCCGCCGCCAGAAAACATGAAACTGTTCCAACAGCATGGCCTTGATCTGTTCTTTCGTCCAACGCGTATGCCAATAGTTTTCATTCATGGTGAAATCATAAGCAGGATTGTTTTCATTGTCAAGTAATCATAATTGATCCTTGGGATAGATGGTAGTTATGCCTGCTCCGTAGAGTGGACCGATGTGGATGCACTTAACCTACTCGACGTAGAGATCATCAAGCAGCATATCGCAGTACTTCGATCTCCGCTCCATTTTTTACTGCCGATTCAGCAAGTTGCAGTACATTAGCCGTATTTGATTCTGACAGGTAATATTCTCCACAGTTGTCGCAAACATCGGCAGGAACTCCCTTAATAACAATAATTGCCTCTCCTCGTTGAAGAGAAACAGTGGCTTGACCGACGTATGTTTCACCATTCCTACAAATTACACACTTCATGGCTTCCTCCTTGTTCGATAATCACTTGACCATATTCCTGGATCAGGGATATAAGTAGTAACCATTATATTTTCTTTGTTGATGTCGTCTTTTGCCATGACAACATGAATTACATTTTTGTCTATCCTCCCAAGTATCAACTTGCTTGGATATGGATGGTCATCCGGATACTCGCTAATTACTTCGCCTTCTGTAATTACTCTCAAAATATCTTCTTTGCTTATTGATCTCTAAAACATGCGTTGAATCGCATGCCCGGAAAAGACAATTTTTTCAACAGCCATTTATACCCCTCTTGATATGACCTGAGTAAATAATATTACCCGCTTATTCGAGCAAGTCATTGGAGCCGATAGTGGTAATATAATACTCAACTTCAAGTAATTAGCAAGGGAATTCAATTGACAGAACCTTTTCAGCTATGAAATAGGGACGGCATGGAAAGAAAGCCCTCGCCGCTGCAAAAAAGGTGGGAAGAACGTCAGGCCCTGGCGCCGAAGACTTCTTATCCCCCTCAACTGCCGATCACCGCCCGGAGCGAAGAAATCGTGGCGGCAATCAGGAAGCATCAAGTACTCATCATCGCCGGGGAAACAGGCTCCGGGAAATCAACCCAGATCCCCAAGATGTGCCTGGACGCCGGGCGGGGAATCCGGGGGCTCATCGGCTGCACCCAGCCCCGGCGCGTGGCGGCGATTACGGTCGCCCAGCGCATTGCCGAAGAACTGGGCGAGCAGATTGGTCAATCCATAGCCTACAAGATCCGTTTTGATGAAAAGGCGGGTCTCCATTCCTATATCAAGCTGATGACGGACGGCGTACTCCTCATGGAGACCCAGGGGGATCGCCTCCTGCGCCGCTATGACACTATTATCGTCGATGAGGCCCATGAACGGAGCCTCAATATCGATTTCATGATCGGCATCCTCCGGACGATCCTCCCCCGGCGACCGGACCTGAAGGTCATTATAACCTCGGCCACTATGGATACGGAGAAATTCTCCCTCGCCTTCAACAAGGCCCCCATCATCAAGATTTCCGGACGCCTCTATCCCGTGGAGGTGCGCTACCGGCCCCTTGCCCCCGAGGGCGGGGATAATGGCGACGGCGGCTCTTATCTCGAAGCGGCAGTGGAGGCGGTGGAGGACCTCCGGGAGGAACACGACCAGGGAGACATCCTCATATTCATGCCTACGGAGCAGGACATTCGGGAGACTTGCGACTTGCTTGCCGGGCGTTTTGGAAAGGACATGACGATCCTGCCCATGTTTTCCCGGCTGACCTGGGCGGAGCAGCAACGGGTATTTCAGCCTGCTGCGCAGCAAAAGATTATTGTTGCCACAAACGTGGCGGAAACCTCAATTACTATCCCTAATATCCGTTATGTTATAGATACCGGCCTCGCACGGATCGCTCAGTATAATCCCCGGACGCGGACGGCCAGCCTGCCCATTCAAAACATCTCCCGGAGCAGTGCGGACCAGCGGCAGGGACGTTGCGGCCGGGTCCGTAAGGGCGTCTGCATCCGTCTCTATGAGAAAAGCGATTACCTGACGCGCCCTGCCTTCACCCCGCCGGAAATCATCCGCGCCAATCTGGCCGGAGTCATTCTGCGCATGCTCTACCTCGCCATCGGAGATGTTTACAACTTTCCATTTCTGGACCCACCAGCAAAGAAACAGCTCACCGATGCCATGGAGATTCTGAAGGAACTCGATGCCGTCCGGATCGAGGATAAGCCAGTCCTGAGTGACATTGGCCGCCTCATGGCCCGCTTGCCCCTCGATCCTCGTATTGCCAGGATGATCATCGAGGCCATGAAAAGAGGCTGCCTCGAAGAAATTTTGATCATCACCGCCGCTCTCAGCATTGTCGATCCCCGGGAACGGCCCCAGGAAAAAGCAGCACAGGCTGATCAAATGCATGCCCGTTTCCGGGACCCGGCTTCGGACTTTGCCACTTTGCTGCGGATCTGGAACGTCTACCACGAAGCAGGGGAGAAAGATAAATCTCAGGGCCGGATGCGGAAATTCTGTCGGGAGCACTTTCTCTCATACCGGCGGATGCGGGAATGGCAGGATCTCCATCACCAGCTCCGGGTTATTGTCACGGAAGAGATGAGGCAACGAAGCGCCAAAGAGCTGAATATAACGGAAGATAAATATGAAATCATCCACAAGGCAATTCTGAGCGGTCTTCTTTCCGGGATCGCAACTAAAAAGGAGAAGAATCTCTACACCGCCCCCAAAGGCAAAGAGGCGATGATCTTTCCCGGTTCCGGACTATTTAAGCGGGGCGGGCAGTGGATCGTTGCCGCGGAATGGGTAGAGACATCGAGACTTTATGCGCGCACAGCGGCCTCAATCCAGCCGGAATGGATCGAGGAAGTAGCCGGTTCGCTGTGTCGGGTGACCTATTCCGAACCCCACTGGAACAAAGAACGGGGGGAAGTCCAGGCTTGCGCCCAGGTGAGTCTCTTTGGTCTCTTGATCATCCCCAGAAAAATAGTTTCCTACGGCCGGATAGATCCCGCCGCCGCCAACGATATTTTCCTTCGTGAAGGGCTGATGCTGGGCGCGATGAAAAAGGACTATCCGTTTCTGCGTCATAACGAGGAGGTCATCGAAAAGGTCCGCATCATGGAAAACAAGCTCCGCCGTCAGGGAGTGCTCCTAAGCGAAGAGAACGTCTTCATTTTTTACCACCGGCGGCTCCCGAATATTCATGACGAAAGGACCTTCCAGAAATATATCCGTGAACAGGGGGGCCAAGGGTTTCTCTTTATGAAGGAAGAGGATATTCTTCTTCAATCCCCGGATACGGAGGCCTTAACTGCCTGGCCTGATGAGACGTTTGTCCATGGAGTCCGTATCCCCCTGACCTACCGCTTTACGCCGGGAAAACCGGAAGACGGCGTCACCGCCGAGATCCCTGTCTCCATCATTACGGCCCTTTCTCCCCATGCCTTGGAGATGGCGGTGCCCGGATTGCTTCCGGAACAGATTCATTCCCTGGTAAGAGGTCTTCCCAAACTTTACCGCAAGCAATTGCCGCCCGTAAAAACAGTGGCCGAAGCGCTAATTGCGCACCTGACCGGGAACGATCAGATCCTGCCGAATGTTCTCGGCAGGATTTTGAAGGAGCAATTTGGCGTCACCGTCCCTCCTGCCGCATGGCCCCTGGCGGCGTTGCCCGACCAGTTGAAGATGCGCTTTGTCGTCGCCGATGAAAAAGGTCAAACCCTGGCCAGCAGCCGTGATATAACGGGTTTGCATAAGCAGTTCCTCGGACAGATTCAATCGGAAAGCTTTGAGAAGGCCCGCAAAACATGGGAGCGCGAAAATATTACTTCTTGGGATTTCGGTGACTTGCCGGAATCAATCGCGCTGGGAAATTCCGACCGGCCGGCGGGCGTCGCTTTTCCTGCCCTGGAATATTCGGAAGGAAGGATAAATTTGCGCCTTTTCCCCTCCTTTCCCGATGCCGAGGCCTCTCACCGTTATGGGGTTACCGCCCTTTATGAAAAACTATTTGAAGCTGAATTAAAGTACTTGAAAAAAACCTTGGCGCCAACGGGAAATCTGAAAGTATGGTCGGAATTATTTGGGGGAATCAGGACCGTCGCAAAGATTCTGTACAATAAAGTAATACATGATTTATTCTTTATATATATACGTAATAAGAAACATTTTGTAGAGCATGCCCAAAATATGCGTTCAAAAATAATCCCTCAAGGGCAGGAGGCTCTGCGTCTGGCGGCGCCGGTTCTGGAGTCTAATTTCCAGACTATCCAAACCCTGGACCGCCTTGAAAAGCAGCATAAATCCCTTGGCCCGGCAGTGTCCTATCTCCGCCAGTTACGGCAGGAACTGGCAACCCTTCTTCCACATGATTTCCTCGAAGCGTATTCTCCTGAAAGGATTTCGCAATTGTGCCGATATATCTCCGCCCTGGAAATTCGCGCCGGGAGAGGACTTTTTCACCTCGAAAAGGCTTTTGACCGAACCAGGGAAATTCAATCTTACACCATGATGTGGCAAAGTCTCAGAAATGATATCTCCGCACTTACCTCAGAAGAAAAAAAAGCGGCCATTGACGAGCTGTTCTGGATGATCGAGGAGTATAAAGTATCCCTCTTCGCTCAGGAGCTCAAAACCCCTTTTCCTGTCTCCGGAAAACGTCTTGAAAAAATCATTGCCAATATAAAGTCTCTTATCTGAAAACTGCGAATAACTCTTTATAAATTGTTCCATTTTTGTTAATCTCAGCCTATACAAGGGAAATGATTATCTTTAAGGAGTCCTTAATATGTCGACATCGATTTTAAAAGGATTGAGCATTGAGGGAAAAGGCCTTCAATACAAACTGGTTATCATTCAGGCACTCGTATTCGTCCTGCCTTTTTCCATTCTCACCTACCTCCTCTATACGAAGGAGGCTTTTGCCAATACCGAAAATATTATCGCCTATCTCATGATACTTTTTGTGGTTTTGTCGGGCCTGATCATTTTGCGCCAGATCTTTGACAGGATCCTCAAGGTATCTTATCTGGCAGAAAAAGTCGCAACGGGATTCAATGTCCAAAGCGCCTTGGACAACCAGAATGATATGGTTGAACTAAACGATATCAGCCACTCATTCCAAAGTCTCCTTGTCAAGTTTCAGGAAACGACAACAGAATTAAAAAAAAGGGTAAACGAACTCCTCGCCATTAAAGAACTTACCGAGATAGCCAATCAAACTGTTGATATCAGGAACTTACTGGAGTATCTTGCCGGCAAGTCTCAAAGCCTTACCAATGCAACTTTCGGCGTAATATTTCTTCTTGAAAATAACAAACCCCTGCAAATTCTTCATGGCGACATACTTGCACAACAACCTGACAAAGAAACCTTGACCTATGACCTTGAGTGCCAGGCCCGCCTCGCCACTTTAAAAATGAAACCCCAGATCACATCTATCGGTCTGGGCAAGAAATCTACTCTTTCCATCCCGGTTATTAACGAGAATGATATGACGGCCATCCTGATGCTGGTGCGCAATGAAGATAGCACGCCCTTCATTGAAGAAGATCTCCAGACGATCACGGTCATGCTCTCAACAATTAATTTTGCACTGCAGAATACTGTGCTTCACCATCGGTCAGAACAGCATGTTCTATTACTTGAAGAAAAAAGCGACGCCCTCGCCAAGGAGATTAATGACCGAAAACAAATCGAGGTGTCTCTGCAGGATACTCAGGAAATATGGAAAAGGTATGCCTTCATTGTAAACACTGCTCGCGAATTCATGACCCTCATCAATAGAGATCTGTGCTATGAATCGGTAAGCAACTCTTACTGCATCGCTCATAAAAAGAGCCCCGATCAGATCCTCAACAAGACGATCCAGGAGATATGGGGTCCGGCATCGGCTGAGATCATCAAGGCGCATCTGGAACGCTGTTTCTCAGGTCAGGAGGTTTCCTACCAGGAATCCTTTGAATTTGAGCAGGGAGAACCGCGCCACTATGATGTCAATTATTATCCTTACCGGCGCTCAACAGACGGGGAGATAACCCATGCCGTCGTGGTCACCCATGATATCAACGAGCATGTTCTCGATAAAATCTCTCTTGAAGACAGCCTCAAGAAACTGAAACGGATGATGAGCGGCATTATCGACACTATTTCCGCCATGGTTGAAGTGAGGGATCCATACACAGCCGGACATCAACAAGCCGTTGCCCGGATTGCGGTAGCAATTGCCCAGAAAATGGGGCTTCCCAAGGAACAGAGGGATGTTATCAAGATCAGCGCCGAGATCCACGACATCGGTAAAATCTATATTCCCGCGGAAATCCTTTGTAAACCCGGAACATTGAATGACATGGAGTTCAATTTGATCAAGTCTCACGCTGAAATGGGACACGTCATCTTAAAAAACATCGATTTCCCCGTTCCTATCGCTCCCATTATCATTCAGCATCATGAACGTATGGATGGTTCCGGATACCCCCATGGCTTATCGGGTGAGCAAATCTGTCTGGAGGCCAGAATTATCGCCGTAGCTGACGTCATCGATTCCATTTCTTCTCACCGTCCCTACCAGGCCGCACAGGGCATCGATCAGGCCCTTGAAGAACTAAGAAGCAACCGGGGGGTTCTCTACGATCCAAAAGTCGTCGATGCCTGTTTGAGCCTCTATGGACAAGAGCTGGGACTCCCGCCGGCGCGGGAGTGACGTGATTCTTGACTTTTGCAAAGCCGTCAACTGTTGATGAACCCGTAAGAAATTGAATAATTAACCATCATCGACGTCTTCGTAAAAAGATCCGCAGGCAAGGCGCGCAAATCCTGAGTCATGAGTCGTACTCGGCGTACGTCGCAGTGACGAAGGATGCAGCGCAACGCAGCATCCGGGCTTTTTACGAAGCCGTCAACTGTTCTGCCGCAAATACTTTTTGATATACGCCGTCACGCGCTCTTGCGGTTGAAAGATACCGAAATGACCCTCACAGAGGACATCTGCTTTTAATAACAAAAGCTTCTCCATCGACTCATGCCATTTTCCGATATCCGATCTGAAACTGGGAAGAAAGGGTCCATGAATATCCTGGCCGAAGAGAATCCTTCTCCCACCTCGATCGAGATATAGACAAATCGAACCGGGGGTATGTCCGGGCGTATGGAGCCAGTGAAGCCTGTCTTTCCCGAAATCCAGACATCCCCCCTCGCCTTTCAGTTTTTCATCGATCTTTGTGGGAGGGAAATCCGTCTCATACCAGTTCGCAGCCGTCCGCACGGGGTCACCCGTTTCGATCGCTTCCGCGTCCTCCTCGTGAATAAGGATCGGGCATCCAAATTCGTTGCGGAAATAGGGGGCGGAACCGATATGATCGATATGGCAATGTGTTAGAATAAGGCGGCTGATCTTATGGGGATCCTGGCCGGCAGCGCGAATATTGTCTTCAAGCATACGGGAGCTCCGGCCGGACCCGGAATCGATCATGACGAGTTCACCTTCAAAATCAACGACGAAAACCGTTGCGTCTTCAGATCGAGAAATATTTGGGCCCCCTACCAGATAAATGCCTTCGGCAATTAGTTCGTATCCCGCCATCAGATCCTTCTCCAGATTCTATACTCTCAATGATCCCACGAGGGCATCCATATCGACGATGTGATGTTTCTTCATATACGCCTCTATACCTTCGATAATGCTCATGGTCGCCTGAGGTTCCACAAAATTGGCCGTCCCTACTTGAATCGCCCGGGCCCCGACAATGAAAAATTCCAGGGCATCCGCGGCGGACATGATCCCGCCTAAGCCGATAACGGGTATGCGGACCTGAGTGGCCACCTGCCAGACCATTCTCAGGGCGATCGGCTTAATGGCCGGGCCGGACAATCCTCCGGTGACGTTCTTCAGATGGGGCATGCGTTTCTCCACATCCACGGACATGCCGGTAATCGTATTGATCAACGACACGGCATCGGCTCCGGCTTTTTCCGCCGCTTTCGCCATGACGGCAATATCCGTGACGTTAGGAGAAAGCTTTACGATCACGGGCAGACCGGTAACCCCTTTCACTCCTGCTGTCACTTCGGCGACCATATCCGGGTCCGTTCCGAAGGCGACACCGCCTTTTTTGACATTCGGACAGGAAACATTTATTTCCAGGGCATGAACCCCGGCGGCCGCCGTCAAGATGTCGCTCACCCGGAGATATTCATCGATTGTTTCCCCATAAACATTGGCAATAATTGCAGTATCGAATTGTCGTAGATAGGGTAGTTTGTCCCTGATGAAGGACTTAACGCCGACATTCTGCAAACCGATGGCATTGAGCATCCCGGCCGGCGTTTCCATAATTCGCGGCGAAGGATTCCCCAGGCGCGGCTTTAATGACAACCCTTTGACGATGATTGCCCCGAGACGGTTAAGGTCCACATAGGGGGCATATTCCTCTCCATAACCGAAGGTTCCCGAAGCGGTCATTACGGGATTTTTCAGCTTCAACGTCCCGATTTCGACGGCAAGTTTCCCTTCCTTGTCATGATTTTTCTGTTTCGTCATAGCTGATCCCAGCAGATATCCCCGATGTTGAAAACCGGTCCGTCTTTGCAGACCGATTTCTGTGTTCTTTTCCCGCGCCGATTGTGAACGGCAACGGCACAACCCAGGCAAGCCCCCACACCACAGGCCATGCGCTCTTCAATGGATACCTGGCAGGGGATTCCGGTCGGGGCCAATTGCTCGGCAAGGGTTTTCAGCATGGCCATAGGGCCGCATGCGTAAATCATCGTTTTGCGCGGATCACAGCCTCGCGTCATGTCGGGCAGCAAGTCCGTTACAAGTCCGCGACTTCCCATACTGCCGTCATCGGTGGCGATATCCAGCAATCCCCGCAGCCCCTTTATACGCTCCATACCGATTATCTCTGTGCAGCTTTTCGCACCCAGACAGATTTTCATTTCATGTTTAGGCGCAACCTTACCTTCCAGATGTCGGGCAAGGAAAGTGATCGGCGCCACCCCCATGCCGCCCGCCAGCAGTATTCGCTGGGGCCGGCTTTTCTCGATGCGGAAACCCGTCCCCAAAGGGCCGAGAATATTAACTCCCGATGCCGGGGCCAACTGGGAGAGCAGTTCCGTTCCCTTTCCCACAACCCGGTATAAGAACTCCAGGATGACGTGATCCCGGTCCCGCATGAATTGATAGATGCTAAGGGGTCTTGAGAGGAGGGGTCCACCGCCCCTGATCGGCCGTATCATCACAAACTGGCCGGGAACGGGGTCCCTAAACTCCCGGGGAAGACGAACCGCCATATGGAGGTGCTGGGGGCCGAGCTTATTATTAAAGGTAATGCTTCCTGTCCACATGTTTTATTGTCTCTGATTATCTATCTTGCCTAAGAGATCATCTTCACATCGGCTTCCAGAATGAGGGCGTCCTCTCCCGTTTCCTCATAGTAGCCCTGCCGACGCCCTTTTATCATAAATCCCAACTTTTCGTACAATTTTATGGCCCCATGATTGTATTGTCGAACTTCCAGATGTACGGATAGGATTCCCATCTCCCTGAGAACCTTAAACATTTCCTGAAGCAGGATGCCGGCAACACCGGAACGCCTGTATTCCTCTTTCACCGCTATCCGGTGAATTTCCGCCTCATTCAGAATGATCCAGAAGTTCAGATAGCCCCGCAAGTCCGGCGCACCCTCCCCCTTTTCATTTACGACGACGAGGGTTCGAGACAGGGAATTCCGTCTTTCTCTTTCCCAGATTTCGGTGCTATAAGGTAAGGGAAAAGATCTGTCTTCGATTTCCTTAATCGCCCGGATATCATTTAATTCCATCTGTCGGATGCGGAGCTTAGAAGGCATGGATTATTTCAATAATAACCATTGTTGCCAAAAAAAGGGCGCAGAAGACGGGTACGGTGCTGCGAATTTTTACCGTATTCAGGCATACGGCGATAAGGACCGCCGGAATAATGAGATACATCAATCCCATGGCCTTTAAAACAGAGATGGGGAGGAGCGGAAAAGCTGCTTCGATAATCATGACGCCGGCGATTATGGAAAAGAATAAAAAAAGACAATAAGCGGCAAATGTTTTTGCGATGGCCCGGATATGTTGTCTCGCGATCCCCTTGGGGTCGGCCGCCTTGGCCGCATGAAGGGCTCTTTCCGAGCGGCGCTCATGAGATTGAATAAGCGACGTATCCATTCTTTGCGTGATATAGCCAAGGGGTATGAATAGTAAAAAGGCAAAGGTAATTACCTCATGACGGGATTGCTCGTATTGGCTGTTTGCCAGCAGCAGGGAGGATACGATCATTACTGAGAGCAGGGAATCGTTGGGGGGCACAGAGATGCCGATTTGCGGCTTGTCGATCCAGAGCAACTCAAGGAAAGCCCCGATAGTCAGACCAGTAAGCACATCCCCGCATAATAATCCTGTCAGCGGTGCGATCACGACAGGTCGTGAGATCATGATTTGCAGACATGTCCGATCAAGACAGAGAAAACCTCCGATGACAGACACGATGATCACCTTCATAATCATATCATTGTCGACCTCGTATTAAGTATGTAAATAGATAATCAATATTGCGTCGACAAATGTTTCTATAGCATGTTTTTCAATGCCTCGGCGATATTCAAGGGCCGTTCTCTGGGAATACGCCGCATTTCTATTTTTACTCCCCGCTGCAGCAGACTCTGGATGCTGGCAATATCCTGATCGCTGAGTAAAACACAGGCCGACAATTTTTGCCGGCACTCATCATTGTAGATATTGCCGATGTTCAATTTATCGTATGCAAATCCCAGGGCATAGGCGCGCAGGGCATCCCAAACATTTGAGAAAAGTATGATGGAGCGGACCTGATCATTAATGTCATTCCCCGGCAAGGCGTTGTATTTCACAAAATCTTCGACGCTGTGGATTCTTACCTCAACGTCACTGGGAACGGCCATTTTAATAACCGTTTCTCTGAAGAAATCGCTGGCGACCTCATCATCCACAACAATGATTCGGGATGCTTTCAGGAAAGGGACCCACGCTTCGATGATCTGTCCATGGACAAGACGATTGTCGACCCTGATAAGGACGCAATCCATAGGATCACGCACCGATCTTTTTATTGAGTATTTCACTTGCTACGCAAATATTTTTAATGCCGTATTCTTTAATAAAACTCGCATATTCGCGTAACGTCATATTTTCTCGAACATCGGTAAGTTTGAGAAGCATCGGCAGATTTACACCCGTAATCACTTCCACCTTACCCTCTTTCAGGAAAGAGAGGGATATGTTAGAGGGCGTCCCTCCGAAAAGATCCGTTAAAATAATAACGCCCTTCCCCTGGTCCAACTTTTTTATTGCCGTACTGATTTCCTTCTTTATGTCTTCCAGACCCTTCGTTTGATCAACGGAAATATGGTTAACTCCCTTCAAGGGTCCTTTAATCAGCTCTGCCGCCTTGATCAATTCGTGTCCAAGTCCGCCGTGGGTTGTAATCAGCACTCCGATCATCATATACTCTTTAACCTCAATAGACGATTTTCCGGTGTACGCTAATGGATTGGCTTGCAATTGTCAAGGGCTTATAAGGGTCTTCTTGCTCTCTCATATCTTGACATGAAGACAAAGAAAAGATATAGATCAGGCGAACGAGGGTTCTGCGATGCCCGTTACATGTTATGTTGCTGGAATCGAATACGAAAAGAGCGACAGGGTCTCTGTGGTGATTGCCACCCGGATGAGACCAACTAAATGTAACGTGACTCCAGCCAGACAATGAACGGCATAGGTGGTCCTCGTTCATTTTTTTTTTGAGAAGTATGCAGCGAATTCATCCTTGACCTTTATAAACTTTTCTGTGACAGACTACCGAAAAAGAAATGCGGTCGCCATGTATTCGCGTCTTTTTAAATGAAAATACCGGGCGTTAACTCACTTAAACCGGCTATTTTTGCCATGATTGCCCTTTCAGGAATATGGGGTTACAACTGGGTGGTCATGAAGGAATGCTTGCGGTATGCATCGCCCTTCGATTTTGCTGCCCTCCGTACCCTTATCGGCGCCATAAGCCTTTTTGCCATCCTCCTGCTGCAACGAAAATCCCTGATGCCAAAAGAAATTCTTATGACCATTCTTCTCGGTCTGCTTTCTACTACGGGATGTATTGGTCTCGTTACGCTGGCGCTGTTTTATGGAGGCGTCGGAAAAACGGCTATCCTTGTCTACACCATGCCCTTCTGGGTCCTGGTTCTGGCTTGGCCGCTTCTTTCCGAATACTTGGCCGGAGTTCAATGGATTGCCGTTATTCTTGCCTTTTCAGGCCTGATGGTAATTCTTGAACCCTGGAATCTTCAGTCAAGTATATTGGGTAACCTCCTCGCGGTCTTGTCGGGAATCGCCTGGGCCGGAAGTGCGATCATGACCAAAATCATGTGGAAAAAGTTCACCTTCGATCTCGTCTCCCTGACGGCATGGCAAATGCTCTTCGGTTGTATCCCCCTGATCATTATCGCTATGATCGTACCCAGCCCCCCGGTACAATGGACTTCACACTTTATTGTCGGGCTCGCATTCAGCTCCATTGTCAGTCAGGCCCTCGCCCTGATTCTGTGGTTTTACATCCTGAAAGCAATGTCAGCGGGCATGGCCAGTATGGGAACCCTGGCGACTCCCATCATCGGCATGATTGCCGCCGCCATCCAATTGGGTGAAAGACCTACTTCCGTTGAAGCCATGGGGATGATACTTATCATAACCGGACTGACAATCCTGACTTTTCAGGGAGTCATTCAGTATCGTGTGCTGAAAGGCTATATTAATAAATGACTTTTATGGAAAAAGTCGCCATTCCCGGAGGGATGGAAATTTATATGAGGAGGTAACAAAATGACGGGTAATCTACTGGATGGAATTGAAGATATCTTATTGATGGGACCCGGTCCTTCCTGCGTGCCCCCGGAAGTTTACACGGCCCTGAGCAAACCAACCCTGGGTCATCTTGATCCGTATTTTCTGCAGATAATGGATGATCTGAAATTACTTTTACAACAGGTAATGAAAACCGGGAACAATATGACCATCCCCATGTCCGGGACCGGATCGGCCGGGATGGAGGCCTGTTTCGTAAATTTAGTGGAACCTGAAGATCGCGTCCTTATCCTGATCAATGGTGTGTTCGGCATGAGAATGCAGGATGTCGCCTCCCGGCTAGGCGCTAAGGTTGATGTCATCGAGTTCCCCTGGGGAACACCGGTTATGCCGGAAGCAGTGGATAAATGTTTGCACCAGAAAGACTATCATATCCTTGCCGTGGTGCATGGGGAGACATCCACGGGCGTGCGAAACCCCGTAGCGGAAATCGGCGCCCTCTTGAAAGGCTCCGAATGTTTGTACCTGGTTGACACTGTGACCAGTCTGGGCGGTATCGATGTTAATACTGACGGCTGGAAAGTCGACGCCCTGTACAGCGGCACCCAGAAATGTCTTTCCTGCCCGCCGGGACTTGCCCCCCTTTCCTTCTCGGAGAAGGCGGTGGACAAGCTCAATCGTCGCCGGAAGAAAGTTCCAAACTGGTATCTCGACCTTTCCATGATTGCCAATTACTGGGGCAAAAACCGTGTTTATCACCATACGGCTCCCGTAAATATGCTCTACGCCCTATATCAGGCGTTGATGCTCATTGTTGAGGAAGGGCTGGACAACGTAATCCTGCGGCATGAGCAAAATCATCAAAAACTTGTTGACGGCCTTCAGGAGATGGGGTTGGAGATGCTGGTAGAGGCGCCCTTCCGCCTGCCTATGCTCAACACGGTGAAATGTCCGGCCGGCATTGACGAACTGGCAGTCCGACGTTGCCTGCGCTCTGCGCACCGGATTGAAATAGGCGGTGGTCTCGGACCTCTAGCGGGAAAAATATGGCGTATCGGTTTGATGGGACATACGGCCAGACCGGAGAATGTCAATCGCTTTCTGGCGGCACTGAAAGGGGCTTTATAAATATTTTGCGCCTTTCAGGAAACGAGGGTGACCGGATCTAGGAGGCCACGGCAACATTTTCCTTGATGAGCATCGTGGCAGGATCAAGAATAAGCACCGGACGGGGGGATGGTATATCGCCGGTCTTCAGATCCCGAATATGCATTTCGTTGCCTTCCGTTACCAGCAGCAGGGCGACATCAAAAAGTTCGTCTGCCGGAAGAAGAGGCTTGGGCAGACCATCGGCGTCCGCCTTTACCTGCCGATGGATGTTAACTGTAAACCAGGCCCTTAGTCCGAGTTTCTCGATCATTTCTTTCAAAGCGTCAAGTACCGGTTTGGATGTGTCATCAAACATCAGCCCATCGATGATGATCATATCGGGTCTAAAAATGCCCTGCTCCATTAGGTCATTAAGGCGTTCCTGGAGTCTTGGCACGCTGAACCCTTCCACTTTGAAGGTCATAATGAATCTCAAGGGCAGGATATCCTCCCAGAGCGTCCGGATCTGACCTATCTGGTACTGAACGGCAAGGAGACGAAAGAGTTCGCGGTACCAGAGATCGACCTTGTTTACGGGATCGAGGAGGCTAACATGGAGCACCTTTTTTCCCCGCAGCATCATGTTGAGAGACAGTTGCACTAGGAGGGCTGTTTTCCCCACTCCGGCCCTGGCCAGCACCGCACCGAACCCTCCTTCCGGGAGAATGTCGTCATTTTCGTAGCCCATTTGCCGCAGGGGATTTCTTAAAATCAGATCCTTTTTCAGCATAGCGATACTCCTGTTTCTAAGATCAAGTATTTTTGCCATTTCTCGCTTAACCTAAGCCGCATTTTTTTTCTTCGCGGCCAAGTCTTCAGCGATTTTCTCGGCTATGGATTGAGGGACCTGTCGATAAAGAGCAAATTCCATGGTGAATTGAGCCTTACCCTGGGTTGCCGACCGAAGCACCGTAGAAAAACCGAACATCTCCGCAAGGGGTACTTGCGCCTCGACAACACACATGTGTCCCTCATCCTGGGCGCCGACAATCATGCCCCGACGCTGATTCAGCAGGCCCATGACGGCTCCCTGAAATTCCGTCGGCGCCTCTACGACCACCTTCATGATCGGTTCGTGAACGACGGGCCGGGCGCGGAGATAGGCCTCGCGGAAAGCCCCCCGGGCGGCAGCCTGGAATGCCATATCGGACGAATCGACAGCATGATATGCGCCGTCATTAATTGCTACCTTGATACCGGTTATGGGGAATTCGAGCTTGGGGCCTTTTGCGAGAGACTGACGGAATCCTTTCTCGCAGGCCGGAATATACTGGGTAGGAATGGCGCCCCCGGTTATCTGGTTATCAAAAATAAAATCTCCTTCCGCGGTAGGCTCGATGTACCCTGCTATCCGGCCATACTGTCCGGAGCCTCCCGTCTGCTTTTTGTGGATATAATTAAAATCGGCGCGCTGGGTTATCGTTTCCCGGTAGGCAACGCGCGGGTTGCCCGTAGTCACCTCGGCATCGTATTCCCGCCTCATTCGTTCCACATACACATCAAGATGCAATTCTCCCATCCCTTCAATGATGGTTTCATTGGTTTCTCCATCGACATGGCAGCGGAAAGTGGGATCTTCCTTTGTAAAACGTTGCAGGGCCTTCGACATATTGATCTGCGCCTTATTGTCTTTCGGCTGAATAGCGAGGGAGATGACCGGATCGGGGACATACATGGAGGTCATGGCCAGATTCAGGCCGGGAGAAACGAAGGTGTCACCGGATGAACATTCAATTCCAAAGAGGGCTCCAATATATCCAGCCGGAATCGTTTCGATATCTTCCATCTGGTCGGCATGCATTCTTACCAGGCGGCCAACCTTAATTTTTTTACCGGAACGTATGTTAATAATCGTTGATCCTTTGGCTATCGTTCCCTGATAGACACGTATATAAGTCAATTGACCATAAGCACCATCCTCAAGCTTGAAGGCCAGTGCGACGATAGGATCTTCAGGATGGCTGCTTAACGTAACCGGCGCCTCATTTTCATCGAGATTCAGGGCGGTATTTTTCACCTCTTCCGGAGATGGCAGTAATTCAGCCACCGCATTCAAGAGAAGCTGAACCCCCTTATTCTTGTAGGCCGAACCGATAATTACCGGCGTCATATGGCGTTCCAGCGTTCCCTTGCGGAGAGCCTTAATGATCATCTCCGTCGATATTTCCTTCTCTTCCAGGATGGCGTCGGTCAGTTCTTCAGAAAAGGCGGAGGCCTGGTCAATCAGCTCTTCCCGCTTTTGCCGTGCTTCCGCAATCAGTTGGTCCGGAATGTCGCCGCTCCGGATATCCTCGCCATGAGCCCCGTCAAAATAGAGCGCCTCCATGGAAACAAGATCGACAATCCCCTGAAAATCGGATTCCAGACCGATAGGCATCTGCAGCGCGACGGCGTTATGACCAAGTTTCGTGCGCAGCTGTTCTATCACCCGGTTCGGATTAGCCCCGCTCCGATCGCATTTGTTTATAAAGGCAATACAGGGAACCTGGTATCTCTTCATCTGCTGGTCTACAGTAATCGACTGGGACTGCACGCCCCCAACCGAACAAAGGACAAGCACCGCTCCGTCCAGCACCCGGAGAGATCTTTCGACTTCGATGGTAAAATCGACATGACCGGGGGTGTCAATAATGTTGACTTCATGTCCCGCCCACTCACAATAGGTTGCGGCAGAGGCAATGGTAATGCCCCTCTCCTTTTCCAATTCCATGGAGTCCATCGTCGCTCCCACGCCGTCCTTTCCCTTGACTTCATGGATGGCATGGATACGTTTGGTGTAAAAAAGTATCCTCTCCGTGAGGGTCGTCTTGCCCGAATCGATATGGGCGCTGATCCCGATATTCCTGATCCTTGTTAAATCTCTCTTCATAGTAGTATTTTCCTGCGTTTCTTTATAGGTGAAAGGAGATTACGTTATAGAAAATAAATCCATTTGTCAATAATATTTTTTTAAATGCATGAAGTGCTTGACACTGAGTGTAAAAGATCGTTTTATAAATAAGCAAGATCACAGATACATATTTTTTGTCAACATTGATGGTTTTACGGAAATAATTACGGCATAAATGGATTTCACGCTTCATTCATCAGCAGCTTATCATCGCCAGGAACTCCGTACCCTCGGCTGGGAGACGACCCTCTGCAACACCCTGGCTGATCGCAGCAGTCCCTGCCGCATGGCGCTCAACATTAAGGACTCATACGGAAATCTTGTCTATGATTACCTGGGTGGCCTTTTTTCATTTGAACGGATCAATCATCTCCTCGAAGTCGGAGGGGGCTACGGTTGGCTTATGAGCGATTTCATGAGCCGAAAACCATTCCGGCAGGTGACAATGATCGATATATCACCTCACCTTCTCGATAAGCAGAAGCAAGCACTGAGATGTTTCCCGGGCTCCTTTTCCTTCCGCGAAGAAGACTTTCTCGACACCCCTGCTGTGGTTCTTGAAGATATCGACCTCGCTGTCTTGAATGAAAATATCGGCGACTATCCAACCATCACGGACTTGACGATTGATTTTCTTACGGAATCTCCGGGCAAGTTGACCCCCGAGCTGCAGTTCGTCCGGAAGTTATTTAGCAGATATGGACTCCCGAGACCTCTACACCCTGTTTTTCACATCAATATCGGGGCGCTCATGGCCCTGGAAAAGCTTTGCTCCGCACGGGTTCCCTTCATCTTCCTTAGCGAACACAGTTGTGAAGCTGCGGTAACCGGTCCATATAGAGATCTTATCCACGTCTCTGCTTCGGACAATCCTGAATGCATAATGCTAAAGGGCCATGATGAATTTACTATCCGGTTCTCTCATCTAGAAAAGATCGGGCATTACCATGGCTATAAGGTCATCCGGGGGCCAGTGGCCGATTATATTCCCTTTGAAATGACGGCCCGGTTGCGTGCGATCATCAAGGCCCCTTCACCCTGGCGGGACGAAGATGAAATCATCCGCTATTTTATCGAGGATCTTTATAAGTATGAATATCTTCTTCTCAGCAAAGAAAGACATGAATCCGGATGATTCTTCCTACGAAGAGCATTGTCATTGCTGCGGAAAATGCTGCCTCGCCGACTTTATCGCCTATGTCAGGGATGAAGACATTCTGCGGTGGAAAAAGGAAGGACGGACAGACATTCTGTCTGTAATAGAAAACGAACATGCCATGTGGGTGGGAGACCATCTGATTTCTGCCGTAGACGGACGATATCTTCATGGCTGTCCTTTTCTTACGTGGGAGAAAGATCGCTCGGCCTGCTCAATCTATGAAACACGTCCCGCCGTCTGCAGGAATTACGTGCCGGCGTCCTCGGAAATATGTCCCCAATGGAAACAACACTGACACTATTTTTAATTGAATTCTTTCAGGAATTAGAATATGTTTAGAGTCAGGATTCCCCTGGAATAAAATGACATGGAGGTCACATGCTCAAACACATTGTTTTCATGAAATTCGGAGCCGGTGTGGACGCGTTGCAGATTGAAGATATGAAAAGGAGTCTCGCCTCGCTCCCCGGCAAGATTGACGAGATTAAGGGGTTTGAATTCGGGGCGGATATTCTCAAGTCCGAACGGTCTTACGATTTCGCGCTGGTTGCAAACTTCAAGGACCTTGATTCCCTTAAGAGATACCAGATTCACCCTGATCATATGCCAGTAATTCAAAAGGTCAGGGGCCTCTGCGAGACTATTCTCGTTGTAGACTTCGAATGGCCTTAAACATATATCGGAAGGAGAAATGACCTATGGCAACAAAAGTTAAAATGTATACCCTCAGTACGTGCAGTCATTGTAAGGCCACAAAGAAATTCCTCGGCGACTGCAACGTCGCCTATGATGCAACCGATGTAGATCTTCTCGAAGGTGACGAAAAACAACTCGTGATCAATGAGGTCGTTAAATACAATCCCAACCGGTCATTTCCGACAATTGTCATCGGCGACAAGGTAATCATCGGTTTTAATGAAAAGGCCCTTCGGGAAGCGCTGGGGATAAAATGAACGTCGAGCAACTCTATGATGCAATGAAAAAGGCTCAGGAACCCAAGGGTTATTTCTTTAACAAAGACAAACCCTGGGTGCTCGAAATCCTTAGCGATCTCCTTGTCAACAGGGATCGCTATGGTTATATGTCCTGCCCTTGCCGGCTGTCTGCCGGGGATAGGGAAAAGGACAAGGACATCTTTTGCCCCTGCGCCTACCGTGCTGCCGATGTGGCGGAATTCGGCAGTTGCTACTGCAACTTGTATGTATCCAGGGAGTGGAACGAGGAACTCATTGAACATGTCTATGTTCCCGAACGCCGTCCCGTGGATAAAATGCCTTTCTGAAAGCTTCTTTAATCATGAATACTCTTGCTTCGATCCTGGTCACGGGCAACCTTCCCGCTTTCGTTCTTGATACCCTGAGAAGGGAATTCCATGTGGAATGCCATACGGAAGATCGTCCCATGTCCCGGTCAAAACTCATTCATTCCATCCATGACAAGGTCGGATTGTTGTCCATGATCACCGATGAAATCAATGGGGAGCTTATCGATCATGCCCCCAAGCTGATCATGATTGCCAACATGGCCGTAGGCTATAACAATATCGATCTCGACGCGGCGACCAGACGCGGCATCCTCGTATCGAATACCCCCGGGGTCCTGACCGAGGCTACGGCGGATCTTGCTTTCTCCCTCATCCTTGGCACGGCAAGACGTATTGCCGAGGGAGACCGGATGGTTCGGGAAGGGCGTTTCCGTTTTTGGGCGCCTTTTCATTTTCTGGGAAGGGAAGTATCAGGAAAGACTCTCGGGATCATCGGCATGGGAAGGATCGGCATGGCCGTAGCCCGGAGGGCTCGGGGCTTTCAGATGCCCATCCTTTATTTCAGCAGCAATCCCCTGGAGAAGTTTGTTGAAGATGAGCTCAATGCCCGTTATGTTCCCTTGAACAATCTGTTGGGAGAATCGGACTTCGTCTCCCTCCATATTCCCCTTTCCACGAATACTAGGCATTTCATCAGTGAAAAGGAGTTTGCCCTGATGAAACCGACCGCTTTTCTCGTCAATACCTCCCGTGGGCCTGTCGTCGATGAAAAGGCGCTTCTCCGGGCCCTGCAAAACGGCGCCATTGCCGGCGCCGGAATCGATGTTTATGAGAATGAACCGTCCATAACACCTGGTCTTGAAAAACTGGACCAGGTTCTTCTATTGCCCCACGTAGGCAGCGCTACCCTGGAGACCCGCACCAGAATGGCGGCGATGGCAGCCGGGAATCTGCTCGCCGGTCTGCAGGGCGGGACGCCGCCCAATCTGATCAACCCGGAAGTATTGAGGTAAAATATCCCATGCCCTTTCTATTCTCACGACTGGAAATAACGGATGTATTTCTTATTGAAACAAGGCAGTTTCCCGATGAGCGGGGCTACTTCGCAGAAACTTATAAACTAAGCGATTTCACCGCCGCCGGCGTCCCGGAACTTTTTGTACAGGACAACTTCTCCTGTTCTAAAAAGGGAGCCATCCGGGGGCTGCACTATCAGAAGGAACCTATGGCTCAGGGTAAACTCGTAACGGTCTGTTGCGGAGAAATATTCGATGTCGCCGTAGACATCCGGCAAGGTTCACCTACTTTCGGCCGCTGGGTCGGTCGTAAACTAACGGCCGCAAACGGGATGATGCTGTATATTCCGCCGGGATTTGCCCACGGCTTCTCCGTAATGAGTTCACAGGCGGTTGTGTCGTATAAGGTCACTAATGAGTACGCTGCCGACCTGGACCGGGGCATCATCTGGAATGACCCGGATATCGGCATCCCCTGGCATGTAGAGTCACCACTGCTATCACCGAAAGACGCCGCCCTGCCCCGGCTTCGGGATGCCGATTACAATTTTAACTACTGATATTGACCGCCTCTGCGTCTCGTTAAGGCTGTCATTAACCTCTTTCGCCTTATGCACATAATTCAAGAATCTCCATTATTGCTTCTTTGGTGTATTTTTTCAGTCCCCAGATCTGGGCCAAGGCGTAGGCATTTTCAGCGATTTTTTCAATATCCTGAGCAGGGATTTTTGCCTCCCTTAATGAAACGGGGCTACCGATCAGGGAAGACCACCTTTTAAGCCCGTCAATACCTGCCAAGGCGGCTTCTTCGTCATTTCCCGCTGTGACGCCAAATACACCTCTTGCCATCTTGGCGAAGCGCCCTGCCTTGCCTGGAAGCTGCGATTTCATCCACCCGGGAAGGACAATTGACAATCCGGCGCCGTGAGCGATGTCATAAAGGGCGCTTAAGGAATGTTCGATCATATGGACAGGAAGGGCAACCTGTCCCATCCCTGCCGTGGTCAGGCCATTAAAGGCCAGGGTTGCCGCCCACATCATATTGGCCCGGGCGTCATAATCTTCCGGCTGTCGAAGAATCGTTTCCGTAGCCCCCATGATGGTCTTCATCAAACCTTCAACCAACCCATCCTGCAGGGGGCTGGGGTTGATTTCCGTATTGTTGAAATACCCCTCCAGCATGTGCGTCACGGCGTCAACAGCGCTGTATGCGCTGTAAGCACTGTCCAGTGTGAACAGGACCGACGGATCGAGAATGGATACCTTCGGCTGGATATGGAGAGAGCGGATACTGAATTTTTGCCTGCCCTCTTCCCTGGTAATCACAGCGGCGGCATTCATTTCGGAAGCACTGGCGGATATGGTAACAACTGTCAGGACGGGAAGGGCGGCCTGGATCGTCTTCTTGTATGTAAAAAAATCCCAGACATCATGATCAGCCTTGACACCGGCGGCAATGGTCTTGGCTGTATCGATGACGCTTCCCCCGCCCACGGCAAGAATAACATCGACGCCCTCCCGTTTCGCCGTTTCAATCCCCTGCACGGCGTGAGAAAGTACGGGATTCGACCGTACACCGGCAAATTCAACAATCTCGAGTTGACTCTCCGATAGCGAGGACATTACCTGGTCATAAACGCCGTTTTTCTTGATGCTGCCCTGTCCATAGACGAGGAGGACCTTTTCCCCGAATCGCGCCGCTTCCTGGCCAATGCGCTTTATCTGACCCTGGCCAAAAATAATCTTCGTGGGGTTCTCATAAATGAAGTTTTGCATCTTTTTTCCTTTCCAGAATAATGATAATTGACTATACTAATCGGGATGGTTCTTGTCAACAATCCTAAATATCAAATAACTTAGAGGAGGGAAAGTTATGAGAGAAGTGAGCAACCTGGATGCGCTATTCAAACCCCACAGTGTCGCCCTTATCGGCGCCTCCGGAACACCCGGCAAGCTTGGTTATGATATTCTTTATAATCTCATTCATGCCGGATTCAAGGGACCTATCTACCCTATCAATCCCAAGGCAGATGACCTTCTGGGACTTAAGGCTTACCCGGACATCACTGCGACGCTTTCTCCGGCCGAACTGGCCGTCATTGTCATCCCTTCCAAAGCGGTCTCCGGCGCCCTTGAAAAATGCGGCCAGAAAGGTGTCAAGGCTGCCGTCATAGTCACAGGGGGGTTTGCCGAGGCAGGTGAAGCAGGGGAAAAGCTTCAGTTGGAACTGGCTGAAGTTGCCCATCGCTACGGCATACGGGTTGTCGGACCAAACTGTCAGGGCATCAATTATCCCCACCACCATCTCTGCGCCTCATGGCCGCTCCTGACAAACCAGGGCGGCATGGCCTTTATTTCCCAGAGCGGCACGGTCGGCGCCGCTCTGATGGACTGGGCAAGCGAGGAACACTTAGGGGTCAGCGTCTTCGTCAGCCTTGGTAACCGCGCTGACGTCGATGAGTCGGACTGCATCCGGTATTTCGACAAGGATCCCCACACCAGGGTTATTGCCATCTATATGGAGGGCGTCAAGCGGCCCCAGCATTTTCTTGAGTCTCTTTCCAGGGCGACTAAACCGGTAGTCATCCTCAAGGCCGGCAGAACCGCCCGGGGACGTGTCGCCGCAGAAAGCCATACCAAATCCCTGGCTGGAACCGACGAAATCTATAATGCCATATTTAACAAATACCGGGTCCACCGGGCCGACAATCTTGAGGAACTCTATGATTTCGCCAAGGCCCTGGCTTACATGAAGAAACCGAAAGGTAGACGGCTTCTGAATATTTCCAGTTCCGGAGGAGCAGCGATTCTCGGCATAGATGAAGCCGAAAAACTTGGCTTCGAAAACCCCGCCCCTAGTCAGGCTTTAAAGGAAAAACTGAGGTCTTTTCTTCCCGCCCATTGCGGCGTAACAAATCCCATCGACCTTACCGGCGATGCCATCACCGACCCCAGCCTTTACTCGCAGGCTATTGCAGCGGCAAAAAGCGATTTCGATACAAGCGTGGTTATTTTTGGCGACCCGATTCATGGCGCCGCTGATATTGTCACCGGCGACGGTGAACTGATCGTTTTTTGCGGGGGGGCTGACGTTGAACGTGAGGAGGCCAGGAAAATGCATGAAAAAGGCATTCCTGTCTATCCGACACCGGAGCGGGCAATCAGGGCTCTGTATCAGCTTGTACGGTTTGACCCTCCCAAAGCCGTCAAAAATGAGCGTCGCAAAGAAACGAAGCGCCCCGACCTACGTCTCATGGCCGTTAACGAATCTGTAGCTTTGATGAAGAAGTACGGCATAGATGCGATCGATACATTTTTAGCAGCAACGGCTAAAGAGGCGGTCTCCCTGGCCAAGAAAATCGGCTCGTCGATTGCCTTGAAAATCGCCTCCCCGGATGTGGCTCATAAAACTGACATCGGCGGGGTCCGCCTTAATCTCTCCACGCCCACGGAAATCCATCAAGCTTATGAGGGAATCATAGGGGGCGTCAATTCCGCCCTCCCCAAGGCACGTATTGATGGTGTCACCGTTTCTCCCATGGCGGGAGCGGAAGGCCTGGAAGTGATCCTGGGCATCATTCGCGACCCCCAGTACGGTCATGCCCTGATGTTTGGACTGGGGGGAATTTTTACGGAGATATATCGTGATGTCCAATTTTGTCTCCTCCCGGCAACAGACAAAGAATTTCGTCAAACCATTCGCGGTATTCATGGTTATCCCCTTCTGGCCGGGGTGCGGGGTCAGAAACCGAAGGATGAAAAGGCGCTGATTGCGATGATGAAAGCCATGGCGGCGCTGATCAAAGATCGTCCGGACATCGATCAGATTGATCTTAATCCGGTGCTTGTCTATGAGAAAGGGGCGGTGGCGGTGGATTTCCGGATCTATAGTCGCCAGACATAGCAGGTTCAACATTTAACCTGACTTCGATCATAACCAATTTACAAACCAGGAGATGCTAAGGATGAAAGATAAGGAGACCGAAGAGAGTAAAAACGCTCAGTGTGATGATCTTCTGGCCGTTGATGATCACTACGCCAAGAAGGAACAAGCCAAACGCCGCCGCTATATCTTTCAAATTACCCTACTTGTTCTTGTGGTGGTCGGTATGGTTTTTTCCGATACGCTGATGGAATATTTTACCGGCAGACGGGAAAAACCATCCGCCAACCGCGTTGAAAACGTCGCAAAAACAAAAATGGTCCGTGTCAGCCCTGAAGAACGGCAGGCTTTCCTTGGACGCGTTAATGTACTGCTGGACGAGGGTAAGGTGAATGAAGCCCTGACCCTGCTGGTGCAGCATCTGGGCCGGGATCCCGACTTTGCCGAAGCGCAGTATTTAGCAGGAACAGCCTATTTAAGGCAGGGGCGAGTTCAAAGTGCCTACAGTCATCTAAAACGGGCAACTACCCTCCGGCCGGACTATTATGAGGCCCAGGAAAAACTGGGAGAGATCTATCTTATTGCCGGCGACTACAAGGCAGCCCGTGAGATTTCATCAAAACTGACAAAGGGAGAGGAATACCTGCAGGACGGTCTGCGGCTGGAATCCGAGATATCACTGGCAGAAGGCAACCTGGCGTTGGCCCTTCAGAAGGCCACCGCGGCCATACAAGACTCCAAACGCCCCCCAAAAGTCAAGACATCGGCCTATCTGGCCGCGCTTTATCTGCAAAAAGGCGATACGGGAAAGGCTGATGAAATCGTTAAGAAGCTGGATACTTCTTCCATGGATTCGGAAGGTCTCTTGAGCCTGGCAAAGTTTTATCTGGGGGCAGGCAAAGATACCCAAGCCCTTTCTTTCTTTAAACAGGCCCTGAAGCGCTACCCCGACAGCGCCGAAGTCAACTACAATTACGCCCAATACCTGTTCAACAAAGATCAGTTGCGGGAAGCCATCGTTTATTACCGAAAAGCCCAGGTGGCATTCCCCAATGTCCAGATCATCGCCTACCGGCTCAGTCAGTGTTTGATGGCTTCTGGTCAGCGGAGCGAAGCCAAAACGTATATTGACGCCATGTCCCAGAGAAACCCCAACAGCGTTCTGACGCTGGGGCTCAAATTCCAGTATCATATCCTGGCCGGTGAAAGACGTCAGGCGATTGACGCCCTGAACCAAATGACGAAGCTTATCCCCACAGCACCTCGGCCGTACATCGTTCTGGCTAATCTTTACTGGCAGGAGGGGATGATTCCCCAGTCGGAGAAGAACGCCTTTAAGGCCATGAAACTGGGTGAAAAAACGGTTTTGCCTCACCTGATGATCGGCGATATTTTTTTCATAAAAGGGCAATTCCAGCAGTCGATGGCCTATTATGACCGGGTGCTGGAGGTACAGCCCGACAACATCGTCGCCCTGCTGCAGACAGGGGATCTCTATTTGAATATGGGACAACCGAAGAAGGCCGAGGAACGATACCTGAAGGCATTCTCCACTCATCCCAAAATCAGATCCCTGCAGACAAAAATTGCCTGGGCCAAAGCCATGGAGGGAGATCTGGAAGGCGCCCTGGTCCTAAATCGACAATATATGCGGGAAGCGCCCAACGATCCTCAGGCTATTAGTGCCTATGCCAATACACTTGTCATTGCCAAGCGACTCGATGAGGCAGTAGATACGGTGCAAAAAAGCATCAAGAAGCAGCCGCGGGAATGGTCGTTACACTATTTATTGGGCGATCTTTATATCATGAAAAATGATTTCAAATCGGCGACGACAAGCTATGCAAGCGCCTTGATGTTGAATCCCGGAGATATACCCATGGTTCTCAATGTGGGAGCCCGTTATGAAAAAAATGCCTCTGACGGGGAAACGGAAAAATACTATCTTGAAAGCAGAAATAAATATCCCGAAGACCCATTGATTGCAAATCAACTGGCGTGGCTATATATTGAACGGATGGGGACGCCACAGAAGGCCAAGGAATTGGTTGAATTCTTAATGACGGACAAAGAACGACCGGAGTTAAAGGATACCATCGGCTGGTACTATTTCAAGATGGGCAACTTTGGTGCAGCGGAAAACTATTTCCGAGAGGCCTTGCAATTGGCGCCGGATCATTATAACATAAGGGCACGATTGGCCTTGGCACTATTTTCGCAGAAGAAAAATCAGGAAGCGGAAGGAGAGGCAAAAAAGATCGTCACCCTGCTGGCACCGAGCCCGTTGAAAACCAAATTGGAACAAACCATGACAAGGGCGAAAATGTAATGAGGACGAAATACATTAAGGCCAATGATCTAAAAATGTCAGACACATAAGTAGATTACTGAAAGCGGAACATTTGTCTTGACATTAAGATTAAAGTATTTAAATGAAAAACCGACATATAAGATAATGAGGGAACAATCTGTAACGCCGGGAGGAAAGGGAATATGAAAAAATGTATCGTAATGGCATTGATTTTGGCAGTGTTTGCGGTATCGAATGTTTGCGCCGAAACGCTCAACCTGACCACACTGCCCGTATTAAAGGCCAATGGTTATTATGTCGGCGCTATTGGGGGGAACATTAATGGCGGGACGAGGGCTAATTATTACTGCGACGATTTCGCGACCACCACAAACGTTCCAAGTTCTTTTACCGTACTGGTTTCTACATTATCAAATATCTCGGGGACCAAGTTTTTCAGTCAGACCGATTCCTTAAAAAAATATCAGCAGGTAGGTTGGCTGATGTATCAAATGGAAATCAATCCGCTAAAAACAGCGGCGATCCAGTTTGCCATGTGGAGTGTCTTCACACCGTCATCCCCGACGTTCGAGGATTCGGCCGCTTGGCTTGATGCGTCCACAAGGATCGATGCCGCAAGCTATGACTTTAGCCAGATGAGGATTTACACGGCAACGAATACGATAAACCAGGAATTTGTTGGGGGACATGTAGGTTTATCGGCCGTTCCCGAGCCGGCGGAATGGCTGTTGCTAATGATCGGTCTCGGCCTTATCACTTATTCGGTACGGCGCAACCGAATGGGTGTCATTCGGATAACCGCATGAAGAATTACTATTGGCTGTAAGCCTGATACTTTCTCCGATTCATAAAAAGGTTGGGGTGCTGTTCGGTTGAACAGCACCCCAACCTTTTTAAATAACAGGAAGAATAACATTTGTCAGTCGCCAGTTTAATCCCTCACGTGTAAAGATGAAGGAAAAATATTCTGAATAGCGACCTTTTTCATCTCTGACATTAACAACAAATTTTGATAATGACTGATATTGAAAACTTGCTTTGTCAATCAGTTTTCGCACCATTTGATACATACTCATTTCCGGCGCTGATTTTACGGGATCGTGTTTAGTATTTACATTCCCTGATAATGCTACGTAGAAACCTTCGGTAGAAATAGCCCGATCAACTTCGTTATCCGTCGGTATCGCCGACCACAAGATGGACAGATCAACCAAGGTTTGATCTTTACCTTCATCCATTTTAAGGTTCTTAATGACCCGTTGTCCCCTTTGCGCCTTCAGATTTCGTCTCATCTCGGCAAACCCGGTCGCAGCAGCGAGTTTCTCGGCATTTTTGTTTGTGATAGCGGATTCAACCTGATAATAGGCAACAAATGGCAGTAAATATAAAGCTAAAGCCACAGCAGCGATTGCAAATGCTGCCATGAAGGCCACGTATTTCATCCATTGATATTTTTGATTGCTTTTGCGGTGATGATGTCCCATATGCTTGCCGTCCTTGACTATTTTATTATTTGTCCTTCACCTAAAATCAAAAAATACACAAGTAATATTTTTGGTTATGCATAAAACCAAGAGCCATGTTTCTTCGAGAAATGATTCAATAATTGGGATTAATCAGATATTGTTCCATGTCATCCAGAAACTTCTTCATATAAACGGCAGAATGCCTAATATCAACAGTACCTTCATTCATTGTTATCTCAAGAAAGTACTGCTTGATATGACCTCGTTTCAATCTCTCCCCGGCCTCGTATATCTTCTTCTCAATCCCGTCGGGAATCACTTTTCCCCCAATATAAAATCCGTGATAGACTAGGATGGTCTCCTGCCCCATTTTCCCCATAAGTCCCGCCAGTCTGATTTTCCCCGAGGAACTTTGGAGTGCGGGAATCTCCGTCAACTCCCGGCCCGAACCTTGATAGCACAGCGCCGGGGGATGATAATTTGATATCCGACTATAGAGGGCGAGAACGCTTAGGACCGGACCGTTATTATGGCGATATTGACGCAAAATAAAATCATCGGGGCCAACTTCTCTGGGCATGACGGCAGAAAATGGACTTCCCTGCCATCCTGATGCCACTATCGGCAAATTAATCGGCAGGCTTGCCGTCTGTGCGCCTGCGCCCCGGCTTTGCAAATAGGCGCTGAGCAAACCACTCATGAACAGCAGGGTAAAGACAAGAAATAGCTTCCTCTTATTAATCATGCGACTTCCGGCCTTCCATAACCATAAATAACTTTGTAATCGCCATGAGCCCCAAGACAGCAATGACAAATACAGCTATGCCCCATAATGAGTGCAGTTTCCCTTCCGCAAGCTCGGGACCCCATTTTACGGCCACAATAGCGGTTGTCGTCACCCGGATAATATTTACCATAATGATCAAGGGCAACATGGATATAACGATGGCCAGGCGAAAATCCCACCTACGGATGACCAGATAACTGTAAAAAATGGACAGCGTCAAAATAGCCATCAGGGAATTAAGGCCTGAACAGGCATCGGCGACGCCCAGGAATAGGGATGAGATTTCAATAATGTTCCCGTAGACTTTGACTGGGTAGCCCATTAGCGACAGTAATGCCGAGGCTGCCTTGGTAACAATCAACTTGAGGGGGAAGACAACATCCATGTATATTTTCCCTGGAATAGGAAAAGCGAGCACCAAGAGAGCGAGGGGAAAGATTAACTGACGGGCAAAAATGCCCCCTTTTAGGTAGCAGGCTATGCCATACAAAGTTATGGGCATGGAAAGCTGGGACAAGAAATAGATCCCCGATGCCTGCCCCAATAGATTGAGAGACAGTCCAATCAGGATAAATGCAGGTGTTCCCAAATCCAGATCGGGGGAGTTTAACAGTGCCCGGAGGGCATTTCTTTTCTGATAGACGAGAAATCCGGACAGGGCAAAAACCAGGGGGGCATGGCGGGCCAGCTCGTTGCCGATGACACTATCTCTTAGATCATAGATGATAGGATAGTAGGCAAAAAAGAATGATAAGAAAAGGAAACCAAAGATAAATAAGGTCTCTTTCATCCCCTCCTCCCCGTAGTGTTCATCACCCGGGTTTTCCTTCAACCCCTGCCTTGCAAGTATTTCCTGCCTGTCTCCGGACATCCATACGCCTGTGCATCAAAAAAAAGGCGGACATTCGTAAAATGTCCGCCTTAATCTTTTATAGAATTTATTCTTCCCTACCTAAGCCACAGATTGAGGAGAAAGATCGAAGTTCAGATAGCCGCGTCGCTGCAGGTAGAATCCCAGCATACCCAGTCCGATGAACATGAGCATCCATTCCGCAGGTTCCGGGGCAGCGGAAAAACTTGATAGCGTTGAGGAATACCTAAGATTCAGCGTACCGCCGCCACTCAGCCAGGAACTCTCGGATACATTTTCTTCAAAGGTGAAGCTTGTGAATGCATAGGTGGAAGCGCTGGCAAAATCGTTCAGGACGGCTGAACCTGTTGCTAGTCCGGCGGCCGTTACATTCATGTTCGTCACGTCGGACCAGCTAATTGTGTTCGTGTCAAATCTAATTGTCATTGCCGTCGCTAAAGCCGTCAAATAGGTTGTTACTCCCGACGAATTGGTTAATTGAATATTGCTCGTTGCACCTGACAGGTTATATACATTCGCATCACCCGTCGCCGTAAGTGTGTATATACCGCTAATTGACTGCCACCCCCCCACAACGGCGTCTCCACTGGGCGCTACGACATTATTATCGGTATAGAATCTTAGATACTTGGTGCTGCCTTCTGTATAAAGTCTCATCGCCGTACCGCTGGGATCATTTCCGGCCGTGTATGACAGCGCCCATGCGCCTGTGGCCGTAATCGCGATGATCAGGATCGCCATCAAAAACACGGTCGCTTTTTTAATCATTATTATCTTCATTTCCCTGCTCCTTTCTTATGCTGCTCCATTAAGGACGTCAACTTATTCTTCATGTCCCCTGACGGTATTAGTTTTACAACTTTTTCCGCCTCGGTAAACCCTTCCTTGCCTTTGTTTAACTGAAAAAGGGCCATGGCCAGATGTCCGCGGATTACATTGTTGTCGGGATCCATTTGTATGGCCTCCCGGAAATACGCCTCCGCCGAACTGTAATCCCTTGTCCTGTATAAATACCAGCCTACGGTATCCTTCTCGAAAGCTCCTTCCCCTTTAACTCTCAAGGTATCGACAAAGGGCCTTGCCTTTTCAAAATTGCCCCTTATATCCGTGTAGAACCATGCCAACTGATTGACCACCAATATGTTCTCCGGATACAATACTTGAAGTTTAAGATATATGTCTTCCGCATCTTTGTCAAGGTAATTAATTTCGTACCGACCGCCGATATTCAACATTAAATTCAAATCGTTGGGCGCTATTTTCATGGCCAGTTGAAATGCCTCCTTCGCCGCGGTGACGTTTTTCTGGACCAAAAATAGATCTCCCAACATAAGCGGGTATTGGACGTTCTTAGGCGCCTTCGCGATCTCACTTTTCAGCACCCTGGCCGCCTCATCGGGACGGTTATTAATGATTAGGGCCTGGACATAGCCCCTTACGGCACTGTAATCGCTAGGATGTTGCTGATAAAACCGGTAAGCCGTTTCTAAAACCATTTTCGGCCCTTTGGGTAGATTTCTTATCAGCTCTATTTTTGTCCGAATCATCGTAATGTTAGGATAATTTTGAATTATCCGTTCATAGAAACTCTCCGCCCTTTTCGCATCTCCCAGATTCAGGTAGTTGTCGGCGGATTGGGACAGGGCAATCAGGTTGGTCGGTTCCCGTTCAAGGATTTTACCATATTGATCAACGGCCTTGTTGTATAGTCCTTTCCTCGTATAGATATCTCCGAGGATGATTCGCGGCGAAAGAGATCGTTCGCCTAATTTCATGGCCTTCTGGGCATAGGCCTCGGCCACAGAAAGGACGCCGTCCGCCCAGTATAGCTCGGCAAGCAAGGTGTGGGGGCGGGGGGCGTCGGGGACCAAGGCGATTGTATGCTTAAGGGTCTCGATGGCCTCTTTTCTCTGCAGATTGAGGAGCTCATATCTGACCTTGAGGCTGAGGGCCAAAATATCTCCGGGGTGATTTGATAAGGTGTCTTCAATATGTTTTTTTGCCTCTTTCATCTGCCCGGCGGCAATCATAGCCTGTCCAAGTCGATAGGAGGCAATGCGGGAATGGGGCATCAGGGAATATAACTTTTGAAAATGCGGAATGGCTTCATTATATTTTCCCTGACTGAAAAGTTGCTGTCCATAATAATACTGCACCTCAGGCGACTCGGGATAGCGCGTCAGGGCATCGTTCATAATAGCTAATGCCTTTTCATTCTTCGTTGACAATTGATAATAACGGGCCAGGGAAATCAATCCCGTGGCGTCCAATTTCTTTTCGTCTATCGTGGCGATAATCTGATCCGCCTTAGCGCGGTCGCCTTTACGGACATGCAGGGTGGCCAACTGAATGATTGATCTTTCCGGTGCTGCACCTTTTTTTGCATCAATAGCCGCCTGGACCTTATTCAGGGCCTCATCAAGCTTTCCTTCGGCAAGGGAGATTTCTGACTGGAGAAGGAGTCCATCTGCCAGAGAATCCGATTTCTTGGTAAGAATTGTAGCCGTCTCTTGTGCCGATTTCAGGTCGCCGACGGTAACATAGACCTCGGCCAGTTTCTCCTGGGCTTCATAGTAATCCGGACGCAGGCGAATCGCCTCCTTGAAGTAGCGGTAGGCGCTGCTGACGTCTCCCTGACGCATATATACGAGTCCTGCGAGGTAAAAACCCTCGGCATTGCTCTCTTTCTGGAGATACTTCAGGATGAGCTGCCTCGCCTCTTCCACCTTGCCAGCATCGAGAAGATTCCTGGTACGGGCGAAAATATCCTGTCGTTCTTTCTCGCTCACCTTCATGAACTTCCCCGCCGTCTTTTCAACTATCTGGGACGGTTGTTTCATGACCCGCGTAATCAGGACCCAATAATAGTCAAAAAACAAGATGAAAGAAACGAAAACAAGGAATGTGAAGAAGGCTATCAGTCCTCTTCTTCTCTTTATCCATTTGACTTTTCTAAAGGCATCGGATGATGGACCTTTTTGCCGCTCTGCACCGTCCTTGAAGGAGTTATTAGATTCGTCAGCCATGATTGTTCTCTACCTTTTGACAAGTTTGAATCAGATATTTGGTGAGGCATTGTTTATGGATTTAACTATAAGCAGGACGGGCTTGTATGTCAATGAGATATTGTCTTTTTTTTGGATTTAGGGTAACAGAATATAAATTATCAAAAGGGAGGCCTTATGCAGCTTACAGATGATCTCTATGCCTATGAATGGACGGATTATTTCGACAACAATTGCAACAGTTTTTACATCGGCGGCAATATAGGTGCGCTAATCGATCCCGGTCTGACAAAATATGTCCCCGATCTTCTGGATAAAATGGCCGACGATGACATTGAAATCAAGGACATCCGTTATATTATCAATACCCATTCTCATCCCGATCATTTTGAAGGATCGGAATATTTCTACGACAAGGACGTTAAAATTACCTTGCATAGAGATGAACTGGATTTTCTTCAGGGACCGGGCGGGGAGCTATATGGTCTGTTCGGACTCGCGACGCCCCATGCCAAAATCGATCTATTATTAGCGGAAGGTCTTCAGATCCTGGGCGATGAAGAGTTTCATATCATCCATGTTCCAGGTCATTCACCGGGCTCTATCGCTCTGTATTGGCCAAAACGGAAAGCTCTCTTCCCGGGAGATGTCATTTTCAACCAAAATGTGGGGAGGACGGACTTTCCGGGCGGTAACGGTTCGCTGCTTAAAAAGAGCATCTCAAAACTGAGCGTCCTGGATACGGAATGGCTCCTGCCGGGACACATGGAGATTTGCGCAGGGACTGATAATGTTAAAGCTAATTTTAAAACCGTCGTGGATCACATCTTTCCATACATCTAATCATCTTACAATTATATGCTTACAGCAAGAAGGACCGTTTTTTTTATATCCGACGGCACCGCCATCACGGCGGAAACGTTGGGGCAGAGTCTCCTGACCCAGTTCAACCATATCCTCTTTGAACAGGTCACCCTGCCCTTTATAGATACCGCCGCTAAAGCAGAGCGGGCGGTGAACCAGATCAATCTGGAGGCAAACCAGACTGGACTCCCCCCCCTCATCTTCAGCACCCTCATAAATGCCGACATTCGCAATATCATCATGAATAGTCAGAGTAAATTCTTTGACCTCTTTGAAGTCTTCATCGGTCGTCTGGAAAAGGAACTCAACGTTGAATCCTCCCATACCATCGGGCGCTATCACAGCTTTGTCAGCAACGGCAGCTATGATGTCCGCATTGACGCCGTGAATTATGCCCTCGGAAATGATGACGGGATTTCCACGAAGAATTACGACAAGGCAGATATCATCGTCGTGGGCGTTTCGCGCACCGGCAAGACGCCGACATGTCTTTATCTTGGCATGCAATTCGGTATCTATGCGGCCAATTATCCCCTGACAGAGGAAGATCTCTTTGGACGCTATGACGAACTTCCCAACGTCCTGATCCCCTTCCGGAAAAAATTGTACGGTCTCACCATAAATCCTGAACGCTTGCACAGGATCCGGTCCGAAAGGCGACCCCAGAGCCGTTATTCCTCTATTCACCAATGCCAGTTGGAAATCGCCGCCGCCGAATCGCTTTTTCTTTCGGAACATATACCATATATTAATATTACCACCGTATCTGTAGAAGAAATCGCCGCTACTATACTTCATGCGTGCGGCCTGCAGAGGCGAGTCCTTTGATTTTCTGCTTGATTTTCCTTGACATTTAAAATATCAGCAGGTGTCAGATATTAAATACTTTTTTATGAGTTTAGAAAATATGACCTTGCGGAAAAAGATATTTATCATCGTAGCCTTGACTTTCTTAGGGTTAACCGCTGTTATGCTCATGACCTCTTACCGTATTTTGATGGGGGGAATTCAGGATATAGAAATACGAGAAAGCCGGCAGGATCTGGAACGCGCCGTCAACATGCTTAATAATGAAATCCGATCTCTTGGTATAATTGCCAGTGAGTATGCGACATGGAACGAGATGAGCAAATTTATGACATCCCGAAACCCGGATTTCATTAACTCCACTTTTACCGATGCAACCTTTATCAACCTGAAGATCAATTTTATCCTTATTACCGATCGCCTCGGCCATATTGTCTATGCATCAGGTTTTGATCTAAAAAAACAAAAGAGGGTACAGTTTTTCAACAGCATCAACGAACTGCGAAAAAACATTCATGATGACATGTTTACTTCGTCTAAATCCAAATTATCATCAGGCATTGAATTATTTCCGGAAGGTCTGACGATGCTTGCTGTGCGGCCCATCATAACCAAGGATGTCAAGGAAGAGCCTCGCGGTCTTTTTATTGTCGGATGCTTTCTCGATACAACAGAAATCGCTCATCTTGGCGAGATGTTAAAGCTTAAATTATCAATTTTCCACAAAGACGAAAAGAATCTCCCCCCGGATGTCGGCGCCGCTTGGACCGCGCTGTCCCCGGATGAACCCATGCTCATTAAAACACTAAACGGTAATACCATTGCCGGATATGCCTTGATTAAAGATCCCTTTGGAAAACCCACCCTCGTTCTCCGGACGATGGACGACAGATCCATTTTAAAGCATGGCAAGGTTATCGCCGTCTATGGACTTATCTTTGTAATATTTGCGGCCCTTGTCTTCTCAGTGGTATCGATCCTACTCTTTGAAAAATTAGTTCTCCAAAGGCTTTTGAAGATCAGCCACGATGTCAGATCCATTGAGTCCGACGGAAATCTTACCAAAAGAATTCAACTGAATGGCCGAGACGAGCTGGCAAATCTTACTCATGACATCAATAATATGCTTGATAAACTTGAGGATTCGGAAGCACGAATCCGCAATGAAGCAGAAAAGTATCGCGCCGTCATAGAGGATCAAACGGAATTCATCTGCCGTTTTGACCAGGACGGCACCTTGACATTTATCAACGATGCTTATTATCGTTTTTTCCGTTATAAGCGCCGGGAGTTGCTTGGCAGACATTTTCTTTCTTTTGTCCCTGAAGAAGACCGCTGCCATATAGACGATCTTCTCAGTTGTATAAACCCGGACAACCCTGTCATATCTTATGAGAACCGCGTGATCTTGCCCGAAGGCGAGGAATTATGGCAGTCTTGGACCTGCCGGGCTATTTATGATAACCATTCGGTATTGATGGAATATCAGGCCGTCGGTCGGGATATTTCTCAGCGCAAGCATGCGGAAAATGAACTCCTAACTATCAACAAAAAGCTAGAAGAGGCCAATGTTCAATTAGGCGCTGCCTATACGAATATGAAAAGTAACCTTGATAAACTGAGAAAACACCTTTTCAAGGAAGAATTTGCTTTTCTTGTAGACCGGAAAGGACAAATTTGCGGTATCACCGAACGGGTGCTTGAATATATGAAACTCTCCCGCAGTCAGATGATCGGCGCCAATATGAGTGATTATCTGCCGGATAAGGAGCGCGAGTCATTTGTCGGCGAACTTCACGAAGCTTGGATCGGCATTACCAGACAATCATATGTTCAACTCCTGCGGCCGCAAGAGGAATCGGAGTCGCAATTCTTCGAAATGAAGCTGGCCAGACTGACCCTGGAGGGGAAACGGATGCTTCTGGTTACTCTTAGGTAATTGTTCAAGATAGATGGAATACTTTTTACCTTAATATCATCTTGAATATTTCGTCCGTCTTGTTATAGTAGGCGTAAGGACAAATGAACATATTATTTCTCTGCACTGCCAATATCGTCAGGAGCTTCATGGCAGAGAGGATATTGAAGGGAAGGTTGGCAAAAATAAAGAGAAGCGATATCTTCGTTTGTTCCGCCGGCATGATCGACATGCAGGGGGCTGCCGCCGATCCTGCCGCTATAAAAATGCTGTCAGAACACGGCTATGATGGCCTTTCCCATGTTTCCAAGCCTATCTCGGAAGAGATGTTGGGGGAGGCGGACTGGATTGTGGTGATGGAAGACGCTCATCGGCGACAGCTTAGCGGCGACTATCCTAAATATGTTGAGAAGATACGCCTCCTGAAGGCTTTTGCCAGAGATTATGATGGCGTCAACCAGGACATCCGTGACCCCTACAGACAGTCATCTTATAATTATCGCCTCTGTTTTTCAGAAATTTACATGTCAATTGACGGAATGATGAAATGTATTTAGATTACTGGAAAATTAACAAGTATCCCTTTGAAAACGTTCCCGATCCGGACTTCATGTACTATTCCCCGGAACACGAAGAGGCCCTCGTCCGCCTGCTGTATGCAGTAAAAAGGATGAAGGGCGCCGCACTCCTAACCGGTGAAATCGGCAGCGGGAAAACAACCTTGAGCAGGGTTTTCATTCAGCAGCTCCCCGAAAAGGAATTTGACATCGGTCTCATAACAAATCCCTCCCTGAACGCCCTGGATTTCATCAAAGAAGTTCATTACCAACTGGGACTGGATTCCAATTCCAATTCCAAAACAGATCTGCTCGTCATCCTCAATAATCATCTCTTGGAAAATATGAACAATGGAAAGAGCACTTTGTTGATTATTGACGAAGCCCAGCTCATTTTCGGTGAGACGTTTGAAGAGATCCGTCTCTTGCTGAACTTCCAGATGAACGATCGTTTTCTGATGACTTTCCTCCTTATTGGCCAGCCAGAACTGCGCGACATGATTCGCGAATATAAGCAACTTGATCAACGTATCGCCATAAGATATCACCTCAATCCGCTGACGAAGTCAGAAACTGCCAATTACATCCGTTTCCGCCTCGGCAAGACAGGTTGTGATCACGAGCTATTCACAGAAAAGGCTTATGAAGCCATTTATCAATACTCCGGGGGTATTCCGCGTAAGATCAACAATGTTTGTGACTTATCCCTGCTGATCGGATTCAGCCTCAAGACCCAGGAAATAGATGAACCTCTGATTTTAAAGGTTGTCAGAGATTCTCTATAGTCTTTTCAGATTGACAGTCTCTCCTCTGCAATCTATAATCATCGACATGAGTGAGCATCATAAAAAGGGATTTGTTGCCAATCCCAAAGTAGTGCTCCGGGAAGAATTCGACAACAGTGCGATCCTTTTCGATCCGGAAACGGGTAATACTTTCGGTATTAACCCAATCGGCGTCATCGTCTGGAAACACCTCAACGGTCTTAATAATCTTGCTGATATTGCAGATATTGTTTGCGAAAGGGCAGATGCTGTTCATTCCGATGTGATGAGTGACATCGAGGCTTTTATGCAGAATGCAGTCGATCTCGGGCTGGCCAGCTACAAGGTTAAATGAGGATTTTATGGCTGCACCGGTAATGCATACTCCCCGCAACGTCGATATCGAGATTACAAGTTTCTGTAATCTCCACTGTGCCTATTGCAGCCATTTTTCTGGTCCGGGAGATGTTAAAGAAGATCTTCCGCTGGAAGCATGGCTTCAGTTTTTCTCTGAACTGGGTCGCTGCAATACCATGAAGGTAACTCTGTCCGGAGGAGAACCTTTCAGCCGTCCGGACCTCCGGGCCATTATTCTGGCTATCGTTACCAACCGCATGCGCTTCACCATTCTCAGTAACGGCACTCTTATCGATAATGAGATGGCCGCTTTCCTGGCCGAAACCGGTCGCTGCGATCTCGTCCAGGTTTCCATCGATGGGGCCATTGATACTACCCACGACGCCTTTCGTGGTGAAGGTAACTTCATGAAGGCGATTCGCGGCATCCATGCCCTACAGGCCAACCGATTGCCCGTATCGGTTCGCGTTACCATCCACCGGAGAAATGTCCTCGAACTTGAAGCCATTGCCGAATTTCTCCTAGAGGATCTTGAACTGCCGTCCTTTTCCACCAATTCGGCCTCCCACATGGGATTGTGCCGGAAAAATGCCGCCCTGACTCAACTAACCGTTGAAGAACACTCGCTAGCCATGGAAACCCTCCTCGCCCTTGCTGCCCGGTATAAGGGGCGAATAAATGCATCTGCAGGCCCACTTGCGGACGCACAGTTTTGGCTGGAGATGGAACATTGCCGGCGGGAAAATCGGGAACGACCGGCAGGGCGTGGATTTCTCACGGGGTGCAGCGGTCCCATGCAGACCATTGCCATCCGCGCTGACGGTGTCATTGTCCCCTGCTCACAACTGTCTCATCTGACCTTGGGCCGGATCAACCAGGATGATCTTGGAGAGATCTGGCGACATCATCAGTCGCTGGAACACCTGAGGAATCGCTCCCGGATATCGCTTTCTGACTTCTCCTTTTGCCAGGATTGCCCATATACTTCCTATTGTACCGGTAACTGTCCGGCCATTGCTTATAGTCTCACCGGCAAAATTGATCATCCCTCTCCCGATGCTTGTCTGCGGAAATTTTTGATACAGGGCGGCCGACTTCCGGGGGTTTCTTGCACATATGAATCTTAATTCCACCGCTTAGCCGTATAAATATCTCTTTATCCAGGACCGCTTTCATATTGCCAAACAAGAACGTGTAGATAAGCTTCTTGCGCGACCAAAAACAGCTTGACCAACGAATCATCATAAGGTATCTTTTTTATGCTTATTAGTGGTTCATGAGATATTCGTTGTGAGAGGAGGAACGACTATGGACATCCGGAGAAGGTCTCTGTTTAAGATGGCGGCGGGAGGGGTGCTACTCGCCACAGGCAGTTCTCTTATCGCAAAGGAAAACGGTTTTATTTGGAACCTGTGGCATCAGCTTCGTTATCGCGTCGCGATGAATGCGGTACCGGCTCAAAATACGGATATAATATCCAAAAGAGAGGATCAGGAAACAGTACTTTATTCCCGATCACACCAGATGGATTTCCTGAAGCTCAATCCCATGGCCGGGCGCATCTGGGAGATGTGTGACGGTTCACACCGGGTGAGCGATATCGTTCGCAGCATCGCCAATCGTTTTGATGTCGTAACTTCCGAGTGCACCCGGGATGTCCTGTTCACCGTTTCAAAACTTCAACAGCGCGGAATGATCCAGATATAAAGGGAGGATTTATGGAAGAGGACTTGAAATCGAAATTCAAACTTCCCTATGAACCGCCACGGATTTTTGATCTCTGGACCTCAACGGCATATGCCGACGATGCTAAGGATAAACAATGCAAGACCGGCTCATCGGTAAGTTGGCAGTGCATGACCGGCGGCTCCCCGGGGCAGCAATGCAAGAGCGGAGGGACGGCATATGGGGGCACATGCCAAGGCGGCAGCGTGGCGACGGGCGAATGCGACCACGGGAGTTCGGCCCAATCGGGAAAATGCCAATCAGGAAGCGTCCCTACGGGACAATGCCGCTCAGGAAGTGCCGCTGCAGGTGGGAAGTGTAACTCGGGCAGCGCCGCCGGCGGTTCTTGCCGATCAGGCAGTGCGCCGGCAAGAGATTAGCGGGGTATGAGCACGTTTTATCTCGCCAAGACAAGGTCCCAAAAATCGGGATCCTTACGAAAAAACAGATCATAGGACGGGGTCATTTCACAGACATTGCGGCAAAGATAAAAGGCCTGCCTTTTCAAGGGTTCCCCCATCACCTTAAAACAATGAAGGTGCTCCTTTAATAATTCCGTGAAGGCGTTTCGCTGCTCCCGAGGCCGGATGAAGGTCGTCACCGACTGATGGAGAAAGAGCAGCTTGTCCAGTTTCTCCTGCTTCAGGTACAGTGGGTTGGGAGAAGGCTGCTCAATCACCACCTGCCGGAACGGTGTGGCGTGGATATAACAGGCGTCCCCTGCGACTTCGATTACCGTTGCGTCATCGGATAAGATTTCATCACCGGAAGACAAGGCGGCGACAGTTGATTTTCCTTTTCCCGAGGCGCCAAGAAACAGGTATCCTCCCCTTCCCTTATTCTTTTTGATGCCGGCGCCATGAACCATGAGCCTTCCCCTTTTTACCATCACCAGGCAGGTAAAGACAAAAAGCATCTTCAGCAGGGTTGCCACGAATTGGTTCGCAGCAGCTGAGGAAAAGATATAGATCAATCCCCGGTTGGAACGCTCATCAAAGATTAGGCACCCATTTAAGAATCCAATGGTTTCAGAATAATTCTTAGGGAAAGTGAAGGGGATTTTTCCCATCCGGGCAAATATCGCTTCGTTTGGCCTTGAATCTTCGCTATAGATGAGATGGGGCTCACTGCGAAAGCGGAGCGGATATTGTTGTTCATGATCGAAATGAACAAGACAAACGGCATCAGCTTCAGTTTTTTTCCCGGTGAGAAAACCAGTCAAGAGGCCCGGCAGCTCGTCGAAGAGATATTCCGCCGCAACGCCGTGGGAAACAAAGGCAAAGTTGACCCCGGCAATCGAAAACCCCGCTTCCTTCATTAAGCGGGCAGATCCTCGAAGGAGACACTGTCTTCAATATTCAAAACCGGATGACTCCGCAGATCGACCATGCGGGGCGGATCCACCCTTATCCCCTTTTCATCAAAGATCAGATTTACAACCGGTTTCATAGGATTAGACTTGTTCGTCGCGACAACCCTGCCGATATTGCGGTTATTCAGCCGTACATAACTGCCGATGGGATAAATGGAGATCTCATCTAAAAACATCTTGGTGATCCGGGGTTCAAATAGATTTGACTTGGAACTTATCAGTTCCTTGATCGAGTCGGCCTGCAACAGTGGTTTCTTATGGGGGCGGTGATGTGTCATGGCCTCATAGGAATCACAAATGCCGATAATCTGGGCATAGTCGCATATTTCGTCTCCCTTCAGCCCCTGGGGATAGCCCTGCCCGTTTGCCCGCTCCTGGTGCTCATAGATGGCCCTGATCATCTTCGGATATGTCGCCGCATAAGGCGCCATTATCTCAACCGCGAATTCCGGATGACTCTTGATGAGGTTCATTTCACTATCTGAGGGTCTCCCTGGTTTGTTCAATATCTCGTCCGGAATTCTGAACATCCCGATATCATGAAGCAAGGCCGCAAGTCCGAATTCGATAAGCTTCGATTCCGAGTATCCCATCCGTTGGGCAACCTTCAATCCATAAACGAGAGTATTGATGGGTGAAGAAAGATAATAATCGTCTTCCTGCTCATGATCAACCGTCAACTGGTAGATTTGCGATGTCATGTCTTGGGAGGAGTGAAGAACATTATTGATATAAGTTAGCGCCGGTTCAATTTCGAAGGGCGCCCCTTTTCTTACCTGATCCCGGATATGGGCCATATATTGTTTCGCCGCCATATAAATCATTCTTGTTCCCTCCCCTTCACCATTTTCATCCATGGCTTTCGCAACCGGTTGATGATTCTGCCTATCTGAAGGTTGTTTCGTCGCTGTCGCCATTGACAATGCAGGGGTAGCCGTCTCGACCGCCAGCGATGCTTGTTGGTTATCGACAACAATCGTCTTTTCGATCTCGATCGCGGCGGGTATCTCATGTTGAGTCCCAGATTTCAGCTTGAGGATGTCAATCTCGCTCAACCGTAAAGACATGCGTGCTTCCGTCAGCGCTGCCTCTTCAAGCGCCGCCCGTTCGGCCGCCGTCTCCTTTCCCGATTCGTCCTGCTGGTCAACATTCGTGAGACTCTGTTTTTTACCCATAACAAGATCGTAAGCACGTGCCATGTTTCAATTCACCCCATGTTTTAATTATAGATGCGCGAGGCGGGAAACAGGTTTCTCTCGTAAGCCTCGTCACACATGAAAAAAGGGCTCCTCAGATCACCGGAAACGGCATAGGCGCAGGCCCGGCAGGAACCGAGACAACGAAATTTGAAAATGCACCGTCCGCAGATCCCGCCGAGTTGCGAAGGTGTCTCTATTCTTAACTTTTGCAGTATTGGATGATGATGCCATATTTCCGCCAAATCATCCATGGCAATGTTTCCCATATTAAGATCCGTCTCTGTCTGCCCGATACCGCATATAGATATCGTACCATCGGCTAGTACTCCTAAAATATTTAGAATATGACATTCATAGATTGGATTTGTGATGACAGCATGGAGTGATTTCAATCCGATAGGCATACAGAAATATATATCCGTTTGATATTTACTACTGAGTTCCGCTTCAATCCAGCGATCGATTCTGATCAGTTCTTCAATATCGACGTTTTCCCGACGTTGAAAGACCTTTTCCCCGCGTCCCGTCGGCATGACGGGATTTATCTTAAAGGAGGGCACCCCCATATCATCGCAAAGGGCCGCCAGAGGTTCAATCTGTTGAATGTTTTCCGCATACAGACTCATAATTACCTGGGTATTTATCTTTTCAGCCCGCAAGTAATTCAGGGCGGCAACCGATTTTCCGTGACATCCCTTAATTCCCCGGAGCTTGTCATGTTGAGCCGCCTTTGTTCCGTCTAAACTGATAGATACCTGACGGACTTCACATTCTTTGATAATTATTGCCATGTCCCTGTCAATCATCGTCCCATTCGATTCGATATCAATACAGAGGCCCTCCCCATGTAGAAATTTCATGAGCTCGATAATATCCTTGCGGAGAAACGGTTCACCACCCGTAAGCTTGACTGTCCCCAATCCCAACGCCTTCGCCGCAGCAATGGTCTTCATAAGAACGTCGAGATCCATTGCCTGCTCATCCCTATCATCAGGAGCGTGGGGAGCTACCCAGCAGTGCCGGCATCTTAAATTACATCGCTCGGAAAGGTAAAGATACAGGCTTGTCAGTGGGAATTCTTCAGAGCCCACTTTTATCACTTTTTCTCACAAATTGCATTGACGCCAAATCTTCAAAAAACAATTCCGTATCCGCTGCTATTTTCTCAACAGCCATGTCAGGGTAGAGTTCCATCAAAAAAGAAATGATATCGCTCACCGTTTTTCTGCCGTCGCACATTTCATAGATATTGACGCCGTTGGCGTTTAGATACTTCAGGTTACCCGTATGGGGGTCAAAAAGGAAGGCCCCCTCTTCCTCTTTTCTGAATACCATCTCCGGATTCTGTTTCAGGAAGTCGTCTTTTGCGACAATTTTGGCCCTATCATGCATAACAATGCTCCTCCTGCCCTAACTACTTCTTTTTTATTCAAGAATCAATAATGAATTTTTAAATTTTTCATACCCTGTCCCTATCCTGAACTCCCCTTCAGGGGGGTGGTGAATATGACCTTTAATGAGTCCGTCAATATTTTATTCCTTTTTTTCTCTGCCCCTGTTATCGTATCCGCAAATACTCGGTATTTAAGGATTAGGACCCAGTATCTAAAAATGAGCAGAAAAACAAAAAACAAGCATGCAATCATCGATTATTCCCTTTTTTCGCTGATAAACGATCAACCGGCGCCATGCCTCCGGGATATTCTTGTTTCCCCGGAATTATGTCGCTACCTGAAGGAGAACGGCGTTGCCGGGGTACTGTTTTACCACCTTCAAAAGGCGGATCTGGGCCAACTCGCCCCTCCGGATGTCAACATAGCTATCCATAACCGTTTTCTTTCCCAAGTCCGGAGGAATATGGCGTGTGCCGCTGCAGCAAAGTCAGTTTTCAATCTGTTGCACGCTACAGGTATCCCTTTCCTGGTCTTGAAGGGGATCGCCCTTGCCGAACATGTCTACCCCCACTTTGCCATGCGCACTACCTCGGACCTGGATATTCTGATTCATAAAGAGGATCTGCTGCGCGCCGACCTGGCAATGGGTAAAGCGGGTTATCACGCCCAGGACAGCACACCCGAACAGGCGCTCCTCAATCCCCCGGGCTATCTTGCCAGCCTCGAATACCACAAACCTGGGACAGCCTTTGCCTACGTCCATCTCCACTGGCATCTTATCAATACCTCAACCCCGGCTATTTACTTCATCAAGAAAGTGGATATGGAGAGAATCTGGGAGAAATCAGTCATCGCTAATGTGGCGGATGCAGAAGTCCGTCTGCTATGTCCGGAGCATCTCATCATCTATCTTTGCGAGCATGCCTTACGGGTCGGCCATTCATTTGACCGTCTCATCCTTATCTGCGATATTCTCTACACCATCAAAACCTATAATGACCACCTTGCATGGGACAGCATAGCCGCAGAGGCGAAATCTCTAGGTCTGCTTAATTTTACCTATCTCGGTCTGAAGATTGTTCAGTTCTATGGGGGGGAGGAATTTTTGAATAATGCCATATTGAAGGAATTTGCCCCCCCTTCCCTTTCCTGGACGGAGCGTCTCTTTATTTCCCTTCAGAAAAACCATTACCGCATACGCGGAAGCAGCTATCTCGTCTATCTGGCCCTGAGTAAGGGGCCATTAAATAAAGCACATCTGGTTATGCGCACTTTTTTCCCACCCCGCCCCATTCTCGCCCAGCGGAGGCGATATAAGAATTGTAAACAGACACATACTTTGTATTTTGAAAGAATTCGTGAAATAATAACTTATCTGACCAGAATCATGAAGCTTATTCACCGGATAATCCATCCATAAAGAGTTTTCATATGGCGCAATTTTATAACCGTTCACACCTGTCTACTATTGATTTTTGATATTATTTATGTCAAGGTGGGCGCGAAATGGATGTGTGGGTATTTTGAACCTAGGGCAGGAAGGGTAAAGTAAAGATGAGCATAAACAGTAAAAATATCTCCTTGATCTTTTTGCTATGCCTGATTACATGCTTTATTGCCGCCTGCAAACCCGTCGGTGTGATAAAGGGCGTCCCCCTCAAATCTTACAAGGTCCCACCCGCCGATCTGGCGCTAATTGAACAGCAGACAAAAAAAACCAACGAAGAAATCCTTAAATTGACCCAAACCCATCAGAACGCAGTCTTCAAGGAAACAAAAGGTGTATCGGAGTATATCATCGGTCCGGGCGACGTCCTCACTTTGACATACTGGATGCCCTACTCCCCCTCTTTATTCACCGCCGGACAACAGACACAGGGCTCTGCCGAAGGTTTCATGCAGACAACCTCTACCGTGACAGTCCGTCCAGACGGTAAAATAACTTATAGCTTCGGAGACGATATTCCCGTCGCCGGCCATACGGCCAACGAAGTTCGTGAAATCCTTATTGGCAGGGTTAAGGATTATATAAAAAAGCCAAGATTGGAGGTTCTCGTCAAGGAATATAAAAGCAAATCAGCGCTTTTATTCGGGCGGATCAATAGTCTACAGAGTCCCCTCGGCATGACCGGGCCCGGTAAATATCCCCTGAAAGAAAAAACTTCGATCCTCGATCTCATTATCACAGCGGGTGGACCGGTAACAGGAATCCCACAGCGCAGTCAGCTCCGGACGGACGCCAATTACGGCGGCAATGGGGATTTACGTAAGGTGGATCTCGTCAGAAAAGGGAAGAAGTACACCCTTAATCTCTACAGTGCCCTCTTTGGCGGCGACATGAGCAATAATGTCATTCTTGATGACGGCGATATGATTACCGTTCCGGAAGAACCAACATATGCGCGGAGGGTGTATGTCTTCGGTCAGGTTTACAGTCCCGGTGTCTACAGCCTGGTAGATGCCAATGATTTGTTGATGGCCATCTCCTTAACGGGTGGCTACACGGCCCTTGCCGTTCAACAAGACATCAAGATTGTCAGAGAATTTAAAGAGAGACAAGGCAAGCCCCTGGTTCTCTCCGTGAACCTGGATGATATCCTGAAACGGGGCGATCTGTCCCAGAACATCGCCCTTCAGGACGGTGACCTGGTTTATGTGCCGAGAATGCTGATCGGCGACATCAATGAATTTATAGCTAACGTCAACCCCCTCATGACCTTCTTTACATCAACAGTGCCACCGGCACAGGTCATGCAATACTATATGAAAGACCCAAGCAAACTTAAATTCTAATGGTCCTGAAAGAGCGGAGACAGATAACCATTTATAACACAAACACCACGATCAGATTTACAAAAGCGCAATCAGGACGTAGTGTAAATGGTTAAATCAGGAGAATCCCTTTAATGCTGAAATATGACCTGAACCTGCGAGAATACTGGCGCATCATCAAGCGCCGTAAATTGATTATTCTCTTCACCGTCATCGTCATGGCCATCTTCAGCTTCATCTCAGCCATCTTGGGCAAGCCCGTACCGATATATAAAACATTCGCCACCGTTAAGATTGAAAAGAGCGTCTCCTATGTGGGTATGAGTGCTGTTCAGTCCCTGAGCGGTGCATCCAACGCCATGGAAACCCAGACCTATGTGATCAAGAGCTACTACATTCTGGAGTTGGCGGCCAAGAAAATGGGACTTATCCCCGCGGATCTATCCCCGGAGGAAGTAAGGCAAAACAGCAAATATATAAATATAATCACTGATTTACAGGAACGCGTCCATACAGAACAACGGGGCAACAGCGACCTTGTCGACATCACCATTACGGCCAATGAACCCAAATTTGCGACTAATTTTTGCAATACCCTGACGGATGTCTACAGAACCCAGCACTCCCTCGATTTAAACCGGAGAACAATTGAAGGAAAAAAATTCATAGAAAACCAGTTTGGGATCTCCAGAGAAAAACTGTCCAAATCAGATGATGCAATCAAACGCTTCCGGGAACAAAACAAATGGTCCTCCCTGGAGGGAGAATCGGTTTACCTGGCGAATCAGATCAACCGTTTCCAGACCCTCCGTGATCAAGATCAGATCATCCTACAGAAGATCAGCGCCGCAGCCGCAGCCCTGAACGCGGCGGAAAATACGCAGCTTACCTCAAAAATGAACTTTCACTTCGAAGAGGCCTCCCCCCCCTACAGGACGCTCAACGACCGGCTGGTGAACCTGATGATGGAGAGGGATACCCTGCTCTTGACATATACGGATAATTTTCCCCAGATCAGGGCGATAAAGAGCTTAGTACACGATACTATCGAAAGTATGAAGACCCAATTGGCATCGCAACGGCGAAACCTCCTATCCAACATTAAAATTTATAACCAGCAGATAGTAGAATCAACCGCCAAATTTAAAAAGCTCCCCGAAAAGGCCCTCGAATTGACCCGCTTGGATAGAGAAGCCACTGTCGCCAAAGAAATGTATTCGCTACTGGAAAAAAGATATCAGGAGGCCTTGATCTCGGAGGCGGAGAAGCTTGACGAAGTGAAGGTCGTAAAGCCGGCCATTGAACCGACATCGCCTATCAACCCCCCCAAAACGGCTACCAATACCATTCTGGGAACGATATTGGGGCTGATCCTGGGGGTCGTTTTTGCCTTCTTGATTGAAACTTTTGATACCTCCATCGGTGCCATTGAGGAAGTTGAGGAATTCCTGGGTGTCCATGTACTGGGCGTTATTCCCTTTGTCAGCGTTGAAGAAATCAAGACCTTGCTCAGCGACGATCCCGATGTTCCCCTTGACGATGATAAAGTCAGGCGCTATGCCCGCTTAGCCGCCCACTTCGTACCGGCTTCCACGCTCTCAGAGAGTTATAAGGCCCTGCGCACGAGTCTTAATTTTGTCTGCATGGAGAACGATTTAAAAACGATTCTCTTTACGAGCTCTTCACCCGGTGAGGGCAAAACCTCTATCGTCGTCAATCTGGCCATCACTATGGCTCAGATAGGCCAGAAAGTTCTCCTCATTGACGGCGATCTGAGAAGACCCGTTGTAGCCAAATTATTCGGGATCGAGCAGATTCCGGGACTTACGGATGTAATCCTGGGTAACTATGAGTGGCATAATGTCGTTAAATCAGTCACAGATCTTATGATGGGCAGGATGTCTATCGAAGAAATCATGAAGACGCCCGGCATGGATAACCTTCATATTATTACGAGCGGAACATATTCGCCCAGTCCCTCGGAAATAATCAGCTCCCGGGCCATAGGCGAATTCATGAATAAGATCCGTGAGGAATACGATATGGTTCTCATCGACGCTCCACCCGTGCTGGCCGCAACCGACGCTGCTCTTTGGAGTTCCCGTGTGGACGGTACGGCCCTTGTTTATCAGGTTGGTAAAGTCGCCCGCGGTGCCCTGAGGCGATCCAAAATGTCCCTGGAAAATCTGAAAGCAAATGTAATCGGCGTTGTCCTGAACGGCTTGAAAGCGGAGATCAGTCCGGACTTCGGACAGCAGGATTATTATTATTATTACTACGGCCGGGAAAAAACACAGGTCCCCCTGCATCAAAAGATCAAGGAAAAGATTTTGACGGCCCCCCGGAACATCTGGTCGTCAATTGTCAATGTTTTTAGTAAAAAGCCGGCAGCTATCTCTGAAGAATACACACCTGAGAGCAACGGGAAGGTTAACGGTACTAACGAAGATAAGAAAATGGCCATAGCCGCCAAAATTGACAGCATTAAAACCGACGAATCATCCACAAAGCCTAAAAAAGAAAAACCAGAGAGAACTATGCCATGGCTTAAAATATGCGTGGTTTTGCTTTTTGTTATTCTCTTGGCCCTCGGCCTTCTCTACCAGGCTGGTTATTTAAAAATACGAAATACGATTAAGTCTTCGTGGCAAAAACCAGTCGTCAGTGAAACCGTAACTGCGGCGCCAAAGGAAACGGAAATCGTCAAAACAGCGGAGGTTCAAGCAACAACTCCCCCGTTAACAACTTCCACTCCAATAGCTCCCGGAAAGGAAACTGCTGCTCCAGAAATCCCAGCCAAGGAGGCGGAGGCTGAAAGACCATTTTCAATCCAGATTAAGGCCATACCTGCCTCCGAGGAAGCCCGCAGGGAGGTGGAATCATTAAAGTCAAAAGGGGAAGACGCTTTTTCCGTACGCATAGCAATCAAAGGCCGGGAGGCATGGGACAGGATCTTTATCGGCCGCTTTGCAACAAAAGAAGAAGCTGTAAAATATATGGGGCAAAATAAAATCAAAACCAGATATCCCGGCAGCATCGTGAGAAATACGTCAACGATAGATTAACCAGTAGATTCCCTTGAAGATAATCTTGGAGGGGAGGTAGTAATGCCGAATAGAAAGTTCGCGGATGACAGTGGCGCTAACCTTATCAGTAAGCGAAAACGTATTCAGAATTACCAGACCAGAAAAACAACGATGAAGTGGATCGGCATTATCGTTATCATCGCCGTGATCGTCATTATTCTTGTCCAAGTCGTCCCGCCACTGTTGAAACAGTTTGATATTGTTGATACGACATATCGTCCCCGCGACGTTGAGAGGCAGTATCATCAAGTACAGAAGCTTCGCGAAGGCGAGCCGGACAAGACACAAAAGGGTAACTGGCAAAATATAAAATAAATGGGAGCTTACAGCGAAACAACCCCTCAGCAGCTCCTTGTCGTATGTGCAATTATCATTTTGACGCTGGGAGGAGCTATTCTCATTTCACAGGCGTCAATGGGTATTGCCGTTGTCGTTATCATCGGCCTCATTGTGGCCATCTTCACCTTTCTTAACGCAGAATTCGCCCTGTATGCCCTGATCATCGCCATGCTTCTGGGCCCCCAGGTTGGATTGAGCGGGGCAGAAGGAGAAGGTGTTCGTGGCCGGGGCGTCACCCTGCGGGTTGATGATTTCTTGCTGATTATCATCGGCCTCACCTGGTTCTTTAAAACAGCAGTGGAAAAGGAGTTGGGGCTCTTTCTTAAAACACCGCTGAATGTCCCCATCGGCATGTATCTTCTTGTATGTGTTATTTCCACCCTTTTTGGCTACATGATGGGCAGGGTTAAGGGGACAGCGGGCGTTTTTTTTGTTCTGAAATATTTTGAGTACTATGTTGTCTATTTCATGGCCGTCAATCTCCTCCGGGAGAAAAAACAGATCGAGCGCTTTTTGTTAACATTATTTATCGTCTGCTTCATCGTAAGCCTCTTTGCCATCTTCAGCATGATGCAAGGAATAAGAGCGTCCGCTCCTTTTGAAGGCGCCTCCGGTGAGCCCAACACCCTCGGCGGTTATCTAATCTTTATGATTTCCCTTGCCATCGGCCTCCTCCTGACCTGGGGAACCCGTCCACAAAAATTATTACTGGCAATTTTAATATTTTTCAGTTCCGTTGCCCTGGCCGCTACACTCTCACGAACATCCTGGATCGCCTTGGGACCCATGGCCATGGCGCTTCTTTTTTTTAGCAACAAGAAAAAAACGGTTATGCTTGGCATAGTGGTTTGTATTATCGCGGCGCCCTTTGTTGTTCCGAAAAGCGTTCAGCAACGGCTTCTTTTTACTGTAACCCAAGCAAAAGAAGAAGGACAGATGAGAATAGGCAATGTACGGGTTGATACCTCCACCTCGGCACGATTAGAATCCATGAAGCAGGTTTTGACGAGAGATTTTGCCAAGCAGCCCGTGATCGGCTTCGGCATCACCGGCTATTCCTTCCTCGATGCCCAATACGCCCGCGTTCTGGCAGAAACCGGTCTGCTGGGATTGTTTGCTTTTTTTTATTTATTACGCAGTATCTATAGAAACGCCAAGGATACATATTACAAGGCTAGCGATCTATTCTATAAAGGTTTGACACTCGGCTATATAGCCGGTTTCTTTGCTTTGCTGACCCATTGCATTGGTGCCAACACCTTCATTATTGTCAGAATAATGGAACCATTCTGGTTCGTGACAGCCATGATCATTATGATACCGATTATTGAGGCGCATTCTAAAACTCTACCATTAACGGTAGAGAATTCTAAAAATTGAATTTCGTTCATATTGTATTTATCGTCAAATTGTTATTCCCGCGAAAGCAGGAATCTAGTATGATTATCAAGTTAACATTTTTTTATTGCCAGTTATGCTAAAAGGCAGTCGATCCCTTCGATTTTGTGATCGAGAGGGCGGAGCCATAGCCTACCCGACCCATGCTTATAAAGGATAGCGCTGATTATGTCTGAATATCTTGGATAAATGACTGACTCATCTTCAGCACGGACTCATGAGCCGGTCCTCATCATTGAGCCCGGACGTAGCGAGAAAAACTACTGGAGCGATCTATGGCGCTACCGTGAACTATTTTTAATCCTGGCTTGGCGCGATATCTCCGTCCGCTACAAACAGACCATCATCGGAATTCTATGGGCAATTATCAGGCCTTTTCTTACAATGGTTGTCTTCACCGTTATTTTTGGACGAATTGCCAAACTACCCAGCGATGGAAGCGCCCCTTACGCCCTTTTGGTATTTGCCGCCATGCTCCCCTGGTCCCTTTTTTCAAATGCCCTGAGTGAATCATCCAACAGTCTGATCAGCAACGCCAATCTGATCGGTAAAGTGTACTTCCCCAGATTGATCATTCCAGCGGCAACCCTGGTAACCGCTTTCATCGATTTCCTCATCAGTTTTTTTATCCTGATCGGGATGATGCTCTATTATCAATTCGCGCCGGGATGGCAGATTTTCTTGTTGCCGTTCTTCATGATTATGGCCCTATTGGCCAGTTTGGGACCCGGTCTCTGGATAACGGCTCTCAATGTGAAATATCGCGATTTCCGCTATATAATCCCATTTGTGGTGCAGTTTGGTCTTTATGTTTCACCGGTAGGCTTCAGCAGTAATGTTGTCCCGGAACAATGGCGACTAATTTACAGCCTCAATCCCATAGTTGGAGTGATCGATGGCTTCCGTTGGTGCATACTCGGTGGCAATAGCCCCATTTACCTGCCCGGTTTTCTACTCAGCTTAATCATCACTACCTTCTTCCTCTGGCTGGGCATATCCCGTTTCCGGAAAATGGAAAGAACATTTGCAGATCTTATTTAAGAATTTATGAGCGATATAGTAATTAAAGCTGAAAGCATCGGTAAAAAGTATGTTATCGGCCACCAAGCAGAAAGAGGCGGATATACTGCTCTCCGCGATGTACTGATGCAGAATGCACGAACCCTTTGGAAGAAGACAAAAGACATGGCAAAGGGTAAACCCATCATCCAGGGTGACACGATGGAAGAGGTGTGGGCGCTCAAGGATGTGAGTTTTGATATCCTTCGCGGAGAGGCGGTGGGTATCATTGGCCGCAACGGGGCCGGGAAAAGTACCCTTTTGAAGATTTTAAGCCGTATTACCGAGCCTTCAACAGGACGGGTGACCATCAAGGGCCGCGTCGCCAGCCTGCTGGAGGTGGGTACAGGTTTTCACCCGGAGCTATCCGGACGGGAAAATATTTACTTGAATGGCGCTATTCTTGGTATGAGCAGAGATGAGATAAGGCTTAAATTCAACAAGATTGTGAGCTTTGCTGAAGTGGAGAAATACTTGGACACACCGGTTAAACGCTACTCCAGCGGAATGTATGTACGGCTTGCTTTCGCTGTGGCCGCCCACCTTGACCCGGAGATCCTGCTAGTAGACGAGGTTTTGGCAGTCGGTGATGCGACTTTCCAGAAGAAGTGTCTCGGAAAGATGGGAGATGTAGCAAAGGAAGGACGTACGGTTTTATTTGTGAGTCATAATATGACGGCGATCAAGAGTCTGTGCAGTAGGGCTATACTGCTTGACAAAGGACAGATCGGAAATGTAGGCGAAACAGGTCGTGTGGTATCGGCTTACTTGCAGGAAGGAACTCTCTCGTTAATGCAACAAGTATGGGACGATCCGGCAACCGCAATTGGAAACGACAAAGTGCGACTTCATCGTGTCTATGTTACTCCCTTGAATCAACAACCCACTGAACCAATTACTGTAGAGACGTCGCTTCAATTGGCATTTGAATTTTGGAATAACCTTCCAGACGCAGTTTTGAACTTTAGCGTTGTGCTGTATAGCTTTGAGGGGGTTTGCATCCTTAACACGGCTAGTCAAGCCAAAACATGTTCAATAGGCTTAGTCTGTGGTAGTTTTGTCATTCCTGGGAATTTTTTAAATGATGATACATATACTGTTAGACTTTTGATCGTAAAAGATACATCTGTACCAATTATAGATGTTCATAATGTATTAACATTTGAGGTACAAGATATTGAACGTGGAAGTAACTGGTATGGGAAATGGATTGGCGCCGTTCGGCCACAGTTCGACTGGGTGTTAAGAACGGGCCATATGCTCCCCTAATGATCGGAGCGATCTTTTGATAGAGAATATGTTTTGTTAGATTTATTTAAGAAGAATCTTTCCAAAGCGATAAAGGAGAGAATTAAAGCACTTATTTTTTTGATTCAATCTCTTGGAGCAAAATATCACTGTCCGGTATGCAATAACCGCATTAGATATTTTCAACCCTTGTCTGACTTCTATTTCATCAAGACTAAACAATATGGTTATCCATATACTTTTAAACAATCAGAAACCCTTAATTATCATGACTATTCATGTCCAATTTGCTGGGCAAGCGACCGTGAACGATTGTATGCTCTATATATTCAGAGTTATTTTGAAAGTGACAAAGCTGATAGAGCTCTCAAAATTATTGATTTTGCACCTTCAGCCCCTCTCTCATGTTTTATTCGAAATTATATTTCGCTATCTCAACATAAGATATCATACAGGACAGCAGATATGAACTTGGATGGCGTTGACGACATAGTTGATATTGTTGACATGAAGCTTTATAATGATAATCAGTTTGATTTCTTCATCTGTTCTCATGTCTTGGAGCATGTATCAGATGACAGAAAAGCACTCTGTGAACTTTACCGTATTCTAAAACCGCAGGGATTGGGCATTCTCATGGTCCCAATCATTCTCGGCCTTGCAGAGATCGATGAGGATCCCTCCATCAAAGATGAATCCGAGAGATGGAGGCGCTTTGGGCAACATGATCATGTCCGTCTTTACTCAAAGAATGGGTTCATAAGGAGGGTAAGAGAAACTGGTTTTTTTATTCATCAATACGGTAAAGAGTATTTTGGAGAAATGCTTTTCGCGCAAAGTGGCATCACTAACCAAAGTATATTGTATGTTGTGGAAAAGTGATCCTAATTCAAGTAGTTTCAAATCCCCCTAAATGGCATACTTTGCTTCTTTAATGACATGACAAATTTATTTCATTCAGGAGTAATACACCATGTCTAACCAGGCCTATAAACTCGATTTTAAACGAATTGGCAAAGGAGTTACAATCTGGCCGCAAGCAAAGATTGTATCACCAGAATCAATATGTATTGGCGATTCAGTCATTATTGATGATTTTGTTTTCCTTATGGGAGGAGAGAAGACAATTATAGGGAGTTATGTTCATATTGCTTCCTTTACCTCCATCACTGGTAGTGGTGAATTTTTTATGGAGGATTTCTCGGGACTTTCCGGGGGTGTCAGAGTATACACTGGAAATGAAGACTATTCTGGTGGCTGTATGACAAATCCTACAGTGCCGTATCCGTATCGTGTACCTATCCGATCATTTGTACGCATAAAAAAACACGCTATTATTGGAGCGAATGCGGTTATTCTCCCAGGTATAGTAATCGGCGATGGCGCAGTAGTTGGCGCAAATTCTCTGGTCGTTACGGACTGCAAACCTTGGACAATGTATAGAGGTTCTCCAGCGAGAGAATTTAGAACAAGACCGAGTCAGAATATTTTGAATCTCGAGAAACAATTACGAGAGAATATTTCAAGTACGAGCACCGCATTGAAATAGTAAAACTCACCGAGGGTAGTAGCCGATAAAAGGACACTTTTGGAGAAATGGTTAAATGCTATATACAGACTTGAGTATTTATAGCGGTAATCCTGCATTCAGTTCTATGCTGCACGTTGGACGGCCCAACATCGGCAACCGCCAGCGTTTCCTTGACCTGATAAATGACATGCTGGACAGACGATGGTTTTCGAATGAAGGACCTTATGTAAAGGAATTCGAAAAGAGAATCGTTGAATACCTCGGAGTCAAACATTGCATTGCAATGTGCAATGGTACTATCGCTCTGGAAATTGCCATCCGTGCCTTGGAACTTAAAGGAGAGGTTATTGTCCCATCTTTTACGTTCATAGCTACCGCTCACAGCCTTCAATGGCAAGAGGTCACTCCTGTGTTCTGTGACATTGATCATCGAACCCATCACCTTGATCCTAAAGCTATAGAAAAGATGATAACCCCGCGAACATCTGGAATACTTGGTGTCCATACTTGGGGAAGACCCTGCGACATCGAGGCGCTTTCTGAAGTGACCCATAAATACAATTTAAAACTACTATTTGACGCCGCCCATGCCTTCGGATGTTCGTATAAGGGGAAAATGATCGGCAACTTTGGCAATGCGGAAGTTTTCAGCTTCCATGCCACCAAGTTCTTCAACACCTTTGAAGGCGGGGCTGTAGTGACCGACAACGATGATTTGGCAATAAAGATACGCCTCATGAAGAATTTTGGTTTTGCCGGATATGACAATGTAATCTATATTGGTACGAATGGCAAAATGAACGAAGCCTCGGCGGCAATGGGGCTTACCAATTTGGAAAGCATGGATGAATTTATTGCCATAAATCTCAGTAATTACAAGTGTTACCATTCCCATCTGAATGACATTCCTGGAATCAATATTCTCCAATACGATGATAGTGAGAAACAAAACTACCAATACATCATCTTAGAAGTTGACGAATCCAAGGCAGGATTGAGCCGGGACGAACTCTTGAAGATTCTGCATGCTGAAAATGTTTTAGCCCGGCGTTACTTTTATCCCGGTTGCCATAATATGGAGCCTTACCGGTCGTATTTTCCCCATTCGTATTTGTTGCTATCTGACACCGATAAACTATCTCAGTGTGTCTTGGTCCTGCCAACGGGAACATCAGTTACCTCGGATCAAATCTCTGTCATCTGTTTGATTATTCGCACAGCAGTGAAATATGCAAAGCAGGTCAAAGAAATACTTTATTCCATATGAATATCAAGAGTTTAGATTTGTTATATGTAAATAACTTTATATATAACTATGTATTAAAAGAGAAGATTATTAAAGTCGCTGATAACGTATCCGACGAAGAGCTTCTAAAAAAAATTGTAAAACTGACCTCCTTTGCCAGCAGAAATCACCCTGGATATTTTTCCGACGGCAGATTAGAAAATATCATTTTTGAAATTGGGCAACGGATCCAGATTACCGGCGATGATACCGGCGATATTATGTTGGAAGTTAAGAGCTTTATTTCCTGCCAGAAGAAAAACATTAACTTAATTATTGCTACAGAGATATATGATACAGGAGGTCACACAAGAGTAATAGACAGTTTTTTTAAGCGAGATATGGATCACGCATACATCCTCGTTCTCACAAATCAAAGTCAAGAAATTCCCCAATGGTTTATAAAAGGTGACGATGGGTATCATCGGAAAATCATACAACTGAACAGAAATGAGGGCTTTATAGAAAAAGCCGCAACCATACGGAATATTGCTTCTTATTTCGATAGGGTATTTCTATTTACTCACCCCGACGATGTAATCCCCGTCCTCGCTTTTTCGGTAGCCAATTTACCACCCATATTAATTGATAATCATGCACATTTTTGGTTTTGGTTGGGTTCATCCATCGGGGACATTATTTTCAGCCATATTGATTATATGGACAAGATTGCCGTAGAAAGACGTTTTGCCAAGCTCAGCTTTCATTTGCCTATCCCCATCAATAATCCTACAAATATTGATTTCAAAAAAGAAGGCATTGATAAAAGAGAAGCTAAACAAAAAATTGGCGTGCCAGCGGATTCTTACTGCCTATTGAGCATGGGCAGTGAAGATAAGTTTTATCCAACGGATACTTACAATTTTTTCCTGACTATAAATCGGATTGCAGAAAATTTCTCTGATGTATATATTGTTATTGTTGGTATCAATAAGTTGGAGAACTATTACAGACAATTCATATCACCTCAAACAAAGGGAAGAATAATCTTTGTTAAACCGGTAACAGATCCAATGCCCTATTATAGGGCTGCAGACATATTTCTTGAATCTTTTCCGTTATCCTCACTTGGATCTTTGGTTGAATCCGTAGTATATGGCAATGCATGTCCATTGTTTGCCTATGGCAAAGATCGAGGCATATTGAACAGTAACAACATATTTGACCCAAGATTGATAAAAAAAGCCCAAAGTGAAAATGATTATTTGCAGCAATTATGTCAATTAATTAAAAATCCCCCATCTCGATTCCAGATTGTCAAAGAAATACAAGATAGTATTATTAAAATAGAGAATAATTTTGAAAACAACTTAAGAATAATGATCTCTTGTATAAACAATGTTCGGCATGTGCCTGGAAAATTGCCTGCCGGTGCTTTTAACCCAACTGTCGATGATAGAGAAGTAGCAAACCTCAGTTTGTTCAGATCTCTTGATGATATGTTCTTCTTCTTTTTAGATAAAACAATATGCATATATCCGTGTGAACAAATCAAGATTATTTCCCAATTAAAAGAGAAAATGATCGATGTTAGTTATGTCTCGGCATATAATGTTCTTAAGAAAAAACTATCGGCTTTTATATCCGATTGATATCCGGCGGCTACTTTTCTTTAATCCCCGTACTAAGGTAAGTTTGAAACAGTGATATCGATTGTTTGCGTATATAATAACAAGGATATTCTTGAGAACAACCTGATGAGATCCATCGAGGCTCAAACCTCCAATCATGAGCTTATTCTTCTGGATAACAGAGAACATCAATTCCCTTCCGCAGCAAAGGCACTAAATCATGGTGGAACAAAAGCAAATTCAGATTACATACTATTCTCACATCAGGATATCTATCTACCAGATCCTCACTGGCTTGAAAAAGCCGAAGGCTATCTTAATTCAATCCCAGATCTGGGTATAGCCGGAGTTGCCGGCATGATAGCAGGTGGTCATTGCAACAAGGAGCGAGGCAGAAATATCATCCAACACGGAAAATCGCTCGAAACATGGTCTTGGGGCCGCCCGATTGCAAAACCTGAACCGGTGCAAACTATAGATGAATGTTTGTTCATCATCCCCAAAAAGATTTTCGATGTCTATCCCCTGGACGAGCACACCTGTAAACATTGGGACCTTTATGCCGTCGACTATTGTCTTAGTATCCATGAAGACATGGGTCTTGCTGCCTATGTCCTTCCCATGATGGTTCATCATCGATCTATAGGGCACAAGTCAGATAAATATTTCATCACGATGAGAAGAGTTCTAAATAAACATCGGCAGCACTATAAACGCATAAATACAACAACAGGAAGCTATAGCACCGCTTATCCCTTGTTTTTACAGAGGCAGATTAAATGGGTGGCCATGAATGTGGAAAGAGTAACAAACAGGTTATCACGTATGCTCAGCTAAAGAGACTATTTTATCTTGAAGACTACAGCACTGTCTATTATTATTGTTAATTATAATACAAAGGTCCTTCTCAAAAATTGCATCGACTCCATCGTTAATCATACCAATAATGTGGACTATGAGATCGTAGTAGTCGACAACGCATCAACTGACGGCAGTCAGGAGATGATCAAGAACCTGTATCCCCAGATAGTACTGCAATGCAACAACGAAAATGTCGGATTTTCAAGGGCGAACAATCAAGGGTACCGTATGAGCAGCGGAGATTATCTTCTGTTTCTGAATAGTGATACACTCATACTTAATGGCGCCATCCTCACTATGATGACCTATATCTCGAATAATCCGGGCGTGGGCATTGTCGGCCCGAAAATCGTCGGACCCGAAAACAAACCAACTCGTTCCTATATGCGGTTTCTGGATTTGAAGATTCTATTTCTGGGATCAAAATATTTTTCATGGGCAATTGATAACGAAAAATATCGTTTACATTACGACAATTACGATTTTTCATCCACCCAAAATGTCCCTTGGTTGAGCGGCGCCTGCCTGATGATTAGCAGACGTATTTTCATGGAGGCGGGTTGTTTTGATGAACGCTACTTTCTGTATCTCGAAGACATGGATTTTTGTATGCAGGTAAAGAAAATTGGATATTCCAATATTTACTTGCCAGAAGCTGAGATTGTTCATCTCTTCGGAGGTAGCTCGGAGCCAAAAAAAAACGAACTGAAAGAGATCTACAGGGAAAGTGTCAATCATTATTTCCGTAAGAACTTTTCCATTGTCGAATACTGGCTGGCGAAATTATACTTCAAAATGAAATAATTTCAGAAGAAGAATGATTATCAACTACAGCGGCCCAAAAATAATCTTTTCAACCTTCTTTTGTGAGTTTGAAATTACAATCCTTTGTACTTAGTTAGCAAGAATAATTTATAACAGGGACACGATAATGATAGACTACAGAAGTTTAATAAAGCGTATTAATGATAGAATTAAAACTGCTGCTTACAAAAAAATTTCCGCATTGAGGCTACGAAATGAAGTCAACTTCATAGAACAATTCGATATTTCTCCAGATGATCTATCATTTTCAAAGGACCTGCTGGAAAAACCAATCAATTTGAATACCAATAAAACTGTGAATTGGATAGTTCCAAGCTTTAATCATATTTATGCGGGAGTTTTTACAATTTTAAGAATTGCGAACAATATGCAACAAAAAGGATATTATAATAATATTTTGATATATGATAATCCTAATTTTGTAATTAATGATAAGTTAAGATCTACTATTAGCAATTACTTCCCTCATTTAAATATTTCGCAATTTGCGTCAATGGGAAGCAACATACTTGACATTCCAGAGTCAGATTATTCCGTCGCTACCTATTGGACGTCGTGTTATATATTGCTAAGAATTAAGAATACAAAACGTAAAATTTATTTGATTCAGGATTATGAACCTGAATTCAATGTAGCAGGATCGAGATTCGGGCTTGTAGAAAGTACTTACTTTTTCCCTTTCCATAGGATATTCAATACCCCCGGCTTACAAAATTTCGTCGACGTCAATTATCCCAATGACATGATCAAATCAACATTCTTAACTCCAGCAGTTGATGACAGATATTTGTTTACAGCCAAGGAACTTACGTTTCCGATCATGATCTTGTTTTATGGCAGGCCTTCAAAGTCAAGAAATGGATTTGAACTTATGATGGCAATAGCTCGAAGACTAAAGGAAAGATATGGTGATGATGTCGAAATAGTAAGCGCCGGAGAAAGCTATAATTTACGAGAAATGGGGCTTGGAAAATATGAAAAGTATTTTAAAAATATGAATGTGATACCCTACGATGATCTTCCGCAATTCTATTCTCAATTTCACTTTGCCATTTCTTTTATGTTTACAAAACATCCCTCTTATATACCATTTGAGTTGATGGCTTCAGGAAGTGTCATGATCGTGAATCGTAATATCGCAAATACCTGGTTATTTCAGGATAAAGAAAACTGTATATGCACGCTGCCATTTGGCAGTTCCATTATTCAATCTATTGATGAAGTTATCAATAATCCGGATTTATATAAACAAATGGCATACAATGGCTATAAGACCGTTAAATATGCTACCTGGGAGAATGAGTTATCAAAAATATATGATTTTTTTGAAGACCTTTAGACAAATTCGTATTCTTACTCAAAGATCTCTTGGTAACTTCAACCCGGCACAAACCATGGGATAGAGGTCAATATTGAAGTATGATTGTGCCGTATATGTAATAAATCAAATCTTGTCGTGCATTAATTGAAGGAGTCAAAAAATGACTGTTGCGGCAAATTTCATCGATAACATCGAATACCCGCGCACTTTCTTCCGGTTTCGTAAATATGTAAACGCCGACATTGATAAACTTCTTTCTGAATTCAGAAATAGAATTACTAAGGGACTCCATCTTGGAGCTGGCAGCTCAAAATTGCCGGGTTTGCTTAATTGTGACTTATTCAATCCAGAAGCAGACCTTAAGGTGGACGCAACAAATCTGGGTATGTTTGATGATGAATCCATCGACTTAATCGAATCACACCATATGATTGAACATCTCTCTTTTTCGGAAACCGAAAGGGCACTATCAGAATGGCGCCGTGTGTTACGCCCGAGAGGCTTGCTTGTGATAACTTGTCCTGATATTCTAAGAATTTGCCTACAATGGTTTAAGTATTCATCTATATATCCGTTGTTTCCTTGCCCGGAGAAGATCGATTACATGGTAAAGACGTTAGTTGGATCACAGGAGCGTGAAGGTGAGTTCCATAAAAATGCATTTGACATTAGGCGTATGTCCCGACTTCTTTCAAAGTACGGTTTCAAGATTGAATTCACCTTTTCCCCATATCCATTGCGGCCAACTCCTTCTATGCTGGTAATCGCAAGAAAAACAAATCCGTGATCACAGGAAAGGAATTACGGTTGTTATCATGAAATCTCCTAACGAAATCTTCAACCTGACAAAGCACCAGTGTCAATTGGAGATTGGTAAATGGTAAAATAATCGGAGCGTTGTGTCATTTATTGTGTAATGTAAGAAGCTTTGCAGGTTAACTGCAAAAGTTTTAATAAACAACCGAAGGAAAGCTTATGTGCAATCCTGCCTGTATCCAGTTTGGAAAGTCTCATCTTTCCCCTGAAGAAGTAACAAATAAAAGAGTCGTCGAAGTCGGAGCACTTGACGTCAATGGTTCACTCAGGGCAATTGTTGAGAGTCTTGAACCTTTGAGTTACATTGGCGTCGACATTATGTGCGGCCCGGGTGTCGATGATATATGCGACATCAACGACCTGATCACCCGTTATGGAAAAGAGACCTTTGATGTTATTATTTGCACCGAGGTCTTCGAGCACGTTCGCAACTGGCAAAATGCAGCTTCCAATGTGAAAAATATTTTAAAGCCCAATGGTATCTTAATCTTAACGACAAGGTCCAAGGGATTTCATTATCATGGTTATCCGTTTGATTTCTGGCGGTTTGAAATCGATGATATGAGAATCATATTTTCTGATCTAATAATAGAGGCGAACGAAAAAGATCCATCAATGCCTGGAGTATTTATTAAGGCACGTAAACCTGATTATTTTTCCGAGGCTAATCTCGATAGTTACAAGCTGTACTCAATAATAAAGCACAGACGGTGCATACGCATCAGCAAGTTTTATCATCTTCTCTTCAAGGTGAGGACTGTTTTACGTCGGTCTCTTTCGGGAATACTGCCATGCTGACTTATCTCATTTGCGGATCAAGATAATCGTCACTTGTTTTCTGTTATATCTTGGTTTGCTGTTACGGATCAATCTCTTTACTCATCAGGATATATGGTCTTGACTTGATGAACCTTTTGAAACGCCTCCTTCCCCACGATATCCAGAAACTTATGATATTTGCCTTTGTATTGTTATGACAGCATGAAACCCAGAGGTAGATAAATAATGCTTATGCAATCACCTAAAATCATAGTCATTATTGTTTCCTATAACGGGGTGAAATGGATTCATGAGTGTATACGTTCGATTATTGATAATAATTATGAACATTATCAAATAGCAGTGGTTGATAATGCCTCTCGAGATGCAACAGTATCAATCATCAAAGAGAATTTCGGGGATGTTATCTTATTAAATCAAAAAAGAAATCTCGGTTACGGCAGTGGTGCCAATGTAGGTATTCAATATGCGATCACACAAAAGGCAGACTATATTCTTCTTCTCAATCAGGATATCAAACTTGAGAGAAACTGTATTGAAAATATTATCGCTGAATGTGAGAATAATAGAGAAATAGGGATCGCATCACCTTTGCAGATGAATTATGACGGTTCCCGGATAGATCCACACTTTGTTAAATTATATAATTTAAAATCCGATTTTATGGATATAAATGACCTTGTTAATAAGGACAGCTTTGAGGTTGATACGGTCATTGGAGCTTCCATGCTGTTTCGTGCAGATGTTATCCAGACAATAGGGTATTTTGATCCCATTTTTTTCCTTTATCATGAGGAAGGAGATTTATGCCGACGAGCCAAATACCACGGCTTCCAGATTCATATAATCCCTAAAGCGGTGGTGTATCATAAACATATACAGCTATCCCCAAAGGAGATGACATTTAAGTCAAAATTCTGCGCAACTTACGGATATTACATTTATACACTCAAAAATCCCTTTTTGCCTTTTCATCAGAACTTCCATACGATGTTGACTCAAATGAAGGAGTGGATATGCCGTGATCATCATATATTAATAATTATTAAAAGATTCATGATTAATGCGGCAGCGGCCCTCATTGTCTTGATCTGCCTGCCCCGGATAATAAAAAGCCGAATGTCTGACATGATGATAAAAGCCGTAGCCATACGAATGATCGATCAGAACGAAGCTATTAAGGAAATGCCGCCGGTGACAAAGCCCGGTTTATGTTTTTTTGTTTTTGCCTACTGGCATGACGCACGCTTCATAAGTAAAGCCGGCGGGCCAATAAAGGTATACGAGCTAACCCACAACCTGACCAAGCGCGACCATCAGGTTTATTTGTTTATTCCTAAAATCGGCTATCCGGAACAACAAACAATGGCCCATGTTTGTCCTGTTCCTTTTATCGACCTGCCTGTTTTGAGATTCATTTCCTTTCAGTTGCTTGCCTTTTTCTGGGCACTTCGTATCGCTTTGCGGAATAAATATCCCGACATTATCTATGTGCGCATCATGTGGTCATTTATTCCGATGCTTCTCGGCAGAATTCTTTCCGTTCCAGTGATACTCGAGATCAATGACAGTCCACACCAAGCATACACTTTGATTAATAATCCTTTCAAAAGGGCCGTTGTACGTCTGATCGATAGAATCAGCTTTCATTTAAGTAATCACATACTTCCGGTCACTCAGCAGATCGCGGAAAACATACATATTTTAGAAAGTGTCCCTTACGATAAATTGACTGTTTTGCCGAGCGGAACAAACATAGATTTGTTTCATCCCATGGAAAAGCACCAATGTTGCCAGAAGCTGGGGTTCAATGAATCATTAACTTATATAGGTTTCATCGGCACTTTTTTTCGTCATCAGGGAATTGACACCTTAATTGACGCCGCACCTTTTATTGTCAAAAAGTACCCCCAGGTCCGCTTTCTCATCCTTGGCGACGGTCCGATGAGGGCGGCGTGGAGCAAAAAACTCGTTGACAATTCTTTGATCTCCTATTTCATTTTCCCTGGCAATGTTCCCTATGAAGAAGTGCCTTCCTATTGTGGAGTCATGGATGTCTGTGTTGCTCCCTTCCTCAAAGAAGCAGTCGAACGATCGCCTGTGAAGATATTCGATTACCTTGCCTGTGGTAAGCCAGTCGTGGCGACTGACGTTGGTGAAACAAGTGGTTTTTTCGCCGACAGTGGCGCCGTACTGATCGTCCCACCTGAAGATCCCACTGTCCTTGCCCAAGGTCTTAATCGCCTACTGGAAAATGAAACCTTACGTGCAGAAATGGGGAAAACAGGAAGAACCTTTATTGCCAATAGATACAGCAGGACACAGATAGCCGAAATTGTTGAAACAATAGCTGTGAAATTATTGCCGTCGCGTTGATGACACATCCTTATAGAAGGGCTATAAAAAAGCCTTCTGTCGTATTCTTTGTTTTTTTAGGATAACACCATGAAACATATCCTGCAGCGCGCGATGGGGGCTCAAGATGAGTATGAAAGTCATATTGTTAACATATTCGAGTTGATTAATAAGAACATTTCTGCATTTCGACCTGGCAATCTGCTGGATGTGGGTTGTGGCAACGGCGATCGCACTCTTCGATTGGCCAAGTGGCTCGGTGTGGATACCGCTCATATTTTCGGCATAGATTCCCATGCCCCCTACGTGCAACAATGTCAGAGTAGTTTCAACGCCGTTCAGGTAGACCTTGAGTCAGGAAACCTTTCCTATGAAAATGACACATTTGATCTTGTCACCTGCAACCAAGTTCTCGAACATTTGAAAAATTATCACGGCATCATTGATGAGATCATCCGAGTCACGAAGTCTGAGGGCTATATTATCATCGGCATCCCAAATCTGGCACACTTGCTTAATCGGGCTTACTTGATCTTCGGTATTCAACCGATGTGTATAGCAGTGCCTTCCTCTCATGTTCGGGGATTCACCCATGCAGCGTTTGTGCAATTGCTTCAATCAATGCCCGCTATCACTTATATAGCTTGTATGGGGTCGAAATTGATCTACCCGCTACCACTGTTATTGGCAAAAGCGTTATCCAGAATATATCCTGGGTTATGTGCTTACGTATGTTATCTCATTCGCAAACAATAGTTTCTTCCTTACAGAAATGAAAAACATCGGCATTACCGCCAATCAATATCCTCACCGTGTCAACTGGGGCTCCCGGATGATCCGGCGATTCGCCAGCTATTTGCCTACCCTTGGGCTCCAACCTGTCCATTTAGCCAAGAAGTCTCAAGGTATCAGCGTATATATGCGCGTCAAGGATGAACGTGACTGGATAGCCGCCTCTATCACTTCCATCAAAACCATTGCCGACGAGATCGTCATTGTCGATAACGGCTCCACCGACGGAACATTCGAGATCCTCCGGGAAATGGCTAATGAGGGAAGCGGAAGGATTAAGGTCTGGCAAAAACCGGAACTATATCATGCGGACCTTTCCAATTTTGCCCTGGAACAGACAACGTTTCGCTGGGTATTCCGTTTTGACGGCGACATGATTGCCCATACCAGTGGACCTCACAGCATTGAGACGCTGCGCTCACGAGTTCTCGCCCTAGACCCCAATCGTTACTATCTTATCTACCTGCAGCACATCAATCTCTCCGGAGATTTATGCCATCAGGACCCTAAAGAGATGGTTCATATCGAAGAGTATATTCATACCTTTTCCAAGACGGCACGATTCATTCACCCCGGCCGCTTCGAAGCCGTCAAGTTCCCCCTTTATTATAAGCCCCTATTCTGGTATGAGCCCTACGTTTTCCATGTGAACATCAAGTCGGCGGGCCGGATGCTTTTACGTTACTTCTGGGAAGACTGGATGGAATTAAAGGATTATATCCGCTACCCCACCCTTGAAAACTATGTTGAAGCACATATCGAAAAGGAATTTGGTACATCCTTGCTGGAAGAAGCGCAAGGTCGTTGCGTAAGGAGAATGCTAGAAAATCACATTCCCTTTCGCAACGAGCGTTTCGGACCCTACCCGGAGCTTTTGAAACCCTACCTGACGCAGCCAAAATACCTTATACAGTATGAAAACGGCCGTATTTCGGGGCGAAAGGAATAGCGGCCCATCATGAGAGTTAGAATCCTCTTTGTGATCGACGGCATGGAATTTGGTGGGGGAGAGCGGGTCTTCACCCAAATTATCAATGGCCTCCCTCTCGATAAATACGAATTGTTTCTCGCCTCCGGTCCCCAGGAGTCCTTTTATCAGGCCATAGCCAAGACGCCGATCCAGTGTTATCCCCTCGATTTCTCGAACCGTTTTAATCCCGCGATCATCTTCCGGCTGGTTAAGATCATCAAAGATAACAAGATTGATATCGTTCACGGACAAGGCGGCCGGGCAGAATTCTTCGCCCGACTGGCCTCCTGTTTATTCCGCCGGTCCAGATACATATCCACTATTGCCATGCCCGTCGAGGGCTATGACGTCGGCCCCATTAAGAGGCTCCTATATAAAGGGTTAGACCGTTTCTCCGAAAAGTTCGTGGATTATTTCCTCGTTGTCTCCTCCGCCCTGGAACAAACGATGATTCATAATCATGGGATACCTCGGGAAAAGGTCGTTAGAATTTACAACGGCATTGAGACGAATCACTACAAACCTGATGACCAGGAAGCAGGACGGCGCAGAGTTCGCCAGGAGTATGCTGTTAATGAAAGGGAAATTCTCATCGGTTCTTTGGGCCGACTGGTCTGGCAGAAGGGTTTTGAATTTTTTCTTCAGAGCATTCCGATGCTTCTCCAGGATATCCCCGGATTGCGGTTTATGCTCGTCGGAGAAGGGCCACTGCGGCAAGAACTTGAAGGACAGGCGAGGTCTTTGGGTATCCAGGACCGGATTTTGTTTACTGGTCACCGCAATGACATCAAGGACATGATGGCCGCCATGGATATACTTGTCATCCCTTCCCTTCTCGAAGGTTTTCCGATGATTACGCTGGAGGCCATGGCTATGGAGAAACCAATCGTCACGACGGCCATCGACGGAATTACGGAACAGATCAGGGACGGCAAGGAAGGTTTGTTAGTTGCACCGAAAAGTCCTCCGGCCCTCGCCCAGGCGGTTAAACGCCTGGTGGATGATCCGGGCTATGCCAGCTCATTGGGCATAAATGCCAGAGTAAAAGCCGTCCAGGACTTCTCCGTCCGTAAAATGATATCGGAAACAATAAAGGTCTACGAAGCATTATGACAGGAGGATGCATATTTTGAATTTCCTTTTTGTTTCCGATGTCTCCATTCAAGACGTCATTGGCGGCGCGGAGCGGGTTCTTTATGAACAGACGACCCGTCTGGCTGCCCGCGGGCACGATGTTCACATCCTTACCCGCAGACTGCCGGCGCATCAATCAGACTGCGCCGTAATCCGGAATGTAAGGGAATGGCGATATCCTGTCCATCAAGAGAACGCCGTTTCATTTTTTACGTCCATTCTCAGGAACGGAAGAAGTCTATTTGAAACCATCATTAAAGACAATAATTTTGACTGCATCAACTTTCATCAGCCATTTTCCGCTTTTGCTGTCATGAGATCAGCTGCTGCTAAAAATATCAGAACGATTTACACCTGTCACTCCCTCGCCTTTGAAGAATATGCATCAAGAAATAAAAAACCCGATTCTTTCACAAAGAATATTGTACATTCATTCCATCTAAGTGCGAGAAAATGGATAGAGAGAAAAGCTCTGACCCAATCGGATCTTATTGTTGTTCTGAGTCGATATACCCGCGATAAGCTTCTTGACAATTATGGAGTCCCGGACAGGAAGATCGTGATTATCCCCGGAGGGATCGATCTGGTGCGCTTTCACCCGACCACCGACAAAAGAGAGGTTAGGGAACGCCTTCGTATTCCGTTGGAAAAGACAATCCTGCTCACGGTAAGGAATCTCGTCTCCCGCATGGGGATTGAAAATCTCATCCGTGCCATGCCGGAGATAGTCAAATCAGTGCCAAATATATTTCTCATCATAGGCGGCACAGGTCCCTTGAAATATGATCTTTCGGAAATGAGCCGCTGTCTGAATCTAGACAATCATATTCAATTTGCCGGGTTTATTCCCGAGGCTGCGTTGCCGGAATATTACCAGGCCGCCGATATCTTCGTCCTGCCAACCATCGAGCTCGAGGGATTCGGTCTGGTCACCCTTGAGGCATTGGCATCGGGAACCCCCGTGCTCGGCACGCCCGTAGGGGGTACCCAGGAGATACTGAGCAGGTTAGATAGCCGATTCATATTCCAGGACACCCATCATGAATCGATTTCCAGATTGATCATTAAGACATGTCAGGAATATGTGAACCAACCGGATAAATGGCAGCTTGATTCCCGGCAATGCAGGTATTTTGCTGAAAAATTCTATTCCTGGGAAACGAATGTTGATGCGACGGAACACCTCTTCTTGGCTGACATCGTAAATCATTAATGTGCGGCATCTGCGGAAAAATTGATTTAACCGGTTCCCTCATCGAAGAGAGCCTCCTGCGAAGGATGACGGATGTTCTGTCCCATCGGGGACCCGACGATTCAGATATCTATCTGCGTCATCAGGGCAACGTCAGTTGCGGCCTCGGCCACCGGAGACTGAGCATCATCGACCTCACGGAGGCCGGACGGCAGCCGATGACGAACGAAGACCGGACGCTCTGGCTGGTCTTCAACGGGGAGATATATAATTTTGCCGCCCTGAGAGCGGAGCTGGAAAATAAAGGTCATCGTTTCAACTCCCGGACGGATAGCGAGGTTATCATCCACCTCTTTGAGGAAGAGGGAGCGGCCGGTATCGCCCGGCTTGTCGGGATGTTCGCCCTGGCTCTCTGGTCGGAAAAGACGCGGACGCTGGTGCTTGCCCGCGATCATGTCGGCATCAAACCGCTCGTCTATTACTGGGACGGTAAAGTATTCCTTTTCGCTTCGGAGATCAAATCCCTCGTTGCCGATCCTGCCGTCCGCAAGGAAAAAGATCTGGAGGCCCTGGACCTCTATCTCAGCCTTAATTACATCCCCGCCCCCCATACAATCTTCAAGAACATTCGCAAGCTACTTCCCGGCCATATCCTGACGTTTTGCGACGGCGTGCTCAAGGAAGAAACATTCTGGGACGTCCGTTCCGTGATGACTACCGAAACAGCGGATCAAAGCAATCTCGAAGAGATGAAGGCGAATCTCTTCCGTACCCTGGAGGACGCCGTCTGCAGCCAGATGGTCGCTGACGTCCCCCTGGGGGCATTCCTGAGCGGCGGCATCGACTCGAGCGTCATCGTGGGACTGATGGCGCGTAACTCTTCCCGCCCGGTTAAAACCTACGCCATCGGCTTTGGGGACATGCCGATGTACGATGAAAGCGCCTACGCCCGCGATGTTGCCGCATTCCACCATACGGAACACCATGAAATCATGCTCAGCTCCCGGGAGCTCATCGAAACTATCCCTGATGTCCTTGCCTCCTTCGATGAACCCTTCGGTGACTCCTCCGCCGTACCCACTTACGTCGTCGCCCGCGAGACCGTCCGTGACGTCACCGTCGCCCTCTCCGGCGATGGCGGCGATGAACTCTTTGCCGGGTACCGCATGTACAAAGGCGAGGCCTGGTACCGCCGCTATTGTCTTCTCCCCCGCCTCCTCCGAACGGGACTTTTGGAACCCTTCATCCTTTCTCTTCCCGATTCCCGTGATAACAAATACGGGGAACATATCCGGAGGATAAAGAAATTTCTCCGTGGGGCAAGAGATACTTTCCCGGAACGTGTTTTTGCCTGGAACGAGCTCTTCAGCACGGAGAGCAAAAAGGTCCTTCTGACAGATAGTTATGGCACAGACCATCCACTGGCGCCGGAATTATTCGCCGCCGCCCTGAACCGAATGCCTACCGACTACATCAACCAGATGCTCTACGCCGACCTCAAGATATCCCTGCCCGCAGACATGCTCTGGAAGGTGGATATGATGAGCATGCGTCATTCCCTGGAAGTCCGAGTTCCCCTGCTCGATCATCGGGTCTGCGAACTGGCATTCCAGATCGGGGGGGAATGGAAGATCAGGCACGGCCGCAGCAAATATGTCTTTATCGAAACCTTCAAGGATATCCTTCCTCAATCCCTGCATAATCGTCCCAAATGGGGTTTTGAGATGCCGATCAGCAAATGGCTAAAGACAGATTTGCAGTATCTTGTCGAAGAGAATCTCTCGGAGGAAAGAATCTCCAGGGACGGGATTTTCCATTATCCCGCCGTCAAAGGACTCATCGACAACCTTATGTCAAACCACTCCGACACTTCCTGGCAAATCTGGAATCTCATCGTATTTCAGGTCTGGTGTGCTCATTATGGAAAGAATTAAAGTGATTCATGTCATTACCCGTTTTGACAAGGGGGGATCGGCCGAAAACACCTTTCTGACCGTAAAGGGCCTGAATAAAAACAAATACGAGGTTATCCTGATCCGAGGGCTTGCCGAAGAATCCCGCATGGGGACGGAGGAAACGGCGGCAGTGGAACGAAATCTGAGAGAAGCTGAAAAATGCGGCGTTAAGATCATCACTGTTTCTGAACTTGTGAGAACCATCCATCCTCTTCATGACTTGAAGGCCCTTTTCGATCTGATACAAATCTTCAAGAATGAAAAGCCCCGCATAGTCCATACCCATACCTCCAAAGCGGGCATCCTCGGCCGTTGGGCCGCATTCTTCGCAAATACTAAGATTATTGTCCACACCCCCCACGGCCACGTGTTCTGGGGATACTTCAACAAATGGAAAACCGGGTGTTTTATTCTTCTGGAGAAACTGACGGCATTTATCACTAATAAGATCATCACCCTCACCGAACAGGAAAAAAGAGACCATCTCCAATGCAAGATCGCTCCGGACGAAAAGTTTACCGTAATCCACAGCGGCGTTGATCTCAGTGCCTTCTCGGATTCGCAAATAAACGCCCCGGCAATGAGAGAAAAACTGAGAATACCTCCGGAGGCCTTTGTCGTGGGTACGACAGGAAGACTCACTCCCATCAAGGGGCAGAGGTACTTGCTTGAGGCGGCGGCGATGATTTCTCCGGGAAACCGGGACCTTTTTTTTGTCTTTTTAGGAGATGGGGAATTGGCACGCGAACTCGGCAAGATGGCTTCCTTGCTGGGGATAAAAAACGTGATGTTTCTGGGCTGGCGGCAGGACGTTCCCGAAGTTATGTCAACTTTTGATATTTTTGTGCTCCCATCACTTAACGAGGGGATGGGCAAGGTTCTCATCGAGGCCATGGCCTTGGGAAAACCCATCGTCGCCAGCGACGTGGGAGGTATTCCCGATCTTGTAGCTCACAACCGCAATGGCCTTCTCGTCCCCCCGGCGGACGTGGAAGGACTGGTAGATAGTATTAACGTGTTGCTTCACGATCCGAAGAGAAGAGAGGTAATGGGAGACCGGGGCAAGGTTGTTGCCGCCGATTATAGCGCCGAGGCCATGATTAAAAAAATTGACCTTCTCTACCATGATGAATTATCATATTTTATCAGATGATTATACGTTTGCCTCACCTTGATTATAGGAATATCGGGGCTGTTTTCTTAAACCCCGTTTCACCGACAATAGGAGTGCCTTTATGCGCCGTTGCTACTTCATTTTATCCATAATTGCCGTCCTCATCCCGGCAATTACGGGAATCCAACCGTCTTTTGCCGCCGATTATCAGCAGGTAGCAGGGGTGATGGATACAAGAACAACCTTCAGCGATGGCTCATACAGCATAGAAGAACTTGTGGCGCTCGCCAGGCAGCGGGGATTTAACGTCCTTTTTATCAACGATCACGACCGGATGGCTATGGAATACGGCCTCCCTCCCCTACGCAGTATTCTCAAAAAAACGGTTGAACAGAATTCTATCAACAAACAGGGGGCAGTTAAGTTTATCCGGGCGATCAGGGATGCAGAAAAGAAATATCCCGATATGATCATTATTCCCGGTTCGGAAACCGTTCCCTTTTATTACTGGACGGGAAACCCCATAACCGGAGGCCTTACGGCCCACAATCATGAAAAGCGACTTTTAACGGTAGGGATGGAGAATCCAGAAGATTATGAAAATCTGCCGATTCTTCATAACAGCCTCTCGCTCAAACATGTCCAGAATGCCATTCCGGAGCTTATCTTTTTTTCCGCCGCATTCATAGTGGCCCTGTTAATGACCTTCTGGAGAGGCCTTTTACGGATCATCGGCATCGTGGCGCTGATCCTCTCCGTCATCTTCACTCTCAACAGTTCCGCCTTCCGAAGCAGTTCCCCCTTCGATCCTTATCACGGAGACCAGAAGATGGCCCCCTATCAACTCGTGATCGATTATGTGAATGCAAGAGGAGGCATGACCTTCTGGAATTATCCAGAAACGAAATCCGGCGTCAGGAAGATGGGGCCGATTCAGGTGAGTACAAAACCCTACCCTGCGGCGCTTTATGAATCCCGTTCTTATACGGGGTTTGCCGCCCTTTATGGAGAAAATGTCACCTTGACAGAACCGGGCAATATTTGGGATATGACGCTGAAAGAGCACTGTGCAGGTTATCGCAGCCAACCGCCTTGGGGTATCGCTACGGCGGATTTTCATGGAGAAGGTAAAGGCGAGGATAAGTTGGGGAAATTCCAGACCGTATTTTTTGTCCGTGAAAAGACCAAATCCGCCGTTCTGAAGGCCCTGAGAAATGGGAGCATGTACGCCTATCAGGGCGATGTCCCTCAAACAATGAAGCTTGACGAGTTTTCTCTGTCGGCTGCAGACGGTCAGACAAGAGGGAATTCGGGAGATACAATCAATCTGAATGGTTTCCCAAAGATAAGGATCGCCATTTCGGCGGGTGGCGCCACGCAAAGTTCTGTAAAAGTCCGCCTCATCCGGTCAGGTACATTGATTAACACCTTTGAAGAAAAACTGCCTTTTCAGCTTGAACATATAGATCAATATTACAAGCCGGGCGAGAAGATTTACTACCGGCTAGACATCCGAGGTCCCGGCATCATTGTCAGCAATCCAATTTTTGTATCATTTCGTGAGGATAAAAAATGATCGTTGCCGTCCATCAGCCCCAATACCTTCCGTGGCTCGGTTACTTTGACAAAATCGACCGTGCCGATGTCTTCGTTCTCCTCGACACTGTCCAGTTTAAAAAGAACGAATGGCAGAACCGCAACCGGATCAAGACGGCCCAAGGACCACAATGGCTCACGGTTCCCGTCCTGTACCGGTTCCCCCAATTGATCTGCGAGGTCGGCATCAACGCCAATGAACGTTGGCAACACAAACAGCGGCAGACCATCCTCTCGAATTACCGAAAGTCACCTTACTGGTCAACGCTGGAATCTTTTTTCGAGGAGATCTTTACCAAGGCATGGCAGACCATCGGGGAGCTAAATATCCATGTCGTCCGGGAATTAACCAAACTGCTGGGAATAACGACGCCTCTGCATGTATCCTCGGAACTTCCCCCCTTTCCCGAAGACCCTGATGAGCGCCTCATCGCCATCACCCGTCATTTCGGCGCCCATAACTACCTTGCCGGCAGTGGCGGGCTTGGCTACATGGATCTGGCAAAATATGAAACCGCGGGAATTCAAGTGGTCTTCCAGGAATACCACCATCCTGAATACCAGCAAATGTTTGGCGGTTTTGAACCTTTTATGTCCGTCGTGGATCTGATCTACAATCACGGTCAGGACAGTATCGAGATTATCCGGAGGGGAAGATGAATATCTTGGCAATTGGCGCACATCCCGATGACATTGAATTCGGCTGCGGGGGAACTCTGCTAAAATACATCCGCGGCGGTCATCAAGTTTATCTCCTCGTCATGACCGAAGGGCACAAAGGTGGTCAGGCCAAGCTGCGCAGGACAGAGCAGAAGCATGCCTCCGAGATTCTTAAACCTGAGGAGGTGATCTGGGGTTCCTACCGTGACACGGAGCTCTCCCCCAAGATGAATGAAATGGTTCAGGACATCGAGGTCATATTGGACCGCGTACAGCCCGATTTAACCTTTGTCCACTACGACGAGGACACCCACCAGGACCACCGCGCCCTGGCCAAGGCGGCCGTTTCCGCTACCAGATATATAAAGAATGTCTTGTTTTATGAAGGTCCGACGTCCCAGAACTTCTCTCCGACGGTTTTTGTAGATATCAGGGAGACCATTGAAGAGAAAACACAGGTCCTCCTGGCCCATCAGTCCCAAGTGACAAAAACGAATATCGAAGGGCTGTCAATTGTAGACATTGCCCGGTCTACGGCCGTATTCAGAGGCATCTCCGGGCGTGTTCAGTATGCCGAAGGCTTTATGCCGCTGCGCATGTTTATGAATATTTAGTTTCTGAAATGACAATGATCCCCCACTCCCGACCTTTCCTTGACGAAGAAGACTACCGCGGCGTTTTGGACGTTCTCAAATCGGGCCAGCTCGTTCAGGGAGATAGGGTTGCCGCCTTTGAAGATGATTTCTGCAGGAAGATCAATCTTCCCGGGGCCGTCGCCGTGAGTTCCGGGACAGCGGCTCTGCACTTGGCCCTCCTCTCCTTGGGGGTTGGACCGGGGGACGAAGTCATTCTTCCCAGCTACGTATGTACAGCCCTCTGGCATGCCGTCCGTTATACCGGCGCCACGCCAGTACCTGCCGATATCGAAGCGGACACCTTCAATCTGTCCGCCCTTGATATCATGCCCCGCCTGACAAAAAATACGAAGGCCATCATCGTGGCCCATATGTATGGCCAGTCCGCCGATATCGACTCCCTCCTTAAGCTCGGCGTACCTATTATCGAGGATTGCGCCCAATCCCTGGGAAGCCATTACCGTAGTCAACCGACGGGAACCTTCGGAACCGCCGCGATTTTTTCCTTTTACGCCACCAAGGTCATCGCCACGGGAGAAGGGGGCATGGTGGTGTCCCGGGATGGGAACCTTATCGATATAATCCGGGATATGCGGGACTATGATGAAAAAGACACCCTTGCCACGCGCTTCAACTACAAGCTGACGGACCTGCAAGGGTCCCTGGGAATGAGCCAGTTAAAAAAGCTGCCCGCCTTTATTGCCCGGCGTCAGGATATTGCCCGGCGATATGACCGCGTCCTGCGGGATGCGGGCCTGCCGGCGCCCATTATTAAACCGGATAGAGACCATAGCTACTTTCGCTATGTTTTTCTTCTTGACACCATGGATCGTTTCATAAACGATATGGGCCGTCAGGGGATAGCTTGCCGCAGACCTGTTTTCCGCCCTCTCCACGACTATATGGGACAGACGGGCTTTGAGGTCACAAATCAAGTCTGGCGACACGCCGTCTCCGTGCCGATATATCCCGGCCTTAGGGACGAAGAAGTCGAAACCATTGTCTTCCATATGCAGAGATCACTTTTCAACAGATAGGTATTAATGCTTTCTCTTATCTTCCTTAGTATAGCGGCAACCATTTTTCTCACCCTCCTCCTGCCGGAAATACGGTTCTATTTTTTTGATGTCGCCGGTAGATGGCTGTATATATTGCTTTTTTCTTTTACCCTCTCCCTGCTTATAACACCTTTTATGCGGTGGCTGGCCCAGAGGTTCAAGATCTTCGATATTCCCGAGGAAAGAAAAATCCATGAACGGGCAACTCCCCTCCTGGGCGGAGGGGCCATCATCATCGCCTTTACCGCGTCCCTCCTTGCTAACATGGTCCTGGAGCGAGATATTGTCCTCACTCTTTATGCCGGTGGCGCCGTAGCCGTAACAAGTCTGATCGACGACTGGAAGGGCCTCAGAGCCCGTTTCAAGCTCCTGGTGCAGATTTTTGCCGTCCTTTTTCTCATTTACAATGGCGTCATCCTGAGCCTGTTTCCCGAAAAAATATGGTGGGGATATTTATTGAATGTGATCTTTACATTGATCTGGGTCATCGGGATCACCAACGCCATGAATTTTATTGACGGCATGGACGGTCTCGCCGCCGGTCTCGGGGCGATCATTTCCCTTTTTCTCAGCATTGTGGCCTTTCAAACCAATCAGCACGTCCTCGGATGGATCGCCATCGCCATGATGGGAAGTTGTCTTGGCTTTCTTCCGTTCAATTTTCATCCGAAAAGCCCGGCCTCCATTTTTTTGGGCGATACGGGCAGCATCTTTGTCGGCTTCGTGCTCTCCAGCCTTGCCATTATCGGAGATTGGGCCGATAACAATCCCATCGTCTCCTTTGCCGCCCCTGTCCTGATCTTCTGGGTGCTGATCTTTGACATGACCTATATCACCGTGGAAAGGGTTCTCACCGGGAAGGTCAAAACCGTGAAGCAATGGCTCGATTACGTAGGCAAGGATCATCTTCACCATCGTACCTATGCCATGCTGGGGGATAGGAGAAAGGCAGTGCTATTTATTTATCTTCTCTCCATCACCCTGGGAGTCAGCGCCATTGCCCTGAGATATGCCCGCCCTGTGGACGGCATTCTCCTTGTCATTCAGGCCTTTCTTATCACCGTTATCGTCTCCATATTGGACTACTCCGGACGCAAACGATGATTATTAATCGCTTGACAAACAGGCACCTCGTTAATAGCTTAGCCTGTATTTCATTACCACCTAAAGGAGAGACAATCCCTTGAACAATACTTATCGGTGCAAGAAAAAGGGTAGCCTTATCAGTGATATATGCATTGATCAGGCATGTGAATGGCGCTTGAAGAATGAGGCTTTCTTTAATTGTACATGGGTGGCCTGTAATTTTGGGCCCTTCACACTTGAAGAAGTAGGGGAAATGATGGGGGTAACAAGAGAAAGAATCCGTCAGATCGAGGCCAAGGCCCTCAAGAAACTACAGCATAAGAAAAGGCGGGATCAGTTGCGAGATTTTGCATCTCCTGATAATGATTGGGACTTTTAATATGATGCCTTCATATTTATTTGTCCTTGGACGTCTTAGACAGATACTCCCGGGTCATGAACTCGCTCATGCGGATCTGTCTTTCCGGGCTGGAAAACAGGTGCACCATAACCTCAAACTCCAGCTCCAGGGATGAATTTTTATCTAGTTTTTCCGTCATCACGGATATCTTTTTAACCGATTCGATCGCCCGGCTGGATCTTGTCGCCAGCCCTTCCGCCATGGCGATGGCTTCATCCATAAATTTTTCCGGTGTCGCCACTTTGTTTACCAGACCGATTCTCAAGGCCTCTTTTGCCCCGATCGGCTCGCCCAGCATGCTTATTTCCTTTGCCTTGGCCATTCCCACGAGCTGTCTTAACGGGCTGAAAAGAGGATTCAATCCGAACTTTAGCTCAGGGTGCCCAAAAATAGCGCTCTCTGAGGCAATAATAAGATCACAGACCGTCGCAATGTTAAAGCCGCCCCCCAGAGCAATACCGCCCACCGCGGCAATAACGGGCATTCTATAGGTATAAATCTTCTTTAAATACTGCAAAATGGACCCGAAATACGCTGCGACTTCCTCATCGGGAAGGGCCGCCATTTCTTTGATGTCCATTCCGGCGGAAAACACATATTCACCGCCGGTCATGATCAGGACCCTGATCGTTTCCTCGTTTTCCAGATGATTGAGGGCGTCGTTAAGTTCGGAACGCATTTCCCCGGACAGGGCATTCATCTCCCGGGGGCGATTCATGGTAATAATGGCGTAGCCTTCTCTCTTTTCAAGAAGTATTGTTTTATACATGCCCTTTTCCTGCCACCCGTTCCTTCAATTCCTTGCCCACCTTAAAAAATGGTACTCGTCGCTCCTGTAGCTTGACTGCCTCCGTAGTCCGGGGATTTCTTGCTTGCCGGGCCTTTCTGTTTCTCACAGTAAAGTTGCCGAAGTCGCGAATATCAATCCGCTCTCCCCTTTCCAAAGCTTCCGTCATGGCATCAAACATCCGATAGACTGCGAATGCGATATCCGTTGCGCGATTATCCGGAAATTCCGCCTGTACTTTTGCGACCAATTCTCTTTTCGTCATAACCCCTACTCGTAAAGATAATATGCCCCTGCCGACCTTGCTTCCTGATTTTTCCATTCAGAAACGAGGGCAGAAAGACTGTTTTTAAACAGAACATCCCAATATGATTTTTTCTTACCCGAATATATTGCCTCCGGTCTGCCCTTCATCCCCGACATGCTCCCCGCAAGGACAATAGCGTGATTCATGTCCCCCAGTTCATCTACCAGCCCCGCCTGCATGGCCTGACGTCCGGAAAATATTCTTCCGTCAGCGATGGCTTTCACTTTTTCCCTGGGCATCTTTCTGTCCGCAGCTATCGTATCGATGAAATGATCATTCATATCATCAATAACCGATTGCAGAAGGGCCTTTTCTTCCGCGGTAATTTCTCTGGAAGGGGAGCCGATGTCTTTATATTTTCCGCTCTTGATGACCGATGGTTTCAGGCCGATCTTGCTCAGGAGACCTTCGGCGTTGAGCAGATGCATCACTGTGGAAATACTGCCCGTTATCGAACCCGGATTGGCAACGGTACGATCTGCGGCACAGGCAATTAGATAACCGCCGGAGGCGCCAATAGAGCCTATGGAGGCAACCACCTTTTTCTTTTTTTTCAGCTCCCGCACCGCCCCGTAGATCTCCTGCGAAGGCGCTACCGCGCCGCCGGGAGTGTCAATTCTGACGACAACTGCGCGCACGGAATCATCTTTCCCAAGGTCCTCTAATTGTTGAACCGTTTCCAGGGCGTCGGTGATCACCCCAGCGACCGTGACCACCCCGACCTTTTCCGAAGCCAGCAGGGACTTCCGCTTGCCCGAAATGGCGCTGACACTGAAAACAACCGCCGAAAATACCATGGCCATCATGATGAGGAGCACGAAGGCAAACAGGATGGGATGTCGTCTCATGCTTTAAGCTGGTTTATTCGTCGGAATCAATGATCTTTACATCCGCCAGGGCTCTCCCCAGGCTGGAACCCATGTTTTCACGGTTGTTGAGGTACTGATGATGAACCGTTGGTCCCTCGGCCGCAGTCTCGTAGTCCTTTATGCTCAGACGAATCTTTCTTGCTTTGGAATCGATACTCTTGATGGTTGCTGTCACTGTATCGCCGGTAGCAAAGAGTTCCGATGCGGATTTGACCCGCTTCTGACTCAGTTCCGATATATGCACCAGGCCCTCGATACCCTCTTCGATCTCAACAAAGATGCCGAAATCAGTGATATTGGTGACCTTGCCCGATACGGAAGCGCCGGGACCGTATTTATTGGTAAATTCTTCCCAGGGGTTCTTCTCGATCTGCTTGACGCCGAGGGAAAATTTTTCGTTTTCCACGTCAACATTCAGAACCATCGCTTCAATTTCCTGACCCTTCTTGAAAAGGTCGGAAGGATGTTTTACCTTCTGGGTCCAGGAAATGTCTGAGAGGTGAATCAAGCCGTCTATCCCGTCTTCAATACCGACAAAAACGCCGAAGTTCGTGATATTCCTCACCACCCCTTTTATCAGCGTTCCTACGGGATACTTCTCCCTTAAAGTCTCCCAAGGATTCGACATGGTCTGCTTAAGTCCCAGGGATATTCTCTTTTCATCTGTTTTAACTTCCAGGATCATGACCTGAACCTGCTGCCCCGGTGACAGAACTTTCGAGGGGTGTCTGATTTCTCTTGTCCAGAACATCTCGGAGATATGGACAAGACCCTCCACGCCAGGTTCAAGTTCGATAAAGGCGCCATAATCGGTAAGATTGACGACCTTGCCCTCCATGACCGATCCGACCGGGTACTTCTCATGGATCGTCTCCCAGGGATTTTCCGTCAACTGCTTGAGCCCAAGGGCTACCCTTTCCTTCTCCCGATCGAAGGACATGACCTTCACCTTAATCCGCTGGCCTTTACTGAAACTATCAGCGGGACGGGAGATCCTTCCCCAGGAAATATCGGTGATGTGCAGGAGGCCGTCGATACCCCCCAAATCGATAAAAATTCCATAATCCGTAATATTCTTGATGATGCCTTCGACGATGTTACCTTCCTGAATGTTTTCAAGGGTTATGCGCTTCTCTTCATCCCGGTGCTTTTCCAGGATGGCCCTTCTTGATAAGACCACATTATTTCTTTTTCGATCATATTTGATGACGTTGAAGTCTATGGTCTGACCTACAAACTGGTCGAGATCCCTGATGGGCCGGATATCTACCTGGGACCCGGGGAGGAACGCCGGAATACCTATATCAACGGACAAACCACCCTTTACTCTCTCAACGACAATACCTTTCATTGTTGTATTATTTTCACAGGCATATTTGACATCGTCCCAAATTTTCAGACGTGCCGCCTTGTCTTTCGATAAAACGAGATTGCCGTCGCCGTCACGGCGATCCACAAATACCTCTACACGATCACCCACGGCAATGGTGATATTTCCCTGTTCATCCCGTAATTCCTTGGCGGGAATGTAACCTTCCGTTTTCCAGCCTACATCCACCATGACCATGTCCGGGTTGATCTGGATAACTTTCCCCTCGACAACCTCTCCCAATTGCAGTGTTTGCAGGGATTGCTCATACAACTCCCGGAATCCCATGTCTTCTTCCCTACCCGGAGCCGCTTTCATTTCTTCCGCATTGTCTATGGGTGTATCACTTTTCACCTCTCGATTTTGGGATGTTTCATTGACATCATTACCGTTTACCATTAACTCTTTACCCCCTAAATTTTATAAAAACCGCCGCTATGTGATGGTGAACTAACACACTGATTATAAAAGATCAAGTGAATTCGAGGCTCATGAATTATTAATGATCCCGAGCATGGCTTCTATAACTTCCGCGATCGTCATGCTGGAAGTGTCGATAATCATAGCCTCTTCATGAGGTCGGAGCGGCGCAACCGCCCTTTCCCGGTCCTGAAGGTCACGCAGCCTCATATCTCTTGCTATGTTTCCGTAGGGAATGCCAGCTCCGCGGTCGGATAATTCCATGAAACGCCTTTGAATCCTTTCCTTTTCGCCGGCATCGAGAAAGAATTTCACGTCCGCGTCGGGAAAAACAATCGTCCCCATGTCCCGTCCTTCGGCGACAATCCCTCCCGAGGCAGCCGCTTTTCTCTGAATCGGCAACAGCATTTCTCTGATCAAGGGCAAAGCTGATATTTTCGAGGCCATAAGCCCTATCTCTTCGGTTCTCAGATGTCCGGTAACGTCTTCCCCTCTTACATAAACCCGCAAACCATCTCCCGATTTCTGCAAACGGATGTCCGCACTCTTGAGGAGGTCATAAATTGCCTGCTCATCGTTTCCGGAAACCCCTTCCCTGCCGACCAGATAGGCAACGGCACGGTAAAGCGCCCCGGTGTCTAAATAAAGATAGGACAGTTGCCTTGCCAGAAGCCTGCTGACCGTGCTTTTCCCCGATCCGGCCGGGCCGTCGATGACGATGACGAGATCCCTTTTCAATGCCACATCCTCCTTTCCAACCAGTTTTCCGCCCATTTGATCACCCTCACCTGAGTGCGAATGCTTTGAAATGTCAGGGTGGCAAAGGTTACTCCCAGGGCGTCAAAAAAAACATCCCATATAGATGGATCACGCCCGGGCACGAATGCCTGATGCCATTCATCGGTCAATGCGTAAAAGACGCCGATGCCAATAGTCCACAGGATTGCCCGGCGCTCCGCAAAAGTGCCGCTTTCCCGGCCGGCAAAGCATCTGAAAATCAAATAACCAAAGATATAATATTCAATGAAGTGAATGATTTTATCCAGGCCCCAGAAGGAAGGCACCTCTTCAGGCAAAGAAGAAAGGGAAGACAGATAAAAGATGAAGCCGCTAAATAAGCAAGCGGGAAAGACATAAAATAATAGGTAAAAAGATCTCAACTTCACGGCTGAAAAATGTTCCGTAAATGAATCAATTCTCCCTTTACCATCAGCCCCCCAAGATTTAAAGTCATAACACAGGGATTTAATGATCTCAATAGGGAATAACGCCCTCTTGATTCTAAAAATAAAATGTGTAAACTAAGGGCATGAAATATTTTTCCTATCCATCATTTCCATCATTGATGAAGCGGCTATCCTTGTCACTGCGACCATTCCTGCTGACAATACTTAGCCTATGTCTTTGTTTTCCGAATATGGCTCACGGGGCCTTTACCCTGGAAGACGAGAAAAGGCTGGGCAAGGAGTTTTATGACAATATCGAGAAGCATCAAGCTATCCTCCATGATCAACGTGTCACGACCTATGTCGCGACGGTGGGAGACAAGATCCTTGCCAACAGCCAGCACCTTCCATACAGTTATCGTTTTTCCGTTATTAAAAGCAAAGCTGTTAATGCCTTTGCCACCCCCGGCGGTTATGTGTATATCAATGAGGGGCTTTTGACGCTTGTCGAATCGGAAAGTGAACTGGCGGGTGTCCTGGCCCATGAAATTGCCCACATCAACGCCCGCCATATCGCCGATTCCATCGAAAAATCAAAAAAACTCAGTATCGCAACCCTTGCCGCTGTCCTTGCCGGCGCCTTTCTCGGCGTTGGCGCCGACCTTGGCGCTGCTGTCGCGTCTTTTTCCATCGCCGGCATGCAGTCTATGAGCCTCAAATATAGCCGGGATCACGAAGAAGAGGCGGACCGCCTCGGCATGTCCTATCTCGTATCCACAGGTTACGATGCCAAGTCCATGCTCGATTTTTTTAAGATTATGCGACGTTACGAGTTTTATTCCAATTCTATCCCTTCCTATTTTCTCACGCATCCGGGAACCGATGAAAGAATACGTTACCTCGACGCCATGATCCAGACAACATATACGAGGCGAGGACTGGATAGCATCGTTGGCAACCTGAAAAGGATTCAAACCCTGGTGCTTTTACAATCCCGGGATTATCATGGCAACCTCAAGCACTTTCAGAACAACCTTAAAAAGAACCCGAATGATCTAGACGATCTATTCGGCATGGCCGTCACCTGTGAAAAACTCGGGCAAACTTCCGAGGCCTTTCAGTCATTTCATAAAGCCTATGCCTTATCTCCCTCCGATGTAGACATCCTGCGGGAAATGGGCATCGCTTATTATAATGCAGGGAAGGCTAAGGAGGCCATGGGCTATCTCCAGGAGGCCCTCAAACATGATCCCGGCAACGTGATCAGTTTATTGTATCTTGCCCGTTCCTGCGAAGCAATCGGCGACAACGAGCAGGCAATATCCCTCTTTAAGGAAATCTCGAAAAAGATCATCGTCGACGACGAGGTCTACTATAACATGGCCATGATCTACGGAAAGACCAATCACCCCTATGAATCCCATTATTATTTTGGTCAGTATTTCAAACGAAAACTCAAGAAAGAAAGCGCCTTATTTCATTTTCAGGCAGCATTGAAATACGCTTCCCCAAACGGCCCGGAAGCAGTTGAGATTCAAAAAGAGATCGTGTCGCTAAAAAAGACTGTTGGGAACGCCGGATTACGGCCGCCGCCGAAATAATCGCTTGCGGCCAGAGGGGACGTTTTCCAAAACCTCAGGAAAGATGCTGCGGCCGCAGCAGGTCTTCAACCGTTTTCACCGGATTGAAGGTTTCGATGGGCACTTCGACAAAAACGGTATTCCATTTCGCCATCGAACCATTCCACAAGCCGGGCAGTTCGAGGGCTTTAAGGTCCCTTCCCTGCTCGGATTTCATGGACATGGATACAGCCCCGGGATCAACAAATCGCTTCAGATCGAATTTTCTGCCCTCGTAATTACGGACGCCGCAAACAAGATCGACGGGATTGAAATGGGTCGCTTCCCGCCAGAGGGCCTGCTGATCATGGGATCGCGGATCTACCTGCATTTCCTCAACGATTTGTAACGACTGGGCGCCGTCTGCCTCCTGCACCCAGAAAGGACCTCCCCCCGGCTCGCCTTCATTGCGGACGACGCCGCATACCCGGATGGGCCGGTCAAGCTTCTCTCGCCAGATCTCCTTTTTCTTTTCCAATGGCCATTGCGGATAATCTGTTGGAAAGACAATGTGGAGTTTATCCCGGCAGAATTCATCTATGGCCGCCATTTCTGCCACCGCGCTTCTGTCTCGTGCCAGGAATTCAAGATAGCGAAAGGTTTCTTCTTGGATTTTCAGCAGCAATCCGGCCAACGCTTTTTTGTAACGAACCGTTACCGGTTTTACTCGGTCAGGGGCGACATTGTCGATGTTCTTAAGGAAAATGATATCGCCTTCAATATCGCTTAAATTCTTCATTAAGGCCCCATGGCCGCCGGGACGGAAACAGAGTTTTCCGTCCTCGTAACGCAGGGGGCGGTTGTGCATGTCCACGGCAATGGTATTTGTCGCCGTCTCCTGGCAGGATATGGCAATATCGTATGTAACGCCGAAGAGTACTTCATACACCGGCAGGATACCTTCAAGAAACGCATCCACGGGTTGCCGATGTTCCGGGGAAACGGTAATATGCATTCTACTTATACGCCGGGCATCGGTCACATAGAGGGCCGCTTCCACAAGATGCTCCTCAAGAGACGTCCTGTTTCCCTCCGGGTACTTGTGGAATTTCAGCAGCGCCTTGGGCAACTGACCATATTGAAGACCCCGGGAGGTAAGGATATAGGCAAGAATGTCGCCGTATTTCTTCTCTTCCATCAGGAATTCAATATCTCCCCCGGCATTGAAAATGGCCTGACGCAAATCATCGAAAAAAGGATAATAAACAAGTTTTTCGGCAAAAGATAAGGCTGAGGCTTCGGAACCTTTCCAGGGCTGATCGAGAGCTCGAAACCATTCCTTGAACATCCGGCTGGCCGCGCCGGAGGCAGGGACGAATTTCAGGCACCTTCCTGCTGCCGCCGCCTGATCGTACCGGACGATAAGTCTTTCTTCATCTTCAGGGAGGATGATTTCTATGCCATCATGGACGGTACAAGGCCTATTCAATTCAACATGGGAGACGCCTCTGACAAAAAGGGCGATCTGCTCCTTGACGCGCTCCACAGAGAGACCTTCCCTATGGATCTGATCAATATCGGCATCAGAAAAAGTCATTTTTTCACTATATTATCTCGACCATGGGCAGGACGAAACCTTTCACCCCCGCCCGGGGATGGGATTTTCGAAGTTCCCGGATCACTTCGCAAACGCTTGGCACCTCGTCTTCCTGGACGGCGATATACAGAACATTGTTTTCTCCGGGCCAACAATGGGTCCCCAGTTTCGGTTCCGTATCCGTACCCTCACCGCTGGCGTCCTTCATCTTGGTGTATCCCTTGACGCCGGCGCTCTTGAGCTTTGATATGACATCATAATCCGCCGCCCGGGAATAGACGATAAAAAACATCTTCATGACCGTTTCCTCCATGCCCTGATCTTTTCATGCCAGTCTTCAAAGAGATCGTAGGCCGCCGGGACGACAATGAGGGTGAGAAACAGCGAAGTCAGCAACCCGCCGATCACGGCCACACCCATGGGAGATCTTGTTTCCGCCCCTTCCCCCAAACCCATGGCTACGGGAAGCATACCAAAAACCATGGCGAAAGTCGTCATCAAAATAGGTCGCAGCCGCACCGGTCCCGCCTCCAGGATGGCATCCCGGCGGGATAGCCCCCGCTCCCTCAGGGTGTTTGTATAATCCACCAGCAAGATGGCATTTTTCTTCACCAACCCCATGAGGAGAATCAAACCTATCATGCTGAATATGCTTATAGTTTTACCTGTCAGGACCAAAGCTCCAAAGGCGCCGATGAAAGATAGGGGCATAGCAAGCAGCACAATAACCGGTTGCAGGAAACTTTCGAACTGGGCAGCCAGAACCATATAGGCCATTACGACCCCCAGAAACAAAGCGAAGAGCAGATAGCCGAAGGATTCTTTCATCGTATCGGCGGCCCCTTTGTATTTTGCCGTGTAGTCGAGGGGCAGGATTTTCGCCGCAATGGCATTCAGCTCATCCATGGCCTGTCCAAGGGGTTTTTTTTCCAGGCTGGCGTACATGATCATTGCCCGCTGTCTATCCACCCGGTAAATAGTACTGGGGGCTCCCCCTTCCTGGATTCTTACGACATTGGCCAGTTCGACCAGCCGTCCATCCTTCGCCCGTACATAGATGCGCCCAATATCCGCAGGACTGACCCGGTCTTCGGCGTTAAGACGGACCCGGACGTCGTATCGCCGCCCCTTGGCTTCGTCCTTGTATTTGGTAATTTCAACCTCACCACTGATAAGAACATTGACTGCCTCGGCGATACTGGCGACACTGACCCCCATGTCCGCCGCCTTATCACGGTCGATCAGGACGCGCAATTCCGGCTTTCCTGCCTCCAGAGAGGTATCCAGATCGACAATCCCGGGGAGTTTCACAAACTGTGCGACGATCTGTTTCATGTAGGCGGTAAGATTGCCAAGGTCCGTTCCCCGGACTACATACTGGATGGGGACATTCCGGAGCCCGCCGCCGATGAGGGAAATATCCTCCGCCGTTCCCTTGATTCCCGGGATTTGATTGATCTTGCGTCTTATCTCCGCCTTGACCTCTTCCTGGCTGCGCTTTCTTTCATCCTTTTTAAACATTCCCGCCATCATGATCCCTTTATTGGCCTGCCCGGCCCCGCCGGGACCTAATCCCAGGGCGAACATGACCGTCCGGACTTCCGGCGTCTTTCTGACGATTTCCTCGGCCTGCCGGAAAAGCTGGTCGGTTTTTTCCACGGAATAATCGATCGGCGCCTCAAGACGAACGAGAAAATTGCTCTGGTCTTCCGGGGGGACAAATTCCTTTCCCATAAATTTCGTCATGTACATGCTCATGATAAAAATAACCAATGCCCCGACCAGGACGCTTTTTCGATAACGCAGTCCAAAAACCAGCACTTCGCGGTACCAGTTCTCTGTATTTTTATAATATTTTTCCAGGTTATCCCCGATTTTATTGAAAAACATTCTAATCCTGCCGCCCGCAGGGGCTTCATGATTTTTTTTATGCATCTTCAGCATCATTGAGGCCAGCATGGGCGTCAAAGTAAAGGATACGAGGAGAGAAACCATGACCGAAAAGACGACGGTGAACGCGAAAGACATGAAAAACCTGCCGATGATTCCTTTCATGAAGGCCACCGGGAGAAAAATGGCAACAATGGCCAGGGTCGTCGCCATAACGGCCATGCCGATCTCGGAGGTTGCGAAACTGGCCGCCTCCCGAGGCTCCATTCCATCTTCGATATGGCGGTAGATGTTTTCAAGGACAATAATGGCGTCGTCGATGAGAATGCCCACAGACAGGGAAAGGGCCAGCATGGTCATATTGTTGAAGGTAAAATCAAAGGCCTTGATCAGGGTAAAGGTGGCAATGACGGATATGGGCAACGCCAAGGCGCTGATCAGGGTCGTCCGGAAATTGCGCAGGAAAAGAAAGACAGCCACCACCGCCAGGATGCCGCCGATGATGAGGTGGTTCTGAACCTCCTTGATAGAACGGTTGATAAAGGTGGACTGGTCAAAAGCGGTATGGATGACCATTCCCGGGGGAAGGGTTTTACGGATTTTCTCGATCTCACTCTTTACCCTGTTTACAACCTCTACCGTATTTGTCCCCGACTGCTTCTGAATGCCGATGGTAATCGAGGGAACCCCGTTGAAGCGGACAATCGTGCGTCTATCCTCCATGCCGTCATCGGCCCTGCCGATGTCCCGGATACGCACCGGCGCGCCCCGGTACCAGGACACAATGAGGTCATTGAATTCCCGGACGGAGGGAAACTCTCCCTTTACCTTGACGCTGTATTCCTTGGTCTCCGCCTCGATACGCCCCCCGGGTATTTCGACGTTCTCTTTTGCCAAGGCCGTCATAACATCGTTGGGAGCAACCTGAAAGGCCCGGAGTTTTTCCGCGTCGAGTCCAATCCGTACCTGGCGCAACTGGAGGCCGATGAAACGCAAGGCCCCGACGCCGTTGATCCGTTGTAGTTGGTCTTTCAAAACCTCGTCGGCATATGTCGAAAGATCGCGAATGGATTTCTGCCCCGTCAAGGTCATATAGAATACGGGATTGGCGTCGGGATCAACTTTCTGGATGATGGGCTCCAGGACATCCGTCGGCAGTTTGGAACGGATCAGGGAGATCTTTTCCCGGACGTCCTGTACGGCAAGATCGATATTCCTTTCCAGAACAAATTCGACGGTAACCGTGGATATACCTTCGGCGCTGGTGGAGGAAATGGTTTTAACGCCGTTGATGGTATTTACGGACTCTTCGATCTTGTCGGTAACATCGATGTCCATGATCTCCGGAGAGGCCCCTTTGAGGCGGGTGTTGATGTTGACGATGGGAAATTCCACTTTCGGGAAAAGATCAACGCCGATCTCCGGATAGCTTACCAGCCCGAGGATCACCAGGGCCATGATGAACATCGTAGCAAATACAGGCCGTTTAATGGATGTATCAGCGAGCCACATTGACCTTTACCCCCTGGGAAAGGTTGTTCTGGCCAACGGTGATCAACTGTTCGCCCCCCTGCAATCCTTCCAAAATCTCCATGAATTCCGCGTATTTCTGTCCCGTTTTCACCTGCTTTTCTTTGGCTTGTCCGTTTTCTATAATGAAAGCTTTAACACTCGTGCCTTCATACAAAAGAGAAGTAATGGGAACCACGACCACATCTCTTGCCGGGCCGGTAAAAAGGATAACCCGGGCAAAAAGACCGGGCTTTAAAAGTTGCTGGGGGTTGGCGACGATAGCCTCAGCCTGGAGGCTGCGGGTCTTTTCTTCCAGATGGGGATAAATATTCTTCATGACCCCGCGAAACTCCTGGTCGGGGAAAGAATCCACCCGGAATTGCACATCCTGGCCGACCTTGATTTTACCTGCATCACGTTCGATGACGGAAAAGCTTAGCTTTATGGGATCGGTCTGAATCAGATAAACCAGCGGCGTTCCGTTTCTCACGTAATCCCCCGCCGTAGTTCGCTTTTCTTTTACCGAACCTGCTATGGGCGCATAAATTTTTGTCTTGGAGAGTTTCTCCCTGGCCATGGCCAGGGCCGCCCTGGCCCGTTCCAGATCGCCGTCAGCCAAGGCCAGGCGCGCCGTAATATCGTCAAATTGCTGCCGCGTCACGAGTTGTTCTTTATAGAGGGCGTCCTTCCGCTCATACTCGAGCTTGGCGTTGGCCAGGGATGCTTCCGTCTGGCGGAGTAACGCCTCCGCACGCTTGACTTCCAGACGATAGTCCGTTTCATTCACCTCGGCAATAAGGGCGGCCCGGGAAACCTTCGACCCCTCGGTCACGGTAATCCGCTTCAGGATGCCGTCAATTTCGGAGCTGACAATGACTTCTTCATTGGCCTTCATGGTTCCGACGGCCTCGACGAAGGGCCGCAGGGATCGTTTTTCCACGGTCACAGCGCGGACATTGAAAATCCTTTCCTGAGCCCCTTTCTCTTCCTTCTTTCCACAACCGGTATACACCATCAGGAAGCTAAGCGTGAAAATGACCATCAGGCCTATATATCCGGACCCCCTATGACCAACCATGGATCTCTCCTTTCCTCTTCTCCGATTTATCATCGTTACGGCGCTTTTGCCGCCGCCGCTTTTGCCGCCTGCCCATTCCCGGCAACTTCCGTGAGGAGCACTCCCGTAGCCCGCTTCATCCGGAACTGGAACACCTGATGTGAATAGACGGCGTTGGTCAACTGCCGCTCCGTCGAGACCAGAAGGGTGTTGGCGTCCATTACATCGATACTGTTGGCAAGGCCCATCTCGAACTGTCTGGTTACGGCCTTGTAATTGTCCTGGGCAAAAATCAGTTGATCCTCCAGAGACTTGATGATTCCCCGTTGATTCTTCAACTCCAGATAGGTTGTTTCCACCTCGATACGGATCGTCTTTTTTAAATCCTCTATCTTCAACCCCGCCTGCCGGTCTCTAATCACGGCCTCTTTTACTTCTGCCCGCCGCAAGCCACCCTCAAAGAAGGGATAGTTTAGCGCCACCTGGCCATAAGCGCTCTCCCTGTTGATAGTGCTCGGGACGGGATCCTGGTCCATCCGGCCATAGACGCCGGAAATGGAAAGAATAGGCCAGTAACCCCCTTTCGCCACCCGGATCTGATCCTTGGCCATCTGTTTTTCAATCTCCGTGGCTTTCAACTCTGCCCGCTGCGCCAGGCCGACAGTCACATAGTTATCCAGTGGCGGTAGGGGAATATCTTCCAGAAACTTCTCTTTGAGGGTAAATTCCTCAGAAATACCAACGATTCGGGCCAAAACCGCCCGGGACAGATCCAGGGCGTTTTGGGCCTTAATCTGATCCGACAGGGCGCCGGAAAGTTCACCGTCGGCCCTCAAGAGAACGGTTTTCGTTACTTCCCCGATCTTGAGCCTCTTTTCCGCTGCCTTCCGGTAAGTTGTCAGCCGCTCCACAGTGGCGTTGGCGATCTCCAGAACCTTCTGCGCCCGCAACATCTCGTAATAAGCCGCGGACACGATCATTATATACTCTTCCTTCTGGGCTTTGGCTTCATTCTGCTGCCGTTCGATGTTATCTTTGGAGATGGAAAAGTCGGTAATTTCTTTTCCATTCAGGGTAATGGACTGGTCCAGGCGCACCCCCCAGGCAGCGGCGTTATTTGGTTGAATCACGGTACCCGGAACGACGATGCTGGAAGTTAAGGCACTGGACGGGGAGTACTTGTTTTCCGTATAATCGGTGTAGCTGCCATATGCCGACAGCTTGGGAACGAGGGCTGCCATTTTCTTGTCTTTTCCTGTTTGAGCAATAAACACATTATCATCCATGATCTTGATCTTCTCTGACTTCTCCAGGGCAATACGGCAGAGATCTTCCCAGGTGTATTCCACTGCCACCGCCCGACCGCTGCATGTCAGTATGATCAGCACACCCCACACCAGCATTATCAACCAATTACTTTGCTTTTTCAATTCCCTAACCTCTTATCGTGTGAACTAATCCTGATTCCCGTACCTTTCGTACAATCTATCCTTTATTATGCTGCGCGACCATTACCCCTCTCAGGAATATGTCCGTGACCAGTCCTGTTTTTTCAGTCAAGGAGCCCTGGTGCGCTCCCACCAGCCAGTCATAAATAATGCCCCTGATGATCCCGGAAAGGGCGTAAGCGTAATCCCTTGCCTTATCCGTCCGAAATATCCCTTCCGCGATTCCCTTGCTGATTACTCCTTCGATGAATTGAATCTGCCCTAAATAGGCATTGACCATCTGTTCCTTCAGGGCGTTGCTAACATCCGGCAAGGTCGCACCGTCGGACCGGACAAAAAAGGTGCAAAAGCCGGCGTTGTTTTCGACAAAGTGAAAATACGCCTCCACCAGGGCTTCAATTTTTTGTAAAGTGTCCTCCCTGGCCTGCACCGCAGCGCGGATCTCCTGATACATTAGCTGCAGTTTTTCGATGACCATGGAGACATACAGATCTTCCTTACCCTGAAAGAACTGATAAAGCGTCCCGATGGCAAATCCCGCTCCCTGGGCGATCTCCGCCATCGTGGCGGTATGAAAACCCTTGATCGCAAATATCCTTTCCGCCTCTTCCAGGATCTCCCGGCGGCGGAGCAGGAATTCTTTTTCTTTTCTTTTTGCTTTTTCCATAATGAATGCGTGATTCAATAATTGAATTGCCGTTCAATAATTGAATTGCCGTTCACTTTGCCTGATCTAATAACTGCTGTCAAGAAGTTTGTCGAATAACAGCATATAAAAAAGGGCAGGTTCTTGCGAACCTGCCCTTAAAAATACTCTGTGCTAAAGATAACTTATTTGAGGACCGGTGGGGGGGTCCAGAAAACCTTTTTGCCGTAAACCGTATTGCAGGTAACGGCCCCCGCCATGTAAACACCATACCAACCGGAGAAGACCAAGAGATAGCCGATGACCGGTTTCCAGGTCTTGGGATCGCCGAACCAACCCGTATCCATACCGACGATCATCCAGAGGACGATATCGATGACGACGACGAGGGTGAACAAACCGCTCTTGGCATAAGCAGGGGTCACAGCAGTCAGGAAGCCGGCCCCGGCCATCCACATCCAACCTTCAATATAAACCATCTTGCCTACCATGGCGCCGACGGCCTTGCCGATACCGGCCTTTGCTGCCGTGAGCTGCTCAGGGGTTAGCATTTTTACATCTGCAACCCCCGCTGCGGCCATGGCTGCATCCATTGCCTCTTTGGCGGCCTTGGGAACAAAGATGAAACTGATGGAATACCATTTTGCGAAAACACTGATCGCGGCAGCAAGCATGAAGAATGCTGAGAAGAACAAGAAGACGTTACCACCGGTGATGTTATGGTCTTTCAATTCCATAACCGCCGTGGTGTACTGGACAAGGCAGCCGCCAATGAGCCAAGCGGCGAGGAGGGGAAAGCCGGATAAATCTACCTTACCCATAAATACTGCACCAAAACCGAAACATGCAACTGCCAGGGCTCCCAATCCAGCGGGACCCGGGGTCGCAAAACTGTGTTCGTGCGCCATAAATAAATCCTCCTTTTGATTTGTGTGTTATAAATTTTGTCTTGAAATGTCAAAAAACGTCTGGGCGATGTCGCCTTTGGCACTTCTTCCTTTTTCATCCCTCCCTTCCCTGTTTATTTTTTTGTCTACGATATTTCTCGTACGACCTAATAAATAAATGGTGAAACTATTAATTATGAACGGCTTTGTATCGTCCCGTTCCCCTCTAATTCGGCAAGCAAGTATGATCGTGTTTGCGACAGAACAAACCTTCGAGGTGATGCTAACAGATCACAAATCCCCTTGTCAAGAGGAAAAATCGTTACCAGATCTTTCCATACTTGGCTACGATGAGAAAAAGACCGATCACCCAAATGATAGATATCAAGAGCATTAGATTGCCCCTGTTGAAGGTATGCCTTTTTGCCAGATCCTCGATTTTCTTGTGGGCTTCAAAGGCCTGTTTCTTTTCTTCTCTTCTTTTCTTCGCCATTTAGAACTTTCTCTGGATAAAAAGAGCCCGGGGTTGCCCCCCGGGCTCTTGGTGTAATGTCGACTACTTTCCGGACATGAAGGGATCCCAATCGAAGCCGATGTTATCGCTCATCGCCGGGATCTTGTAATTCTTTCTATCGGCGACGGCAGGATAACGACGGGCGCCGCCTTCTTTGGGAAGCATGGAAACGGGGAATTTCGGCGCCATGAGACCGTTTTCATGGGCCTCTTTCGTCAGCCATTCCCGATCATCGGGATGGGCGACGGAGATCAGCGCCGCAGCCCTTTCGTAACCGTTCAGGCCCCGGAGGTTGACGATGCCGTACTCAGTGCAGATGTAGTTAGTCATCTGGGCAGGAATATCGACAGAACATCCTTCGGGCAGGAAGGGAACGATCCGGGAAGTGCCGTGCTTGCTTCTCGTCGTGGCGCAGACGACGGAGCGGCCGCCCTTGGACTGGGCACAGCCCATGGTAAACTGGAAGAACCCGCCGGTGCCGGAAATCGGGCGTTTTTCATAGAAACCGCAGGACATCTGTCCCAGCAGGTCGATGGCCACGAAGTTATTGATGGCAACCATGTTGTCCAGGCGGGTCAGGTTCGCGATGTTGTTCGTATAACCGATGTCGTAAACCGCCAGGTTCTGGTTCCGGTGAATGGTTTTGTAGTACCAATCCACATCCACGGGGAAACCGAAGGTATAGACGCTCTTGCCTTTGTCGCCGGGCAGGGATTTAAATTTGTTCGTCACCATGCCGGACTCGATGAGGTTGATGAGGCCGAAGTTCAGCATTTCCGTATGGATGCCCAGATCCTTCAGACCGGCGGAGGTCATGGCCGTAGCCACGGCGGAGGGAAGGCCGCCGATGCCCAGCTGAATATTATCCCGGTCCCTCATGATCGTGAGGCAGTGGTCAGCAATCGCTAGTTCTTCGGCTTTGGGCTTGATGCCCTTCTCATTGATCTGGGGCCATTTGTACTTCTCGACATCAACTTCGACCCAGTAATCGATCTCATCGATGTTGATAGTATTGAAACGGCCGCCTTCGGCCCAGGGATAGTCGGCCCGGACTTCGACAACGGTATTCTTGGCGCACTCACTGAATATCTTGCAGTTATTCGTCCCGTAAGACCAGTTGAAGAAGCCGAACTCATCGGGGGGTGACGCGGCGTTGAACCACCAGTCGATACCGCGGTTGGCCTTTACGGCGTTTGCGAAACGGTAATGGGCGAAGTACATGCCCAGCGTCCATCCCCAGTTTGCCCAGCTCGTGGCGTTGTTAACATCGCGGGCCTTGCGGTTCCAGGGGAAGAAAAAGAACTCATGAAAGGCATGGTATTCCTGTTTGGGATCTACCTGCTGAAATTCGGGATGGGGGAAAAAGTTCGCGTAGTTCCAGATTTCGATGTCTTTCAGGTTCGGACCAACCCTCTTGGCCAGTTCCTTCATACACTCCGTGGAGTCGCCGCCGACTGAACCGGGCTGGATCCAGTTGCCAGATTTTACCATGTCAAGGATCTGCTGGGGGGTTCTCTTCTTGTCACGAAGCTTTTGCTGTATCGGTGTTGTCATGTAATAAATCCCTCCTTGTGTAGTCGTTGAAAATGATTATTAGTTAGACCTTCGCCGAACTGGAACCTGACATCCCTCCTTTCGCTATTTAATATTGGAATGAAACGATGATTATCAAGATAAATTGACCCTCTTATGATCATTGGGCGAATGCTTCAATCGTTGATCAATAAATCTCTGGAAATGACTATCAAACCGGCCTTTTATCATGCAGAACATACTACAGTGTAGCTTTGCATAATCTTTCTGACCAAGGTTGTCAAGAAAAAATTCTTTCCCCTCCGTCTTTTAGATTGCATGGGATAATGATTTGGGCTATGCCATCAGCCATAAAGGCGGAGGAAACCTTTGAAAACCATTTCCGTACCCAAAGAAGCATCAACGGTCATAATACTGAGACCAGCGATTGATCGTGAGCATGACCCCTTTGAAGTCCTGATGGTCCAGCGGCATCCCGACAGTCTTTTTGTCCCTGATTGTTACGTATTTCCTGGTGGTTGCATTGACGAGAATGACTGTTCTCAGGAAGCGGCGTCTTTTTGCTGTGGCATTGACAGGAAAAAGGCATTTCAGATTCTTACTGACATGCCCACCAAGGCGATGGCCCTCGGGGCCTGGGTGGCGGCAATTCGGGAAACATTTGAAGAAACCGGGATATTTATTTCTTCCGATCCCCTTGATCTCCCTAGCCTCGCCTGTTGCCGGCGTCAACTCCTGGCTGGTGAAGTCACCTTTACGGACATCCTGAAAAGGGGGAAATGGACCCTTTTATTGGACCGGCTTAAATATTTTGCCCACTGGATCACCCCGGAGTTTCTCCCCTACCGGTATGATGTACGCTTTTTCGTAACCATCGCCCCGGAAGATCAGGAAGCCACCCATGACGGGATCGAACTGACCGATCACACCTGGATCACGCCGCGACGGGCCCTGGGTGAATACGAGCAAAACCGCTTCAGCATGGTTCTGCCAACGATCATGACCCTTCGGGAACTGAGTCGTTTTAGCAGTATCGAGGCTGTCATTCAGTCTGTGACGGCAAAAAACATTCCCTCCATCCTGACCACGGTCACAAAAAAAGACGGTCGTCTGGTAGAAATCATGCCCGATGGTACGATTTCCAGTCCCGTACTCTGAGATGAAACATTGATATGGAGTGAATAACTTGAGGTGATCGCGATGAATTCAACTATAACCCATCCCTGCCCCAACCCGCCCCTTGAAGGGAAGGGAGAAAAGGGTATTTTCAGATGAAAAATGCCACCTTGACGACGGAGTATCTTTTATCAAAAAATATCAAGGGTTTTCTAGATGACGAAGAGGCCTTGAGGCTTTACGAACTTGCCCGGGAAGCGTCCATTCATGGCCCCTGCCTGGAGATCGGCAGTTATTGCGGAAAGTCCGCCGCTTTTCTCGGTCTGGCCTGTCAGCAGCACGGAGCCGTCCTTTTTTCCATCGACCATCACCGGGGATCGGAGGAACAGCAGCCGGGGCAGGCCTATTTCGACCCGGAACTGTTCGACGAAAGAAGCGGCGCGATCGACACCTTTCCCATTTTTCGGAAAACCCTTGCCGAACTTTCCCTTTCAGACACCGTGGTCCCCCTGGTTTGTCATGCCAATCTGGTCGCTAGAGCCTGGCAGACCCCCCTTAGCCTGATCTTCATTGACGGCAGCCACACCTTTGCATCCGCCTGCGGAGATTATCTTGCCTGGGCCTCTCACCTCCAACCCGGCGGCTTTCTAATTATACATGACATCTTCTTCGATCCTGCGCAGGGCGGCCAAGCCCCCCACTGCATATATGAACTGGCCTTGGCTTCGGGACTTTTTGTCGAACTGCCGATGACGAAGACACTGGGAGTGCTGCAAAGGGCTTCCGTGGATGTTATTCCGGAAGCGACCCGGCAAAAATGGCTCAGCCTGACCGGACAGTAAAGTTTCCCGGCTGATGATCAGTTTGATTCATAAAGGAAGTTAATCAGTCCCCTCCAGGGCATCGTTACATCATACAGATAATCAGCCCGCTCCCGGATTTTTTCTCGCAGTTCTATCTCTACGTCGACAATGGCAGCGGCATCATAATCGTTGATCTCCCTGAAAAGCGAATTGATCTTATCCAGGGCTTCATCCAGGGAGGCTCTGTCATTTTCTACGAGGCCATCAATGGGCATTTCTCTTATATATGCAGTCATACCAAAGAGTTGTTCCAAATCACATCTTACGGTATCCGAAGACATGTCTCCCAATCTCAGCTTCTCGATAAAAAGTGATTTGTCATATTTAAGAATCAGATCAATAACTGTTCTAATTTTCTCTATCGGATGAGGTTGCGTCATCCTTGTTACCTCCTTATACCCATTTCTTTTCCAGATGTTATTCCCCGCTATTCATCCACATATAATATAAATTCATATGCCGGTTGTAAAGTCAATCACTAAAAGTGCAACAATCTACGAGAGCGTTTATTCAGACAACGAGGTGGGAAGAGGCAATATGAGATTCTTTGCCCGGCAGCTCCCTCCCCGCAAGGGGGGCAGTGTTGAGGATTGCATCAGCTATTTACATGAGGACATCCACCTTGTTGTTGTGGGTCCAGTACCAGCTTATGTTTTCCTTCTCATTGCGAGTCTTGATGTACCCTTTGTCAATAAAGTCACCGATGGTCTCTTCCACAAGCACTCCGTCGCTGCCGGTCTTCTTCTTGATACGCTCGCACAGAATCTCCCGGGATTTATCAATGGTCATGGCGCCGTTGCCCAGTACCTCCGCCTCAATCAGATCCTCCGAAAGAAGCCTGTAAACAAGCTGAGTCCGGAAGTATCCACCTACCTGCAAATCTTCCGCCTGAGAATTGGCCCCCGTTCGATAGTTCCGGACCTGTTTTTCCCAACCTCTCATGATCTCTCCTTCAAAATCGTCGACAAAGGCATTGATTGCTTCCGGAGACAGACGGGATGTCCGGGTGATCGCCCGATTGGCGTCATATTTGACCCAGTCGTCGGTGAGAATCTGCAGGTCATACTCGGCGACTTGTTCCCTCACCGTTGTCCCAGGAAAAGGGGCGAGGATATGATAACCGTAAAGGGAACCCAGGCTGGCGGCAAATTTTTTCGTATCTTCAAGGGTTTCCGGCGACTCACCGGGAAGTCCGGCAATAAAGGAAGTATGGGCGAGGATGCCCACTTCATTACAAAGATTTACCGCCCGGCGTACTTGTTCCAGGGTGATACCCTTTCTGATCCTGGCCAGCATCTCCGGATTCCCTGATTCTACACCGAAACTGACACTGTCGCAGCCGGTGTCCCGCATGATTTCCAGGGTCTCTTGATCCACCGTATTAACCCGGGCAAAGGCGCTCCAGGTAAAGTTCAGCCCCCGCTTATTGATCTCTTGGCAGACCTCCCGCACCTTTTTCCTGTTGGTTACGAACAGGTCATCGGCTACGTTTATGCGACTGATCCCATAGGATAGAATCTCGGCGATCTCATCGACGACCCGGACGGCCGACCGCTGGCGAATCCGCTTCCCGACCATACGCCTTCCCTGGCAGAAAATACATTCATACGGACATCCCCTGCCCGTAATAATGCTGATGGGGTAGCCCAAAGCCTGATAACGTGACAAAGGCAGCAGATGACGGGCCGGTTGGGGTAAAGAGTCCAGGTCGGGAATGAATTCCCGTGGTTCATTAACCTCAATGGCGCCGTTTTTTCTGAAAGCTATACCTTTGATGCCGGGGAGGAGATTGTTTTTGAAACCGCTTTCAACGAGTTCCCGGATCGTTTCCTCGCCCTCCCCCATAACGATCAGATCGATGCCCGGATAGGTCGTCAAGGTATTTGCCGCCGTAAAGGAGACGTGGGGGCCTCCCATCACGGTTATGATCGAAGGATCGGAGTTTTTTACTTCCTCCAGGATTGCCGCTGCAGGGGGGAAATTAAGGGTGACGGACGTAGCGCCGACGATATCGGGCCTGAAGGCATCAAGTTCCTCCCGTAGTTTTTTTTCTGTATAACGCCTGACGATATAGTCAAAAATCCTTACCTCCGCCCCTGCGGCAGCAAAGGCAGCGGCAACATAGGTCACCCCCAGGGGTGGCGCCGGGGCCTCGGCTAAGGGATAGGGAGGAGCAATAATCGCAACTTTCATTATTTTTAGTCTTTCTTTCCGGGCCACAACAGAGAACGGAACCAGCCAAGCCAGGTATTCCCTTCCATGAGATGACGGTCTATTTCGTCGAATTCTGAAGCCAAAATATCGGGATGGGCAAGCCAGTCCGCCCGGGTTTTTCTCTGACGCTCGGGGTCAAGGTTTTTTACTATCGAGGCGGGATTGCCGCCAACGACAACATTATCGGGAACATCCTTAAGGACGACTGACCCGGCGCCGATGATGCTGTTTTCCCCTATGGTCACACCTTTGCAGACCATGGCACTGTCGCCGATCCAGACATTGTCGCCGATTCTGACCGGTGCGCTTTGCCCTACGGAAAGACTCCGGTCATAGATTCCGTGCCAGTCTGAGTCGGTTATAAAAGCTCCGTGGGCCAGCATGCAACTATCGCCGATGGCAATATCCTGAGCGGCGCTGATGCGGACGCCTGGGCATAAGAGGCTATAGTCGCCGATGGCAATTCGCCCCTGGCCGTCCAAATTAGACCAGACCGTCAACCTGACCCTTTTATCGGGGGCGGCGATGACGTGGCCATAATTACCCAGCAGAACCGGCCCCCCGAATACCTCTACATACCATGGTTTCATGAAGAGACACCCGGTTCCAAGCCGTTCAAACTGCGGGCGAAGAAAGTGATCGGCATACCAATGCTGAAAGAGCAGATCCAGGCGCTTGATCTTGTGGGGTCTTGTGTCTCGTCTCAAGGAACCATGCAACCTCGTTGTTTTCTGATCTTTTGTCTACTGCGTAGGCGGAGGAACGAGTACTTGAGGGATAGTTTTTTCTCTCAATACTCCTGACAAATGGCGCCGGTCGCCGATCCAACGATAATTTTCCCACGCCGAATGGTTGAACAATCCGCCGGCCGGTGTTATTCCCCGCAGGGCGTCATATGCGAGCAGCACCGCCGCCGCCGTCCAGGTTGTTTTCTCGTCCGGCCAGACGACGCGATCGGGAAAGGTAACGCCCATCCAGTAACTGCCGTCGTCATATTTCTTGTCGCTAAGCCAGGAAAAGACTTGCTCCGCCTCCTCATAGGCGTTGACGGCAGCCAGGGCCAGGACAAGCTCCGAGGTTTCGGCCATGGTCACCCAGGGACGGTCGCAGACGCAACGGACCCCCCAGCCGGGCACGGCAAACTTGTCCCAGTAATGATCAAGTCGTTTCCTTGCCTCCGCACCGGTCAAGGCGCCGCACAGCACCGGATAATACCAGTCCATGGAAAACCGCGATTTGATCATGTTGAAATGAGTGGGACGGTTTTTAATGGCGTTGCCGAGTTTCTTTACGGCCCGTGACCATGAGTTCATCGTCATTCCCAATTTCGCGGCAATGGACAGACCGCATTTGAAACTCATATAAATGGAGCTCGAACCTGTAAGGAGGGCCATCATGTCCACCTGCCCTTCCCGGTTTTTTGCCCAACAGATCTCGCCTGTCGGGGCCTGAAGACTCAAAGCGTAATCAAGTCCGGACTTGACCGTCGGCCACATGCGGCGCAGAAATCCCATGTCTTCCGTAATCAGATAATGGTGAAAAACCCCGACGGCAATGTAAGCTGCAAAATTGCTGTCCCGGGTTCCGTCCTCGACAATGCCGTCCCGGACGGCAGACCACCAGCTTCCGTCCTCCAGTTGGGTCGCCGCCATCCAGTCATAGGCCAGCTCCGCCCTTTGCCTATGTCCGGCTATGCTCAGGCCCATGGCGCTCTCCACATGATCCCAGGGGTCTGTCTTCCCCCCCACAGACCACGGTATCTCTCCGTTCTCTTTTTGTATTCCGGAAATAAACGAGGCCAGACCCTCGATATCAACAGTCGCTGCTTTCAGACGGGGTTCGACGCCCAGTTTCATAAATCAGTATCCCTTCTTCATATAGTAAACGACGCTCTTGGCCAGCAGCGGGTCAAGAATTCTTTCGAGCGTACGGATAAACGGCGGGTGCTGCATGATGTCCCACTCAAGAAATCGCTTATATAGTCTCACCAGGGGATGCCGTTCATTCCTGTGCCCCACTATGCATTTCAGCCACCAGTAGGGGGCATGGAGAGCATGTTTATAGCGAATCTGGTCGCAGGATGTACCGGCGTCTTCGAGGAGACGTCGTAGTTCTTTCTTTTTGAAAATCCGGATATGCCCCCCCGGTTCTTCATGATAGGCTCGGGAGATGAGCCAGCAGATCCGCTCAGGCAGGTATCTCGGGACACTGACCACCAGATCGCCTCCCGGTTTGAGAATGCGGACAACTTCCCGGAGCGCTGCCCTACTGTCGGAAATATGCTCAAGGACCTCGGAACAGACCACAATATCGAAGGCGCCATCCGTGAAGGGAAGACGGGTCACATCGCCCTTCATAATGCACCACCGGCCGCCTTTTTCCTGCTCCAGGAGGCACAAATAGCCTCGGGCCTGACAGAGATCCTCCCATTTCAGGTCAATACCGACGACATCCACTCCCTCTTTGCGAAAGGCTTCACAGAGGTGACGCCCGGCCCCGCAACCGGCGTCAAGAACCTTCATGCCCTTCTCCAGATGGAGTCTATTGAAATCGACGGTCAGCATCGATGGTTTCCCTGTACACTTCAATGGTTTTTCTGGCGGCATGTTCCCAGGTAAGGGAATTCATAACCCGCTTTAGACCTACCCTGCCCAATTCTTCGCGTGTGTGCGGGTGATCGAGGAGATCTTCTATGGCCCCGACAAGGGCGCGACTGTCCCCGGGGGGAACAAGCACTCCGGCATCCCCCACTACCTCCGGAAGGGCGCCTCCGGTGGTGCTGATGACCGGCACCCCGCAAGCCATCGCCTCGCCGGCCGGCATCCCGAACCCTTCATAGAGGGACGGAATCACGGCCAGGGTAGATTCCGCGTAATACCCGGCGAACTCCTCATAGCCGATCCTGCCGGTAAAGTGAACATTTTCCGCAAGCTTCCAGTCCTTGACCAGTTTTTCGACGACCCCGTCCTTTTTTGGTTCACCAATGACAGTCAGGTGAATGGGACGGCTTTTTCTTATTATCGTCACCGCTTCGAGGAGATAACGCAATCCCTTCAGGGGCGTATCGGCGCTGTTGGTCGTCAGCAGATGATGGGGCTGACGTTTGACATGGGGCAAGGGATAGAAATAATCCGTATTGATGCCGTTGGGAACGACACGGAACTTGTCGGTGGCAACCCGGAAATCTAGGCCGATATCCTTTTTAGAACATTCCGAAACCGTGATGATTCTCGAAAGACGGCGGGTCACCCATTTCTGCATCCTAATAAAGGCATACCAGCGAAGGACCTTGATCTTTTTCAACAGGCTCTGCGATGCCTTGAGTTCCACATTCCTATCCACCGTAATAGGATGGTGAATAGTGGCCAGGGTAGGGAATCCAAGGCGGGGAAGCCCTAAAAGTCCATAGGCAAGGCATTGATTGTCATGGACAATATCATAGTCATGGCGTCCGGTGCGCAGATATCGATAAACACGCCAGCCGAAGGTGAAGGGTTCAGGGAATCCCCCGGCGCACATGGAGACATACTCCATCTGATTCAGAGGGGAAAGGAGATCCTTGATATTCTGAACTTCGAAGAGGTGGTCCGGATTATAGAGATCAAGACCAGGGAGTTTGTGAAGTTTTACGCCATCGGCCAGAACCGGATAAGGAGGGCCGGAGATAACGTCCACCTCGTGACCGAGATCCCGCAGGGACCGGCTGAGGTAGTTTATATAGACGCCCTGACCGCCGCAGGTCGGATTCCCCCGATAGGTCAATAAACATATCTTCAGACGGCCATTCCGCTTTTCATTTTTTGTACCCACAATAATTGATCACCTGTCATGGAATGAGTCCCGCCTTTTTCACCAATGCTTCCGAATTACTGAACATCTGCTGTATTTCCGCATCGACCATGCCAGCTCCCCGGGCAATCTTCGCTGCCATCTCCTTTGATACAAGGTCCTGCGGACCGTGGGTATCCGTGTCCAAAACCAGAGAGGCCCCGTAGAGCCGCGCCAGTCTGACCACATGCCCGTTGGTCAGGCTGTGACCGCGCCGCGTGGTAACTTCCAGATAGATTCCCTTCGCCGCTGCGAGTATCACATCTTCTTCCGCAATCAGTCCCGGATGGGCCAGAATATCAATATCCGTTTCCAGGGCAGCCCTGTTTGTACCCGGCGCTACGGGCTCCACAATTGTTTCGCCGTGGACGACAACGATCCTGGCGCCAAGTGATCTGGCCTCGGCGACGAGTCCCGCAATATGCTGCGGCGGAACATGGGTCAGCTCGATCCCGCAGATTACCTCCATGGCGTGGGCGTCGCTCAGAGGCTTACATATTCGGGCTACCCGGGGGATTATGAAATCGATGTTCGAGGCGTCGCCATGGTCCGTAATAGCGATGGCCCGATAGCCTTTTACCTTGGCCCGCCGCACCAGTTCCGCCGGAATCAGTTCACCGTCGCTGAAAATACAATGGGTGTGAAGATCGATCACTGCTTACTCCTTGTTCTTATCTGGGTTCACACTTAGCAGATTTCTGACCGCCGGTCAACATAAAATAAGAATATTATTACGGTCATGTTCACACTTCCTGAATAAGACGCCGGAGTAAGACTTTTGAACAGCTCAATTGATGAGTTGCCAAAACAAGTTGACATTGGCCGTAAATTACCATTATTGTCCAGGCTAACATCTGTGAGGAATATTCATGAAAGCCGATCTCTTTTTTTATACGGGCACGGGCAATTCTCTCTGGACCGCCCGAACTTTGGCAGACGAACTCAGGGAGACCCAAATATATCCGATTTCCCGAACCGGCAGCAATCCGGTCCGGAGCGGAGCCGATGCGGTGGGGATCATCTTCCCTGTCCATATCTGGGGATTGCCGCGCAGGGTAATCGCCCTCATAAATGCGCTGGCCGTTGATCCTGACAAATACTACTTCGCCATCGCCGTAAACGCCGGCCAGGTTGCCGCAACACTGCTGCAAATGAAAAAACTGATGAAGGACAAGGGATTATTGCTTTCGGCGGGTTTTGAAATGGCCATGCCGTCCAATTACATCCCCTGGGGCGGACCCGGACCGGAGGCCAAGCGCCGGCTGCAAATCAGCGCGGCAAGGGAAAAGATCGGCAGGATAGCCGTCGTAGTTGCCGGACGGGAGGAACGGCCCGTAGAAAAAGGCCCCCTGTGGCAGAATATTCTCTTTTCCTGGCTTTATAAACTCTCCTTCCCCTATGTACCCACTATGGATAAGAGCTTTTGGGTCGATGAGAAGTGCAACGCCTGTAGTATCTGCGCAAAAATATGCCCTTGTGGAAATATCGAGATGAAGACGGACCGCCCCGGCTGGCTGCATCACTGTGAGCAATGCCTTGCCTGCATCCAGTGGTGCCCCCAGGAAGCCATACAATTCGGCAAAAAGACGCCTAATTATGAACGGTATCACCATCCGGAGGTAAAGCTCAAAGATGTTCTCGCCTTTTCAGCGCTTAATGGAAACGGAAAATCCGGCGGCGATTGAACCATGACGCTCCATGGCCGTTAAGGGCATACTCGCTTCCCTGCCACAGCGATGAGAAGGGCATGCGATAAGGAGAATCATCATGAGATTTTCATTACGTGTAACATCTACGAGTCCGCACATGCCACTCGAAAATAATTTGACGATTACTATTTGAATTGTAATATCCACGTCGCTGATGAGCCAAACAAAAGCCTTGATACCTCGTATCTTTGATCATCCGCAGGATTATTTGCGGGTTTTTCCAAAGACCTTTGTGCTGCGTGCTTCGGTTTTGCAGTTATGTACCAAAAAGATCTTAAAAAAATGATTTGGGCAAGAGACTGTAAAGGTTTGTCGTCCCCTTATGACCTTATTGACGAAAGATCTTCACTGTAAACCAGCCACTATTGTCACTTGAACTACTCTGCGCATCAATGCAATATAGCTGTATTTTCTTGCCCTCTCCCAAATATCTCACCTTGTAAACATGTTCTGGATTATACGTAAGATCCTTACCTTCAATATCGGTCAAGCCTTTGTCGTTAATACGCAACTGGTTCCATACTTCCCCATTTTTGCCACACCTCCATTCGGCATAGCACCATACAGCATCCACCCCGTCCTTCACATTGCCCCAATCGCTGATAACACCGCTAGCTTCAATAATATACCATCGTCCTTTCTCCAAAACGGTCGTACTGGTAATTTTCACAGGCTTATCATTAGGAATGGTCAAAGTTTCTAATAACTCCCCTGCCGCAACTTGCGCCGTATCCTCAAGATCAATGCTCACAACATCATCTTTGTTTACCGGAATTGTAACTACCTTACCACTTTTCAGATGAACCCTCATGTCACCGAAGGCATAAGAAAATGCCATTAAAAGGAAAATGAAACTGAAAACTAATAACATAGTAACCTTTCTTCGCTTAATCATTTAAATATCTCCTTTCATAAGGTAAAACAAATTAAAGGCCGTTCTATTTTCTTCAACATATTATACTAAGATGCACCATACTGCCTTGCCCAGTTTTGGGGGCGAGGTATAATCTCCCAGTGCCCCCTATATCTTCTCCACAAAGAAAGTTCACCTTATTCTTTCCATTGTTACTGTGCCCGACTTTCCATTTTTACGCCAATCTCCAGTGGCTCTATCATTAGAAAGAAATTTCCATGTAACATCGACGAATGGCTCTGGCCAACTCGGTGGCTTAACTGTAAAAAAAGCCCTATAAGTTAGAACATTATTAGATTGCCATTGGATATTAGTAGCTTCATATTCCGCATATTCACCACCGCTACAATATCCTTTACTCTTGATAGAAGTAACTTGGTCTCCCACCTGAGTAAAGATCAGTTGTTCTCCGGGTGCACAATACCCCTCAACCAATTTCCATTTTCCGGTTATATAAGGTTTTTCTCCTCTGCTTTGCGAATCGGTTGAAAAATTTATACTCTTAATATTGTAGCGGGGTTTATTCAAATTAACTGCTTGTCTGGAGTTGTCATCATAAATAATTATCATTGTTTCTTGTGCAAATGCTGCAAATGAAATAGATAATAGTAATGTCACCATAAAGGCTAATGTTAAAGACATATTTTTTGCATTGCTCATAATACCTCCTTCATACCTACGATGATAAGATCAGAGTTATTGGCCCTATCAGCTATATAGTTACTCTTGACACCATCTTCAATTTTCAAGGTCCAGTCCGAATTGCTCTTCTTTTGCCAGTTTCTTGTGAAGTAAAAATCACTGCTGCATACCAGTATTATTAAATTTTAGTATAAATATTATTTATATACAATATACTCTTGGTCATCATAAATTTATGTTCCTTTCGTTCTGTTACAAAGTTGTCGTTAAAAACACAAAACCCCATCTCTTTTTAAGAACGGGGTTTTAACAATTTCTTCATGGCATCACCCTTAGAAAAGGGTTAAAATTGGTTGTTAACCGATTAACAATGCCTTATTCAATTATTCGTATTTATGTGCTTGATAAGAGTAGAAGTCAAGATCATTTTTCATTGATAATTAATTGAAAGAGTGGATGCCTTTCAAAATTCCCGGATGCTCGATTTCAGGAGGAAGGAGTCTTGGTTGTGAGCTCATGGCGACGGGTCAATATGGCCTCTATGAATCATGTATCTAACCGGCACAATTTCCGCCATATTCATTTCAGGCATTGAAATACGTCTATACACCACAGACAGACGGCGCATGGTTCGGCGTTGATGTAACAATCCTGTTCAAAGTCGCCATCCTAGACGTAGTCGCACAGGGCAAAATTGCAGTTGAAGCAAAATGGATAATCATAACGGAGGACGCTTTGCCGGAATGAATCGGGAATATGTTTTTTACTGTCCATCCGGGGTAATTTGTTATGTCAAGCGCAATTTCTTATTGACGGGATATAGGGGGGGAAGTAGAATTCGGCCTATGTTGACAAGACGGGACCTCCTGACAAACATGACACGGATTGCTGCCCTGGCCAGCCTTGTTCAAATCGTTCCTCACCCCATGAATTCGGCCCTCACCTCAGCCCTGGCTGCCGATTCCCGGGATGAACTGATCCGCCAGGCCCCCCGGGCCAGATTCTGGACCTCCGTTCCCCTGGCCGGCAAGGACTGTCGAAGCTGCCACACCACGGCGATCACCGCAAAAGGTCAACCCCATCGTCACGAGGAAAACCTTGTCAAGTGTCTTCTCTGCGCCCAGAACTGTTTTATCAGAGATGGTCAGCGGGGCCGGTGCCGTGCCCGCATCAATGTCAGTGGGGAACTCCGGAGTCTTGTCTATGGACGTCCGGCCTCCATTCATGTCGATCCCATCGAAAAGAAACCTTTTTATCATTTCCTTCCCGGAGCGGCGGCATTTTCGCTAGCCACCGCCGGGTGTCCCCTGAGCTGCAAATTCTGCCAGAACTGGGAAATCTCCCAGGCCTGGCCCGAAGATCTCAAAACGTCCTATACCCCTCCTTCCCTGATTGTCAGGTCGGCCTACGCCCGGAAGGCCCCGGTCATCGCCTTTACCTACAATGAACCGACCGTATTCGCCGAATATCTTATCGATATCGCCAGAGACGCAAAAAAGCAGGGCCTCCGCCCGGTAATCATCAGTTGCGGCTTCATGAATAAGGCACCCCTGCTGGAAATGTGTCAAGTCCTTAGCGCCGTTAAAATAGATCTCAAGGGCTTCAGCGAGAACTTTTACCGGAATGTCTGCGGGGCGGAACTAAAGCCGGTTCTAAATACCATCAAAGAGGTGAGCAAGAGAAAGGTGCACCTGGAAATTGTCAATCTCGTAGTCCCGACTCTCAATGATTCCGAGGAGATGCTCAGGGGACTGATCGAATGGATTCTTGCCGAAATAGGTCCCGATGTGCCGGTTCACTTCACCCGCTTTCACCCCGATTATCAGCTCCTGAATCTTCCTCCGACCCCGGTGGCCTCGCTGGAGCGGGCCAGAGAAATGGCCATGTCCAGGGGAATTAATTATGCTTATGTCGGGAACGTCCCCAACCATCCGGGCAATCACACCTATTGCCCGAACTGTAAAAAAGTGGTAGTTAAACGTATGGGTTTCTTCCTCGAGGAGATCCATGTCAAAAACGGTCGTTGCAACTTTTGCCGTCGGAAGATCGCCGGCGTTTGGGCATAGAGGCAGCAAGTCATGAAGAGACGCTATCTTTTCGTCGTTTTGATCCTTATTCTTTTAATGTCTTTTGCCGTGGTTATTCAAGCCAGAAAGGAACCGGAAATGGATACTGTTCGTCCCCCCGTCGTCGCCGGAAAGTTTTATTCCGAATCCCCCGAGATTCTCAAGGCAGCCATAACCGGTTTTCTCGAAGATGCCGAACCGGTGACGGCGCCCAAGCCCCTGGCCCTTATCCTGCCCCACGCCGGTTACATTTACTCGGGACAGATCGCCGCCGACGGCTATAACCAGGCCCGCGGACATAGCTATGATACCGTGGTGATTCTGGGCACGAATCATACTTCCCCCCATTTCAACAAGATCGCCCTCTACCCCGGCGATGGCTTCGCAACCCCTCTGGGGGTCGCCCGGGTGGACAGGCCGATCATGGAGGCTCTGAAAGAGGCATCCCCGGACTGCGTCCTGACTTCCTCCCCTCACCAGAACGAACATTCCGTAGAAGTCCAGGTTCCCTTCATCCAGGTTGTTTTCCCCCAAGCAAAGATCGTCCCCCTGATCATCGGCACCCCCGACGCCCGCCTCTGCGAGCGCTTCGGCCAGGCTATGGGTAAGGTTTTGAAAGGGAAAAACGCCCTGATCGTCGCCAGCTCCGATCTCTCCCACTATCCTTCCCATGCCGACGCCGTCGCTGTGGATATCCCGATCCTGGCCGCCATTGCCACCCTTGATCCGCAACGGGTACGGGAAACCATCCAGGCCCCGATGAACAAGGGGATCGCGAATCTCCATACCGGGGCCTGCGGCGAAGGGCCCATTCTCACGGCTATGGCTGCGGCCAAGGTTATGGGGGCCAGGGGGGGAAAGGTAGTCAGTTATGCCAACTCCGGAGATATCGCCATCGGAGATCGTTCCCGGGTCGTAGGTTATGGAGCGGTGGCGCTGACCGTTGACGCGCCTCAACCGGCGGCGGTAAAACCGGCTACCGGCACGGCGGATGAGCTACAGCCCGCGGATAAAAAAGCCCTCCTCGCCCTTGCCCGGAAAACGATCACCCGCTATCTCACGACGGAGACCGTCCCTTTGGCCCGGGGGCTTTCTCCGGCCGGACAGGAATTTCGCGGCGTCTTTGTCACCCTGAAAAAATACGGCAATCTGAGAGGCTGCATCGGCCGTCTCATCCCCGAGGCCCCCCTCGGCCAGCTTGTGGGGGCAATGGCCATCCAATCAGCCCTCAACGACAATCGATTCCGTCCCGTAACCATAGGCGAGATGAAGGATATTGAAATCGAATTATCCGTCCTGACGCCGATGAAAACTGTTCCCAAGGCGGAAGATATCGTCATCGGCCGGGACGGCGTCCTCCTCCAGAAAGGCCGGGCCGGGGCGGTCTTCCTTCCCCAGGTGGCCACCGAGCAGGGCTGGACCCGGGAAGAGATGCTCGATCAGCTTTGCCTGAAGGCTGGACTTGCCAAAGGTAGCTGGCAGACGGGAGCGGAATTCCAGACCTTCCAGGCGATTGTATTTCACGAGTCCGAATTCAAGTAAAAGATCGGGACAAGCAATAGGAACTGTGGGAAGTAATTAACCATGCCATGCAGTTGATCCTGTTCAATATCGGTCTTATTTCCCTCCTGAGCCAGGTTATTCTCCTTAGGGAACTTGCCGTCGCATTTTATGGCGTGGAGCTGATATATCTTTTCGCCTTGGGCGTATGGCTATTTTTCACTGCCGCCGGCTCCTTGATCAGCCGCTATCGCCGTGCCACGGCAGGAACCATGACCGTTGCCTTTCTCTGCCTTGCCATCCTCCTTCCTGTGGACGTCTTCTTCATCCGCGCCAGCCGGCTTATATTTGCAGGCGTTCCCGGGGCTTATCTACCCTTTTATCAACAATTGCTTGTCCCGATACTCGCTCTTTTCCCCATCGGATTGCTATCGGGTTTTCTTTTCCCTTTGGCCGCCGCGATTTTTATCACCGCAAGGCCGGATAAGAAGCGGACCCTGGCGCTGGCCTACGGTATCGAAAGTATTGGCGCCCTGGCGGGGGGCTTTCTTTCCACGCTTTTCCTGATATTTAATGTCCCTGTTTTAGCGGCAACCCTTATCTGTAGCGCCTTTATCGCCCTGACCCCGATGCGCTTCCCGAAGAAAACCGGTACGGCCTGGCGGCTGACCCCTGCCTTAGCCGGCTGCTGCTGTATCATCGCCCTTAACTGGTCGGCCTGGCTGGATATGAAGACAATCGGCTGGAACCATCCTCACCTGGCGGAAAGTCAGGATACCGCTTACGGGCGGGTCACCGTTACCGACCTCTCCGGGCAGGCAGCGGTCTTTGAAAACGACGTCTTGTCTTTTGAAACAGAAGGCACGGAAGGAGAAACATTTGCCCACCTGGCTGCTTTGCAGCATCCCCATCCCCGGCAGGTTTTGTTGCTCGGCGGGGGAACGGAAGGGATAGTGGAGGCGCTCCGGCAGCATCCGGCAGAAAAAATAGATGTGGTGGAACTAAACTCAAGGATGGTCCCGATGGTTTTACGGCATCTGCCCCGGGAGCGGCAAAACACCCTGAACACCCCGCCGGTCCGTTTGATTTTTGCCGATCCACGTGATTTTTTGCGCCATAGCGACACCTATGACCTGATCCTCGTAGCAATGCCGGACCCCGCGTCGGGACAGACCAACCGCTTCTATACCCGGGAGTTTTTCCAGATCTGCGCCGATCGTCTAAGTCCCGGAGGCGTCATGGGGATGCGGCTCCGATCGGCCGAAAACATCTGGCCCCCGCCCCTGATGTACCGTATGAGCAGCATTTACGGGGCGTTAAAATCAGTTTTCCCCCACATCCTCTTCCTGCCGGGAACAACCAACATCGTCACCGCCGCATCGACACCCTTGGCTGACGATGCGGCAACCCTCATCGAACGCTGGCAGTCCCGCCGGATTTCCGCCCGCCTGGTGAGGCCGCCGTATATAAACTACCTATTTACCAATGACCGGTTTCAGGAGATCAGAAAGATCTTGCAGAGTACCGTTATTCCAGCCAACAGCGACATCCGGCCTGTATGTTACCGGTATACACTCCAGATCTGGTTATCCAAGTTTTTCCCCCGGGCTTCTTTCCTGGACATCACCCTGCCCCTGCCAACCATCCTTTTTTCCCTCGCAGTCACCCTCGCAGTCACGACCGGGGTTTTCTTTCTGGCCCGATCCCACCCGTCTATCCGTCGTTTGTTTCCGGGCAAGCGGGTATTCCTGGCCGGCGTGGCCGGCTTTTGCGGAATGATCCTTCAGAATGTCCTGCTCCTTCATTACCAGGTCAAAGACGGCGCCCTTTACCAGGATATCGGCCTGCTGATTTCTTGCTTCATGGCCGGAATGGCCTCGGGAGCGATTCTCCTACCCCGTTGCCTTTCCTTTCCTGACCGGCGCTGGGGTGGGGGTCTGTTGGGAGGATTCTTTGCCCTGACGATCCTTATCTACTTTGTCCTCATCCGGGATGTTGGAACAGGCTTGCTTCTCATGGCCTGCCTGCTTGCCTTTTCCGGTCTTTTTACGGGCGCCCTGTTTGCCTACGCCACCCTTGCCGAAGCCACAGACAGGCATTCCCTGATCGCACCCCTTTATGCCGCCGATCTTATCGGCGGCGGCTCAGGAGCGATCCTCGGGGGACTGCTCCTCATTCCGGCGGCAGGGCTGGATATTCCCGTCCAGATTGTCAGTATATTTATACTCTTGTCTTTTCTTATTGTCTGATTCCAATTTCAAATCAAAGCGCTATCTTCGTTGGCTTCGTCATCAGCTCCTTGACGTATTTCCATATACGCCTGCGTCGCCTCTTCCTCGCCGCCTTGATTTCATCTCTGATTTAGAATTGGAATGAGGGCTTCGCTATTTGAATGATCTTTCAAACAGATCGGCAATCGCATTTTTCCCGTTTTCTTTGAGGAAACGGGTGCCGGTGCCGGTGAAATGCTTGTGAGTGATGATCGGCGCTCCCGATGGTTTCCAGAGTTCTTTTTCCCAGATGAACCACCCGCTTCGTTCCTGGTCAAATACATAGAGCGGCTTATTGCAGAACTTGGAATACTCAGCACCCCAGCCGGTTCCGCCTTTTATCGTATCGTCCGCCATGATCTGACCAACAACAAAAACCTCCTGCCCGCCGGTTACCTGCCAGCAGATACTCTGCAGTACCTTCCGAAAAATGGGGGCCGTGGAGTAGTTGCGGTGCATGAGTTTTGATACGTAAGTCATACTCACATCCTTGCGTTCCAGTTCCTCGGTGGTCAATATCCTTATCCCCCGGGCACGCTCCATCTGATGGCCTTCGAAACCGTAGTTGACTTCCTGGACGCCATGCCTCTCCGCACCGCGCCCGAACTCGGCTTCCGCTCCATTGGCGCCGCCGCTATAAAGGATGCATTCTTTTGGATTCATAATTGTTCTCCTTCTCTTTTCGGCTAAAGACTATAAGAAAAGCCCGCTCCTGTCAAATGAAATCAGTTTTGTTTCCAGGATCTTAAAAAGCAACCTCCCGGCAATGACAAAATTCCTTGCTCTTTACGTTTGTTTCATGACAATTGTTTCCATGGATGTTAACTATGGATGAACCAAATGAATGGGTAATAATCGGCAGCGTTTCAGGAATGACCTTGGCAAAGATCATTACGGGAAGGCTGGAGTCGGAGGACATTCCAACCCGCTTGCGTTACGAGGCGGCGGGGCCGATTTATGCGATTACGGTGGACGGCCTGGGGGAAGTCCGGATCCTCGTCCCTGTTTCGGAGCAGGAAAGGGCCAGGGGGATTCTTTCTCAAACTTACGAGGAAGGGGAACTCGCCTGGGATAAAGCGATTACCGAGCATCCCCCGGAAGAAGACGGAGAATGAGCACCATAAATACTAAGGAACAAGGCTGCCGTGTTTCTGCCCGTCACCCCTGAGGAAGTCCGCGCCCGCGGCTGGACGCGGCTAGACGTGATCCTGGTCACCGGAGACGCCTACATAGACAGCCCCTATGTAGGCGTCTCCGTCATCGGGCAATGTCTCCTTGCCGACGGCTACCGGGTGGGAATCATCCCCCAGCCGGACATCGCTTCCGGCACGGACATCACCCGCCTCGGCGAACCGGAGCTTTTTTGGGGCGTCACCGGCGGCTGCATCGACTCCCTGATCGCCAACCGCACCGCTTCGGGAAAGAAGCGCCAGGGTGACGATTTCACCGCCGGAGGGATCAACAACCGCCGCCCGGACCGGGCGGTTATCGCTTACGCCAACCTGATCCGGCGCCATTTCCGGCAGACAAAGCCCATTATCCTGGGTGGGATCGAGGCGAGCCTCCGGCGAATCGCCCATTATGACTTCTGGTCGAACCGGGTGCGACGATCCATTCTGATGGACGCGAAGGCGGATCTGATCGTATACGGGATGGGCGAAAAGACGGTCCTGGAGCTTGCCCACCGGCTTCGCGACGGACATAAGGTCTGGGACGTGAGGGGCATTTGTTATGCTGCGGTAGGAGTAAAACCCGGTTTTCTGGAACTGCCTTCCTGGGAAGAGGCGGCGGCAGATCCTGCCGCCCTGGAAAAGATGTTCCTTGCTTTCTACAGGAATCAGGATTCCCGGACGGCATTGGGACTTTGCCAGAAACAGGACACCCGCTGGCTGATCCACAATCCCCCTGCCCTGCCCCTCACCGAGGGGGAGATGGATAAGGTTTACGACCTGGAATTCGAACGGGCGGCCCATCCCTGCCACCACCGGGAGGGCGCGGTCCGGGCGCTGGAGACGATCCGCTTTTCCATAGTCACCCACCGAGGCTGCTATGGGGAGTGTCACTTCTGTGCCATCACCGTTCATGAGGGGCGAACGGTCAGCTCCCGCAGTGAGGCGTCAATTCTCCGGGAGGCGTCGGTAATCGCCTCCCTTCCCGGCTTCAAGGGCTACATCCTCGACGTGGGAGGGCCTACGGCGAATATGTACGGATTTGAATGTAAAAAGAAGCTCGCCCAGGGCGCCTGCCCGGATCGGCGCTGCCTCTATCCCGCAGTTTGCGAAAACCTGCGTCCCGATCACGGCCCCCAGATAGCTCTCCTTGGCAAACTGAGAGAGGTTCCCGGGGTCAAGCAGGCCATCGTCGCCTCGGGAATCCGTTACGACCTCCTCCTTGCCGACAGGAAACACGGGGTTTCCTACCTCCGCACCGTCGTGGGACGCCACGTTTCGGGGCAGCTGAAGATCGCCCCCGAGCATTCCGAAGAACGGGTTCTCGCCTGCATGGGAAAACCGGGGACCGAATCCCTGCTTATTTTTCAAGATCTTTTTCGCAAACTCACAACCCAGGCGAACAAGAAACAATTTCTCTCATACTACCTCATCGCCGCTCATCCCGGCTGCACGCAGGCGGACATGGAAGCCCTCCGCCGTTTCACCGAGCGGGAGTTGGCTCTCCACCCCGAACAGGTCCAGCTCTTCACCCCGGCGCCCTCGACTCTCTCCACATTGATGTACTGCATCGAGCGGAATCCACTAACCGGAAACAGGCTTTTCGTGGAAAAAACAGCGGCGGGACGGGAGCTTCAGAAGCAGATTTTAGTTGTGAAAAACTCCCGGTTCGGGTATGGAATACCAAAGGATAACCAAACCACACAGGAGGGGAAATCATGGGCAAAGACAAGGATGTCAAGAAAGAAAACAAGAAAAAACCCGCCAAAACGATAAAGGAAAAAAAGGAAGCCAAGCGCCTTAAAAAGACGGGATAAAGTCTTCCGGGCGGCCTATATCGGATGGTTCACGTACTGAAACTCTCATGACGTGCAGCCATCAGTTCTCACGATCCAGCTCTTTTCTCACGGCCGTCCCGATCTGTTCCAGAATATACGGTTTCCTGACATAGGCGCCGGCGCCTAAGCGCTGCGCTTCCCGGACCCGTGCCGTTTCCGAAAAACCACTGGCAATTATGGCCTTCTGACGGGGATTAATTTTTAGGACATGCTTATACGTGTCCAGGCCATCAATGCCCGGTTCCATGATCATATCCAGAATCAGGAGATCAACTGTGTGCTGTTTTAAGTATTCAATTGCGTCTTCGCCGCTGGATACCGTTGATACATTATAGCCGAGACCGCTGAGCATCATTTCAGCCAGCTCGCTTTGCTCTTTAATATCATCAACAACCAGGATAGTCTCTCCTTTTCCCAGGATATTATTGTTTATTTCGGTTTTTTCGCCAACGGGATGAGAATCCCTCACGGCCGGCAGATAAATAGTAAAAGTGGTTCCATCTCCCTCTTTACTCTTAACATCGACGTAACCATTATGGTCCTTCACCGTCCCCCAGACCACGGCAAGTCCCAGACCGGTGCCGCTTTTACCCATAACTTTTTTTGTATAAAAAGGTTCAAAAATATGTTCAAGATCTCCCGGAGGAATGCCATGTCCCATATCGGAAATCTCCACGACCACATACTCCCCTTCACGAACATCGTCATATCCAGTCACCGGCTTGTCTATATACTGATTCCTCGTCGCTAAACGGACAGTTCCTCCTGTCGGCATGGCCTCAACAGCATTGAGCACAAGATTCATGATCGTTTTCTGCAAATGAACAGCCGAGCCACGAATAGGAAACAGGTCTTCAGATAAATCAACCATGACATTGATATCCTGGTGATCGTTCACCAATCGCTGCTGCTCGGGACTGGCAAGGTATTCCGAAATCAACCGATTCAAATAAGCGACATCGTCCGTCTGCACCCCTCGGCGGGCCAACGTCAACAGGTCCTGGACGATCGCCGCCGCTTTCGATCCGGAATTTTGAATGGTCAGGAGGTGACGCCGTAGCGGACTATCCGGGCTCAACTGCATCATCAGCATTTCCGGATATCCGACTAAACCGACCAGAACATTATTCAAATCATGGGCGACGCCGCCGGCGAGGAGTCCTAATGCTTCCATTTTCTGCGCTCGTTGCAGTCGAATTTCCATCCGCTTGTATTCGGTCATATCCTGAAGTGATAGGATAACAACCTCTTCATCACCGAGACTAATCTGTTCCGCCGATATCAGGCATTCTCTGATATCGCCACCCTTGGTAACGACTCTTGAATACTCATCCCGCAGAAAACCAATCTTTCTTAATTTTTCCACGATACCGTTCCATTCGTCTTTCCTGATCTGAAGAACATCCTCACTTTTTTGACCCAAGATATCATTCTTGGCATATCCGAATAGTCTTGTGAATCTCTCGTTGACATCGAGCACCGTTGCATCGTTTGCGACAACCAATGCTTTGGGGGTGGGGCTTGCCTTAAAAACCGCGGAAAACCGTTCTTCCGATTGCATCAGGGCAGCTTCGGTTCGCTGTCTTTCCTCAATCTGTTCGAGCAGCACCTGATTGGTCTGATATAAGGTATTGTGGGTCTCGCGAAGTTCTTGGGTTGATTCCTCCAATTCTTCGATCATCCCGTTAATTTCGCCTCCCAGTCTGGTCAGTTCATCTTTTCCAGCAACTGTTATTCGGGCGGAAAAATCAGCGTCCGCACCGATCTTGTTTACATCCTCACCGATCTTGACCAGCCTGGCAATAATCGATTTTTTCAATAACCAGATGATGGCCAAGGCGAAAATCATGAACACAGCAAGGGAAGAGGCAATCAGATACCGGGTGGTCCGCTGTTCCTGCAAATAAACAGGCCGCGGCATGCGAACGCTAAGCAGATAGGCCGGAGTACCATAGACATCTGGGATCTGCGTATTGCCCTCGATGGTATCGGAGTTGATTTCTTTAACTATTATGTCTGCGGGCACAGACATCGCTTCTTTTTTCTTGCCTACTCCATCGTTCGGCAACGGTTGGAGTGAAAGTACGGTCCTGGTCAATTTTGACCATTTTTGGATGACGTCATCATCAAGATTGCGTCCCATGATCAGGGTTCCCATGATCGGTCCCGTATACTTACTTGTTAAAATCGGGCGTGAGGCAAGGATGACGCCGTCATTTTTTAAGAGCAAGATCCCCTTTTTATTGCTTTTGATACTTTCATGACTGGCCAGAAAGCTCCCGACGCGGACATGCTCCATGATCTCACGGGAAAGGGCAATCTGTTTGTCTTCCTTGCGATCATAGCCCGTTGAAAAAACGACTTCTCCTTTTTTGTTCAGGATAATAACGACATTTACCTTTAATTGGGCAAAAGTAGTATTGTTCATATTTGTATTAATGTACTTTTTATTCTTCTTCTGAACAAAGACATATGTGTCGTCCCAGCCAGCGTAGTCACCCGCAGTCGTATCCACTGCTTCGCATTCATAATCGATGGCGCTCCGGACTCGTTCGACATTGTTCTTGATGCTGTCGTTCTCAATAACATCAAAGCCCTTTGATAATATATTTGAGGTAATGAAATACAAAACAGCCATCAGCCCGATAAAGGTTACGCAAACAATAATAAATGTCTTCTTTGATAAGGTCATTATTTACTAATCCCTATTGTCTTTTCCAACCCGGATTGGAACCTGAATACTTCATACCGCACAAACTACCGAGCGTCCAGGTAACAGGGTCAAACGATATTTTCGTATGGAAAGGTGATCCCGTGACAACATATCGCTTATTTCACCGAGTGTTTTAAAAGCGTATGACTTTTTCTTAATGTCATGAATGAGATCAGTGAATGGTTGATTCCAGATGCCCCCCTCAACCTCTGCGTGTACGGGCAGGACATGGAGGCCGCCGTCCGCCAGTTGGGAAAGGATCTTCTCCCCTGCCGTTTTCACGCCCAGTTCCTCAAAGCAGGGCAGATCGGAGGGAATTTCCGGGATCATAATCCCCTCATGGAGAAAGGGTTTCCCGGCCCGGGTGCAGCTAAGATAGTCAAAGCCGTAATCGCCGGTGACCTTCAGAACCCGATCATCTATCAACCAGGCCGGGGCGCCGAATGAAGACGCTTTCTGACCCGTCAAGTTCCGAAAGGACGTCATCCCCTTATCAAACCAGTCTCTTATCCACTGCTCAGATCGCCGGGAAAGGCTGTCCTGCCAGCGCCGGTGATCCCAGGCATGAAACTGGACTTCGTGACCTTCCGCCATGATGCGGCGGACCAGCTCCGGGAAAGCCAGGGCGATCAGCGGTGACGGCAGCAGGGTCCCGTAGAGGGCCGTTTTAAAGCCATACAAACCGGGGGCGTTGCTGCGAAGCATTTTCTTTAGAAATCGTGGATTTTTGAGGAGTTGCAGGATCGCCAGACCGGAGGCGTCCGGACCCATGCTCAGATAAAAGGTCCCCTTGATCGCGAGTTCCGAGAGGCTGTCCAGGAGGCGGGGAACCCCCTTTTTCATCCCCTCGCAGGTGTCAACGTCGATCTTCAGTCCCAGGGTTCGCTTCATTTTCTTCCAGGAAAGAGTATATGGTTCTGGTCAGGGAATCTTCCAGGTCTATCACCGGTTCCCAGTCGAGGAGCTTCCTGGCCTTGGCGATGCTCGGCTTACGGGTGTAAATGTCCTGATAACCCTTTCCGTAGAATTCCACCGCCGGTACCTCGACGATTTCAGAATACCCGTCGTCCTGACGATGGCGGGGATGGGCCATGAATATTTTTTTCATCAGCTGGGCCAATTCCTTGACGGAGCAGTCGTTCTCCGGATTGCCGATATTGATGATTTCGCTTTTACAGAGATCATCTTTGTTCTCAAGTATCTTCATGAGGGCGACAATCCCGTCGTCCACATAGGTAAAGCAGCGCTTCTGGTGCCCTCCGTCCACCAAAGTGATGGGACGCTTCATGAGGAGCTCGGCAATAAACTGGGTAACCACCCGGGAGCTACCCTCTTTGGCCGTATAAAGGGAATCGAGGCGGGGCCCGACCCAGTTGAAGGGGCGAAACAGGGTGAACTCCAGATGTCCCCGGGTGCCATAGGCGTATATTACGCGGTCCAGAAGCTGCTTGCAGCAGGAATATATCCACCGCTCCTTCTGGATGGGACCGACGACCAGAAAACTTTCATCTTCACTGAATTCGGGATCGGGACAGGCGCCATAAACCTCTGATGTGGAAGGGAATACCACCCGTTTTCGGTATTTAACGCACTGCTTGATGATATTGAGATTCATTTCAAAGTCGAGGTTGTAAACCCCGATGGGATCTTCCACGTAGAGCTTCGGCGTGGCGATGGCCACCAGGGGCATGACGATATCGCACTTCTTGACGTGATATTCTATCCATTCCTTGTTGATGGCGATATCGCCCTCCAGAAAATGGAAGCGCGGGTTGGACAGGGCGCGATCGAGGCGATCATCGCCGAGGTCCATACCATAAACGGTCCAGTCCGTTGTTTCCAGTATACGGTTGGTCAGATGATGCCCGATAAAGCCGTTGACGCCAAGAATCAATACTTTCATAATTTATCGCACTCTCTTTTCTTCCGCCCCCTCAGGGGCCGGTTCATAACTCCCTCCTGTTGCGGAAGAGGGGATTTACGTACTTTTTTGTTGTTTGTCAAACCCTAATAAACATTTTTTCCCCATGGGGTATCAGCTAAGAATGGCCGTATTCTTATCCTGCCGGAAATATTGCCATATCGCGCTGTTTTTGATTCTATGGCCGTTGATTTCAATATCCAACAGACGGATCCTTCCTTCGCCGGTCACAACATAAACCCTTTCCTCATTGTTATCAACTCCCACGCTTCCCGCTTCTCCGGATCCCGATGCTTCCTCAGGCACACCCCACCAGATAAGCACCTTCGTTCCGTCCGGCATAAAGGAGAAGGCCCCGGGATAGGGGTCGGTGACGGCCCGGATGAGGTTATATATCCTCATCGCCGTCCAGGACCAGTTGATGCGGCCATCTTCCGGTTTCCTGCCCCCGAAATAAGAGGCCTTGCCGGCATCCTGAGCTATGCGGGGCGCCCTGCCGGTCCGGATCAGGGGCAGTACTTCATCCAACAGCACCGATGATGCCCGGCACAGCTTGTCATACAATCTAACCGCCGTATCTTCGACGGCAATATCCACTACTTTCTGACCGACCATATCTCCGGCGTCGGGTTTGGCAACCATATTATGCAGGGTTACGCCGGTCTGCTTTTCCCCGTTCACTAAAACCCAATTGACGGGCACACGGCCCCGGTAGGCGGGGAGGAGGGAACCGTGAAGGTTATAGGCCCCGGCCACGGGTATCGCGAGTATTTCCTGGCAGATCATTTTTCGGTAGTAAAAGGAAAAGATCGTTTCCGGGGCCAAGGCGGCGATATGGCCGATCCACTCCGGTTTGTTGATATCCGCAGGACATAAAACGGGAATATCTCTGCTCTTTCCCCAGTCGGCAACGGAGGCGAACCAGCATTTCTCAGCCGGATCATCCTCATGGGAGAATATCGTCTCGACTTTAAATCCATTGCGCAGGAGGGCATCCAGGCCGGCGACACCCATGTTGTGATAAGCAAAGACGACAGATTTCACGAACCACTCCGGTCACTTGCTTCATGAATATTGGCAACGACATATTCCGGCCGTTTACGGACCTCCCGGTAGATCCGTCCAATATATTCCCCGATAACTCCCAAGGCAAAAAACTGCAATCCCACAAAGACGAAGAGAATGGCAAAGAGGGTGAATACGCCCTGGGCCGCCCAGAGGGCCCCGTAAACAAGGCGGGCCACAGCAAGAAAAACGCCGCAACAGACTCCCAGAACGGACATGAAGATGCCGCCGTACATGAGCATTTTCATGGGAAAATCGGAGAAGGAGGCCACGAGGTCAAACTGGAGGTTAATGAGTTTTGTTAAGGGATAATTGGACTTGCCGCCATGACGCTCCTCGTGGGATACTTCGATCTCTGTGACCCGTTTGGCGAAAACCGTCGCCAGGGCCGGGATAAAGGTGGCATGCTCACGACACTCGATCATGAGCTCCACAACATTACGCCGGTAGGCTCGCAGCATACAGCCCCAGTCCGTCATGTGCACGCCGGTGATGCGGCGCGCCACGATATTGATCAGGCGGGAGGCCCCCAGGCGGAATGCGGAATCCTGGCGCTGCTTGCGGATGGTTCCGACAACATCATACCCCCCAGCTTCCATTTCCCTGATGAGCCGGGAGATCTCTTCCGGCGGGTTCTGAAGATCCGCGTCGAGGGTAACGACTATTTCACCCCGGACAATGGCAAAGCCGGACATGATGGCGGCATGCTGGCCGTAGTTGCGCGTCAGCTCCACAACCCGGATATCCGGTTCCCGGGCAAATCCCTTAAGGATCTCCAGGGATCCATCCCGGCTGCCGTCGTCAATCAGGATGATCTCGTAAGGCTTTCCCATAGACTCCATAACGGGCCGGAGGCGGCCGATCAGGGCCTCCAGATTCTTCTCCTCATTATAGACGGGAATAACGACAGATATCAACGGGGGTGTTTTATTCATGCCTTTTTTTCAATTACCCTTCTCAACTAAACGGATGTCATATTGAGTCACATTTCCCCCCATTAGGCAAGCCCTTTATCCCTTATCCAGGATCTCTTTGATCACATTACAGACATAGACGACGTCAGCATCGGCCATACCGGGATACAGGGGCAGGGAAAGAATCCGATCGGCAGCCCGTTCCGTCTCCGGGAGGATCGCCGCGAGATCTCCACACTGTTCCCGGACGTACCGCAGGCGATGGGTCGCCGGGAAATGGAGACCGTAACCGATGTTATGATCTGAAAGCAGCTCCATGAATCGTCCCCGGCTCATTGCCGTCACCTTTACCACGAAGAGATGCCAGGAATGGATGTGAGGATAATCAGGGCTAAGGGGCAACTCGATGCCGGCGACATCTTTCAGCCCGGCCAGGTATTGACCGGCCAGTTCCGCCCGGCGCTTATTCAGATGCTGCCACTTGGACATCTGGGCCACGCCGACGGCCGCTAAAATATCCGGCATATTGTACTTGAACCCCGGTTGCTGGATGTCGTAATCCGGGTTTCCCCCCTTGCCGTAGCGCTTCCAGGCATCCCGCTCAATGCCGTGAAACCGGAGGAGGCGGAGTTGTTTCTCCAGTTCCGCATCATATAGGGTAATCATTCCTCCTTCGCCGCTGGTAATATTCTTGATGGGATGAAAGGAAAAGACCGCCGGGTATCCAAATCCACCGGCATGGATGCCCCGGTAGTAGGTGCCGATGGCGTGGGCTGCATCTTCAATTACCGGGAGCCCGCGCCGCCGCGCCATCTCCAGAATGGGATCCATGTCGGCGGGGGCTCCGGCGAAATGGACCGGTATGACGGCCTTCGTCCGGTCCGTAATCAGCGGTTCCAGGAGGGCCGGATTCATATTCAGGGTTCCATAGTCAATATCCACGAATACGGGGCGGGCGCCGCTAAGGACGATCATGTTGACAGTTGAGGCGAAGGTCAGGGACGGGGTAAGGACCTCGTCCCCGGGGCCGATCCCCATGGCCGTCAGGAGCAGATGCATCGCCGCCGTCCCCGAGGTAAAGGATACGGCATGACTTGCCGCGGTAAGATCGCATAACGCTTTCTCAAAGGTCTGGCAGACGGGGCCGGTGGTGATCCAGCCCGACAGGAGGCAGCGGGTAACGGCGTCGATTTCTTCCTGACCGATGGAAGGTTTGCTTAAAGGTAAAAAATCTTCGCGAATCTTCATCAGGCAGCGCTCTGAGAAACTGCTTGTTTCATAAGTTTTCCATAATCTTTCGGGTGCTGAATATCACGACAAAGTACTTTTGAAAAGGGTTTCTCAGGGAATATAGAGTGAAAATCGACCTCCCCCGAGACTGCCGCCATTTTCCGTTAAAAAATATCCTTTCTTTTCCCCCTTCTTATGGGATTTGGCAACGAGGCAGGAAAAATACAGGCCAAGTCCCGTACTGCCGGTATCAAAAGAGACAGGATTCTCATTTTGAAGGATGCTGTTCGCCTGACGCAGCATCTGTGGCGGGTACCCCGGGCCGTTGTCCTCGATGCGGATGACGAGGAATGTCTCTTCCTTGAAGGCGCTGATACTCACCTTGTCCCGGGTGTAGCGGTAAGTATTGTTCATGATGTTGTCGATTACACCCAGAACGAGGTTATAGTCAAAAACCCAGAAGAGATCGCCGGGACAATTCAAATCGATCTCGATATTTCTGGAATTCAGGAGGGGGGCGTTCTGGATGATGGCTTCTTCGAGACAATCACTGACGCAATGGAGATCCAAATTGATCAGCAAGCGGTTCTTCTTGGCCTTGTAAAGCGTCAGCAGGCGGATCAGGATGTTGTTCAGCCGTTTAATTTCATATTGCAGCATGTAGAATTCTTGCTGGACGTCACACCGTTTCTCCTGACAGCGACCAATCATTCCCTCCAGGGTATTATAGAGCATTCCCAGAGAATTCTTAGTGTCGTGCATGGTTGAGGCCAACACATCGGAGAATGTCAATTCATCTCGTGATTCCATTCTTTATCCCAGCATCAGCATTTTATACATGGATCTGAGCCTCGGCAGATCTTTATAATCCTTGTCAAGCCTCTTAACCCGATCGAGATAGACCCGGACCTTGATCAGATATGCCGTATCCGGCCTGTTTTTCTGCATATACAGGATGTGCGCGTAAGCGGCATTGGCATTGATGATCTTGTTGTCCGGAAGAATTTCGGCCGTCTTGTGAAAGTATTCAATCGCCTTCACCAGATCGCCCTCCCTGACCAACCGGACGCCCTCGTTATTCATCGTTATGACCTCATCCACAGCCGTATCGACCAGCTTCTGCCCTTCATCCTCCATCCGGAGATCCCGGAAGGCCTGTTTCACCTGATCCAGGAGCTCTGTGTCTTCATGATTGTTTTGAATCAGCCGCCGGATAATATCTCTGCCCGTCTCTGCATCGCCCTGCATAATCAGTGCTTTCGCAAGGTCAACGTCATATTTGGCAGGCCCTTTCCTGGGATGATTTCTGGAAATGTCAACGGCCCTGCCTATCGCCTCTTTGGCCTTATCGTGCCGGCCGATTCGGGTATAAACCATGCTCTCCGACATGGCAATCTGTATCGCCGCCTCCCGGTTATCATGGAATTCCCGGTTCCCATACTTCAGGACCGCAATCCCTTCTTCCCTCGCACCCTTATCGATCAGTACATTGGCGAGCATAGAAATATTTTCCGGACTTTTAAAACAGGAATGCTTCCCCTGACTGACCGCCGCTTTCAAAGCCTTTTCCGCTACGGCCAGATCCTTGTTGTCATATGACAGCTGGCCGAGCTCTCTCTGACGCCTTATTTCCTTCGGTGAGATAGCCACGGCATCCATCAGAACTTGCTGGGCCTCCAGAGGTTTACCCATTTTTTTCAGCACCATCGCCAGGAAATCATAGGCAGCCATTACCTTGTCGTTCACAGCGATCAATTTCTCCAACACATCCGTGGACTCTTCATATCTCTCCCTGGCAAACTTTACCCGCGCCAATCCCATCATCGCCCAGGGCAATTTCCCCATGGTAATGATAAAGGAGTAAAAACGCTCCGTCTCTTCATGATTCCCCATCTTGAAGAGGATTTCCCCTTTCAACCGGTAAAAATCGGCGAGGTTGCGCGGCTTCTTCAATATATCGGCTTCACAATTTGCCAGGGCGCGCTCATAATCACCGTCGGCAATGGCCTTTTCGACGCCCCGGAGAAGCTCCTTCTTTTCGATGAGATTTTTTATTTTTTTCTCCAGGATCTCCCGGGTAAAGGGTTTTATGAGATAATCATCAGGCTGATATTCCATGGCCCCCATGAACTTATCCATACTATTGTCTGCCGTTATCATCATGAAAATCGAGGAATGACTGATGAAGTTTCGGTATTTGACCTCCTCGAGAACCTGCTGCCCGTCTTTCCCCGGACCCAGATTATAGTCGCACATCACGAGATCATAGCTTTTACTCGCCATTTTATTGACCGCCTCTTCACCGCTGATGGCTTCGTCGATTGCCTTGACGCCGAAGAAGGTCAACATGTTCTTCATGGCAACGCGGAAATTATCAAAATCATCAATCACGAGAATTTTCTTCCCGCGCAGGCTCAGGGACTGTTTTGATTTTGGTTTTGTAAATCCTTTAACAATCATAATATACCGGATGGAAAGACAAGTGTTAACATACGAGACTTAGAGCTATCGGATATCCATTGAGATGTCAAATGGAATGTCGGGCCATCAGCAATCAAAAGGGCAGCTACCGCGGGCAGGACGGCGATTTGTCTTGACAGCGCTATTGCCGGTCCCATATGTATTAAAGAAAATCCAACGTAAATAGCAGGGGATATGGGACTCATATGGATCAATGAGGTTTCGGTCAGCTTCGGCGGTCCGCGGCTTCTGGATGGCGCTACACTCCAGATCGAGGCGGGGGAAAGAATCGGCCTTTTGGGCAGGAACGGTGCGGGCAAGTCTACCCTTATGAAACTGCTCATGGGTGATATCACCCCGGATACCGGCAGCATCAACCGCAACGGAGAGGTCAGAATCGCCATGTTGCCCCAGGACGTTCCTGACGAGCTGCCGGGAACGGTCTATGATATTGTGGCCTCCGGCGGCAGGGAGCACCTGGAACTGCTCCGGGAATACCACGATCTCACCATGCTGATGGGCCGGAACGGCGATGACAGCCAACTGAAGAAGCTCGAGCTGGTTTCGCACCGGCTGGAGACCTCCGGCGCCTGGCTTTATCATCAGCAGGTGGAAAAGGTAATTGCCAGGATAGACATAGCGGCGAATGCCGAGTTCCGGCTGCTGTCGGCAGGAATGAAACGCCGGGTTTTTCTTGCCAGAGCCCTGGTGAACGACCCGGACCTCCTGCTCCTGGACGAGCCGACAAACCATCTGGATCTAAGCACTATTCTCTGGATCGAAGATTTCCTCCTGAAGTTCGAAAAGACCCTTATGTTCGTAACCCATGACCGGGCATTTCTCCAGCGACTGGCGACGCGCATCGTGGAAATCGACCGCGGCGGCCTGATTGCGTTTCCCTGCGATTACGCTACGTACCTCTTGCGCCGCCAGGCCCTGCTGGAGGCGCAAGAGAAGGAGTGGGAGAATTTTGACAAGAAGCTGGTCCGGGAAGAGGCCTGGATTCGTCAAGGAATCAAGGCCCGTCGCACCCGGAACGAGGGCCGGGTCCGGGCGCTGGTGCAAATGCGTCGGGAGCGGGCGCGCCGGCAGGAGCAGGCGGGCAATATCCGGCTGACGATCAGGGAGGCGGAGCGAAGCGGAAAACTTGTTGTGGAGGCGGAAAAGATCAGCTTCGCCTTTGACAATGAGACAATCGTGGAAGGTTTCTCCACCGTGATCATCCGCGGCGACAAGGTGGGCATTATCGGTCCCAACGGCATCGGCAAGACAACGCTCCTCAAGATCCTCCTCGGCGACCTTGAACCGCAGCAGGGCAGGGTCCGCCTGGGGACCGGCGTCCAGATCGCTTACTTTGATCAACTCCGCGCCCAGTTGGACGAAAACAAGAGCTTGAAGGATAATATCGCCGACGGCAACGATATGGTTATTGTCGGGGGCGTTGCGAGACATATCGTCGGCTACCTCCAGGATTTCCTTTTTCCTCCGGCGCAGATCCTGTCGCCCGTCAGCTCCCTCTCGGGGGGTGAACGCAACCGCCTCCTGCTGGCGAAGCTTTTCATGCTTCCCTCTAATATCCTGGTCCTTGATGAGCCAACCAACGACCTCGACGCCGAAACCCTTGAACTCCTCGAAGACCGTCTCCTTGACTACAGCGGCACAATCCTCATGGTCAGCCACGACCGGGCGTTTCTCAATAATGTGGTGACCTCGACGATTGTCTTCGAAGGTAAAGGACGACTTCAGGAATACGTGGGCGGTTACGACGACTGGCTCCGGCAGCGGCAGACGCCGGAGCGGGTGACTCGGCCGACAGGGGTGGGGGATGGAGAAAGCGTCTCACACCCGTACGCTCCCTCCCGGGTATCAGGACAGAACCCACGGAGCGAAAAGAAGGACAAACCTCCGCAAGAAAGACAAAAATTGTCCTTTAAAGAAACACGGGAGTTGGAGGCGTTGCCGCAGACGATCGAAGCCCTGGAGGAGGAGAAGCAGCGCCTGATTACGACCCTGAATTCTCCCGCATTCTATGTCAATGCCAACAGAGACGCCGTTGAAATAAACAAGTCTTCTGACCGCCTGGAGGCCTTGGAAGAGGAACTTGACGAGGCCTACGCCCGCTGGGAGGAACTGGAGAATCTGGCGGCAAAATTCAACAGTAAGACGGCACATAATATCCATTGACAAGCCAAAACAGCCACCCTATACTCCGCGTCAGGAAACTGAGGCAATTCGCTTCATAAGGGCTAATATTTGCAAGGGGAGCGGGAATTCTTATCGTCCCGCGCCTATAACCTACAAGGGGAGGCTATCCTTTAATGACACTTAGAAAAGGACTTTTAACAACCGTCATATTTCTGTTCCTGTTTTCATCCCTCACCGGCTGCAGCCTTATGCGTTACATCGACGGCAGTACCCAGGAAGAGATTGAGCAAAAGGGAAACCCCATAATTTGGAAAAAGACGGCAGATCTGGAAGCTCAGAACCAGCTCCGACAGGCGGCAGATGCGGATTTGAGCAACCGGATAAACAGCCTTCAGAGTTCCCTCTCCAAGGTGGAGACCTCCCTGAAGAAGGTGGAAGTCGATGTCGGGCAGATAACCGCCGGATTGCCGCTGGCAGAGACAGCCGGCGCCACCCCGTCCTCATCCGCCCCCAAAGGCATCCTTGCCTCGCTGCGGGACGATACGGCGCAGGTGAACGAGCGGGTGAAAAGGCTCGAAGAGAATGGTGCGGCGCTCCGGGAGGACGTCGAAACGATCAAGACCTCGGTCTTGCCGATCAAGGTCCTTAGTGGGACGGGGAAACGGGCCTCGGCCAGCAAAATGGCCCTGCGGCTGTCGAAACTGGGATACCGGGTTGACAAAATCGATCGTGCCGCGCGCAAGAACTTCAAGCAAAACGTTGTCTTCTTCCAGACGTCCTATCGGGAAGCAGCGACAAAGCTGGCGGCCCGCATCGGCGGCGGAACGGTTGCCAGACCGATGACATGGCGTTCAAAATACGGGATTATCGTCGTTTCGGCCATGAAATAGCGGCTGGCTTCCATGTTGAAAGCGGCTTCCGGACCTGCGGATGGACGGGGTTTTTTATAACGCAGGCGAATCGTGATTTCCCTGATATACATATCGGAAGGCGGCTCAAAGAAGCCGCCGAACATGCGGGAGAAATTCCTTGTAATGCTTTCGGGGTACGAAAAATCAACCTGATCCAGCCCCAAGGCCCTTTTGTGGAGATCAAAGCTCTTTTCTTCCTTCAGTACTTCCCAGAATGTTCTTCCCCCGGAGGTCAGTGCCGAGACGGTCAATCCGGTAACAAAGGAGATGCTCGGCAGGGCGGAAAGAATGACCCTGCTGCTTAAGTGTGCCGCATTGGTCTGATCTCGATCCGCTTTTTTTGCTGATGTCTTTTCGCGAGATTCTTCCAGCGTCAGCTCTATTTCAATTTCCTGCTGATCATTTTTTATATACTTGCGGTAATCGGCGGCAATTTCCTGCAGGATAGGCAGCGCTTTCTGTATGGCGTCTACGAGGGACCCTACATAATAGCCGCGGGGCAGGGCGAATTCTCCCTGGTCACGCTGCGTTTTGGCCGCCTGGAAGAAATTGGGATGATTACCCTCCAGGCGAACCTTGATGTGATAATAAACGGCATGATGCAAAACAACAAAACCATCATTATAGGTCTCAAAATCAGCCAGCAATTCGATCCCCCGGCAGTGCCTGAAGTTCGTTTCCAGGTTGCAAAGCGGAACCCCCGGCTGGACCGGCAGATATAGCTGCGGGAAGGCGTTGCGGAAAAGCTTCAATAATTCCCTGATATTAAAGTCTTTTAAATCGGGATTGCGAGTAATTTCCTTTTCCAGAAAACCGTCCAGCGTGCCCTGCCCATCGAGGAGAAACCGGAGATGATAAGACCCCGGCTTCGCCAAACCGGTTTGCTGATAAACCCTGGCCGCCTGTCCCCCGGTTTTCGCCGCACATCCCGGGATGAAACACAATAGCAAACCGGCCCACAGAAGCAAAATTGCCCTTTTGTTGCCCCGAATCCTCCCCTTGATGGCCGCCAAGATGATCATTTTTCAATATTGCGGAAGGGCGAGGAGATAGAACTTACCATTGTCCCAGACGATGCGGGCCTCGGGAAATGACCGGCGCAGGGTCTCCACGTGGCCTTTCCCCTCCGTAACGGCAAACGCACGCTCTCCCCCTCCCGGCGCTGCCGGTGATTTTCCCTTTGACACCGTTCTTACCGACATTATCGCAGTCTCCGGCAACGTCTTTTTATCCGCAGCCGTCGCCTTCATTCCTGCCATTTTCACGGCCCGGATAAATTCCTCCTCCGTGGGAAAACGCCGCTCCCGCTCCTTAGGGTCAATCCGATCGGCTCCGAATTTGAGCTCCCCCAAATCTTCCACGATGGGCGTGTTCCGCCCCGTATAGAAATCAATCCCGTACATGGTGCTACGGTACTGATAAACTACGGCGTCTGCCGGGACATGCGCCCTGATCGCCCGGACCACATCCAGGGCCGATTTCCCCGGTGTCAGGTAGTGGGACAGGGGAAAGAGGAGGCAGACAAGATAAAGAGCAAAAAGTATATAAACCGAGGCAAACCAGCCGGCCTTTATCCTTTTACGCAATATTTCCGGGATAAAGAGGATCGTCGCCGCCACGATCGCAGGAATGCCGAGCCATAGCCAACACCCGCCAGGAGGGCCGATCTTCCGGTATTCCGGGATAAACATGGGGACAAGCATCAGTCCTCCCAGGGCGAGGGACTGCACAATCGCAGGTATCAGGGTCCAGGCCGCAGTTTTATCACTCTCTCCGTTGGCGTCATCACCGCCTTGATCTTCATAACTTGCAAAAATGCGTCCCAGAAGGACGGCAAGGGGTAAAATGACCGGGACAATATAGGAGGCCAGTTTTGAAGATGAAAGAGAAAAGAAGATAAATATAAAACCGGTCCAGAAGGCATAAAGGCGTATTTCTCTTCCGTTAAACAGTTTAAACTTCCCCCGGCGCACCCCTGCAAGCGCCTGGGAAAGATAGGCCCACCAGGGGGTAATCCCCAAGAATACGACGGGCAGGTAGTACCAGAAGGGCTCGACGCGCTCATGGATCTTCGTAGTGTAGCGAAGGAAATGCTCGTGAATGAAAAAAAACCAGAAGAAATCTTGATTAGCCTTTTGTACCATAAAGAGCCAAGCCCCCACGGGGAGAGCGAATAATAAGATCCCCCCCGGAGACAGTATCCGCAGGATATCCCGCCAGCGCCGGGAATAGAGGAGCCACAGGACGATAACCGCCGGGGGAAAGACGACGCCGATAACACCTTTCGTCAGAAAGGCCAGGGCTGATGATCCGTAGAACCCGTAGAGCCATTTTTTGTCGCCCCTCCCGGGGGACTGGAAGAAGCGGAAGCCGCACCACATGGCCAGGCACAGAAACAGCGTCAAGGGCATATCGAGGATATTGATTCTGCCCAGGGCAAAAATCAGGAGGCTAACGGACAGGACAGCGGCGCCGTAGAGTCCGGCCTTACGGTCATAAAAAAAGCACCCCATATGATAAACGAGAAGGATACATCCCCATGCGCAGAGACCGGCGAAAAGACGGGCGGCAAAGGTATTCTCCCCAAAGGCCTTAAAAAACAAGGCCGTGGCCCAGTAGGCCAGGGGCGGTTTCTCGAGATAGGCCACCCCCTTGAGGTGGGGAGTTATGTAATCACCCGCCTGATTCATGTACTGGGGAATCAGGGCATAGCGCGCTTCGTCCGGTTCCATCAGGGGCATAACGGGGAGAACCGCCACATACAGGACCAGAGGAACCAGGAACAGCACCAAAAAAGGGCTCACCAGCGGGGCAATCCATTTCCTGAGCAGCAGGACCGCCGGGGAATTGGTATGGGGATTTATTGGAGTAGAAACGTCGTCAGTACTGTTCGACATGGATATCGCCAATGTTTTTCGTTATTTAAACCATTCGACCCGATTATTATTATCCCTGCTTTTCCGCTTCCTGAAGACACGCATAAACTTTTCCGTAAACGTCCTCGACGGAGATGGACTGCATACAGAGGTTATTCAGACAGGGAGAGAAACGATGGTTAAAGACGTTGACGCAGGGACTACAGGCCAGTTGGGGGTGAATCACCTGGAAGCGCCCACCGATGGCCCCGAAGAGGGCCGGCGTCTCGGGGCCGTACATGACGATGCTGTTGATGGAGGTCAGGGATGCGAAATGGCCGGGGCCGCTGTCGTTGGTCACGAGAATGTCGGACAGAGAGTAGAGGACAAGGAGTTCCCGGAGTGTCGTCTTGCCGGCAAAAGAGGCGACCCTTGCCGAACCGATCTGACGGCTGACTTCCTCGGCGGAGCCCCGCTCCGACGGCGCCCCCGTAATTGCCACCCATGCCTCGGGATGCTGGGCCAGGATCATCCTTCCCAGGGCGACAAAGCGCTCGGTCGGCCACTTGCGCAGCGGGAGCATATCGCTGGCATTAGGATTCAAAAGGATAATGGGGCCGGTTTCCCGTTCCTTAAATTCATCTTTCAGCAATTCCCGGACCCGTTTTACCTCTCGCTCCTGAGGGGAAAATACAGGTATTTTTTCATTAAAGGCACTGATATCGAGCTTCAGCAAAGGAAGATCATGGGGATTGACCGTAAGTGCCTCCACAAGGAGATGATAGAATTTGGCAGTGTGGAGATAAGGGTTGTACTGGACACGGTGGGTCAGTAGATCGCCCCGGTAAGGGGCCTCGCTTGTAAAGCGGTGGAGGCCTACCCGGCGGCGCGCCCCCGTAAGAAAGGAAAGGATCGCCGAGGCACGGGCAAAAAACTCCATATCCACCGTGGCGTCGATCCGCAAGTGCCAGACCTGCTCCAGCATGTGCCAGACATCCCAGAGGAAAACCCCGAAGGTTTGATGGCGGATGGGAAAGACATTCTCCGGGGGAACAAGCTCCAGAATATCGAGAATTGGGCGGTTTTCTTCAAATACGCAGAAATAGACATTATCCCGTCCCACCATCTGCACGGCCCGCTCCAGGGCGCTATAAGCCAGGACCGTCGCCCCCTGCTCGATGAGCTTGAAAAAGAGAATCTTTTTGACCGGTTCCGGATCATCGGAATCACTATTCACGGCATCCTGTATCCGCCGCGCCCCCGTCAGGACAAAACAGGCCAGCCGCCCCATCCAGATGTCAATCAGCCTGATGGTTTCGGGCTTCAATTTCCTTCACCTGGCTGGTCAATGGATCTGCTCATACTATGTAATTCCTTTCTCCTCATAAATTTCCGGCAACGGAAAAATATCATAACAGAGCCGCAAAGTATTCACGCACTAATCAGAAATCACCGATCGTGTCAAACAGGGAATAATTCATGACAAAGTTTTACATTTCAGCCGCTGGTTTCGAGTACGGAGTTTTTCTATATCCTGGCATCAAGGTCATCAGGGCCGCCCTGTTGTTGAGAGCTGTGGCGGCAATGCCGAGCTCTTTCAGGTCATTATTTAGCCCGCCTCCAGTCCTCCCTGATGAATTCCAGAAGCTGCTTTGCAAAATCGGAAACCAGAACAATACCCTCAAAATCGGGCGGGCAGCGGAGCTTCTGCATGAGCAGGCCGTCGCCGTCGAACCAACGCGGCAGGGGGCCACCGAAAAAGTAGCCCCGTTCCCGAAGGATTTCCACTGCCGCCCCGACCCAGGACTCTGTCAGATTCAGACAGACCTGAATGACGACGGCATCTTTCGCCAGCGCCTCGCCCTCCAGGGCGGAAAGACGGCACTCGAAATCGCCTCCTATTTCAGGAACGGCAATCCGGGCCACGCGGGCAAAATCAAAAACCGCCAGATCGGCTTTGGTTGGCTTGGCGCCAGGTATTTGCCCCTCGGAGACGGCCATGTCGCGAGCATCATCGAGACGGTCGTAAATCCACTGGAGTTCCCGTTCATAGGCCGACGGCAGGAAAATCCGTTGTGGCTTCGATTTGTAGCAGCGGAAGGCGTTCAGGGTCGCCACCCGGCCGGCGGCGCTTTTTTCCTGGGTATAGGCCTCGGCAGGCATCAGGGCCACCTCGATGGCCGTCTCCACAAAATTGAGGCGTGCGCTGGCTTTTTGCAGGTGTGGGTGGTTACAGACCGCTTCGCCGAAGAGCGTCTCAATATGGGGGTATCCGGCGACAAATTTGTTACACAAAAATTCCCCCAGGCGGTTGTTGACCCCCCAGTTGCGGTATTCCTTCCTGACCAACCCAACGCCCCATTCGTACAGGGAATTGCAGGGCGCCGATAGATAGAGGTGGGTCACGCCGATTACCTCCCCGGACCCGGTGCGGGCGCAAATGGAATAGTACCGCCCTTCCCGGTTGGCGGCAATTATAGCCGCCGGATCGTAGAACAGCCGGATCGGATAATGCTCGCCATAGACGGCGCGGAAGAGATCGACGACCTCGTCGGCATCCTCGGGGCGAAAACTGCCTACGGTAAAGGGTTCCTGCTCCTGAGGCATCGGTTTGTTGTCATCGCTTTTCACGGCTAATCCCCCCTTGTTTTAATGATCCCTACTTCTGCATCTGGAAATGGGCTGCCAACTTACCATATTCATCAATTTAAAGGAAATCATACGCCATCCCCCTCCCGACCTCCCCTTTGCAAGGAGGGTATAAATTGCGGGATAATCATTGCCAAGGCAAAAGACAGCGCCACAAAACCGGCGGCAATGTAAAACAGGAAGTCAAATCCGGCCCCAAGTGCGATGAGCATCCCGCCGAGGTAGGGCACGAGAAAATAGGCCACATCCATGGTGAAGAGGGTCAGGTTGGTGTTGAGCCCCCGCAGAGGCGGTGGTGACGCCGAGAAAAGCAGGGCATTCAAAAGGGGCAGGATCACGCCTATACATAATCCGTAGAAAGCCGCCAGCAGGTAATACACCACCGTGTAAGCGACAAGGGGAAGCATGATCAGGGACGGCACCAACAGCGCCAAGGCCTTCTGCAGGGTGGACAACTTGTTCATCCTGTCAAAGAGGGCAGCCCCCAGGGCGCGTACCGAGATTAACGCTGCCATGGAAATGGCGAAAAAAAGACCGACATCACCGGTACGGATCTGCAGTGAGAGATCCTTCATGAAGTAAAATACCGTCGCATGGGCAAGATAGATCAAAAAGATGGTCGTAAGTAAAATAACGACGGATCGCAGTCGCAGATTATCCCGGATCTCGGAAATATTCGGTCGGTGCAGCAGGACGTCATCCATACTGCGAAGGGCATCGCTGAGTCGCCCCCGTATGGCGATCAGGAGGAAAATCGCGACCACGGAAAAGATCGAAACGGCCGCATAGATATCGGCCTCATTGCGGACATAAGGAAGCAAGGCCTCGCATAGAGGCGGGATAATGGCGAAGGGGATCATGGTCGCGATGCTGATGGTGCTGAACCCCTGGCCGCTCTTGTCTCCGGGGATAAAGTACACAACGAGGGCGATGATGGCCGAGGTGAGAAGAACAAAGACCGCGCCATGAAAAATGCGCAGGACAATCATCGCCGGGACTGTCGCCACAAATGGGTAGGTGCAGGAGGCCACAATCAGCAGGATCAACGAAACCAGGGTGACGGAAAAAGCGTTACGCCCGTGCAGCAAGGGAAGAACGAGTAAACGCAGGATAAAGGCCGACATCGGCTCCAGTCCGACGAGAAAACCCCGCCACTCGATGGGAATCCCAATGGCCCCCAGATAATGATAAAAGCTGTAAAACACACTGACGTTACCGAAGGCCACGGCAATAATCAGACATAGGGCGAGGAATTCAAAAGACCAAAGTTTACGGGGAGTAGTCAGGTCGGCCACGTTCAAAAGCCTTTCAGGCCAGGATTTTTTTTAAAGCGGCGACGAAGGCTTCCATCGCATCCATCTTCGCCAGGGTAACCCGGATATGATTCGGGTAGCGAAACCCCGTCATGGGACGGATCATGATTCCCTCGTGCATGAGTTTCCGGTAGGCAAGGGTGTCGCTCCCCGGCAGTTTCACGATCAGATAGTTTCCTTCGCCGGCGTTGACGGGCAGTCCCATGACACCCATTTCTGTGCACAAAAATTCTTTGCCCTCCCTGACCAGCTCACGGGTGCGCCGGATATGGCCTGTTTCGTCGCGGAGGCAGGCCAGGGCCGCCTCCTGGGCGATGGCGTTGACGGAATAGACGACACAGGTCCGGCGGATCATGTCGACAACACTCCGGTCACCTGCCAGGTAGCCGATGCGCAGCCCCGCGATGCCATACATCTTGGAGAAGGTACGGAAGACGACCAGATTCGGATAGTCGGCAAGGAGAGACATCCCGTCGGGATAGTCGTCCGCCTCCACGAATTCGCAGTAGGCCTCATCGACGACGACGATCTGCCTTCCCCCCACCGCATCGAGAAACTTCTTCAGGGTATCCCGGGACCAGTATGTACCCGTCGGATTGTTAGGGTTGCACAGAAAAATCACCTTCGTCGCTTCGTCGATGGCCTTAAGCATCGCCAGGTCATCGAATCTTTCCTCTCTGAGGGGGATCACCCGGGCCTCGATCCCGGAAAATACGGCCACCCATTCATAGACGGCAAAGGTCTTGTCCGCTGTGATGATATTGTCCCCCGGTTCGCAAAAAGCCTTGATGACAAAGGTGATCACTTCATTGGCGCCGTTGCCGACGAGGACCTGATCGGGATCGATGCCATGGCGGGAGGCGATTTCCTGGCGGAGATAGTAGGAATCCCCGCTGGGATAGAGGCCCCCCTGGATCGGCAGAAACCGCCGGATCGCCTCCTGGGCGCCTGCAGGGGGTCCCAGAGGATTTTCATTGTTGTTCAGACGGTACAGACGCTCACAGCGGTAGATCCTTTGGAGCTCCGAATCGGGTTTGCTGGGGATATAGGGCTCGAATTCCCGGACATACGCGGGAACAAGGAGATTAAGATTCGGTTCGATCATATTGAAACACCAACAGATCGGCCTGGCCGGCAAAGGGGGCGACAAATGCCGTCCGGAAATTATTGTCTAAGAGGATGGGGATGAGTGACGCCTGCCAGGAAACACCCAGATCGATGTAGAAGAAGATGTTGTTGATCTTTTCGTCTCTGAGAAATTGGATGTGCCTCCGGACGTTGGCATCGAGATCAACGCCCGGCCACAGGGGATTCAGGATCGCCAGCGATCGTTCCCGAAGCATATCGGTGGAAAATATCGAGGCCCCGGCCTTCGTCTCGCCCTGATCATGAATCTCCTGAATTTCCCGGGCCAGAAAGAGACGGTCATATTCCCGCTGCAGGTAATCTTTCAGAACCATATCCGTGAATATCCGGCAACCGGGATCTTCATTGAGGAGCCGGTAAAAGGCCGGTTTCTCGACGACCGTACCATCATGGGAATAACTTTTCGTAAAACCTAAATACTCAAATTGCGATTGCAGCGACACGGACATTCCCGTGAGGTTTAGCAGGGCGATTGCTTTGGAACGCGCCGTTTTGGCGATGCAGTCCTCCAGGAGCATACCCTCTATCTCACCTTCTCGTGCTTGTTCAAATACATGGGGTCCCAAAACCTCAACGATAGTGGGCTTCCAATAGTGAAAAAGGAGACCCCCGGCGCATTCGCCCCTGCTGTCCGTAACGGTAAGGACCTGGCAGTCACCGGCGGCGACCATATCAACCACCTGACCGGGATATTGGAAAAAGGACGGACGGAGCGGATCAGGAGGTCCCTGGGCCACGCGGGTCACATAGAGCTTAACCCCTTCCGGATCAGGCGTCCCTACGGTGAGGGCGCCCCTGATTTCGACCGGCGCCACGGCTGCCTCCGGAACGGTTGGATAGGCTTTGTCCTTTTCAATTAACAGGCAAATGCGGTTTTTTCTCTCTGCGATGATGTTCAGGCGGTCGATCGAACGGGAGGCCAGGGCGAGTCCCATCTGCGCCATGTTGTCTTCGTTTTCGCAGTTGACGGAAGAGGCGATGTTGAGGGACCCCATGTCGAGTTCCGATAAGGGAAAATGCAATTCGACCCGGACATAGGATATCCCGTTCATGCAACGGACATCGATAATTTCCCCCCGGCATCCTCTTTCGCTGAGATAGGAAAAGATCTCCTCCGTGGCCAGACCGAGCTTGAGCGACTCTTCCCGCCCCAATCCGAATACGCCGGCCGCCGTCTCTACGCATTGAATAACGATCGGCAGAAAGGGCATCCGGGCTGTCAATTGCATTGAAACTATTCGATCGTGATCATGATCTTGGTTCATTATAGATTCCACCATCACCCTAAGCCTCTCACTGAGGGACAGGGGGAAAAAGAGGCCCGAATTATTTAGCGGACAGGACGGAAGCGGTTACATCCCCATGTAGGCTTTACGGACTTCCTCGGAATCCAAAAGTTCGCGGGCGGTGCCGAACTGGATGATTTTCCCGGTCTGAATCACATAGCCCCGATGGGCGATTTCCAAGGCCTCCTGGACCATCTGTTCGACCAGAAGCACGGTCGTACCCGCATTGTTGATGGTAGTGATGGTTTCCATCATCTTGTCCACCATACTGGGCATCAAGCCGAGAGACATTTCATCCAGCATGAGGAGCTTCGGCCGCGACATGAGGCCGCGCGCTATGGCCAGCATCTGCTGTTCTCCGCCGCTCAGGGTTTCGGCAGTCTGTTTGGCCCGCGCCCTGAGGACGGGGAAGATCTCCAGGAGCTCCTCCAGGCGACGATGTATCTCGATTTGGGAATTCTCCGTGTAGGCGCCCAGGGCGAGGTTCTTCTCCACCGACAGCTTGGCGAAGATTCGCCGGCCTTCGGGAACGTAACTGATGCCTAGCTTTAGGGTCTGATGTGCGGCATGGTGGGAGATATCGGTCCCTTCAAAGAGGATCTGACCCTTGAGGGGATGGGCAAGGCCGCTGATGGTACGCATGATCGTCGTTTTCCCGGCTCCGTTCGCACCGACGATGGCCACCAGTTCCCCCGCCATGACCTCCAGGGAAATACCGAAGACAACCGGTATCCCATCATAACCGCTATATAGATCGGCTACTTTCAGGATCGGATCAGCCACGGTCTCCGCCCTCCTTCTGAGCCTTGAAGCGCTGTGCGTATTTGGCGCCGAGGTAAGCCTCAATTACGCATTCGTCCTTGACGATGCGTTCGGGAGCGTCCTCGGCGATCTTGACACCGCCGTCGAGGACCACTATCTTGTCGGCGATGGGCATAATCCCTTCCATGACATGCTCCACGATCATCAGGGTAATCCCGCTTTCCCGGAGGCGCATGATTACCTCGACAGATACTTTGACCTCGGTAGAGGTTAATCCCGCCATAACCTCGTCAAGCATAAGCAGTTTGGGACGCGTTGCCAGGGCGCGCGCCAGCTCCAGCCGCTTCTTCCCCCCGATGGAGAGCTCGCCGGCCGGTTTTTCCTGAAGGGTCTCCAGGCTGCATAATTGGATGCACTCCGCCGCCCGCTCGAAGGCCTCCCTATTGTCGGAAGTCTTGAGAAATGCGCCGACCAGGACATTGTCGAAAACAGTCATCTCCTTGAGGGGGCGGACCACCTGAAACGTGCGCACCGCCCCCAGACGGGCGATCTGATAGGGAGTGTGACCGGTTATGTCCGCACCGTCAAAGATGATAGCACCGCTCGTCGGTTTTAAAAAACCGGTTATACAGTTGAAAAGGGTCGTTTTCCCGGCGCCGTTGGGGCCGATGAGTCCCACAATTGATCCGGACTCCACGGTGAAGCTCACCCGGTCGTTGGCCACCAACTCTCCGAATTTCATTGTCACATCGCGCACATCAAGGAGAGTCATCGGCAGAATCTCCTTTCCCGGCATTCTTTCGCTTTATTAATCGCTTCCGGACCGCGTGAAAGATACCGATCATCCCCGCGGGCTGTTTGACCACCATGAGAATGATGAGCAGACCGAAAATGATCAAATCCACTCCTCCTCCCAAACCGCCCCAAAATGCCCGGGTATACTCTTGCAGGGGGATCAGTACAGCCGCGCCCAGGAGTGGACCGACGAGGGTCCCCGATCCGCCCAGGACGGTGATCAATACGAACTTCATCGACATGTCTAGGGACATGACCATGGGCGTGTCCACGCGGAGATTGTACTGTGCGAAAAATGCTCCGCATAGGGCAGTCAAAGCGGCAGAGAGGGCCATGGCGGCCAATTTTACGGCCGTGCTGTTGACGCCGAGGGATTCGGCGGTTTCCTGACCTTCCCGGACGGCGCGCATATAGTATCCGAAGCGATGGCCTTCGAGCCACCGAACCACGCCGAATACGAGCAGGAATAGAATAAGGACGCAGTAGTAGTAACCCGTTTTTGTATCATACCACATCAGGTTACTCAGGCCTTCCTTGACCAGCGGGTAATCCAGTCCCAGAGCGCCTCCAACCCAGTCCCAAACCATGAAACTGCGGTTAAATATTTCCACGATGGCGAAGGTGGCGATGGCGAAGTAGTGGCCGCTCAGCTTGAAGCAGGGATAGCTGATGACCACGGCTACGGCGGCAGCCAGCAACACGCCGATCAGTATCCCCGGCCACGGCGCTACGCCATAGGTTACGACGGCCATTCCCGCACCGTACGCTCCGATGCCGAAAAACACCGAGTGTCCGAAGGAAACCTGGCCGCAATAACCCCCGATGATGTTCCACGCCTGGGCCATGCTGGCGAAAAGCAAGATGAGGATTACCACGTGCATGTGGAAGGAATTGGCAGCGACGACGGGGGCCAGCGGCAGCAGCGCCAGGAGCGCCACGAAACCGAGCCAGATCGCATCTTTTTTGTTTAATGCCTTCCGCTGCATGGGTTTCACCACCCTAAGATACCTTTCGGCCGCAAAAATACAACCGCCAGATAGAGACCGAAGACGGCAATGTATTTAAAAACCGGCGCGATGTAGAAGCCCGCAAGGGCCTCCACAGAACCGACGAGGAGACCGGCGAGAAGGGCTCCCGGAATGCTTCCGAATCCGCCCATGGCAACGCATATAAATGCGATCAGACCGAACATGGAGCCGACTTCAGGATGGACGGCCAGGTATGAGGGCATGATGCCTCCGGCAATACCGACACAAGCGCCGCCGATTCCAAAGACCATAAGGTAGATGCGTTCCGTATTGATGCCCATAAGCTCCGCCGCGTCGCGGTCCATGGCGGTGGCCTGAATGGCCCAGCCAAACCGGGTGGTGTTTATAAGCGTGTAAATCAGCCCGACCACAATGAGGGCAATGATTGCAGCCGCGAGTTGAGGAACCGGTAAGATCAGGTTTCCCAACTGGAATGTTTTATCACTGAGCCATGTGTCGGTAAGGATGAGAAAATTTGGTGAAAAGCGGTTCATGCAGAAATTCTTGAGGAAGATGGCGAGTCCAAAGGTGGCCAGCAGGGCCACCAGCCCCGGTTTGCCGATAGTGTAACGTATGATCAGCTGGTATGTCATTGCCCCGAGGATGAAAATAAATACTCCGGCGGCAACGACCGACAGGAGGGGGTCAACATTCAGAAGAAATCCGAGCCAGTAGCTCACATACATGGCAACCATCAGGAATTCGCCGTGAGCGAAATTGATGACGTCCATGACGCCCCAGATAAGGCAGAGACCGGCAGCCACCAGGGCATAGACCATGCCGTTCAGCATGCCGTCGATGAGAACTTGAACAAATGTCTCCATGGAACTCCACGGCCTTCATCAGGCTACTAAAAAATGCTCATCCATTCCACCTTCTTGGGTGGAATGGATGAGCGTCCATCTTAAATCATTCAACGCAGGTTAAAGCTGGCTATCTCTTACCCCACGCCTTCATGGGGAAGACGATTTTGGTATCGGCCATATCTTCCGGGTAGATCCGTTTGTACTGGCCGCCCTGGAGCTGAGTGACGATACTTTGGGCCTTTATGTTCTGGCCGCCCTTGACAAAGGCCACTTTCCCGCCGAGGGAGAGGGGGGAGTCCCAGGTGTTCGCGTAAAGCGTTTTGGCTACCTTATCAGGATCCAGAGAACCGGCCTTTTCTATCGCCTGGGCAAGCACCAGCATGGCTACGGCCTCCTGGATGCTGTCACCGTCGAAGGGCACGCCGCCAGTCTTGGTCTTGAAGATCTTCTCGACCGCCGCCACCGCCGGCATCAGGCTGGCGAACTGAGGCGAGTAAGCCGTGGAACCCATAAAAAAGTTGGCGTCAGCCCCAAGCTGCTTGGTGATGACGGGGTCCTGGTAACCGGAACAGTAGTTGATGGCTATATTGGGCAACCAGGCCATCTGCTTCATGGTGCGCACCAACAGGGAGTAATCGGCTCCGAGTACGGCTCCGAATAGCGCATCGGGATTGCTCTTCTTCAGGGTTTGCACTTCACTGTTGAGGTTGGTGGCGCCGGGGCTGAAGGGCACATCGGCCACTACCTTGAAACCTCCGGCAGCGGCGGCCATCTTGGCCTCCTCGGCGGCATGCTTGCCGAACTCGCTGTTCTCGTAAATGATGCCGATGGTCTTGATTTTGGCTTTATTCTTCTTGTTCATCCACTTCAAGACGTCCACGAACTCTATGGACTCGGTCTTGTCGGTGGGGGCCAGGCGGAAGAAGTAATTCATGTCCCGCTGGGTCAGAGCCGCGGAGCTGGAAGCCCCGCACATGAAGATCCTCTTCATGCGTTCGGCCACGAAACTGGCCGGCTTGCTCACAGAACTGTTGTAAGAGCCGATCAGGGCCCAGACGCCTTCCTGGTTGAGGAGTCGCTCGGCCTCCGCCTTGCCGACATCCGGTTTGCCCTGAGAATCGGCATGGACAAGGACGATCTTGTAGCCGTTCAGGATGCCTTCCTGTTTGGCCAGGGGAACCTTGATTTCGGGGTGCTTGTTATTGATGATTTCCACAGCGGTCTGTACCGCTGCCTGGCAGCGCTGCCCCGCTGTCGCGACGGGACCTGTCAGGGGAAAGATGGTACCTATCTTGATTATCTTTTCGGCGGCCAGGACCGATCCTGCTCCCGGACCGAAGCCCAGCAGCATGCATATTACGGCCAAAAATACGATCCAACGGTACAAACGGGGCGATCTGTGATTCATCAAGGTTACCTCCTCTTTATTGGTTTTTACTGATTAGTAATGATAAGCTATCGCTTTGCCGCAAACGCGAATCGACTATATGAAAATCACTTCTATGTCAAATGAAAACAGACAGGGCCGCCGTGTAAATCTCCACAGCGTGATTTCTGTCAAGGCTTTCTTTTCGGCAATTTATCAAGCTTGTTTTTTGACTTTTGCTTCTCTTTTTCGGCGTTCTGTTTCTGCCCCTTTTCCTTATCTTTCTTACCGCCCTTGTCTCCCATTATTTTTCTCCTTTTGTTTTCTGTTTTCCAAATCACTTCTTCCCGGTGTGGTTTTTTTATGCAACCACGGTTGGCCTATCGCTATTAACCGTAAACTTGCATACTTTTCAAGATCCGTCAATTGCCGCTTTCGGCAAATATTTTTCAACCGGATGACCCCTTTTTCTTACCTTTTTTTACTGCCTGCCGGGAAATCAGCTCCGCAGCGATACTGACGGCGATCTCCGTACTATGGGCTGGAGGAGATAGCGGACATCGTCTCTCACTGTCAGCGTTGTCTCGTCGCGGTGGCGGTCCTGTTTCAGCGTTTCCATCCTCAGATCGGCAATATCCAGAGACCCGGCGTCTAGGTGTATAAGAAAATTACCGCATTGACAATGCTTGATTTTTCTTTGAATGTTGGGCACTGTAATTCGAGATTTATGTAACTCGAGTCTTTTCGTATATTAAGGAGGGGATGATGAAAGACAAAAGTGATTTGACGGCGCCCTGTGGGCTGGACTGCTTCAACTGCGACTTTTACGAGAATAATCTGACAAATGAACTTGCCGAGCTGATTCATACCAAAATGGGGGTGCCAAAGGGGGAAATTTCGTGCCAAGGATGTCGCCAACAAGATGGAAAGCATTTCCATTTGCCGGCAGATGGGTGTGCGACGTTGAATTGCGTCAAAGCCAGGGGCGTAGAGCTGTGCTGCGATTGCGGTGATTTCCCGTGCGCCTTTCTCGCGCCGACGGCTGACAAGGCTGCCCAGTACCCTCACAACATGAAGCTTTACAATCTCTGCCGCATCAAGAAGGTTGGCCTTGAACGCTGGATTGAAGAAGAAGCCGGGCAGATACGGGAGAAATACTTTACCGGCAAATTTATTGTCGGCAGGGGCCAAGCGGATTGAATTTTGTTTGATCTTATGAGAGATTCCAACATTGCACATTTGCTTTTAAATATCACGATTTGCATGAGATATCCACCATGAAAAAGACAAAATAGCTGGCGGAGACTTTCATGCAGAGGTCTTTCTTACACAGGTGCAGTCGCTTCTACCGCACTGCCGGTGCAGTTTCGTAAATCGGCGGCACACCTCCATCCGGCGCTCTTGCTTTCCTTGAATTTTTATGTCATTAGACGCCAAAAAGTAAGGATAAGGAGGACGCCATGAAGGTCATTCACTATGAGGACATTGAGGCTAAACATTTCGACAGTGAAGCCGCGAAAGCTATCTCCGGCCGGGTTCTTATCGGCAAGGCCGATGGGGCCGACCATTTCTGCATGCGCCTCTTTGAATTTTTACCGGGAGGATTTTCACCGAAACACACCCACCCCTGGGAACATGAGATATTCTTTCATGCCGGGCAGGGGGAGGTCTTCGCTCAGGGGGCCTGGACGCCGGTCAAGGCCGGCTGTGCGGTCTTTGTTCCCCCCGGGATTGAACATCAGATAAGAAATACGGGCGCTGAGAAATTGATTATGCTCTGCCTCGTCCCTCCGGCAGCGCCGGAACTATAATTTAATAATACAGTTAAGGAGAGGAATTACTTATGGCAACAAAGAAATGGGATAACCCTCCGGAGATGCAAATCGATCCCGGGAAGGCCTATAGCGTGACGATGGAGACCAGCCAGGGGGAAATCGAACTGGAGCTTTACCCCCAATACGCCCCGAAAACCGTTAACAACTTCGTTTTCCTGATCCGGGAAGGCTACTATGACGGCGTAACCTTTCACCGGGTAATCAAAAACTTCGTCATCCAGGGCGGGGACCCTACGGGAAAAGGTAGCGGCGGCCCCGGTTATCAGTTTGAGGATGAGTTCCGGGGAAATCCGATGAAGCACGAGACCGGGGCCATTTCCATGGCCAACGCCGGACCGGGGACCAACGGCAGCCAGTTTTTCATCACCCATTCACCCCAACCCCATCTGGACGGTCATCATACCGTCTTCGGAAAAGTAGTGAAAGGGCAGGACGTGGTGGACGCCATCGCCCAGGGCGACCGGATGGAGAAGGTCACCGTCATCGAAAGCTGAACGAGGTAACGGGAAATGAGCAAGTTATTCGAAAATAGCGCCATCAACTCCCTGGAGTTGAAGAATCGTTTTGTCCGCTCGGCGACCTGGGAAGGGATGGCGGATCAGGATGGAAATCCCACTCCGAAGCTGCTGGAAACCATGGCTGCCTTAGCGGCCGGCGGCGTCGGGCTGATCATCACGAGCCACGCCTTTGTAAGTCCTGAGGGCCGGGCCACCCCCTGGCAGCTTGCCGTTGACAAAGACGAACGCATCGACGGGCTAAGGAAAATGACGGATGCCGTGCATGCCGCCGGGGGCAGGATCGCCGTGCAGCTTGCCCATGCCGGGGCCTTTGCCGCAGCGGCCCTGAGCGGAATGCCCCGGCTCGTAGTTTCCCCTGCGGAGGGATTAGACCCGTCGCCTCAAAAGGAGATGGAGGGCAGGGATATCAAGGCAATCATCGTGGCCTATGCGGATGCCGCCGGGCGGGCTAAAGCGGCCGGTTTTGACGGTCTCCAGCTTCACGCCGCCCACGGTTATCTCCTCAGCCAGTTCCTCTCCCCGGCCTTCAATAAACGTCGAGATGGCTATGGGGGAGACATTAAAAATCGCATCCGGATTCACCGGGATATCTGTCACGTCATCCGGGAGACGGTGGGCAAAGACTTCCCCATCCTGATCAAAATTAACGGCCAGGATTTTATCGATAATGGTCTGACTACGGAAGACGCCGCCACAGCGGTCAGAATGTTGGCTGCAGCAGGAGTGGACGCTGTGGAGCTGAGCGGCGGGACGCTCAGCAGCGGCAAGCTATCGCCCAGCCGGACGCGGATCAGTGCCCCGGAAAGGGAGGCCTATTTCCGGGCGGAGGCACGCATAGTACGGGATGCCGTTAATCTGCCCCTGATTCTCGTGGGAGGGAACCGGTCTTTTGAGGTCGCCGATCTGCTCACCACCGATGGTACGGCCGATTATATCTCCATGAGCCGCCCTTTCATCCGGGAACCGGAGCTGATCCGGCGCTGGCAGGAAGGCGACCTCCGTAAGGCGGAATGCATATCGGACAATCTCTGCTTCACCCCGGCTCTTGAGGGCCGTGGCGTTTATTGCGTCACCAGGGAACGGGAATTGCAAAAAGGATAGGTAGGAAAATGCCCGTACAGCGGATTCAGACGCTTACCGATTGCATTTTTGCCGTCGCCATGATGCTGATGGTTTTCACCTTCAATTTTCCCTCCGAAGACGCCACCTTTGCGGAAGAAGATATAAAAAAATTCTTGCTGACCCAGGCGAAGCCGGTTTTTTATTTCGGCTTCACCTTCATGCTCCTGGGTTTCTACTGGATTACCAACACGCGCCTGTCAAGATATGTGCGGCAAACAGATACGGTATTTCTCTTCCTGAGCCTCGTCAACATCATGTTTATCGTGCTCCTCCCCTACCCCAACGCCCTGATCATGAAATTTCCCGACTCATGGATGATCCAGATCTTTTACAGCGCCAACCTGACGCTGATCGGCGTTTCTTCCCTGCTGATGTGGAATTATTGCACAAAAAACCGCCGCCTTGTGGACCCGGAACTGGACCAGAAAACTGTCGATGAGCTGAAAGTCGAGGTGATGGTGGAGCCGACCATGGCGTTGATCTCCATTGCCGCCGTCCCGATCAGCCCGATGCTGTGGAGGCTTGCCCTGGCCCTCATTCCCGTCGTCCTCGTTGTCTACGAAGTGAAAAACAGGGGGTTGTCGGTATTCAAACGGTCCACCCACAAGTAAGCGGCGCATCCGTCGGCCATGTCTTCCATAGCGGGCATTTTCCTCCTTAATTCGGCAGGAATAAAAAGACCTCCAAACTAATGAGCCGGTTCGACCCGGAATTCCGCCGTGGGCAGGAACCGCCAGTCTCCCCCTCCCCGCAGTTCCAAAACCTGGTCATGGTAGGCAAGGAGGCTGGGCCGGTGCCCGACGCTGACGTAGGTCGTTCCCGATCCCTGGAGCTGACCGTAGAGCTGGGCCTCATTGGTCACATCGAGGGCGCTTGTTGCCTCGTCGAGAACCGCGTATTGCGGTTTGGAAAGCAACAGTCTGGCGAAGGCCAGGCGCTGCTGTTCCCCGAGGGAAAGCAGATGCCCCCAATCCAGTTCGGCATCAAAGCCGCCGACCCGCTCCGGCAGATCCGCCAGATTGACCTTTTCCAGGACTTCCCGCAGTTCGCCGTCCGTCGCCTCCTGCTCCAGATGGGGGTAGAGAAGTTGTTCCCGCAATGACCCCAGGACCATATAGGGGCGCTGGGGCAGAAAGAGCATCTCTTTCAGCGGCGGGCGGGAAATATTACCTTCCCCGGCGTTCCAGAGCCCGGCGACGGCCCGCAGGACTGAACTTTTCCCGGCCCCGCTGGCCCCGGCAATGAGCAGCCCCTTTCCAGGAGGGACTTCCGCCGTCGCGTCGCGGAGGAGCGTCTGCTGGTAATTGGGGGTTTGGAGGGTGACATGTTCCAGGGCCAAATGGGATTCTTCCCGGGACTTGATAATGGGGGCCGCAGCGGTCGCCTTTGCCGCCGGCTGATCCAGGGCCGTGGCAAATGTTTCTAGACGGGTGATCCCGGCGGCAAAATTGCTCAGCTGTTCAAATTGAGAGACGATTATGGAAAGGGCGCCCAGCACTTGTATGAAAGCCCCCTCCGCCTGGGTAACGACGCCGAATTTGATCTGCCCGGAAAAGTACATGGGGGCCATGACGACGATGGGCAGGACGAGGATGAGATATTCATAGCCCTTGGTGAAGAATTCCAGGTTCCGCTCCCAGCCGATGAGCATCCGGAGATTACCGATGGCCTCCTGCAGCCGCTCCTTGACCTGGTTCTTTTCCCGATCTTCGCCCCGGTAAAAGGCGATGGATTCGACGTTATCCCGAATGTGGACCAGGCCGTAACGAAAATCGGCTTCCCGCCGCAATTGCTGGAAATTCAGGTTGATCAGGCGCTTTCCGAAGAACATGGTAACAAGCGTGCCGATGACGGCATAGCCCACGAGGACCAGGACCAGGGTCACGGAAATACTCCAGAGAATCCCGACAAAGGAGATAAGCTGGACAAGGGAAAAAAAGAGGATGGAAAGAAAACCCAGGCTGGTAACCGTAAAGGACGAAATATCCTGGGAGATGCGCTGATCGGGGTTATCGATGCTCTTGTCGTCGTTGATATGGTAGTAGGCCCGGTTTTCGAAATATTTCCCCAGAAAATGGGTGGTTAGCCACAGGCGCCAGTTGATCCCCAGTTTTTTTCTCACAAAGGAATAAAAGACGCTCACCGGGGTGGCGACGACAAAGGCGCCCAGATAGAGAAGTAGGGCTTTGTTGAATTCGGGCAGGTTCTTTTCCGCCAGGGCGGTCATAAAATCCCGGCCCACAAAATTCAGGATCACGTTTAAGGCGGTAAAACCGAAAAGCAATATCAGTAGCAGGGCAAGGACCCCTCTGGCTTTCCATTTATCTTCCGAAAACCAGTACATCCTCGCTATTTCCCAGAACCGTTTCCATAAGCGCCGGTCAAAGATATTGGTATTGGCAATTGTATTCACTAATTACTCCTTAATCTAAGATATCCTCTCACCGGGTATGGGTTTAAGACGGAAATACCGCTGTCCCCTGAGCAACACCACCGTTATCACGGCCACATAGGCCCCGGCGAGAACATCGCTCAGATAATGGGCGCCCACGATAACCCGGCTGATGCTGACCAGGATTGCCAGGACATACCAGACGAGGCGGTACCGGGGAAAAAGCACCGTCATGGCCATACAAAAAGCCCATATGGTCGTCGCATGGCCGGAGGGAAAGGAAGTCGCCTCATATCCAACCCCGAAATAATCGAAACCATAGAGTTGATCCTCGAGATGCGCTTTGGGACGCCAGCGGCCGGCCAGCCATTTGAAAAGGTCGGTTGTGAGACCGGAGGCGGCAACAGCGGAAAAGACAAAAAGAGACCAGCGGGCCCATTGCTCCCTCTTCCAGGCATAATGAAAAAGCAGGAAAAGGAGGGCCGCGGGTACAAGATACCAGACCGAATTCCCCAGGCGGGTGATGACCTGAAAGACGCTCACGATTTGCATATCGAGAGATCTACTGGCGACGGCTACAGGAAGATCGACATAAAAAAAACTGCCTCCCATCGCCGCACAGATAAACAGCGTGAATATCAATATCTTTTTACATGAATAATCACTGTTATTTTCCGGATTCCCGGCAATCATAAGCTATACCTAAAAAATGACTTGTTCGCAAAAAGTCGTATAACGCCCGTCATGTCATTTCGACCCCCACACGTTATGCTATTCCGCCCCCTCCCAACCTTATCTATCTCGGTCCCTGATAATTACGGCACCAGACATATTCAATCGTATCGACCTTGCCCCCATTCAGAATTATGTCCATTTTTTTTACCGGGTCCGAGGCGTCGCACCGATAGTTCCGGGGAACATCCATCTGATGAAAATGTGTATTCACGAAGAGCAGATCATACCCCTTCGGCGCCGTCCGCTGCCAGACATCGAACTGATCCTTGCGGTCGTCCATGACAAATACTTCATGGCCATAGGGCAGGTTGTAATATAGCATCCGGCTGCCCATCGTCCAGTTGGTCACGGCCAGGGCTCGGCGGGCCCCCCCGGCGCCCTGATCCCGTGTTTCCAAAAGCATCGGGGCGTCCCCATTTTTCGTCGTTTTTCCATTGCCCTTGGCATCCCGGAAAGGTGAACCGGCCCGGACGGACCTTCCCTGGCGCAAAATGGCATCCCCTTCCCTGGCGATCGTCTCAAAACCGACGATATCCCGGAAGGGAGACTTGTAGTCGGGAAAGGTGAACCATTTGGCAGGGAGTGCGGCATAGAGAAACAGGGTGATGGTTAAGCTGAAACCTACTGAGAAATAAAAGTATTTTCGTTTTTTACTGCTCCCTGCCGAGAGGAGATAATAGCCCCCGACGGGGATGAAGAGGAGATAGAAAATACTGGGCCAATGAGGCAGGGTCCGTTCATAGAGAGAGGAATAAAAAAAGAATAACAAAATGACGACGCCGAAGAGCACAGAGAGGCGGATGCGGTCATCCGGAGATCGCCAGCCCTTATACAAGCCGTAAAAGGCCATGAGAAACAGGAAGGGGCTATAAGCCCCGAACTGGGTCAGGAGGGAAACAAAAAAGGATTTTATGCTCGGGCTGGTAGCGGCAAGGACATGCCCGCCCTGATAACGGAAGCTGATGAAATCGTTATGCATATTCCAATACAGGACGGGGCTGACCATCAACAGGGCGATGCCCGCTGCCAGGAACATCCCCGGGGAAAAAATCAGTTTGTAGCGCCTCTTCATGAGGAGGAAAATCAGCAGGGGGGGAATAAACAAAACGGCCGTATATTTAGCCAGACCGGCCAGACCGAGGAGCAGGCCGAGACAGGCAAAATGCCGGATTTCCCCTGTGTCCGCTATCTGCCTGATCGTGGTCATAAGGGGAAATACAAGCAGGAGGAGGAAACAGTCCGGCAGGAGCATGATGCTCATGGCATTGAGAATAAATGAGCTGTTGACGGCGACGACAGACAGGAAAGAGATGAGCCCCGATCCGGAAAAGGAGAAGGCAAAGCGGTAAACAAAAAAGGAGACCCCCGCAAAAAGGAGAATCGCCGGCAGGCGGACGAGGAATTCGTTTGTTCCGAAGAGGGCGTAGAGAGGCCAGTGGGTCCAGCCGACCAAGGGCGGATGATCCACATAACTCCAGTCCAGGAACCGGGCATAAAGGAAATAATGGGCCTCATCGACGCCTAATCCGAAGGTGGGGGCCACGGCCAGGCGCAGCAGGGTTAAAATACCCACAAAGATAAGGGTCATCCGTTCCCAGTTAATATTCATGGGAGGTTTCTAACCTCTGGGGACATAAATTGTCAAATGGATTATCGCCGCCCAGATAACTGAAATGTCACGTCTATTTTTTCAGGTAAGGGAGCGGACGACTCCTCTGGTCACACCGATGAAATTATGGAGGACCAGGGATTGATTGTTGGTAACCCAGGCCATGTTGAGGATCGTTTCCGCTCCCCCTTCAATAGCCCTGAAGACAACCCCCTTGAACCGGGAACTCTGCATGGAGGCAGGAACTATGGCTATGCCGATCTCTGCCGCCACCAGACCGATAATCGTGTGGAATTGAGATGCTTCAAGGACGATACGGGGACTGAAACCTTCCTGTTGACAAAGGGCAATGATGTAGTCGAAATAACCGGGTCCCCGCTGTCTTGGGATCATAATGAAAGATTCTTTTGCCAGCACGGAGAGTGGAATGGGCGTTTTCCCTTTGATATGATGGTTCCGTGGCATGGCCGCCATAAGCGGTTCCCGGAAGACAGGCTCGATAGACAGACCTTCATTTTCAATACCCTGGGGGGGGCGGAGGAAGCCCACATGAATCCTGCCGTCGCGGAGGGCCTCGATCTGATTGCTCGTGTTCAATTCCGCCAGGGAAAGATCGACATCCTGAAACCGCTTCCGAAACTCGCGAACGACTTGGGGTAGCAGGCTGTAATTTGCCGACCCGATATCGCCCACGGCCAGCCGCCCGATCTCCCCTTTATCGGCGCGGATAGTTCGGCGGACCGCGTCATCCGACATGGTTATGATCCGGCAGGCCTCGGCAAGGAACACCATTCCCGCCGGGGTGATTTCTACGCGCCGTTTGGTCCGGTTGAAAAGTTGAACGCCGATTTCTTCTTCCAGCTGCATGATCTGCTGACTGAGGGGCGGCTGGGAAATATTCAGTCTTTTCGCCGCTCGTCCGAAATGGAGTTCTTCGGCGACGGCAATAAAATATCTCAGATGTCTTAATTCCATTGATCCTCAAAGAATATCAAACTGAGATTAATAATATATTTTACATTTTAAATAACCTATAATACATTACCTCACAAGTCAAGATATTCGCTAAATAATGTACCGGAAAGGATGCGGCAATGATAAGATCATTAAGCGATTTTGCCAGACTGGCCCGAGAGAAAGGGCCGAAAAAAATGGCCGTCCTTGCACCCGAAGACGAAGAGTTCATGCTGGCGGTCAAGAAGAGCTCGGAACTTGGCTACATCGAACCCGTTCTCATCGGCAACTCCAAAAAGATTGATGAAGCTGCGGAAAAGGTCGCCTTCAATATCAGTTCGTTCCAAAAAATATCCGGCGATGAGCTCCAGGGCATTTCCGATCTCGGGATCAGGATGCTTTTTTCCGGCGAGGCGCCCATAGCCGGCAAGGGACAAATCCCGACCTCCTATATCTATCGCTCCATTATCCGCGAGGAGGCAAAGGCCGGTTCGGATATGACGGTGAGCGTCGTGACGTTCTGGGAGATCCCCGGAATCGATCACCTCGTCGTCTTCACCGATACAGGCGTCAACATCAAGCCGGACCTCAAGGCCAAGGGAGAGATCATCAAAAACGCCGTCTTTGTGTATCATCTCCTGGGCTGCCCCCGGCCGAAGATCGCGGTCCTGTCGGGTCAACGGGAAGTCGGCGGAAAACTGACCTCCTACGAGGATTATGAAGCGTTACAAAAGGAAGCCGCCGCGGGAGATTTCGGCTCCTGCGAGGTCGTTCCGGCGACTTCCTTTACTGACATTTTTATGGGCGGACGGGACCAGCGGGTTGACTATGGAAACATCACCGGCGAGGGGATGCCCCACATCCTCCTCGTTCCCTGCCTCGACACGGGCAACGTCATCTGCAAGCTTGATTTCTTTCTCGACGTTACCCGAAGCTCGCTGGTCGCCACTTCCCGGGGGCCGGTCTGCATCCCCGCCCGGTCCGATTTCAACGACAATATTGTGCAACAGATCGCCATGAGTGTCGTCCTTGCCGATCGCATGGAAAAGGAGGTGCAGTGAGATGCTGAACTCATTCAAGGAAATACTGGCCGCGGCAAAGCAAAGCGGGGCAAAGAAGCTTGTTGTCCCCTCCCCGGCAGCAACGGATCTTCCCCTCCTGGCCGAAGCCTCCGCCGCCGGGCTGATCATTCCGATCCTCGTCGGCGCCGGCGGCACACTGCCGGCACTGGTTGGCGGGTCCCCGCTGGCAGTGGAAAAATACGAGCTTGTGGAGGAAAATGATCCGGGTAGCATTCTGAGCAGGGCGATTGCCCTGATCCGCAGCGGAGAAGACATCCTCATGCAGGGCGGCGCCGCCCCCCAGGAGCTTCTGGAGGCCCTCCGCGACAAGGAGCAAGGGTTATTGCCGAAAGGCGGGGTCGTCAGCTATGTTTCCATCTTTTCCCTTTTGAAGCGGGAAAAGCTGATCCTCGTAACGGATACCTTTATCAATAACAATCCGACCCTGGTCGAAAAACAACAGATCCTCATGAACGCCCTGCAACTTGCCCGCATCCTGGGCATCGAAGCGCCAAAAGTGGCGGTCCTGGCGGCCATCGAACAGGTTAATCCCGGCATTCCTTCTACCCTGGACGCGGCAATCCTCTCCAAGATGGGAGAACGCCGGCAATTCGGCAAGGCCATTGTGGAGGGGCCCCTTGATATCGACTGCGCCCTGAGCCAGGTGGCCGCCGGAAGAAAAGGGCTCCAAAGCGCCGTGACGGGCAACGTGGATATTTACCTCGTCCCCGAAATAGACACAGGTCATCTTCTCGCCGAGGCCCTTGTTTTCTTTGGAAAGATGCAGACAGTGGGCATGGTTATGGGAACTTCGAAACCGGTGATCCTGAATCTCCCCTTCGTCTCCGCAGCAAACCGGCTCATGGAAATCGCCCTGGCCTGCCTCGCCTGCCCCAAAGGAGGAACCAATGGATAAAAAACATCGCCTCCTGGTCATAAATGTGGGCTCCACCTCTACGAAGGTGGCCTGCTTCCGGGACGCTGAACCTGAGACCCTGGAAAACATCCGTTACCATAGTGAAGATCTGGCCGAATATACAACCCTTGTCGAACAGCTTCCCCTGCGGGAAATGGACGTCATGAAATTCCTGAAGAAATACATGATCAATCTCAAAGAGATCGACATGGTCGTCAGCCGGGGCGGCTTGGGGAAACCGGCCCCCGCCGGGGCTTACCGGATAGACGAAACCATGTGCGCCGATCTCTTGGCGGGAAAGTACGGGAAACACCCATCGGCCCTGGGACCGGCCATGGCTTTAAGCTTTTCCAAGCAATTCGGCATGCCGGCAATCGTAATCGATCCACCCAGCACCGATGAATTCGAACCTCTGGCCAGGATCTCGGGACTTCCGGAGGTAGAACGCAAAAGCGCCTTTCATGCCCTGAACCAGAAGATCGCGGCGAGACGTTTTGCCATAGCCGGGGGGAATAAATACGAAAAAATAAACGTCGTCATAGCCCACCTGGGGGGCGGGATAACCATCGGCGCCCATCGGCAGGGGCGGGTCATCGACTGCACCCACGGCCTGGGAGAGGGACCTCTCACGCCGGAACGAGCCGGCGCGTTGCCCACGATGGATCTCCTCGACCTCGCCTTTTCCGGGAAACTCGACAAAAAACAGCTCCAGGGCCGTCTCGTGGGACAGGGCGGCCTGACGGCCTATTTAGGCACCACGGATGCCCAGCAGGTTGAAGAAATGATCAAGGGAGGAGACGAAAAGGCAAGGCTGGTTTTTGAAGCTATGGCCTATCAGATCGCCAAGGACATCGGGGCCATGGCCGTAGTCCTGAATGGAGAACTTGACGGGATCATCCTCACCGGAGGGATAGCCCATTCCGAAGTGCTGACGGGGCTGATCGCGTCGCGGGTCCGTTTCCTGGCCCCCGTTGCCGTTTATCCCGGAGAGGATGAAATGGCGGCTTTGGCAGCCGGCGGTCTGCGGGTCCTGGAGGGGGAAGAAGGGATAAAGAAATACTGATCTCCATGAATGGAAGTGACCGAAAGAACCATCTCCCTCCCCACCACCTCTGAATAAGGTGTAATTGTGCATCCCACGCCTCATCGGCCATCTGTATGCCGCTTATGACCAAGAGGAAGAGATAGTCATCGTGGAGGGAAAATGAAAATATTTTGTCCCTAATGATACAAAAACACCTTGCATGCCAACTATAAGTAAAGAATACATCACGTAATACGATGTTTTAAGGAAAATAATCGGACATGATAGTCCCCACCGCCGAACTCATTGCCGTGCTTCGCCAGTACAATCCCTGGTAGTCGGGAGGGCGTTTCCCGGAGAGGTGGTCGGCGGTTTGACGACGTTGAAAAGCATAAACAGTAGGTGATTTACCGGCGGTTCCATGCATCCTCGCCAGCGTGCTCCTTTCTCTGATCCTCTGGCTCATCAATCGGAAATGAAGCATTTATTATCCCGATGACAAGGTCGGGCTAACGACGACGGCTCTTGCGAGCACTGGCGGCGCTACTTGCCCGCCCGGGACTCGCCAGCTTTGCAATCCTGGCTTCGAAATTGGCGAAGCGTTTATCCAGTGATTTAAACTCGTCGACCTTTTCACTCTCATTCAAGAAAGAGTAACGGATGCTGTTGTATGCCACTTTCTTTAGTTCTTCGTAGGTCGGTTTGTAGCGGACTAAAAATAAAAGGTATTCCCTGCTCAAATTGTTGCGCGATACACCGGGATCGTCGGTGGAAATTACGAATGGCACATCATGATACCTATACACCTGCACGGGATGAGCCTCGTTTTTCACCCCGAGGATGAAAGAGTTACTGGTAAGGTTCACCTCGATCGCGACCTTGCGCTCCTTCAGTATTTCCAGCAGTTCGTCGGGATCCGTCTCGTGGGCAATGTCAACACCATGTCCGATCCGGTCTGCCATAGCAATCTCAACGGCTTCACGGACATGGCTCTTCAAGCCTTCAGGGGGGACCATTCCCAGTGCCAGTTCTCCCGCATGAAGGGAGAGTTTCACACCGGGAAAACGCTGATTCAAAAAGCGAAACATATTCATATGCAGCGAGTAGTCACGCATGGCGACATAGCCGTTCTCCGGACCGACAATATTGACGCCGACAATAATATTACTGGACTTAGCGGCGGCAAAGGCCGAATATAAGCCTGAGAATACCTTTGCGGGAGTATCGTTGCGAGTCACATAGGCCTGAAAGCGGAGCTTGAAATTGGTGTCATCGATTCCCGCAGCGGCCTCTTCCAAGACTTTGACATAGTTTTCGATCTTCTCCTTGGCAGCGGCATCGCCATCCATGAAGTCTGAATATTTATTCAAAGCAACTTCTATCTCATCTTCTGTGGCGTCGTTTTTTAGGTCGTTAATTTTCTTTGCCAGTTCCGGGTTATCCACATCGGGGGCTTTTTCAAGCATCGTCTCTATATACTGGACATTCTCGGCCTTGGCGCGGTCTTTGAGGACTTGCAGACCCTCCTGGAAGGCGGCGTTCGAAACGGGGCCGAAAAAGCCGAAGGTATCGAAAAACTGTTGATCCGGTGCGGATTGCTCGTGAAAGTGGTTTCCGTAGTCCTTGTCAGACCAGCGCATGAGCAATTCCCGGTAGAAAGAGTTGTCCTTTCGCACCGCCTCGGCGCTGATGCATATTTTGACGGCCCCTTCCGCAAGCTCGGCGGCAGGTTTGATCTCGATCCGATATTTCTCAATCTTCAGGTTTTTATCGCTTTCACGGTAAATGCAGTAATTCTTTTTCCCTACCCAATCCAGATAAGTCTCGGCGTAAATCGCTCCCGAGTAGTGATGATGGATATCGCCGCCTTTGGGCAACATGTTTGCAAATAGATTAAGCTCGGCGACTTTGGGGGTTGGTCCCGAAATCAACTGTGAGTAATACTGGTTCACGGCCACGTAGTTGTTCTGGGGGATTGCTTTTTTGGCCTTGATTTCCCGCGCATCGGCGACCCCGAAGGACAACAGGCAAATCAACATCACAAGTGCTCTAATCTTCATGGGATATTCCTTTGGCTGTGTTTTTTGATTCAAACTTTTACCCTTTGGAGGTGTAAATTGTCAAATGGATTGTCGCGATTTAAGCTGATTGAAATATCAAGTCTATTGTGCTAACGGACGGTCAGCCCTAAGAACAAACAATGGCCGGCTACCAAAAACTACCGCACGGAGGAATATGCTATGGCGATACTGGAATGGACAAAAGACGAAAACGTAGCAATCATTACCATGACTAACGGCGAAAACAGGCACAACCCGATGTTTATCGAGGCCATTTTGAAAGCCTTCGACGAGATTGAGGCAGATGCGGATATCACAGCGGTCGTTATTGCCTCCAACGACCCCAAGAACTGGTCCCAGGGAATCGACCTGCCCTGGTTGCTTGATGTTTTTAACAAGAAGGATTTCCAGGCCATCAAGGACTTTATGTACGGACTGAATAAAATCTTCAAGCGAATCCTTCTCTACCCCATGCCGGTCGTCGCCGCAATCAGCGGCCATGCCTTCGGCGACGGAAGCATCATGGCCTGCGCCTGCGATTTCCGCTTCATGAGATCGGACAAGGGCTTTTTCTGTTTTCCCGAAGTCGATATCAGCATCCCCTTTCTGCCGGGCATGTTTGCCCTCCTGAAAAAGGCCCTGCCCTATTACAAGTTCGAAGAAGCGGTATTCAGCGGCAAGCGCATGGGCGCCAAGGAATTGGAAGAGCACCACATCGCCGTCAAGGCTTGCGCCGATCAGGACGAGCTGATGAAAGACTCGGTGGCTTTTGCCAAGACCTTCAAGAAAAAACGGGCCATTTTCGGAGAAATGAAAAGGCGCATGCACAAACACATCGTCGAGATCATGGACAAGGAAGATCCCGAATATATAGAACCTTTGAAGCTCATGATGTAAACCATGAGGATCATGAAAAAGATCATTCATCGCTATATCCTGAAAGAGATCGCTTTCCCCTTTTTCATGATCCTCTTCATTCTGACCTTCGTCCTCCTCATGGGCAAGATCCTTCAGCTCATGGATCTCATGGTCAACAAGGGCATCCGCATATTCGATATCGGACTGATGATCATTTATCTGATGCCTTCATTTCTCCTCTTTACCATTCCCATTTCCCTCTTTGTGGCCATCATGATGGGCCTCGGCCGTCTTTCCAGCGACAATGAACTCATCGTCATGAAGGCATCGGGAATGAGCCTCTACGAGATTTCAAAACCCATTATCCTGGCCACGGTGGTGACCTTTTTTCTGACGGCCGTGACGAGTTATTTTCTTGTTCCTGAGGGTAATTACGCTACGAAGCTATTGCTTTTCAGCGTCGCCCGGCAAAAGGCCAGCGCCGGTATCAAAGAAAAGGTATTCAACGACGACTTCAAGGGGATTCTTCTGTACGCCGACAAGATACCCGTCAGCGGAGATTACATGGAAGGAGTGCTCATCTCCGATACCCGTGACAAAGAAGACCAGTCTACCATCATCGCCACCCGGGGCTACCTTGTCTCCAATCCCAATGCGATGACCGTCACGCTGCGCCTGGAAAACGGAGCCACTCATGGCGTGGACCGAAATTACAAGAATTACCGCAAGATGGACTTTGCCCGGTATGATATCAAACTGGATCTGGGTGCAGCGATGACGGAAGAGAAGGCCAAAACCAAGGCAAGCACGGAAATGACCACCGTGGAAATCTTGAAGCGCATGCAGGATAAAGCGATCAAGGATACGGACCTGCGGGAATTGGCAATCGAAATCCACAAGAAGCTCTCTATTCCCGTATCCACGATGGTTTTCTGCCTGCTCGGCATCCCCCTGGGCATCCGGAAGCACCGCACCGCCAAATTCTGGGGATTTTCCATCGGCCTGGCGGTGGTCCTCGTCTACTACCTCATCCGCCTGGGAGGGGAAGCCCTTGCGGAAACGGGACAATTGACTCCTTTTATCGGCACATGGACACCGAATATCCTGCTCGGAATCGTGGGTATTTATCTTTTCTACCGGACAGCGGAAGAGAAACCTTTCTGGCCGAACTTCTTTAAAACAGCGAAATGATCATTCAACCATGAAGATACTTGACCGCTATATTATCAGGGAATACCTTAAATTGTTTTTCCTCATTCTTCTGTCTATCATCTCAATTTACCTTATCATAGATTTTTTCGGCAAGATTCGTATGTTTATGAGCAATAACGCCACCATTGCCCAAATGGCATCGCATTTCTTTTTCATGATCCCCACGATCGTTTCTCAGACAACCCCGGCCGTCATCCTCCTGGCAACCCTCATGACCTTCGGCACCCTGTCTAAAAACAACGAGATCGTGGCTGTCAAAGCCAACGGGGTGAGCCTTTACCGCCTAGCTTTTCCGCTGATAATCATTTGTATCGCCGTAAGCATCGCTCTTTTTCTGTTCAGCGAACTCATTACGCCCCGGGCCTTCCAGAAGGCCGAACACATCCGCCTGGTAGAGGTTCAGAAGCAGGAATCCCTGGGGATATTCAAACAGAATGAGATCTGGTACCGGGGAAATAAGGCCATCTATAATTTCCGCATGTTTGATGCAGAAAACAATGCTCTCCATGGAATCACGATTTACTATCTTGATCCCCAATTCCGTCTGCTCCAAAGAATTGATGCGGAAACGGCAAAGTGGCATGAAGGAAAATGGATCTTTCAGAATGTGCTGATCGCCTCGATGGCGAATGGGGGCGGATTCCCCAAGCTGGAAAAACTATCGTCCCAAACCATGAATATCCCGGAAAAACCGTCAGATTTCAAGAAGGTTCAAAAGGAAGCCGACAAAATGGGGTTTTTCGAACTGTATCCGTATATTCGCAAACTCCAATCCCAAGGGTATGACGCCACACGCTACCTGGTGGATCTGCATGGGAAACTGGCCTTTAGCTTTGTCAGCATCATCCTGCTGGTGATCGGGATCAGCTTTTCGCTACGCTCGGAGCGTAGCGGCGGGGTGGCGCAAAGCATCGGCGCCGGGGTCATCATCGGTTTTTCCTATTGGCTGGTGTTTGCCTTCTCCCTATCCCTTGGCAGGTCGGGAACTCTTTACCCCCTCTTGGCGGCATGGATTCCCAACCTGCTTTTCAGTGTCGCGGCATACTACATGATCCGCCGGGTCAACACCTGATTCGCCCCCTAAATCATGGCGAAATCTTGGCTTTTTATTGAAGTCATCAGGGACGACCTATTTTGATTCGTAGCAGCTTTCAATCAGAATTCAGTGGGCAAGCATAAGATAAAATTAGGATTATGCCGACAACCTGTTCATCTACGAGTCAATAGATTCATGAGCAGCAATAAACCGAAGATTACTAATTGAAAGAGAGTAACACTCGGCCTTACGAAAAATCGTTAAATATAATAACTTCCGATACAGAATGCTGCGAGCCATTTGCATCGTGCAATCCACACACGGCATCCCAAATATCAATGACCATTCGTCGAAAATTGTTGAGCTTATCGATTGTCAATTCATCTATTTTTCTATACTTGGGCGAACCAAAATGATGTGCAGCGTTGTAAAATTTATTGAAATCAGAAAACGTAGTTTCCAAATCGCGCTTCTTGGCAGAGTCAATTGCAGCGGAGTCTAAAATATATTTCAACATATCAATAGGATATCGGAAGTTGCTATCTACTGGATCATTCTGTCCTAGAAGCTGCGCCAAAGATAACCCGAAGCAATTCAAGATAAACACCATTCTATCTTTTGCCTTGTCCAATTCTTCCCTATTCTCAACCCAATTTACCAGCTCATTCCAGGCTTCAGCGCTTTTCCGCAAAGAATAAAGCTGAATATTTTGGTCACTAAACTCAACTGACGGAGATCCAAATTTGCAATAATAAACCATTTATTCCTATGCCTCCGTTAATCGACCATTCGGCTGGTCACAGCACTCAACCCAGATAAAGCACTCCGATAATAGTTCGCGCGCTTGTTACGCTTTGGAACCCTTTGTGCGGCTTGCCGATAGATAGAATTTGCGAGGAACCGAGGCCGCCGATGCTCTCGAATTGCATCAAGTGAGCAAGTTCCCCGGAAAGTGCCGCACCCACACGCTTGAAAATGCCTGACCCGTCATCAAGATTCAGTGCGACAAGTGCATCTTTACGTCGGCATAGCTCACTAAGCTCGATGCGACTGCCGCCGAGCACAACCTGCTTTGCAAGCGCGAGGGGAACCGCGCTGTCGTCGCGCACGCGGAAGGCAACCTCGACGTGCCTCAAGACATTGTCCACATCAACCCGCACCGCTTCATCCTGTCCCGGTGGGACCATCAGGGAGTGGTTGAAAATGATTCCAACGACTTGATGGATGGCAACGTCGTTCTCGGGGAAAAAGATCGACTTTGGGGTTCTCGTGCGGGGATCGGGGACTTCCGCCGTGAGGCCAATGATACTGGCGTTCACATCACGCACCAAGCGGCGCGCGTACACGGCGCTGCCATGCCGGGCGATGACGAGCCCCCGATCCGTCACGGGTCCAGGTATGGATTCGACTATTGCAAGCGCACCGCCAGGCGCGGCAAAGCCAAAATTGGGACGGCGGAGATAATAGACGACGGTGCTCTCGAGAAGGCGAGGATCGAGGCGTTCCGGTGGTTCTTGTGATTCACCCGAAGGCGCGTGCTGCGTAAACGCGGCAAGATCTGGGCAGATCACGACGTTCAGCGCGGGATGGTGCATAGGCTCGAGTGCGGACGGTGCATCGGTTACGGACTGATCTCTCGGTGTGTCCCTTCGTCGCCAACGATAACACTCCTCGTACATCTTTTCGACGAGTTTAAGGAGCTCGTTTAAATCATTGGCGCACACCGCCACTTCGGCGGCCCTGATCTCCTGACGGCGGCCATGATGAGCCTTATTCATGAGGGCAAGCACCGGCGAGCCGTCGGCCAGCGCCGGGTGATCGACGAAGCGGCGGAATACGAGCGCACTGAACATTCCTCGCGGACCTGCCTTTACTTCCTGCCGGAGGCGCTGCAAAAAGTCCGCAAGTGTCGGATTCGGATTATCGATAGCCCACGCAGCATGAGCCGGGTCGTCAAACATGTCTCCGAGTTTGGCTTCAAAAAAGACGCGACAACCATCAGCGAAGTCGCGTGCAGGCTCCTCTGCGTTTGGGTCCGCTTCGAATTGTGTCTTTCGCCGCTCGATGACCGGGCGCGGAAGCGTGGTTCGGATCACGGATTGCTGGCGCGTCGCCGGATGCACTTCAAAGTGCTCTGGCCCATTGGGGAGCTGAAGGCGGGAGACACACCCACAAAATCGTGGATCATAGGAGGTCACGATAAGTTGGGCGTTGGCGGCCACGAGTTGGACAAATGAGGCCGCGAGGCGTTCACGGTTTTCGTCGTCGAGCAGTTCTTGCGGATCGTCTAAGACCAAGGTCGTCAACCCGCCGCGCTCTCTCAGCACATGTTCCCAGAAGGCAAGAAAGAACGCGACTAAGCTAGCGCGCAGAGCCGAAGCATTTGTGACATGCTGTGCGGGTGCTAAGATGCCACCCGCCTGTACGACGAGGTCTAACTCGCCCTTGCGGCCCATCGCTGTGTCGACCAACTCGTGTGCGGTGTCTGGAAACGCGCCGAGATAAATCCGGGTACGCCAGTCAGCTGCATCCTTGCGCAGGGTTTTGCGAAGCTGATCGACCTGCTCGTCGGCAAATTGTCCCAAACTGGCGAGGTTCGCGAGCGCCGCGCTCGCGATAGTGTATTCGCTTAGGCGCCGTTCGGTGGTTCGGCGCGCCTTCAGATGCTCCTTGAGCCGGCCACACTGGATAAGCGCGTCGGAGATGGGCTGTGCGCCTTTCACCGTTGCTTCCAGGTCAAGCAACTTTCCGGTGAGCGTGATCTTTTCACTCGGCTCGTCCTTCTTCGGCTTACTCCCAAGTACGCGCGCAATGATGTCATGTACAAGCGTGTCGTTGGCCTGACGCCATCGTGCAAACCGGATTGCGCAGTCCAGGCGTTTCAGGGTCTCGCGAAGCACATCGCCCCCTCTTGGAAGCACCATTTCGGTTGGCTCGATCAGCGCCGCGCGTTCTTTGACGACATCATCAAAGGCGGACGCAGTTTGCGTCTTCAGATCACCCAACACTCCCCGAAACGGATCGAAGGCAAAGAGCTCATCCACGATTGCCGCACGAAGCAAGTCACATGGGTGGGCCGGCAGGTCGGTGGCGGCTTCTGTGAGAAGCGGTTCTGGTAGACTTCGCATGAGGTCACCCTGCGCATTATTGGCCCATTGGCTAAGCGTCTGTGACAGCAGCGCCGCGTTCGAAGCTGCCTCGTGCATGTGCGTTTTTACCGGCCTTCCGGTCACGGGATCGATCGCGTGTTCGAGACTGCCGCCGCAGACGAGGCATACGTTCTCCTTGCGTTGTGGGTCGGGATGATCCGTGATCCACGCAGCAACACGCGCATAGAGACGGGTTCTCGCAGCCGTTGAAGGATCCTTCGCCAAAGCATCAAGAGTTTTTGCTTCCGCGAGAATATCCTGTATCTTGGTTTCTGCCGCATTGAGTTGATCGTGCTTGAGCTTGCGCAGAGCATTGATTCTGGCGGCTGAGATGAGGACCTTTGGTTGGCTTACGCGTTCAAGTGCCCCACCAATATTCTTCTCCAGATCGGAAAGGAGGGCGGGATTGACGGGGTCAAATCTTTCACCCAGAATGTCGCGTGCGGATTTAAACGCATCGGTCTTCGCGGCTTCGAAATGCTTGGTGATCGTATCGAGGTTCTTTTCGATCCCCTTATCATTGGACGGTTGGGGTACAGCTTGCCCCGGTTTCAGGCTTGGATGCGCCAATAAGATCTTTTCGAGGTCACCCTTTGAAGTAGTATAGTCACGGTCCGCTCGCTCGCGCTCGACCGTTTTGGCCTTTATGAACTCTTTGTCGATCTTGGTCTTTGCCCGCCGCGCATGTACGGCGAGATCGACGAGGGCGGAAAGGCCCGTGAGCTGCGAAACGGCACGACCCAATTCGGATTCCGATCCGACTTTGATTAGTGGAAGAAGCCCCGGCATAACGGTTCCGATGCGCAGTGCGATCGGATCAACGCCGAGGGCCGACAGGTCGGGCTGCGCTTCTTTCAACTTTCCCTGCGACGTCCGGCTCAGGCTGCGGCGGATAATTGGCAGTTCTGTTCCAGTCTCATCAGTGAACGTCAGTTCCACCCATGTGTCGGCAAGGACACAGGCCTGATCGGGGCGATACTGTTCCAGATTCGGCAGCGGCGTGAGTGGTGATAGCTTATGCACAGTGCGTTCATCACCCCCGTCTGCTGCGGTAACCCAGCACTCGAAGTCTTCTGCAGCCTCGGGTTCACGTTGTGGACGCAGCATTTCCCCTGTCAGAGTCCAAATGATCGCGTTCAGCAGAGATGTCTTCCCCGAGCCGTTCCTGCCTTCGAAGAGCGTGAGCGGTGAAGTGAATTCGTGGACATAGTTTGGAGGCGGGACACCAGGCGTCCCGAATTTATGAAGGCCAGCAAACCTGTACGCCTCCATTTTCTTCAGCCTCAATAACCTCTTCTTGGCGTTCGCCGGTCGTGCGGGCAGTGCTGACAATGCGGACGGTGCCAGAAGAATGGCATTGACCATGTCTTCGCCGATCGCCACACTGACGTTGGCGGTCCATGCACCGGCGCCCTTCTTGCGGTACCATTCGAGTGCACTGCGCGTCCGTTCGTCCGGCAAAACAAAAAGCTCCCCAGTAGCCGTCTCAACCGATCTGCCACTAACAAGGTTGGCGATTAGCGAATCAAGTGTATGTAGATGCAAGGGCCGTGATTCAGATTCGGGCACGCAGCCTCCTTCAAGGTGGAAAAAAGCGGGACCGGAATGAAGAACAAACGAAACTTTCGACAGTTACGGTTTGAAAGCTACCTCTCTTCTTGAAGCATGTCAATCATTTAGTTCAGGAAGGAGCGGATCTGCATCAAAAGGGAGAATTTGCTTCCAGATGTATGCGCGCTTTCGAATGGGATTCATTGGCTGGCCAAATTTACCTATGTGAAGATTTGTATTTGAAGGGATTGACCGCTATTCACAAAATAATGACATGCACTGATACTTCATCATTCTTATTTGTCAGCCTTAAGCCAATTTAGTGCTGCATCCTTGTCAGCGGAATCAAAGTGCCTTACTTCGGCCTGTACAAAATGATCGGCAACCTGCGGTATGATCGATAGAAAAGTGCCATCTGTTACGGCGGCAATCTTCTTAACTTTCTGATGGTGGTTCTTGACAAATTTTATATGGGAAAGGAATGCTGCAAAATTATCCCATCCCGGGAAGGATTTGGCATAAATCATCAAGCCATTAAGTTTGCCTTTTTCTTTGATATAAGGATCAACTTCTTGGATTAATTTTTCGAAATCTGCTGATTCTAAGGGGCCACTAGGCATAATAATCAATATACTCTCCGCGCAATTTAATTCGTATTTAAGCATTATCACTCTCCAGTCTTTAATCGGTATGGCACTGTTTCAATGGCTCTACGGCAGACTCCTTATGCCGTCCACTCTTTCTCTTCAACCTTCCAGTTCTATTTTTTTGCCAGTTGTCTTGCCCAAAGTGTCAGCCAGATGACGACAAATATCATCATGGCGACGCCAAGCTTATATGCCACCATTGCCCACAGCCAGATGGTGCGGATTTCCTGCCAGGTAACGCCTTCACCCCAAAAGAAAAGCATTCCTGAAGGCTGCCTGGGTATGATCAGCAAATAAGCAAACCATTGAATCAGCAGGATACAATAGGCGATTAACACTGTCCACCATCCAGCAACTGCCGCAGCCCGTACTTTTTTTGTGAACAGATCGTCCATGATGATTCCCTTTCTAAGCGCTCAATTCCTGTAGTTGCAAAGAGGATGCATTCAAAAGCTTCTTTGTAGAGCGCGCATCAACATCTGTGAAAAAGTGACCGGATTTATGCCCTTTTCGTTGAATCCAATGTGTTTCGTTTTACCACTCTCCCTGTCCGTAATCTTTGAAATTCCATCAATGACAACGATATCTTGATCCTTGATTGAAAGATCCGCATGGAATCCAAGCAACTCGAAAGACTTCTCAATAATCATCATATGCCGATCCATTATTTGCCTGCCGATGGTTAGGGTTAGACCGGACGTAAAGTTAAACAGGTCCCAGATCAAGCCGATGGGAATATCAACCTTTTCTTCCTTCAGTATTTTGTAATTCGCATATCCGAGATAGCATGCACATAATGTAAATGTGGGTAGAGTCAGTAAATCATAAATTTCGCCACTTGCTTGAATGTCAGCGGGTATTTTCCCTTTCTTCACAACCTTAATACCGGAAAGGTGGGATAGCCTCTTACTTTCCGACAGAGACATCTTCGATCCAGATTCTCCATGCTTTTCGTGCGAATGATTATTTTTCATGAATCAACCTCCCATGTATCAGTTAAACACAAAACCCCACTCTCTTTTTGAGAAGCGGGGTTTCGATAATCTCTCCATGGCATCACCCTCATTAAAAGGGTTCAAATTGGATGTTAACCGATTGACAGTACCTTGTTCAACTTCGCCTATTTTGGCCCTAATGAGCCGAGAAGTCAATGAAATACTTTATTGATATCAACTTGAAAGCTAGCCTATCTACCGAAATCTCGTTTCTGTTGATAGCAGGAATGCAACAATACCCCGGGCTTCGGAAAAGTTAACCTTCAAAACATGCAGGTTTCAATCGCAATTCAATAAAGTGTGAGGATGTATGCGACTAAGGACTTGATACTATTCAAGGCCTCCCCCAAAACATGGTATATTTGGAATTGAGGTAGACCAAATAATACCAGTAAAGGAGGAAGCCCATGAGATTCTACAATAATCAGCACAAGTACTACTGCGGAATCGATCTGCACACAAGAAAAATGTATGTCTGCATAATCGATGAAAAAGGAGAAATCAAGGAACATCGCAACATGAAAACTGACCGTGATGCCTTACTCAGAGCCATCGCTCCCTTTCGAGAGGATATTGTCGTTGCTGTAGAATGCATTTTCACCTGGTACTGGATAGCCGATCTTTGCCACAACGAAGGCATTCCATTTGTCCTCGGACATGCCCTCTACATGAAGGCAATCCATTTATAAATCCCTGTTTCCTGTCCAAACAATCCCGACCACCTCTGCCTACAGTATCTATAAGCGTGAAAGCAGTTGGGAGTTTGACGGGGACCTTTACACGGACGTTGGGAGGGTACAGATTTATGATCCCGAAACAAACATGGTCAAGGTCCCGGTACTGCAATTCAACACCTTCGGCATGCGGATCATGCCTCAGTTTACCGATACGCTGGCGGGCAACTTCGAGGCCGCCTACCAAACGGGGCACTACGACGGCGGAACGCCTAAGACCGGATACATGACCGACTTTCTCCTGAAATGGAAAATGCCGTTCCTGCATCGTTTAAAGCCGGTTCTGGGCGCCGGATGGTATTACACATCAGGCCGAGATCCGTCTAAAGATACGGAGGAAGGGTGGGATTCGCCCTTTGCCCGCTGGGGGGGATACAGTTTGATTTACCAGACCACCTTGAGTTACGAAGGGGGAGGACGGTGGTCCAATGTAAATATGTACTATAGCGACCTGACCGTAAACCCCTTTCCGTGGCTGCAGGGTAACTTGATGGTCGGTTACCTCTTGGCGCCGGTAAGAGACGGCGGCGAAGATGGAAACATCAGGGGTTGGCTGGCATCGATACGGGCCAACTTCCAACTAGCCAAAAGCATCCTCAGAAAAAACGACACCCTGAGGGGTGAATTCAGGTTGGAAATGTTAAAATCCGGGGATTATTATCCTGAGAATGACCTTGCCTACTACGCGCGCTGGGAGTTGGTCTATTCGTTTTGATAATCTTTACACCGGTACGTCCGGCAACATCGCCAATCAACCACCTTGTCATTATCATCAAATAACCTATTTGGCAGAACGCACCGGGAGGACACGGGCAAATGCACCGCCGCCTTTCACTCGACGTATACCACTTAGCTTCCCGCTGTAGTTGAATTGAAGTTGATCGTCTATGTCGGCGGACAGGCTTGGGTTAAAGCTCCATATGTAACTATTAGTCAATTTGATTAGTTCGGTCTTGCTTTCATACAACCTCACCAGCTCATCCCGAGTCGGCATTCGCCAGTCCTTATAGCCACCTCCACGGTAATTTCCCAAATATGACTTTGCATCTGCCATGTTAATATCGTTTCCGTTGTCTTTCGCCGCCCACGTCAAGTTTGTTTGCGTATCCAAGACTGTTCCGTTGTTGTAGGCAATGAAACGGCCGTCTCTTTTAATCTCGTTTGCTGCACTAGCAGCAGGGCGTTTTCCCATGGCCAAAACTAACCTGTCATATTCAGCCTTTTTCTCAAGATATCGTGATTCTAATTCCTGTAATGGTCCTTCTGAATGTCTTGGACGCAAGTAATTAATCTCTTCGGCCATCCGCCTCAAATATTCTCGTTTCTCCTTGAGTATTGGATCATCAATTTCACTACTGGCTGATGGTGAAACAGTTGTAATGGTTGATTTTTCTGCCTGGCGCTGCTCTTTTTCTTTTGCCGCCAGAGCCGCCTTCTCCGCCTCTATTATCTGTCGTTTCTCAGCCAAGGCTTTCTTCTTCTCCAGCAGGGCTTTTTCGTTCTCCAGCCTTAACTCTTCATCTTCCAGTTTCCTGCTTTCATCATCAAGAGCATCTTTGGTTGATGGCTTAGATTCAGTCCCGTCTACTACCATCTTGCTACTACCTGGCACAAAAAAGAATCTCCCCTCCAAAGAAGATAATTCCCAAGGTAACTGCCCAGTCTGTTTCTTCACCTTGCTTCGCACATTCATAAAAACATCGTTTATGGTTAGTCCAGGTTTGGAAATATTCTCCAGAAGTGCCTTGGTGTATGGACTGTTTTTCCCTTCACCATCATTTGCTACATGGCCCGGGCTGGTGGAATAGGAGATAAATGTTCCCGTCGGAGAATTGCTCACAATAGCAAGACCGCGAGAGGTGCTACGGAAACTCTTACCAAAGGGATTGTCACGGCAAGCATCCAGAATTACAATATTGAGGCCATTATTGGCGTTTGCCATCTCGTCAAGAATCTGTCCCGCATTTACAGCTTTATACCTTACATCCGATTCCTTGTTGACCTTCGCCCCTATAGGGATAAGATAGTTGACACCGTTCACCTGCACACCATGGCCGGCATAATAGAAAAGACCTACGCCACCTTTTTTCAGCCGATTTCCAAAATCTTCAATGGCTCCTTCCATCGTCTCAAGATTAGCATTCTTCTTGAGGACAACCTTGAACCCTAGTTTTTTGAGAGTTGCAGCCATGTCCATGGCGTCATTGACGGGATTCTTCAGGGGACCAGAACTATAAGCACTATTACCAATTACAAGGGCTATCCGCTGTTCCGTAGCGGCCGGTGATAAAGATGGATTGACTAAAACAAGGATACAAAGGGCAAGGAAGACTTTTATAATCATGGTTTTCATGGAAATACCCCTCTATTTAAGAAATCCATTTTGGGGAATCACGGCATTGTTGGCTGCGGAAATCGCTTCCGCCGCCGCCTTAACTGCGGCAGTTTCATCGGTGTTCATTTCCACGGGGTAGATGTGCTCCCAACCGCTCATAGATAGAACCACCGGCGCCCCCACCACGCCGTGCAACCCCAGCCACTCTCCCTCCAGCAAAACCTGTGCCGGGATAACCTGCTGTCTACCAATCATGAGTGACTCTACGATGTCGGCCACGGCGTGCGCCGCTACCACCTCCGTCGTGTGACCAGCCGTGAAGTGGGTGAAAAAGGGTTTTACCGCTGCTCGCAAATCGGGCGTTAGGGACTGCACCATATCGTAGGCCGCACGAACCTGCCCGCTGCGCACCAGTTCCAGCATGTGAATCTTATACGTACGTATCTGCTGCGGCATATCAGCCAGCGATCGGTCGGCCCGCACCTTCTCCACAAGAGCTGCTACTTCTTCCGGTGCTACACCTTGCACTCGGACCTGACTCCAGATAGGTATCAAGAAATCGCCATGCTGCCCGAATATCCACGCTTCCACCTGAGGTCGGCGCACACCTAATTCCATTGCAATCTCGGCGCGCAGACGAAGTGTATCCGTCCACCCACCCGCGCCAAGTACCTGTTTCCGGCCCAGTCGCTCTGCAAATACTTTAACACCCAGTTCCACCGGATTTGATTGCACAATCACTGTTGGTGGCAAACCCGGACGCGCAGCCAGCGCATCGGCAAACTCGATAAACATCCTATAATTGGCTTGTCCAAGCGCCGAACGGTCCACCGACGCGTTGGGATCGGTGGAAACGGTGGCTCCAGCCATCATAACTACCACATCGGCATTCACTTCCGATGCATCGACCACCAATTCGATCGTGGGCGCATCGTCTTCAAACGCGTCTTCAAGATCGGACATCAGCCCCCACAACTCATTTTCACTGTGACCACCGCGATGGCCAACTAATTGTAACCGGGCTGATTCCGGCAAGACGCGTCGGTCAAGCAATTGAACGGCCAATTGGCGTCCGCAGCTTCCAGCCGCACCGATAACAGCTATGTTCATGTCTTGTGTGTCTTCATTTCTGTTGTACATCTCCGGATGCATTGTTTGATCATGGATTTAAATGCCAACGTAAGCTGAAAGCCCTGTAATCAATATGAATGGGTCGTATATAGCATTAGACACGGGCGTGCCTCAAGAGTGTTTCCTCGAGCAAATTCCTTTCTTCACTGCTTGCCGTATCAAAGGCCAGCACCTCGTCGGGCATAGCCAAGCGCGATAACCCGCCGTATATGGATTCACTTCCTGATATTCCGTCCGCGATTTCACGGGCGTCGTCAGGACAGAAAACAGCTCCGGAAAGAATGTACGAACGAAATCCACGCATGGCCGCTTCTTTGTAAAACTCCGGTTCGCTGACCCGGGGATGCCGGAAGGAGTAGAGGGCGGCCTCAAAGAGGGGATAGTCCGGGTTTTCCTTGCCGGATAAAACGGCCGCTTCGATAGCGGCGCAAGAAAGGTGAGGAAGGCGGTCGATCTGATCAGCGCCGGCAAGGCCCGCCGCCCTTGCCTTATGGACGGTGGCCAAGGCCTGGGAAAGCTCGGGGGGCGTAACGGAAAGAAAACGACTAATCCGCTTAACGGTGATCTCCATGCGCTCGGGGGTAATGGTGACGGATCCGTCCGGAAAAACGCAGTAGCCAAAGGGGGTGATAATCCGGTCGCAGACAAAGAGCTTTTCCATGAAAAGCCGACTGGACGCATCCTGTTCACCGCCGCTTTGCTTGATCCAGTCCTGACGAGTAAAAAATTCTCTTTTGGCGTTGAACATGTATCCTTCTTCGTCAGGAAAAAGATAAAGGGTGTAATGTAACGGCGAACCCACAAATACGATGTCTTCCATCTTGCATATGCCGCTGGCCAGGGCCAGGGAAGCGATCAGGACGCATTCATCGAGGCAGGCGGTCATACCCAGCGCCGGCGTCTTCAGGTCCTGAAGTGTAGGTGCATAGGCCAGGATCAAGTCCACAGTCGGATAGATATAACGGGGTGCAGTGCTGTTGTCGAGAAGTCCGATGACAAAATCGGCATCCCGGTTACGGGTGAGCTCTATGCCCCTTCTGATGATGGACATGGCCCGGTCGCTGCTTGCGAGCTCATCGGGGTCCGTGACCGTTTCCCGTTCGTAGAGTCCCCATACTCGGCAGAACTCGCTCGGATTGGGATGGTAGAAATTCCTGTTCACGAACTTATGGAGGCGTTTCATCATGACTTCCGGATTAGCGCTGTCGCCCGCGGGAATCCGTTGCGCCAGTTCCCAGAGTTTCGGGGACAGCAGATTGGCGATAATCAAGGCGATGATTAAATCCGGATGTAGCGCGGCGCTAAACAACGACGGGCTCACGGCCTTGGTTAGAAAATCCCTCTTTTTATCTTTGCTTTTCCACATGGAGGTTTGTCGCCTTCCTTTTACGGATAAAGATGATGCTGAACAATATGCCGGTCCACAGGACGGCGCCGGCAAGGGAAACCAATTGAAAGCCCTTCGCAACGGCTGTGTCCGATATCCCTGAACTGTGTGTGGCGGTGAGAATAGCCTCGCCGATATTAAAAGGCAAGGTAAAAACTGTTTCAAAAAACGACACGCCCAAGGCGTTTCCCAAGTTGACGGCCAGAGGAATAAATACAGCGGCATGTTGTTTCCAGGCGCCGGGGATGCATCCTACAGCTGCCTTGTTGGCCGCGGGAGTATATGTACCATCGGCTGTCCCGATGACAGCAAGAAAAATCAAGGCGTAACCCCAATGGGCACTTGGGGAATAAAAGAAGAAAAAAATACAGGCAAAAGCGCCGACAAAAGATGCTGTAAGTAGCATCCTTCTTGATCGACCTTTATCGGACATAGCACCGGAAAAAGGCGCACTTATAACGAAACCCGCCGCATATGAGAGCATCAGGACGCTTGTAAAAGATGGGGGGAGAGAGAATAATGCCGTAAGATAAAAAGGCATCAGAAAAACAATGCCGCCCATCACTCCCCGCTCCACAACAATGCCGAGGACAGAAACCCAAAACATCCTGTTGTCGATCATCGCCTTGGGGAGGAAGGATATCTTGCCCTTTCTTCCCCGCATGACCAGTAAGACGGTAAGAAATGCTGAGACAAAAAGAATGCCCATGATCGGCGTTGAGGTAAACCCGAACTCGGATCCGAAACTTAGAAAAATGATCGCACTTGCCGCGCTGAAACCAAAAAGCAGACTATCTGCGAGGATGAGCTTTCCCGGTTTTTCACCAACCTTGCTATTATCCGGAAGGTTCCGGAGGGAGAAAACAATCAGGGCAAGCATAAAGGGAACCGTTGCCAGAAAGATGAACCGCCAGGGCAGAAATTGGGCCAGTATTCCGCCGGCAGGATTGCCGGCGATCATGCCCAGACCTGCTGCCATACTCAATCGTCCATAACCATATCCGGTAAGCGAGGAAGGAAGAAAAGCCGGGATAATCACATAACCCAAAGCAGCCATGCCGCCTGCTCCAACCCCTTGTATCAACCTTCCGCCGATCAGAACGGGAAGACACGCGGCCATTCCGCAGATGACGGTGCCCAGGGTCATGCAGGCGATGCTCAAAATGAAAACTCGCTTCAGTCCAAAACGTCCCCCCAGTCTGCCCGCGGGTATCAATATCGTGACCATACCGATTAGGTAGGCAATGGGAATGAGGGAAGCGAAAGACGTGGTAAGATTTAACTGTGTGCTGATGGTAGGAAGGGCAACATTAACAAGATTGGCCTCAAACTGGTAGACAAAGCCGGCCAGTGCTATGCATCCGACAATGGAACGCTGTTGCAAATCAGGAGTTGTTTCCTTAACACTCAACATATGCTTCTCGTTTCATGATTTCCGCTGGTGAGGACTCCCTAATATTTGTACCAGCTACCTTGTTTGTTTTCCAGCTTTTTGATTATTTCCAATTAATCACTTCAAGAATATCGACCAACCAGCCCGCAAAGATCCGGGGGAAGTTCCTTTTGGCATAGTCGATCAAATCGTACAGATCATATCTGCCATCGCTGAAGGTATTGCAGATTGAAAAGAGGCATAAAAAATCCCACCTTCCCTCTTTTAAAAAAAGGGGAATGGTAGGATTTTTTATATCGTATTGCGCCCGCTTCGGGCATGGAGGTTAGTAGCGGTACTGCTCCGGCTTGAAAGGACCTTTGATGGAGACGCCGAGATAATTCGACTGCTCTTTCGTTAACTTGGTCAGCTTCGCCCCCAGGCGGCCCAGGTGGAGTCTCGCCACCTCTTCGTCGAGGATCTTGGGCAGGATGTACACCCCCGGCTGATACCTGTTCTTCACCAGTTCTATCTGGGCCATGCACTGGTTCGTAAAGCTGTTGCTCATAACGAAACTCGGATGGCCCGTGGCGCAACCAAGATTGACGAGCCGCCCTTCCGCCAGGACGATGATCGACCGGCCTGAGGCCAGGGTCCACTTATCCACCTGTGGCTTGATCGTTTGTTTCTTGCACTGCTTGCTGTTTTCCAGGTAGTGCATGGCGATCTCGCTGTCGAAATGTCCGATATTGCAGATGATCGCCTCGTCTTTCATCTTTTCCATGTGGGCGCCGGAAATGACCTCGCAGCAGCCCGTCGCCGTCACAAAAATGTCCGCGCTGGAGACGACATCTTCGAGGGTTACCACTTCATAACCTTCCATGGCGGCCTGGAGGGCGCAGATGGGATCGATTTCCGTGATAACCACCCGGGCGCCGAATCCTCTCATCGACTGGGCCGATCCCTTACCGACATCGCCGTAGCCGCAGATCACCACGAGCTTGCCGGCCACCATGACGTCCGTCGCCCGCTTGATACCGTCAACAAGGGATTCGCGACAGCCGTAGAGGTTGTCGAATTTGGATTTCGTCACCGAATCGTTGACATTGATGGCGGGGAAGAGGAGTTCTCCGTTTTTTTGCATCTGATATAAGCGGTGCACCCCCGTCGTCGTTTCCTCGGAAACGCCGATCACTTTGGAGGCAACCTTTTGCCAGCGCTGCTTGTCCTTTTTATATCCCTGGGCAAGGCGATCCATGATGATGCGAAATTCCTTGTTCTCGGGAATGTCCTTCAGGAGCTCCGGATTTTTTTCTATTTTGACACCCTGATGAATCAGGAGCGTGGCGTCGCCGCCGTCATCGACAAGCAATTCGGGACCCGTCCCGTCCGGCCAGGTAATCGCCTGTTCCGTGCACCACCAGTATTCCTCCAGGGTCTCTCCCTTCCAGGCGAATACGGCCGCCGTGCCTGCGGCGGCGATGGCCGCGGCGGCGTGATCCTGGGTCGAGAAGATATTGCAGGAGGCCCAGCGGAGATCCGCCCCCAATTCCTTCAGGGTCTCGATGAGCATGGCCGTCTGAATTGTCATGTGCAGGCTGCCCATGATCTTTTTCCCCTGGAGGGGTTTCTTGGGACCGTATTTCTTGCGGACCGCCATCAGGCCGGGCATTTCATTTTCCGCCAACTCCATTTCCTTGCGTCCCCAGCCGGCCAAGCCGATGTCGGCGACTTTGTATGGTACCGATAGATCAATCTTCTTGTAAGCCACTTAATGGTTCCTCCGAAATTTTTTTTAACTATGCAAGGCCGGCCGCAGTCTTCAGGGCCTCCACCTTATCCGTTTTCTCCCAGGGATAATCATCCATAAAAAGAGTTCTCGATATCTTTTTATAGGTTCTGCTGTTGAGCAGATCGAAATTCTCGATCATCCCCCTGGGGGTGAGATCAAAGATCTCGGCGATCATTTTTCCCAATTCACCATCCCCGACCTGCCCCGATCCGAAGGTATTGACATAAATCGAAATGGGTTTGGCAATCCCGATGGCGTAAGCCACCTGGACGGAGCACTTCTTTGCCAGCCCGGCGGCAACGATATTTTTCGCTACATAACGAGTCCCAAAAGTCGCCGAACAATCGACTTTTTCCGGCGTCTTGTTCACAACCGCCCCGCCGCCGATCTGGGCCCCCGGATAACCTCCATAGAGTTGCACCACCAACTTCCTTCCCGTCACTCCCGAATCGGCGGCGCTGCAGGAATTGATCGCCTGCCATTCACCGGTCGGGTTGAAGAGAAAAACTGTTTTGTCGTCCACATGGTCTTGCAGGGTTTCCATAGCAATATCACGGGCTACGTGCTCGAGGGTGTTGCGGAACGTCTCGGGAACCTGACGATAATCAATGGCGTTGGACATGAGGATCGTCGCCACGCGCACCGGTTCCATCTTTTCGTCGTATTCCACGGTAACCTGGCCTTTTCCGTCGGGGGCAAAAACGGGATTACCGCAATATTCAAAAGCCCGCATCAGACGGTTTCCAAGCACATACGGAAGGGGCAGCAATTCCGGCGTCTCATCACAGGCAAAGCCGTAAATAATACCCTGATCGCCGGCGCCGATTTCCTGATATTTCCCCAGTCCGGCCCTGGTGCCCATATTGATGTCCGGGGATTGGGGTATCATGGCGTTGAGAATCCCTATCGAACTGCCATTGAGACCGACAGCCGAGTCCCGGTAACCCAGGGAAAGGACCGTTTTCCGGATTACTTTCTCGATGTCCACATAGCTTCGCGTGGCAACCTCCCCGCCGATGACACAGAGGCCCTTGCCAAGAAAGACCTCCAGCCCGCAGTGGGGCATATCATCGATGGTCATGCCTATCTTCTTTTCTTCAGACAGAATCTCGGCAATAATATTGGCTGCGATGGCATCACAGACCATATCCGGGTGTCCGACCTTGACGCTCTCCGACGTGATGTACATGGGCGCATCTCCTTTTATGACATTATCGGCCCGACTAATAACACAACCCTTTGACTGACTTCAATAGCTTTTTAAATCAAATCATATCTTGAGAACTTGGGACTGAACGATCCCGCAGGAAATGACATAGGTAAGGGCCTCTTCTACGGTCATGTTGATCTCGATGAGATCCCGATCAGGTATGACCACCAGATAGCCGGAAGTGGGATTGGGGGTGGTGGGAACAAAAACATTGGTACAAGGCTGCCCGACATGGCGCCAGATCCGGTCATGGGCCGGACCGGTCACGAAACCTACGGCGTAGGCGCCGGGGCGGGGAAATTCCACGAGGACAACCTTCTTGAAACTCCGGGTCTTGTTGACAAACATCCTGTCCACAACCTGCTTCGCCCCGTCATACACACTCCGTATTACGGGTATCTTGTGAAAGACGGCCTCGCCAAGGCTGACAATCCTGTTCCCGACATAACTCTTCATCAGCAGGCCGACGACAAATATCAGCAGAATAACGAAAATGACGCCGAGTCCGGGGATGTGAAACTGTAACAGGGTATCGGGGTGAAAACGGTTGGGTATGATTTGCAGGAGGTTATCCATGAGGGCAATGAGAAAAAAGAGGATGTACAAACTCAGCCCGATGGGAATCGTCGCTGCCAGCCCGGCAATAAATATCTGCCTGATCTTTTTTCTCATTTGAAGCTGTTGATCAGCTTGTTTTTTTGATCTTGTTATTGCCGTCGAGGAGGACGCATTTGGGCGACCAGCCCTTGAGCTCTGAAGCCTCAGCGGTAACATAAGTCGCGATAATAATCACGTCGCCTTTTGAGGCCTTGTGGGCCGCGGCGCCATTAAGACAGAAAGTCCCCGACCCGCGGGCGGCCTTGATCGCATAGGTGGTAAAGCGTTCGCCATTGGTAACATTGTAGATGGCGACCTTTTCGTAGGGAATGATGTCCGCCGCTTCCAGCAGATCCTCGTCAATGGAAATGCTCCCCTCATAATGCAGATCCGCATCCGTTACGACGGCCCGATGTAGTTTTGATTTCAGCATGAACCTCTGCATAGACTTCTACCCCTTTTTCATATCTCCAGAGGATCTCCGAAGACGTAATTATCGATCAAACGGGCCGCCCCAACCCGCACAGCCAGGGCGAGGACGGACTCGCTGTCCAACCTTTCGATGTCCTTCATAGTCTTGGTGTCGCAGATCTGCACATAATCGATCCGGGCATGGTGATGATCCCCGATAAACGTCCGGACCTTCTTAATGATGACAGTGGCATCCCTCTCACCCCGGTCATACATTTCCTTTGCCATCTTCAGGGAACGGCTGAGACTCAAGGCCGATTCCCGTTCCTCGGGCTTGAGATAAATATTACGGGAACTCATGGCCAGACCGTCATTCTCCCTCGTCGTCTGCATGGCGACGATTTCCAGATCCATATTGAGATCGATGACCATCCTCTTGATGGCCGTCAGTTGCTGAAAATCCTTCTTGCCGAAAATGGTGACATGGGGTTTGACCATATTGAAGAGCTTGCAGCACACCGTGGTAACACCCCGGAAATGCCCGGGCCGGGAAAGGCCGCAGAGGTTGTCCGTAACCCCTTCCACATTTACATAGGTCTGGTAGTGCTCAGGATACATCTCCTCATTGGGGGGATAGAAGATGACATCGACGCCCACGCTTGCCGCCATTTTCCGGTCTCTTTCAAAATCACGGGGATACTTGGCCAGATCCTCGTTGGGACCAAACTGGGTCGGATTAACGTAAATACTGATGACCAGGCAATCCCCCCGTTTCCGGCCTACTCTCATCAGATCAAGATGGCCTTCATGAAAGTAGCCCATAGTCGGTACAAAGGCGATTTTCTTCCCTGCAATTCTCAGGGACTCCGCATAATCCTGCATTTCCTTGACCGTCTCGACAATCTTCATAGGCGCACCCCTCTGCAAACAAAAAAAGCCTCGCCGTCATTGACGGGAGGCCTGGAATTTTCGTCCCTGTTACATTCCTCTAACCTTCCGTCCCAGTCCCCCACGGGATCCAAGCGGCTTTTTTCCCCTAACAGAACTTCAAAATATCGTCAAGATCTTTTTACATGTTTTTTTCAACAGCAAATAACGTACTTATTACCGCCGAGATTCTTTGCCTGATACATAGCCATGTCGGCCTGCTTGACCAGGGTATCGAAGTCTTGACCGTCCCGGGGATAAAGGGCGATGCCCAGGCTCGTTCTGATTACAAAAGAAGAGTCGCCCACTTCAACCGGTGTTCTTAAGGCCTCGATGATCTTATTTCCCAGTTTTTCCAAATCCGCTACCTGCCTGATGCCGGGTAGAAGAATCATGAATTCGTCGCCGCCCATGCGGGCAACGGTGTCCCCTTCTCGAAGCTGCTGCTTGACACACTCGACAAAGGCGCAGAGGATACAGTCACCCATGTAGTGGCCATAAGAATCATTGATCTCTTTGAATTTATCGAGATCCAGCATCATCACGGCGAGCTGTTCACGATTTCGTTTCGCCTGCACCAGAGCCACGGCAAGGCGGTCATGAAAGAGAAGCCGGTTCGGCAAGCCGGTCAAGGCGTCATGATAGGCCATCCATTGAATCGTCTCCTCTGCCTTTTTCCGTTCCGTTACGTCATGGAGGATCCCCATAAAACCGGTCGCCTTCCCCTTGCTGTCCTTTTTAAGAGAGACGGAAATCTCCACATATTGCTCTTTTCCGTCCGGACGGTTGATGCGATTGACCAGTCCCTTTTCCGGCTCACCGGTCATGAAGACGCGATGGAAGATGTTATAAAGATCCCCTTCCTCTTCTTCAACGGCAAAATACTTGAAATTCAGTCCAATGAGCTTATGATGGGGAACGCCGGTAATCCGGGCACAGGAATTGTTCATAAACTGGATGTTCCCTTTCAGGTCGACTTCGTAGTAGCCGTCCCCGATGTTTTCGATAATGGCCCGGTATCGTTCCTCGCTGGCCTTCAGGGCGTCCTGGGCCAGTTTCCGATCCGTGATATCGACAAGCGTCCCTTCATAATTAAGGACCTTGCCTTTCTTGTCCAGGACAACCCTGGCATTAACGGATACCCAGAAAATTGTCCTGTCTTTTCTTGAGGCGGCATGTTCGAAATTTTCCACAAAGCCCTGTTTTCTTATCGCTTCTTTGAAATATTCATAATCTTCGGGACATACATAATGTTGGGTGGCAATGTCCGTAACCGATTCAATCATCTCCTCCGGCGAGCCAAAACCGCACATTTTTGCCAGGGCGGGATTGACATGGACAAACCGGCCTTCCGGGGTGCTCTGGAACATGCCCACCACGGCATTTTCAAATATTTTCCGATATTTGGATTCACTTTCTTTCAGATTCTGCTCTGTCTCTTTGATATTCGTTACATCCCGGATCGATTCAATGGCGCCGATGATATCCCCCTGCGTGTCAAAGAGGGGAGAAGCCTTGGCCCAGAGATAGTGCTTTTCACCGGCGATGATCGTTGGGGCGGCAGGTTCGGCAATGAGATTATTACCGGCTCTGTGGAGGAACGAATAGTCGCCATATTTATCGGCATCGGGATTTAAAACAAGATCGATTAGGATAGGCCGGCGTTGACTATAAAAAGGAAGGGCATATTCATAATCGCCCCGGCCGATCATTTTTTCCTTGGAGATCCCCGTCAGGTTCTCGATGGCCCTATTCCAGGCAATAACCATACCCTCCCGATCAATCGCCAAAGTGGCGTCGGGAAGGAAATCAATCATGTCCGTAAGGCGTTTCTCCGATTCTCTGCGCAAGTCTTCCGCATGCTTTCTCTCCGTGAGGTCGCGACCGATGCCAAATCGCCCGATTCCTTTCCCTAGTTGCCCGTCCCAGATGGTCGAAGTCAGGAATTCAACGGCCAGCCTTTCCCCGTCCTTGCAAAGAAGCTCAATTTCATAGGGCGGAATGACTTTTCCCTTCATTCCCGTTTTAAAATGTTCAAGCACCGTCTTCAGGCAATCCGGCGCCACGATTATTGTGAAGGGCTTGCCAAGCAGATCGGTGGTCGTATAGCCTAAGGTCTTCTGTAACTGAGGGTTGATATAATTGAAATACCCCCGCCGATCAACGGTAAAAACGAGATCATGAGTGGTCTCAATAAGGATTCGGTAGCTATTCTCACTCAGGCTTAGGGCTTCCTCAGTGCGCTTTTTTCCCGTAATATCCATGGAATTGCCAAGAATGGCCGGTTTCCCCTCATAGGTGATCGAGATAACCGTCTCCATGATCCAACGGGTCTGCCAATCCCTGGTAATAACCCGGAATTCATATGGTTCTGTTCTTAGGCCTTTAAGCATCTCCCGGGCCAGCTTATTTACCAGTTCTCTGTCTTCGTGATGAACGATACTGAGGGCGTCACGGCCCACGAGTTCTAAAGGCGTGTATCCCGCGTAGGAAGCGGCATTTCGGTTAAGGTAGCTAAAACGACCGTCTTGAACCACATAGATGCCTCCGCAGGAAGCCTCGGCGATGGTCTGGTAAAAATCCTGCTGTTTTATCTGGTTTTCTTTGATCGGCAATATATTCATGAAATTTGATCGGCAAAAGTTTTAAAATTTGTTCCGACTAGCACAACTTTATTAAAATATCTACAATGTTCTTCACAAAAAAGGCTGTCAATGTTTAATTATGTTTAAACTATACCACGAATGGGTCAATAATAAATGCGATAATTTCACTAGTTGGGACAATTTTATTGACATCCCCCCCCTCCTTGTGGTAAGCGGATTCGCGTTTAAAGGAATGATTAGACTCTTGATATTTAACATATTTTCTTTCAAAGGAGAGCAATGTGACGCTTCGAGAGATAAAAGAGCTACTGGATGCAGAAGTGCTCGTCGGCTATGATCAGTTGGACAAAGAGATAAAGACAGCCTTCGGCGCCGATCTCATGAGTGATGTCCTGGCCTTTGCCAAGGCGGGAAGTCTGCTGCTGACCGGCCTCACAAACCCTCAGGTCATCCGGACGTCCGATGTTCTCGATATCGCCGCCATTATCATGGTGCGAGGGAAACGACCATCACCGGAAACACTCCGCCTTGCGGAAGAGTTGCTGATCCCGGTTCTGACCACAAAATACATTCTCTTCGAAACCGCAGGAAAGTTGTACGCAAAAGGTATCGTTGGCTGCATGGAAAGGGTTGACGACGAACGTGCTTTCTCATGAAACCGCCATCTATGAAAATTCCTTTCCCGTAGAGGGTGGAACTTACGAAAACGCCGGGCATGTCTCCAGCCAGATCAAAGCCCTGCTAAAGAGGATGAATATTTCCAAGGAGGTCGTCAGGCGGGCGGCCTTAGTAACTTACGAATCGGAGATCAACATCTGTTCCTATGCGAGAAGCGGCAAGATCGTGCTCCGGGTAACGCCGGAGCACGTCACGATCGAAGCGATTGATGAGGGCCAGGGCATCGTTGATATCGAGCTGGCCATGCAAGAAGGTTATTCGACAGCAACGGACAGAATAAGGGAAATGGGTTTCGGGGCCGGAATGGGATTGTGTAACATCAAGAATTTTTCCGACTTCTTTCGCATCACCTCGGAGATCGGGAAAGGCACCCATCTCAAGATGGTTATTCGCATCGATAAAGATTTTGATGGTATTTAATTGAATTTGCCATGAATTTACTAGATATTGTCGCTGCTTTGAACTTAAGTGTTGTCTCCGGCGAGGACAGGCTTGCTGCCGAGATTACGGGGGGGTATGTCGGCGATCTGTTGAGCGATGTAATGGCCAACAGCAAAGAAGGCGATCTCTGGATCACCCGGCAGATTCATCAGAACATCGTCGCCGTGGCCAGCCTGAAAGACCATGCGGGAATCATCCTGATTCAGGGCTGTAAGCCCGCTGCCGACACTCTGGATAAGGCCCGGAAGGAAGGCGTCCCGATTATGGTAACGGATATGCCGGGTTTTGAAGTTATCGGCAAGGTATACAACATGATCGCAACTAAGAAGGGTTCGGACCCTTCCACATGAAAAGGCCATGATATCATGGTCTTTTTTTTAATTTTTAGGTTCAGCCCCAGATGAAGGCGTTTCGTTGTGACCTTCACATCCATACCTGCCTTTCTCCATGCGCTGAGCTGGATATGTACCCCCGGGCCATTGTGCGTAAGGTCCGTGAGGAAAAACTTGATGTAATTGGCATATGTGACCATAATTCCTCAGAGAATGTCGCCTTCGTTCAGAAGGCGGCATCCGGCCTGCCCCTGACGGTGCTTCCGGGGATGGAGGTTTCCAGCAGGGAGGAAGTCCATACGCTTGCGCTCTTTGATAATATATCCCGTTTGCACCACTTCCAGGAAATTATCTACGATCACCTGCCCGGTGAAAACGACGAAAACGCTTTCGGGTGTCAGGCCATCGTTAATGAAAGAGACGAAGTTGAAGGCTTCAATCGGCGCCTCCTCATCGGGGCGACGGTGCTGTCTCTCCAGGAAATCATTGATCACATCCACCGGTTGGGGGGACTCGCCATTGCCTCTCACATCGACAGAGAAAGCTTCAGCGTTATCGGACAGTTGGGATTCATTGACCCCACTTTCGCCTTTGACGCCCTGGAGGTCACGCCCCGTCTGGGCCTGGCCAGGGCCGGGGACACCTTTCCCGAACTTAGGAGCTATCCCTTTATAACCTCCTCCGATGCCCATTTCCTTCGTGATATCGGCAGGGCATATACGGAGTTATGGATGGAGGCGGGAAATTTTCAGGAAATCGGTGCGGCCCTCCGCGGCGAAGCGGGAAGACATGTAATCAGCGGGACCTGACATGCTGGAGTTGGCCTTACATATTCTTGATATCGCAGAGAATTCCACCCGGGCCGGGGCAAAGCATGTGGATATTCGCCTGAATGAAGACCCCGACCATGATCTCCTCATCCTGGAGATCGCCGACGACGGCGCCGGCATGGACAGGGAAACCCTGGCCAAGGCCCTCGACCCGTTTTACACGACCAAGAAGGTCCGCCGGGTGGGGCTGGGGCTGCCGATGCTGGCCCAGGCGGCGGAAAGCGCGGGGGGACGATTGATCCTGAGCTCGGAGCCGGGCAAAGGGACAAGACTCAAGGTGACCTTTGGGCTCGGGCACATTGACCGCCAACCCCTGGGCGACGCCGCCGGGGTTATGGTAACCCTGATTGCCGGAAATCCGGACATAGATTTTACGTATCGTCATCAGCATGGAGAGCAAATCTATTTGCTCAGCACGGAAGAGATAAAGAAAGAGATTGAGGACGTCCCCATCAATCACGTGGAAGTGCTTAAATACATAAGAAGCCATATAGCGGAAGGATTGAAAGAAATCGGATCGGAAGCGTAAGCATCGCTTTACATATGAAGGAGGAAGCAATTCATGAAAGCGGATAACGACGAATTAATCAAAGAATTTTCAGCGGAAAAGATAGCCCAATTGGACGAAATCATCGCCAAGTTCAAAGGGAAACCAGGCGGCCTGATTCCTGTCCTTGAGGAGGCCCAGGTAGCCCTGGAATATCTGCCTGTTTCCATCCAGAAAAAGATCGCCAAAGGTTTGAACCTTCCCTTGAGCCGGGTTTACGGCGTTGTCACCTTTTATTCCTTTTTTACCATGACCCCCCGGGGAAGACATACCGTCCGCGTCTGTCTCGGCACCGCCTGTTATGTCCGGGGGGGCAAGGCCCTTGCGGAAACCATTGAAAAATATTACGGCGTCAAGGAGGGAGAAACGACTACCGACCGCAAGTTTACCTATGAGTCGGTCCGTTGCCTGGGGGCCTGTGGCCTCGGACCGGTCGTAGTTGTGGACAATGACGTTCACGGACGGGTTAAACCGGGGAAAGTCAAAGATATCTTAAATGCTTATAACTGAGAAAAAGTGAGGATACCTTATGGCAAAGATCACGATTGAAGATTTAAAGAAAATCAAAGAGCGGGTCCATGCGGAAACGGCCCTGCGGGATGGTCATCTCCGTGTCAAGGTAACCGTGCATATGGGGACCTGCGGTATCGCCTCGGGGGCCAAGGAAGTCATGGACGCCCTGCTTAAGGAAATTGAAGAAGCCGGGGTGACGGATGTAGCCGTTACTACCTCGGGCTGCATGGGCCTCTGCAGCAGGGAACCCCTGGTTACCGTCGAGATACTCAACCAGGACCCGATCAAGTACGAATACATGAATTCAAACAAAATGCGTCAGGTCTTCAAACGGCACATCCTGGAAGGAGAGATTCAGAATCCCTTCGTACTGGCCCGGGGCGCGGAAACACAAAAATAGAAGGAGGATATGAACCTAATGAAGGTATTCCGATCACACTTATTGATTTGTGGCGGCACCGGCTGCCACGCCTCCGGAAGTCTCAACGTCAAGAAGGCATTAGTCGCGGAGCTGGTAAAACGGAAGCTCTCCGAAGAAATCAAGATCGTCGAGACGGGGTGTAACGGCTTCTGCGCCATGGGTCCGATCATGGTCGTCTATCCCGAAGGCGTCATCTATATGCTGATCAAGGCCGAAGACATCCCTGAACTTGTGGAAGAACACCTGATCAAGGGCCGGATTCTCGAACGTCTCCTCTACCGGGAACCCACCACGGAAGAGATTATTCCGACGATGCAGGAGATTCCCTTTTTCGCCCTCCAGGAATTGCGGGTGCTCAGGAACCGGGGTCTCATTGATCCGGAGAAAATTGAAGAATATATCGCCCGGGACGGCTACCAGGGAATGGCCAAGGCCCTGACCGAAATGACCGCCGCCGACATCGTCCAGGAAATCCTCGCTTCGGGTCTCCGCGGTCGGGGCGGCGCAGGCTTCCCCACGGGTCTGAAATGGAAATTTGCCGCCGCCTCTCCCGGGGAGGTCAAGTACGTGCTTTGTAACGCCGACGAAGGGGACCCCGGAGCATTCATGGATCGGAGCGTCCTCGAAGCGGACCCCCATGCCGTCATCGAGGGCATGGTCATCGCCGCCAAGGCTATCGGCTCCGGTCACGGCTATGTATATTGCCGCGCTGAATATCCCCTGGCCATCAGCCGCTTGAATATCGCCATTGGCCAGGCCAAGGACATGGGTCTCCTGGGCAATAACATCCTGGGCACGGGCTTTGATTTTGACCTGGAGATCTATCAGGGGGCCGGAGCCTTTGTCTGCGGCGAAGAAACGGCCTTGATGACTTCCATAGAGGGAAAAAGAGGGATGCCCCGCCCCCGTCCTCCCTTCCCCGCCATCGCCGGCCTCTGGCAGCGGCCATCCGTCCTCAATAACGTAGAAACTCTTGCCAATATAGGCCAGATCATCCTCCGGGGCGGCGCCTGGTATGCCAGTGTCGGTACGGAAAAAAGTAAAGGAACGAAGGTTTTCGCCCTCACCGGGGACGTCAACAACGTCGGTCTGGTGGAAGTTCCCATGGGGACCACTCTGGGAACCATCGTCTATGATATCGGCGGCGGCATCCCGAAAGGCAAGAAGTTCAAAGCCGCCCAGTTGGGCGGTCCCTCGGGAGGCATGATTCCCATCCAGCACTTAAATGCCCCGATCGACTATGAAAAGGTGGCGGAATTGGGGGCCATCATGGGGTCCGGCGGGATGATCGTCATGAATGAGGATTCCTGTGCTGTCGACATGGCGCGGTTCTTCATGGATTTCTGCCAGGACGAGTCCTGCGGCAAGTGCACGCCCTGCCGGGAAGGGACCAAGAGGATGCTCCAGATCCTGACGAATATCACCCAGGGCAAGGGTAAGGAAGGGGATATCGAACTGCTGGAGGAAATGGCGCCCATTATCAAGGACGCCTCTCTCTGCGGCCTGGGCCAGACGGCTCCAAACCCGGTCTTAAGCACCATCCGTTATTTCCGGAAGGAATATGAGGATCACATCCGCAACCACCGTTGCAATGCGGCGGTCTGTACGGCCCTGTTCAAATCCCCCTGCCAGCATACCTGTCCCATTGAAATGGACATTCCTTCCTACATCGCCCTGATTAGGGCCAACCGTATGGAAGACGCCTATAAGGTCCTCCTGCGCACCAATCCTTTCCCATCGGTCTGCGGGCGGGTCTGCGATCATAAATGCCAGACTAAATGCCGTCGGGGGAAGATGGATGAACCGATCGCCATCAAATTCCTCAAGCGCTTCATCACCGACAACGCCCCGCGGCCTAAGATTGAGCCGGTTCCCGTAACCCGCAATGAAAAGATCGCTGTTGTCGGCGCCGGTCCTGCCGGCTTAACGGCGGCTCGTGACCTTGCCCTGCGGGGTTACAAGGTAACTGTTTTCGAAGAGCTCCCTGAGCCCGGAGGCATGCTCCGCTGGGCGATTCCCGCCTACCGCCTCCCCCGCAACATCCTGGCCAACGAAATCGCCGATGTGACATCGCTGGGGGTAGAGATCAAATGCAACATCCGAGTGGGAAGGGAGCTGTCCTTTGACAAACTGAAGAAAGACTATGATTATGTCTATATGGCCCCCGGGGCCCACAAGAGCCAGAAGATGGGCGTAGCCGGAGAGGAACTCCCCGGAGTTTATGGAGGAGTGGAATTCCTCCGGGATTTCAACGCTCATGAAGATGCCTGGGTAAAAGGGGAGAAAACCATGGGCTCGAAGGTCGCCGTGATCGGCGGCGGGAATTCGGCCATTGACGCCGCCCGGGTGGCTCTGCGGCTCGGGGCCGATGTCACGATCCTCTATCGCCGGGAACGGAAGGATATGCCCGCGGCGGACGAAGAGATCATCGCCGCGGAAGACGAAGGGATCAAGTTCGAATACCTGGTCGCCCCCCTGAAGATTGAGGCCAAAGACGGCAAAGTCTCCGGCATCACCTGTGAGCGGATGAAGCTGGGTGAGTTCGACCGCAGCGGCAGAAGGAAGCCGGTCGCCATCCCCGGTTCCGCCTTCACCCTGGCAGTGGACGCCATTGTCGCCGCGATCGGCCAGGTGCCGGATCTGACCTTTGTCCCCAAGGACAGCGGTGTTTCCGTAAATAAATGGGACACCTTTGATCTGGCTGAGGGCAGCAAGTCCCAGACTACGGACGCCAGGTTCTATGCCGGCGGCGACGCCGTGACGGGACCCGATACGGTCATCGGGGCCATCGCCGCGGGGCATCAGGCGGCGCGGGATATGGACGCCGCGATCCGGCTGGCCAATAGTGAGGCGGCCTATGAAGAGCCGGTGGAAGAAAAGATAGATATTCCGCTGATTATAGACGAGGAGGGCGAGGAGGCTCCCCAGGGCAAGATGCCGGAATTACACGGGGCGGAGCGAAAAACGAGCTTTGTGGAAGTGGAGCTTGGCTTCTCCATGGAAGACGCCGTCAAAGAAGCAGCCCGCTGCCTCCGGTGTGACGCGGAAGTCTGATTGATTATATGAGCGATTCACGGGCATCCAAACTGGCCGGGCTTCTGGTCGACTATTCCGTAGCCGTCCAGCCCGGCGACAAAGTGGTGATCAACGGCGGCGCCGATGCGGCGCCGCTCGTACGGGAAGTCTATGCCGCCGTCTTGAAGGCGGGAGGCCATCCGCTCCTGCTTGTTTCACTGCCCGGCATGGACGAGATACTATACCGGCATGCCACGGATGAGCAGTTGCACTTCGTGGCGCCGCCGGTCAAAGAGATCATGGAGACCTATGACGTAAGTATTTCCGTCGGCAGTACGGATAACACGCGGTCTCTTGCCGGCGTCGATCCCGGCAAGATAATGCTCCGCAGCCAGGGACGTCGTGAGGTCCTTGATATTTTCATGGCCCGGTCAGCCCGGGGGGAACTGCGCTGGACGTACGCCCTGTTCCCGACCAACGCTTACGCCCAAGACGCCGACATGAGTCTGTCCGATTATGAAGACTTCGTCTATGGGGCCTGTATGCCCGATCTCAATGATCCGATCGGTTACTGGCGGAATTTTTCCGCCCGGCAGCAAAAGATCATCGACTGGCTCCAGGGGAAAAGAAAGGTTCATATCCGGGGCCGGGATACGGATCTGCGCCTGAGTATCGACGGCCGCGTCTTTCGCAATTGCGATGGCCGTCACAACATGCCGGACGGTGAGATTTTTACGGGACCCGTTGAAGACAGCCTGGAGGGGCATGTCTCCTTTTCTTATCCCGCCATTTACCAGGGGCGGGAGGTAACGGGGATAAGGCTCGATTTCGCCAAAGGAAAAGTCATACAGGCCCGGGCGGAAAAAAACGAGGAATTCCTCCTCAAGATGATCGCTACGGATGAAGGTTCCTGTTACGCCGGCGAGTTCGCCATCGGAACCAATGAAGGGATCACCAAGTTCACCCGCCAGATCCTCTTTGACGAAAAGATCGCCGGCAGCTTTCATCTGGCCCTGGGGTCCGGCTATCCGGAAACGGGAAGTGTTAACAAATCGGCCATCCACTGGGACATGATCTGCGATCTCCGGGAAGGGGGCGAGATCAGGGTGGATGAGATTCTCCTCTACAAAGACGGTCAATTCGTACTGGATATTTAGAGCATTCCCGAAGTTACTCACTCCTGCCATCATCCAAATTTTCACCCCATATTATCCCGCGCCTAAATCATAAATCCTCAATCATTATCTAATTCCGTAAGATCCCTTTTTATTCATATGTTAATTTTAAATATGTCATTTATGACATATATTGCAACTATTTTTAACTTGCAAATTTTCACATACAGGTGCATATATTGCCGCGAACTTAGATCATCTACGGATTAAAAATCTGTATATTTGATAAATAATCAAAGGAGCGAGAGCATGGAAAAAAAGATTCCCCTAACCATTGACGGCCGGGAAGTCGAGGCGGCTGCAGGGCAGATGATCCTGGAAGTCGCCAAGGAAAACGGTATTTTTATCCCGACCCTTTGTCATTACACCGGCACAACCAAAGTCGGCGCCTGTCGCGTCTGCGTGGTGGACGTCGAGGGCGCTCGTTCTCTCGTTGCCTCCTGTTGCATGCCCGTCAGCCCCGGCATGGTTATCAGGACGGATACCAAGAAAGTTCGCGACGCCCAGCGTCTGATCGTGGAGTTGCTCTGGGCCTCGGGCGATCACAATTGCCTGACCTGTGAACAGAACGGCAATTGCGATCTGCAAAATCTCGTTTACTGGCTCGAGCTGGAAACGCCCCGCTTCAGTATTCAGTTCCCAAAATACAAACCGGAAACAACCAATGCCATGATCTCCCGGGACCTGAACAAGTGCATCCTCTGTGGACGCTGTATCCGGGCCTGCAACGAGATCCAGGTCAATGAGGTCCTCGATTTTTCCAAGCGCGGCTCCCGGGCCAAAGTCGGCCCCGCCTTTGACGCCGATTACATTGATTCGGAATGCTTCTTCTGCGGGGAATGCGCCGATGTCTGTCCCGTTGGGGCCATCACCTTCCGGCAGTCCCGCTTCAAGGGCCGGCCCTGGGAGATACAGAAGGTCAAGACAACTTGCACTTACTGCGGCGTCGGCTGCCAGATGGATCTAAATATAAACAACGGGAAAATCGTCAAGGTCACGGGAAACCGGGATTATGCCCAGCCCAACGGCGGCAGCCTCTGCATCAAGGGCCGCTTCGGTCTTGACTTTGTCGATCATCCGGATCGATTGAAGAAACCTCTTATTCGCAAGAAAAAGGGAGGAGAACTCACGGAGGCTTCCTGGGATGAAGCCCTGGAACTCATTGCCAAGAAGTTCAGGGAGATCAAGAAAAAGGACGGCGCCGACAGCATCGCCGGTCTCTCGTCGGCCCGCTGCACCAACGAAGAAAATTATCTCTTTCAAAAATTCATGCGGGCGGCGGTGGGAACCAACAATGTCGATCACTGCGCCCGGCTCTGACACTCCGTAACGGTGGCCGGTCTGGCCGCCGCCTTCGGCAGTGGAGCAATGACGAATTCCATCGACGAGATCGAATTTACCGACCTGATCCTGGCGACGGGAACCAACACCACGGAAAATCACCCCATTATCGGCATGAAGGTAAAACGGGCGGTCCGCCAGCATGGGGCCAAGCTCATCGTTATCGACCCCCGGGAGATCGATCTGGTTAAATACGCCGATCTCTGGCTCCGGCAGGCGCCGGGTACGGATGTCGCAGTCCTGAACGGGCTCATGAACGTCATGATCGCGGAAAACCTTTATGACAAGGACTATGTGGAGAGCCGCACCGAGGGATTCGAAGCCCTGAAAAAGACCGTGGGAAAATACACCCCTGAGTACGTGGAGAAGATTTCCGGCATTCCGGCAGAGGATCTCCGGAAAGCCGCCCGGATGTATGGCCGGGCAAACAGGGCCTCCATCCTCTATGCCATGGGGTTGACCCAGCACATCACCGGCACGGACAACGTCAAGTCCGTGGCCAATCTTTCCATGCTCGGCGGCAACGTCGGCATCGAAGGGGGCGGCGTCAATCCCCTGCGGGGACAGAACAACGTCCAGGGGGCCTGCGACATGGGGGCGCTGCCCAATGTTTATCCCGCCTACCAGCAGGTCGCCAGCGACGAGGCAAGAGTAAAATTCGAAAAGGCTTGGGGAGCGAAGCTCTCGGCGAGACCGGGATTGACCATCATGGAAATCATGGACGGGGCCCATAAGGGATCGATCAAAGGGCTTTACATCATGGGTGAAAACCCCATGATCTCCGATCCTGACCTGGCCCATGTGGAGGCGTCCCTGAAACACCTCGATTTCCTCGTTGTCCAGGATATCTTCCTGACCGAGACGGCGCGCCTTGCCGATGTGGTTCTCCCCTCCGCCTGTTTCGTCGAAAAGGACGGCACCTTCTCCAATACGGAAAGGCGGATCCAGCGGATCAGAAAGGCCCTCGCCCCTCCCGGTGAGGCCAGAAGCGACTGGGAGATCATCGCTGCAATTTCCAACCGCATGGGCTATGCCATGAATTATTCCTCCGCCCAGGAAATCATGGAGGAGATCAGCCGGGTGACCCCCAGTTACGGCGGGATCACCTACAAGCGTCTGGAGAAAAACGGCCTCCAGTGGCCCTGCCCCACCCCGGATCACAAAGGGACCAAATTCCTCCACAGGGATCGCTTCACCCGGGGGCTGGGTCTGTTCCACGCCATTGAATACATTCCTCCGGCGGAACTCCCCGATAAGGCCTATCCGATGTTCCTGTCTACGGGACGGGTCTTGTATCATTACCACACCGGTACGATGACCCGTCTCTCCAAGGGGGCGATGGAGCGCTGCCCGGAGAGCCTCGTAGAGATCAATCCCCGCGATGCGGACAAACTGGGCATTGAAGACGGCCAGATGGTCAAGGTATCGTCCCGCCGGGGCAAGGTGATAGCCAAGGCGAAGGTGACGGAGAAATCGGCGGCCGGATCGATCTTCATGAACTTCCATTTCCACGAGGCGGCGGTGAACCTGTTGACCAATCCGGCGCTGGATCCCATCGGCAAGATTCCCGAGTACAAGGTCTGCGCCGTGAAAGTGGAGGCGGCATAAGTCGTAGGCAACCGCCGCCACAAACCGACCGGCTGGAAGCACATTAAAAAAGGGCGGGGTCCATGAGATCCCGCCCTTTTTTATGATTTGTTTCGATGTCCCTTCTATGCTTTCTTTTTCTCCGGCGGCTTGTAGGCCATGGCCAGAAGGAAACCGACAAGGAGCATCCCGGCGGCGACATACAGGGCGATCCCCTTGATTTGGGCGAAGATTAAGGGGCCCGCGATCCCGGCGGCGCCCCAGGCGGTCAGCATCATTCCATAGACTTTGCCGATGTAGCCGGGGCCGAAGGAATCGGCGGCAAAAGCCGGCATGACGGCAAAACCGCCGCCGTAAGAGGCGAGGAGATAACAGGCCAGAACAGTGAACAGCATCTGCGTTGAAACTTGGGGCAGATAGATGTAAAGGATGGCCTGACTAAGAAACATGATCATGAATACGTTCTTCCGACCGATAGCGTCTGATGTCCATGCCCAGATAAGCCTGCCAAGACCGTTAAAGATCGAAGCAATCGCCAGGATAGTGCCGCCGGCAAGAGCCAGATCTGTGGCCGTAATCAGAGGCTGTGCCTTCTTGACAACGTCCTGGGCCATGGGAGACAACTGAGAAATAAGCCCCAGACCCGCCGAGACGTTGAGGAAAAGCATCGCCCAGAGCATCCACCATTGGGGCTTTTTGACCGCCTCTTCAAACGTGAAGGAATCGGCAGCCGAGATGCTCGATGCCGCCGGCTTGAAGCCTGCGGGGAGCCATCCTTTAGGAGGATTCTTGTATAACTGGGCAGCGGCCGTGACGGCGATCAAGAAAATGACGCCCCAGATATAGAAGGTATTGGCCACGCCTGTGGAATTGACCATCCCCGGGGCGATCTTGCCCATGAAGAAGGCGCCGGCGCCGAAGCCCATGACCGCCAGCCCTGTCACCAGGCCGCGCTTGTCTGGAAACCAGCGGATCAGGGTGGCAATGGGCGTCACATAACCGAAACCGTTGCCCAGACCGCCAATAACGCCATAACCGATGTAGAGCAGCCAGATGCTCCCGATCTGATCGGCCAGACCCGCACACAGGGTGCCGATGCCGAAGAGGATACCACCAACGGTGGCCACAAAACGGGGACCTTTCTTGTCTACAAGCGTGCCGCCAAAGGCCGCTGCGAGGCCGATAACGCCGATCAGGATCATGAATGTCGCCTGAACCTCTGTTTCACCCCAGCCATGGGCGGTCATGAAAGGTTTTTTGAAAACCGACCAGGCATAGACCGTTCCCAGGCAGAGCTGCATGACGATCGCCGCGCCGGCGATCAACCATCTTTTTGATTCCAAATTTTCATTGCTCATAAAACCTCCATAAATATTTACTTATAGTCTTGTTTTCTAATACTATTCCCCTCACTGCCATTAAATTTATAACGGCTGCTCCATATGCCGCAATGTATCGGCTATGCCGCTGCCGTCGCAGCTTGTAGCAGATATTTTCAAAAAAGGCAATTCGATCTTCCCGGCGGCACCTACCTAAACAATCCCATTCATTATTCATTGCCCCAAAAGTCGATATTACTGATTTTATCTTTGAGGCAATTATGATAGGGTTAAGGAAGAAAGCACTATCGTTGACAAAAAAGGCCGTTGGCCGGAGAAGGGGTTGGCACATGAGAAATCAGGGTGGTAAACCGGCACTGAGGACTTACAAGTCCGGAGAAGGGGTCTGCGGCCCCAACTGCTTCTTTTACCTTGCTGAATCCAAACAGTTGCCCGGCGTGGGGCTCTGCGGCAACAGCGCATATATCCTTCACAAGGAAAGTTGTTTGAATTCATTGGGGATCGAGTGCGCCTACTTCCAGACTCGGCATGACGATGAGGAAATTGGCATCCTCGTTATGGGAGAGGGAGGAAAACAATCCGGCGCAAACCTGCGCCGTCACCAGCGGGAAGATGTCTTTGTGACGGCAGCGATCAGAAATAACGATGGTGCTTTCAAGGATGATCTCGGCGCCGTAGTCAACATCTCCGAGGAGGGAATGGCCCTGATTCTTGGCCGGAAGGCCTTCATGCATATAAAGCAGACTCATGGGACTGACCGTTTTCAAGTGGCCCTCAAGATCAAGGACAATCAGGAAATCCTGCTCGACTGCAAAATCAGGCGGATCGAGGAACATCGTAATTTTGTGCAACTCTCCGTCCAGTTCCACAAACCCCTGGACAATGAAATGAAAACGATGCTGAAAATGATCCCCCCCGAGGAATGAATCCCCAGTGATTCAGGCCGAATGCAATGGTCCCTATTGCTGGATCGGCGCCAGGAATCCGGCGCCGCCCCTTTGCTCGAGCTGGATGGCAAAATCGTCGTAGGATGTCGACGTCGCCGTACCGCTGGATGTTATGAGGGTGATGTTGTCGCCGTCGCCCCGAAAGTTGGACGGAGCTACGAACTTAAAATCCGCCGCCGTGCTGCTTCTGGTCCATGGCGGCGACACGAGGGCCTCCGTCCGGATGACGGCCCGGTAAAGATCGGTCGAGCTCAGGGCGGTTACATAAGACGCTGCATAGCCCTGACTATCCGCGGTGGTGTACAGGCCGGTCCACCGCACGGTGGAGGTTGCGCCTCCGATAAGAGAGAAATAATCGTTGCTCGCCGCCCGGTCCGTCCAGTCGTCGGGGGGCCAGTTGACGCTCCCCCGTTGATTGCCGATGCGGGTATTGTCCGCCTGGACGGCATTCCCCGCTGCGGGGGATTTGTTGTCGCTGTAATAGACCATGATGAAGTTCGCCTTCGTCGCGGCCTGGGCGCCCGACGCCCTTCCATAGGGGGTGCTGTCCCCGTCTACGAGGTAGAGATCCTCGCCGTTTATGAAGGGCGCACTTGCTCCCGCCGAATCGAGGGGACGATTCGTGAGGATAAGTCTCCCGGCGCCAACTATCGTATTGGCCGCACCCCAATTAGCGGATACGATGGGGGTGCCGATGATCCGGGCGGTCTTGGTTCCGGCGGCGCTCCTGATTACGTCCCCGTATTTGAGGTGCCTGCCCACGCTATCCACCCTGCCCCGACTAAAGGGCAAGAGATACCCCTCGGCCAGGCGCACCATGAGGGATACCCAAGGCTTGAGGCGGAGGGCGGTTCCCGATCCACTGGTCAGCCCATCGGCGGCAACTATGCTACGGTAGGCAAGCAGTTTGTAACTCCCCACTCCTGTGGCGGGTCCGTTGCGCTGCCAGAGAATAATGGACGGCTGAGAATACCGTGCCTGAGCCCCGCCTCCAATAGATACGCTACTCGTCCATGTTGCCGTAGGCCTCAATTCCGTGTTTATCCCGTCTTCATATCCCCAGGAGGACGGATTAGTCGGGGTATAACGCGTCTGTCTTTGCCGGATGAACGACACACCATAGTTGTACTGATCCGCGGGAGTGTCGGAATTATTTCTCACCCGGAAACCCACGCCCGTCATGAAATAGGGCTGGGTGTTATACACCTTGACCTGGATGTCGTAGCTCAGGCAGCCCCCCGCATCCATCCAGGACTTGGCAAGGTTGGTGTTTGTATACCCGTTGAAGTAGGCGATGGCCCAATTCCCCGGAATTATCCCTCCGGAAGCCGCCGTATCGACTTTCAGGGCGCTTCCCCCGTCGACGGTCTGGACGCTGTGCGTCCCTCCCCCGCCGCCTGCGGGCGCCTGCCAACCGGTCATGCCCGGGTCATGATCCTGCTGCTTGATGAACTCCCTGTTGCCGCTAATGGGGACATTGTAGATCACCTCGCGGGTCGTACTGCCAAGGGTAGCCGTAGAGGAGAGGCGGAGGAACTTCTCGAGGACGACCTTGGTCGTCACGGGGACGTTCACGGCACTCGTCCACTTCACGTTCTGATCGCCGTCGGACAGGGTAACGTCAGAGAGGGTGGCGCCCGTGCGCTTTCCGTAGTTGAAGACGGCCCCGCTCGGGATACCCGCCGGTGTGGGGGACAATGAGAAATTGCCGTTCAAGAGGGGAAAGACGGCGGACCCGGTTCCGCTCAGGATGATGCTGCCGCCCTTGGATAGACTCTGCAGGCTTCCCGGCTGGGTTACCGGCTGGACGTCCAGCTGGGGAGTGGCTGGGATTGCGGCGCTCAAGGCGGGAGACAGACCGCTGAAGCTGATCACCGTCCCCGCGCCATTGCCGGCGGTATAGGAATAGTAACTGTCTCCCACCCGGATCTGACCGGCGGCGAAAGCGCCCGTGAACTCCGCCGGGATCGTCCCGTAGACCTGCGTCGTGAGCGTGGTCGCCCCGGCGGCGGCCGCCTGGGTCTTGAACCAGTAGGGATAGACCCGGGTCTTAAACGAGCCGGCGTTGTTCAGGAGATTGCAGGTCTTGCCTAAACCCACCGCCCCGCCGTTCAGTTCCGTCATCGCGGCCAGCCTTCCCGTCTCGCTGCCGGCGTTGAGATACTGGCTGGCGGCGTAGCGGAACCCCGACTCGGCCAGGAAATATGCCTTCCGGCCCTGGTCTGCGTAAGCCTGATTCAGGTAAGCGGCGGAGAAGAGGGGCAGCATGGCGGCGCCCAGTGCCGACATGATGACCATCGTGACAATCAGACCGACCAGGATGCTCCCCCGGGCTCGGAAAGGACCGGCCCGTAGCGGCATGAGTCCGCGCCGGACGCTTGAGAACAGGGCACCCGTCAGAATCAGCGAAACAAGGATGAGAAACGGAATCGCCAGGGGGGCATGGACCAGCATAAAGGCGCCGGCGACGATCGGGGCGAGGAGGAATCTTGCCAACCATCTGGCAGGGGGCCGGTTGCGGATCAGCTCCGCTGCCGCCGGACTGTGTTCATAGTACTCCTTCACCAGCCACCGCCCCCCTCGCCAGGTGAGGAGACAGCGGTCGCGAAAATCACTCAGGATCTGCACCATCGGGTGCCCCGGATCTCCGTAGGCCGCCGTCGCAACGAAACATCCATATTTAGCGGCCGTAGGCGGCGCGGCGCTGGGAACCGCCCCCCCCTGGTTTCTGTTATTCCTGGGGGCCACGCGGTTGACAAAGGTCAGGACGCCGCCCCCCGCCCGATTGAGCTGGAGGTTGACGTCGATGGCCGTGAGCGTCGTGATGTCGTTGCTGGCCGGCCAGGTCGCTGCGGTCACAACTGCTCCTGATGAGGGGTTTCGGGAGTAGTAGGTCAAAGTGAAGGCGCTGACGTTATTGATCAGGATATCCCCGTTTGCCAGGGTATCCGGGCTGAGGGCGATCTTCACGGCCCCGCTGTCGAGCCCGATGATCCTGTTTCCATTGTTGCTGTTGATGGGTAAGGCCGTCGCCGTTGCATCGGAGGGGATGTTGATCATTTCGATGATTTCCCTGGTTATCCGGGACATGGCCAGTTGGGACTGCTGGGCCATTACGGAATTCTCCCGCGTCGTCATGTACCCCTGAACAACCTGGGCGATCATCATCCCCCCCAGGGCCGCCATGATCCCTACCAGGGCGAGGGAAACGACGATCTCGATCAAGGTGAAGCCCGCCTGCAACCCGACACCCCCATGCTTGCGGATCGGAAAGCGTCTTTCCCTCTCCTCTTGAGGGGCGGTTGACTTTGCTGTGAAGACTTTGTTTATCAATTTGTTTCTACTCCGCAAAAAGGGTGATCACCGTCAGGTCCTGGTACTTGATGGTGACCTTGAGGATCTTACCGGCAGCATCCGGCGCTTCCGTGACCGGGCTTCCGGATGGAAAGGAGATCCGGTGATTATCCACGACGGTGTAGGGATGAGAGGCGTCGGCATAGCGGGTTTGCGACGTCCCTTCCACTCCGACGTTGGCGATAAAGGTGGTCAAAGGTGTTCCCGATGTTTTCATCAGGTATTTGTAATCCGCCCCCATGTTTTCCATGATCTGGTTAAGATAGGCGCCGTTCTGGGCCAGGACGACGGGATTGGCGCTCTTCATAACTGCTGAACCCATAAAGGATACCATCATGGCCCCAAGGATGGACGCCACAATGAGGGAGACGATGACCTCCAGGAGGGTGAAACCGCGGCAGTCTGTCATTTTGCTTCGATATCTTTGGCAATCCATGGAATTTCTCCGTCCCAAGCTTAGGGGATGAAACCCGTGTTCTTCGTCACGGTAATGTTGTCCCCGTTGGTCGTGACCGTAAGAGTCGCCGTTCCCGGACTGCCGTAGCCGTCGAAGGTGATGCGCTGGGGCGCCGAATTTATCCTCAGGCCGGATTTCTTGGCCGTCATGCTGACGGTCGTAGTGTCTTCGCCGGGGAGGAGGACCGGGGTCGTCGATCCGGTTCCCTGGAAAAGGTAGTAGGTCGTTGAGGAAGTGATATTAATGCCCCAGGGGCTGTTCGCACTCATGGCCCGGGACTGGGCGTAACGAAGATGTCCCTTCAATGCCTCCAGCTGGGCGGCAAGATCATAGGCGCTCGTGTCACCCATGCGGGACACGGCGATGGCGGCGACGATGCCGATGATGAGCAGGACGGCGATTATCTCAATCATGGTGAAGCCACCATGGCCGAAAGCCGCCCCTCTTTTTTTTTCTTTCCCCGTTAACAAGACCCCATTATCTCCTTCTCTTTTTCATACACGGATGACAAACAAAAATCACCGTTTTTTTGTCAGATAAATGCTGTGAAGGGCAAGGTTATGTACTGTTTAATTGCCAAAACAATGAAATCGGGAAATAAATATTTGACACGCCGGGAAATGACAAGTATCGACGAGGGCATGAACCTGGTGACTAAAAAAGATGATTTTGACCTCCATCTGAAGCCGCGATTCCCCAATGCCAGGAAATACGTCTTTGCACTTTTCTCCCTCGCCATCGCCCTCCTCGTCGTTTACAGCAACAGCTTCCATGGCGAATGGCACTTCGACGATATCGACAATATCATCAACAACCCGAACGTCCATATCAAGACCTTCACCTGGGAGGCCCTGGACCGATGCTTCCACGGCATCGATTACCCTTACTGGATAAGGCCCCTGTCATACCTGAGCTTCGCCCTGAACTACCATTACGACGGGCTGAACGTCTTTGGATACCACATAGTCAATTTCGCCGTCCACTACTTGACCGCCGGATTTATTTTCCTCTTTATTTTCAAATTGCTGCAACTGCCGCTGCTGAAAGACCGCTATGGCGTCAACGCCTACAGCATCGCCATCCTCGCCACCTTCCTCTGGGCATTGAATCCGACCCAGGTATCGACGGTAAGCTATATAGTGCAGCGGATGGCCGGCTTGGCGGGGTTATTTACCATCATGGTCATGTATTTCTACCTTGCCGCCCGGACGACAGAAAAGCGCGCATATGCCATCGGTCTGTTTATCGTCTCCTTCGTCCTGGCCCTCCTTGGTTTCGCCGCCAAGGAAAACATGGCCATGCTGCCTTTCACCCTGTTTCTCTTCGATCTTTTTATGATCCAAGGCATTTCCAAGGCCACCTTAAGGAAAAACATCGTCCCGGGGCTCCTCTGCGCCCTCTTAGTCGTACTGATCGGTCTTGCCTACACGGGATTTGCCTCCCTTTCGGGACAATACGAAAACATTCGCCCCTTCACGATGTGGGAAAGGCTGCTGACCCAGCCCCGGGTCATCCTTTATTACATCGGCCTGCTCCTCTATCCGGCAAATGTGCGCCTCATGCTCCTTCACGATATGGACTTCTCTAAGAGCATCCTCGACCCCTGGACCACCATGCCGGCCATCGGCATTGTCCTGATGATCCTCGCCTTCGCCATCCTGATGTCGCGAAAGCGGCCGCTCATCTCCTTTTGCATTATCTTCTTCTTCCTTAATCACCTGATCGAAGGCTCCTTCATTGCCCTGGAGCTGGTCTACGAACATCGCAACTACGTCCCGGCAATGCTTTTTTTCGTCCCCCTTGCCGTATTCATCCTCAATATCATCGATCATTTCTCCTACCGCCGCTCCTTGCAGGGGGCGGTGGCAGGCGGGGCGATCCTGATTCTCGTCTTCTGGGGAGATTCCACGTACACCCGGAACGAGATTTTCCGTACCGAAATCAACCTTTGGATGGACAACGCGGAAAAGGCGCCCCGCATGTCCCGGCCCCACAACAACCTGGGCGGTACATATTGGGTATTGGGCAGATACGACGATGCCTTTCGTGAGTTCAGCACGGCCTCCCAGTTGAATAGAGAAGTCAATATTCCCCAACTGGGCATTGTCCAAATGAATCTCGGCCTCTATTATCTGGAGATCAAAGGTCAACCTGATCTAGCTCTTCAACATTTCCGGAAGGCCATCGCCAGATTTCCCGACTTCCCCCGCACCTATACGGCCATCGCCAAGGCCCACCTGATGGCCGGCGATGTAGACAAGGCATATGACGTAAGCCTTTTCGCCGCGAAGAAATTCCCCCGCAACCCCGAATTCAGACAGCAACTGAGTTTCATTCTCTTGAAGGCGGGAAGGCTGGAGGACAGCATCGCCGCATCCCGGGCCATTCTCCGGGAAGCCCCTGATTCCATTGAAACCTATCCCGTTATGGGAGAGGCCTTTCGCCGCCGGGGCGAGTTGCCTGAGGCGATCCGCTGGTGGCATAGATATGAAGATAAAAGGCCGGAATCCGTTCGCTCAAAACTGGCATTGATCGAGATCTACGGAAAGACAAAAAATTCAAAGGAGTTGGATCGGACCATCGACAAGTTGTGGTCGATAAAAAAAGAGAAATCCCTCTCCACTGTGATTGAAGAAGCGGCCTCCCATCCTGCCACCAAGGCCTACCTTCCGGAAAAGAAAATCCTGATTCCCCTTATTCGCCAGGCCCTGGACGAACGCCTGCGCCGGGAGGAATCGAATGTCACTCATCTTAACAGAAAAAAAGGGGGAGAGCAGTGATGCCCCCCCCTTATCATAATGTAATGTCACTTTTACGGGCAGGGAAAAACTTTATTTATCAGAATTCTTGAAGCTTTCTCGTCGCTAAGGCTTTTCGCAATGACTAGATTCAAAAGTCTCGCTACTTGAATGTGTATGTCCCCACTACCGCTGTTGTGAGCGTTGTCCCCTGCACTACGCTTACGGTGATCGTGGCCGTATTGCTGGCAGCAGTTCCGGCACAGACAAAAGTAAAATCCCCTTCCGTGGCCGCCGTGGTCGGACATGAATTGGCCGTTTTATTGTTGGCGTAGGTGATCAGGGCTGCCCCATCCGCAGGCATCGATCCGTTATTTGACAGCATATAACCCGCCAACGACGTGCTCAGCCGGCCCTTTACTTCGGCAATCTGTCCCTGGGCCGCCCTTGTCCGCGCCTCGTTCTGGATATCCATGTACTTCGGGATCGCCACTGCGGCCAGGATTCCCAGGATTACGAGAACAGCGATAATTTCAATCAATGTAAAACCTTTTTGATTCCTCAACATATTACCCTCCAAATATTAAGTTTTATTTCATTTCAGCAAATAATTTCATGATGAGACACAACACTTTGATTTTCCTTTAAAGCTTCCGACTTAACATGTCAAGTCCCTATTCAGATGCTTGAACTATTTTCTCATGTGGATATTTCTATTTATCCCTATCTTGCCATTTTTGTCAGATCCCACATGGGGAGAAAGATGGCCAGGGCGAAAAAGCCGACGACAACAGCCAGTCCGACAATCAGCACGGGTCCGATCATATCGGAGAGCCTTTTGACTGCATAGCCGACTTCGTCATCGTAATGAACGGCGACCTGGCGGAGCATGTCCTCGATGTTTCCCGACTCTTCGCCGATAGCGACCATGTCCACCACCATGGGTGTGAAGTACTTGGAGACGCCCAGGGGAACGGCAATTCCGTGCCCCTCCTGCACCCGGTCGCGGACCCGGTCGAATTCCCGGGCGATGGCCGCGTTGCCGATCGTCCCGGAAATGACCTCCATGGCCTGCACCACCGGGACGCCGCTCGCCTGGAGGATCGCAAAGATGCTGGCAAATCTGGACATGGCCGCCTTCTGGAACAAGGGTCCGAAAAGGGGCGACCAGAGATAGAAGGCGTCGCGGTTATAGCGGCCCTGGGGGGTTTTGAAGTAGAGGCGCAGACCGACGATCAGGCTCACGACGACAGCAAGGATGATGTACCAGTAATTGGCAAGGCCATGATACATCAGCAGGGCAATCTTGGTGGGGAGGGGCAGTGCAATTCCCGCCTTGGCGAAGATCCCCACGAACTTGGGGATGACGAAGGTCAAAAGGACAAAAAAGGCTATTCCCAGGGCAATCATGACCATGAACGGGTATTGGAGGGCCGACTTGATGTCTTCCCTGATCTTGGCCTCATGCTCGATGATATCGGTCAGACGGCCAAGGATATCGGGGACCGTCCCGCTGACCTCGCCGGCATTGACCATGCTGAGGTAAAGGGGAGAGAAGACCGCCGGGTGTTTCTTCATCGCATTGTGGAGCGTGGCCCCGGACTTGATATCCTGACTGACCGCAGCGACTACCTTTTTGAGGGTCTTGTCTTCCGTCTGGTTTTCCAAAACTTGAAGGAGACGAACGATGGGCACCCCGGCCTGCATCATGGAACGAAACTGCTTGGTGAAGAGAATGAGATCACCGCTTTTGACTCTGATCAAGCCCTGCCGGATACTACCGAGGAAGGAACCGGCCGTGGCGGCAACGGATACCGGCGAGACTTTCGAGGGAATGTAACCTTTGGCGAGAATGATGTTTTCCGCCATTTCGACGGAATCCGCCTCGACCGTCCCGTTCACTCTTACCCCGCTTTCATCGATCCCGATGTAGGAAAAGCTTGCCATCCCTTTACACCATAACCGCGGAGATGGCTTCCTCAAGCGTGGTAATCCCCCGGAGCACCTTGCCGGCTGCATCTTCCTTCAGAGTCCGGAGCTTTCCTGCGGCCACTGCCGCCCTGGTAATTTCCTGGGCGGAATTACGTTTCAGGATCATGCCCTGGATCATTTCGTCGTTGACAAGGACTTCAAATATGCCCGTCCGCCCCTTGTAGCCCGTATTCATACACTGATAGCACCCGGCGCCATGCTGAAAATTGGGGTTCTCTGCTTTGTCCAGCCCCCAGGCGACAAGGGCCGCCTCGTTCGGCCGGTATGGTTCCTTGCAGTAGGGACAGATGGTACGCATCAGGCGCTGTGCGAAGGAGACAAGGAGGGCCGAGGAGACAAGAAAAGGTTCGATTCCCATATCCACAAATCGGGTGATGGCCCCGGCCGCATCGTTCGTATGCAAGGTGCTGAGCAGCCGATGCCCCGTCTGGGCCGCCTGGATAGCGATCTCCGCCGTCTCGGCATCACGGATCTCCCCCACCATGATAATATCCGGGTCCTGCCGGAGGATGGCGCGGAGACCGCTTGCGAAGGTCATCCCCGCCTTCTTGTTGAGCTGCACCTGACGAATGTTATCGATCCGGTATTCAACGGGATCCTCGATGGTGATAATGTTCGTATCGGTGCTGTTTAGTTCATTAAGGATTGAATACAGGCTGGTGCTCTTGCCGCTTCCCGTCGGTCCGGTGCTCAGGATCATGCCGTAGGCCTTGCGAGTCATCTCCTTGATCTTTTCCCGGTCGCTTAAGACCATGCCGAGACGGTCGAGGGAATAGACGCCGGCACTCATATCCAGGAGACGGAGGACGATGTTTTCTCCGTAGATTGTCGGCATGGAGGATACGCGGACGTTAATTTCCCGTTTCTCCATACTGAGGGTGAAGCGGCCATCCTGAGGGAGCCGCGAGACTGTGATATCCATGTTGGCGAGGATTTTCATCCGGGCAATAATCGGCATGGAAAGGGCCTTCGGTGGCGACGGAACCTCATGGAGCTTGCCGTCGATCCGGAAGCGCACCTGAATGCGCGTCTGCTGAGGGCTGATGTGAATGTCGCTCGCCCCCTCACGGATCGCCTGGGAAAAGATGGAGTTGACCAGCCGTACGACCGGCGCCTCATCGGCCATATCCTGGAGGGAAGAGAGCTGCACTTCGTCGGCTGCTAAATCCGGCGGCTTTTCACCTTCCTTTGGTTTCGCCTCGTCTTCCATCACCTCCAGGAGGCCGCCCACTCCGGACTGCACCCCATAGATGCCGGCGATCAACTGGGTGCACTCCCGCTCCGTACAAACGACCGGCTCCACCTCAGCGTTGGCAGCTATCTCGATAATGTCCAGAGCGTTAATATCGAGGGGGTCCGTCATGGCGACGGTCAGGAGGCGACCTTTCTTCCGGAGGGGCACCGCCTGATATTTCTGGGCCGTCTCGACGGGAATCAGGCGGCCCAGATTGACGTCAAGGGGAAAGTCGTCGGGGTGGTATTTTTCGATCTTCAACTGGGCGCTCAAAAGAGCGACAATCTGGCTCTCGCTGACAAGCCCCTGGCGATTGAGATACTGACCGAGCTTCAGGCCGGCCTTCTTTTGTTCAACGAGGGCGCTTTTCAGCTGTTCCTCCGTGAGGAACCTGCTCTCGACAAGCATCTCTCCGAGTCTCTTCCTTACAATCATAGGTCACAACCTTCCAGGCATGGGGCTAATAATAGACAGTGTCCTCTCCCGGCTTCTCCATGATTTCCGCCTTGGCCGCCAGGGAGGCAGGGAGATTGCTGATGGCGCTCCGGGCTTCCTTTTCACTGTAGAACACTTTCTTTAAGACGAACGCAAATACCATGCCGTCTCTGGGATTCCAGAACGGCAACATCCTTACATATACGGGACATTTCTTGTAGTAACCGTAGGCCTCATCAAGATTTGTCTTATTTGCGACCCTTACGAGCTTTCCGTCCTGCGGCCAGGACGTCGCTGCCGGAACAGCGGGGAATATGATCCGTTCTCCCGTCCGGACAATGTTTATATCATCAATATGCGGATTTGCTTCGATTATTGCCTGGAAACGGTCCGGCCCGCTGCTCCCGTAGACATCGCGGAGCAACTGAATGACCGTAACACCCTTGCGGATATTCAGCCTGCCGAGATTGTCGGGGGCCTTCTGCTCCAAGTTGGCTTTTCCGGCTAATGCCGGTGCGGGCTTTGTCGGCGGCGCTGCCTGCTTTGCCAAAAGCATTGGGTCCGTAACGGCGGGGTTTCCTTTCGTCTGCTCCGGCAGCGACTCGACCAACCCCGCCGGAGTCGCCGGCGGCGATTCTTTGCCGGACGATGCGGCTTTCACCGGCGCTGGCATCGTCCTGACCGCCGGTATTGATGCAGGATAGCGGTTTATGGTCCATTGGGGAATAAGAAACCAGAAAGCGGCAAACACGATCAAGAGGACCGCTGCCAGACCCGCAGTGGCCAATTGCGGTATCCGGCTGAACGCCGGCTTCAGTCGTCGGGATACGGAACGGACGAGAAACCAGTCGGCCTTCGACTTGTTCTGGATAATCAGGGCCAGGAGGACCTGATGACAAAGGGTGATGATCCGGCGGGGATAACCGCCCGTAGCCCGGTAAATCGCCCATAACCCACAGAAGGTGAAAAGAGGTGTGTCAGCGGGCCGGCCGGCCCGGGCAAGGCGGAAACGGATCATGGCCTTTGTCTCCCCGAAATCGAGGGGACCGAACAGATGGTATTTGTTCACCCGGTCAGCGAAATTGACATGCTCCTTCATGATTTCCCGGAATTCGTTCTGGGCGAAGATGACAATCTGCAGGAGCTTGTACTTGTTAGTTTCATAGTTTAGAAATTCGCGGAGGATCTCCCGGCAGAAAGCGGGGAGTTTCTGCCCCTCGTCAATGATCAGGACGATGGTTTTCTTTTCCTCTACTCCCTTGAAAAAGAGGCGGTTTTTGATATTTTCCTTGATCTGCCAGTCGCTCTCCGCCGCCATCACAGCAAGACCGAAAGCAAAGGCCACCGCAGACAGGAATTCCCGGGGCGTATTGCAGGACGGATCGAGGAGGAGGTAGGTCTCGACCTCGTTGCGGTCTTCTTCCCGCTCCGTGAACCGGAGGATCAACTCCCGGCAGAGGGTTGTCTTACCCGTTCCCACATCGCCCATGACCACGTTCAGCCCCCGGCGCAGGCGGATGGCCAACTCCAGTTGCTGCAGGCACGTCAAGTGGCCCTGCGAGGGAAAGAAGAACTCAGGCTCCGGTGAATTGGAGAAGGGTTCCCTGCTCAGGTTGAGGATTTTGAAGTAATCCATTGCGATCTCTCCGGGATACCGTCATGGTTCTGACAGGTCTGACAGGTTCGCCATGAAAAGTTCCCCCGCTGCTAAGGAGTATTATCTGCCGTTTTGGGCTTTTTCCCGGCTTCCGCACCGCCCTTTTCCTTAGCTCCGGGAGGCTTCGGCGCCGCCTCCGCGAGCTGATAGGGGGGCAGAATCTTCGGGGTAATGAAGATGAGGACTTCCTCCATCTTTTCGCTGCGCGCATCTGTCTTGAAGAGCCATCCGAGGGCGGGGACGTCTTTCAATCCGGGGACCCCCGTATCGCCGGTCGAGCTTCTCTGCTTCGTCAGGCCGGAAATGACGATGGTTTCGCCGTTACGGACCATCAAATTCGTCTCGGTCTTCTTTTTGATAATATAGGGATTCCCGTTCACGTTCCGGACCGGATCCACTTCATCCTTCTTCACCAGGATCTTCATGGAGAGGGTTTGGTCGTCAACAACGTGGGGAGTGATTTCCAGACGGAGCACGACATCCTCAAACATTGTTGTCTGCGTCACGGTTCCGCCTGAGGTTTGATTCGTTATGTAGGGGACCCTTTCCCCGTTTTCCGTGAAGGCCATCTGGTTATCCCGGGTAGTAATTGAGGGGCTGGAAAGGATGTTCAGCTTGCTGTCCTGCTGCAGGGCATTGAGCTGAACTTCGAGGATGTTCCCCCCCAGGGTCCCGAGCATCAGCCCGAGGGAGCCCATCCCTCCGGCCGCGGTAATCAAGGCTTGACTTCCGGGAAAATTGACGCCGAAACCCTGGCCGGACAAACCAGGCGATCCGACGCTGGGCGTATATCCGCCCGTCAGGGGGTCAATTATGGAACCGGGGGATGTGGTTGTCCCGCCGGGGGTGACATAGACATTTCCCCCGGTGCGCGTGGCCGTTGTCTGATACATGCCCCCCCACTGGATGCCGAGCATTCTTGCCGTCTCTTTGGTGGTCTCGACAATATTCGCCTTGATCTGGATCTGGGGGGTCGGCCGGTCGATTTTTTCAATGATCGGCATCATCTTAACGAGATCGTCCCGAATCGCCGAGATGATCAGGGAATTGCTGTGCTCGTCGACGCGGACCGATCCCCGGGGCTTGTCATCCTTGGTCCGGGTAAGGAAAGATTCGAGGTTTTCCTTGAGTTCCTTGGGCTTGGCATAATCGATGGGAATTACAACGGTCCGGAGCGGCGCGACCCTCTGGATTCCTTCCTCCTGGGTCTGCCGCTTCAGCTCGAGATCCATGTCCTCAAAGGTCATGACCCGGATAATGTCGCCATCCCAGGCATAGGTCAGTCCCTGGGCGCGGAGGATGCTGTTGAAGGCCTGGTCCCAGGGGACGTCATGGAAGTCGATGGTGATCTCCCCCTTGATCTCGTTCTTCACGACGATGTTCCGGTTGACGATCCGGGCGAGGGAGCGCAGGACCGTCTTGACATCGGCCTGGCGCATTTTCATGCTGACCGTCTGTGTAGGAAGGGTTCTGACGATTTTGACCGCCTGGCCCTTGTCCGCTTCGACCGCTTCTTTCAGCAGTTCCTGGGCGAGGGCGGAGGCCCTTTTTCTTGGGGACGGAGAATAACCGGCGGCTGTATCCGCCAGGGTGTTCCACTTTTCGAAAAAGGGATCTTTCTTCACAATCTCCTTGTCGGCGCAGCCGCAGATTATGAGCACCGTCAGTAGGGCCCCTGTGAGGCTTCCCCCGTAACATCTTCGCTTCTTGTAACCCATTGGCGACTCCATTATTCCTGAAGTGGGACTTTCTGCACTGCCTTGGTTGAGCGATTCTCGATCACCACCCCGACCGGGGAAACGCTTTTGAGCATGAATCCCTTGACATCAAGATTTTCACCTTCCCTGTATTCCATGCCATTGATAATGGCCATCTTTCCCTTGTTCGCTTCGACGTATCCCGTGTAGGCAAACTGGCCCTTCGGCGCTGCCGCGACCGCCTTGGCCGGCTCCCGGGACTTGGTCCAGGACCGGTAGGACTTGGCGTCGAGGAAGGGGTCCTGCTGCCATTCCTTTTCCGCCCGACTGAAGATGAGGGCGTTCAGATTTTTCGTCGCGTCCTTCGGCAGGCCCGCAGCAAGATCGGTCACGAAAGCATTCAGCTCCGCAGTCTGCCGGGACATGCCCGGTGCGGAAGTCTTCTTTTTTTGCCCCACCATACTGAACGCCGCAAACACGATAACGATCCCCATTACTCCCAAAATTATTATCTGCCTTTTTTCCAGTTTCATCATACCTAACTCATCTCTCAACCGATGGCGGCCCATACCTTCATTGTAAATTCCCTGGTGTCCGCTTTTTCCTGAATCGTGATCTCCTCTACATGGTGAATATAGGGGATAGATCCCAGCTGGATCAAGAATTTCCGGAAATCGATGACTCCGCCCCGCAGCACGATATTGACGGGAATGAACCGGGAGTCGCCGGTCATGGCGCTTAGATGCGGGGTTGCCGACACCAGCTTCATCCCGCTCACTTTTGCTGCGGAAGTAATCGCAATGGGAAGGGAACCGAGCTTTTCCTGTGACAGTTTGGTACGGGGCGGCATGGGCAGCAGTTCCGCTTCCTTCTTTTGACTATCGACCTTGAGGGATTTGAAGAACGGCGCCAAAACCGCTTGCTCCTCGAGAGCATACTTCTTGTCGACAATCGACCTCTCCAGTTCCGTAAGCTTCTTGGCCGCAGGGAGGATTCCCACGAGGAGGAAAATGAGCACGCCGGTCAGGCACATCATAATATAAAAGACGCTCTGCCGCGGAATGGTAAAGCCCGTTCTCTTTTCAACCATGAGCTTTAGCCTCCACTACCATTTTGATGATGAAATGAAGCGCCTCTTCCTTGACAAATGGTTCCACGCTGCTCTTCTGGACGGTCACCTGACGGAAGAGAGGCGAGGCCTCCAGGGCCATCACATAACCTGCAAGGGACGTTTCAAACAGTTGTCGGTCTCCCAGGATCAACCCTTCCACAATGACCTCTTCCTGGGGGGCCTTCGGCGCCTCCCCGGCTGTTTTGGCGGCGTTGACCGCCGCACTGCCGGGGGCTTCCGCCGGGACCGGACCAAGGTTGATTTTCAGGTCGATAAACCTGATTTTCGCGGGCGTCAGTTCTACCAGTTCGCTGATGAGAACCATGCCGAGATAACGTTCCCCATACACCTTGGACAACTGACGCCGCTGATTGACCTTGGCGGCCATATTCTTAAGCTCGGTGCGATCAACCGTGGGACCGATGTCGGCCATCCGGCTATCCATCCCGGCAATAACCTTCTTTTTCTGGGCAATCGCGTGGTTCTGAAAGACGAAAACACCGGAACATATTAAAACGACGATCATGAAGACCGCAAAAACCGCCATGTTGATCCGGCTGATGCTGGCCTCCCTTTCCTTGTCCTTGTATGTAAACATCAGGTTCGGCGTATGGTCGTTGCCCGAAAAGGCTATTCCCAAGGCCGGCCCGCAGGCGATCCGCTCGGCAATGCAGTTGTCGCCGTCCATATCCGGGGCGGAGGCCGGATCGAATTCGCTCAGGGGATCGAGGACCTCGCTCGCCATGCCAAGCTGCATTCCCACATACTCGATGATGGGCGGGTAGATGTTCATGGCCCCGGAGACGAATATCCGGGAGATACGATCGCCGGGCATGGTAGCGGCGTAATGCTCGACGGTCCTTTCCACCTGGCGCACCAGCCGTTCCAGGGCGGGCCGGATCATCTCGAAAATATCATCTTTCTCAAGGGCATATCCGGCGTCGGTTGCCCTGAGGGGTGGGGAATCCGGATCCAGACTCCGGACGATATTCTTGCCCTCATCCATCGTCAGTGCGGGGGTTCCCGTATTCCTGTTCAATTCATTGTACTTGTCAACCAGGGATTCCACCATGCTCCCCATCCCCGCCTTGATCCCCCTGGTCATAACGAGGTTATTTCCGGTGTAAATGTCGATGCGGGAGAAATCGATGCCGATGAAGAGGCTCGCTACCGCTCCTTCACGGACGGAAATCCATCCGGCGCGAAACAGGTTCTGCAAGGAAAAAGGGACGATTGATATCCCTGTGAGGGGTTTGCCGATATACGAAAATAGACCTTTGAGATCCTCGACTTCCTGTCGCGGGGCCGTGTAAACCATGGCGGCAAGCTTGGTGATCCCCTGATCGATGACCTCTCCCTGGAGTTCAAAGTCAAAAATCGTCTCCTTTTCGTCAAAGGGGGTTTCCTTCCTGGCCGTCCAGTAAACGGCGTTGGAGATCTGTTTCTTCGTGACCTTCGGGATGCGGATGTGACGGACCTCCACACGGGCCGCCGACATGATGACCCAAAGGTTGGACTGTTTTACCGGGCCGCAGATTGCAGCCAGGGCCGCTTTGAGAAAGGCCCCGAATTCCGGCGAGCCTTTGGGTGTATGGAGCGGCAGGGCCAGGCGCTTCCTGTCATCGATACGCCAATTCCCGCCCGAGGTTTCCGTGGCCCTGACCATCCGGAGGTAATCATGGCCGATGTCGATGCCGACGGTGCTTCTTTTCTGAAGGGGGTTCAGTTTCGGCAAAGGGATAAGGAAATCGCCGCTTTTCTTGGGCCGCTGTTCAGTCCCTAAGGACGGATCAGGCGACTCCTCCCGTTTGTTGCGGATGAGCTTCAGGAGTTTTTCTGTCGATGTAATTTCGCTTAGTTGAGCCACGTCAGATCCCTTAGGTGTTCCCCTGGTCCTTCACTTCGTTGACCGTGTATTTTCAAAAAGATCCGTTTGGCGACTTTTAACGAGAAAATCGTTTCTGCCGAGCCGGTATTTTTCAAGATATCTTCTCGCCGCCTCCATATAATCGGGGGGGAAATGCTTGACTGTTCGGATGCCGAACTGGATAAGGGGAGGCTCGGGGATGATTTTTTTTGCAATGTACTCGCGGACGGTCTTCGCCGAAACACCCAGTTCACCCGCGGCATCTATGATGGTCGAATAGGCCTGGCCACTGATAATAATCATAACATCCTCTCATCATCCTTATGGGAATATACACTGCATCCGGTCAGTTGCGGACATAATGAACAGCCGGACGGTTCCGATGGTTCGAACCTAACACACCCACGGGATATTGTCAAGTTTTAATTGATGAATTTTTAAAAGTGGATTTTATACCCGCTTCCAGACGACCCTGTTTCGTCCCTGGGCCTTGGCCTCATAAAGGGCGGCGTCCGCCGCTTTGATGAGCTCTGATGGGTCGGCGTCGGTACGGGGAAGAACGGTGGCGGCGCCGAAACTGACCGTCACAAAGGCCCCTATCGCCGATCGCTCATGAAGGATGCGCAGTGCTTCGATATGGGCACGCATTTTTTCTGCTAAAGAGACTATTCCCTCGCCGGCGGTCCGGGGAACGACGACGGCGAATTCTTCCCCCCCATAGCGGGCCACAAGGTCGTCATGGTGGTGAACATCCTGGCGTATAGCCGCCACCACGGCCTTTAAACACTCATCTCCCTGCTGGTGACCGTAGGTGTCGTTATAGAGTTTGAAGAAGTCCACATCACAGATGATCAATCCGAGGGGCGTCTGGCTGGCAGCGTGGGTTGCCCACATTTTCACCAGCCATTCATCGAAGAAACGGCGGTTAGCCGCGTGGGTCAGGCCATCGGTTTTCGAGAGGCGCTCCAGTTGGTGGTTGGCCTTTTGCAGGTCCTTTTCGACCATGAGGCGTTCCTGGATTTCCGTCGCCAGCAGTTCATTCTTATTACGCAGTTCGCAGGTCCGTTCCTCAACTTTCTGTTCCAAAGACCTTGAGTAGTCCTCAAGGGACAGCTTGGCCAGCCGCAAGTCTTCAATGACCTGTTCGAGATGGAACTCCCTCGTTTCCACCTTGATCATCATCATGCTGAAAGCTTCCGCCATTTCCGTCAACCATTGAGGGTATTTCTCCGTGATGGTCAGCTCGAAGAGATCTTTTGCCTGTTCCCGGTTATACCTGCCTTCGGATACCTCCTTGAAAAGATCATTTAATCTCCCCAGTAGTTTTATCTCTGAATTCTGCAAATCGGTCATCACATGATCTCCTCTTCCAGATGATCTCCGTTCATAAAATACCTGCCTCAACGGCATAATGCAAGGCTTTTCATGGCCTTTGACAGACGCCATTCTTTTTGCTATGGATGCGCCCGGACATTACGGAAGGAGATAAATATGGCAGAGATTAAAAGCACCTTGGACCTCATCATGGAAAGAACAAAGAATCTGACCCTGACAGAAGAAGAGAAAAAGGCCATCCGCGCCAAAGAAGTGAAAAGCAGGGTCAGGGGCTGGTTTCAGCGATATAGCGACGGAGCCTTAATCATTCGGGATCTGAAGGAAAACATGGAACAGGAACGGGCTGCTTTCCCCGAAGCGGCAACATTACTGCGAGAAGAATGTCTTGCCCATTTGGAACCCGCTGCCGACAATCAGAAGATCTTTCAAATAATGGGAGAGATTCTGGGAATCGATGCCGCCCCCTTTCGGCGTCTCATTGATGATTTTCACGAGGAAATTTTACAGCACCGGGACGGGGCAACCCGGGATTCCCTCGACACCCTTCGTGCCCAAGGGATCAGCGGTACCGCCTTGATCCCGAACCTGGACCTCAGTCCGGCCTGGAATGCCTACCTGGAAAGCGCCCATAAGCAATTCCTCAGCAAGCTTTATCTTGTTAAGTAAGGAAACCACTGCTCCCGGATGAGTTTGAAATTGGCCCGGACGGCCTCTTTGCCAATAACCGGGTCCCCGTGACCGGTAAGGAGAAAATCCACATCCAAGGTAGAGAGTTGTTCGATGCTTTCCTTGAGCATCTCTCCATCCCCACCTGGCAGATCCGTGCGTCCAATCCCCTGGTTGAAGACAACGTCGCCGGTGAATAAAGCCTTCTTAGCCGGCCAGTACAGACAGATAGAGGCAGGGGTATGGCCCGGCGTCTTGAAGACCTGAAACAATTCCGAGCCGATGACAAGATCCCCTACGGTCAGGAAGAAATCCGGTTCGGGGATGCGAAAGTAATGGCCGGCAAGTTTGCAGATAAACGCATATTCATCCTGGTTCATGGCAAACAGGGTCGGTTTGCCGAATCTTCTCACCCCTTCCAGATGATCGGGATGGCCGTGGGTGACAATGACGACATCCACATCTTCCAAGCCGATGCCGGCGCTTTCCATGCCATCTTGGACATGCTGGAAGAGATGTTCATGTCCCGGGTCAATTAGGATCCGCTTATCTCCGTCAATGAGATAGGCATTGCAATTGTTTTCCTGATAATGCCGCCAGATGAAGCCCTCACATCCATCAAATATCTTCATAAGTAATTCCTTTATTTATACAAGTCGTTTTTCGGGGGCAAGCCTTTCACATTCTTGAAGTCCCAGGTATCTTCAGTCGCTGATCTACATAAAGAGGGGCCAGACGCTTGCCTTGATTGAGGTCCTTCAGGGCGTTTATTGTCGTCTTGTGTTTCCGGGCAATGGCGTCAAGGCTGTCTCCCTTCTTTACGACATAAATCGTTGTTCGCGGCATCGATCCTTCCGCCTTCTTCTTTACCGTCTTTTCACCTCCGCCGGGCTTCTCTGCTTCCCTGATTTTGATAACCTTACCTGCGTACAGAGGATCCCGAGGTTTCATATTATTCAGCTTAAGGAGTGCGGTTATGGTCGTTTCATGCTTCCGGGCGATAATTTCCAGGGTATCGCCCTTTCCAACCTTGTATTTTAATGCATCCGCGGTAGCCTTTTTTTCCGAGACCTCTCTTGGCTGCTCTCTTTCCGCCTCCGGTTCATTTCCGCCTGCGGCGGGAATCTTGATCTTTTTACCCGCATAAAGGGTGTCTTTCATCTTCATTTTGTTGATCTTCAACAATTCGACAATGCTTATCCCCTGCTGCTTGGCGATACTGTCGAGGCTCTCGCCCTTTTTTACTACATAGGCGGCCGTTGTGACCTCCCGCTTTTCCGTTGCCTCCGCCTTGGCCGTTTTCGATGACCGGGCCACCGTCTTTTCCTCAACGCCCTTCACGGGAATTTTTATTTTCCGGTTAGCATAGAGGGGATCCTTGGGTTTCATGCCGTTGATCTTCAGAATCAGGGCTGGGTTGACATGGTATCTCCTGGCAATCCTTTCAATGCTTTCTCCTCTTTTTACCATATAGAAGACAGTCACGGTTTTGCCGCCGGCCAGAGCAGGCGCTTTCTTCTTGGGTGTTTCCTCTTTGGTGATTATCTCTTCTTTCTTCGGAGCATCTTCCTTCTTTCCGGCCTCTTCCACTTTACGGGACACGCCGGGCTGGGTCTGCGTGAGCACCACGGTTGGCGCCTTGACGGGTGCAGACGAGAGGAAAGCGACCGTCGATTTGACGATAGCCTCGGCAAGATCGTTTTGAAATTGACGGCTCTTTAACTTCTTTTCCTCTTTCGGATTGGAGATATAGGCGGTCTCGATGAGGACCGAGGGCACTTCGGGAAGCTTCAGGACCATGAACGGCGCCTCTTGGACGGCATTGAATTTTATGCGGTTCACCGTGGTCATGTTCGCCAGGAGTGTCTGGCCGAAGGTCCGGGAGGAATTCATGGTGTTGGTTTGAAACATATTCAGGATGATCGGATCCGACAGATCGCTGGTTGCCTCTCCATTCCCGGCGCCGCCGACGATATCGGCAAGGTTTTCGTTTCTCGCCAATATTTTCGCCGCTTCACTGCTCGCGCTGCGGAGAGACAGGCTGTAGACGGATGTGCCTGAGGCCAGTCGGCTCCGGGAGGCGTCGGCATGGATGCTGAGGAAAAGATCCGCCCCGTATTCCCGGGCAATCTTTAATCTTTTTTTAAAGGAAACATAGTAATCCCCTTCCCTGGTCAGGAAGGCGTGGTAACCTTCCAGGGCATTGAGTTTGTCACGGACTTTCTTGCTGATCTCCAGGACAACCTTTTTCTCATAAGTTCCGTAACGGCTTACGGCGCCCGGATCTTCACCGCCGTGACCGGGATCGATCACGACGATTTTATCCTTGGTCTGGACCTTGACCCGCTCCCGGTCTTCCTGATCTTTTTTTTCCACTTCCGGCAGAATGATGTCGATCACAATCCGGTCCGGCTTCTCTTCTATTTTTTTTACCCGAAAGACCTTGGTTTCCGTGTGCGCGGTCAGATGCAGGGCAACGTTTACCACTCCTTCCGAGGGGGTTGTGAGGTTTATCCGGTCAATGCCGGGCTTTCTGATGGTGATGGTTTGCGGGCCGGCCTTCATGTATTGGGCGTCGGTGATGTTGACAGTCACCAGCATGTCTTTCTTCTCGACGGTGTACTGGGCTTCCTCACTGGTATCGATAACGATGCGGGTATGATCCGGGGCAGCCCAATGCCGGATATTTAAAATATTCGTCGCGGCAAATCCTTGCGAAGACAATAATGCAATAACAAGAATCGCCAAACCATGTAGTAATTTCCGTATTATATTTTTCTTTACCGGACGCATGCTTCGCAACTAACAAATTTCCACAGCAACTGCAAGAAATGGTTAGAAGCTATTCTTTCCAATCTTCGAGTTTCAGGTTTTTAATTCTTATAAATTCGTTCGTATTATTGGTAACAAGGATGAGATTGCGGGCAACTGCCTGAGCTGCGATGAGCATGTCGTAAGGGCCGATAAGATTTCCTTCTTTTTTTAGCTGTGATCTTATGCTTCCAAAGTGTTCAGTGTCGGTATTACCAAAATCGATAATTTCAAATGGAGCCAGAAATTCTGTTTAAGGATATTCTGTTTTTTCAATGTTTTGACTGATGTAAACGCCAAGTTGCAATTCGGCTACCGTGATGCTGGATAAATAAACGGTTTGTTCGAGTACATTGCGCCATTTTTCCAGGACATAAAGAGGCGTTCTGTTCTTGATGAAAATACAGATATCTGTATCAAGCAAATACATTACAGTCCCTTTCGTTCCTGTATTTGCGGCTGTTCTCTCCCGTTTTCCATGAAATCATCGGTAAACCCATGTAGGCCATGGAGAAATGTTTCCCACACGCGGTTTTTTTAGGAAAGAGAATGACAGAATCGCCAATCTTTTGAATCAGCACATCTGTCCCTTCAAAATTGTATTCTTTGGGCAGACGAACAGCTTGACTGCGTCCATTTTGATACAATTTAGCTGTTTGCATGTTGCACCTCCATGATTGATACATATCTCGGTATATATCTTGTCAAGCTTAAAAAATCCTTTCCCCCAGATTCTCGTTTATTTATGTCCAAAACACAGAGTTGAGCCGGGGCTTTAGCGATTGGCTCCAACGGCTGGTTGGCCGACATATTCAGCATGAAGGCCCAAATTCTTTGCAGCCATGAATTGCCTTCTGTCGGAAGTGACAAACAGGTCAGCCCTCCACTCCAGAGCACATGCGACATGAAGAGCGTCCAGCGTACGTAACGCATTGCCCTCCAAGAGCCTTACCGAGTGTGAGACCACAGCAGGAGTTATCTGCAAAACCGTCGCATCGCTGACGTCGTTTAAAAGCTGCTTTTTTGCGGCCCGATAATAAGCCACAGTTAGGATGCGCTCTCTCAGCCTCCTGTTGAGGCCAGAAATAATTTCGGGCACCAAAATAACCGAGAAAGCCAATTCCGAAGCATCCTCAAGGAAGCTTTCCAGTTCATCGCTGCCGATTTCTTGCACATATCTCTTCGCAAGCGATGAAGAGTCGACTGCAAGTTTCATGGGGTTATCTCCCGCTCCTCTAAGATAGCCGAAGACAAATCGCTTCCCTGGATACGCAGACGAACTCCTGGTTGCTTCCACGCCGGAGACCTCTGGGCTTTATCAGAAAAGGGAACTACTTCAGCTACCGGCTTCCCGCGTCTCAGAAGAATAATTGTCTCTCCATGCTCGACCTCAGTTATTAAATCTGAAGCTTTTTTGCGGAAATCTGTGAACGCAACACTTTTCATTTGCTACCTCCTGATGTGTACATTCAACTGTACATCTAAGATCATTTTTTTGTCAAGAGTAGATTCCTATGGCCAACGGGGCTGCGGACCAGTCGGCTCCACGCGCGGGTTAGGCGATGTTGATCATGAGTGTACTTACCTCGTGGTGCCTACGGCGGCGGATGAGCTGCATCCGCTGCCGATAAGCTGATCGGAGCGCAGCTTTTTCGCGCGTCCGGCTGAGCGTTGTTCGACCTGCTGCCTTGAGATTGGGTTTTCCCCACTTTCTGAACCGCTCGGTAATCCCCTCATCACCGCTTCATCAGCGCGAACACGCCCCAGCCCAGGTATTCACGCGTGTAAGAGACGTAGCGCTCGGGTTCCGAGGTTAGTTTGGCTCGAACCTCTTTGGCTAACTCGTCGCCGGGATTGGCTTCAAGCCATCGGCGCATGGTGAGCCACTTGGCCGCCTCGTATCTGTCCCAACCATCTTGGTCAGCTAGAACCATTTCCACGACGTCGTAGCCGAGGTGTCCGAAAGACGCGAGAAGTTCCGGAAGCAGGAGAAAGTCGGAGATTGAGTGGGCAAGACACCCTTTGGCAACATCTTCCGTGGGCGGTAACTGCCGCCAGTAGGGCTCTCCGATGAGGATGATCCCTCCCGGGCGGAGGCTCTGCGCCAGAAGCTCGATAGTTCCGCTGACGCCCCCGCCGATCCACGTGGCGCCGAGACAGGCTGCCACACCAACCTTCTCGTCAGAGACGAAGCCGGCAGCATCGCCATGGATGAACTTGATTTGATCGGCGACGCCGAGCTCTTCAGCGCGCATTTTCGCTTGCTCGGTGAATAACTGGCTCATGTCAATGCCGGTACCGATGAATCCGTAATCGCGTGCCCAGGTGCACAGCATCTCCCCCGAACCGCTGCCGAGGTCGAGCACTCGGGTCCCCCTTTCCAGACGCAGCGCCGCGCCGAGAGTGGCGAGCTTTTCGGTTGTGAACGGGTCATGGATGCGGTGAGCACTTTCGGTGATGTTGAAGATCCGTGGAATATCCAATGTAGTAAACCTCCTTATGGGTGTGAATAGATTCGGTCACTGCCTAACGTGGACATCAGCGGGAGCCGGGGAACCCGGCGATACGCTGAATGGACTGGTTGGAAAATGATGCGTCTTTATCTCCTGCCCGATGTCAATGGCTGCCACCTTGTCCTTTCTTTGCTTTAATATTCCACCGTCATCACCTACTGGCATAACTGTCAAGAACGTGCACGTAGCAAGCCAACATCAGCAACAAAGGCAGCTCGTCAAGTTCATTAAATTGCGGTCCGATTTCCACTACTGACTGTATTTTCAGCAGATCAAATAGCTTTGGCTTCAGCACAAACAGCAATTCATTATGTTCATTATAGAAGCCCCGTCCGGTTCCACAAAAGCTTGTTGATTTCCAGTAAAACTTGCTTCCTTTGACAAACTCCACCCATCCATCTCCCCAGAATTTAGACCGATAGACTGCAATGTCATCTTTTTCTCCGTTCTCTCGGATGGTTAGTCGCCGTTTCAGAAATCCTGTTCCCTTGAATATCCAACATTCCGTTACTATATTTGCGATTGTCAACGTACCATAAGCAGTCCTATCTGGTGCAATGCGCAAATCCTCTAACAAACTATTCTCTGAATATAACTCAAAACGACGCTCAATTGCCGAGGGCTGAATCCAATGGAGTTGTAACCCAATACCAGTTGATAGCGCTTTCATGATGATATAATACTTCCTCAATCTGTTTCGTTAGTAAAAGCCCAACGAAAAGCTCACCCGGAGCAGCCCAGCGGGCTGCGATCGGGTGGAGCGGCTGGTTGTGTGGTTTTTTCAAACACGGGCTTCCATTGTATGATTATCTATTGCATCTATTATTTTGGGCCAAGCCTCTTTTGGCATGTCATGCCCCATGCCATTGATGATCAATAACTTTGCGCCTGATATTAGCTGCGCCATTTCTTTTCCGCCTTCTACTGACATAAGTGGATCCTCATCTCCATGAATTATGAGCGTTGGAGCCTCAATAGAGGCAATCAGTAATTTTCGATAACCATTTTTAAGAACAGCCAGGCTTTGACGGATCATTCCCGGCGGATAATATGAACGATCATAGCCCTCGGCCAAGACCCTGCGCAACCGCTTTTCATCAAAGGGGAATCCGGGACTCCAGAGCATGCGCCACAAATTTGCGTTATGTTCAATATATGCTTCGCGTTCCGCCGGAACAGGTTTAAACACAGCAGCTAATACTTCCGGTTTCATCTGGGGAAGTTCAGGATTTCCCGTACTTGACATTATTGAGGTTAAACTCAGAACACGCTCAGGGTACCGATATGAGATGATCTGGGCTATCTCGCCGCCCATTGAAGAACCACAGATATGCGCCTTCTGGATACCCAATGCATCAAGCAGACCAACAGCATCAGCCGCCATGTCATCAAGAGAATAAGCTGCATCTACAGGCTTGCCTTCCATCGCGGCCATCATGTCAGGAATTCCTGCTTCATCAAATTTTGTCGATAGACCGGCATCCCTATTATCGAATCTGATCACAAAAAGTCCTCTTTTTGCCAATGACTCACAGAATTCTAATTCCCAATAAATCATCTGACCGCCCGCTCCTATAATTAGCAATAATGCCGGAGACGAATCGTCACCGAATGTATCATACTCAATTTGAATCCCATTCGCTGTCACATTAGGCATGGTTTATTCCTTTTCTTTTTAATAGTCTGAAAAACTATATTTATCTTAACATAACGACGAAATCAGCCGGAGCGTAGCGATCGGCTGTATTTTATTGTTAGCCGATATTCTTCGCCGGGGTGACCTCACTTGATGCCTTGTCTCTAATACCCCGTACAAGCTGCGCTATTTCATGGCTTGGGACAACTAACTCACACAGAATTTCTTGCGGCAATCTGCCAAGCTTTTGTTGTGTTTTGAATTGCCGATACATTGACTCACCCAAGAATGCCATTACTTTCTTTGGTGCTTCTGCTCCCAACATCATTAGCGTATCCGATTTTATTTTATGGAATTTCCCAGAACCGCCTTTTCCATTATTTGTTTTGTATTCGGAACTGGACAAAAGGTATATTGCTTTCAATATTCCTTGCTCATAAACCACCGCGTCATATTCGAATTTTCCACCCCAAGCCAAATCGACCTTATCTTGTCTTATTTCTGCCCCTGGATATTGCTTTTGCAAGTATTCTTCCCTGAACCAAGGTTCAATTACTTTTTTTAAGCTGGATGTGTCTGCCATAATTTTTCTCGGCTAACGAAAAGCTCAGCCGGAGCGCGCCACGGGCGCGCGATCGGCTGGAGCGACTGGTTAAAGCTTCTTTTTGATTTTTAATGTTTCAGAATCAGGCTCGTAGCTTTCAATTCTGAGTTCTTGGTATATTTGCCAATAGAGATAGCTGCCAGAAATAATGACATATGCTTTTGCCCAACCTTCACCGCTAAATCCACCCTCATAATTTACCTCGACTATGTTTCCTGTTACTTGTCCTTTGACATCAATCGGTCCCCACACTTTTCGCCCACAGTCATATATGCCGTCGATATTGCCGGATATTGAAGTGCCATTGCAATTGATGTTTACGATAAAATTGCTACCTCCATCAACGGCCCTGCAATAGGGCGATTTTGTGGACGGATATTTCTTTTCCGCGATCACTATCCTAGGTATCGGTTTTGTATGTTCATTTAATTTATCAGAAATCTCTGCTATACGCACCGAGTATACTCGAGATATGCAATTAAGATCATTGCATTGTGAGCGAATATTTCTAAGCCATTCTGTTTGTTGTTTTATGATTGATTGATTTGGTTTCACGACCTTTAGAGATAGCTTGTACAATCCTGTCAATTTTGAATCCAATGTAGCAACTGATTCATCACTACAGATAAACTTTTCATCTTGAGTTTTTGCTTTTTTGCAGTCAAAACTCGCAATAATGTCGCCGTAAGCTAATCCTGAACATATTAGAATAAATAATGCTGATATGAATATTCTCATTATTTTGACCTTAACGAAAAAATCAGCCGGAGCATAGCGATCGGTTGGATTGATGGGTTACGCGTTTCTTAATTTGGTTTCGTCAAAGCAGCTCCTGCAGATAGTCACGACGGCCTCAAATTCTTTTGATTTATGGCTCCATTCTCTTAATCCATATTATACTTATTATGCCGATGCCACCACATAGAAATGCTAATATTGACAATAGCTGGGCAATCACAGCGTATGGCTTGTTTATGGGTGCCTGTGCTTCAACGGTAATTCGTGGACTGGTTGAGGCTAGAACCGAAGCGTCACGAAGCGAAGTGACTTCAAGAAGATAATCTTTGCCCTCCTCCAAGGAAACCGCGCCAATACTGCGAGTGATCGTTGATCCATATCCCCCGGATAATTTACGGTGCGATGTTCCCTCTTTCAGAGCGACGCCGTTTGAGAAAAGAACCCAAGTTAATTCCACTGGTGAAGAAATATTTTTACAGAGTTGGTAGTTGGAGTCTCCCTCAAGTCCCATAAGACAGACCAACTGCTCAAATGGAATCTTTCGGTCTACCTCCAATTTAATATCATAAACCGCAGTAAAATTTACCTTAATCACTGGAAATCGTGTGACCCCAGGACGCATATCTATGAGGATACTTAAAGGTTTCCATTTATAGAAGTTCAGCACGAGAATCGACCCTGCATAAAGCATAACTGTTACAGTCAAAAGAGATATAGGCCAAACAAGCCGCTTGTTTTTTTGTGATATTCTCATCTTTTACCCGTAACGAAAAAATCAGCCGACGCAGCTTTTTGCAGTCGGCTGGAGTGTGAGGTTATGTGCTTTTTACTATCTTTTCCCTCTTGTTTTTCGGTTTTGGGGTAGGCAACTCTTGTTCTGTAAGTGCAATCAATTCGCTCAACCATTCTTTATCCTCAAGTTGATCCTCAATGAGAAAAGATGGTTTGGCCCCTGGATAGGCTGGTGCCTCAACAACATTACCAATAAAAGATCTACCTGCTTTTGTTTGTTTTACGAATAGCTGGTCATCGCAGACCAAAGCAACGACCTTATCATTATAGTATATTGCGTATTCGCCAAACATTTTTCTATATCTGATTGATTCTGAATTTCCAATCTGATCGACAATGAACTGGATAAAATTGATATCAGATGCCATTTGGTTTATTTCCTGTTTCAGCACACATAACGAAAAGCTCACCCGGAGCAGCCCAGCGGGCTGCAATCGGGTGGAGCAGCGGGTTATGTGCTTTTAAAATACTGCTCAAAGGGCGTACCCTTGAACTTACATTGCGGGTCGGCACAAATCCTATAGCCATCATGCAAGTGAAACCCCATTCCTTTTACAATGTCCGGGAAAATGTGATCAATGATCTCCGACGCCACAGACAACGCACGCTCCGCCATTTCTGGAGAACCTTTTTCTGCCCGATGCATTATTGCATTTCTTGCGGTTTGAATCTCTGAGATTTCTTCCCATAGGGTCTTGTTTGACCCTGATCTTGTAAATGTGTCTAAATCTAATCCGCCGTGGTCTCGTAGCAGACGGAAGAGGAGCTTTTTGTATCTATCCACCCCTGTATGTGCCAGAGCTAAATCGGTAATCAATGAGGCAACAGAATTCGCGTGGACAAGGCCATAAACGATAGGCTTCAGCAGTATTGCCTTCAGGCCAACTTCCATTGCGATTGCGGCGAAAACCAGACTAGCCGTCGGCTTCAATGCACTCAGCTCTCTCGCATCAGATAGTGCTTCGAACGCCGGTTTAGCCAGCAGTTTGTTCTCACTATAATATGAAGAAAGGCATTCAGATGTGAACTCATCTATGGCCACCTTGCGATGCTCTTCGTAAAGATCCTCCAGATATTGTTCCCGAGCTGCTTCGTTATACGACATCGACATCGTTTACCTCATTTAGTGCACCTAACGAAAAAATCAGCCGGAGCGGCGCTTGGCGCCGCGATCGGGTGCAGCGACGGGTTAGCGATTATTTTTTACTTTTATGTAACGCTTTCCGTCAAACACCCAAACGTTCTTTTGCGACCAACCTGCCGTACTAGCTTCAACCGAAATGTCAGCCAACCCTTTTTGTCTTTTCTTTCCAATGGACATGGAATAGCCACCGTCTGATAAGATGACAGTGTAGTGATTGCCAGAGTAACGCAGAACCCATATTGTGCAAATTGCATTGCCACAATTACAACCATCCTCTGTAGTAACCGCAAAATCTTCTGCCTTGCCGTCACCGTCAAGATCAATTGTTTTGCCGATGAATTTGCATGCTTTCCATTCCTCTGCCTTTTCACTTTTCAGAATTGGTTGAACAATAGAATCAGGGACTGGTTTAAGAGCCTTATCTTCTATGTAAAATTGTGCGTCGGCATAGCAAGTTGAGTAAAGTGCTATCACTATGATTGCGGTATAGAGGTATCTTTGCATAATATTCCTTCGCTAACGGCGAATTGAGCTGCTGCGCCACCGAGCTTTTCCGCAATAGCGCCGCCAGCGTTCTCGCAGTCAGCTCTAATGACTTGTTAAGCAATGACCTCAGGCACTTTGAATAGAAAACAAGATTTTATCTTGCAATATTAGTTATGCAAAGCAATTATCTTATAATTGAGTATAGTTTTATGAAATTGCAAACATAAACTAGTATATTAGCAGACCCTTGTTGATAGCTGGATGAATATATAAACTTCTTCCCTCAATAAATTCAGAGCCAGCATGAGTATATGAATACGTGACCATATTACGAGACCTAGTCTGTGTTCCTATCACATTGTACTTATATAATTTTTTTAAAACATCTACTGCAGCAGGACAAGAAGGCGATTTTTTGAATGTTTTATCGTATGTTTCTAAAAATTCATTATTTGAAATTACATTCTTATTAATCTGTTGCAACATGCTAATTAATTCTTTTGCAATAGGCAAATGTGATGACATCTCATGAATCAGCTCATCTCTGAATTCTTCCGAGTATCTCTTGATAGCACTTTCAAAATCTTTGGGTAAAATTTTCCGATGACGAGCTGTGATTGCATGCTCAGCCGCAATTTTCATGAGACGAACAAAATCTCGTGGCCTGCTATGGGTACGACGCCACATCCACTTAAAGATATCTAAATTGTTTTTACCGTCATAAATTGATTTTACATCTGTTATGCATGACAGGCTCTTACTAAACTCATTTAGTCCCACCTTTGGATACAAATTGCAAGCTCTTTGAATACGATGAGTTAGCATATCTCTTAACGAATGTTCTCCCCAGGACAAATATCCTGCATGATCGTTCCATTTGCTTGCATCTGGGTCAATAAGCTCACGGAATATGTCATCTCTTAAAAAAACATATGGGAAAATATTAATATCTAAGTCGTCAAAATAAGTTCTCATTTGAATGACAGCTTTGATAATTCCAATCACAATTTGTTCGTATCCTTTCGTGATTGTTTGCACATCATCACCAACGCAATCAACAACAATTAAGTATTTCGATTTATCCACATAATTACTTATAATCTCACGACATTGCCTGTCGATTATCGCCCACAATCGCCCATCTATATGTCCATCACTTTCTGTAGTCCTGGTAATTTCAAAATATGGTATTTTTACGTTTGTGCTTACTTTATTGGGTTTTAATTCTGTGATTGCGCCTCGGTTTAGCGGGGAACTGGAAAGAAAATTTTGAATATCTGTATTTGCAGCGGCTGATAGGCTTGCGTTAGATCCCATAAGAGTGACTATTTGCTGTCCTAAAATTGCTTTCCAAATAGTTATCCACTGATTAATGCCATCAAGTTCTGTGGTGGCGCCGAGGTCGATAACAGCACCTCGGAGGTCTCGAAAGTCAATATATGCTGTAAATTTATCATGCTGAGGTTTGTCTACTAAATGTAGCGCGAGCGCAGTTTTTCCTGTGCCCTTTCGTCCAATTATGAGTGATGAATCCCCGGATAATACATTATCTACAATTTTATGTTTATAGAAGTAGTGTTCATTCAACTTATGAGTGGCATCTATCTTCCAGTTAGCAATCTCTTCAAGATTATTTTTCATCATAGAGTCCTCTACTGCTTAACGAAAAAATCAGCCGGAGCGTAGCGATCGGCTGTATTGCTTTTGTTGGGTTAATCATTTCTGAGGAATAACCGCAACAGCATCGATCTCAACAAGAAAATCGGGGTGTGCCAATGCAGGCACAAAGATTGCGCTAATGACGGGTGGATTCGGACGTTGACCCCACACTTTTTGAAAGGCTTCGAATCCGGCTTGTGCCGATTGGCCATGCAGGATATAAACGTTCCACTTTACGACGTGTTGAAGTCCTGCCCCGCCAGCCGCCATAGCTGTTTCCAAATTCTGTAGCGCCTTTTCCGTTTGCGCTCCGATGTCGCCCTTGCCGACAATTTTACCAGAAGCATCCACAGCATTCTGGCCACCGACATAGATTGTCGTTGTATTGCCGCTGACGACAATAGCCTGAGTATATGCGGGATTCTTGTGCAAGCCCGCCGGATTGAGATGTTGCACATTTCCATTCATTTGCATTTGCGCCTCCTTTGGTGCGAGAGCCTGACAGCCCAAGATTAATACTGCGGATACGATCACTACCAATCGATGCATTGTCATTCTTCTACCCCAACGAAAAAATCAGCCGGAGCGTAGCGATCGGCTGTATTGTCTTTGTTGGGCATTTTTAGCTACAGCTCAAAACCATCAGACTTATTACGATTACAGTCATAGCAAGTGAGCCTAATATTATTTTCTTCGCAGCTTCCGCCTTTTGCATGCGGTATTATATGATCAAACTCAACCTCATCATCCCTCAAGTGATTCCCACATCTCTGGCATGTATAATTGTCTCTTCGCACGACTCTCATTTTAGTTTGAAATGGAATGTATCTGCCACGCCTACGAGTTTCTGCAGTCTCAGTGATGGATTCACCCACAAATACGACTGGGCAAATGTGTCCGAAAATATTACATTCCATATCTAATACAACCTGTGGAATTATTTCTGGGTATTCTTCAGGGTTGAATTCTCTTACATATTTCTCAAAGTCCTTTCGTCTCGCTGAATCAAGTGGCTGTCGCTGATCATCAACACCTGTTGATATTACTGTTTCTAATCGTTCAATTTCAACTTGAATAGCTCTTAGTATCTCATCAGGTAAATCTTCATCATTTTCTTTTAGAGGGTACGGAACATTGTATTTCTCAAAGTTGGACAGGGGTGGCCGTAAATATTCGCTCAGATCATTACCTTCTTTTTCTGCATGAGCAATTATCTCCTTCATTAAGAGGTTCCCCGCCACTTTATCTGCCATAATACGTGGGTCCTTTTTCGCATGTATGAGTAATTCAACATATTCAGCTTTTTGCTGATCATCAAGCACAGTTACATCGCCAATCTGATTAGTTTCAAGAATTCTCTTAAGATATTCGTTATGTGCTACAGCAATCGATCTTGGTGAACCTAGGTGCGGCGACTGCTCAACAAAAGGCCCATAAGGACAGTATTTTAATTCCCAGCAAGGTTTACAGACTTGTGTCGACCTTTCTTTCCAACGTCTCAAGAATTCCTTATCTGAAATGTTTTGATCGTACCCAAGATCCGTTTTTATCGAAGGATGGATTGTTTGTTTTTTACTCACGAAAGGACTTCTCCTTTTTTGTTGGTTATTGCCCAACGAAAAAATCAGCCGGAGCGTTAGCGATCGGCTGTATTGCCTTTGTTGTGCATTTTTTTAATTTCGTCCTTGTAGATACACAGTATATCTTCGACTTGCTCCGGTGGTAACTCACGAATAGCCATAGGAAGACATGATGTATTCAAGCTTTCTTTGCCGCGTATGTCTGTGATAAATGATGCTCCCTGCCTTGTTCCTGCATGTAGGAAGACTGTTTTAGGATGTAAGTTAAGTTTTGCGCCGATTCTCAACGCCGTATCATAACAATAGAGCTCACCAATACCAGAAATACTTTTAAGTTTTAATATGATGAAACGATGTAAATCTTCAAATGAGCTGCAAGCACCTATAGCCTTTTCCGCCATGCAGAGCTTATTAAGTGATAACTGCAATATTGCATGTGGAATTCGACATTGATGGCGGTATCTCTTGCCGGAATGGTTCTCTGCTAATGCTGCTTTATTGATGGTGTCTCTAAGTGTTGGCTGACTAGCAAACCAATTTATTTCTTCTTCGTGCCTTGGCAGATTTTTCATCCGGTAATGTCTTTTTATTGTTTCCCAATCCATATTATTATTTCTCGCACAACGTTTGAATTAAGCCGCGCCGCGAAGCGGCGTCGGCTTGAATGAATTGTTAGGCGGTTTCACTCAGGCCGCCTTTGTGTATCTCATAACGCAATTCGGCCATCCCCGCACCCATCTGACGAACGGAATTTAGGTGCAAGATTGGACTTAGCACGCGACGAGGGAAAAGCGGTTTACCCTTGCCAAGGGTGGCCGAGCCGATCTGGACGATAAGTTCGTCCAGCAAACCAGCATCGTAGAACTGTCCCGCGAGATCACCGCCTCCAACGATCCAGATATTCTTGCCATCCGCAGCAGTTCGCATTTCGGCATAAACCTGACGCACATCCCCGCTGATAAACCTGACATCTGCACCGTCGATTCTTGGGAGCTTTCGGCTTGTGAATATCCATGCTGGCTGAGCATAGGGCCAAGGCGAGCCCGCTTCTTCGGCAACCTTATCTGCGTTGCGCAGCATCCATTCATAGGTTGCCGACCCCATGGCCAAAGCACCAACTTCAGATATGAATTCCGGATAGCTGGAATTATTCAGATCGCCAAGAGGGAAAAGCCAATCCAGTGAGTCATCTTCCGTTGCGATGAATCCGTCTAGGCTTGTGGCTGTGTAGTACTGGGTTTTCATGGCTTGATCGCTTGCCTCATTACTGCCGCCTAACCGTGTAATAGACGGAAAATATTCCACCATATCAGACCATATAGATGACATAATATTCCACTTATTGTTATATTAAGACACAATACATGGAATAATGGCCGGATTATTTTCCACTTATTACAAATCGCCTTGCCAAATTCCACTTATTACGATATTGAGGTAGGAAACATGGAAAATAAACCGAAGTTCCGCCCTAATCCAGATCTCAAGTTAATGGACCAGGTTCGAGAGGTCCTTCGTTATCACCACTACGCTTATCGCACGGAGCAGACCTATTGTCAATGGATACTTCGTTATATCCACTACTTCGGCGGCAAAACCCATCCGCGTCTTCTCGGGGAAAAGGATATTGAGGCGTTTCTCTGAAGACCACTGAGATATACACCCATGTAATGGCCCGCGACATCCGCAGCCTGCAAAGCCCGCTGGACCGACTCTAACAGCCGATGGATGAAAATCACGAGAAACACCCCTGATTATTAATTTAGGCCTGACGCCTTGCCACTGAAAATGGTTGACAAGCTATTTCGTAAATGCAATTTTCAGCGCCCGAATATGAGTGACGAAAACCGAGGATAAGGATGCAGGAAAATAGTTTTAAAGAGGCTTTATTGAATCCCACCGCCTTCCCGGTCACCTGGGAACTGGTGCCGGGAAGGGGTGCGAAAGAAGCGGCCCAGGAAAAGGCCATGACCCTCGCCGGGCAGGCGGCTTCCGGGGGAAACATCCATGCCCTGACCCTTACGGATAACCCGGGCGGAACCCCGGCCATGTCGGCCGATTTCATGGGCAGCGAAATTGTCCGTTTGGGCATCGAGCCTCTCGTCCACTTTACCTGCAAAGACAAGAACCGCAACGCTATCGAAAGCCAGCTTTACGCCTTGGATCGGGCGGGGGTCCGCAACCTCCTGGTAATGAGCGGCGATTACCCGGTGTCGGGTTATCAGGGAAGACCCGCCCCGGTGTTTGACCTGGATCCGACTCATGTACTCCAGTTGATATCGGACATGAATCGCGGGCTTGAGTATCCGGGGATCAAAGGCGTCATCCGTCACCAGCCCTGCGATTTCTTTGCCGGAGCCGTTGTTTCTCCCTTCAAGGCGACCGAAGCGGAACAGATGGCCCAGTACTATAAACTGAAAAAAAAGATCGATGCCGGCGCGCAATTCATCGTTACGCAACTGGGATACGACGCCCGAAAATTTCATGAAGTGTTGCTCTTCATGAGGCAAAACGGTTTCAACATTCCCTTGGTGGGGAACATTTATATCCTTCCGTTTGGTGCGGCCAAAATGATGAATCGCAATGACCTGCCGGGCTCCGTCGTTACGGATAAACTCCTCGCAGACATTGACCGGGAGAGAAACGATCCGGACAAGGGAGAGAAAGCCAGAATCCTGCGCGCGGCCAGGCTGTATGCCATCCTGAAGGGAATGGGATTCAGCGGGGTTCATATCGGTGGTCACAATATTAAATATGAACAGGTGTCAGAGATCATCCGCCAGGGGGAAACCCTCACCTCCCAATGGACCGGCCTGATCCGGCACTTTGATTATCCCATGGACCGTGGTTTTTATTACTTTGAACACAATCCGGACACGGGCCTTAATCGGGAGACGCCGACCCGGCGGCAGGATTGGCCGCTCGGCGCCAAAGTCGAATGCGCGTACGGTTTTTCGCGCTTCTTCCATGAACTGATGTATGAGCCGGGAAAGAATCTCTACGGCATCATGAAGGGACTTTGCCGTAAAGTGCAGGGAACAAAGATGGAAGGTCTTTTTCACAAACTGGAACACTTAACCAAGGTCGCCCTTTTTGACTGCAAAGACTGCGGGGATTGCGCCCTTATCGATGTGGCTTACCTCTGCCCGATGTCGCAATGCCCAAAAAACCAGCGCAACGGCGCCTGTGGCGGCAGTTTCCAGGGGTGGTGCGAGGTTTATCCCGAAAAGAGACAGTGCGTCTATGTCCGGGCCTATAACCGATTGAAAAAACACGGGGAGGAAGAACAGTTGAGAAAAGACATCGTCCCGCCATGCAACTGGGATCTTTATCAAACCTCGTCCTGGATCAATTATTATCTCGGGAAAGATCATACCTCCAAAACGGAGAAATCCGAAAGATACCCATGAATAAGCAATTGACAACGATCTTAAAAAATGCAAAGACACGGGCCTGTTAGCGGAGCTCAAGGGGCACGGAGATGTCAGGATGAACATGCGGCATTCGCGCCTGCCACCGGAACATAAAAGAAGGGCTCTGGAGGTTTTGGAATCGGGTCACAGTAATTTTCACAACACCACCAATAACGGGAAAGCAGCTAAGGTTGTAAATATCCGTAATCATTAATAGGGCGATTAGCTCAGATGGATAGAGCGTTGGCCTCCGAAGCCAAAGGCCCCGGGTTCGAGTCCCGGATCGCCCACCATAAATATCAAGGACTTAGGGAATATTTCTAAGTCCTTTTCCATTTTTCAGCTAACCTATAGCGAACAAGAACTCTAGCTTAACTGAAGTCAAGTCCCTAACGATTTTAGTGAATCTGCTTTATTACAAAAGTAAATCGTGATATTCAAAGCGTGAACAAGGTTTTTGAATATAATGGGCTTTGCGCGTTTTTAGCAGTAGCCCCAAAAGCGTGATAAGCAGTTTTCAGGTCGTCGTTTAGGTAGATCCGATCATACACCGTTGCCGATTCATTCGGCAGGAATAATTTATGAATAAACCTTTGCGCGTGTTGATGGTTGAAGATTCGGAAAATGACGCCATCCTATTGCTTCACGCCCTGCGCTGTGAAGGCTATGAGGTCATTTACGAAGTAGTGGATACTCCATCTGCCATGCGTGTTGCATTGGAGAGCCAGGATTGGGATGTGATCACTTCTGACCACGCCATGCCTAATTTTAGCGCCCCGGAGGCCTTGGCACTGGCTAAGGAATTACGCCCGAACTTGCCATTTATCATCCTATCCGGAGAAATTGATATCAATCTGGCTGTTTCACTGATGAAAGGGGGTGCACAGGACTACATCCAGAAACGGGAGTTGCCCCGCATAGTTCCTGCTATTGAACGGGAACTGAAGGAAGCGAAATCGATAATAAGACGCAAACAGGCAGAGCATGCCTTAAGAGAGAGTGAGGAGCTTTATCGTACCTTCATAAATGCCACCTCGGACATGGTGTTCCTGAAGGATGAACTTCTGCGCAACATAGTTGTAAATCAATCGATGGCGGCATTTTTCGGTAAGCCGGAAGGTGAGATCATTGGGAAAAGCGACTTTGAACTGATGCCGCAAATAGCCGCAGAAAAATGCCGGCATACAGACCTGGAAGCCCTGGCAAGCACATCTGTGATTACCACCGAAGAGATCGTCGGAGATCAACTATATGAAACGCTCAAATTCCCAGTAGAGCTGGGGCGCAACAGGATTGGTGTGGGTGGCTTTATTCGGAACATCACCGAACGCAAGCTGGTAGAGGAGGCGCTGGCTGACAGCGAGCAGCGTTTCCGCTTCCTCAATGAACTTGGAGAAGCGACGCGCGCCATGGGGGAGCCCAAGGAAATCATGGCGACTGTCGCACGCCTGCTTAGCATACACCTGCGCACTTCCCGCTGTGCCTATGCCGAAGTGGAGGCCGACGGCGAGCGCTTCACCATTCAACACGACTATACGGATGGGTGCGCCAGTGTGGTTGGCAACTACCATCTTTCGCTCTTCGGTCCGCGTGCCGTTTCCGAACTGAATGAAGGCCGCGCACTCGTGATCGGCGATGTGGATGCGGAACTGACTCCAGGCGAAGGCGCTAAGATGTTCAACGCCATCGAGATTAAAGCGATCGTCTGCTGCCCGCTGGTGAAGCAAGGCGCCTTGCGGGCGATGATGGCCGTGCATCAAACGACCGCGCGCCAGTGGACACCCGGAGAGGTTTCCCTCGTACAGGAAGTCGTCGAGCGCTGCTGGGCGATCATTGAGCGAACGCGGACGGAGGAGGAACTGAAAAAGAGCGAAGAGAAATATCGGGCTCTAGCAGAAAACATCAGCGACATCATATACGAAATAGACGATCAGGGAGTCCTCACTTACATAAGTCCGGCCACAAAGGACATATTGGAATACGATCCGGATGATCTCATCGGGAAGAATTTTTTAGAATTTATACATAGAGAAGATTGGAGTCTTCTTGAAGATCGGTTTTTACAACTTCGCGACGGTATGGAATTTCCGTTGGACTACAGAGTAATCAACAAGTCCGGCGGTATCATCTGGGTGCGGACAAGAACCAAAGCCATCATGGAAAAAGGCAGGTTTATGGGTGCCCGTGGAACGCTCATAGACATCACCGAGCGGAAACGTGCAGAGGAGGAAACGCTTCGGCAGAACCGACTGATGGCGGCCATCAACCGCATATTCCTTGAAGTGCTGATGGCAGGCAATGCAGACGCTGTCGCCAAGGCCTGCCTGAAGGTCGCCGAGGAGATCACGGGAAGCAAGTTCGGTTTTGTCGGCGAAATCACGCCGGAAGGTCTGTTTACGACAACCGCCTTGAGCGATCCGGGGTGGGAGAGTTGCCGCATCTCAGAAACACAAGCCGTCGTCATGATCAAAAATATGGTTGTCCGCGGGATTTTGGGCCACATCATCCTTCAAGAAAAGCCGCTCATTGTCAACGATCCCCCTTCCTTTGCGGACCGTGTCGGCGTTCCCGAAGGACATCCGCTCCTCACGTCGTTTCTGGGCGTGCCTCTCAAGGACAAAAACAAGGTCGTGGGCATGATCGCGGTGGCAAACAGCGCATCGGGCTATACGCCGGATCATCAACAGGATTTGGAAGCACTATCCGTTGCCTTTGTGGAAGCGATTCGCCGCAAGCAGGCGGAGGATGAGATCCGCATGTTGAATGCGGAGTTGGAGCAGCGTGTCAGCGAAAGGACAGCCCAGTTGGAAGCGTCGAATCAGGAACTGGAGACGTTCAGCTACTCCGTTTCCCATGATTTGCGGGCGCCCCTTCGGAGCATCGACGGATTCAGTCAGGCCCTGCGGGAGGATTATGAGGACCGCTTGGATGAGACAGGGAAAAATCACTTGGACCGGGTCATCAAGGCGGCGCAGCGCATGGGGGACCTTATTGACGATCTTTTGAAATTATCGCGAATAACAAGCTCGGAGTTAAATGTTAAAGAGGTTGATTTGAGCCGGATGGTCCGGGAGATTATGGACAACTTGCGCCAGAATCATCCCGACCGGGACACAGTGGTAAATATTCAGGAGGAACATGCCGTTTCCGGTGATCCTGCGCTGCTAAAAATCGCCTTGGAAAACCTATTGGACAACGCCTGGAAGTTCACCAGCAAGACGACGCAGCCCCGTATCGAATTCGGCGCGGCGATCCAAGACGGCAAACACGTATTTTTTGTCCGGGACAACGGCGCCGGGTTTGACCCAAGCTATGGGGACAAGTTATTTGGCGCCTTTCAGCGCTTGCATACGGCTGAGGAATTTCCTGGTACGGGGATCGGTTTGGCTACGGTCCGGAGGATCATAAACCGCCACGGCGGTAAGATATGGGCAAATGGGGAAGTCGGCAAGGGGGCGACGTTCTATTTTTCAATTGGTGAAGCGTAGACCGGCTGGATCATTGTTCGCTTTTCGCGAACGTGACCACATCCGATCGCGTCTGATCAAAATATAAGACCCGCACCGTGATGAATTTGACCCCGGACGGAACCTCGACGTAAACTGGCACATCCTCAGTTATGAGGGCTGTTCCAGCTCCTTTGTGCGGCGGAAACTTGAATTCTATATCCGGTGTTTCCTTGTCTACGCCGTAATAAATACGGCTGATGCCGCCACGCCAGGACATCAGATGGGTAAAATAGACCAGTGTCTTGCCATCATAGTCCCGGAAAGAAATCCAACTCGTCTTGGTCATCTCCAGTACGTCCTTGTCACCGCGCCCGGCCTCTCCCCCCGGATCAAGGACGAAAGCCCACGGTCCCATCTCCCGCCCCTGGCGGTCCTTATACTTCACCCATAATTTAAGCGGCTTCCTGGTTAAGGGGAAACTCGCGAACATGACCGGCATGGGCTTGCCCGTTTGTGAATGCATGATTTGAGTGAGCCCCGTGCTTCTAAAAGACTGGTCCGAATCGAGACGGTAGAAGACCTCGATGGCGGGCTCGGCAATGATCATGGTCGCAGTCCAACCGGCGTTCGACTTCATCCAGCTCACGCTGACCGGTTTTTCCATGAGTGCGGCCGGGGTAACCCCAAGTTCGGCCAAACGCTTTTCGGAATCAGCCAAATACTCGGCCACCAGCGCCTTGTCTATGAACCAGCGCACGAAGCGGCCATCCTTGTAAGCGGCTATAAATTTCTCCAAATATTCCTTTTCACGGCGCCGGTCCTCGATGCCCCGGCCAGGCAGTCTCGCCTCGGAATAATCCTTGGATAGTTCATAATAAACCGGGCCGAAGTCGGGTCTTTTGCGAGCGAATTCCACAAGACCGCGCACCCTGGCCTCGCGTTCCAGCAAAAACAGGGAAACAAAGGGGACGACAAAGCTTTTACCCTGCTTCCTGATGTATTCATAAACTTCACGCGCCCCCTCACGGCCCTCCTGCACTTTTAAAAAGGTCTGGAACCGGACATGGGGATCGATATAATCCAGATCGAAACGGAAATAGTCCATGTACGCCCGGCGGGCGTTGCCGTAGTCGCCGCGTAATTCGTAGATGCGGGCGTTGCTGTAAAACTCCTCGGGGGTCTTGGGCGCTGAGATAATGCCGCCTTGCCTGGCCAATTCCTCAAAGCCATTGCTGATCTTCTCCAGAGACAGGGCCATCTTCTCCTGCGATTTCTCGATGCGGGCCGTGGTCCGCTTAATTTCGGAGATGTCGCGGGCAATTGCCGCGAACTTAGCGTCCAGAAGGCGGCCAACATCCTCAAGCTCGGCAGAAGTCTCGCCAAACGCTCTGGACAGATCCTTTTCTGCGCTTTTATCCTGGGATTTCAGCATGGCCAAATTTTTTATTTCAAGCGCACGCACGCGATCCAGTAAATCCCGTTCGCGGACCTTGAGCTTCTTGATCTCCTCCAAGCTGCCCCGATCCGCAAGCAGCGCTTTGACGCGGACCTCCATTATGGAAGTGTCCACCACTACTCTAGCAGTGACCTCAATACCGAATAAATCGCCTTCCATGACGTTTTTGCGCGTGATTATATCCGTCTTTAGAAGCCCGGCTGTCAAGGCGAAGATCTCATCGGCGGCCACGACCGAATCGCGGACCAGGGTCATCGATTCCAGGTAGGTTCCAGCCTGTTCCAGGGCTTCGCGCTTTGCCTTGGTCACGGCGGACACAGCGGCCGAATCCGGGGACTGACCACCCCCGAAAAGCTGGCGTACCGTCACCGTATAGGTTTTGGTCTCGGCAAATGAAACCGAAACCATAACAATGACCATCAAGAGCGCAAGCAGCAAGGTTCTCTGCATATTACCTCTTATTTTCTAATCCCCGATTGTAAACCAAAACATCAAGGGGCCAGAGAATTATCTCTGCCCCCTATTTTCGCTTATACCAGCCCCCCATAATTCCGGGTTTGAAGTGCAGCCTACCCTGCATCACCGTCTCGGCGTGAACGGGTTCGATGCGAGGGGATCCAACATCTTCGACCCTGTTTTCTTTATGGCATAAGAAGCTGTATGATTTCCTTTATATCAGGCAATTCTTTGATGGGATAGATCTTGACAAAGCTCACCTTTCCTTTTTCATCGATGATGATGTTTGCCCGTTCAGAAAACCCTTCCGGGCGGAGTATTCCCAACGATTTTGCCACGGCGCCGTGAGGCCAGAAATCGGCGAGCAGACGGGTGTAATGAATCTTCAGGGTTTTTGCCCATGCCGCCTTACTGGGTACGCTATCGACACTCAGGCCTACGGCAATTGTATTATATTTTTCGAATATTTTTCGGTTTTTCTCAAGATCCTTCATCTGGTTGGCGCAAATCGGCGTCCAGGCCAGGGGATGAAAAGAAAGGAGCACCTTTCTGCCCGGATATTCAGAAAGGATAAATTCCTGCCCCTTCTGATCCCTGAGAATAAAATCTTTTGCCTTTTTCCCGATATCGATACCCTTGTTTTCCATAGCTCCAATCCTCCTCCTTGTGCTATAATTACAAATGAGAGATATTACTTTCCCATTTGATCGATACAGCGACTTTATTTATTATTGCACGTCGTGAACAGGAAAGATAGAAAATTTTCTCTTTATTTATACAACACTTTGAGGGATTTGAAAAGCGGCTTTCCCACTGGTCGTGAACCATTAATCTGTTTATTCAAAAGGCTGAATTTTATTCCGGGAGGACGATATGATTATCGAAAGCAAAGGCCGTATCCAAGACGGGATCTATGCCATCGGCGCCGCAGAATTACCCGGCTATCTGATCACGGGGCAGAACCCGGTCCTCTTTGATGCCGGGATGACCTTCATGGGGCCTCTTTATCTCGCCGAAATGAAAAACCTTCTGGGAGACATCAATCGCCTGCGGTTCCACCTCCTGACCCATTCCCATTTCGATCATGCCGGGGCCTCGCCGTTTCTAAAAAGACACATACCGAACATGCAGATCGGCGCCAGTCCGGCGGCGGCGGAAACCTTCCGGAAACCCAATGCCATCGAACTGATCCGGAATCTCAGCCGGTCTCTGGAGGAGAAATACGTGGACCTGATCGGGAATGAGGATGTAACCTTTCCGGGACTTGAAATAGACCTTGTTCTTGTCGAAGGAATGGAGATCGATCTGGGAGGAGGATTGATCTGCAGGGTCATTACCACCCCCGGGCACACCCGGGACTCGCTGTCCTTTTACATCCCCGCAATGAAGGCCCTCATCACCGGTGAGGCGGTGGGTGTATTCGACAGCAATTTTACAATTCATCCGGAATTCACATCCAGTTACAAGGACTACATGGACTCTCTGAACAAGTTGGCGGCATTGGACATTGAAATCCTCATGATGAGCCATTTTTTCACCCTTACAAGTGAAGACGCCCGGGGATACATCAAAAAATCCATAGACAAGACGGAGATATTCAAGGAGAGGATTCAACGCTACTTGACGGATTCGGATGGGGACCGCAAGTCAGTGGTTCAGAAGATCTGCAAGGAAGATTTTGAAGATACGGGGGCCATACTTCAGGACATACGGCCCTACCTGATAAACCTGGAGGCAAAAGTGCGCGTCATTGCCGAAGGGAGATAATTCCGGCCTACCCATTTTGTTCAGCCCCAGGCGTCATAATTGGCAGACGTGCAACAACTGTCACACCCCTTCATGCAGCTAAAGCAGGTATCCCGAAATTAAAATGGATATCCCGGCTTTCGCCGGGTTATCCATTTTTTGCGAGTTCTTCTTTATCTATTTTTTTTGGGTCAGGATAGTATGGCTTGTTAACGCCCCACCAGTTTCGGGCCTACGATTATTGCCGTCATTTTGCCAGTGGCCTGTCTTATCGACTAGTCACACACATATCCTCTTATTACCGCTTTTTAAAAAATCCCATTAAAAATTCACTATCTACAGGAGAAAGATCGAATTTGAAGACCGCCTGTTCGATAAGCTTCGGAATAGATTGGCCCGGCTTCTCTTCAATACATTGCGAAATCCATTTAATCGCCCTTTGTACATCGTCGCTGTCCGGCATGATCGTTGCCATAAAAACTATACCTCCTTCTTCTATTTATTGTTAATTATTTCTATAATGTTGACCGAGAATCTCATAAATGGCCATATGGCCTATTTGCGGAGGCGCCTCGGCAAACTCCATCTTCCTTACATCTACAACTGAACGAATCACCGAATGATAGGTCTTCTCGGTCATTAAAATTGAGTTCGCCTGCAATTTCGTCAGCCCCTGAAGCCGAAAAACAATGTTCACGGATTCGCCAATTACGGAATAATCCATTTTCTTTTCAAAACCGATATTCCCGACTACGGCCTCACCGGTATGAATACTGATCCCCATTTTCAGTGGCATGTCAATGAGTTTCTTCGCGAACTCGTTCACTTCCGTCATTGCCGCCTGCATCTCAAGAGCCGCGCTGATGGCATTATCCGCGTCGTAGGAAGAGGATATCGGAGCGCCGAAGATAGCCAAAAACCCGTCCCCCAAATATTTGTCCACAATCCCCTGATGCTTGAAAATGATATTTCCCATGATGCCGAAGAAGTAATTCAACATCGCCACCGTTTTTCTGGGACCAATGTTCATGGAGAGGGTGGAAAATTCACGCAGATCAATGTTGAGCATCGTCAACATGCGAATATCCTCCGTCACGGGCTGATCCATCGTCACATTGTGAACAATCCGATCCACCACCTCTTTGGGAACGAACTTTTGAAACACGCCCCGGATACAACGCTCCTGCTCCGCCATCGCCAACGTCTTCTGATACAATCTGGCATTTTCAAGGGCAATACTCACCGACGTACCGATGGACTGAAGAAGTTGGAGATCCCACTCATTGAATTCGTCTTTGAGCTTATTAAGCACTTCTATTACCCCCAGCACCCTTCCCTTGGAAATCAGGGGCACACATAGCACTGATTTGGTCGTAAAACCAGTCTTCTCATCCATAAGGGGATAAAAATATTGGGACGTCCGCACGTCCAGGATCAGGACCGGCTCTCCTCTCGTCGCCGCATAACCGGCGGCACCCATCCCCAGCTTCAGTTTCAGGTTCTTAAGTTCATCCAGATCAATGTTTTTGTTGGAATTGAATGATTCCTTGAAAACCAGTTCATCACCTTCGAGAAGGAGCAGCGAACCCGCTTCGACATTGATTACTGTCCGGATCATTTGCAGGGTGTGTTTGATGACCTCATCTATATCAAATGTCGAAGCAGCGAGAATACTCCCTATTTGCTTCATAAAATCCATTTCCTGATCTCTTTTGTCTACCAGACAGTAAAGTCGTTCCCTTTCCAGAGCCATGGACAGGAGACTGGCTACCAATTCCACCTGTTCCTGCCGTTCCGAAAAGGCGCCTTCCTGCTGAGAGCCAAAAACGAGAACACCCGAGGTTTTTCCCGCGCTGTGTAACGCGGACAGCCCGACGGATCGCAATTGTTGCTTATGAAAGAGTTCCTGTTCAACAGGGTGGCCGTCTTGTTCCAAATTATTAATGATCAGTGTACTTCCCTGCTGCATGACTTTGTCGAATATGGAACCTTGGCAGGGATAATCCACGTCCCTTATCAAGTCAACAGACATATTTGCGAGATAATCAAAGATATATAAAGTGGAGGGATGATCCTTCCTGGCCATCATGATGATAACCAGATCAAAGGGAACAGCGCTGCGCAACTGGTAAAAGAATGCATGGATCATGTCGAGATCCATAGTTTTCGCCTCGATCATTTTAAATCCCATGTCCATGACTTTCATAAGCTGGCGCTTCTCCGCATCTGACTTCATCAGCGCCAGATTGTCATAGGTGAAGGCGGCATTGCTCAACAAAGGAGTGAGGATATCGACATCTTCCTGGGTAAAAAGCTTGTCTTCCGATCTTCTCGAAATGGTCAACACGCCAATGACCGAGTTAATTCCTTTCAATGGCATGCAGAGGAACGATTTTGTTCCGTAATGTTCCCTGTTCACGCGGCCGAAACGATTATCGGTCTCAATGTCTTCAACCAGGAGGGGGGACTTGTTGATCACCGCAAATTTAGCAATACTGGCGCCAAAATCTATCCGGTCCCCTTTTTTTGTTTTATCTCCATGACCGATGCTGGCCTGGACGATGAAGCTTTCCCGCCGGGGCCGCTCCAGGATCAATACGGCGCCGATATCGGCGTTGACCAGTTTTAAGGACCTCTCCAGGGTTATAAAAAAGAGATCCTCCGTGTCAAAGGTCACATAACAAAGATCGGACAATTCCTTTAAGGTGGAGATCTGCGATGCCTTTTCGCGCAGCTGCCCGAAACTTGACCTTAATTCCGTCTCGAGGGACTGAAATGATACAACAATCCCCTCCAGCTCATTGGCGGCATCCTGCCGGGTTCCCGAAAATTGATGGGCTGCAGAGTCAGATAAGTTTTTGGAAATCGTAGCTATAGTGTCAAAGATCTTACGGACCATCGAGTAACCGAACAGGGAAAAGATGAGGAGGGAAAAGAAAAATAGTGGAATATGTTCATCTTCAAGGATATTATATTTAATGGCAAAAAAGAAAAAACCGAGCAGGGGAATGAGAAAGAAAAGGCTGAAAATTATGGTCAGGCGATAGCTGAGACCTTTACTTTCAATCGATATCGATGAAAACCATTTATTGAAGTTCATGGCCGCTCCTTTCCCGCCACGGTAGAGATCTGCATATGGATTGTAGACTTACCGGAATATGCTCAGATTTTCAAGATGATTCATTAACCATATTTTACTTTCACAAAGTCCTTGATTTCTGAAGAAGGCTGATGTAGTAAAGCCGTTCGTTTTACACAAATTAACAGGACTCCTTGTCCAGGCCCGGCGCCTGGACTTTAGAGCCGAGAGGAGGACAGATGCCAAGAAGATACGAAACCATCTTCATTACCCCCGCCGACATACCTGATGAGGAACTGCTCGCCTTGATTGAAAGGTACAGCGCCATCATCACCGGACGGAAAGGGATCCTGGTCAAGGTCGAAAAATGGGGCAAGCGGAAATTGGCCTACGAAATCAAAAATCATTTAAGAGGTTACTATATCTTGCTTGATTTCGCCGGCCAGACTGATATCGTCAACGAAATGGAAAGAAACTTCAAGATTGACGATAAGATTCTCAAGTACATGACCATCAAGAAGGAAGATGCTGTTGATCTGAAGGTCCTGGAAACGGAAATCAACTTGCCCGCCAAGGAAACCAAACCCGAGGAAACTGTTGTCCCGTCCGACAGTCCCGAAAAGGCTGAAGAGGAAAAGGACTCCGTGGCAACCGCTTCCGCCGAAACATCAGGATAATCAAGGGGAGGTAAAAAACGTGACACCCGTAAGAAGCTCAAGGCCCCAAAGGCCACAGAAAAAGTTTTTCCATCGTCGTAAATTCTGCCGATTCTGCACGGATTCTAATCTGAAGATCGATTACAAGGACCCTCACACCTTAAGGGACTTTGTCACCGAACGGGGTAAGATTATGCCGAGAAGAATTACCGGAAATTGTTCCAAACACCAGCGTACTCTGACCCTCGCCGTAAAAAGGGCCAGAACTATCGCGTTGCTGCCTTTTGCAGTATCCGAAGGTTGACCTATAAATACGCCCGACTCTCGACCGGAATGGACGAACCCACGCGGTTATCCATTCCGGTCGGATCGTAAGAAGGCGGATGTTGCCAGTGGACGCGGGAAGAAGGGGCTTCTTGATTGCTGAGGTTTTCAGGGGTGTTTTCATATCATCCCTCGTATTTCTAACCGTTACCCTGGTTCCTTTGCTCAGCACCATGATGTTGATCCTGGTCCCCCTTCCGATTTGCTTCTTCTTTACCAAGCTTGGCAGAATAAAAGGGTCCTTAGTCTTTGTCATTTCCCTGCTGATTGTGGGGGCGGTGGAATATGCCCTCGCTGCTCAGACGTCCATGACCATTTTATTTACCCTGGGCGCCTTGGGGATTGTTCTTTCCGAAATCATGAAGAGGGGCCTGACTATAGGCTGGACAATTTCCATTGTCGCATGCGCGGGCTTTTTAGTAATGGGCGCTATCCTTATCTACAACAGCATCCTCTACGGAAAGCTTCCCTGGGACCAGATATATGTCTATGTGTCCAGTGTGGTCCAGGAAAACATCAAGTTATACGGGCAGCTCGATCTTCCCTCGGAACAGATGCAATATATCAAGGAAAATTCCGGCAAAATCGCGCGCATCCTTACCTACACCTTCCCTTCCCTTTCCCTGATCAGCCTGTCGGTAATCGTCCTGGTAAACATCCTGATTTGCCGAACGCTCTTCGGGGTTTCGGAACCTGCCGGCCCCGATTTTGGCGACTTGGCCCTCTGGAAAGCGTCGGACTATCTTGTCTGGATATTGATTGTCTCCGGGGCTAGCCTCCTGATTCCCCTGTCATGGATCAAGTTTACGGCCCTGAATTTTCTGATCCTGTGTTTCTTCATTTATTTTCTCCAGGGGATTGCAATCATTGAATTTTTATTCAAAAGGAAAAAGGTTCCGTTCTACTTGCGTTTTCTTTTTTATTTTCTTATCATGATACAGCAATACTTGATGTTTTTTGTTGTCGCTGCGGGTCTTTTCGACCTCTGGATTGATTTCAGGAAATCGCCGGCCCCGACAAAAGACCAAAACCCATAGCTTAAACAAATACATAGGAGGACGATTATGAAAGTCATTTTGAAGCAAAATATCGACGACCACGGCAAGATTGGAGAAATTATCAATGTTTCTGACGGTTTTGCGAGAAATTATTTAATACCCAAGGGATTAGCTGCCGAAGCGAGCAGCAGAACCATCCAGTCCCTGGAGCATGAGAAAAAGAAGATTCTCCAGAAAGCGGAAAAGGAAAAACATAATGCCCAGGTTCTTCTGGATAAACTCGCCGGCGTCAACTGCATCATCGCGAGGCGCGTCGGTGAACAGGACAAGCTTTTCGGCTCCGTGAACAACAAGGATATCGAAAGCTCCCTGAAAGAACAGGGCTTGGACATCGATCGTAAGGACATTGTGATGGATGAACCGATAAAGGCCCTGGGAGAATTTACGGTTAAAATCAAACTTGCCGCCGGTTTTTCCGCCGAGATTAAAGTTCATGTCGTAAAGGAAGGCTAAATAGATGAAGGGCGGCAAGGACGTTGAATCAACCCTCCATCGTATCCCGCCCCAGAATCTGGAGGCGGAACAATCCATTCTCGGAGGGATTCTCCTTGACAATCAAGGAATCAATGCCGTGGTGGAACTCCTGTCGGCCCAGGATTTTTACAGTGAGTCCCATCGCCGGATCTTTGAGGCGATCCTCAGCCTGTCGAATCGCAGTGACCCCATTGATCTGATCACCCTGAGCAATGCCCTCAAAGACCAGAAGCAACTTGACCGGGTAGGCGGCTCGGCCTATCTGGCCGGCTTGGTGGACAATGTCCCTTCGGCAGCCAATATCGCCCACTATGCCAAAATTGTGAAGGAAAAAGCAATTTTGAGAGGGCTCATCAGCACGGCTACCGAGATTCTCACCAAAACTTACGACGTCGGCGCCGATGTGGACACGGTCCTGGACGAAGCGGAACAAGCTATCTTTGAAATCTCGGAAAACAAGATCCGTCGGGATTTTTCCCCAATCAAAGAAATCATCAAGGACAGTTTTCGCACCATCGAAGATCTCTATGCCCGCAAGGAACTGGTCACCGGAGTTCCCACGGGCTTCGATAAGGTTGATGATCTGACCTCGGGCCTGCAAAACGCCGACCTGATCATCATCGCCGGCCGCCCCAGCATGGGGAAAACGGCCTTTGCCCTCAATATCGCCCAGTATGTAAGCACGCAAAGATCTATCCCGGTATGCCTTTTCTCGCTGGAAATGGCCAAGGAGCAAATCGCCATGCGGATGCTCGCCTCGTTGGCCAAGGTCGATTCCCAACGGATTCGCAAGGGATTTCTAGGGGAAACGGACTGGCCGAAGCTGACCACGGCGGCCGGCAGCCTTTCCGAGGCCCCCATATTCATCGATGACTCTGCGGGAATTACTGTCCTGGAAATGAAGGCCAAGGCTCGACGCCTTAAAGCGGAACATGGTCTCGGTCTGGTCATTATCGATTATCTGCAGTTGATGAGGAGCGGGGGTAGGAAAGACTCCCGGGAGCAGGAAATATCGGAAATCAGCCGCTCCCTGAAGGCCCTGGCCAAGGAATTGAATGTCCCCGTAATCGCCCTTTCCCAGCTCAATCGCCAGGTAGAGGTTCGTACCAATCGCCGCCCCCAGATGGCGGACCTGCGGGAATCGGGGGCCATCGAACAGGACGCCGATGTCATCGCCTTTATTTACCGGGATGAAGTATATAACAAGGCGGAAGACAATCCCGAAAAGGGAATCGCCGAGGTTATCATCGCCAAGCAGCGGAACGGTCCCATCGGAATGGCGAAGCTGGCCTTTCTTGAAAAATATACATCCTTTGAGAATCTTGCCCGGATGGATGATTAAGAGTTTGATGTATCCGTAAAAAGTCGAAAATCTGGAACTGGGCATAATCGACGGCTTCGTAAAAAGAGCCGCAGGCAAGGCGCGCCAATCCTGAGGAATGAGGCGTACTTGACGTACGCCGAGTGACGAAGGATGCAGTGCAACGCAGCATCCGGACTTTTTACGAAGCCGTCAAGTTTGTCAGTTTTCCAGCAGCGGGGGCATTTCTCCGGAATAAGGGATGGAGAGGCGGAGTTTTTTCAAGGCCTGCTTCTCGATCTGCCGCGCCCGCTCCCGGGTGATTTTATACCGGTCGCCGATTTCCTGAAGCGTCATGGGATTGTCCGCCATTACGCGTTGCTTGATAATAAATTCCTCTTTTTCAGTCAATTTTGCCAAGGCCCCGGCTATGTGTCTCGAGACAATCTCCGTCTCCTCTTTCTTGATAAGGGTTGCTTCCTGGTTCTCGCCGTCGTAGGTCAGATAGTCGATATGCGTGGATTCACTGTCGTCGTTTATGTAGGCATCCAGTGACACGTCCCGGTTTGTCATCCGCAGATCCATTTCCTGGATCTCCCCTGATTTGACGCCGAGGGACGCTGCTATCTCGCCGAATTCGGGATTTTTATGGGAGAGGGTTTCCAGCTTTTTCTTGGCCTGCCCCAATTTGAAAAACAATTTTCGCTGGACCTGGGTGGTGCCGATTTTGACCAGACTCCAGGTTTTAATAATATAGTTCTGCATGTACGCTCTGATCCACCAAACCGCATAGGAGATAAGGCGATAACCTTTGTAGGGATCGAACTTCTTGACCGCGTGCATTAGACCGATGTTCCCTTCCTGGATAAGATCGGCCAACTTGATCCCGTAATTACGGTATTCATGGGCAACCTTGACGACAAAGCGCAGGTTGGACACGACGAGTTTTTCCGCCGCCGCCATGTCGTTGAATTTTTTCAGACGGACGGCAAGACTGAATTCCTCTTCGGGGGTAAGGAGAGGGAATTGATTGATTTCTGCAATATAGCGATCAAGGGTTCCGGTAAGGGCTGGAAAATCCAAAGGGTTAATCCTCATATTCAAATAATTACATAAGGTTACATTCTATAGTCTGCTTTAGGACCCCTGTCAAGGTTTTTTTCTCATGCCCCTCGAACCTTGACATCAATGCTTAAGGTGGTTAATTTACGCGGGAATATAAATAACAATGGGGTACGACATGACAACGATACAAAAAGTCATACTGGATTATGGCTGCCGGATCGCACAGGAAGTTGAAGCCAGGGCGCTGCTCATGTATGCCGACGCCGCTTCGGAACTCCCCCTCTGCAAGGAGACCCTTCCGGGCTTCGAGCTGATTCTCGTGACAAAAGATGGGCAGATTCCGGAGCGATTTGAAGGTGTCTGCATCACCCTCAATGTTCCCAATGTGAATCTTACCCGGGTGGGACAGATCAAGATCGCCATTACCAAGGGAATCGCGATCGGCCTTTTTAAAAAGGGCGACAAGGTCGTCTGTCTGAGCGGTGTTCCCAGATTCGGCTATGTAGACAGCATCTTTGTCATCGATGTGGGAAGGGAGTTTGAAATCCTTACCTCGGAACATCTGGTTAATCTCACCGAGAAGGTATATCCGGAGGTCTTTGGGGCGATTCTCAACTTATCGATCGAACTGGCCGCCCAGGGCCGGGAAGGCCGCAAAGTAGGCACCAGCTTTATTATCGGGGATCATGACCGGGTCCTCCAGCTCTCACGGCAGATGATTATCAATCCCTTCATGGGCTATTCGGAAGCCGAGCGGAATGTCCTGAACCCCGAATTGAAGGAAACCCTCAAGGAATTTTCCGCCCTCGACGGCGCCTTTGTAATCAAGGAAGACGGAACGATAATCACCGCAGGCCGTCATCTTAGCGCCGCCCTGGAAAACAAGGATTTCCCTCAGGGTCTTGGCAGCCGCCATATCGCCGCTGCGGGTATCACCGGCATTACCAATGCCACAGCCATTGTCCTGTCCGAATCGACGGGAAACGTGAGTATTTTCAAGAATGGCAAGATCTTCGTCACCATTGAAAAACCCATAGATTAAGGGAGGATGTAAATGAGATTTGATAAAATGACAATCAAGGTCCAGGAGGCCCTTCAAGAGGCCCAGACCCTGGCCGGCAAATACGGGCACCAGGTTATCGACGTCGAACATCTGCTCCTGGCGTTGCTCCGCCAGCCGGAAGGAATAACCGGAGCCATTTTGAAAAAGTTGGGCGCCGACCCGCGAGTCGTCGAGGAGTCCCTTAATTCATACCTGGTGCGGCTACCGAAGGTGGATGGCTCCGGCGCCGGGCAGCCTTATCTCAGTTCCCGTCTGAACAAGATTATCGATCAGGCGACAACAGAGGCGGCCCGGCTCAAGGATGAGTATGTCAGCGCCGAGCATCTCCTCATCGCCATGTCCGAGGAAAAGAGCGGTGAAGCGGTACGCATCCTGGGCAGTGCGGGAATATCGAAAGACAACATTTTTAAGGTTCTCGTGGATATTCGGGGAAAGCAGCGGGTCACCGATCCCAATCCGGAAGAAAAATATCAGGCCCTCAAACGTTACGCCAAGGATTTTAACGAACTGGCAAGAAAAGGGGCCTTTGACCCTGTCATCGGCAGAGATGATGAAATCCGTCGGATCATGCAGGTCCTCTCCCGGCGGACCAAGAACAACCCCATCCTCATCGGTGAACCCGGTGTCGGCAAAACGGCCATCGTCGAAGGCCTTGCCCAGCGGATCATCAACGGCGACGTCCCGGAAAACCTGAAAGACAAGCGCGTCATCGGACTCGATATCGGCGCCCTGATCGCCGGGGCCAAGTATCGGGGAGAATTCGAAGAACGCCTTAAGGCTGTCCTCAAGGAAGTCATTGACGCGGAAGGGGAAATCATTCTTTTTATCGATGAGATCCATACCGTTGTGGGCGCCGGCGCCTCCGAAGGTTCGATGGACGCCTCCAACATGCTCAAACCCGCGCTTGCCAGGGGTGAGCTGCGTTGCGTGGGGGCCACCACCATCAATGAGTACCGGAAGTACATTGAAAAAGATTCCGCCCTGGAACGGCGCTTCCAGCCGATTATGGTACGTGAACCATCCGTTGAGGATACCATCGCCATCCTGCGTGGTCTCAAGGAGCGATACGAGGTTCATCACGGCGTCCGGATCAAGGATGCGGCCATTATTGCGGCCGCCACCCTTTCCAACCGTTATATCAGCGATCGCTTCCTCCCCGACAAAGCCGTGGATCTCATTGACGAGGCGGCCTCGCGCCTGCGCATCGAGTTGGACAGCATGCCTGCGGAGATAGACGCCATCGACAGGAAAGTCATCCAGCTTGAGATCGAACGCCAGTCCCTGAAAAATGAAACGGATCCGACCTCCGTGGAAAGGCGCGATAAAATAGACAAAGAACTGGCGGACCTCCGTGAATCAATGGACCAAATGAAGCTCCACTGGAACAGCGAAAAAGAGGCAATCAAAAAGATACAAGCCGTCAAAAGCCGGATAGAGGCACTGAAAACGGAGGAGATCAAAGCCCAAAGGGAAGGAAACCTCGCCCGGGCCGCAGAGATACGTTACGGCAGGCTTGTTGAACTTAACAAAGAAATAGAGCATGAACAGACTCGCCTCGAATCGGCTCAACAGGACAAAAAGATGCTCAAAGAAGAAGTGGATGCCGAAGATGTGGCGGAGGTAGTTGCGAACTGGACGGGCATCCCCGTCTCCCGGATGATGGAAAGCGATGTCCAGAAGTTGATCTACATGGAAGATCGGCTCAAGAAGCGAATCATCGGCCAGGATGAAGGCATCGCGGCCGTATCCAGCGCTCTGCGCCGGGCACGCGCCGGGCTGCAGGATCCTAACCGTCCCATTGGATCATTTATCTTCCTGGGACCGACGGGAGTCGGAAAGACGGAACTGGGACGGGCATTGGCCGAATTCATGTTCGACAACGAGCAGGCCATGATCCGCATTGACATGTCGGAATATATGGAAAAACACGCTGTGGCCCGTTTGATCGGCGCTCCTCCCGGCTATGTCGGTTATGATGAAGGGGGATTCCTGACAGAGGCGGTAAGAAGACGTCCTTATGCGGTCCTGCTATTCGACGAAATTGAAAAGGCCCATCCCGACGTATTCAACATCCTGTTACAGATTCTCGACGACGGCCGCCTGACCGATGGTCATGGCCGCACCGTGGATTTCAAGAATACGGTTGTAATCATGACCTCAAATGTCGGCAGCCAGTGGATTCAGGATCAAGATCTCAATGACGAGGAAAAGCGCCTGCGGACCATGGAAGTCCTGCGAGCGACCTTTAAGCCGGAGTTTCTCAACCGGATAGACGACATTATAACCTTCCGTGCCCTGACCATCGAGGATATCGAAAAAATTGTCAATATCCAGCTTGCCCTGGTTCAGACGCGCCTCGAAGAACGGAAACTGACCCTGGAATTGACAGAGAGGGCGAAAGATTATATAGCCCGTACCGGCTACAGCCCTGTTTACGGAGCCCGACCGCTGAAACGGGCGCTCCAGAAGTTGATTCTCGACCCCTTAGCCATGAAGATCCTGTCCGGAACGTTCATAGAGGGCGATAAAATTATCGTGGATCTCAACGACAGGGAAGAGCTGCAGTTTTCAAAGAAAGAAAGCAAAAAAAGGAGGACATCATGAATACCTTTAAGACGACCCTTTTATTAGGCGCTTTAACAGGCCTGCTCCTGCTTATCGGTGGTTGGTTCGGAGGAAGAGGCGGTGTTGTCATTGCCTTTATTTTTGCCATCGTCATGAACTTCGGGGCTTATTGGTTTTCAGATAAGATTATCCTGAAAATGTATAACGCCCAGGAAGTCACCGATACCCAGGCCCCGGATCTGTACGCCCTGGTGAGAGGGCTGGCCATGAGGGCATCCCTGCCCATGCCCAAGGTCTATATCATTCCCGAAGAAACGCCCAATGCCTTTGCAACGGGACGCGATGAAGAACACGCCGTTGTCGCTGTGACGGAAGGAATTCTTAGGATACTCAGCGTTGATGAACTGGAGGGTGTCCTTGCCCATGAACTGACCCATATTAAAAACCGGGACATGCTGATCGGTTCCATCGCTGCGACCCTGGCCGGGGCGATTATGATGCTGGCAAATATGGCCCAGTGGGCCGCCATCTTCGGTGGTGTCAACAGGGACGATGATGAAGGCGGCGGCGGAATCATCGGTCTGATCCTGATGGCCATCCTGGCCCCCCTGGCGGCGACTTTGATTCAGATGGCCATCTCCCGATCCCGGGAATATCTGGCCGATGAGGGAGGGGCAAGGGTCTCCGGCAAACCATATGGTCTGGCAAGCGCCCTTGAAAAGCTGGGCAGGGCGTCTCAGGTTGTTCCCATGGATGCCAATCCCTCCACGGCCCACATGTTTATTGTCAACCCTCTGTCGGGACGCGCCCTGATGAACCTGTTCAGCACTCATCCCCCGATCGAGGAAAGAGTTTCCAGATTGCGGGGGATGCGCCCAGTTTAAATAAGGAGAGAAAAATGGAAGAGGAGAAAATTGAAAAAGGCTTTGTGATCAGGGACCGTCGCCACTTCGATGAGTCCGGTGAGGTGCGCCAGGAATCGGAATCCACCCCCAAGGAAGTAAAGCCCGCAGAAGCATCAGCGGAACCGTCGCCCCCGGAACAAGCAGGGGACGATACGATGCAGGACCTCGCGGAGGAAAATCCGGACGGTTACCTTCCGGAGGTCAACTTCATGAATTTAATTCTGTCCTTAAGTACCACGGCCATGTTTCATTTCGGGGATTATCCCGATCCGGCGTCAGGCAAGGCCGTTAAAAATCCTGCCGCCGCAAAACATACCATTGACACCATCGGCATGCTGAAAGCCAAGACGGAAGGGAATCTGGACGATAATGAAAAGGCGCTGATCGACGCGGTGCTTTTTGAGCTCCGCATGCGCTACGTCAAGGAAAGCGCTTAAGGGGATAATGAACCCTCTCATCCGTTTATCCCCGGCCAAGGTTAACCTCTATCTGAAGATAATCAGGAAGAGAGAGGATGGGTATCACGACCTTGCCACCCTGATGCAGCGCATCAGTCTCTATGATGAATTGATCTTCAAACCGGCAAGCGGGGGGGTCGTTTTACATTGTCCGCGTACTAACCTTCCCGAAGACAGCCACAACATCGTACACCGTGCCGCCGCCTTATTTCTCCGGAAAGTGCCCTTTCGGGACGGCATCGACATTACGATAAATAAATCCATCCCCGTTGCCGCCGGCCTCGGCGGCGGCAGTTCCAATGCGGCAACTACCCTCATGACCCTCAATGAAATTGCGGGATGTCCGTTAAGCACAACGGCCTTGATGGAAATGGGCGCATCTCTGGGCGCCGATGTCCCCTTTTTCATCCTGAAGCAAACCGCCTGGGCTTTCGGCATCGGCGACCGCCTGGAGGCCGTATCCGATGCGCCCCATCTTTTTTTTCTGCTGATCAATCCCGGCTTCGAACTTTCCACAAAGGATGTTTATGAAGGTTTGAATTTAAGATTGACAAAAGAGACAATCCATTATAGCATCCCTCGATTTTTTAAACGCCATGATGTCATCATGGGGCTGCATAATGACTTGGAGAAGGTTTCCATCAATCTTCACCCCGTCTTGAAGGAAATCAAGACGCTTCTCCTTGCTCATGGCGCATCGGGCGCCTTGATGTCAGGCAGCGGCCCCACGGTGTTCGGCGTCTTTGACAGCGAAGAGATGGCTATAAAGACGGAACAATCATTGAAGGGATACGGTACCTGGTCTCTTTTTCGTGCCCACTCCATCTAGATATTCACTCCGGCACAATCCTCTCGCTGTTTTTCGTCATAACGAGGAGTTTTTCACGGATTACAGACAATAATGGGGCGTCGTCAAGCGGTAAGACACAAGAATTTGGATCTTGCACTCGGAGGTTCGAATCCTCCCGCCCCAGCCAATTCGTACAAGAGCGTGTCAAAAGAGGACTCTGATGCTGGAAAGAATTCGCATATTCACGGGAAATGCCACACCTGATTTAGCAGCAAGCATCACCAAGAATCTGGGTGTTACCCTTGGTAAAGCCAACGTGTCAATCTTCAGTGATGGAGAAACGCGGGTAGAAATCAATGAAAACGTCCGGGGGATGGATGTCTTTATCATCCAGTCGACCTGTCCGCCGGTGAATGTCACCCTGATGGAGCTCCTCATCATGATCGATGCCATGAAAAGGGCTTCAGCCTACCGAATTACGGCCGTCATTCCCTATTACGGCTATGCCCGTCAAGACAGGAAAGTTGCGCCCAGGGCACCGATCACGGCCAAACTCGTGGCCGATCTGATCGCCACGGCCGGAGCCAACCGGGTCCTTTCCATGGATCTGCATGCCGGTCAGATTCAAGGTTTTTTCAATATCCCTGTGGATAACCTCTTTGCTACCCCCGTCCTTCTCGACCACATCAGGGAAGATTATCGCACCAATACGGTGATCGTTTCACCCGATACGGGGGGCGTCGTGCGGGCCCGGGCCTTTGCTACCCGCCTGGGCGCAAATCTTGCCATCATCGATAAGCGCCGGGAGGGCCCGAATGAAGCTCAGGTCATGAATATTATCGGTAATGTCGCCGGGAAGAAAGTAGTCGTTCTCGATGATCTCATCGACACGGCCGGTACGGTCGTCCAGGCGGCCAAAGCGCTTAAAGAGGCCGGAGCCCTCGATGTAGCTGTGTGCTGCACCCATCCGGTGCTCTCCGGACCCGCTATTGAGCGTCTCGAAAGCTCAGATATCAAAGAGATTATCGTTACCGACACGATTCCCCTTCATGACGGGGCAAAGGCCTGTAAACGCGTCAAGGTTCTTTCTGTTGCCGGTCTTCTCAGCGAAGCGGTAAGAAGGATTTATTACGATGATTCAGTCAGTTCACTCTTTATTTAGGAGGCATGCATGGAAGCCGTAGCATTAAGGGCGTCTGCCCGTAAGACATCAGGAAAGGGACCCGCCCGCCGTGCTCGTACGAGCGGACTGATCCCGGCCGTTTTTTATAATCCCCAGGCGGAATCGCTCAGCTTGACTGTCAGCGCCGCAGATATAAAAAACATCCTCAAGAAAAATGACGACAACATATTCATCAACCTGCAGATTGAGGACGAGGGGAAGTCACAAGACAGGATGTCCATTATCAAAGACATCCAGATTGATCCCCTGACCAGACAGATTATCCATATCGATTTTTATGAAATCAGCATGGATCATAAATTGACAGTAGATGTTCCCATCCATTTCGAGGGTGCTGAGGAGGCTGTCAAACAGGGCGGTGATTTGCAGATCATGAAAAAAGAGGTTTCCATATCCTGCCTCCCTTCCATACTGCCGGATCATTTTGTAGTGGACGTCAGCGGCCTGAAGGTCGGCGAAGCACTCCGGGTCAGGGATCTTCCCCTTACGGAAGGCATGACTATCCTTGAATCTGAGGACACTATTCTGGCTATGATATCCGTGACCAGGGAAGAAGCGAAACCGGAAGCCGAGGAAATCGCCAAAGAACCGGAAGCATTGAAACAGAAGGCTAAGGAATAAGAGGGGAAAACGGACAAGCTGCGGCGCCGCCAGGGGATAAAAACCGAATGGTCTTGATAGTTGGGCTTGGCAATCCCGGCAGGCGTTATGAAAATGGGCGTCACAACGCAGGGTTCATGGTCATTGATCAACTGGCTTTGGATCTTCAGGTTCCCGTGGAGCAGAAAAAGTTTTCTGCCCTTTACGGTAGAGGGCAGATTCAAGATACTCAGGTCATATTCATTAAACCGCAGTCGTACATGAACCTGAGTGGAGAAGCTGTACGCAAGTTCTTTGACTTCTACAAGATGGAAAGACCCGAAGACGTCATAGTCGTTCATGATGACCTCGACCTTCCTTTCACTGTCATACGGTTGAAGGCAGGTGGCGGTCATGGGGGGCATAAGGGGCTGTTATCGATCATTCAACATTTGGGGAGCCCGGACTTTCTGAGAGTGCGTATAGGCATAGGAAAACCGGCCGACAAGGAAATGACCGAGCGACACGTCCTCGAACCCTTCTCCAGAGAAGAGATGAAACGCTTGACCGGGGTTGTTACTACAGCCGGCTTAGCGGTCAGGGAAATAGTTTCATCAGGGATTCGGACGGCTATGAACCAATATAACGGCAGTACTATAAATAATTTATCTGAGGAGGTTTAATGATGTGTAAGGGTAAACAAAGTTTGTTTTCTTTTCTGACAGTCATGGCCATCATGCTGTTTCTCATGGTCCCCATGGCTTTTGCCGGTGAGGCGGATATCAAGCTGCCTGACCTGTCCCAAGTTTCTTTTATGGGCGGGGCGCTGGGCGGAATGATGATCCTGAATCTGGGTCTCATCGTCTGCGCCGTCGGGATGATTTTCGGCTGGATGCAGTACACCCAGACGAAGGCCCTGCCGGCCCATCAGGCGATGCTCGATGTTTCCGCCACCATCTGGGAAACCTGTAAGACCTATGTCCTGCAACAGGGTAAATTTCTCGCCGGTTTGTGGGTTCTGATCGCCATCTGTATGGTCTACTATTTCGGCGCCCTGTCGCACATGCCCATGGGCGAGGTTATGGTTATTCTCTTCTGTTCAATCATGGGAATTCTCGGTTCCTACGGCGTCGCCTGGTTCGGCATCCGGATCAACACCGTCGCCAACTCCCGGGCCGCCTTCGCATCCTTGAGCGGCGAACCGCTGAACATCGTCAACATCTGTCTTCGTTCCGGCATGAGCGTGGGTCTCCTCCTGGTCAGCATCGAGCTCTTCTTCATGATCCTCATCCTGGCCTACATCCCCAAGGAACTCTCCGGTCCCTGCTTCATCGGTTTCGCCATCGGCGAGTCCCTCGGCGCCAGCGCCCTGCGTATCTGCGGTGGTATCTTCACCAAGATCGCCGACATCGGCTCCGACCTCATGAAGATCATCTTCCACCTTCCCGAAGACGATCCTAAAAACCCCGGCGTCATCGCCGACTGTACCGGCGACAACGCCGGTGACAGCGTCGGCCCCACGGCGGACGGTTTCGAGACTTATGGCGTCACGGGCGTGGCCCTGATCTCATTTCTGGCCCTGGCCCTGGCCGACAATCCCGTCATGGGCGGGAAACTGGTCGTCTGGATCTTCGCCATGCGTATCCTCATGGTCATCACGGCCCTGATTTCCTACTTTGTGAACGACTCAGTCAGCAAGTCCATGTTCTCCGGCCCGAAGGTGTTCAATTTTGAGCATCCCCTGACGAACCTGGTCTGGATCACCTCCATCGTTTCCATCGCCGTTACCTTCGCCGCAAGCTATGCTCTCCTCGCCGATCTGCCTCACGTAGGCGGCATGGCCCTCTGGCTGGCCCTCTCGATCATCATCAGTTGCGGGACCATCGCCGGCGCTTTGATCCCGGAATTCACGAAGGTCTTCACCAGCACCAGTTCCCGTCACTGTGAAGAGTGCGTCAACGCCTCCCGTCAGGGCGGCGCTTCGCTGAATATCCTTTCCGGCTTGGTCGCCGGTAACTTCTCCGCCTTCTGGGAAGGCCTGACCATTCTGCTCCTCATGGCCGTCGCCTATCTGGTATCGACGGTGCCTTCCGTCATGGAAATCATGCCGGCGGCCTTCAAGTTTGCCGCTCCGGTCTTCGCCTTCGGTCTTGTCGCCTTTGGTTTCCTCGGCATGGGTCCGGTGACCATCGCCGTCGACAGCTTCGGCCCCGTATCGGATAATGCCCAGTCCATTTATGAACTGTCCATGATCGAATCCCGGCCGGACGCCAAGGAAGTCGTGAAAAAACACTATGGCATCGACCCGGATTTCGAGGCGGCCAAGCACTGCCTGGAATCAGCGGACGGAGCCGGCAATACCTTTAAAGCCACGGCCAAGCCGGTCCTCATCGGCACCGCCGTCGTCGGCGCCACGACCATGGTCTTCGGGATCATCATCCTCCTGGAGAAGATGTTCGGAAATGTTATCGCAAAACTCAGTCTCGTCCAGCCGGAAGTCATCCTCGGCCTCCTCATGGGCGGCTGCGTGATCTACTGGTTCACCGGCGCCTCGATCCAGGCCGTTGTGACGGGTTCCTACCGGGCCGTCGTTTACATCAAGGAAAATATCGATCTCAGCAAGGCGGAAGCTTCCATCGAGGACAGCAAGGAAGTCGTCAAGATCTGTACGGTCTATGCACAGAAGGGGATGATCAACATTTTCATCGTCGTCTTCTTCATGGCCCTGGGGCTGGCCTTTGTCGATCCCTACTTCTTCATCGGCTACCTCATCGGCATCGCCTTCTTCGGTTTGTTCCAGGCTATCTTCATGGCCAATGCCGGCGGTTGCTGGGATAACGCCAAGAAGATCGTCGAAGTCGATCTGAAGCAGAAGAACACCCCCCTCCACGAGGCCTCCGTGGTCGGCGACACCGTCGGCGACCCCTACAAGGACACCTCGTCCGTTTCCATGAACCCGATCATCAAATTCACGACCCTGTTTGGTCTCCTCGCCACGGAAATCGCCGTGACCATGACCAACGCGAATGTGAAGTTTGGTCTGGCCGGCGTGTTCATCGTCATCGCCTTGATCTTCGTCTATCGTTCCTTCTACAGCATGAGAATCTCCGCTGAGAAGTTAGGCTAAACCTACCCCTGAGTTAATCAGGAAACAACCATTCAAAGGCGCCTCCTTTACGGGAGGCGCCTTTTTTTATTATTTTAACAGAGCTGCCTACGCCGGACTAATCTGAATTGGCGCCACGACCACTTCTACGAAATGTTCACTGTGATCGTCTGCCAAGGGAATCGTCTGCTCCCGTTGCACGACCCCGTCTACGGTCACGCTCCCGCCGTCTTCGCCCTTGTGTCCCTGCTCGACCTTTATATGGTAGATGGTCTCCCGGTATCGGTAGTGCACTGTGAAACCCTCCCCATCGGCAGGAAAGCAGGGCTCGACATACAGTTTGTCTACTGCGAGTCTCAGACCCAGAAGTGATTCCACGATCAACCGGTACATCCATCCGGCTGCTCCCGTATACCAAGTCCACCCGCCACGGCCCGTGTGGGGCGCAACTGCATAGACGTCAGCCGCGATAACGTAAGGCTCGACTTTATAAGTTTCAATCCCTGCCGCCGAACCCCCATGATTCACGGGGTTGATCATGGCAAGGAGTTCCCACGCCCGTCTGCCGTCACCCATGGCAGCGAAGGCCATGGCGCTCCAGATGGCTGCATGGGTGTACTGCCCGCCATTTTCCCGAACCCCGGGAACATACCCCTTGATATAACCCGGATTCATATCCGACTTGTCAAAGGGCGGGTCGAGAAGCTGGATTAACGCGTGGTCCCGGCGCACGAGGTGCTTATCAACGGCGTCCATGGCCATGCGTGCGCGCATAGGGCTCCCTGCCCCGGACAAGACAGACCAGCTTTGGGCAATGGAATCGATCCGGCATTCGGAATTACCTGCTGAACCGAGAGGCTTACCGTCATCGAAGAAAGCCCGGAGGTACCACTCACCATCCCAGCCATTTTTTTCGATATTCCGGCTCAGGTTCCCCGCTTCTCTCGCACACACTTCGGCAAAGGGGATGTCTCCATGGTAATGGGCGACCTCCGTGAATTTAATGAGAACTTCATAGAGGAAGAAGGCGAGCCAGACACTTTCGCCTTTGCCGTCTTTTCCCACCATGTTCATACCGTCGTTCCAGTCAGCCGAACCGATAAGCGGCAGGCCATGTTCGCCGTACTGGAGGCCTCGCGCGATCGCCCGGACACAATGATCGTAGAGGCTGGTCTTTTCTTCAGACCTGCCGGGCAGATCATAATAGGAATCCTCCTCGGCATTGACCGGACGTCCCTTAATGAAACGGACAGATTCATCCAGCACCCCCATATCCCCGGTAACGAGAACGTAGCGGCATGTCGCCAGGGGCAACCAGAGAAAATCATCGGAGCAGTGGGTGCGCACACCCCTACCCGTAGGTGGATGCCACCAGTGCTGCACATCGCCCTCGGGGAATTGGCGGCCAGCGGCAAGAAGGAGGTGCTCGCGCAGGAGGCCGGGTTCGGTGTGAATGAGGGCCATCACGTCCTGCAACTGGTCACGGAAGCCGAAGGCCCCTCCTGACTGGTAGTAACCGCTTCGCCCCCAAAGACGGCAGGCCATGGTCTGGTATAAGAGCCAGCCGTTGGTCAGGATATTGATGGATTGATCCCGTGTCTCCACCTGAACGGCGCCGAGGGTGTGTTTCCAGTACTGCCATACGGCTTCAAGGGCCGCACGGGCCGCAGACACGTCCCGGAAGCGATGCGCCAGGTTACCGGCATCGTCGGAATCCTGGCCTGCACCCAAGGTAAAAACGATCTCCCGCTCTCCCCCATCCGTCAGCTCAAAGGCTACCTGGATAGCACCGCAGGGATCCAAAGCGGCCCCTACCCTGCCGGAAAGCCGTGACCGCGCCATAGCAGCCGGATTCGCGAGCGTTCCGTTACGTCCGAGAAATTCCGTCCGGTCGCCGCTCATGGTCCGGGTTGCATCGTCCACATTAAAAAAGGCCGTGCGTTTGCCAAATTCAGTGTTGTAAGGATTACGCGCAAAGAGGGCGCCGCTGCGAGGGTTGATTTCGGTGATGACTTGCATGACGGTTTTGGGCCTCAAATCTCCCAGTACCCATTCCGCATATCCGGTGACAGAAAGTCGCCGTAACCGGCCTGAAAGGTTCCGCACCTTCAGCACCGTAAACTTGACAGCAGCGTCCAGGGCCACATATACCCACACCTCGGTGCTGATATCATCCTCGGTGTGCTCGAAGACGCTGTAACCGAATCCATGGCGGGTGACGTACGGCGTGGCGCCGCGGCTGGGTAGCGGCATGGGGGACCAGAAGTGGCCGTACTCTTCATCGCGCATATAAAAAGCCTCTCCGCTCGCATCGCTGACAGGATCATTGTACCAGGGGGTAAGGCGGTACTCGTGGGCGTTTTCGCTCCAGGTGTAGGCAAGACCGCTCTCCGAGACAACGGTTCCGAAAAACCGGTTCGCCAGCACATTCACCCACGGGGCCGGCGTTAACTGGCCCCGGGCAGTGGAAATGATGTACTCCCGGCCATCAGGAGTGAATCCTCCCAACCCATTCCCAAACATCAGGTCTTGGCGAGGCATTGCCGCAATTGCAGGAGTATCGCCGAGTGTAGCCTTTGCGGGTCTGGAGTCAGGCAGCATTACTTCCGTAAAGCTCCGTTGCTTTAACTGGTCCGCAAGCGTTCCCCTGCGGTCAGTGATGATGACACGAGCAACCGCCTGGAACAAGAGGCGATCCTCTTTCGATATCTGGTCGGAAGGTCTTACGAAAATACCGCCCGGTCGATCGGACACGTTTACTTCCGTACCCGCAGCGATGAGCCCCATGATCTGCTCGTGAAGAATTTGCCGGTAACCGGCGTGATCTTCGTTCCAGATGACCAGTTCCACCGCCAGTCCTTTGAGACGCCAGTATGCATGGGCTTGAACAAGTTGTCGCACCAGGTTGATGTTGGCCGAATCTTCTATCTGCAACAGCACTATGGGTAAATCGCCGGATATGGAGTAGCCCCAGAGTCCCGATTGGCCGCGCCGGTTTTTAATAATGGTCCTCGGAGCGGCGCGCAGCGATGAATTGGCGTATATGACAGAGGCGGCAAGACGTCCGTAAAGCTGCGCATCGGCTTCCGTGGCATTGATCTGCCGCAGCAGCACCTGGCTATGGGTCCATGCCAGATCAAAGACACGATCGGCAAGATGCCGGTCCTGGTATTTACCGACCAGGTGCATACAGGCATTGCGGGTTTCGGCGATACCGGTGACAATAATGATGGTCGCCGTTTTTTCCGGATCGAGGGTTATTTGATACCGGATCGCGGCAATCGGATCGAGCACGGAACCCTCACTGCCCGAAAGTCCGGATGAACCGTTCATCGCTTCCGGATCGGCAACGGTATTCCCGCGGCCGATAAACCGCATCCGGTCGGTCTCAAAGGATACTTCACCGGTCTCGGCGCCATGCACAGCCATAAGATGGAACATCAATGGCGACTGTTCTTCGAGGGAGCGGGGTCGGCGCGTACAGAGTATTGCCCGCTGCTCGCGAATGATCTCGGTCTGGACAAAGAGATTACTGAAGGCCGGGTGCAGGGCGTCGGCAGCAGGCGGTGCAAGAACAACTTCCGTGTAACTCGTCACGTCGATCGTTCTGCGCGTCCGCGCCCGGTTGGTGATGGTAATCCGTCGCAGCTCAATGTCATCCTCCGGAGAAACCGCAATCTCCGTATGGCTGTCGAAGCCATGATCCCGGCGGCGAAACTCCGCCCGTCCTTCCGACAATATTGCCTCGTACTGCCGCGAAACCTTGAGTGCCGGTTGGTATGCCGTAGACCAGAAAGCGCCGGTTGCACGGTCTCGGATATAACAGAAGGCGCCCCAGTTATCGCAGGTGCTATCTTCGCGCCACCGCGTCACCGCCAGATCTTTCCAGCGGCTGTACCCCCCACCCGCATTTGTGATCATCACATGATATTTGCCGTTCGACAACAACTGCACTTCCGGTATGGGCGTATCGGGGCTCTTGTAGACGCGTATCGGCATCTCTTCTGAGTCATGTGAAGCCGTCCACACATCGGCAAGTTCGGTTGTGTACGAATAGAGGGCCGTGGCCTTTGGCACCCGCTCCTGAAGCAAAAGCATAATTGCCTGAAACGAGGGGTCTGACTCGAAGCGACGCTGCATGGGTCGGTTGAGGAGCAAAGCAGCCAGAGAGAGGAGGCTCATACCCTGATGATGGGCCATGAATGACCTAACCACCGCACTCGTTTGCCCTCGGGGCAGGCGGGAAGGAGTGTAGTCAAGGGCTTCATAAAAGCCATAATTCCCTTCAAGGCCCAAAGCTGCGAGTTCCTCGAGATTAAGACAAGCATCTTCAGGAGCCACCATGAGTGCCAGCGCCGAGGCATAGGGAGCGACAACCAGATCCCCGGCGAGTCCGCGTTTGAGCCCCAGACCGGGCACGCCAAAGGGTCCGTACTGGTAATTGAGCTGACCATCGATTGTGTTATGCCCGGATTCCGAAACACCCCAGGGCACCCCCCGCTTTTTTCCATACTCGATCTGTCTTGCCACAGCCGCCTTATAGGTTTCGTCGAGGAGCGTCTGCTCATAGGTGGGCATTACGAGAAGAGGCATGAGGTATTCGAACATGGAGCCGCTCCAGGAAAGGAGAACCGGCTCCCCGGCGATGGTAGTAAGGAGCCGTCCCAGGGCAAACCAGCTCTCCTGCGGCAATTGTCCCTGGGCAATGGCGACAAAGCTTGCGAGTCTCGCTTCCGAAGCCAGTAAATCATAGTAACTCGCGTCCCGTCGGTTTTCACTGACATTATAACCGATCGCGAGCAAACGGCGAGTATCGTCATAGAGGAAGTCATAATCAATACGGGCAAATTCACCGCATTGCGAGACAAGGTCTTCAATTATCCTGATGCGCGCCCTGGCCCGGATGCTTGCCTCCTTGATCGCCCCATGAAACGCATCATGCTGCTCCCGCCCCTCCGGCATCCCTTCGTTTCTAGTTGTCATTGCCGACACTAACCCCTTGTCAAGATTGGCCAGTATTCGCAGTGTCGGAATCTTGCCGAGCTGCGGGAAGTCGTTTAGTGTCCGGGTCGAGAGGGAAAGCATTGACCATGTCACAAGAAAGGTCAATTCATCGAGGGCGGCTCGACATTGACCGGCAAAGGACTGCGCCCACCATGCGGCCTGACTCTCCGGATCGGCGTCAAAGACATGAGCCACTTCCAGGGCAGACGCGGCGAGCCTGCTCAGGCTCTCCCATGAAGCCACGCACGTATCCGGAACGGAAGCACACAGTGAAGCCAACTCGTCTTGCACCTGAATCAGCCGCGCCGGAACAGTTCCTCCCGTAACGTCTATGATGATCATCAGCGTATCGTGAAGTCCTTCAAATACCTTTGATCCTATTACCCTCTCATCAGCAAGAGCCGTGAGCCCGGCCCGCAACGTCAATAGATGGGCCGCAATATTTCCGCTGTCCACAGTCGAAATGTACATTGGCACCAGCGGCTTCAGAGATTCCGTGTCATACCAGTTGAAGAAGTGGCCTTTGTAGCGCTCCATAACTTCCATCGTGCGGAATGCGTTAGCCGTGCGATCGATGAGTTGCCCGGAAGAGATGTAGCCGAAATCCCAGGCCGACAAATTGGCAAGCAGGGCAAGCCCCATGTTTGTCGGCGAAGTACGATGGGCAATCTTGGACAGGGGATGTTCCTGGAAGTTATCGGGGGGAAGCCAATTATCATCCGGGCCGACAAAAGTTTCGAAGAAGCGCCAGGTCTTTCGAGAAATCTTTCTGAGAAAGATGATCTGGTCGGAGGTGAGCCTTGCTTCCCGGCGGCAAAGAGGCTCACTTATCCACCACGCTATGAGAGGAGAGATAAACCAGAGGCAAAGAACAGGGATGGCAACCGGCAAAGCCTCGGGCCTCGACAGTGTGAGATGGATCGCCGCAGCAACGGCAATAACCGGGGAGATCCACATGGTCCGGCAGACGCCGGCCAAGCCCTTTCGGCTCGTACGATCGGAGTCGCCCGAAGGGTTCCATTCGAGCAGGCGTTTATTCGCAACCAGCATTCGCCAGATAGTGCGGAGAACAGCATCCAAACTGAAAAATGCCTCGTAGGGAAGACATATAAAGGTAAAGGCAATCTGGGCAAGGCTCCTCCCGGTCTCACGGAAAGCGGCAAGAATGTGCCGATGGAGAAGGGCATCACTTGGCTTTTGAAACAGATCCATCAGCGAGGTAAGCAAGGAAGGGATCAGGATGATCCCCAGCGCCGCCAAGGTCCAGAACCCGGAATTTGGCAAAACTGTCCAGCCCATCAGCAGCAGGAGTGTCAACGCCAAAGGCGAGAGGCTGCGCCGCAGATTGTCGAAAATCTTCCATCGGGAAAGGAGGGAGAGGGGATTCTTATGAAAACCCGCATCCGGGCTAGGGACCCCTGAGAGCAGCCACCTGAAAAGCTGCCAGTCCCCGCGAATCCAGCGATGCCTGCGGCTCACATCGGCGCTGTAGCGAGAAGGGTATTCCTCGTATAACTGCACATCGCTCAAAAGACCTGCCCGGGCATAGCACCCTTCGATGAGATCGTGACTCAAAATCCGGTTTTCAGGGAAACGTCCCCTGAGGGCCTGCTCGAATGCATCAATATCGTAGATGCCCTTACCGATGAAGGAACCTTCTCCAAAGAGGTCCTGGTACACATCAGAGACAACGCGGGTATAGGGATCGATGCCCGCATCACTTCCCCACATGCGGGCATATCGTGACTTGTTCATACCGGGCAGGCTCACGGCCACTCGTGGCTGAAGGATTCCGTATCCGGCAGTGATACGTTGCCTCTTTTCATCGTATCGCGGATGATTCAGGGGGTGTGCCATGGCCCCCACCAACTGCCACGCCGCGTCACGAGGGAGTTGAGTGTCCGTATCAAGAGTAATGATGTATTTTACCTTCTCCAGCCCTTCCGTATTACCGACGACGAGGGAAAAGCAGCCTCTTGAGCCGCCGCGGAGAAAAGAATTCAGTTCTGCAAGCTTCCCCCGCTTCCGTTCATAACCCATCCAGATATGGCCTTGCGGATTTAAGCGGCGGGGACGATGGAAAAGGAAAAAAACATCGTCTTTTGAAGTTCTGTATTTTTCGTTCAGTTCTTCAATTCTCTGCCGGGCAAGCCTGAGCAGCGGCCCATCATCAGGCAGTGATTCCTCGCCGGCATCCCGAAAATCAGTGAGCAGGGCAAAACGTAAATTATCGCCCCTATTTGCCAGGAACCTGACCTCCAGCGCCTCCATTAAATGTTCGATGTTTTCGGGATCGGTGATCATCGTGGGAACGACTACCAGAGCAGACGTTTCCGGAGGTATTCCTTTGGAGAAGTCCATGCGGGGCAGGGGATGGGGCGCCACTAGTCGCATCGTCAGCCAGTTCACCAGGGCTATCGCTAACTGGCTTACACACAGAAGCGAGACGATGGCGAGAAGCCACACACGAGCTCCGTGTACCCCCAGGAAATGGGCCTCGGCAAGCAAAAACCCGGTGAAGATCGCCGTAAGTACACAGATCATGCCAAGATAGCAGGGTAAAGGAAAATTGTGAATCACCTTTCGCGTAGCCTCAAGGCAAGACAGGCGCACCCCGGCATACTTTTCGAGGAGCGCCGACCCCTTGTCCATCAGGTAGAAGCCGACATGATTCTCACGACCGTCGCCGCCCACCCTGCCCTCGCCTCCTCCGGCAAGGCGGATCGCAATGCGCGCCACCTCGTTTTCGGTCGATTGGCTGCTCTTCGCTATCTTCTCCACAACGTGACGGTATTGATCACGAGTAGCGAAATCCATCCGACCATAAAAACCCGCCGGATCCTCGCTGAGGGTATATTCGACAACGCTCATGGTTTCGACGAACATGCGCCAATCCATGGCGCCCAGAAAACGGAGGCTGCCGATGCTGTTGCTAATGGAAAGCTGATCTACCGCTTGTTGGTGGTTCTCTGACTGGACTAACTGTTCAATTGACAGACTTGACTCGGAGAGCTGCTGCTCAATCCAGGTAAGGGGCAACGCGAGGGCGGGCCCCTGCCCCTGCAGACGGCGAGTTAGCTCGGCAACAAAGGAACCGACCATAGGGGGCTTTGAGCGCGCCATGTCGGCAATGACCAGAATTAAATCCTTAGGGTTCCCCGCAGCGGTCTCCGTAATCCGATCCGCCCAATGATCGGCAAGGTTGCTGTCGATCCGGTCGGCGGCAATCCGTGTTGCCACGCGCCGGAGATTCTCGATCAGGGCCAGGCGCAGCATAATGGGGATGGCCCATAATTCGCCCAGTTTCAGCTCGGTGACCGTCTGATATGCTACTACGAAACTGCTGAGGCTCTCCGGATCGACCCGGCCATCGCCATGAGAGATTGTTTCCAGGGCAATGTCGTACACACGGGGAAGACCCGTTGACGGACCATTTTTCAAGCGGGGCAGCCCCCTGCTGTACCCTTTTGGCAAGTGTCTCTTGGCAGTGCGAATCTGTTCTTCTACAAGATAGAAGTTATCAAGGAGCCATTCCCCTGCCGGCGTAATTGTTCGGTTTCCTTGCACGGCCTCTGTGAGGAGGTCGCGAACTTCGTGGAGGACGTCTTCATTCTCACCGAGCCTTGTCAGCAGTTTTTCAGGGGCATGGTCTGCACTGAGTGTGTGGACTGCGGCAAGGGTCTTGCCGTGTTGCTCCATCTGGGAGGCGCTGAACAACTCCGATCTAAGGGGCGGCTCATCGCCTGCGCGCTTGTGCGCAGTATCGTTTCCATGGAGACGCGCCCAGAATTGGTGCAATCTCCCCACAATGATTGTGCTCAGGAACATCAAGTTTAATATCTCCTTCTTTCACTCACTTTTCTCTCACCGCCTCCCGCACTTTTATAGCCAGGTCCTTCATGGAGAATGGCTTCTGGATAAAGTTCACGCCCTCGTCAAGTACACCGCGGTGGACAATCACATTGGATGTATAGCCGGACATGAACATAATTTTCATATCCGGATAAAGTGATTGCAGTCGTTCCGCCAAGTCCCGGCCGTTCATTTCCGGCATGACGACATCGGATATGAGAAGTTGTATTGCCCGTGCGTGTTCCTTGGCCAGCGCAATGGCCTGGCCGGGCGTGCCTGCAGCCAACACCCGATACCCTAATGTTTCCAGCATCATTTTAGCCAACGTCAGGAGCGCCGGTTCGTCCTCCACCACCAGTACAGTTTCGCCGCGGCCCCGCGGAATTTTCTCCGCCCTTTTCTGCTTGGTATCAACAGCTTGGCCTTCAGCCCGGGACAGGTAGATTCTAAAGGTCGTTCCTTTTCCCGGTTCACTGTAGACGTTGATAAATCCGTCGTTCTGCTTGACGATGCCATACACCGTCGATAGCCCGAGGCCGGTTCCCTTGCCCACTTGCTTGCTGGTAAAAAAAGGCTCGAATATTTGACCGAGAATCTCCTTGTCCATGCCGCAGCCATCGTCGCTGACGGCCAGCAACACATACTCTCCGGCGGCAAACCCAAAATGATCAGCGCAGTAGATCTCGTCAAAAACGGCGTTTCCCGTTTCGATCGTAATCTTGCCAACGTCGGCAATGGCATCTCTGGCGTTGACACATAGATTGGCCAGGATCTGGCCGACTTGGATCGGGTCCATTTTGACCGGCCACAGGCCCACCTTGGGCGACCAGGCCAGATCGATGTCCTCGCCGATGAGACGCCGGAGCATCTTGAGCATGCTCTCCACGGTTTCGTTCAGATCGAGCACCACAGGAATAATGGTCTGCTTGCGGGCAAAGGCCAGCAATTTGCGGGTTATGTCCGCAGAACGCATGGCGGCCTTGTAAATCTCCTCAAGATCGGCATGCAGCGGCTGGGCCTGGTCCACCTTGCTCATGGCCAGTTCCGTATAGCCAAGAATGACGCTGAGCATATTATTGTAATCGTGGGCCACGCCGCCCGCAAGCAGCCCCACCGCTTCCATTTTCTGGGCCTGTTGAAACTGGGCAGACAGTCTGAGATGCTCGGTGATATCACGTTTGACGGCCACGTAGTTGACAATCCGGCCCGAAGCATTGCGAACCGGTGAAATCGAAGTCTCTTCGGTGTAGCGAGTCCCATCCTTGCGCTTATTGACCATGCGGCCCGCCCAGGTGCTGCCGCCGGAGATGGTACCCCAAAGATTGCGGTAAAATAGTTCGTCCTGCTCGCCGCTCTTGAGGATGCGCGGATTCCGGCCGACGGCCTCCTCCCGGCTGTAACCCGTCGTCCGCTCGAAGGCCGGGTTCACGAACTGGATGATCCCTTCGGCATCGGTCATGATAATGACCTCTCCGACCTGTTCGACTGCCGCCATCAAACGCTTGCGCTCGGCATCGGCACTTTTGCGTTCCGTGATATCGCGGATGTTGCATTGAATGACTTTATTATGATCCACGAGGTAAACATTGCTGACAAACTCTACGGCGATGGGCTGCCCGTTGCGGGTCTCCAACGGCAAATCATCATAACGGATATATTCGTTATCTTGCAGGGATTTGAAAGCATCCTTGGATGCGGCGATGTCTTTGAATACGCCAATATCCCAGATATTCTGTCCGTATAATTCGTCGTAGAAATAACCTAGCAAATGCAACAGAAAAGGATTGACATCAACCACTTTGCCCGTCTCGGCATCGAGAATCAAGATACCGTCTTTGGCTGATTCAAAAAGCCGCCGGTAACGCTTCTCGGAATCCTGCAGCGCCTCCCCGGTCTTCACCTTTTCCAGCAAGGTTTCTTCCAGCAGTGCAATTCGCCTATTCAGTCCGGCGAGTTTCATCTGGCAGTCGGGCGTTATTTGTTTGCTTTCGACCGGTTTTGACATATCGTAACCTTTCCCGGCCATATTTTTTCAAACACAAGGGTCCGGATCAATATTCTATCGGAGTCTGGTTGAAGATTCGCGCAAGCAGGTCATCGGATCAACCCGAGGATGCCAAATATGATAAGATAGATGGCAACGATATAATTCAATAGTCTTGGGACAAGGAGAATCAAGATTCCCGCAATGAGAGCAACTACTGGCTGTGGCGACATAACGATTTGCATGGCTTTTATCCTTTCTTTCTAACATTGATAGCAAAGGGCCTGCCAATAGCCGCAGGATAGGCAAAAGATTTGATTCATCATTAAATAACGGTTGGTTATATCAGCAGGAGGGGGCGGCGGAAAGGCATGATATGATTCGTTTGGCCTCCATATTTGGTGGACCCTCAATATATTGAGGCCATGGCGTTCCCTTCATACTTTTTTGCGCTTCCCTCTTTCTTACCTAAACACCTATTATTATATGATTATCCATATTTATGGCTTTCCTGCGGCTATTGGCAGGCCCTTTGCTATCACTGAGTCTGTGGACAAGAATTTGATAAGGGAATTTATATGATATTGGAGATGAACTCATTGGAATACTGGAAAGGGAGATATCCCGAGAAGTTTGCATCGGAAGAGGTCATCTTCAGCCATATTCATCGCGGCAATACGATATTTATCGGGTCGGCCTGTGCGGAGCCGCAGTATCTTGTTCAAGGGCTGATCCGCTATGTCGAATCAAAGCCCCATGCCTTTTTCGATGCGGAAATCATTCACGTGCGGACCCTCGGGGTCGCCCCGTATACGGAAAAAAAATTCAAGCAAAACTTTCGGCACAATTCTTTCTTTATCGGTGATACGACAAGGGATGCCATCAACACGGGGCAGGCAGATTACACACCTGTCCACCTGTCCCAGTTACCATCCTTGTTTCACAGGGGCCTTGTCCAAGTCGACGTGGCCCTTATTCAAACGTCCCTGCCGGACAGCCATGGCCATTTGAGCCTCGGCGTCAGCCTGGATATCGTAAAAGCTGCTGTTCAAAATGCCTCTTATGTTGTTGCCCAGATGAATAATCAGATGCCGCGCGTCCATGGAGATTCTTTTATTTCCATGGATGATATCGATTTCATCTTACCTTATGACGAGCCGCTTCTGGAATACAGCCCCGCGTCAGACCTGGAAATTACCAATAAAATTGGGAAAAATATCGCCCGTCTTGTCGAGGACGGCGATACGATCCAAATCGGTTATGGAGCCGTTACCAATGCCATCCTTGAAAACCTTTCCGGGAAAAAGCACCTCGGCGTGCACACGGAGCTCTTCAGCGACGGGATTGTCGAACTCATAAAAAATGGTGTTATCGACAATACAAAAAAAACCATCAACCGTGGAAAATCCGTGGCAACATTCTGTATGGGCCATAAAGACACCTATGATTTTATCCATGACAATCCGGACATTGAATTTCGGACGATCGACTATACCAATAATCCCTTGGTGATTGCCCAGCATGAGAACATGGTGGCCATCAATAGCACCCTGGAAATCGACCTTACCGGACAGGCTACGGCAGAATCTATCGGGAAGGTTTTTTACAGCGGCATCGGCGGACAAGCCGATTTTATGCGCGGCGCCTTCCTGTCCCGCAACGGCAGGGCCATTCTTGCCCTTCCGTCAACGGCCGTAGGCGAGAGCATCTCAAGGATCACGCCGGCGCTTAAAGAGGGGGCCGGGACGACATTGATTCGCGGTGACATCCATTATGTCGTTACAGAGTACGGCATTGCCTATATTCACGGGAAGAGCATCCGTGAGCGGGCCATGGACCTGATTGCCATTGCTCACCCCAAATTTAAATCCTGGCTCGTTGAAGAAGCAAAAAAGGCGGAGCTGATCTATCAGGATCAATCGTTCATCCCGGGGGAGAAAGGGAGGTACCCTGCGGAACTGGAGTCTTACAAAACTACCAAAGCGGGTTTTAAGGTTTTTTTCCGCCCGATCAAGATCAGTGATGAACCGCTTTTAAAGGATTTTGTCTATTCCCTTTCTGACAACAGTATGTACCGGCGGTTTATTTCCGTTCGTAAAGATATGCCCCATGAACGGCTTCAGGAGTTTGTCGTTATTGATTATACAAAAGAGATGGCGATTGTTGCCATGGTTGGCGATGAGGATAATCAGGAAATCGCCGGGGTAGGAAGATATTTTATCGACGAAAGCAAGCATTCCGCAGAAGTGGCGTTTGCGGTCAGAGATGAGCACCATAAAAAAGGTATTGGCACAGAGCTGCTTGCCTATTTGACTTACCTGGCAAAGAGACAGGGGCTCCTGGGATTCACTGCCGACGTCTTGGCAGACAACAAGCCAATGCTGCACGTATTCGAAAATGGGGGTTTCGATATCGTCAAGCATAATATCGCCGGCATCTATGAAATGACGATGTCTTTCAAGGAATAGATATGACGGAGCATAATGCCGAAAACATCAAATATCTATTTGAACCCCGATCTTTGGCTATTATCGGCGCCTCCCGGGATAAAAAAAAGATAGGCCATGCAGTTTTGCAAAACGTCATTGCCGGCGGCTATGGAGGGAAAATCTACCCTGTGAACCCGGGGGGCGGGGAAATTGAAGGAATACCCGCCTTTCGAAGCATCCTTGACATCGATGATACCGTTGATATGGCATGTATCACCCTCCCCGCGAAATTTGTCTATGATACGATCGTCCAGTGCGCTGAAAAAAAAGTCAAGCATTGCCTCATCATCACCTCCGGTTTTTCAGAAATCGGAAATTTTAAAGAAGAAAAAAAAATCGCCGCTTATGCACGATCAAAGGGGGTACGGATTCTTGGCCCTAATGTCTTCGGCGTCTATTCCGCGCAGGTCCGTTTAAACGCCACCTTTGTCTCCGGCGATATCCCATCGGGTCATCTGGCCATGATCACCCAGAGCGGCGCCCTCGGGCTGACGCTGATCGGTCAGGCCGCTGTTGAAAATATTGGCTTATCTGCCATTGTTTCCGTCGGGAACAAGTCGGACATCGATGAGTCTGATCTTCTGACTTATCTTTGTGATCACGAGGCAACACATGTCATCCTCATGTACATAGAAGGCGTGCGGAATGGCGAGAAATTCATCCGGGCCGTCAGAAATACCTCCTTGAAAAAGCCGGTGGTCGTGATCAAGTCCGGCCGCTCCGAGAAAGGCGCCCGGGCGGCCGCGTCTCATACCGGCTCGCTGGCCGGTTCAGATGATGTCTTTGACGATGTGATCCGCCAGTGCGGGGCGCTCCGGGCGGAAAGCACTAAAGAGGCCTTTAACTGGGCAATGATCCTGGCTGACAACCCGCTTCCCAAAGGAGGAAACACAGTTATAATAACCAATGGCGGGGGGGCCGGTGTGATGGCAACAGACGCCTGTGAGAAATATGGAGTTAATCTCTATGATGATTCTCAAAACCTGAAAAGCGTTTTTTCTCCCGTCATTCCGACATTCGGATCCACCAAGAATCCCATTGATATTACCGGTCAGGCGGCGGCGGCAGATTATACAAAAGCTTTTGATGCGGCCCTTGGCAATGACAACATTCATACCGTTTTCGGCATCTATTGCGAATCGGCTCTTTCACCGTCCGCGGATCTGGGAAACATCATCGAGAAGAACTTCCTTAAATACAAGTCGCGAGGAAAGCTCATCGTATTTACGCTTTTCGGCGGTCAACAAACAGCGGATTACGTCGTTTCAGCAAAGAAAAAAGGTGTTCCCGTTTCCGATGATGTCTATGACACGGCTTCCTCGCTGGGGGCGATGTATCGATATCGAGAATATCTGGGAAGCCATGCTGCTATGGATAAGCTTTCCGACGCCACTCTGGATACAGCTTCCATCACGGTCATTGTAGCTGAGGCAAGAAAGAAGGGCCGGTTCTTCCTCCTCGCTCACGAAGCCCAGAAAATCATGAAGGTGGCGGGGATCCCCATTCCGAGAAGCATCCAGGCCCATACGATCAAAGGTGCGGTTGAGGCGGCCGGCGCCATCGGTTATCCCGTGGTCATGAAAGTTGTTTCCAAAGACATCATTCACAAAAGTGATGCCGGCGGGATTGCCCTGGACCTGGAGAACAGGGATGAGGTGGTCGACGCCTATGGCGCCATTCTGCGCAGTTGCAGGGCTTATGCCCCTCAAGCGCAGCTTGACGGAGTCGATATTTCGGAAATGGTCAAGCCGGGAACGGAACTGATTGTAGGCGCCAGGATCGATCAGACTTTCGGGCCGACGATTATGGTCGGCCTGGGAGGAATCTATGTAGAAGTCATGAAAGACGTTTCCTTCCGTTCACTCCCCGTTAATACGGGGGACATTGTCAGCATGATCAAAGAACTCCGTTCTTATCCGTTACTCCTCGGGGTGCGGGGGGAAAAAATGAAGGATGTAGCCGCTGTCATGAATGTCATTACCATCCTGGGAGCCATTCTTCGTCAATGCCAGGGGATTTCAGACATCGAAATCAATCCCCTCGTTGTCTATGAACAGGGAGACGGAGTAAAGGCGGTGGACATCCGAGTTATCCTGGTAAAAAATGAAAAGAGGTGAATTTAATGGATAAATTTATCATCACGTCCATGCGGCCAAGTGCGGGAAAAACGAGCCTGATTATCGGCCTTGCCAAGGCATTGAGGAATAATTTCGGCTACATGAAGCCCTTCGGGGCGAGATTCATCTACAAGAAGAAACGACTCTGGGATTACGACGCCGCCCTCATGGCCCATATCTTCAATCTCGATGAGGCTCCTGAAGACATGAGCATCGGATTTCATCATTCCAAACTTTTCTACTCCCTGGACGAAGAAGCGACAACGGCAAAGCTCCTTGAAACCTTAGAAAAGGTTGGAAAAGATAAGGATTCGGTCTTTGTGGAAGCCGGAAAAGACATCTACTTCGGCACCTCGGTTTATCTCGACGCCATCTCCATGGCCAAGAGATTGAAGGGAAGGCTCCTGGTGATGCTCAGCGGCGATGAGGATACCATTATCGACGATATCAGCTTTCTTACGAAGTATATCCGGATGGATGGTCTTTCCTTTATGGGCGTAATCATCAACAAGGTCGCCAACATCGACGATTTTAAAGATATCTATCTACCAAGGATCCGGCAAATGGATGTTCCATTGCTGGGCGTCATCCCCGTTTTACCTGAATTGACCTACATTACCGCAGGATATCTTGCGGATCGAATGTTTGCAAAAGTCCTGGCCGGCGAGTCGGGCTTGAACCATCAAGTGAGAAACGTTGTAGTTGGCTCCATGGGTGCGAAATCGGCCATGAAAAGCCCTCTGTTTCAGGATCATCATCAAGTTGTCGTCATCAGCGGCGACCGCAGCGATTTGATCTTGACTTCTCTTGAAAGCCGGGTGGCCGCCGTTATCCTCTCCAACAATATTGTGCCGTCATCAATCATCATTTCAAAGGCTGAAAATTTGGGTATTCCCCTGCTGCTGGTCTCTACGGATACGCATGAAACGGCAAAGCAAATCGATGGGATTGAACCCCTGCCGACTCAGGATGATACGGAAAAAATAAATCTGATCGAAAAAATGGTGAGAGATCATATAGATCTGAAGGTGTTTACCCGCTCTTGAGGAAATGGAACCACGTTCCCTGTATGAGTATGATCATGGAAACGGATTGAACGAACAATACCGTAAGGATCGAAAACGAAATATCATCTAATAGGAGGTTTTATGGAAACATTTAAATCGCAGGGTGCATTGGTGGAGCAAATCATCGCCACACAAGTAAAAAAATGGCAGTTGGACAAAAAAAAGAAATATAAAAAACCCGTCCGTCCCGTCATTACCATTTCAAGATTGCCGGGAAGCGGTGCAAATACCCTGGCAAAGCAACTGTCGGAAGATTTGAGCATCGATCTTTTCGACAACGAAATTGTGGAAGAGATCGCAAAGAGCGCCCATGTGAGTGAAGCCGTGATTGCCACCCTCGATGAACAGGATCGTGATATACTTGATGACTGGATCGGCGCTATTGAAAAAAAACGCCACCTCTGGCCCGACGAATTTATTCTTCATCTTACAAAAGTTGTCGGCGCCATAGCGGCGCACGGTCATGCCGTAATCGTCGGGAGGGGGGCCGGGTATCTCCTGTCTAGTGAGATCTGTCTCCGCCTGCTTATTGTTGCGCCCATGGATGTGCGAATCAGCAATGTCATGCATGCCTATGACGTGACCTCTAAAGAAGCTGAAAACAGAATCATGAAAACGGAAAAGGATCGCAGGGCATTTGTAAAAAATTACTTCCATGCCGATCTTACCGATCCGATCAATTATGATCTGACCCTAAATACAGCCCATTACAACGTCGAGGCAGCGAGCAGGATTGTCAAAGAAGCATTCAACTCCAGGCCGTGGTATGATTATTCAATGAGTAAACAAAACAGCAAACGCTAAAATTCTGCCATATATAGGGGGTAAATTTTTGAATTTACCCCCTATTTGCATTAATTTTTGACATCATGCCTCCTCGGGCCGCTTGCCGTGCATCAGGTCCACAAGGGACTTATTTAGCCGGGTACGGGTCTCGTGGCTTTCGTAGGCCCGGGTGATGTAACCTACATGGAGTTCGATGCCGTTGGCGATGGGGACAACGCTGATCCTGGGCACCGCTGAAAAGGACTGGACGCGATAGCGTTTGGTGGTGCCTCGCCATTCCTGTTCGGCAAGCTTCGCGTTGGCCTGGGTCATCTCTTCCACCTGCTTCTGGATGGCGTCGATAAAAGGGTAAAGATCCTGCCCGGAAGGAACGGTCACCTTCAGATCATCCCACATCCACTGGCCCGAGGTCGAGAAGTTGAAGAAGTGGCCCTCGATGGCAAAGCTGTTCACGAAGGCCACCCGCCGGCCCGTGGGATGTGCAGAATCGATCAGGCCGCCGGTTTCCAGCAGGATGGTGCGAAGCAGATTGATCTCCACGACCTCGCCGGCCACGCCATCGATCTCGACCCAGTCCCCCACACGGATGCCGTTGTTGCCCATCAGCACGAACCAACCGAAGAAGGCTACGATGAAGTCTTTCAGGGCCACCGTGAGGCCCGCGCCCGCCAGGCCGAGAATGGTCGTCAGTTGGGTGGGCACCCCGATGACCATGAAGAGGATCACCAGCACACCCAGGATCTGCAGCACAAAGATGGCCACAGTCCGCAGCGTACCGGCGCGGATACCCCGCGCCTTGGCTGCGCCGGTAAACATATGCTCAATGAGCAGCCTTCCGAAGAACATGACGACCAGGATCGACAGGATCGCCGCCAGGGACTTGAACACATTGTGAAGAGCTGAGCGGCGGTGGGTTTCCACTACGGCCATCCAGCTTCCATATGCCTCTGCCAAGTCCTTGACGAACTGGAGCCGTTTGCCCAGATCGGCCAGGGTCCGCTGGTCGCTCATAAAGCGCTTCAGGGTCTGGATAGTAACCTTGGAAAGCTCCTTGGATGATTCGCCATCCCCTTTCAGGTCCCCCCGGGCAAAGCTGGCGGCCTTGCGCTTGACTGTTTCCCGCTCTTCCTTTGCCAGTTTGATCCGCTGTGCCAAGGTGTCCCGACGTTTGCTCATGCGTTCGATCTTGATCTGTGCTTCCTGGTGCGCTTGGCGGAGCTTGGCCAGCTTGGAGTGCTGCCATGACCACATTGAGATCCGTGCAACCAGACTGCCGGGAGAGAACTGTGAAACGGACGCACTTTTTCCAGGTGCAATCAAGGATGGTTCCTCTTGGGCGGACTCATAGGCGGCCTTCAGGCGGCGGATCTTGGCCGGCACATCCCCGCCGGCGCGATCCAGGTCGTCCTGGGCTTCGTCCAACTCGTTCTTGTCGAGTTCGAGTTGGGCCTTGGCTACTTCCAGCTGCTCTTCAAGACTCTCCTGATCCTGTTCCTTGGCACCGGCCAACTGTTTCTCAATCGCTTTAATGCGCTGCTGGTCGCCTTCCACTGCGTCCTGGCCCTTGTCCCTAAGCACCAGGATGGATTTGATCTCGGGACTGGGCGCGGGAGGATTCTCGACGGCTCTGCGGATCGAATCGGCCAAGGCCAGATCCAGTTCATGGTCCGCCAAGCGCAGGGCCTGGCTGGAATACTCCTGCTCCTCAAGAGCCGTGGCCAGGACCGCAAGGTGCCGGGCCGTCAGGAGGAGCCGCGTATCCACCAAACGCTCTTTTACCCGAGGAACACCCTTCTTCACCGGCTCGCCCGAGGTCTCGGTATCCGTCCCGGAATCCCGGGTTCCAAGCATCCCGGCGATTGTTGCGGCCACAAACAGCAAAAGAATAATTCCCGTGATTAGGTGGATTTTTTTCATAGCTCATCTTTTCTTATTAAAATGAGGGAGGCCAAAAGCGACCTCCCTCATTTTTTAATCTCTCTTTGTCAAATTCCCCGTCGCTGGCGACCAATAAGATAGTACTTCTGCTCCATCAAGATACGCCGCCACTTCCGGCGGGGGGCATTATTAAACTTTTTCCCCGGCAGCGTTTGTCCCGGCGACGCGGCCAAAAACCACGCAATCGGGGATAGCGTTGCTTCCCAGGCGATTGGAACCGTGGACGCCACCGGCAACTTCACCTGCTGCATATAACTTTGGTATCGCACTGCCGAAAACATCGATAACCTGACCATCTTTATTGATCCTCAGTCCACCCATGCAGTGATGGACAGCCGGCCACTGGGACACCGCATAGAAGGGCCCCGCAACCAGGGGGATCATGACCTTGGTGATGGGCTTGTTGAAATCGGGATCCTTTCCTTCTTCGAGGTACTTATTGTGTTTATTGATAGTTTCCCCAAGGGCGGCAGTGGGAAGACCAAGTTTCCCGGCTAATTCGTTGATGGAGTCGGCCTTGATAAAACGGCCCTTTGCTACCCCGGCATCAATTTCCTCGTAAGATCCACCCATCTTCAGGACCATGGGATGGCTGAATATGGACCAGGTGGGCTTCATATTGGCCCCAAGGTTTATCTGGGCGAAGGCGCAGACGTCACGACGTTCAAGCTCGTTGACAAAGCGTTTGCCGAGCTTGTTGACATAAACAATTCCATAGCCAGGCCCATTGAAGGGGTAAACAGCCGGGGTGTCGAGAATACCGGTTTCCGGTTCGGCAAAGGGATAAAGCTGGATGAAGTTAAGCTGTAGCGTATCGGCGCCGACGGCCTGGGCAAAGCGGATCGTTTCACCGGTGGCCCCTTTGTGGTTGGTGCAATTGAATTCAGGAACCAACCGGGGGTTATGGGCCATGCGCATTTTGATATCCTGGCTGAAGCCGCCGGAAGCGAGAACCACGGCTTTCTTGGCCTTGATATTGAGCACTCTCCGTCCTCTTTTAACTTCCAGACCGAGAACCGGAGATTTTGAATCGGCGTCTTGGCGCCAGATCCAGGTGACTTCCGAGTTCAGGATGATCTTGGCGCCGCGCTTTTCGGCCATCTTACGGAGGGCCTCCGTATATTCCCGACCTACACCGGCGACAGCGGAGTGGGTGCGGTAGGCCGTATGGCCGCCGGCGCGAGTGACGGTCGGGCGGATCTTGGCGTCCCCTTCATCGATCATCCAGTTCAGAGCCACCGTGGCGCCGTTGACCATGACATCGACAAGCTCGGGAAGATTGTAATAATCACCCCCCTTGAGGGTGTCGTCCAAATGCTGCTTCGGACTGTCAACGCCCAAACCCAGATTATTTCGGTAGTGATATTTGTCGTCCCAGGAGGCGTAGACACCACCGTTGATGATGGAATTTCCGCCGTAAGTGGGCATCTTTTCCAGGACGACGACATTGGAACCGGCTCCCGCCGCCGCTGATGCCGCCGCTAATCCCGCAAAGCCGGACCCGACGACGACAACATCCCAGGTCTCGTCCCACTTTTTGGGAAGCTTTTTGATCTCTGCCTCCGCCGCCCCCGGCATCGCCATGTTCAGGGCAAATCCGCTTGCCGTTACGGCGCCAAAGGCTACGGCCCCTTTGAGAATGGAACGTCTGCTTAAGCCTTTTGCTGCTAATGTATTCTTTTCTTCTGTTGTCATTTTTGACCTCCTTCTTAAAAGATTAAGATTTAGAATGATACGTTAATTCCTACGCCATAATACTGTGCCCGCAGTTTGTAGAACTGGCCGAAGGGGAGATTGCCGTAGTAATATTCGCCGAAAATCTGGATACCTCGTTTTTCGGAATAGGGGCTGCGGATGTTGATGCCGGCTTTGACATTAAAGTCGGGGTTCCAGTCGGTTTCCTCCCAAGCATGCCACAGGACGCTGGCAAACAGGCGCATCGAGGGTTTGAAGACCGGCTCCCGGTGTTGATAGTCGATGCCTGCCTGGACACTATAACGTTTGAGATCGGAGTCGGTGTGGAGAATGTATGAAGGACCGGCGGTGAACTGTAATCCCTCCCATTCATAGGCACCGAGCAGTTCAATGGTCTCGAAGCTCAGGTTAATACGCGTTGCCTTCAGCTCCGGCTTCTGGGGTTGGAGGAGGAACTCGTCCCCCAGATGGGAGGACTGGTGGAAGAGGCGCGCCCGCGCCGACCAGGGACCGTTCCGATAGCCTAGCGGCAAGCCGATGATATAGTCGGCATTGATCAGGTCCGAGGAATTCGCGTCCAGATTGAACTGGGCGAAGACCGCCCCGCTGATACTGAGCTGCCAGGCGTCCTGCTCTCCCCAGCCGGCCCAGCGCACCAGACCGAAGCTATCGCCGAACCCTACCGATCCGATGTTGAAACTGTCATCGGTGAGCTTGAGGCGGAGGTAGGTGACATGGGTACGGGGCTCCTTGGGGCTCGCCATGGGGGGATAAAACAGCTGATCCCGAGGGAAGAGAATGGTTTTTTTGTCGGCGCCCTGCTCGATATTCTTATCCGGCGGCACGTCGCTGAATCCTACCATAAAGGGGAGAAACACTAACAGGCACAACCATACAAAGAAGTTTCGCATTGTCTAATCCCTTTTCCCGGACGATGAAATCAGGTGCGGTCGCAGATAGATTTCCCCTTTTGGCCGGCGTTTTTCTGCCTCCCTGCTACTGACATATTGATGCCGACCGGTATTGTCATACCGTAACCTTTTCCGGCCATATTGTTTCCAATCACAAGGGTCCGGATCAGTGTTTAACGCCTTTCCGGACCCTTGAACTGAATGCACCTTGCTCCTATTCCACGACGATTTCAAAAAGACATCTCATGTTCGCCTTTGCCGCTTTTGAGTAAATCTGTTTAGGCGCCGCTTCGTACATGGCAGGATCTGTCTCGCCATAGCCGATTGTGGTAAGCCTGTCCGGGGTAATGACGCCTTCGCTAACGAGGTAATCACGGACAGCCGCCGATCTTCTTTCGCTTAACGCCTGATTGTATGCATCAGTGCCGGAAGCAGAGGTATAACCGGCAAGACGCACTTTCGCTTTGGGGTTGTCTTTCAGCATCTGGATATCCCTTTTCAGGATCGCCTTCGCTTCCGGAGTTAGGACCGACTTATCGAAATCAAAATGAACATCCTCAAACGCGAGGACAATGACCTTTTTATCCGCCTCGGCTTTAATTACCTTCTCATGCAATGCTGCATCCTCAGGGAGAAGAACAACCTTCTCCGGCGCTGCGGCAACCAATTCTTTATAGCGCTCACATTTCCCGGCGAGCACTTTTTCCACAAAAGCGCCCATAGCCGCCGGATTTACCAGCTTATCGGCGTTTACGGTATATCCGCCGACCACGTTCTGCACAATCTGTTCTGAAAGTTCTTTCCCGTTTTTGGTATATCCTACCTGAACGGCATAAACGCACAGCCGGTCGCCGTAATCCGCGTTGATTTGGGTTATGGCCGCCATGACGTCTTCGGGCCTGATGTCATCGACGCCCGGTCTCTCAGAAAAATCACTGTAAATAATCAGGGCCGAATTCCCCCCCGCCCCTTTGAGATCACTGCCTGCCGCCGTAATAGCTTTTGCCATGGGAGTTCTACCGTAGACAAAGTCGATCGTGTCTATTGCCGAAGTATATTCTTCTTTGGCAAGGGGCTTCATTCCATAAATCATGACCGTCTCTTCGGCCCAGAATTTCCTGAGTCCCGAGTTCAGCTTGATGTCCGGAATCGTCGCGATCATGTTTTTCGCGGTATATTTCCCATGTGCCAGGCGCGTGTCCTGATTGACATTCACCTTGCCGTGCAACTCACCCATGGAGGCAGATTTGTCAAAAATGACAATCATATTGTCCGCTTTCTGAACCAACTGCCCTGATTGAATCCGTGGGTTAAGATCTACCGGTTTAAATGACGCGCAACCGGCAAACAGGACGCTAAACATCAACAAGAAAATTGATCCATATCCGATTCTTCTCATAATAAGGTCTCCTTTACTTTTTCATTCGTTTAGGTTCATTTATCGCTACTGCTGAACGCAACTTCTTAATTCGCTGAATTGCGGAGATTAGAATATCAGAATCCTCCCTTCTAAACGGGCCTCCGTCCCTGAATGACTCTGAGCAGCACAATGATAATGGCAATAACGAGTAGGATATGGATAAAATTACCTATCGTATAGCCACTTACCAAACCCAACATCCACATAATTACCAGTACCACCGCAATCGTCCACAACATTTGATCCTCCTTTCTGATTACTCGATCCCACTGCCCGTTATTGATTAAACACAACCGGCAGTGTGCTCATACTTTTATAGCATTAATCTCCGAATACTTTCTTGACCTGACCGATCTTTTCCTGAGCTTTTCCGGCCATATTTTCACCGATGCCTTCGGCTTCCAACTTTGGATTATCGCTTAGTTCCCCGGCGACCTCTTTGATCTTACCTTTTACCTGGTGAAACTTGCCTTCCACCTGGTCCTTCGTACTTGATTTCATGGCACTTCTCCTTTGCCTATTTCACGATTAGATCATTCCTTACGGATGAGACTCCTTCAACGCCGCGTGCAATTTGGCCCGCCTTGTTAACGGCTTTCTGAGAATCAACGAAGCCGCTCAACTGAACGATGCCTTTGCGTGATTCGACGCTGATCTGAAATGACTTGAGAAAATCATCTGCTGCAAGCTGAGATTTTACCTTGGTCGTGATGACCGAATCATCGACATATTCCCCCGTACCCGACTGTTTCGGCGTCGATGCGCAGGCCACAAAAGCGACGATCATCATGAAAACGACAAGAAAGCGGACAACGATATCTCTTTTTTTCATAGCGGCTACTCCTCTCTTCAAGTTTGATTGTATGTGTGATAGTTCTTTACAAAACCTTTTCTACCTTTTATTATTACACCATAACTTCTTTTCCATAGCCCGGCCCAGAGATTGGAAGATAAACGGACCAACAACACCTCCTATTTTAAAACTTTTCTACCTCCTTGCCCTTGCCCTTCGGACGTTTATTTCCTGACCCGTTCTCATCAATTGCCGATTTTCAAGAATTACCGGATCAACAATCTCCCCGCAGATCAAACATTTCCATCCCCAAAACTGTTCATGGTTTCCGTAAAACTTGTCATAAACCATGGCGCCCCTACAGCGCAGACATTTCGTAAAAAGTGATTTATCCATTAAATATCCTCGGTTCTCTCATGCGGAATGACGGTGTGGAATGTCATTTCATAGGCTTCTTTGAGAAGGTTCATCGCCCCCCGGAGCACCTTAAAATTATCCGACTTCAGGTGGGTCAAAAGGTGTTCCTCAGTATCCCATTCTTCCAGAAGAAAAAGTCTATTTTCGTCCTCGATACTCCGACAGAAGTCACAGCGTCGGCATCCCTTCTCCATCCTTATGGAACCGGACAGTGAAGCAATCGTCTGAGACAACTCCATGCGCTTCTCAGAAAGGACCTTCATTCTTATGGTTAAGAGGATCATGAAAACGTAATAGCAAATGGCCTGCCAATAGCCGCAGGAAAGTAAGAAGATTGAAATTATTTTATAATAACAGTGGTTTGAATCAACTAAAGAGGGCAGCAGATAAATATGAAACGATTTGTTTGGCCTCAATATTTGGTGGAACCTCAACATGTTGAGGGATACGTTGAGGGGTGGTCAGCCTAATCCGGTTTTTTGTCTACGACCGGACTATCCAGAATTGAAGTGAACTCGATTGTCAAAGTGGACATCAAATTATTCAGTTGACTTTAACCGGGTCAGTTATGATTATACCTATGCCACTCTGACTTTGATTACTCAATGACCATTCGGTTATTTACACCCTTCACACCATTTACATCATTAGCGAGTTTAGTGGCCAGATTCAATTCGGCCGCGTTGCTGGCCTTGCCATACAATGTGACTACGCCACGTTTTGTCTCGACTTTAGTGTTAATGGCGCTGGTCGAGCGGTGATATAGCAGCGTCACCTTGACCTGAGCAGTGATGGAAGCGTCATCAATTTCTTGGCCTATCGTTTGCGTCTTTTGCGAGGTATTGGCCACGGTCATCTCATTAATTACGTCTTTGACTCCCTCGACATCCCTGGCGTATTCAGTCGTCAATTCCTTTTGTGCCTGACTGGCAGCAGCGCCTCGCAGGATTACGATGCCGTCTTTGACTGTAACCACTGTTGTACCGGTGTTCACACTACGATGAAACAAGAGCGTGGCTTTCACTTTATCACGGAGCCACGCATCCGAGTTTGCGGTGGGGGGATCGCCTTTGATTTCCAGCCTGTTGTCAACGCTCTTGACACCGGGCAGGCCTGCCACGGTCTCCTGGGCCAGAGACTTCTGGGTGTTGTCGGCGACGATCCCTGTCAAAGTGACGGCGCCGTCCTTGGACTCGATTTTGATATCATCACCTTTAAGGTATGTTTTAAACACATACGACTTCCTGGCGGTTGATTCAATGCGTTCATCCATCTTGGTCGCTTGCACAGGCACGCTGGTAACGAAAAGAGTAACAGCCGCTACGATCAGCACCACGCAATACATTGTCCTAATTTGTACTCCCTTGTTTCTACCAACATACTTCATGGCATCCTCCTTTTTAGAAACTTTTGCCGAACAGGTTATTGTAACGTCAAAAAGCTTTCTTGCTCTACCTGAGAGATTTTGTAGATGGCCACCTTTCATAGGGTAACAAACTATTTGTCATTCTACTTTCTATCCTGCTTTTCTCCCCCCCCTCTTTCAGGTTTCCCATGTTGAGAGTCAGATTGCTGTGGCCCCTCCCGGTGTTGCGGCTGTGAGTTCTGTGGCTGTGCCTCCTGGAATTGCGGTCGCGATTGCTGTGGTTTTTTAGTTGCCTCTCGGGATTCTGGCTTTGCCCTTTGAGGTTGTGGTTGTGAGTGCTGTTCTTGAACCTCTCGGAATTGCGGTCGCGATTGTTGTGGTTTGGCTGCCTCCCGAACTTGCGGTTTTGCCTGCGATTCCGATTGAACTGCCTGATACGGCTGTTGTGATCGCGTTTTTGGCTTCAAACCTTGGACACCCCAGGTATTTTTCTTCTCCCAATGTCTGCTCTTCTCCCAATTGCTCCAGTTCCGCTGGACTTGTTGGTGGGGTATTCGTTGGTAGTTCCATTGATGTCCTTTCCAACGCCGCTCCCGGTAGTCATTCCTCCAGCCAGGTGGTATCCCTCTATAAAAATACGGAACATTTCGATAGTAGGCCCAACCGGAGCTATAGTACCGCGAACGATACCACCTCCCTTCCCATGGACGCCACCACCAACCATTGTAGAAGAATATTTCCACATCCACGTCAGGGACAACATAGACATTCGTTTCAGGTATTACTATCACCTCCGGAGGGGAGGCGAATACGATGAGGGGAGGCAGAGAAATGCTGATTCCTACATCGGCGTTTGCCGTTGTTGTAATGAGAAATGAAACCGATAATGCTAAAACTATTGTTCCTAAAAGTAACCTTTTCATATCTATGCCTCGTTGCTTCATACCCAATTTACCACGATGAATTCTGCGCCCCACCGATGACCGCATTCCCTTCACATGTTCATTTCCTGGTGTTCCTTCCGATGGCCTTCGGACGGCATCTCCAGCAGTTGAACGATAAATCGCGGCTTGTATTCGATTCTCTGTATATCATTCCTGAGAATCTGGCCAAAAAAGCCCTCTATGTGAGCTTGGAGCTGCTGCCATCCCTGATCCGGTGCCTGCTGGCTCATTGTTGTTACCTCTCTTTATCAAACGGGTCTCAATAATATCCGGGGTCGTGATTAACGGCGGCCGCGATATTCACACTCATTCGCGCTCTTAAGGCACTCGGGTAAAGGCCAGGATCGCTGCGGCAGTGTCCGTTCACTTCATAACAAAAAGCATTACTTGCGGCTGCCCAAGTTAACTCATCTTGAATGTTGGGCAGCCGACGCGAAGCAATTCCCCTTAGGGATGAATAAAGATGGGCGGGAAAAAGATACCGATGCCCGGCGATGGCGGTGGCGGTGGGGCATAGTAGACCGGCGGCGGGGCATAGACTCGTTCCCGGTAGCCATAAGGCTGATACACGGTCCGAGTCCGGTACACAGTCCGGTTGCGGCTATACCCGGGTCCTCGGTGCTGGTAACGGCCTTGGTCATGTTTCCCATAATTCTTGTCATTTTTGGCAAGGGCCGGCGCCACGTCAATGCTGCCGATCATTGCAGCCAAGGCAAGCCCCATCATAATCCTGCCCACTATAGTTCTGAAATTCCATGAACTTGATTTTTTCATAATGCACTCCATTTCTTGCGTGATTCCAATCTCCTGTTTGGCGTTATTTTTAGTGCAGTATTGTCGCTTATCTCCGCTTGGGCTTTCCATATCTCCCGGTCCGGAATATCCTGTCGGTATCCTTCTTCTGCTCATCCGACAAACTGGAATAGAAAGCCTCGAAAGGGGGGATTAATCTATTCAGTTGAGCTGATTGGGTTTCGGTAATTTGACTTTGGAATTTCATACGCTCGACAGCGTTCATGTTTTTAGCGTTTTCAGCTCTGGCCTTGGTGAAGAAGGCGTCCATTTCTTTCGCATTGTCCCGCATCACCTGAGTAAGGTTAATCCATAATTGTTCCTGATCCTTGGTGATCTCTAACTCGCCTTGAAGCTGTTTGATTTGGGCCTCCGTATATTCGACGGCAGAGGTTCTAACAACTGTCGAAGATTTCTTTTTCCCTGCGGCGGCAAAAGAAGGATCTGCATTGGCAAAAAAGATAGTGGACAGAAACGCCACCATAACAACAACGAGTGTAGCCGTAAAAACAACCTGATAAGCTTTTCGTTTCATAATCTGTCTCCTTATAAGTTTAATTTGCATGTGCTAAGAGGTTATCAATCAAATCACGAACTCTCTAACATCAGAATCTTCATGAATACTTATACTACTTCTCTCCCTGCCTATTTTTCACCTCCTATGAATACTTTCATGGCCCCGTTAAGCTTCGTAACCTTCCCTATGAGCGTTCTCTGAAAACAGATACTTATCCACAACCGTCACATGATCGTTGATTAGAGGTAGTTCACTCTAGGTGTTCTTTAGCCGTCCGAACGGCAAGATCTTTATCTTTTGTAAACAGCCTCCACTCAATTTTTGATGAATGAATACCGGCATCCTTGCCTCGACCTCGGCAATAATACCAGTGCCCAAAGCGCTCTACTGTAGAAAACGGATGATCGGCGGTAGAGAGAATTCCGTCGTGATTAATCTCCTCAAAAAAAATTGTTTCGTCGGGGACTTCGTCATAAGACAGCTCTGCAGGCAATACAAGTTGAGAAACATCAAAGTTTTCTGCCACCCTTTTATCCAACCAGTCTGAGATTTTCATTTCATTTGCCTCTTTGACACTTTCTTTCATAAGAAATCCCTCTTTTTCAGTGTTAGACTAATTCATAATGATTTCTCTAACCATAATTGCAAATAATCTGCCAATAGCCTAAAGATAACCGGGATCCTGAATTCATCCTTTAATAACAGATGCTTAGATTAACAGGAATGGATGGGAGAAAAAATGAAATGCTTAGTTTGGCCTCACTATTTGGTGGAACCTCAACATGTTGAGGGAACGTGGGCAGATGGCGTCAGCGATCGGTGCGTTAACCTTCATGTCATCGTTCCGATGGTTTTGCGAAAGCGGCTCAGCGAAATGGAGAAAAACACCGCGCCGGTCGCGGCTAAGGCCAGGAACTGCGGCCAGACCACGCCAAAGCCGGCACCGCGGAAGAGGATGGCCTGACCGGCGATGACAAAGTGTGTGGTCGGCGCAATCAGCATCACGTTCTGCACGAACGCGGGCATGCTCTCGCGTGGGGTGGAACCGCCCGAAAGCAGTTGCAACGGCAGCAGGATCAGCACCGCGAGCATTCCAAACTGCGGCATCGAGCGCGCCAGCATGGCCATGAAGATCCCCAGCGAGGTGGTGGCAAAGAGATGCAGCGCGGCGACTAAGAGGAACAGCGCCACCGATCCTTCGATCGGCACGCGCAGGATGCCTTGGACGACGAACACCAATGCGATGGCTGTGGCCAGCAACACCACCAGGCCCATCGACCAGACCTTAGACAGCATGATCTCGGCGGGTGTAACCGGCATCGCGAGCAGGTGCTCGATAGTGCCATGCTCGCGCTCGCGGATCAGGGCCGCGCCGGTCAGGATGATCGACAGCATGGTGACGCTGTTAATGATCTCCATCAGCGCACCGAACCAAGACTGCTCCAGGTTAGGGTTAAAGCGGGCGCGCAATGCAAGATCCACCGGCGGCGTGGCCCTGCTGCGGTAGCGCTGGACGAACTCGTTTACCTCGCCCATAACCATCTGCTGAATGTAGCCGCTGCCTGTGAACGCCTGGCCCATGCGCGTGGCGTCAACATTGAGCTGTAGCGCCGGCGCCTTGCCGGCCAGCACGTTGAGTTGAAAATCCGGCGGGATGTCAAGAACGAAAGTATAGTCCCCGGCATCCATGACGGCATCGATATCGGCCAGGGAGATCATAACCGGCGACTTGAAGCGCGGTGGATAGAAGGAGGAAACAACGCGCGCGGAAAGCGGTGAGCCATCCTCGTCCACGATGGCGATCGGCGCCTTGTGTAGGGTGTCCGGCATCGCCGTGGCGGCGACGTAGATCGACACCGTAAACGTATAGGCGATCAGCACCAGCATCGTCACGTCGCGCGCCAGACTCCACAGTTCCTTGACGCCCAGGCGAAATATATTGGCGACATGCGGCATGTTCAGGTCTCCTGTTTCTTCATCAGTGCAATGGAAAGAGTCAGAATTACCGGCACCGATACCAGCAACGGCCAGAATTCGGCACGCAGGCTGGAGAAGTCCAGCGCTTTGCTGAAAACACCACGGCTAATGGTCATAAAGTGCGAGGCAGGATAGGCATGTCCGATGAATGCGCCCATGCCTTCCAGCGAAGAAACCGGGTTCATCATACCGGCAAACTGGATGGCCGGGATCATAGTGCCGATCATCGTCACGAATATCGCCGCGATCTGGCTGCGCGTGAAAGTGGAGGCGAACAGGCCGAAACCGGTCGAAAATGTTACGAACAGAAGTGCCCCCGCCGCCAGTGTCAGGAAACTGCCTTTAATCGGCACACCGAACAGCGTTACGGCCAGCAGCGCCATCAGCGCAAAGTTGAACATCGCCAGTACGATGTAGGGGAGTTGCTTGCCGAGCAGAAATTCGCTGCTGGTGACCGGGGTGACGTAGAAATTGATGATCGAGCCCAGCTCCTTTTCGCGCACCACCGACAGCGCGGTCAACATCGCCGGGATCATCAGCAACAGCATCGGGATGACCGCGGGCACCATCGCCGGCAGGCTCTTGACGTCAGGGTTGTAGCGAAAGCGCGTCTCGATCGTGGCCGGGCCGGCGGCTGCATTCCGGCCGAGCCGGTGCTGCGCTATATCCAGCAACCAACCTTGGTGCATTCCCTGTACGTAGCCCATTACCGTCTCGGCGCGCTGAGGCATAGCGCCGTCCACCCAGGCGCCGATCTGCACAGCCGTGCCGCGCAGCACATTGCGTGCGAAATTGGGCGGAATTTCGATAGCCAGTGAGAGTTCGCCGGCACGCATGCGCCGGTCGAGGTCAGCGTAGTCGATAATCGGCGGACGCTCGATGAAGTAACGAGAGCCGGATAGGTTCAGCGTGTAGTTCTGGCTCATCATGGTCTGGTCGTGGTCGAGCACGGCATAGGTCATGTTCTCCACGTCCAGGCTGATGCCGTAGCCGATGACAAACATCAGGATGGCAGTTCCCAAGAGCGCCATGGTGGCGCGCACCGGATCGTGCCGCAGTTCCAGCGTCTCGCGCAGGCTGTAGCTCCAGGCACGGCTCAGGCTGAAGGTGAATCTGCGCGTCGGAGCAGTGGCAGATGCGTCTGGAGGCGGTAACGCCTTTGCCTGGTCCATCGCCTTCGCTTCGGCGCTTGTGTCGGCATCCTGCAGGTAGCCGATGAAGGCTTGTTCAAGCGTGGCAACACCGCGCTTGATCGCCAACTCGGCCGGAACGTCGGTGACCAGCACGCGGCCCGCGTGCATCAGCGAGATGCGGTCGCAGCGACTGGCCTCGTTCATGAAATGGGTAGAGATGAAGATCGTTACCTGATCGTTGCGCGCCAGATCGATCATCAATTGCCAGAGTCTGTCGCGGGCAATGGGGTCTACCCCCGAGGTCGGTTCGTCCAAGATCAGCAGTTCCGGTTTATGAACCATCGCAACAGCGAGAGACAGGCACTGGCGGATGCCCAAGGGCAGGCTTTCCGGCATGGCATCGAGCGCATCGCCCAGACCGAAGCGCATGACCATTTCGTCCACACGCTCCGCGATGTCCGCTTCCGGGACTTTGAACAGTCGTGCGTGCAGCACCAGGTTCTGGTGTACCGACAGTTCCGAATACAGCGAGAACGCCTGCGACATATAGCCAACGCGCCGGCGTGTGTCGATGTCTTTTGGACGGACTTGTTGCCCGAACAAGAATGCGCTGCCCCCAGTGGCCGGCAGCAGGCCCGTTAGCATTTTCATGGTGGTGGACTTGCCGCAACCGTTGGAGCCGATGAAGCCGAAGATCTCGCCCTTGCGGATGCCGAAATTGACGTGGTCAACGGCGACGAAATCACCGAAGCGCATGGTGAGATCCTTGGCCTCGATGGCCATTTTGGCGCTGTCCCCGCCGGCAAGCGGCGGGATCGTCACGTCCCGGTGTCCACGCCGTTTTTCCTCCGGCAGCAGGGTGATGAAGGCCGCGTCCAGCGACTCGGCGCCGGTACGTTCAAGCAGTTCGCTCGGCGTGCCGGTGGCCAGCACCTTGCCGCCATCCATCGCAACCAGCCAATCGAAGCGTTGCGCTTCGTCCATGTAAGCAGTGGCCACGATCACACTTGTGCCGGAGCGTTCGGTGCGGATGTGCTCGATCAGATCCCAGAACTGAGCGCGCGCCAAAGGATCGACGCCGGTGGTCGGCTCGTCCAGAATCAGCAGGTCCGGGTCGTGGATAAGCGCGCAGCACAAGCCCAACTTCTGCTTCATGCCGCCGGAGAGCTTTCCTGCCGGGCGCGACAGGAACGGGAACAGGCCGGTGCCGCGCGTCAGTTCGTCGATGCGCCGACGGCGCTCAGCGGCGGCGTGGCCGAACAGGCGACCGAAGAACTGCAGGTTCTCCTCCACCGACAAAGTCGGATAGAGGTTCTTGCCCAGGCCTTGAGGCATGTAAGCAATATGGGGGCAAACGGATCTACGATGGCGGGTGTCGGCCATGTCACCGTCCAGTGCATATACGCTTCCCTCCTGCACCGCACGGGCGCCGGCCAGCAGCGAAATCAGACTGGACTTGCCCGCGCCGTCCGGGCCAATGAGACCGACCATGCCCCCGGCCGGGATGTCGATACTCACGTCATCAAGCGCCAGGGTATTGCCGTAGCGCAGACCGACTTCGTGCAGCCGGGCCACAGGCGGCGGCACAGGCGGTGCAAGGTCGGCTGCGGGGTTGCGCTCAATCATGGTTTTGGTTTTACCTGCAGATGGGCCGGCCACGGCATAGCGGAATCCAACCGTATATAGGCCATACCGGGCAGTCCGGTCTTTACCTGGGTGATATTATTCTTGAGCAGACCGATGGGGATCTGCGCCCGAACGCGGAACATCAATTTCTCGCGTTCACTGGCCGTCTCCACGGTTTTTGGGGTGAACTGGGCCACATCGGCAACAAACGACACCTGCGCCGGAATCACATACTTGGTAGCGGTATCTAGTATCAGCCGCACCTCAGTACCGAGTGCGACCCGACCCACCACGGCCGTTGGCAGGAAAAAAGTCATATAGACATCACTCAGGTCAATCAGACTCAGCACCCGGCCGCCGGCGCCGACCACTTCGCCTGGCTGAGCTACGCGATACTGAACCCGTCCTTCACGGGGTGACTTGAGGGCGCTATCCTTGATATCGGCCTGAATGCGTTCGACGGTTGCCTGCATGGCTTCAACTCCCGACTGCGCGCCGACAATCTCAGCTTGCGCCGTCACGATGGTCGCGCCGGCGGCGGCGAGCTGGGCACGAGCCGCACTGACGGCAGCAATGGCACTCTGGACTCTCGCGCTGTCATCATCGGCCTCTTGTTGCGATGTTGCAGCTTCGGAAGCGAGGGTTAATGAGCGAAACGCACGCTTCCGGGCAACGCCCAGTTCGGCCTCACGCTGCCTGACCAGCGCCAGTACCGCCTCTTTTTCGCTTTCGCGCTGGACCAATTGGCTGCGCGTCGTCTCAACTGAGCTCTGCGCCTGTTTCAACTGCGCTTCGGACTGCCGCTGCTGGGCTTCGAGTACCTCGGTATCCATCAACGCTACAACCTGACCGTCAGTGACAAACTCTCCTTCACGTACCAGAATATCCTTCACCCGGCCGGGCGTTTTCGCGGCAATATCGATCTCGACTGCCTCAATGCGGCCATTGCCGCTGACAAGACCTTTGTTTTTGTCATCCTTGCCAAACATTTGCCAGGCGGCCACGCCCAGGCCGCCAAGAATCAGTATCGCTACGACTATGATCAACCATTTCTTCCGTTGTTTTGTCATGGTCTTCTTAAGCCTGTTTATGGCTTCAGGCTTGGTCTCAACAGTGGGTGTATGCCTAGGCTCGGCTGGCTTGGCTTCAGGTTTAGGTTCGTTGGTCACGTTCTTCTTAGGCTCGGCGGTTTCAGGCTTCGTCTCAACAATGGCTTTATGCTTAGCCTCGGCTGTGTTTTCAGCTTCATCTTTACGAGTCTCCCGCTTCGCCTTCTCCAAGTCCTCAACTGCTCGAACGTTCTCGCGCCCCAGTTCCTCGTAGAGTTCATGGACTCGCTTGATGATCTGTGGAGTCAAATCGGACGGTGGCTCACCTTTGGTTTTTGGCTTAGACTCTTCTTTGAGCTCAGGTTTGGTTTCTGCCTTGGCTTCAGGTTTAGGCTCGTTGGTCATGGTCCTCTCTCCACAGCTTCACGGCGCACACAGCGCCCTTTGAGAGTTATTGCGTCTTTTGTCCGATACCGCCGCCGCCCAGTGCCGCATAGAGGTTCACACTGCTGGACAGCAGCGCCCTTCGTACCTGCACCAGTGCCTGTTCGGCTACAAACCGGTCGCGTTCAGCATCGAGTACCTCAAGGTACGGCGCCGCACCGTTCTGATAACGTAACCAGGCCAGACGTGTACGTTCTGTTTGTGCCGCCAGGGTCGCCTGCTGAGCAGCGACCTGCTCAGTGAGCCAGCGACGCTCGGCCAGCGCGTCGGCCACCTCGCGGAAGGCTCCCTGAATTGTTCGCTCATAGTCGGCTACAGCCAGATTACGGCGTGCTTTCGACACATCGAGATTGGCCAGATTGCGGCCGGCGTCGAAAATCGGCAGTGTCAAACTCGGCGAAAAACTCCAGATACCGCTGCCGCCGCCAAACAGACCACTCAGTTCGACGCTGGCAGTGCCCAGGTTGCCGATCAGCACGATGCGTGGGAAAAATGCTGCACGGGCGGCGCCGATGTTGGCATTAGCCGCCTGCAACCGATGTTCGGCAGCGAGTACATCCGGACGGTCAATCAGCAAGTCCGAGGGCAGACCTACAACAATTTCCCCCATAAAACCTGATTCGATCCGGGACAGCGGACGGGTCTCGACAGCGACGATGGGGGCGCCGACCAGAAGTGTCAACGCATTGTGGTTTTGATCCCGCAGTCGCAGCAATGCAGCCCGGTCGGCCCGCGCCTGATTCAACAGTGTTTCAGCCTGGACTGCATCCAGCTTGGATGCAGATCCCACCTCATATCGTCGTCTTGCAATACGATAGGAGTCCTCCCGGGTGGCAAGGGTCTGCTGTGCGATGACTGTTCGCTCGTCCAGCTCCCGTTCAATAAGATACGTATTGGCAACTTGAGCTACCAGGCTGATGGCGACAGCGCGCCTGGCTTCTTCAGTTGCAAGGTAGGATTCCAGCGCTGCTGCCGTAAGGCTGCGCACCCGGCCCCAGAAATCTAGTTCCCATGTGCTGAGATTCAGAGTGGCCTGGTATTGGTCTGAAGTCATGGCGCTCCCGGTTGGCGACAGATCAGCCGGGACACGCGACCGACTGGCCATGGCGCCGGCGCTGATACTGGGCAACTGATCGGCTCGCTGGATGCCGTAAAGGCCACGGGCCTCTACCACCCGCTGCATCGCAATCCGCAGATCGCGGTTATTCTCAAGGGCCTGGAGGATCAGTTCCCGGAGGCCGGCGTCGGTGAAGAATTCGCGCCAGCCAAGCTGTTCGATAGCCAGAGTGGTCTGCGTTGCTGCACCCTTCACTCCCGGATAATATACTGCTGTGGGCAGGGCAGGCCGCTGATAGGAAGGGGTCAGAGAACACCCGGCTAAGACGGCAATAAGTGCTCCTAGTAAGATATTTCGCGGGTTCATTTTAGGTGCAAAAAACTCTTCCAATCAACCTCTCACAATAAGGATGGGAATACTTGTATCATTGTGGATAACACCATAAGAAACACTACCAAGGACGGTCGCTGATAAGGCGCTCCTTCCATGAGATCCCATAACAATAATATCTGCCTTTGATCTCTTAGCCTCTTTCACGATCTCCTCCACAGGATGCCCCGTTTTTATAGATATGTCTGATACGACATCGTTTTTGTCGCACAGATTCTTTATCTCTCCGGCATACCCTTCAGCAGCTTCTCGCAGATAATCATCAATAGGCTCTATCGTGTGCCTTACCGACTCCGATACAGGCACTGTCTGGGCGACGAAGGAGCGCTGATCAACAATGCTCAAAGCAGTAATTGAGGCGTTCAACTGTTTTGCGAGGTCAACAGCATATTCGGCTGCTCTTTGAGCTGTTATTGAACCGTCTGACGGCACAAGAATTTTTGAAATCATACACCCTCCTTCAATACTCAGATCCGCCCCATAAGCAGCAGGATGATGAAAACAAGAAGAACCAATCCAAGCCCCCCGCTGGGATAGTATCCCCAGCTCTTACTGTGAGGCCAGGTTGGCAGTGCGCCGACGAGGACGAGTATCAAAATTACGATTAATATTGTCCCCATGTTTTCCCCCCTTTTCTGCTATTTGACCTTCTTGTTTCTTAGCTAACAACGGCTGTCCGTAGCGAACAATAGATGCAATTGGCATAAAATCTTTCTTTTTTACCATTATTTCGCGTATTCTGCCGATAGTTTCTACCAATTCGACTGTATCCTTATATTCCGGCTCGGCTTTTTCCCTGATATATCCATATCTCTTCCGTAAAAGCCCCAAAAGCTTCTCCCCTTTTCCTTCGATCTCGATAAGGTCGTTATCGGTGAGTTTGCCCCACTTCTCCTTAACCCTCCCCGTGATCTCCTGCCATTTGCCTTTCAGAATATCTTCATTCATGATCCGCCTCATTATTGTGTATTCCCACTGCCGGCTGTTGCATCGCCATAACACCCAGCAGCGGGAATACGGTCTCTTGGTCTTGGACTCGGACTACTCGATGGTCATCTTGTTCTTTACGCTTTTCACACCGTTTACGTTGTTGGCGAGTTTGGCGGCCAGGCTCATTTCGGCTGCGTTGGCGGCCTTACCCTTCAATGTTACCACACCGTTATTCGTGGTAACCGAAGTATTGATGGCACTGGTCGAGCGGTGATATAGCAACGTCATCTTGACCTGGGCGGTGATGGAGGCGTCATCGATCTGCTCGCCTGCCGTTTGCTTCTTTTTCGAGGTTTTTGCCACGGTCATCTCATTATTTACGTCTTTAACCCCTTCGACATCCTTGGCGTATTCGGTCGTCAGGTCCTTTTGCGCCTGGCTGTTCGCCTCTCCTCGCAGGGTGACGATTCCGTCTTTGGTGTTTACCTCCGTCAGACCGCTCACATTCCGATGGAACAGGAGCATGGTTCTCACTTTCCCACTGACCCATGCGTCCGAGTTTGCCGTGGGGGTATCCCCTTTGACCTCCAGTTTGTTGTCCACACTCTTAACCCCCGGCAAACTCGCCACGGTATCCTCGGCCAATGTTTTGTGTGATTCCTCCGAGACAGTTCCCGTTAAGGCAACAACACCGTCCTTGGACTTGATTTTGATATCGTCACTCTTGAGGTAGGTCTTGAACACATACGACTTTTTTGCAGAGGATTCGATTCGGCCGTCCATTTTCGACGCTTGTACAGGCGTGCCTAGCGCTACCAGCGCCACGGCAGCAAACAATATTACTACTAATCTATACATTTTCTTCATTTGTCCGTTCTCCTTTTTATTTTGCCTTGATCCTGTATCTATGCTTCTCCATGCCCGCTTACGGGTTTGTTGCCCGCAATTCACGTTCAATTACGATCTCGACGCGGCGGTTATTGGCGCGCCCCTCGGCTGAAGCGTTGTCGGCGATCGGGCTATTCTCTCCCTTTCCCCGGGCCTGGATGCGGTCGGCCGGGTACCCTTTCTGTACAAGGTAATCACGGACCGCTTCGGCCCGACGTTGTGAGAGATTTTGGTTATATGACTGAGAGCCCTGGGAATCGGTGTACCCTTCCACAATGAGGTTACGCGCAGGCACCGCAAGCAGGGCATTGGCTACCTGGTCAAGCTTTACCTGTGCGGATGATAATAAGTTAGCTTCGGCGGATCGAAAGAGGACGCTACCGGATAAGGTGACGATTAATCCCCGTTCATCTTCCTTGACGGCAGCGATGGCGGCAAGTTCAGCACGAGCGTCGGCCGTCCGCTGCTCGGAGTCTCGCAAGTCCTGCTTAGCATGCTCAGCCATCTCGGCATTTGCGTTGTCCTTGACTTCCTTGACTGCGGCCTGCTTGTCGAGTTCAGCCCGTATGTCGGCAGCCTGCCTCTCGGAATCGCTCAGGTCCTGCTTCCCCTGCTTCACGATCTCCGTTTGTTTCTTCTGGAAATCGACGTTTGCTTTATCCTTGCTTGCCTTATCGGCGGCCATGGCGCCAAGCGCTCCCGCCTGTTCAGATTTGCGCTGGGCGACGTAAGCGAGATCTTTCGTTTTCTGTGAGTCCGGGTCATCCTGGAATGACAGTTCCGCCTGATTGAGCGCCTCACGCGCCTTATGTAATTCCGCCGGTACGAGTTGCTGTGCCGGCCCCTGGCTCGCCTGCTGGTAGGCCGAACGAGCGTTGACGAGTTCATTCGGCGCCACGGTTGCACAGCCGGCGAAGAGGGCGACGAACGCCATTATAATTAGATATTGCAGCGTTTTCATTAAAGCCTCCTTTTGGTTCATGGTTGGGTTTTGGGTTGGTTATGGGTTGTCTTGCCGGAGTTGACGCACTCGCTCCACTGCTGCCGTGGCCTCCGACTTCTCGTCGTCCCCGTGAGAAAGCACGACCGCCAGTTCGGCGTCGGCTTCGGCCCGCGACAGCATCGACCTGGCCTCCTCCTTATCGCCTTTCGCGGCCATCCCCCTGGCGAGTTCCAGTTCCTCTTTAGCGAGTTGCAAATGAAGCGAGGCTTGCGGTACTTTTGCCGCCCCGGCTTCTTCGGCGGCGCGGATTCCCGACGTTGACGCCTCTGTTTTCAGTGGGGCGTTTGCGCATCCCGCAACGATTGCGGCGGCCAAGACGGCCACAGCAAACATCATAATTCCGCTCCCGGATAGGTGTCTCATTTAATCCTCCTTCTGTACTTGGATACGTGGTTGTTTCATTGGATACTACTTGTTTCTTCCAACAGTGTTCACACAATCAATGATAAGAGCTTGCTCTTGGGTGAGATGATCAAGATCATGCAGCTCATCACTGCAAGGGGCTTGCCAATAAGGAAAACAAAATCAGAAGCTTGTATTTGTCCTTAAATGACGTTGGGTTGTACTAATTGGAGGGAATGGCGGAAGATCAAGAAATGATTCTTTTGGCCTCAATATTTGGTGGAACCTCAGTATGTTGAGGGATACCTTGAAGGGAGGCGGTAAGCCTAATTTGGTTTATTTGTTTCCGATCGGACGATTCCGAGCTTATGCATCCTCGCTCTTAAGGTGCTCGGGTGGAGACCCAGGATCGCAGCGGCCCCATCCTTTCCCTCGATACGCCAGCGGATTTCCGAAAGGATCTTAATGATTTGATTTCGCTCCATCTCTTCCAGGGTCCTCATCGTAGCTGACAACGGGAGGGATGAAACCTCCAGTTTATCAGCCAGCTGCAAGACCGTCCCGGGACACAGGATCACAGCCCGCTCAATAATGCTTTCGAGCTCCCGGACATTTCCGGGCCACGGATAATCCTGCAGCGCCTTCATCGTCTCCTTCTGGATCGACATGATCTGCTTACCCACCTTTTTGGAATACCGTTCTATGAAGGCTTGTACCATCAGCGGGATGTCTTCTTTCCGTTGCCGCAGTGGCGGGACGGTAATGGGAAATACGTTGAGCCGATAGTAAAGGTCCTGCCGGAATCGGCCTTGGCGGACCTCTTCCTCTAGGTCTCGATTGGTCGTCGCCACGATCCGTACGTCGACTTTGATGGTACGGGACGAACCCAGGCGCTCAAACTCGTGATGCTGAATCACCCGGAGCAGTTTTGCCTGCAACTCCATCGGCAGCTCCCCGATCTCGTCCAGGCAAAGGGTGGAACCATTGGCGATCTCGAATCGTCCTACCTGCCGGGTATCGGCCCCGGTAAATGCCCCCTTCTCCCGGCCGAATAATTCGCTCTCAATCAGATTAGCCGGCAGGGCGGCACAGTTGACCGTGATCAAGGGCCGTTCCTTACGGGGACTCATATTATGGACGGCGGCAGCGATCAGTTCCTTCCCCGTACCGGTCTCACCAAGGATGAGGATCGTAGTGTCCGTAGGCGCCACTTGTTCCACTCGGTAGAGAACATACTTGAGACCATCGCTTTGCCCGATAATATCCTCAAATTTATGCTTCATCTTGCTCTCACGGCGGAAGTATATATTTTCGGTCTCAAGTTGGTCTTTCATCGTTTCGATTTCAGAAAGAGCCGTCCTGAGTTCGAGGGTCCGCTCCGCTACCTGCTTTTCGAGTTCATTATGGGCTTTTTGCAGCGCATCCTCCATCTTCTTGCGCTCGGTGATGTCCACCATGACAACAACAATGCCGATGACGCCATGATGAGTGGCAAGCGAGTTTGCGCTCAAGAGATAGGAACATAAATTGTTATCCTCCCCCTCTTGCCTGAAGGTGACCTCTACCGCGTGGAGGAAGGTGTCACTCATTGCATTTAGCAGGACAAAGGGAGTCCCGTCGGAGCAGAGGAGGTGAAAAGCCTCATCAAATTGCCGGAAAACCGGACTGCCGCCGAAGAGTCTATCGGTCGACTGACTTGCGCGGATGATCCGGCCCCGGTGGTCGCAGAGGACAAATATTTCCGCAGCTTGATTAAGGATTTGCGTGGTCAGTTTTTCCTCTGCCAACATCTCTTCATTGCGCTTTTGCTCCGTCAGGTCGGTAACCACCATGCACGCCGCACCGGGCATATCCGTGTGATGAAGGGCACTGATGGAAAGAAAGGCAGGTGCGGATTGTTCCCCCCCCGTCTGTAAGGACAGTTCCGCCTTACTGCTCCCCTTTAAACCCTCCTCAAGCAATGCCGCAAATAATTGCCGGTCTGTTGATGAGATGTATTGGGAGATTGAAGATCCCATTACTTTTTCCAGAGACCCTTGGACGATATCTGCAAAACGTTGATTACAAAAAAGGATCGTGCCGTCGGAGGCCAGGGTGACGGCCCCTTCGTTCATGGTTTCGACCATGACCCGGTAAGGATGATCGGCCCCCGACAGGGTAAAGACCTGATCTTCTTCCGCCGCTGAGACAACCAGGCCATCCACTTCACCGCTGAGGATGGCGCGCAGCGTTTCCTCAGTTTCCCCCATCCGCACCGTGAGGTCCTGCAATTCATCTATAAGTTGCTGACGTGTTCTGTACGATTTGTTCATTGATCCGTATTCATGAATTCCTGGGTTTCAGATCCATGCTGACAAGAAACCTTTCCGTATCGGACATATCACCGATGAACCTCCGGAGCGGCAGGGGCAGTTTCCTGATGAGTGTTGGGGTGGCAATAATCTGTTCTGCCCGGGCCAGATCGGGCTGCTGGTAGATGTCGATCACCTTGAGTTCGTGGCGTCCAGCCAGATATTTTTTACAGAATTTCCGGACAATGGCGATGGCCTGGCTTGATTTTGGAGTCATCCCGGTAACATACAGACGGAAAACGTATTTTCCCCGGTCTCGCAACGCTACCGCTTTTTCGAATTCCTCCGTGCTCGTTATAACTTTATTCAACCCCATCGCAGTTACACCAATTGTGATTTATTCATTTGGGGACAGAACGGATGTCGAGTCCCACCAGTACGCGCTCTGTGTTAGCCATATCACCGATAATCTTTTTAATCGGTTCGGGAAGCTTCCTGACCAGGGTCGGTATGGCAATAATCTGGTCTCCTTTGGCAAGCTGGGGATTCTTTAAAAGATCGATCACTTCAATGCGGTATTTCCCCGCGAGGTGCTCTTCGCAGATCTTCTTTAAATTAGCAAAGGCCGTAATCGATTTCGGGGTCTGGCCGGCGACATATAACCGGAGACTCCAGATTTCTTCCGGCCCATCGGTCTTTGCCTTTTTTCCCTTTCCTGCTGGGACAGCATTCATCTTACGCTCCTTTCCCGCTTCTTTTGCGAGCGCTGCGCCGGACTTATCAAGACTTCCCCTTGCGATGATACGCCATTTCTAAACGGTCTTCTTTCAGGGTAGCTTGTCTTTTTTCCTCTTCTTCCGCAATTAAATGCACCTCTTCCGTTTCCACATCGAACTCGGCGCGCAGCGCGGCGATCTTTGTTTCCAGGGCTTTCCGCTTGCGCTCTTGCTCGCGGAGCCTGCGAGCAGTCTCATGGCGACGTGCCAGCTCAGAAGCCGTTTCCCCGGCTTTCTGGACGGCCCGGGCACTGCCCGTTAATACCTCGCCGGAACCGGTATAGACGTCGATCAGGTCGAGGCCCTTGTTCGTGATCAGAAATTCCTGAATCTGGTTGGAGTGGGCCATACCGCGGGACTTCAAAATGTAGAGGCCCCGGTTGCGTTCCCCGTTGAGTTCAATATCCCGGAGGAGCAGCCACGTATCTATCAGGGAAGATATCTCTTCGCTGGTGTGTTCAAGGCTGCCGGTAAAATGAGTGAGGTCCGTAAGAAAAGTTGTTATCTTTTTCATCTTCAGATAGTCGATCAGGCGCGTTAAGACGGATTTAACCTCTGATGTCGTCCCCGCGGCAGCCAGGTTGCTGATCGGATCGATAATGAAAATATGGGGATTGAACTCCTCGATCACCTTGTGGAAGGTGAGAAGATGCATCTCCAGGCCGTAAAGCGATGGCCGGGCGGCATGAAAACTGAGGATACCCTTCTTCACCCACCGGTCGAGATCCATCCCGATGGAGGCCATGTTCCGGCTGATCTGTCGGGGCGATTCCTCGAAGGCAAAATAGAGGCAGCGCTCACCACGCTTACAGGTGGCGTCGGCAAAAGTGGACGCCAAACTTGTCTTGCCGGTACCCGCCGTACCGGAGACGAGGACGGTGCTGCCCCGAAAGAACCCCTTCCCCATCAGCATGTTATCCAACTTGGGGACGCCCGTGGAAACGCGCTCCTCGGAAACGGGGTAGTCGAGCCCCAGGGACGTGATAGGCAGGATAGAGAGGCCGCTCTCGTCCAACAGGAAGGGATACTCGTCGGCGCCATGAGCGGAGCCGCGGTACTTGATAATTCGCAGACGGCGGGTGGAAATTTGCTCCACGATACGGAAGTCGAGGAAGATCACGCAATCGGCGACATATTCTTCGAGCCCATAGCGTGTCAGGAGCTTGTCGCCGCTTTCCCCCGTAATGACGGCCGTCATCCCGCGGTCTTTCAACCAGTGAAAAAGCCGGCGAATCTCTGCCCGAACGATGGCGGCGTTAGAGAGCCCGGAAAAAAGGACTTCTATGGTATCTAAGACAACCCGCTTCGCGCCGATGGCGTCGATGGCATTCCCCAGGCGGATGAACAATCCTTCCAGGTCGTACTCACCCGTTTCCTCAACCTCATTGCGCTCGATTATGACGTGGTCCGTGGCGATGAGATCCCGCGACACCATGTCGTGAAGATCAAAACCAAGGGAGGCGAAGTTCTTCGCAAGATCCTCCGGCGTCTCCTCGAAGGTCATAAAAACCCCGGGTTCTCCGTAATCCCGGGCGCCCCGCACGAGAAACTCCATGGCGAAAAGCGTTTTGCCGCAACCGGGACCGCCGCAGATCAGGGTTGGCCTGCCCCTCGGAAGCCCTCCCCTTGTAATCTCATCGAGACCCTTGATGCCCGTCGGGCACTTCTCAAGAACAACAACATTATGTTTTGCCTTAACCGTTTTTGCCTTAACCATCTTCACCTCCCAGCGCCTTTACTAATCCGAAGTAATACTTATAAGAGTATAATTCTATTCAATACACCACTTTACTAAATATGGGGGGGGGTATGTAATTCTATCTTCCTCACCTTTTACAATATATCAAATTATCATTTACGTCTCAACATAAAAGATGAAAGTATTGTCATAAATGAAGGAATATCAAACTGATGGTCGCTTATGCACTAGACAAATCGTCCGGTTGATGATCATTTTTGGCGGCTGAACTTCGATATTTTTCTTTCCCGATGAACGGTTCAAAATGGAACCATTCAAAGGGACGTTTCCGCACGGTTTCCTCCAGGCGATCGGCGTAGAACTGCGCCGCTCCTTGGATAGCATCTCCCCGGCTGCGCCGGTCCTTTCCCTGTACCAAAACCGGCGGCAGGACCTGAAAGTGATAGGTCTGGCTCCCCGTCCGGCTGACAAAGAAAATAAAGAGGGGGGCGCCGGACAACAGGGCAAAGATGAAAGGCGTCTCCGGGAGAAAGGCCTTATGCCCCAAAAATCTCACCGCCACCGATCGCTGGTCTTCGCGCCATCGGCGATCGCCGGCGAGGGAAACCAGGCCGCCGTTTTTCAGAAAGTTGATCCCTTCGATAATGTCCAGGGGAGAGCCGCCCTCCTGCTCGACGGCAATGATCCGTACACCGCTCCGGATGAGGCTCTCCTTCTGGGTTCGTTCAATTTGCTCCTTATGTTTTTTCCCCAGGTACAGGAGCAGTTTCAGCGGGTGGTTCTCCCCTCCCCTTTCCTGAAGAATGCGAGAGGCAACCTCCCAGTTACCCACGTGGGACATAAGCAGGATGCCGCCGGTCCCGCTGGCTACTGCCTCTTCCAGGTATTCCCATCCTTCATGGGTATATGTGATTCCCTGCCCGCCGGAGAGGAGGAAACGGTCCAGGAAGACGTGGGTAAAGCTGTGGAACTGTTTCCAAGTGCACCAAAGGCGATACAGCTCCCCGCGTTCGGGATAGAGGGCCCCGTAAAAGCGGACCCCCACGGCCACCCGGCCCGGGAAAAAGAGAAAATAGCCCGAGGCGATCCCCCAGGCCCCGACCCGGAAGACCCAGAGGCCGATTCGTTGTGATAAAGCGACAAGGAAACGATAGAAGGCTGCCTTCATGCGCCCTCCCCTGCCGACGGCAGCGGTGGGAGTGCTTCCCCGTCCGGAGCCTCTTCCAGTCGGGCGATAAACCACTCCTCTTCCTGGCCCGGTGCGCCCGCCTCCGTGCGGATCACGGGGAAACCGCTTTCCCCGAGGATGGAAAGCAAATCCTCTTCCGTACGAAAGTACATCCGGCCTTTGTGCAGCCTGATCCGCTGCCTCTCGATCCAGCGCTTCCAGGGAAAGGGCACGGTTGCAGGGACCGTCGCCCGGATGATCAAGACGCCTTCGGGACAGAGCCGCTCGTGAAGACGCCCCAGGGTCAGGCGGAGTTCTTCATCGGTCAATAAGTGAATCATATCTAAGATAAGGGCGGTGTCGGCCTTTACGGGAAGATCGGGAAGATCGGGGGCGCCCCCGACGGTAACGACACCCCGCGTCCCGATGGCCCGAGACGCAAACCGCACCCGTTCGCGATCCGGTTCGAGGCCATAGATCCGGGCCCGGGGGTAAAGTTCCAGCAGCCAGACGGCGGGAACGCCATAGCCGGTCCCGATATCGATGATGACCCCGGGATCTTTGACAAAGTCGGCCAGACGCGGGAACATTGGGTCCAGAATGATCTTGAAACGGGCGAATAGGCGCGGATATGACTCCAGGTGCCAATACCGTCCGACGGCGCGCTCCAGGTGCCGCTTCGATCCCGGCAAGAGGGTCTCTTCCGTCGGGGCGGCGGGGACAAAGATCCTCTTCACCAGGGGCGGGACAATCGTTACGGCGCCCAGGAACGAGTAACCGATGCCCAGGGCCAGGCTCAAGCCCGCACTTTTCAGCATGGCGTTGTCCGAGATGGCCAGGATGCAGAAGCCCATAAACGTCGTGGCAAAGGAGAGAAAAACGGACAGGCGGACGAGCCTCAGAGAGGAATCGTTTTCATCGAGGTAGCGCTGATAGGAACGGACGAGATAGAGGGCGTAGTCCGTCCCCATGCCGATGACCACCACGGACACTATGAGCGTCGGGATGCCGAGGGGCTCCCCCAAAAGATTCAGGGTGCCGAGGGTGCAGATCATGGCAAACAGCGTCGGCGCCAGACCGAGGAGGGTCAGCCGCCAGTCCAGGAAATAGAAAAAAGCGGTCAATAAGGTGACAAGGGCCACAATCGCGACCATCTTGACGAAGGCGGACATCAGGAGGGCGCCAAGATGTTTCGTAAAGAGGGCCGGATCAAAGACCCGCACCAGGCCGGTGGCGGTCAGACGTCGGTAAAAATCCTCCCCGTCATAGGACGGTCCGGGGGTGACGGAGACGACCTGGGTCCAGGTCCCGCCGTTTTGGCCCGCCTTAATGCCCAAAAGGGGGGCATAGCGCTCCGGAAGATCCGTGGCCGTCAGAAGATGCCGATCATCTCCCCTGCTTTGCAGTAAGGTAAAAAATGGGGCAAAGGCCCCCGGGGCAAACCCCACCTGCCGCGAGGCGTCTCCCATGACCTGGCGGAGTCCGGCAATCCGTTCGGGACTCCAGAAGTTTTGCCAGGCCCCGGCATTTTTCCGGGCCTCTTCCTCGCCGGGAAAAATCAGGGATGAAATGAAAAACCCGGAAACCCGGCCCGCAGCCGCTTCTTCGTTCAACAGGCCGGTCAGGAGGTCGCATTTGCCCTGCATGTCCTGCCGATCCCGCCCTTCCACCAGCAGATGGACCTTGCTCATGACATCCCCCCAGACCTCGCGGACGAGTTTATCGGCGCGGAGCGTCTGGGGACTCATGGCATTCATCGAACCCAGATCGATGTTAAACTCCGGTTTGGCAAAAAACAGCATGATAAACATGAAGACCAGGACAACATAGGTCTTCCCCATGCTGTCGGCGGAGGAGATGCGTTGGACAAGACGCATCAGCGGCAGATAGGGTGGCCGCTTTGCCGGGGGCAGAACGGGAAAGATCAGGGGGAAGACGAGATGGACGAAGATATAGGTGAAGACGACTCCCAGGGCCGTGAACTGGCCGATCTCCGCCAGCACGGGAAATCCGCTCAGGGAGAGAAAGGCGAAGCTCGCCGCCGTAGTCAGCATGGCGAGGAGCCCCAGGGACCAGACTTCTTTGGTCGCCTCCAGGCCGCGCGTTTCGTAAGGCCGGTCCAGAAACAAAAGATAGGTGATGCCGTAATCGACGGTAAAGGAAATGATCGCACTGCCGAAACCAACGGCCATAAAGGAGATGGTCCCGTGGAAAAGGGAGTAGACATAATACGCCAGCATGGTTCCGGCAAAGGCCGGAAGGAGGGAGAGGAGACCGATCAGGGGCCGCGGGAAACCGGCGAAAAGAAGCAGCGCAATGGCCACAGTCGAAAACAGCACCGCCTTCTTGACCGTGGCCTTGGCGCTCGTCTCGTTATCGAGGGCGGCCCGGTAGGCCCCGACAGGCGTCAGGGTAAAGCCTCCCTTCCCGCCGTATTTACCGTCCAACTCCCGGGAGATGTTTTCCAGGAGCGCCGCGATGCGCGCCGCCTGCCGCGTATCCATGCCGGAGGTTATGGGCTCCGCCACGATCAGGATGTGCTTTCCATCTGCCGACAGGAGTTTCCCGTTCTGAAAGCGGGCGTTTTTGGCCGGCGCCAGGGAAGACAGCCGGGCAAGGACCAAGTTGCGCAAAGCCAGGGGATCGACGGTGAGAAAACCGGTCTGGCCGATCCCTCCCAGGTCCCGAAGGGATGAGATCTGCTCGTCCAGAGTGCGATGAATGCTCGCGGGGGCAAGGCGGGGAAGGACCTCCCGCTCCAGTTCCCCCGCTCCAAAGAGGATTGGGAGATGATCAACGACGTGGCCCATCAGTTCCGGAACCAGCCGGCTGATCTGCCGAAAGCCCACGTCCTTGAAGAGTCGGCTTTCCCGCATCCTCGTTTCCACGAGGTCGGCTCCTGCTTCCAGAACATTAGTTTTCCCTCCCCCGCCGGCTACATCGACCACCACCCGGTCATAGATCGGATGGCGGGTGAATAGGTAGTGGGCGTCGGCCAAAACGGGGTCGTCCTGGGGAAGGGACGCCAGGATATTGGATTCAAATTGCAGGCGCTGGAGTCCGACGACAAAAAGCCCCGCCACAGCGAGAATCAACAGGGCCGCCAGGGATCGTCTCAGGAAATATTTGTGCTTATAGAACGATGTTTTCACACTTTTTTATTACACGAAGATCTTCTCATGGGCAACGTCTTTTCTGAAAGCGATAATCCTTTGACTTTTTGCCCGGCCCCATTTAAGTTCAATCATAAGAAATCCCGCGATTTCAGAGGAATGGTCGGCTATGCATAAGAAAATACGTGTTGTCGTTACCGGTATGGGCACGATAAACGCGATCGCGAATAACATTCCCGAATTTGTCCGCGCCCTTGCGGCAGGGAGCTGCGGCATCCGGGAGATCGACCTCTTCGACACAGCGGGGTACCGCTGCCGGAACGGCGGCCAGATCCGGGATTTTCTCCCCCACCGTTTCATTCCTGCGGAATTTCCGTTAAAAAGAATGTCCCGGGCCGACCTCCTCGCCTTTGCCGCCACCCTGGAGGCCCTCCGCGACGCCGGCCTTTACCCCCTTTCGGAAGCAATGAAGGAAGACATGGGCGTGGCCATCGGCGGCGGCTCGGGCGGTCTCCTGGAGGGGGAGAGCTTCTATGGCGACCTGCTGCAAAAAGGGAGCGGCAAGGCCCATTTCTCCCGCCTTTCTTCCGTATACTGCGCCTCTTCCACCGACCGCATCGCCGCTTATTTAGGCCTGCTGGGTCCCAAAATCACCTTGATGACCGCCTGTTCATCCGGGGCAACCGTCCTGGGCTACGCCCGGGACCTCATCCGCAACGGCCAGGCGGCAATCATGCTCGCCGGCGGTACGGAACCCATGTGCCGGATCACCTATTCCTCCTTCAACGCCCTGAAATCCCTCGATCCGGATGTCTGCCGGCCTTTCGACCGCAACCGCGGCGGCCTTTCCCTGGGCGAGGCGGCGGCGATCATGGTCCTGGAACCACTGGAGGCGGCCCTCGCGCGGGGCGCCAGGATTTACGGGGAAATCCTGGGTTACGGCGTCACCTGCGACGCCCATCACATGACCTCTCCCGACGAACAGGCCTCCGGCGCCATTCGCTCCATGGAGGCGGCCCTGCAAGACAGCGGCCTCGGACCGGAGGATATCGACTACATCAACGCCCACGGCACGGCGACATCCGTCAACGATGCCATGGAAACAAGGGCAATCAAGGAAGTCTTCGGCAGGCGCTCCTATTCCGTTCCGGTCAGTTCGACAAAATCGATGACGGCCCATACCCTGGGCGCCTCCGGCGCCCTGGAAGGGATTGTCTCCCTTTTGGCCCTGACCCACGGATTTATGCCGCCCACCATTCATTACCGCGATCCTGATCCCTCCTGCGACCTGGATTACATCACGGAAGGGGCTCGACCGGCCACGCTTCGGGCGGTCCTCTCCAATTCCTTCGCCTTCGGGGGCAACAACACCACCGTGATTTTCGGAAAATACCCCAACGGGAGCGACGACCATGGGTAACCATCGTCCCCACTCCAAAGACTCCGTCCGGGTTGTCGTGACCGGCATCGGGATGGCGACCCCGCTGGGCGTCGGCAAGGAGACGTTCGGCGCCCGCCTTTTTGCGGGCGAAAGCGCCATTTCCGGCATAAAATCGTTCCCGACCGACAATCTTCCCTCCCACCTAGGGGCGGAGGTGACCGATTTCTCGCCCCGTGATTTCATCTCCTTGAAAAACCTGCGCCGGATGGATCGGATCTCTCAACTGACAACCGCCGCGGCGCGTCTGGCCCTTGACGACGCGGGCCTCGCAGTGAATTCGGGCAATCGTGACCGCATCGGCATCCTGCTGGGGACGGCCTTCGGCGCCACGGATGTCACCGTCCACTTAACAGAAACGCTGATTAAGGAAGGTCCGGCCCTCGTCAACCCCATCATGGTGCCGAACACGGTCCTGAACGCGGCAGCGGGGCACGCCTCCATCGAACTGGGATTCCGCGGCGTCAACGTCACCGTTACCCACTTCGCCGTTTCCGCCGAAACCGCCCTGGCCTATGCCGTCGCCGAAATCCGGCGCGGCGCCGCCGATTTCATCCTGGCCGGAGGAGCGGACATCATCTCCCCCTTCTATTACGAGGCCCTTACCCGGTTTTACGCACTCTCTCCCACGGACGGGAAAACAGAGGCCTGCCGGCCTTTTGATCGAAACCGCAATGGCATGGTCGCCGGAGAGGGTTGCGGCATCCTCTGCCTGGAAAGCCTGGAAGGGGCCAGAGCACGGGGCAGAAATCCTTACTGTGAAATAACCGGCCTGGGCCTCGGTTCCTCGCCGACGCCGCCGACCCAGTGGCCTACCGATCCGGCGGGCATCAAACGGACGATCCGGCGCGCCCTTGACAATGCGGGCATCGGCCCCGAAGATATTCATGCCGTCTCGGCGGCGGCAAACGGCGGCCGGGTCCTGGATGCCGTGGAGGCTGCTGCCTATGCCGATATCTTTGGCGACGTCAAGGCCAATGCCAAGGATGGTCCTGCCGTCACGTCGCTGAAGGGCGCCCTCGGGGAGAGCTTTTCCGGTGGCGGCATTCGGGCCTGCGCTCTGGCCATGTCTCTGGAAAGAGGCGCCCTCCCGCCGACGGTCGGCCTTGCGGAGCCTATAGGCCCCCTCGCGTTCGTCCGGGGTGAAACGAAGACACTCCCCATCGACTACGCCCTCCTCGCCGGCATCTCCTTCGGAGGAACCTACGTTTACCTCGTTTTTTCACGTTATCATGGAGAGGAAACAAAACCTTGAACATCAATGAATGGATCCAAAAACGGACGGATCCGGCCTAAATGCAGCACGGCAATCTCCGCCGGACAATTTTGAATTTCTTGACAGGAGGTATTATCCCTTCTATACTCACAACGTTAACTATCATTTAGAAAAAGTGTCCGTTCCATGAAGAGCAGGAGGAAAGAGATATGTCATATAGAACCATCGTACTGGGGATCGTGATCATCACGTTCCTGTCGGGATGTGCGGTCTTCGGGCGGAACAAGGATTTCCGTCCCTTCGACGAACAGGTCCTCACCCAGGTAAAACCCGGCCAGACCACCGCCGCGGAGGTCACCAAAATGTTCGGCCCCCCCAGCCAGATTATCAAGCTGGCCAACGGCAACGCTTACGTGTACGACCGGACCCTGAGCAAGGCTACGGGCGTCTGGCTGGTGCTGGTAACCTTTGCCAATTATGACATCCAGCATGATCGCATGGTCTTTTTTATCAACAAAAACGACGTGGTGACCCACTATGGCAGCAGCTTCAAAACCGATACGGCCGCTTATGGGACGCCGTTTTAAACGCTTCCCCAGGGCAGCGATCCTGCTTGTTGCCTCCCTGATCCTCGGGGGCTGCCTGTCCCTACGCATCGACAAGGTCACCGACGGTGCGGAAGTGAAACCCTTGCCCCAGGAATTTGCCGTCGGCAAGACCACCCTCGCCGACATCCTCGCCTCCTATGGCGCCCCTGCCGATATCGTGGATATGAAAGGGCATTTCGCCCTCCATTATCAGCGTTCTTTTTATCGGGGAGGCCAACTCAGCCTCTCCATACCCCTGAGCGATGTCCTGAGGACGTCCCCCAAACTGGATGCCGCAGGCAATCTGCTGCGTTATGACGCCGCCGTATTCATCCTCACACCGGACGGCGTTCTCTCGGAAATGACCTACGAAAACGGCATTGCCCGGCCACTTTGGAACACCTACTGGAAATAAAGACGTCCACGGTAACGGACAACCTCAGCCGCCGGATTGGGCTCGATACGCCAGATAGCCGCCAATGACGAGGGCCACCAGGAGTGCGAGTCGTGCCATCCACATCAAGCTCGTGTGGGCGATGTGTCGCGTACCCTTCGGTTTGATGCCGGTGACGGCAGCAATGCCGGTGATGATTACGATGATACCAATCCATTCTAACCAATTCATATCGTTACACCCTCCATTATCCCACTAACACCCATGACCGCAGCGGGCACAACGAAACATGAAAATCCCCCCTTGCCCCCCTGTGGTAAAGGTGGGGGGATTTTCATATAAAACGACCCGGGGCTTCGTTCTTGCTGCTTGTTGCAATGGCGGTGTGCTTTGTGGCCACGGCGATTATTTTTTAGTGTCTTTTACGGTGTCACGAACTTTATCGCCCGCCTTTTCGATCTGGTCTCCGGCTTTTTCTACCGTCTTATCGATTTCCTTGCCGGCCCTCTCGGCCGGGCCCTCTTTTGTGCAGCCGGATAGCCCGACCATCAGGACAATCACTATCAACGCTGTAATTGTACTTTGGGCAAATTTCTTCATTACAATACTCCTTTCAGTATTAGATCTGTCTGTGACCGGAGTTGCAAGTGGATTGCCAACACGCGCAGGAAAACAATAATCTTGGATTCATACTTTAATAACAGATGGTTATACTAACAGGAGTGGACAATGGGAAATAATGAAATGCTCAGTTTGGCCACTATATTTGGCGGAACCTCAACATATTGAGGGATACTTTGAAGGATAGGGACAGCCCCTATTTCTCCGAAGTGGTTCTGAGCGGGAATGACAACTTAGACGTGGATAAAGATAAAGGGAGACAGTTTCAAAAGCCGATCACCTTTTCTTTATCCCTCAACACGATACGGTAACTGAAAATGGCCTGCAACGATTCCCGGCACGGTGATGTCTTCATCGAGGGATTCCCAACGGAGGGCGTAGCCGTTAAGTCGCAGGGTCACTTCCTGTAATTTATCTTCGAGTGATCACATCAGTTTGCGGATGCGTACCTCAATATCTTTCTCACCCTTGAGGAGGTTAATGATTTTCGCCGTGTCGGTGCTGCCGAAATGCCGTTCTCCTTTTTGTATTGATCGGATAAGCGCTCTCTGTTATTCTGACAATCATGAAACTGCCCTTCCGCGTCAATGATGTGCTGTTGGTCTTCGTGGTCCTTTCTTCCATGATCGCCGGGATCGTTTACCCCGACTTCGGCGCTTATTTCCAGACGATGCCCATGTATTGCCTGATGGCGCTGTTTTTTCTCAGTTACCTGTCCATCGAACTGGACGCCGTCCGGAAGGCTCTGCAACGCTATCACCGGAAAATTCTGGCCTTTACCCTGTTGAAGAGCATTCTTCTGCCCGTTCTGCTGTTTTATATTTTTTATTTCCTTGCCCCGGCCTATGCCCTGTCCGCCCTCCTGCTGACGGGTGTATCCGCCGGGGTCGTGGCCCCCTTCATATCCAATCTCGTGAGAGGCAACAGCTCCCTTGTCCTTGTCGTCGTGGTCATTACCTCTTTTCTGACGCCGATTACATTGCCTATCCTCATTGAGCTCGTTGCGGCCAAGCAAATGGAGATTTCCCTTTTCGGGATGATCCGCATGCTGGCATTGGTGATCTTCGTTCCCATTCTGGCCGTTGAAGTCCTGAGACGCCTGACCCCGGACCTGCTGAAGCATTTGCTGAAAAAACACTTCCCCATTTCGCTCGTGCTTTTTGCCGTTATTAATCTGGGGGTGTTCTGGCGCTATTCGTCTTTTTTCAAAAAAGAACCCCATACGATTGTCATGGCGTCCTTCGTTGCCATTGTGCTGTGTGTGATCTACTGCATCATGGGCATTTTCTTTTTCAGGAAAAGTTCCCTGGAGAATCAACTGGCCGGCGCGGTCATGCTGGGAAACATGAACAATGTATTGGTGATTGTTTTCTCCTCTGAATTCTTCGGCCCTGTCGAAACGATGGTCGCCGCCATGTATATTATCCCGTTTTTCAGCCTCGTGATCCCCCTGAGATACTATCGCCACCTAAAAACAAAGACCGCCTGACCGGACGTATAATCACCCCTATTCACCTTTTTCCTTCGGCTTCGGGTCGATCAGTTCCGCTCTGGTTTCCGCTTCGTTCATGGGTTGTAAACTCCGATTTTCCAAACACCTTTTCCACGGAAAGCCGGAATCGTCTGTCGGCGGGCGGCGTTAAGCAGGGTGTTGATCGATTTCCGGCCCTTTTTCGCGCAATCGGCAAGCGTGGTTATCTGCTCGCCGCGCAGATAGGTAATTCTTTTGTGCAGCGACTCCGTCAGAGCGAGGGTGACAATCTTCTCCATCGTTAATTTAACGCGAAACAGGCAGCAATTAACGTTTTTTATAGAGCCGTTCCCTCTATTTGTCCTCGCTTTTCTTCTTTGCAGGCGTCTCAGCATTGCCGAGTCGCTTGCGCTGTTTGGTCTCGATCATTTTGCTGAAGCCAGCAAAATGATCCTCAATATCGTACTCCCGGGGGCCAGGCCCGGAATACGTGTCCACAAAATAAACAAAAATCGACACGTTATTGTTTCGTGTCGATGTCATCGACATGTTATTTTGACATCAGTCCATATAGATCCACGTTCAGAAAAAGTGTTTCCTTGCCTATTCTGTGAGGTTTCAGAATCCCGATTCTCTCCAGGTAGTCCTGACGTTCATTGAACTTAAAGCTCCATGTTATCATACAGCCTCCAAGGACTTGCTGCTCGGTGGATGGCCTTGCTTCCGGGGCGGGATTCACACTCGCTGGATCACGCGACCTTGCCGGGGCCGCACATAGCGGCTGTCCCCAATTATTAGCAATTTGGAATTGTTGGTAAAATAAATCTGTCCCCTTTTCTCCCGTAGCTGTATCGTCCCTACGAATATGTGATCCACTCCTATGTCTGCAAAAGAGGAATCAGCTCAACCGGGAAGTACTGGGCAATGAAGTTGGCAGCATTGCATACCGTACGAAACGGATACTCGTCCGGACTGCTCATGATGCCCTTTGCAGCCTTTTCAATCAAACCGACTTCCTTACCGTCCGACGTTGTGTCCAACTCATCATGGGTCAGTCTATGATTTCTGAATAGCACAGTGGACAGTCGTGCCGCAGAATCGGCTCTAAGGATATTCAGTATCAGTTCAGGTTCAGCAATACGCAAGAAGTTTGCATTCAACAGAACGGAGGCCACGCCTTCGAGCGTGGCAGGGTTATCGGTGTTCCGCGCTATCTTTAGAACGCGCTGTGTGTCTTGAACCCGTAAAGGTCTTACAGGCAAATCGCTGATACGATATTGACCCGCTGTGTTAAGCATTTCCGGCAAATTATCTTTGCATTTATCAATCAAACTGCGAATTATCTCCCCAGACAAGGGCATCGTCTCCATCCAGCTGAACGGAAGATCACTCCCACGACTAATGCTATCTGCCAGGATATCCACCAAATCAAAACATTCGCCAGCATGTTTAAGGCGAATTCCTCTCAATACGTGTCCCTGGCGATAAGAATACCAGGGTGTTCGTACAGTAGTCAGAAAATTCAGCGTCTCATATTTCTTTCCATGCCCATCCGAGTCTCCGTTGCTCCCTGTTACATAAAACGGCCTAATGTCGGCAGCAAGAGCAAGGTAGTTACTATCGTCGACTATTCTCGTCCGCATACGAGATGATGGATAGTCTAATCTGCCCCTCGCACTGCATTGTATTATGTTGATGGCGCACTGGCACGATAGCCAAGCTGTCAGCCCTGCGTCCTGTAAATAGTAACGTATTCCTTCGATATACTGCTTCAATTGCAGAGCTTGCATCTCTCCATCATCATTGCAGAAAGCTGCTATCAGATCGTTGGATAGCCGTATAATATCCTTCACCATAGCACAAACGGGCTCGTCCAGCCCCGTGTAGTCCACATCATCGCTGTTCTCGCACACTGATGCGAATTCCTCCTGTAGCGTCTTGCTAACATTGTCGTCTGGATCTGTTAAGAAACCTGCCATTTGCAGGATTTGTTGATTTCGATACATTTTCCAAACTGCCAACTTTGAGACTATCCTGAAGGAAGGCTGCCTGTGAGGAGAAAAGTTCGCGGTTGACAATCCCGTAGCGGCGAACTCTTCAAGCAGGTGTTGATGAACACCATCGGGAATTGACACATCGAGAGCTACCCCCGAACGAGTAGCTTCGCACCACCACGTTTGTGCCCAAATCTGGTCTGAAACGCCCTGCCAAAACGAGCAGTCTCGAGACATCTCTTGAACATCAATTTCCCACCTGTATGGCCATGCAAGTCGAATTAGTGCTGCAATGTCTTGTCTGTTGCCTCTGTATGACAATGCAGCCTTTAAATATTCGCCTGATCGAAGCAACCGGCCAGCGACGCGGTACAGCCGCATCACGACGTAGGAATCGGTACACGTCTCATAGTCTTTCAGCAGTCCCAGTATCCTCTCTTTATGTTGATCCGGGGAATGGCGGTCCATGAGTACGTCTAGAACGCCGAGCAAACCTGGAGGTTCCCGCTGTACCTTCAGTTTTCTAGTGTCTAATAGGTCGAGCATGAACTCGAGAGCCTGAGAATAGACGTATGGAGGCTCGGAGAAGACGCCTTCCTGTAATAGCTGCAAGATAACCGATCTACCATCTTGGCGCCAACCTCGTTGCTTTTCTTGATCTACATTTCTTGCACGCAAGATTAGGTCTGCCTTTTCGTTTGGCCTCCTGAGGCCAGCAAGAAAAAGGGCAACCTCACGCCAGTACGGGCGACTAATCATGCATTCAAAGGTATCATGAGCGCCGCTTTCTATCATTTGGTTGCTGATGTACGCCGCCGCAAAATACTCTTGGATAGGCTGAACTTCATATCCGTATCTGGTCTCTTCACCCTCACCACTGGACGCCACGACAAGACCAAAGCGTTCCTCCCCTAGCTTGAAAAACTGGTGAGCCATCTCTGGCTTGTCTCCCCGATCTCTCAGCCACTCTCCGACCATATCTATTAGGCGACCACGATCAAGAGTTCTGTCTGCCTGATTGACTTCTGTCAGAGCATGGATCTGATAACCGATAAATTCGTGTAATGCCTGGATGACTAGTCGATTTTCTCGGAGTTGTGAGCTCTTCTCTACATCCCGGTCAATGACAATTTGGAAGTACTCTCTGTATAATTCTGCCCTGCGGTCGGGAAATGCCTCGCCCTTCAACCTAATGAACTGGAGAAGCACGGACAACTGCATAGGATTTCTTGCCAATGCCTGAACGTGCGGTTCGTTCTGTCGGCGCTCATAGGATTCTCGTATTCTCGTCCTTTCATCGTTCTCTTGAATCTGAACAGATAACCATCTTTTTATATATTCATCAATGCGAGACTTTTCCATCGGAGCCAACGACAGCCGTTCAAAGCCGCTCAATATCTCGGCACGACCAGTCAGAGCCGGTGGGCGGGTTGTGACAATGACACGCAAGTCAGCTTTTAGGCCATTTTCGAACCTGTTAATGCATTCCATGATAGTTCTAAGGACATCATCCCTGAGTTTATCACCACCTATCTCATCTAGGCCATCAAATATTAGCAGGACTGGTGACTTCTCTACGGCTGTTTGAATGTCGTTAACGTTGATTGTATTTCCGCCAGAGTCTTCTCCAATGACCATTGCAAGATAGCTTTCGATGCTGCTCCCTGGGTTGCTATTCAACCATTCAGCCAGCTTGCGCAGTTCTATCCGGAAAGGGAGGCGAGATTTTTCGGGCGGTGACCACCTTCCCTCAGTATCCATTTGATCCTCGGCCAATACTTGCTGGCGGTATATCTGAACAGCCATTTGCGTAATGGTAGATTTGCCCTGCCCTGGCCCCCCCTGCAATACAACCTTACGAAAAGTGCCCTGTTTGTTGTCATGCAGCAGCAAACTCAGCGCGCTTATAGGAGGGGCGTGTCTTCTTCTAAACCGCATCTGTTCATCCATCGGTGATAGCCCAACAAAATCTTTTTCCATATGTTGTTCGTAGCGTCGAAAATGGGTAGCCATTAACTCTTGCTGGCTTTCCAAGGAAAGCTCATGCAGATCTATGTCTAAGTCCACGAACAACTTGGACAAAGTCTTCTCTAACTCAATCTGACGGAACTTGACCCTCTTATCCTGCGCGTACTGATGACTGATTGCCATCCTGATTGATCGAGGCAAGCCTTCTGACGTCTGATTCACCACATGCCCGAGAAGAGGTAGCGTGCCCCCTGCAAATATCTCGGGAAAACTTCTCCAGACAGAAGGCATGCTATCCAAGAGAGCTGTCACACTTTCTTTCCACCATACATCCGCGTGGAGATTGCTGACATTCTTACGCAACTCACTTCGGGCTTGATCAATTTTCTCAATTGCATCCATACTCGATGGCACGTTGGTAACCAAAAAAAAGTAATTGACCCTTTCTTCGCCCTTCCGGCTAATAACATTTTTTTTCAGTTCCTTCGAAAAGTCTGCAATCACCGCACGTCTGGCTTCAGTTAGTTGCCCTTCTGATGTCCGATGATGTTTAACTTGAAAGAGGTGACGGCCGACCCGCGGGGGGACAAAAAGCCCCTTCAATTCCCAGTTATTGTCCCCGACTTGGAACTCAAAGTAAGGATTCCCCGGTGCGGTTTCCCCATCTCTGCCACCATCCTGACCACGTAGAGGGGTAAGACGGGCGTCTTCGCCGAATCTCGCCACGAGTATAGTGTTTATGAGCCTTTGGAACCTTGTTGAATCTATTTCATCGAAGTAATATTCCATGCCTTGCTCCTTCTGTTTTTTCAACGCATCCGGCTAATTCGTGGACTTGGCTGATGACCATGCATCCTAATAAACGCTTTCCCCTCAGCCACCTTTTAGTGTTCCTTGGCCAACGCCCCGCGCATTCGTAATCCGCGGAGTGCCAACAAGTTATTCTATAGTTTCCGGATATCTCCGCAAGTCAAAGACCCATTTATCTGTCGTCTTTGCTACTCGTGGCTAACCGGTCGATCCTGTACCAGTCCAACTGCTTTAAAAGAATGCATAATCTCATGACCGTTTTTATGATGATTCATTTTCGTAGGATTCCTGTTCATCTCTAATCGTCATCCCCAAATCCGGCATCCGCTGCGGCTCTTCAAATATTGTTTCTTAAATTTACCCCCTCCGGGAGTGCCGTCCCTGGAGGATCTTGAGCCTAATACCCGGAAAGCATTGTCCTGCCTTCGTCTAGCGACTTCTGTGCACAGAAGTCTGCAACTTGACGACATAATTGCGCATCTAACGACGGAGTGAAAATTTTGTCTTTTTTCCCGGGACACCTTTCGGTCTCTCCGGGCACCCCTGAACGTGTCCTCACTCTTCCAAGACCGGACACCCGATAAAGGATTTGGGTATGACAAAACATTTGCGTAACCAAGCGATGCTGCCCTGCTGTGATTGGTTATGCTACTTCAGCACCTTGGAGAGGGCGTTTTCCAAGTTATCTTTCAGACCCGTCATGGCCTCGATGACCAGGGTTAGGTCACCGCCGGTAAGGGAGTTCATGTCCATGGCGGCGACCTTCTTTCCCGACGCTTCGAGGGAAGCGGCGAGGGTCTCCGCAGGGTTTCGCCGGACGCTCGCCGGGGAGGTCTGCTCGGCAACCTTCGCCCGTTGTTGCTTGTATTTGGCGTACTGGCTCAGCATGCTCCGCTCCTGCTTATTCCGGGCCAGGGTTATCAGGAAATTCTTCGGGACTGTGGGGTCCTGGCGGCATTCGTCACGGATCTCCTGGGGGAGCTTCGTGAGGGAGAGGGTTTCCGAGATATTAACGGTGGATTTGCCGATGATGCGGGCCAGGTCTTCCTGCTTGTAGGCATGGTCATCCTGGAGGCGCTTGAGGGCTTCGGCCTCCTCGACGGGGTTCAGGTCCTGGCGGAGGATGTTTTCCACGAGGGCGATCTCTGCATAGTTCTCGCTGTCGATAAAGACGGCAGGAACGGCGCTCAGGTTGGCCTTGCGGGCGGCGGCGCAACGCCGTTCCCCTGCGACAACATAGAGGACGCCAGTCTTTTTGTCCTGCCGGAAGAGGATCGGATCCAGAATGCCGTGCTGGACCACGGAGGAGGTGAGTTCTTCCAGGGCTTGGGGATCGAAGTATTTGCGGGGTTGATTGGGATCTGCCTGGAGTTCGGCCAGGGGAACGGCATAAAATTGGTTGGGCATGTAGGTTTCAGTGGTTGCCACAAGGTCCTCCTTTCTTTCGGGTGAAAAGAATAACACATCATGGAACTAAGCTGATAGGTTACGATATGTTGCGACAGTACACTGATTCTCCTTATAGTCAAGAACAAAGTGGCACCGAATGTTGCGGACATCATACATAATTATGGTTTTGGTCTATCGAATTTGATAAGGTGTCCCCTTAATTTTGAACATGGGGGACGTGCACGGGACATCCCATCTTCGTGCTGTACTTACTCGGTAATCACCAAAAAAACACAGAACTCTAATTCTAAATGTGGTACAATTTTCGGCAGGTCAGACTTGTTTATGGTGAAACATGAAACTTATTGAAACCCTCAGTACTAGTAGCCAAGCGATGTGTGTGATTGCAAATAAATTCATTTGAGCACAATTTGTTTATGACAGCAAAAGTTTTGATATACGCATTTCTAACCGGTTTTTCTTTGATTCTTGGTGTTATATTAGGAACCACCCTGAAATTCAACCAGAAAACTATTGCGGCAATAATGGCCTTTGGATCCGGTGTTTTAATATGCGCTTTAACTTTCGGGCTAATGGAGGAAGCATTTAAGCATGGGGGATTTGACGCAATAATCATAGGATTCTTGTTAGGAGGCATGGTTTTTATATTCGGTGATTTTCTGATACAAAGATATGGTGGAAGAAACCATAAAAGAAAGAAGCATTTTAAACCCACAAAAGAAACAAACGGCAAGGCAATTGTATTAGGCGCTCTTCTTGACGGGATACCTGAATCAATGGCCTTGGGAGTTACCCTTCTCAGTAAAAATGGAATCGGATTGTTAATGCTCGTCGCAATTTTCATGTCAAACCTTCCTGAGAGCATATCATCCATAAATGATTTGCAAAAAGAGGGCCTATCCAAGAAACAGATATATCTGTCATGGTCAATAGTAAGCATATGTGTTGCATTGAGTGTTGTTTTAAGTTTCCTGTTTTTGGAAAATCTGGATTTAAATACTCTCGGCATAATCGAGTCTTTTGCGGCAGGGGCAATCCTGGCAATGCTTGCAGATAGTATGATGCCTGAGGCCTATGAAGAAGGCGGCTATCTTATCGGATTTTTAACCATCTTAGGATTTTTAACTGCTTTTATTCTTTCAAAATTTTGATTTTATCCTGCCGTAGTTCAATGCATGACGATCACCTTTATCAAGACACGGAATATTCCCGGGATCAACTCATCAGGACATAACGCTACACGGATAACGGGAATGCATGGGTGGTCAAAATCCCATTGACACACAAGATCATTCTTCATATGCTCCCGTCATGAAAAAACAGAGGCTGATCTGTTATCTGGTCGATTCAAGGAAGAAATCGTTGCGGCTCCTGGTATCGCTCGCCGCCGTGCTGATGCTTTCCCTCCTACCCTTTTTCAGCGGGGTCGGTCATCCCGCTTCCCTTAACGCCGCCGGATGTATCCCCAGCTTCCCCGACCGCGACGGCTGGTATGGAGGCGATGGGGCCTACTCCATTTTGCTGGATGACGGACGGACGCTCTGGCTCTTTGGGGACACCTTTGTCTCCGATCGCGAGGGCAGGCAAAACAGGGTGGACATGGATCTCGTCCTGGGGACGACTTTGGCGATCTCGACCTGCAGCAAAGAGGGACGATTCAACATCCGTTACTTCCTGGAGAAAAAAGATGGCCGATTCATCTCCTCTTTTGGCGACAAGCAATGGGTGTGGCCGCAAGATCCATTCAAGGTTCACGACAGGCTCTACATACCCCTGGTGGTCATTGGGGCGGCGCCGAATATGGAAGGGCCGTTCAAATTCAAGATCACCGGGTACAAAATCGCGGTGATTCGGAATTATCATGGCAAAGTTCCTCATGACTGGTCCGTGGAATATCTGGATTGGTCGGCGGCCATTCCTCCCGGTGTTGCCGCATTGGCTACGACCTCCGTCGTCTCCGGCAAGGAGGTGTATTTCTATCCCTTCTGTGTTCCTTCCGAGCAGGCTCCGGGGGTCCTGGGAAACATTCTGGTCCGTATTCCGACGGATCGGCTCCACGATCCGGCGGGGGCCATGGAGTATTATGCAAAGGATGATACGTGGCGGAAGGGATTGGATCCGGGGAAGGCCAAAATCGTTCTGGATGCCGGCGTTTCAGAGCTCAGTGTCCGCTATCACCAAAGCCGGAAACGGTGGCTTGCCGTTTATCTATCTATAAATAACAAGGGGGATCGGATGCTGTATCGAGAGGCGGAGAGACTGGAGGGCCCCTGGTCCGATCCGAAGGTCCTTATCGCGGTCATACCGGAAGTGACCCCGACGGATCCGAAATATCACAAAAGCAATTTCTGTTACGCAGGGAAAGAACACATCCAGTTTGCCAAGGAGGGAAAGCTGGTGACGACCTATGTCTGCAATTCTCTAAATGAAACAGACAAGAGAATCAATTTTATCCGTAACAATCTTTTTCTCTATCATCCCATTGTAAATGAAGTGCCCTATTAAAGAGAAAGACATGGGACCACAGCACTGCAGAAGGGGGTGCACTTTTTTACGATTGATTTTGCCGCACCGCTCTGGTATTTTCCTTGCCAGCATAAGGAGATCATCATGAAACTTAAAATCGTCTTGGAGAAAGGAATGGACGGCTATATCGTCGCTCATTGCCCGGCACTGAAGGGATGCGTGACACAGGGCCGCACTGAGGAAGAAGCCCTGAACAACCTCAAAGAAGCGATTGAGCTTTATCTTGAATCCGAACCCGAGGACACCCGTCTCCATGGCGGACGATACAAAGTCTGTGAGCTTGCCTTATGAGTCCTAAACCACCGCTGCTATCCGGCCGCGACCTGGTGAAGACCTTTGAAAAAATGGGATATCGCAAGATAAGTCAAAAAGGAAGCCACATCAAGATGAAGAACGATGACACCGGCAATGTTTCCATCATTCCCGATCACAAGGAAATAGACCGCTGGACATTGAAGTCCATCTTGAGAGACGCGGAGATTTCCGAAGAAGAACTGCAAAAACATCTTTAGCTGACAAGGGGCATCTTCGTGCTCTGACTTCAGCTCTATGCTGCAATCCTCCAGGATACTCCACTGCTGCTTGTTACGGGAAGGAAATTCAGCGGACCTTTGTTTTGATATCCGGTTCGAATGCCTTTTTCGCTCCCAGAAAAGCGGGCAGATGCCTGAGCAGGTGAAGGAGGCTCCAGCGGTGCTGCCAGATCCGTCTGCCGAATGTCCGTCGCCACACTGGGTCGGAGTAAAAGCGCTTCACATGCCGGTTGTAGAGATAGTCCAGCCGCTCCCTGGATTCGATGGCCTTGGGCACGAAAACGAAATTGAGACAGTTCATAAGCCGCCAGTCCTCGTGAAATACACCCTCCTCGTTCAGGCTTGACCAGATGGGCGCTCCGGGAAAGGGCGTAAACTTGGACATGTTCATATCGTCAAGCCCCAGAGACATTATAAAATCGCTCGTTTTGCCGATTGACTCCTCCGTCTCGCCGGGAAGCCCCATCATAAAGAGCCCCTTTACCCGCAGGCCGCAGGCCTTGATCCGGGCCACCGTATCTTGAACATCTTCCAGGCCGACACCGGATTTGTGGCGTTCCAGAAGGGCCGGATCGGCAGATTCGATGCCCACGGAGACCATGAGGCAGCCTGCTTTCCGGAGCATTTTCAGAAGACCGTCGTCCGCATGGCCGACGCGGACGGCGCAGTTGAACCGGATTCCCAGGGGTTTTGCAATCAGCAGCTCGCACAGCTCGGTAATCCGACCCCGGTTGAGGGTAAAGAGATCATCGTAGATGTTGATGTGCCGGACCCCGAAGCGCCTCCGCAGATGCCCCATATGCTCATAGATGTAGGCGGGGCTGTTGTACCGGAAGGAGCGCTGAAAAACCGAGCGGTCACAGTAGGAGCACTGGTACGGACAGCCGCGGCTCGTCGTCATGGTGGCGCCGGGGGTACCGATGTAGCTGAAGAGGGGAAGGTTATACCGCCGGGGGAACCCCCGGAGACCTTCGTAATCGGGAAAGGGCAGTTGATCCAGATCAGGGAGGGGTTTCCGCGGTGGATTCGTCACGATTTCCTCGCCGTCGCGCCAGACCAGCCCGTCGATCCCGGCCGGTTCCCCACCCGCGGCAAGTTCGGAGAGGGTAGCCTCACCTTCCCCGATACTGAGATAGTCGATTGACGGATAGTCGGCCATCAGAGCCGCCCCGATAGCCGACACATGGACGCCGCCAAACACGGTGATAATCCGGGGATTGGCTTCCTTGATCCGGACCGCCATATCGCAGCCATCAAGGAAGCTGGAGGTCGTCGTCGAAAAGCCGACGAGTTCCGGTTCGGAGCGAAGGACGATGTTGACATTTTCCTCGACCCCCTGGGGGGCGTCGGGACCCAGACCGTCATGCAAAAAGACCCGATGGCCGTCCCGCTTCAGATAGGCGGAAAGGGAGAGCATCCCGAGGGGCGCCATCCGGTTGGCAACGGCGGCCACATCTTTTTTCCCGTCGATCCAGTTCGAACCGGTCGGATGGACAAGGGTGATCCGCATGGGATTCCTTTTACTTGGCATGGTTTATACCCTTCAAGAGTTTACCCATAAACCCGGCGCATGAATCAGGACCGGCCCCGGCGCCGGAATACGCGCCCGAAGGGCAATATGCATAGTCTCGTGAAGATTAAACGGCTGAATGTGCCCGTGTTCCGGCAAAAGTCGACAAATCCCCGATAATGGGAAACCCGTTCGCCTTCCCGCTGATACGTCACCCCCACGGGCGCTGAAAGCACGGAGAGGCCCCGCCATTTGGCTCGGGCCAGGATTTCCACCTCGAACTGGAAACGCCGGGAACGAACGTTAAGGTCCATGGCCTCCGGCAAGGGGTAGAGCCGGAAGCCGCTTTGGGTGTCCCCGATGTCCGGACCACCTGAGGCCCGGACCCAGAAGTTGGAAAATTTCCTGCCAAACCGGCTCGACCAGGGTACGTGACGGTGGTCCATCCCTTCCCTTTGGCCGACCACGATGGCCCTGACGCCGGGGGGAACAACCCGGATGAGATTCCACGCATCTTCGGGATGATGCTGGCCATCGGCATCCATCGTAATAGCCCAGTCCGCCCGGGTCGCCGCCACGGCAAAGCCGGTCAGAATGGCCGCCCCTTTCCCCCGATTGCGATCATGCCGGACGAGGGTAATGGAAGAGATGCTTTTGATCCGGTCGTAGGTACCATCGGTCGATCCGTCATCGACAACGATCAGGGGCCAGGGAAGCTTCCGGGCTTCCTCGATGACACCGGCCACCTTCCCTTCATGGTTGTAGACGGGGATGACGACCGCCACGCGGCTGTTGTCGATTCCTGAGCTATCCATCGGCAAAAAACGCGATCCCCCACGCCCCCGGACCCATATGCACGCCCGTGGTCAGGGACAGGGGCTTGACCGTAACCTCCGCTTCGGGATATTTCCTTTTGACTTCTTCCCCGAATGCCTCCAGCCATTCTCTATTGTTCGTATATTCCAGCCAGATGACGGATGGCGAATCCTGTTTCAGGGCGCCTGCCAACTGCTTGAAGGCAAAGGACTTCTGATCGCGACGGTTTCTGACCATGCCGACTTTTTTGGCCCCGTCGGCCTGGGGACTGATGACCGGTTTCATGTGCAGCATGTCGCCAAAGAAGGCCCCCGTTTTCGACAGCCGCCCTCCGGCGGCCAGATATTGCAGCCGGTCAACGAAGAGATACTCCCGGCAGCGCGCCACCGCGCCTTTGGCAAAGGCCACGACCTCGTCGGAGTCGTCCGTTCGCCCAGCGAATCCTGCCGTCAATGTGGATAGGAGCCCCAGGCGTCCCGCCGCACACCCCGTGTCCATGACAACCAGGCGATCATCGGGATCATGATCCGCCTTCCACTTGCGCGCCGTATCATAATTGCCCGTAAAGACCGACCCCACGCACAGATACAGCACCTTCCCGTAAAGGCCAAGCGCGCTCTGATAGAACTGATGCCGCTCAAACACGGAGGCCTGGGAGGTCGAGGCCGGCGCCCCTTTGCCCATGGCCTCGTAAAGGATCTCCGGCGTCAGGGAGCTCTCCGGCAGGGAGCTGCCGCCCAATGTGATGTAGCTGTCCAAAAGCGTCACGTCCAGGGCCTGAGCCTGCTCACGGGTCATCGAGCCCGCCGCATCGGTCATGACATGGATGGCCCGTGATACCCGGGACTTCTGAAAAGCTGCCGTCTGCTCTCCCAGATCATCATCGGACCAGCGAATAATATCGCCCACGGCCCCGATCCGGCTCCTTACCAGGTCGCGGTCCCGGGTGTGGAGGTGTATCTTGACAAGATCTTCATCCCGGATCACCACCACGCTTTCATCTTCCCCGTAAAGATCGCTGATTTCCTGCTCCGCCCCTTCATGGCGGGAAAGAATCATGTCCACACAGTATCCCGATTCGGCGGCATCATGGAGAGGCTGCCGGAGACGGATACTGTCGCCGAAGACGGAAGCGACGGAGCACAAATCCGCAGTGCCGCCCGTCAGGGCATTCAAAAAACCGTCGAAATAGAGAAACATGCCCAGGGCGCCCGCATCGACGACACCAGACTCCCGCAGGCGCGGCTGCATGGCTGTTGTGCTACGGACAACCTCAACCAGATGGTCAATGATTTCCTTAGCCCATGCCCTGTCGATAGTAGGGGGTTCCGGCCCGACGGCCTCGACAAGACCATCGAAAAAGGTGAGCATCGTGCCGGGTTGAGGATCGCCGACGGCCTGCCATGCCTGATCGCGGCCCCGCTTGATGGCATCGGGAATCTTTCCGGACGCGTCTGCCCGGATAAAGGCGTCGAAGAACCGGGCGGCAATATTCCCCGAATTTCCCCGCGCCGAAAGCAGTAAATCACGGGCGGTGCGCTGCCGATCCGTTGCCACACCCCGCAGGGGAACGAGGCTGAGCACGAGATTCCGGCCCGTATCACCGTCGGCAACGGGAAAGACATTAATGCGATCCAGAAGCCCGGACCATGCGGTCACGCGCTCAACACCCGTGACTAAAGCATTACAAAAATCCGCATCCGTCATTATGTGTCGATTATCTCCAAGCCTAAAAACTCAACCATCGGGTCGAAATCCCTGTCATTATGCAACAGTGTCATCTGGTGGTGGATACAGAAAGTCCCAATAATAACGTCTATGGTCTTCCTCATGGTCACACCTTTCTTCCTCAGGAATCGATAGTTCAGAGCGCTTTCTATGGCTAAAACCTGCCCCCCCATCGACATAAAAGGGATACCTGAAAGAAGATCCCGCGCTATCTTGAAATCTTTATCACTCTGAAATCCCTGAAGAACTTCGGTCAGAATAAGATCACCTATGATGATGGGTGTATTGCCAAGAGAAGAATCCAGCCAGTCCGTCTGAGTTGTTCTATTGCCATTGAAATAGTCGATCCAGACGGACGAATCAACAAGAATCACTTATCTAGCCTCATCGCGTCGAGATTGCCGGACCATTTGAGTTTTCCTCGAAATCGCTTGATTTCTTTTTGTCTCTTCACTTGCACCAAGAGCTTCAATCCCTCTTCGATGGCGTCCTTTTTTGTTTTCAGGCCGGATAGATTAAGGGCGGATTCCATCAACTCGTCATCTATGACGACATTCGTTCTCATGCATGCCTCCTATGTGTACATACCGGTCGTATTATACACATCAATGTGACGGTTGGAAAGGTTTATTACTGTGGGCACACCCCGAAACGATCACCGGCGCGAGGAACATGCGTCCGGTGGATTTATTCTAGCGATTAATCGCACCCAGACACAGTATGGATTTGCAAGTCGCGCAACTGCGACAATTTCACGATGGCGCGACTTCATTCTTTCTGGATGTGATTTCATGTCCTTTCGCACGGCGCACACCGTTGAACAGCCTAGTATGAATTTCAGGGGATTGCTAATGTCTTTAGCATCCGCGTAATCCCAAAGATCCAATACGCCGCTGACATCGGTTGACATCATGTCAAATACAAGGGCTGCTGCACTGCCACCCAACTTGCCTGTAACGGGGCTTAAGCCACCAGGAAACTGATGCCATATTATTCCGTCGCTTGAGAATTCTCTTTCAGCGATTTCTTCTGTAGTTGGTCGCGCACCGCCCTTTGTTGCTGGTGCGATAAATATTGTGTATATTGGAAACGTTGTTGTAAGCTTCTGTATTTGAGGTGGCCGCGCCTTTGGAGATCTCATAAGCCAGAATGTTAATCCCAGTCGCTCAATGTCTGCTTTTTTTCTTTTAAAGATTTCAACAACACCTTCGCCGGCGTGATCACCCATCACACTCACCACGCAGTTTGGGCATTTTAGTGCTGATTCAAGTAGTTTCATATTGTCTTTCTTCATCGCGAACATCGTTTAGGCCGCCTAACCTCGGCATCTTTAAACCGCTAAGCGCGGATAAATTACCATAATAGCTTATGACTACGATAGTTTGCGATGTCAACAGAAACCGGTATTCGGCATTAATTTACCATTCACGTTGTGTCGAGACATCAGAATATTTGGAAGTTTTGGGATCGTTTACCTCCGGCCAAAATTCTTTGCCGGTGCACCGGCAAAGGTTAAATATATGATGTAATTAGCGAACTGACGAAAGTGTTCCCCGTTTTTCATCTCCTCCGTTATGCCCGGCCGTCAGGCCAATTGGGGCGGCGGGCTCCGGACCATGCCGGACCATACCCAACACCCGTAACTAACCCCCCATGCCTGTAGCGGGCACAACGAAACATGAAAATCATCATCCGCCATTAAAATCCCAGGGCCTGGCGAATTTCATCAGGGATATTGAAGATAATCTCCATCTCCGGCGCTTTTACCGTCACCTGCTCGGTCCTGCCGCGGGTGCAAATCCTTCCGTCCTTTTTGAGCCTGATTTCAAAATCGATGATAAGCTTTGTCTTTACCTCAACCAAGGTGGCTTTGCAGATATATTCATCCCCGTATCTCAGGGGATAGATATGCTTTGAAGATGTCCTGATGATGGGAAACAGGCATTGCGACCTCGCGAAATATTCATTGAGGTCAATGCCATAATGGGCAAGGAGGGCGCTTCTTGCGTCCTCGAAATAATTGAAATAATTGCCATGCCAGACAATCCGCATGGGATCTAACTCGTAAAATGCCACCCGGCCTTCTACCTCGAAACTCCGCCGCTGATTCTCCGCCATAAAGCCTCCCTCTACTCTTAATCGCCGGGCGGCGCAAACATGTCCGTGGCGGATATGGCCTTGGCGACATTTTCAATATCCCTGTCCATAGGCCGGTCATCGACGATGCCGTCAGCCAGAGACCGGATTTTGCCGATCAATCCCGAAAGGCCCGGACGGACTTTACAATTCTTCCGCAATTCGCAACCCTGAGCCGCCGCAAGGAGATGGATGGCCACGACCCGTTCCGTAAGGGTGCAAATCCGCAGGGCATCTCGCGCGGCGATGGTTCCCATGCTTACCTTATCCTGGTTGTGGGATTCGCAGGATCTCGAAAAAGAGGCGGCAGGCATGGTTGCTTTCAGCGCCTCCGCGCACAGTGCCGTTGCCGTTATGGATATGGCTTTGAAGCCGTGATTCACCAGCATGTCGTCGCCTTTTGAACCGACCAGATCGGCCGGAAGCCCGCGATTGGTCTGGGGATTTACCAGCAGAACAACCTGGCGGTCCGACATGTCGGCTATGGCCGCCACCGCCGATTTCAGACAATCCATGGCAAATGCCATATGCCCGCCGTAGAAATTGCCGCTCATGTAGAGTTGACCCGTATCGGGATCAAAGATCGGATTGTCGTTCGAACTGTTCGCCTCTATCTCCACCCACCCTTCAATCCACGCCAAGGCATCGAAGAGAACGCCGGCAATCTGCGGGGTGCAGCGTATCGAATAGGGGTCCTGCAGGGCGCCGGGTTCATGTTCCTCAAGGCCGGTCAGGGCCTGCTTCGTTTCCAGGAGATTTCGCAGCTTTTCGGCAACGAAGATCTGCCCCGGAAACGGTTTTACTTCACTGATGAGGGGGTGGAAATGATGAACCTTACCCTTGAAGGCATGGACGGTGAGCGCCGTGGCGCCGATGGCGGCATGGAGAATTCTCCTTGCCCTGACGAGAGCCATGACGGCAATCCCCGTCATGGTCGAGGTGCCGTTGATCATGGAAAGGGGTTCTTTCGCGCCGTACCGGTAAGGCGTCAATTTGGCCAGTTTGATCGCTTTCAGGGTAGGCATGCGGCGGCCCCGGTAAAATACGTCCCGCTCTCCCGCCAGGCAGGCGGCGATATAAGACATGGGGGTCAGGTCGCCCGAAGCGCCGACGGAGCCCTCCGAAGGTACGACCGGTGTAATCCCGAGATTGAGAAAGGACGCCATTTGCTCCAAAAGCTCGATGGATACTCCGGAGTTGCCCCTTGCCAGACAGATCATCCGACACAACATGGCCGCCCGCGTCTCCTCGACGCCGAGGGGCTCGCCGGTCCCGCAACCGTGAAAGGCGATGGGGCTGACGACTTTTCTGGAGGTCGTCATGACGGGAACCCGCTTGCCGCATGACTTTCCGAATCCCGTATTCACACCGTACAGGGGAACGCCGTTTCGCATGGCGGCCATCACCAGTTCCTGCGTCCGCTCCATGCGTTTCACGAATTCCTTATCCCTGCCGACCCTGACGCCCGCATCGCCCTTGGCGACGGCCGCAATCCGCTCCAGGCTTATCTGCCCGCTATCGATTGCAACAACTTCTTTCTTGCTCATGCTTCCACTTTCAATAGTTATTTCCCAAATGCCTGGGAGATGAGATCACGCCTTCGCTGTTTGAAGGTACCCTCTTCCTTTTCCTTCATCATAACCTTCTTGATCAGTTTAAACATCTTGTAACTCTGCGGTTCGTGCCGGTAAAAAGTCTCCCAGGCATAATCGTAGAGCTCCCGGAGCCTTTCCGGCGCCATATTCTTCGGCTGAAAGACGACCCGGTCGCAGGTATAATCATTCCAGTCGTAGGATAAAATTCTCCCCTCCGCCTTGAGATCGTCAAAGGCCCTGGTATGGGGGAACGGCGTCAGGATGGTGAATTCCGCAAGGTCCAGGTTCACCTCCAGGAGAAAGTCGATCATTTCCTTGATATAGTCTTCCGTATGGTGGTCAAGACCCAAGAGGATCGTCCCCTCCACACCGATGCCATGGTCGTGATAGCGCTTGATGCGATCCCGGATGTAATCGGAGGTATCGAAGACGGCCTGATAGACGTACCAGGCCCCCGCCTGAGCAGCCAGGTCGAGGACCTCGTCGTCGTCCTCGATGGGATGGCAGCACCATTTCTTCTTGAGTGGTATCATCTCCCGAAAGAGATCCATTTCCCACTTCTTGTCCTGGGCAAGGGAATTATCGACCATGAAGAGACGGTTATTATCGATGCCGGCAAGCTCTTCGATGACCTTGTCGTAAGGCCGGGGTCGGAAGGTCCTGCCGCCCAGGAAACTGACGCAGCAGGGGTAACAGTTGAACCGGCATCCCCGGGAGGCATGGACAAGGTCCACCATCTGCACACCCTTGTAATAGTAGAGTTCGCGGTTCAATATGGATCTCCGCGCCGGACCGACGGATTCAATGGCAGGAAAATCCAGAGTGTAGTCGTAGCGCTTCTTCAGGCGGTTGTCCCGGAAGTCCCGAAAGACCTCCTCCATCCGGCCTTCCGCTTCGCCGAGGAATACGGCATCGGCGTGGAGCATCGTCTCTTCGGCATGGAGCATCGTCGCGATGCCGCCGAAGATGACCTTGATTCCCCTTTGCCGGTACCGGTCGGCGATCGCCCATCCCCGTTTGACCTGGCTGGTCAGCATTACGGAGATGCCCACAAAATCGGGGGAATCATCAAAATTGAGGGCTTCCACGTTTTCGTCCACAAAGGTGACATTCACATCATCCGGTATGGTGGCGGCAAAGACGACCGGCCCATGAGGGGGCAAATGGAACTCCGTCTGGCCGTCAAGTTTTCTCCACTGGGGATAGATCAGCTTAAAATTCACCTGAAAATGCCTCGACAACTAAATGAAATCATTGCATCTATATTCCCCCTCCCCTTCAAGGGGAGGGTTTGGGTGGGGATGGGTTTTCGATCATTCATTGGACCGGTGCTCCGGGATCACCGGCGCTGTCTCCTGCACAACAGGATCCGCACTGATCAATCTCATCCGCAGGGTATAATCCCAGGCTTCATAAGCCTTCAACTCAACCGTCTCCGGGATTCCATTCTTTACGGAACCGGCCTTGATCCGCCGCTTTGCTTCTTCACTCACACTGTACCCATCGATCTCCCAGGACCCGTCCCGACGAACGATGACATCCACTACGGGATACCGAGTTCCCATGTACCGGCAGATCACGGCTCCGTCTTTAAGAGTGCCCACGCTGACCGGCCGTCCTTCCGGCGCCAGATACATGAGACGGACATCGTTCAGCATATTCTTTGCGAACTCGGGCTTATCGAAGGGCGGCACCGCCCGGTCAACGTGTACCTTCTTATCATAGGCGCCCTCAAAAACAACAAAACCTTCCAGGGTCATCATCGCACTTTGCACGGCCGCCGCCTTGGGATGAACAATGGTAACGCCCATCATGGTTCCCGATGATCCCCCCGGCAATATCACTTCTATCGCATGGACAAAACGATAGGGAACAGAAGGATAAGGCCGGCCGCACTGCTCGATGAGTGCCGCTGCTGCCGACGGCTCCACAGGTTTGATAACAGGCAGGCGGCTGCACGAAAAGAGAAGCGACGCCATCATAAGCACGGCGAATCCATATCTGAGCGTCGGGGTCATCGCCATTATGCATCCCGGAATAGCGATTCGGCGATCTTTTCATTGATCTTCACATCGCTGAACTCAAAGAGGGTGTAGTTCCCCTCATTTTCGAATATCTTCACCGATTTCAGGATGCCCGGCCGGTCTGAAGAAAGGGTGATGACAATGCGCGAGATCATGGCGGCAAGGCCCTTCTCCCTAGGGGTCATAATGATCGTCGGCTCGCCGCCTTTTTTCAGGACCGCCGTGAAATGTTCATTCGTTGTGAACTCTCCCTTGCTCCATTGGCCAATCTCCTTCAGAACCACCTGCATCGACTGTATCGATCCGGTTTTATCTTCCGTAAGTCCGCTGCCGCCCTGGGTGTATCTTCTGATCCCGTCCCTATTCATCAAGAGAATGCTCTTCACCGGGGAGACGTATTCCCAGCGGACCGAATCGGGGGTCTGGAAATAAAAACGCCCCTTTGAAACAAGGGGCCTGGCCAGGATCTTCATATGTTTCGACTGGGTAAATTGAGCTTTGAGGGACTTTATCTTTGCCGATTCCTTCTGGATACTTTCCCACCTATCCGCCCATCCCAGCAAAAAGACACACGAAAGAAGAACAGAAATGATCAAGCAATATTTTTTTAAACAGTCCATCAAAACATCCCGCCGTTGACGGATATAACCTGTCCCGTAACATAAGAGGCGTCATCGGAGCACAGGAAACGGACGACTTTTGCCACCTCCTCCGGCCTGCCGATCCTTGCCATGGGGATGATATCTTTTATTCTTTCCACGGGGGCGCCCTTGATCATGTCCGTATCGATCAACCCCGGCGCAACGACATTGACCCGAACGCCCAATCTGCCGACCTCCGCGGCCAGGACACGGCTCGCCGCAATCAGCCCGGACTTAGCCGCCGCGTAATTAGCCTGCCCCCTATTGCCCATAAGGGCCGACGCAGACGATATGGAGACAATAGAGCCCTTCTTTTTCCTGACCATCATTTTTACAATCGGCTTCGTCACATTGTAGAAGCCCTTGAGGGTCGTCTGGATGACGGAATCCCAATCTTCCTCCGCCATCAACATGAACAGGCCATCGGCATTGATTCCGGCATTGTTGACCAGAATGTGGATGTTATTGTGTTGCGCGATAATCTCGCTCATGATGGGAGCTGCTTCTTTCGGGTCAGCTACATCGAACCGGATCTTTTCCGCCCGTCCCCCCTTTGAGCGAATCATGGCGAGGGTTTCATCGGCAGCCTGATCGTTTGACTTGTAGGTAAAGATGATCCCGTAGCCTGCTGCGGCAAGTTCAATCGCTATCGCGCGGCCGATGCCGCGGCTGCCGCCGGTCACAAGGGCAATTTGCTCTTCGTCCATAACATCTCTCTCCCTCAACATACTATTTCTTCACCAATTTCACGAAACACCTGGATTTGGACGCGGCACAGCAGCTTTGCTGCTGCGGTAACCTCGCCTTCCAGAACACTATACTGATCGACATGATACAGATCCTTGACCGTTGCGATGAGTACCGCATCCAGAGGAATCCGGTCCACAAAAAAATCAGCTTTCTTGATGCCGACAATCCATCCACGCCTGCTGCCGCCCGTATCAATCCCTTTCTTGCAACTGATAAAAACAGCCGCAGTCTGCGCCACCATCTCGATGAGAACTATGGGATCGACATAGTCCCCCTGGCACAGGGGCCAGCGATGGGAAACCCTGGCCGAGGTAACGGCGCTATCCCCGTTTGCGGCTACGACCTCATCGAGGAGTTTCATTCTGCCACGGTGGGGGATGAGGGCTTCTATTTCCATCATATCATCTCAACTTATTGTTGTTCAAGACCTTCCAATCATGCTACAAGGCAGGGCCTACTTAAAGGGAAAAATTGAGGGATGTCAAGATCAATTATCGACATTGGGCTTGCAGTATCCAGAAGCGAAGTCGTCCTTGGGAAAGGTAACTATTTAAATTTATTATGTTGACAAATCAGGACTGGTATCGGGAATTCCTCTCCCTACCTGCAGATCCGGGTAGAGACTTCATACTCGGAGGTTACACTTACAGAGAGATCTATCGGTTTGCGGCAGGCCTTTATGACATCGCTAAGTCATCGAATGTCAGCAAACCGACAATTTGTCTGTGCAGTGACGACAAGGCCCTTCTTGTTGCGGCGCTAATCGCCTCTCTCAGCAGCGGCGGACCACTTCTTATTCTGCCCTATGCCCGTTCCCGCCAGGCCCTTGAGGAAGTCATGGAAGCCCTGTCTCCAACCTTTTTTCTGGGCGATGGCTCAAGCGATTTTCCGCCCGGACCGCGCGTAATTGACACCGCAGCAATTACGACCCAGGACGCCGCTCTGACCGATTCCGTTCGTGATCCCGACGAACCTTTTCTCATTCTGTTCACGGGCGGCTCTACGGGGAGACCGACCATCTGGCCCAAGACGCCACGGAATATGCTTGCCGAGGCCCGATACCAATCCGACACATTCGGCATCACAAAAGACGATTTGTTTCTCTCAACCGTACCTCCTTACCACATCTACGGTCTGCTCTTTTCCGTACTGATTCCATTGGTCAGCTCCGCCCGTGTTCTCCCTGGAATCTATACCTTTCCCAAAGAGATCATTTTAGCCGCCCAGGAACATAAGGCAACCGTTCTGGTCAGCGTTCCCGTTCATTTTCGGGTCCTGAAAAATGACGCCCTGGAACGCTTCCATCTGCGGATGGCCTTTTCGTCGGCGGGAATGCTGGACAGGGAGGATGCCCTCTATTTTCGAGAAAAAACAGGTGTGGATGTTATCGAAGTCTATGGCTCAACGGAAACGGGAGGCGTGGCCACAAGGCGCCGTTTTCCGGATCGAGAATCATGGGTTCCCATGGAGCCCGTCGATTGGAGGATTCGTGATGGAAACCTTTGCGTCCGGTCAGCCTTTCTCTCTCCGACCCTTCCCCGGGACGGCGACGGTTTCTTTGTCACGGCAGACTGCGTTGATCCGGGCGGGGATGGCCGCTTCATCCTGCGGGGCAGAGCGGACGATATCGTCAAGATCGGCGGCAAGAGGGTTGACATGGCTGCCGTTCAGACCAAACTGAAGGCGATGCCCGGCGTCTATGATGCAGTGGTCATGGCATTACCCGTCAGAACGGGGAGGCAGAATGAGCTGGCCGCTCTGGTCGCAACCCGACTCGATGTAATGGATGTGAGGCGCGACATTGCCGGTATCAGTGAAGCTTACGCCGTTCCTAAGCGACTGACCGTTGTGGAGGAGATACCCATGACACCGTCGGGCAAATATGACCGGACAGAAATCGAACGGATTCTTAAGACAGGCAAGAAATGAACCACCCCACCGCAAGCGGCGGGGAATTCGACCAGGAAAGATTAAAGTGACGAAGTGATCACCTTGTGTCAATTCAATCGGTACGGCAACATCATCGAGAGAGGAAAACGATCAGAAGGGATAAAACAACCATGATGTGGGCGGCAATGACACCCCATTTATGGCGTTGATAGAATTCGTTTGCCTTTTGAATCCGCTCAAGTCCGCCGCACAATCGCCTTAAGCGCTCAATGCCCTCGTATTTATTATCATTGTCCGATGCGAAATCGTTTTGAAACGCAAACATGGGATAGACGGCATAGAGGTCATCGGTCAGGGGCCGAAACAGGGTGTCGATGACAATCCCCTGCCAGGGTTGATAGGCCAGGGTTTCAGCGTAAGACCTGTTCAAGGCATAGGCATGTGCAAGGCTCTGGTAGCCGACTTTTTGTATAAACGGATTGGTAGTTCTCCTGCTTGAGCGAATTAGAGCCCCCAAAAGCAGCACTTTCCAGTTCGGGTGTTCCAATAAAAATTGCGTGCATTGCTTGAAGCGGTCAGCGTCAAAGCGGTCAAAAACGACGTCGTCTTCGAAAACGACGATCCTCTCAGCGCCTGCTTCCAAGCCTTTACGCAGGCAGGTCATGTGAGATTCATACATTCCCTGTTCGATATTTAAGGGATGACGTTTGACGATGACAAATTCAACTTTTCCGGTCAGCCCTACTGTGGAGAACGAAGCCGCAGCCGCCTGACGCCGGTCTTCACGCTTTTCCAAAGAGATGCAGTAGATGCGGTCAAAATAATCCCAGCCATCAGTCTCTTTCTTCACGGTATCCTCGATCAGGGGCCTTTTTCTTTGCCGCATTTCTTATACTGTGAGCCTTGTGCCAAGTCAAGAAATGCCTGGGAATTGAAGGCATGGGAAATAACAAGATCGAACTTCGTTCTTTTCCATCATTGTTGCAGAAAAGCCGTTGCAGAAAGGGGAGGCCTCATGTATTTAATCCACCGGCTTCTTCCCAGGGATTAATTTCCCTGGCGATACCAGGTTATCTCACTTGCGTTGTCGTTTCGCGCAGGTAAAAGGCATCCGGATTCAGAACAACTTGCTTGTTTCAAGGGATAAGGTTTTATGATTCGAAGGAAAGTTGCCAAATACCTTGCCGGGAGAAAATATATCCGTGAGATGCTGGATAATCCGACGGATCTCAGAGAATTCAAAGAGCGTCCGACGCCGCGGTTGATCGCCGGATTGATCTTGATGGGGTTGAGTTATATTATCGGCTGGCCGGCAGTGGCCGCTTTGAGCGCGCTGGCAGTCTGGTTACGGGAACCGATGATCGCCGTCATCGGCTGCCCGACGACCTACGGTCTCTCCTACGTTGTCTTTATTGCCGGCGCCTGGCTTGCGCGTGCACCCCACTACATCGGGACCCTGGCGAGATACACCATACAATATTTTCTCAGAAAGTTACTCTCCTAATTGCAAAGCCGAAGCGGGATGTTCAGCATGAAGACAAAATGTTACGGCAGGGGTGATCTGAGGGGCGTACATATAGGGACGGAGATACGGGTCGTGTCCTTTCTGCTTGACATACAAACAAAATGCAATCGATAATAATGTTTTAGACATTTTCACCTTGACGAATAATGACATTTTTCCTATACACCGTGTCACAATATCAGGAACTGTCGTGCCGGACGAAGGCAAGGATTTCTTGTTCGAAGTGACAAAAGTAAGAGTGGGTCCCGGGGGAATGGTAAACCGTTGATCAAAATTGAACATCTCTGCAAATCCTACGACAAAAAACCTGTCCTCAAAGACGTGACCATTTCGATTCAAAGCGGCTCCATCATGGGGCTCCTTGGTCCCAATGGCGCAGGAAAGACAACCCTCCTCTCCATCCTTATCGGCGTGATCAGGAAGGACAGCGGAAGCATCACTGTAAACGGCATGGACCTCGACCATGAGATCGGCGCCATCCAAACAAGATGCAGTTACGTGCCCCAGACTCTTGCTTTCTATCCGCGACTGACGGCCCGGGAAAACCTGGAATATTTTGGCGCCCTGCGGGATCTGAAGGGAAAGAAACTGAAGGAGAGCATGGAATTCTGCATCGATATCGGAAGTATTCAAGATTTCTTGAATAAACGGGTGGACAAGTTTTCCGGCGGCATGAAAAGGCGCTTGAATATGGCCATAGGTCTCCTAAACGACCCGGAAATATTGTATCTTGACGAGCCTACGTTGGGCGTCGATGCGCAATCAAGGAACTATATCCTTAAGACGATAAAAAAGATAAACTCTGAACGGAAGACGACAATCATCTATACATCCCACTATATGGATGAGATTGAGCAGGTGTCCGATGAAATCGCTATTATCGATGAGGGCAAACTCATTCTTCACGGCGCCAAGCAGGACATTCTGACACGCGCCGATACCCTTTGCGGCCATAGAAACCTTGAGGAGCTTTTCCTCAAGCTGACAAACATCAGGTTGCGCGACGAAAATTGACCGTATCATCAACAATGATAAAACTACTTTACATTTTAAAAAAAGAATTTTTGCTGATCATCCGGGACGTCCATGCCGTAACTGTCCTCTTCATCCTGCCTGCCGTTTTCATTCTGATCATGACCCTCGCCATGAAGGACCTGTTTGAACTTCACAGCAGTGTTGTCATTGACATCCTCGCTGTGAACCATGACTCGGGAAAGCGGTCGGTGGCGTTTTTGAAGGCCATGGAAGAACACAATACATTCCGTTTTCACCTCATTGAGAAAGACACCGTCACGGAGAGCGTCAAAGAACAGATGCTATCTCGGGACTACAAGTTCGCCCTGATCATCAAAAACAACTTTTCCGCCTTCGTGAATAAAAAGGGTAAGGAAAAGGAAAAGAATCCGTTGGAACTCCTCGTTAATCCCACGGTACCCGTCCAGACGCAGCTTGTTTTAAAAAGCACGCTGGACGGAGAGCTGTCGAAACTGAGATGGGATGCCTTTATCGGCCGTATCGACAAGCTCCTCGCCTTCGCCGGAATCGACAAGAAGGACCTGAAGGCGGATAAACTTAGCCCCATCGACGTCCAATACGTTTACAAAGGGGGACACTATTCCAAGATGCCTTCCGCCGTCCAGCAGAGCGTTCCCGCGTGGCTCGTGTTTTCCATGTTCTTTATCGTTATCCCCATATCCAACACCTTTATATCCGAAAGAGATCAGGGCACATTCATGCGCCTTAGAAGCATGAATGTGCCCAACTCCTATCTGATCCTGGGCAAGATGATCCCTTATCTTCTGATTAACGCCGTCCAGGTGATTTTTATGATTGCCATCGGTGTTTATGTCGTCCCCTTATGCGGCGGCACTGCTCTTACTATTGGAGATTCACTGGGTGGACTTATATTGATCGCCTCCGCCGTAAGCTTCAGCGCCATTTCCGTGGCCCTCCTTATTGCCTCCATAGCCAGAACGACCGAGCAGGCAACGACTATCGGAGCGGTCTTGAATATTATCTTTGGCGCCCTTGGCGGTCTCATGGTGCCCAAATTTGTAATGCCCGTGTTTATGCAGAACCTTGCCAATTTCTCCCCTATGTCCTGGGGACTGGAAGGGTTTCTCGATATCTTCCTGCGAAACGGCGGCGTCTCCGATGTCCTGCCCAAGAGCCTGTCCCTGCTTGCTTTAGGGCTGGTCATGCTGGGGATGACGCTAATTGTATTACGAAGGCAAAGAAAGGTCTGAAACCGATGAAAGGTTCCCTTGATGACAGATTGAAGACGGAGCTGAAGAAACTGATCGTTGAAGAGTGTGATCTTACCGTCAATCCGGGGGAAATTGGCGACGACGAGCCCCTATTCGGCAGGGAGGCAAAGATTGCCCTGGACTCCATAGATGCCCTGCAGATTTCTATAGCTCTTGAGAAGAAATACAAAATCACCATCACCGACAGCAAGGAAACAAGACGGATGATGAGATCGATAAACACCTTTGCCGACTTTATCCAACCGGAGTAGAGATTGAAAAGAAGGGCCTTTATAACCGGAAAGGCGATGATCTGCTCGCTCGGAGATTCTCTCAAGGAAATTGTAGACGCTGTCCGCCATAAGAGAATAAGGCTTGACCGTGTCCCCTTTACTCTTGCCTCCCTGCCATATTCCAAGCCATATTATCTCATAGAACGAAATGTTACGGATAGGCTGCACAACCGCTCCGAAGCATATTTCTATGAGGTTCTCTTCTCTGCGGTGTCCCGCGCTTTCCTCGATGCCGGCTTGAATAAAACGGAGATCAAGGACATGAACGTGTTCTTCGGCTCCACGTCCATGGACGTTCCCGTGTTTGAGGGCAACCACCGCAAGTCATCTTCAACTGTTTCGGGGACCTTCCTCAAGTCATCCTATGGGTACGGAAAAATCGCCGGCGCCATCGTGGAGAGGTTCGGAATCGGTGGTAACTGCTATTCCTTTGCCACGGCCTGCACCTCGAGTGCCAACGCCTTGCTTTACGCCGCAGCCATGATAGAGGAAGGGCTGATAGAGAGGGCTTTGGTTGTGGGCTACGACCTGTTCAACAATCTCGGTTTTTACGGGTTTGAGGCCCTGAAATCCATCGCCGAGACGGATTACAGACCCTTTGACAGAACCCGTGACGGACTGATCCTTGGCGAGGCCTGCGGAGCGGTCATCCTGGAAGGAAAACGGAGAAAGGCCGGAGATTTCATGCACCTTGGCGGAGCGAATCTCTGTGACACTTACAGCGTCACCAGCCACGACGAAGAAGGGTTTGCCGTTGCGGAAACGATGAACAGGGCTCTCAGGCAGGCGGGCATTCTCCCCGGGGACATATGCGCCGTCAAGGCCCACGCCACGGGAACGGAAAACAATGACCGGACCGAGTGTGCCGCCATGAGGGTGACCTTCGGATGTGAGATGCCCCCCGTGACATGCCTCAAGCCTTTTATTGGTCACACCGTGGGCGCCTGTGGCGTCAATGAGCTGATCCTGTTCACAGAATCGGTAAAGACGGGATTTGTGCCCTCCACACCCGGTTTTCGGGAAGTGGACGACAAATTGAATCTGACGCCCCTGCTGGAAAACATGGAAGCCGATGAGGGTATATTTATGCTCAACTATTTTGGGTTCGGCGGCAACTGCACGACCCTTATCATCTCCAATAAGGGCGACAGGGAATGAGCGAAATGTATATCCACAGCGCCTCATCATTTATCGGTGCGGAAAACACGGAGGCAAATTTTTTAAAAGAAAAGCTTAGCGGCTACACCGAGGAAAATTTCCGCAGGGTAAACAGATTCATCCTTCTTACTCTGCTTGGCGCCCGTCAGTGTATCCATAATCACGCCCTTGATTTTGATACGGCGATCTATCTCACAACGGAGCACGGCAACCTTGGCGAGACCGCTTCGGTTCTCGATGAAATATATACGGCCGGGTCGCTGCCAAAACCATTTGGATTCATTAATACAATGAGTAATACCGCGGCTTTCTATCTTGCCCGGAACCTGGGTGTCCGGGGCCGCAATATCATGGTCTCCAGCCAGCACCTTTCCTTTGAAAGGGGGCTGGAGCTCATGCAGGTGGATTTTGCCCTTGGCGCAACCGGAAACGCCCTGATCGGCGGCGTGGATGAGGCTCTTCTTTCACGAACTGCCCTGGAAAAACAAACCAATCGCGTCTTTAAGATGGTTAACGGGAGTGGCTGGCTTTATGTCAAGCCTGTGAAAGATGGCGCCTGCGGGGCAATTTCAGAGATCAGGTCGTTTAGCGACGGACATTCATGTATAAAATGGCTGAGAGAACGAGGAAGATCGAATATAGACGTCGTTTCTTTCGGCGCCCTCATTGATGATGATGAAGTCGCTGCGATGAAGGAAATTTTACCTTCCGTTGCCGAGTTTGATTACCTCTGTGACTATGGATATTCAGGCTCAGCCACAGCCTGCGGGGTTAGCCTGTTCATAATGCTTTTTCATGGGAAAACCCTGTTGCATATCAGCAGGGACCAGCGCGGTCATTTTGCAGTCATCGAAGTTGAGAGGTATTGAAGAACTACGACAATACCCTTCCTTTTTCTCTCTTATGAAATCTTGCGAAGCATCAGGTGGACTTCTTTCTCTGCGTTGCCGGCCATCCTTAGTAGATTGGCAATATGGGGCAAATCGATCTCGCTGTCTTTTCTTTTGAACGTCCTCGCGCAAACCAAGGCAAAGTTGCGCCAGAGAGTTCCTGCCTCCGTCATTTTTCTATAGGCATCCTGCAATATGGGCATCTCCAGACGTTCATAAGCCTCCTCCAGAAATGCGGCGTACATATATCGGAATCCACCCCCACCGGTGCCGACCTCTTCCTGCATAAGCGTAATGTGTCCCAAAAGTGATCTTATATATTTTTCACTCTTCTTTCCACCGAGCTTTTCGAGATAATTGGCGAGATAAAATATCCCGCGGACCCCACAGGGGGCCGGGGCGCCCAGCATCATGAAGTTCGTCCGCTTGATAGATTTCAAAATCAGGGAGTTGATGTCGATTTTTTCAGGAATATAGGTCGGATAATACAAAAAGCCTTTCGGGGCCATGATACCCTTTGCGAACCGGGCATTCTGCAAATCCTGCGATTTTATCCGTGTGGTCTCTTCGATAACCGGTTCACTAACCAGATATTCCCCGTTTTCTTTACCGAAGATGACGATGTTGTGAGCATTGAACGGAATCCTCATTTCCTCGGGAAAATAGGGAAGCCAGAAAACAGATGCCTGAACCCCGACAACCTGCTTTTTATCTACCAGTTCACTAAGATCCTCCATGGCCTTTACTTCATCCCGGTATTTCCTGACTTCGAATTTGACACCGAGGCGTCTTTGAATCCCGCCAATGATCGATTTGGGAATGCTGCGGTAGGCGACAATCGGCATCCCCCCTGTCATCTTGACAAAAGGCAGAAAAGCAAACATCATTCCACTGGCAAGTCCGAAAACCATGGGCTCGGATATCTCCAGCCCATGATGCCTTAAAAGCGAAGTTACCGTACCTGTTTCGCAATGGGCATAAGTTCTATGCTCATATCGATCCTTAATTTTCAATTATGCGTCCTCCCGGAAGTTTATGAGATCGTCCACTTGAACCTTGAATATCTTTGCGTATTCCTGTAACTTTTTCCGATCCAGTTTTTTGAATACGTTGGGTTTGAAGTGTCGCTTCAAGCGCCATACTGCCATGCCCATAGCCTGGGCAAGAGCCTTTGGATCAAGCAACCGTTTGTACATAAAATATTCTATGGGAGATGATTCATTTCTCAAAACATTCTGTTTGACTTCTTCCGCCTTCTCTTGAAAAGCATCGGCAAAGGGCACCGTCATGACCAAATGGTCATCATATCTTTCAAAGGTCGTTTTATATTTACCCTGATCATCGACTTCATAAATCGTCCAGGCCATCGTTTTCCAACGTGTTTCGCGGGTCACGAGCTGATTCTGCTTGACCTCCTCGGTTGTCATCCTTCCCCCTCCTTTTTTCCCACAAGCGACAGAAAATTTACTCTGTGGTTATTAAAACAGAAAAGTGGCCGTTGTAATCAAACCGGTCACGGCCACCGCTTGAACAATATAATTGATAATCATCGAGGACGTCGTTTTTTCTTTATGTCTCCGATTTTCCGTAAGTCTCCGACTATCGGGCCGATGCTAATATTCGGGAAATGCAGGTCCTGCTCCTGCCAAGTCCAGAAGATCACGCGCTGATAGACAAAAGGATGGAGGATCAATTTTCCGATTGTTTTTGGTTTTACAGAGACGCCATTGAAAACCAGTTGCGCCGTCTGCATCGCTCGCGCCTCGAGGGGTACTCCCCTGCTACCCGCATCGCGCATGGATGTCTGCTGCTGTCCCTTCCTGAACATCACCTGAGCGGACTCGTATTCTTTTCCCGCGGAGTCCTTCCATCGCGATTTGGTCCAGCGGTAATTTTCGTCGTATAGGGCCACATACCGGGCGGAGTCTTCGGTCGTATTGGTCATCTCCACCACAATGGAAAGCTGGTTGCCGGCCAGTTTGGCGCTAATGATCTCGAACAGGACGCCATTGAGCTCAGTCGCCCCCAAGGCCTTCGGGTTCCGTTTTGCCGGTTCCCTTGCCACTGGAGCGGCATTTGTCGGCTCCGGGTCCCTTGCCGCTGGGGCGGCTTTTGTAGGTTCCGATTCCCGGGCTGGTTTCCGGTCCTGGTCTTCTTCCTTCTTGGCGGTAAACGCGTCGAGCCAGGACGACTTCTTTTCTTCGGCCACCTTCGGGGACGGCCTCGGCGCTTCTGCCGCACCTTCTTCCTTTTTCTCCTCGAGCACGGTCCGCACGCGGAAGGCCATTTTCACGCGGACACCATCCCCTTCGTTGATGAAGCCGATCAGGCGGACGGCGGTGATGCGGGCCTCGGTCACGGCCTGATGGGCGGACTCACCCGACACCTGGAAGTTGGTCACCTCCGTAGTGGAACTGGAGTGTTGCACCTTCGCATCGTTTTTCACCTCCGCCAGTTTGTCGATAATGGCCTCTGCGGAAACCTCGGCCGGACTCTGGGAACCGCGCGTAGCAGCCAGGGCGGTCTTGACGATCACCGATTCGTGAACGCGCCGGATGTCATAGAGGGCTTGCTGGGCGTGCTGGAAGTTCCGATCCGCTTCCGCTTTTTTAGACTGCATGAGGGCCGTATCCTGCGCCGCTTTGTTATATTGGAGATCTTTTTTCTTCAGGAGACCGACATTCGTTTCCCGCTCCGACTGGGCGGCGGCCACCTTTTCCTGGAGGGAGTTGAGGCGCTCATGGAAGGACCTCACCTGTTCCTGAAGACCTTCTCCCGCTGCGGCATCGGCCTGCGTCGTCTCCCGGATGATCCGGTCGGTCATCTCCAGTTTGAAATTGGCGGGGACATAGCCGTTCTGGGAAAGAAAACTGTCCAGGACCTTACGGGAAGTAATCACGGCCGCCGGAAAGTTTTTTGCCGCCGGCGGTTTGATCCGCCCCTTCGGGTGGGCCTGGAACGGATAGAGTTCGTAGCGTTTCAGGCGCAAATAGGTGGTGCCCCGGTTATTCTTCTCCAGAACGATTCGCAATGGTTCCTCGTTGTTCCACTTGGCGGTTCCCTCTTCGACAGCGCGGATAAAATCGACAAAAACTGCCGAATCGACGACTTTGGTAAAGGATTTGATATAGGTTCCCATGTACTGGGCCATGAGTGGGGATGAGGCCTGGTCGGCCAGGCTTTCCAGGGTGTGGGCCTTGTCCTTGAAACCCTGGGTGAAAATGACCGCCGCCAGGGCTTCCCCCTGACGCTCAATGCGGAGCCATTTTTTAAGGGCCTCCTGCTGGGTCTTGATATCCTGTTTGTAACGGGCAATCTGGCTGTCCAGGTTGTCGATTCCTACGGTAATAGTCTTGATATTCTTCTGTTGCTCTTCCAACTCCGTGGAGACGGTATGGAACTGGGTCGTCAGATCGTCCCTTCGTTTCTTGGCACGCACAAACTCCCGGTTGGCGGCGGTAACGGCTCTTTTATAGGCGGCATCCTCTTTTTCCTTTTCCTCTTCCACGGCGTTCAGGTTGGCCTTTTCCTCCATAGAAGAGGAAAACCCCTCCCGATTTTCCACCTCGGAAACGATGATACCCTTGACCACCCCCTTGGCATCGGAACGCAGCGTCACCCAGCGGCTCAGGGGAGTCGGGGTGGAAGCGCAATAAGCATGAAAAGCCAAAAGGAGGGTAACCAGGACCAGGAGCGGGATGCGAAGTCTTTGCATGACAATTTTCACCGACGGATCAGTAATTTGCATTTTCCGTAATTTAATGAAGATTCAACTTGTTGTCAAATCATTTTCGGGTCATTCATTTTCTTCGCACGAACCCGGCTGCGACAGTACCTTTTCCCCTTTGCCGCCCCCATGGAAAAAAGCAGCTACATTCTGTTTATGATTGTTGAAGATAAAAAGGACCGTGGCCACGGTTCCCGCAATCGCCTTCGTTTGAAAGCCGCAGGCGATGATCGTACCAACGGCGAGGACGGCGATCATGAAGAACGAGGCAATAAAGGGGATACGGACGATCCCGTATGCAAGAACCCAGACGAGTGCCGAAAAGCCTGCGGATATGGGCGAAATCAGGGCTGTAAACCCCAGATAACCGGCCACGCCTTTCCCGCCGTGAAACTGGTGAAAGCAGGGGTAGCGGTTGCCGACAATGAAGGCGAAGCCCATCCAGGGAACGACATCAAGGGCAAGCATATGCAGCGCGACCCAACAAACCCCGAGCGCCCTCCCGACATCGAGGAGCAGGACTACGGCGGCCCAAAAAAAGCCCGCCTGACGATAAACATTCGTAACCCCGGCATTCCCGCTGAATTGGCGTCGGGGATCCTCCCGGCCCAGGACCCGGAAAAGGAGGAGGGAAAAATTTACCGATCCGGCCACGTAGGCGCCTGCCAGAAGAACTGCCAGTTTCATGCCCATTCCGCTCCTGGGCTTTCCCGTTTTACCACGGTGAAGACATGATCATCGACGGTATCGTGAAAGGCCGTGTACCGTACCTCCTCTACGGAAAGTAGACTCCGGCGCCTCCCGATGCCCTCGACCTTCACCTTCCGCCATGATGCGGCGAGAGGCCGGCCCGTGGCCTTGGCAATTCCTTCTTTGATGGACCAGACCCGTATCGATGCCGGGACGATCCCCAGAGGGGACCCTTCCGTCAAGGCCAACTCTTCCGCACTCATGAAGATACGCCGGGCTTTCAGCACCCGGTCGGATACGCGTTCCACATCCACGCCGATTTCCCCGTCTCCGGCCACAGCGACGGCAAAACGCGAGTCGTGGGAGACGGAACAAAAAACAGGATCGGTGGTCCCCGCTACGTGACAGCGGGGACGAATACCGTCGGGCGACAACGTGTGAATGGCCGAGGCCGGCGTTGCCAAGTCGACGCCGGCCAGCTTTCGGGAGAGGAGTTTCAGGACGAGACGAGACGCCAGGAACTCCGTCTGCCGTTTCTTCCCCAATTTTTCCAGTCGTCTGCGCTCCGTAACGGTCAGGACCAGGGCGGCGAAATCCGCCACGGTTTTCCGATCGACAACCACAACGGCCCGACACTGCTCCCGTATGGCGGCCAGCGGTATTGCTCCCTCGCTCCAAATCCAGCCCGGGGCGGCAATACGGCCGGATAAGATCTCCTTCATTGCCACTCCCCGGATCGCTTCGCGCAGCCCCCCCGCCGCATCGTAAATACAGATGTCGAAGGTAAGATCGTCTCCGGTCGCGGCCACGGGGATAATACGGCAGCGGTAGATCTCACCGGGAACTGTCGGTTCGACGATGATCCGCGCTTCGAAGCCCACGGGAAAGGCCGTAAAGCGGTGAAACCGCTGTCCCCAAACGCAAGCGGCATGGAGGGCGGCATCAAAGGGAAAGGGGGAACCGAGCAGGGTAGAAACCGTCGGCTGCCTCGCAGCGCAAACCCGGGCAACGGCGCCGTTTTCCGTAAGGAAGAGACTGCCCGTGATGTTTTGATAGGCAGGTCCAAAGGGAACGAGCTCCCGGTATAATGTTTGAGCAGGTACTTCACGGGCAATACCGTCCAGGGCAGCGGCCATATCCATGGGAAGCGGCGGTCTGCCTTCTTTCGGTTTGGTAAACTCGACAGTGGCGTGGACCTTGGCCCTTTTGATTCCGGTCCCGGGAATTGCGCTCCGGGTAATCAGCCGGGAAACAAGGCGTCCGCCTTCATGGATGTCCAACTCGTGGCAGGCCTCGATTACGGAGGAATCCTCCGGGATCTGTAAAAAGTGTCCGAATTTGGCGGCGCCCATGTGACAGACCGCGGCCTCGGGCCGACAGGTTTTAACCGACGCAGCCAGGAGCTGGAGAATCTCCACGGCAGGCATAACGATCTTCCCGTCGATCCGGTGGTCCCGGAGATATGGCGGGATGGGAATCGCCAGGGGAAGGCAAACCCTTTCCCGCGGCTCGGGAGGCGCCGTTTCCACCGCTGAAGTCTTCATGATGAAGGGCCTCCAACCGTATCCCCTTCCCCGTAAGCTGCGGTCTTCCCGTGGGGAAGGAACCTCTCCAGGTCTGGAAAGCAGTTCATCCCTTCCAGACGTTCCATATCCCTTCGATACCGTTCCTGCCAACCCTTCCGGCGGAGCTTCCTGTCGATGAAGAATTTCATGACCGGTTTGACCAGATACATCCAGGCGGCGGTCCACAGCCGGCCCTGGCTCCTGGCGAAAGGGGACGGGCTCCACCACCCCAGGGCGGTCTGCCGGTAGTACCAGAAGGCGTACTGCAACTGTTCGGCCTCCATGTGCCGCGTTCTCACATTGGCCCACATGCCGTTGTAACGTTCATAATGGTCACGGTTCGCGACCAGTTCTTCACCGATGAGGTAGTCCCGGATAGGTGTCTTGGGGAAGGGGGAGAGCATCTGGCAGTAAGAGGCGTCGGCCTCCAGATCATTCAGAAACTGGTAGTTCGCCCGGACGTCTTCTTCATTGTCATCGGGCAATCCGAAGATCAGGCCGCCGATGACCATGATACCGTGGCGGTGACAGTTGTCGACGGCCTGCTTTGCCCGCTCGACGACGTCGGCCTTTTCCATGGTCCGGAGGTTCCGGCGGGACGAGTTTTCAATTCCCAGGAAAACGCCCTTAAATCCGGCCTGGGCCATCTTTGCCACCATGGCTTCGTTCTTGGCGATGGAAATACAGTCGGCCTGGACGACAAGCTTCAGGTGGCGATATTTCCGGCCGATAATGGCGTCGCAGACCTCTGTAACCCACTTCGGATTGAGAACCATGTTGTCGTCGGCGATGAAGACGAGGCGCGTCTTTTTCCGATAATAAATATCGTCGAGATCGGCGAGGATGCGTTCGATGGGATACGTCCGGTAGGAGCGGCCGTACATATGACGGATGCTGCAGAAATTACAGTTGCGGGTGCAGCCCCGGGACGTTTCCATCACTTCGATCCGGGAATACATGAAATGATAGCCCGAAGTCAGACGCCGCCGGTCACGGATGGGCAATTTCAACCGGGATAAATCGCAGAGATCTCCCGGGGGGTTGTGGAACCACCTTCCATCCCGTTTATAGGAGAGGGATGGGATCGACTCCAATTGATCGGTCCCCTCCAGGGCGTTTACCAGCCTGCGGAAGGTTTCCTCTCCCTCGCCCCGGAGCATGAAGTCCATCGCGTTCGCTTCGGGAGAAGCGGCGATCTCCTCGCTCAGCAAGGTGGCGTGATATCCCCCGACGGCAATCCTTGCCCGGGGAAGGATGCTCCTGATAAGCCCGATCAAGGCCAGGCAGGTCGTCGGATACTGCCAGGTCATGGCCGACAGGCCGATGAGATCTGGATCAATCCTGGGCAGCGTTTTCTTGAGATAGCCGGCAAGGCGTTTTCGCTTGCGGACGAGGTCGATGAGGTAGACCTCATGGCGTTCGTCGATATTGCCGCCCACACAGGCAATACCGTGATTAGGCATGTGAATCGCCGTTTCATGGATGATTATCGGCACTACGTCGGGCATGGAGATGAGAACAACTTTCATCGCCCCTTCTCCTTCCCTTCCAAGAGTGCTCGTGCTTCCGCCATGAGGCCGGGCAGGGAAAAGGCGTGGTTTTTGTAATCCGGCTCGATGGTCCCCGCCAGGGTGACTTCGATGGTCTGACGGCTCCCGGTATGGAACCATAAGCTGTCCGGTGGATAGAGCTTATCCGTACCGCTGATCGACACGACCCGGATCGGCGCGCGACAGAGCTTGGCGATGCTGAAGGCCCCCTTGTCAAAGGGAGCGATCCGGCCGTCGCGGCTCCGCGTCCCTTCGGGGAAGATAAAGAGATTTCCCCCGGCGGCGAGGTATTCCGCCATGTTCTTGACCTGATTCATCATGTCCTCCGTGAAGAGGCCGTCCGCCAGGGAAGGCATATACCCGGAGGTCTTCAAGATCCAGCCGAAGACGGGGTAGCGGAAATACTCGCTTTTGACGATGGTTTTCTGTTTTTCAAAGAGGGACACGAACAAAATGGGATCCAGAAAAGACAGATGGTTGGCGATGATAATGGAGGAGCGGAGGGAGGTTACTTCATCGGAAATACGCCATTTCACACCGGGGATGAGGATGTGCGCCAGGGAAAAAAAACGCCGGTGAAGGATTTGATTCAATTTCTGGAAGGATTCGTCCCGCCGCGGGGAAAAAAAGAAGCTATACAGATAAAAAGGGGAAAAGATCACGAGATACCCCATGATGTAGTAGAACCAAAGGATGAGTGTGACGGTAATATCCCAGCAGCGTCTTGTTGATGATGACAGCATACGAACGCCGCTCAACGGCCTTCCCATTTCTTGATGATGAGGCTTGTATTAACGCCGCCGAAGGCGAAATTCTGGACGGCGGCAATTCTGAGCGGGCTCGCGCGCAGGGCCGTGACATGATTGATCATGGCGCACCTCTCATCAATCTCTTCCAGGTTCAGCGTCGGCACAACGAGGCCTGCGGCCAGCAGGTGCGTCATGATAATGGTCTCGATAGCGCCGCATGAACCCATGGTATGCCCCATGTAACTTTTAAATCCCGTCACGGCGGGCCTTCCCCCATAGACGTTATGAATCGCCTGCGCTTCAATCACGTCGCCCATCTTGGTTCCCGTCGCGTGGGCGCTGATGTAATCCATATCATCCGCAGAGATTTTCGCGTCTTTCAACCCGAGACGGATGGTTTCCGTGATGCCTCCCAGATTCGGGAGGATCAGGTCACCGCCATTGTTGTTGCAGGAAAATCCGATCACCTCCGCGAGGATGGACGCCCCTCTTTTTCGCGCCTGTTCGTACTCTTCCAGAAGTACGGCCCCGGCCCCCTCCCCCACGACGAGACCGTCGCGCTTCACGTCGAAGGGACGCGGGGTCAGTTGCGGCGTATCGTTGAAGGCCGTGGAACAGGCAAGGAGATTGTCGAAGACGGCCACGGTGGTTGTGTCGTACTCGTCCGCCCCGCCGCAGATCATGGCATCCTGCATCCCGTATTTGACCATTTCATAGCCATAGCCGATGGACTGGCTGCCCGTCGTGCAGGCCGTGGAAGAGGAGATGACGCGGCCGGTGATACCGAACATCTTCGTGATATTGACGGCCGTCGTATGGACCATCGATTTCAGGTAATCGACGGCGCCGATGGAAGCGTACCCCGTCCGGGACCCACTGAAAAAGGTCTTGTAAATTTGCCGTTGGACCGTGGGGCTGCCATGGGTCGAACCGAAGGCCACGCCCAAGCGGCCGCCCGTGACAAAGGCGTCACTGAGACCGGCGCTTGCGAGCACCTCCTTCGCCACCTGGCAGGCGTAATAGGCCACCGGTCCCATGGTCTTGCGGTGCTGGCGCTTGAAATCGTAGTTGATGGGATACTCGACGGTCCCGAAAACCTTGGAGTGGATATAGGGGGACAACACATCATCCTCCCGGAGGACCTTGACGCCCGAGATCCCGTTCTTCAGGTTGCCGAGAATCTCCTCTCCGGTACGGCCGATGGGGGTAATGGCAGAACAGGCAGTAATTACGACTCTTCTTTCCATATAACTCCTTTGAACTTACGGGTTCTCTCGTAATCCAACTGTCACTTACCTATTGCCTTTAGCCATTTGCCTATTGCTCATTGCCCATTGCTCATTGCCTATTGCCTATTTGCCTTACCCTAGCCATGGATTCAACATAATCGCAAACCTGATCGAGGTTCTGGATATCCATGGCCCGCTTCTTTTCCTCCTGGGTCAGTTCAGAGCCGAGGAGCTTCTCGATTTCCAGGAGCAACTCGATGGCATCGATACTGTCGAAACCATGTATTTCTCTCAAGTTGTCTTCCATACCCGGATTTTCAATTTCAAATTCTTTACGGAAAAATTCCAGGATGGCGGTTTTGATCTCTTCACGTGTCATAGGGGTTATCAAGCTCTCCGATCTAGAATATTCCGCTCAGGCGGGAAAGGTCTTCCAAAGTTGCACGGTCTTCGGGTCCACAGCCACTGGTCTTCCCGACGCATTGAGGGCGCAGTGCTTAGTGAATCCCTTACAGACGATCGCTCCGGATTCGCCATGAATGATAACATAATCGAAACGGAGCTTCACCCGCTCCAGTTCGGCCGGCCGGGTATGGATACGCATGGGATCATCGTAACGGAGGGGCTCGTAGAATTGAATTCCCAGATCGATGATGGGATAAACATAGCCGCTGTCTTCTATTTCCTTATACGGGTAGGCCGCATCCCGCATCAGCGAAGTCCGGCCGTACTCGAAATAACGCAGATAATTGGCATGGTAGACAACGTCGGACCGGTCCGTATCGATGTACAGGATACGATTAAACGACAGGTGCCAGCAAAGACCAGTTTCCCGGTCCCGGACGTAACGATCATCCGCCTCCAACGCTTCGGGTCTGAAAGGTCGCTGTTTCATTCTACACTCCCCGGAAAAGGATGCAACAATTAGTTCCCCCAAACCCGAAGGCGTTCGAAAGGGCGATCTCATGGTGAACCCGCCGGGCCTCATGGGGGACAAAGTCCAGGTCCTCGAACTGGGGGTCGGAAAGATAATTGATCGTGGGCAGGATTATTCCCTGCCGCATCCCTTCGATGGTCAGGGCGTCTTCAATGGCTGCGGCCCCGCCCAGGGTATGGCCGATCTGGGACTTGTTCGACGAAATGGGAATATGGCGCAATCCCTTGCCGAAGACCGCCCGCAGGCACTCCACTTCCGCAGCGTCTCCCCTGGCAGTCGAGGTCCCATGGGCATTGATATACTGCACATCGGCCGGCGTCAATTCGGCATCGTCAATCGTTTCCCGGATCGCCCGGATAATCGTTTCCGGTTTGGGCCGGGTAAAATGATAGGCATCGGAAGTCCAGCCGACGCCGATCACCTCCGCCTTGGCCTGGAGACCGTGCGCATCGATTGCCTCTTCGGCGGCCAGGACGACGACGCCTCCCCCTTCGGCAAAGACAAAACCCTTCCGGTCACGACTGAATGGCCGGGACGCCTGGGAAGGATCATTGTACGCCCGGTCCTGGGCGGTTATTTTGATGGTTGCGTTCATATTGGCAAATCCATGAATGATTTCCGGCATGATCGGCATGTCCACGCCGCCCGCCAGGACGAAGTCGCAATCGCCGTCCCGGATCATCCGGGCGCCGATCCCGATGGCGTGATTCCCGGAGGCGCAGGCCCCCTGGGGCGAGAAGATGGGGCCCGTAAATCCCATGAGTATGCCCGCCTTTCCTGACGGCAGGTTGGCGCAAAGATTGGGCAGCAAATAGGGGCTCACCTTCAGGGGACCGCCGTCCCGCATGTTTCCCACGGCAATCCCGAAGGCGTCGGTGCCGTTGATGGCCGAACCGATCAGGCAGGCCGTCCGAGGGCTTGTCTCCTTGTCCATCTGAAGCCCCGCGTTTTCCATGGCCTCCTTGACGACGGCCATGGTAAGGATGACGAAGGAGGCGTTCCAGTTGTACACTTCCTTCTTGCCGGAAAAAGGGTAGGCCCGGGGATCCCAGTCGGGGATTTCACCGACCACGTCGCACAGGGATTCCACCCGGCACCGGGTGACCTTGCGAAATCCGGCCTCCCCTCGCACGGCCCGCTCCCATGTTTGGACAAAGGTTTTTCCCAGGGGCGTAGCCGCACCGTAGCCAATGACAAAAACTCTGCGATTCTTCGGCGCTCTCATCTAATAAGGTATATCCTATCCTACCCGGCGCAGAACAATGCAGGCATTGCAGCCGCCGAATCCAAAAGCGTTCTTTAACACAAACTCCTGCGCGAGGGATCTTGCCCCCGCAGATACGCAATCCAGAGCGATCTCCGGATCGGGCTTATAATTAATCGTGGGAAGCAGCGTCTCCCGCACCATACCCTCCATGGCCAGGATCAGTTCAATGGCGCTCGACGCCCCCATGGCATGGCCCACCTGGGACTTGTTGGCCGAGACCGGCGGGACACGCCCTCCAAAGACATCCCGCAGGGCATCCCCTTCCACCCGGTCGCCGATTCTGGTCGATGTCCCGTGGGCATTGACCGCATCGATGTTCTCCGGCTGCAAACCTGCGTGGATTATACTTGCTGCGATGCAACGCTTGACCGTGTCCAGATTCGGGGCGACAAAATGATGGGCGTCCGAGGTCATGGCCCATCCTTTCATCTCTATCTTCGGGGACAAGCCATGGGCCTCGGCAAATTCCCGGCGGGCAAGAATGATGCAGCCGGCCCCTTCGGAAACGACAAATCCCCGGCGGTTGACGGAAAAGGGGCGGCTTGCCTGCTCCGGCGTTTCTTCCCCCTGCCCTTCCTTCGGCTTGTACGTACCGTTCATGGTGGCAAAACCGCCCAGAATGGTCTCAACGAGGGGAAAATCCACGGCGCCGCAGATCACTATATCCGCCATGCCCAATTCCAGAAACATGGCGCCGACAGTCAGGGAGGTGGAGCCCGTAGCGCAGGCGGTGATGGTGGACGTAATAGGGCCGGTCGCCCCGGTCATGATGGACACCTTGCCCCCAACCATATTAATGCAGGAATTCGCATTGGTAAAGGGGTGGGGGAGTTTCCCGTCCGCCACCCACAACCTGTCCGCACGGATGACCGCATCCAGACCGCCGACGGCGGAGCTGAACGTAATGGCCACCCGGGGCGCCAAGGCCTTTGTAATTTCAATCCCGCTTTTTTCCAGGGCCCGCCGGACCACAAGCAGGGCGTAACGGAAAATCGGCGATGTCCACAGGGCCATATCCCGGGAGGCCAGAAAGGGATACTCTTTGGGGTTGATTTCCCCCACCTGGCCGGCAATTTTGACGGGAAAGCCTTCCGCCAGGGGGAAACGGGTGATTGGCCTGATGCCGCTTTCTCCCCGGGACGCCCGCTCCCACTGGTCATCCATCTCGACACCCAGAGGGGAGACGGCATCGTAACCCAATATGACCGGTCGTTTCTTATCCATGGCGTACGGTCCCGGCCCTAAAAATAAGTCCCCTGGCCGGCGCTACCATGGTATGAAGCGGTAGAGCTTGGCGAACATCTCGTAGACCTCGATCCAGTTCTGCAGGTCTTTCGTTGATTTCAGGTGCTCCCGTTTATTAACCATGACCCAGCTCATATGCGCGGCGCCGTCCTTGCAGGTCGCACAATCGCGGGTCGCCGAGGTGCAGCAGCGGTGCCGGGTCTTCAGGTCCGACGCCCAGCGGGTAAACCGGATGAGCCGCTTGGGCCGGGGATTCCGGTTATCCAGCGCTTCCGTTACGGATGGGCATTCTTTCCAGCCGAAAGACCGCCCCATCATTTTGCCCGTGGTGATGATTTCGTGGTAGTACTTACATGATATGACCGTTCTGGGATAGTATTCCAGCATTTCGTCCATTTCAACGCGCACATCACGCATCTTTTCTTCCGTCCAGGAATACCCGTCCACCTGTTCGTCATTCGTCAGCAATTGGAGATGGACTTTTAGCCCCGCATCGTCAATTTTCCTGATCACCTGTCCGATCCGTCCGAGCTGTTTCGGCGTGATCGTATAGAGATAATAGGTGTAGGGATCACCTTCGTAATTCTTGCTGGAGACGGCGAAGGTATTCTTTCCCCGGAGCACCTTTTCATCTTCTTCGTCACCCCAGAGCGAGATGCCCACCATCATGTCGGGGAAACGCTCCCGGGGGACCTTGATCTGTCCGTTTGTGGCGCAGTACGCCGGCATGGCTTGGTAAAACGCGGCCACCCGGTCCAGATGCAGCGTCGGCTCGCCGCCGATCAGGATTGCGAGATTGACTCCCCGCTCTTTTTCCCTCCCGACAAACTCATGCCACTTCTGTAAATCCATTTCTTCAGAGGCCGCCTCATGCTCCCGGGAAGAATAGAAAAAACAACCCCGGCAGCGCAAATTGCACTGATTGGTTACATCATAGATGGAACTGCGGATATTGAGAGCTGATATCCGCCGGTAGCGCTCATGCCATGCCTCATCCAATAATGAACTGACGGTATTCATAAGTTATTCTCTTCCATCCACCCCTTTGGGCCGGGGCGGATTGATCATCTGCCGGCAAAGGGGATCGCTTTTTTTATAATTTTTCATCCACACGGCCAGGTAGGTATCGACGTAGTCCAGCCAGGACCGGAAGGTACGGGGGTCCGTGACATGGCGGTAGAGGCGGGCCGTAACCACGGCGCTTCCCGCTGCATAATGGCGGCAGTCATTGCAATCCGTATCGGGGACACAGCAGGACGCCTCACGATCCCAGGACAGATCTGCCCGGTATTGCCGGAAGGACCGTCCCAGACCGATATCCACCGAGGGGTTCCTGCGCGGGTAGGTACAGCCGTAAAGGTCATGGAGCCCGTATGCGCGGGTATGGGCCACGATATTGTAAGGGGAGAAAAGGATGTTTTCCGGGTATCGGGACATCAGATCCAGCATAACCTGACCGGTCCTTGCGAGGGAGGCCGGATCATGACGGAGATTGCCCGTATAGCCGACAGGAGAGGAAAACATGTTGAAGGTCAGCCGGCAGTCCTGCCGGGCGATCGCCGCTGCTACTTCGTAAGCCTCTTCGATGTTGCCCCGGGTAAACGTATAGATGAAGACCGCCCGGGGATCACCCTGGTAATTATCGAGCTGCTTGCTCAATAGATCCTTTGCCCCCCGCAAGCGAAAACTGGTCTTGTCGTTTCCCCAAACGGAGACATGCATCTTATAGCCGACGGTCTCGGGAATCCGGATGAATCCATTCGTGGCCACGCAGCCCAGGGGTATTTCTCCGTAACAGGCCTCCAGAATTTCCGGGACCAAAGACGGTTCGGCCCCCGCCAGAACCACATAAGTGATACCCCTTTTCCTCTCCTCCTGCAATAAACGTCGCCAGGCCGCCGGATCTTCATTGGGGGCGGCATATTGCTTCTCTCCCTCATAATAGTAACAGCCATCGCACCGGATGTTGCAGCGCGTGGTCACATCATACGTCGATTCCCGGAGGAAAAAGAACTTGCGTACTTTTTCCCATAATCGACGCACCTCGGGGTCAGCCAGAAGCTCGGAGAACTTCCAGGTTTTCGTTTCGGTCCGGCAGTTTGATTTTGCTGCGGCGGTCACACTATCCATGGATGAGTCTTACTTCCCTTTGATTTTTCATGCAGATTGCTTCTGCTTAATATATTCGGCAATCAGGCGAATGCTGCTGAGCTTGGGATAGTCATCTTCATCGATGGTAATGCCGTATTCATCCTGAAGAACGAGCACCACCGTCGCCAGGTCCATACTGTCAACGCCCAATTCATCGATCAGATCGAGATCGGGGTTGAACGACTCCGGGGTGATATCCTCCAATTTGAGCTCGAATATAATGATTTCGGCAATACGAACGATTAAAGCATTTTTATCCGGTTTTACAGTCATTCCTACCCTCCTAGCCTATAATCCTATAATAAAAAAGCGCCTCCTCAAGGCCCTTGATTTTTTCCTTGCAAAGTCTCCACCGCCATCAAACCCGTGCACGCCGTCTGTCCGTTTACTTCCACCTTGAATTGATAGGAAGCCCGGCCGGTCTGATCAGATGAAGTTGCCGATATTTTTAGCAAATCATCCGGCTTCGCGGGGAGCCTGAACCTGACCCTGTGAATCGCCGACACCCTGATATCTCTTCCCTGCTCGGCCTCATGATGAGAAATGGCATCCCGGACCATGGATAGAATAGCAATGGCGGGCAAAACCGGCGCCTCCGGGAAGTGGCCCGAAAACCACGGCGATGATGCACCCGCCCATGCCTCCGCCATAACTGACCCCACGGGCGACCCTGCGTATGATATTTTGTGCCATGTCTCTTCCATAAAAGCAACGACTCATCAATAATTTATTAACTTGCGATTTTTTATCGTCGATCTATATATCAAACTTCTTCGGCATTAACTAGTTGTTTCGGCTAAAAAATGAAGCATCCTCAGATTCTTTACCCATTGCTTTTTACGCTTTATTTTTCCTCTCCACCTTCACCATTACCGGCCTGGAGATCAGATCGGATAGAGGTGTCACTTCCAAACCTTTATTATTCAATCCTTCCAGGATTAAATCAACCTCGTGCAGCCATGCGTCGACACCTCCGGCGCCGCGGGGCCGAACATCATGAAGCAAAATGATATCATCGGCTTTCACCTTTTTCAGGATTTTTCCGGCCAGCCCGTGAATCCGCCGATTCCCGAAGTCACCGGCTCGGCAGGAGAAAATAACGCAATAAAGCCCCGCTTTACGAAGAACATGGGCCAGCTTCGGATTGACAATGCCTACGGGAGGCCGGAACGCCATGGGGAAGATACCGAAGCGACGGAGCAGCGTCTGCGTCGAGGAAATCTCCCGCGACAGTCTTTCCATTCCGCGCAGCATCAAGAATGGGTCATGGCTGTATGAGTGACTCCCGATGTCATGCCCTCGCTCCAAAATCGCCGCAATGAGATGGCCGTATCGGCCGGCCCTTTCCCCGGTCACGAAGAAGGCGCCCCTTACGTTGTACCTGTCCAGCAGTTGTAAAAGCGCCGGGGTCGTCGATGGATCCGGCCCGTCATCGAAGGTGAGGGCCACGGCCGATCGTCCCGTGCGCCCCCGGCTGACGACCGGCAAAATAAAACCGTATTCCGGATGAAAAGCCGCGGCGATGCAGAGGACCACAAAGATGAATAAGGGCACGGCGGCCCATTCGACACGCACGACGCCCAGGAACAAGGCTAGGAACATCGCCGCAAGACCGGCGGTTGTGGCCGGCGGGATAGTACCCATCTCCCCGCGGTCTTCTTTCATCGTACCAGATGCTCCCACAGGGGCCCCACCTGCCCTCTGGCATGTAGCCTCGACAGGGCCTTGAACATCCCGGGCTGGCCGCCACCGATGACCCAATTCGGGCGGCCGGCGGCGTGTTCATTTATCAGCGCCACACCCCGCGCCCGGCTCAGGGCCGGCGACCAGTAAAACACCGGATACAGGAGATTCGCCTCAGGATCAAGCTGACCCTCCCGAACGGCCCGCTCATGCAGAGCCGTATGCGGGTAAATTCTCACCCCATTGTAGACGAAAAAAACCGTTTTCTCCAATTGACAGGAATTAGTCATGGTTTCCCTAATGGTGCCTTCATCCTCCCCGGGCCCTCCGAACATGAGGTAATGGGCGACATGGAGGCCGGCGTCCAAGGCCGACCGGTGGGCGGAGAAGACCTCCTCCTTCACAAAAGGCTTATGATAAAGACCAAGCACAAAATCAGAGAGGGCCTCGGTGCCGAATTCCACGTGCCTGAGCCCGGCATCGGCCAGCACCCGGTAATAGTCCCGCGGCGGACATGTCGGGGTGAAAAACCCACCCCAGGGAATGGAAACGCCGGCCTTCTGGAAGGCCAGGGCTACTTCCCGGCTATGTTCGTAGCTGCCGTTGAACGTCGAATCCGTGATGTACAGGTATTTAGCCCCCCCATCCTGGAGCATCCGGGCCATCCGGCCCGTTTCCGCCGGCGGTACGAAGCGGAACCGCCCGCCCTCGATATGGGGGTACGTACAATAGATACAACCGAAGGGGCAGCCGCGCTTGGTCTGCAAATTGAGCATACCCCCCCTTTTCAGGTAATAAGAAGTGTAGGAATGATGTGGAAAAATGCCGCGTCCGAAGGGGGTTGAGATGGGTTCCTGGTATACGGCCGGGCCCTTCCCGGCCACGATGCCGGGGAGACCGGCGCCCGATTCTCCCCTTTCCAGGGCCGCGAGGAGAAGCGGCAACCGCTCCCCTTCGCCGATCACGCCAAAATCGGCGTCGAGTTCGGTCATGAATTCCCGGGGCAGGATCGTGAACCCGCTCCCCCCCAGGACAATGACGCCTTCCGAATTACGTCTGATCACCTGGATCAAGCCGGCGATCTCCCCAATAAACGATTGCGTGCAAACCCCATCGACATTATCTATATTACGGATGGACACTCCGACAACATCGGGACGGAACCCGGAAAGAACGCCGGCAAGGGCGGAAGCAGTCTTCAGTTCGTTCATATCGACGCACCGGACCCGATGGGGCGGCGATATGGAATGCAGAACATAGTCGAGGCCGATGGGGTACGTCGGGTAAGGTTCCCTCATAGTGTTCGTCGAGACGAGCAGCACCTTCATATCAGCCTCCCCGCCACTTCCCCGTTGAATTTTTCATGGCCGATCATCTGCCGGACGGCCTGAAAAGACCCCAGCATGGTCCCCATAATCCCCGAAGCCAGCCTATTCTGACCGGCGAGGAACAGCCCTTTGACGGGCATGCGATTCAGGGATGTAGCCTTCATAAGTTGTTTCGTTGTGCGCATGATCCCGTAAGCCGATCCACTGGGACTGCCGACACCATCCCGGATAGTGAGCGGCGAATAGACGTCCAGGATCTTTATCTCCCGAATACCGAATAAATCCGCTGCCTCGTCGCTCAGTAGACGCGCCCGCGCCTCTTTGGTCGCCTCGTACTCCTCGCCGCGCCTCCCCGACGTCGTTTTTTCCCAGGGCTGCCATTCATCGATGCCGCTGGCGGTAATCATGGACAGGAGATTCATTCCCGGTTGCCCGCTCACGCGCAGTTGGTGGAAAATCCCCCGGGTAAGGGAACCGTCCGCCTCGGTGAAGAGGCGGTAAACATTGTAAGGAAGTTCCCGGTGCGAATCGGCGGCAACGGCGGCATTCACGCCGAGGAGTCCTTTGGTGTTTTCCAGTTGGCCTACCCGTTCACGATAGGAAGGCCTGACCATATCGTAGGGGAGCAGGGATACGACCGTCTCCGGGTGAACGGCGGCAATGACCACATCCGCCGGGAGGATGCGCCCGGAGCTTAAAACGGCGCCCTTTACATGCCCCGCCTCCACCTGAATCGCTGCAACGCCGTCCCCGGCCACGACATTTCCGCCCAACGACTGGAGTTGGGATACAAAAGCTTCCGCCATGGCCGTGCCGCTATCAACCAAACGCCAGGAGGACAGGAGGTATGAAGCGAGGGTCATGTAGTAATAATAGACCGGGCATTTCTGTAAGGGAACTCCGATCAGCGTGGCCGGGACCCCCAGGACGGCGGTTAGGCGGGGGGAACAGCCCAGGTGTAACAGTCGCTCTCCCATGGATTCGAAGCGTTCCGGGGAAAAGACGGACAGGGCCGGAGAAAGGAAGAAATCAAATGCCGACAGCGACCGGGATATTTCCCTCAGATCGGCCATGATCGTCGTAATCTGGCGCTGCTCTTCGGGAAAGGTTCGCCTCAGGTTTTCTTCAAAGGGATCGATGCCGGCGGGGAGGTTAAATTCAAAATCGTCGAAAATGTAGCGGTCGACGATGCCTTCGGCACCCATACGTTCCAGGGGGATCAGCGGCGTGACACCGAGGGCGTCCCATAATTGGCGTAACAGCTGTCCCCGGTCGAGGGCGCCCAGATAGTGGACGCCCACGGGGCAATCGATACCGGATCGGCGGTAGCTGCGCATCAGCCCTCCGGGCTGCGGGTTCCTTTCCACGACCGTCACCGGATGCTGAAGTTGCGCCAGGATGATGCCGGCGGTCAACCCGCCAATACCGGAACCGATAATCAGTACCTGTTCGGGCATGCCTCGTTACGCAAATGCCGTTTTGGTCAAATCCCCGGTGCCGGCCTGGGTCTTTGTCCGGTAATGGTAGACATGGCTCGCTAACGCTGCGACGGAGGCAAAGACCTTTATACCCAGTTCTTTGCTGTCGATTTCGACACCGTAATCTTTCTCCAGCATCATAACCAGCTCCAGGACATCGATGGAATCCAGTCCGAGATCGCCGCCAATGAGCTGTCCGTTTTCGTCGATATCCTCAGGAGTGACATCCAGGAGGTTCAGGGTCTCGATAATTTTTTGTTTCAATTCAATAATCAACTGGTTCATGAGCTTCCTTTGTCATTATCATTATCGTCCCGGAGGAGACGCCAATTCAGCCGTCGTTTTAAAGAAAGACCCTTAAACGCCGGATCTGTCAAGACGGTTTGGATTATCTATACAATACCGGTTCAGGTAAAGTCAACACAGCACCGATATTGCCCTATTTTCCCCCGTGCTTTGAAGACACAGGATGTGATCTTGCCTTCCATGAAGAGCTATGACAGGATGAATATGAAATACTAACTTAATAGCCACCCCCCGACACATCCTGTCAGGGCAGCCGGCCTTCCTGCCTGAGTTTCGATAATACCTGCTGGATGGCGGGCATAGCGGCAAGAGCCGCCTTTTCCCCTTCCATGATGGCCTCATGCCGCCGGGACAAATCCGCCCCGCTTATAAACCCTACCTTGGGCCGAATAACAATATCAGCCTTGCTCAAATGACTTTCCGCAATACGATTATGCATGATGTCAATAGCTTTGAGAATCGTATCGATAGTGCCCTGCGGCGCCGTCGTGCTCGCGCCGCCGGAGATATCCACAGCGATGATCACATCCGCTCCACCTCTCTTCGCCGCTTCTACGGCGACGGGCGCCACAACGCCGCCGTCAACATAGACGGCGTTTCCAAACTTGGGAGGCTGAAATACCCCCGGGACGGAACAGCTTGCCCGCACGGCCATCCCGGCGTTACCCTGACCGAAGACCACCTCCTCGCCTGTCTGGATATTCGTCGCGACGGCATGGAAGGGAATCCGGAACTTTTCGATGGGGGCGCCCCGGACCGCTTTGTTGACGTATTGCTGGAGCTTCTCCCCCTTGAGGAAGCCGTTATCGGGGAAGGTCAGATCGGCGACGTCATCCTTCTCCAGGGACATGGCCATGCCCTGGAGCTGATAGGCGGTATACCCGTAGGCATAGAGACTGCCGACAAAACTCCCGGCGCTGGTGCCGACAATCATGTGAATGGGAACCTTCTGGGTTTCCAGAACCTTCAGGACCCCGATGTGGGCAAAACCTTTGGCGGCTCCGGCGCCCAGGACAACGGCGATTTTAGCCGGTCGAGCCGGGGGAGGAACGGCCTTCGGCAGGCAGCCCGTAACAAGCATGATCAGACAGAGGATGGCTGCCCAGCGAATTATATGGTTTATTATCCATATTCTTTCCCTCAATAAAACAGTTTTTACCATATTTTCAAACCTCTTTTCTCTTTGTCAGCCGCGTATTCAAATTGTCTATATAGACATAAAAGACCGGTGTAATGTACATGGTTAAAAACTGGGAGAAGAAGAGCCCTCCGACTACGGCTACCCCCAGCGGTTGCCGCGACTCGCCGCCGGCGCCGATGCCGAGGGCGATGGGGAGGGTCCCGAACAGTGCGGCCATCGTCGTCATCATAATGGGCCGGAAACGGACGAGGCAGGCCTCGTGAATGGCCTCTTCAGCGGATTTATTATCTTTTCGTTCCGCTTCCACGGCAAAATCGATCATCATGATGCCGTTCTTCTTGACGAGACCGACCAGGAGGATGATCCCGACAAAGGCATACAGGTCCAGTTCCATGTTGAAGATCCTCAGGGCCACAAGGGCGCCGAAACCGGCCAGGGGCAAGGCGGACAGGATCGTTATCGGATGGAGATAGCTTTCATAGAGGACGCCCAGGACTATATAGATTACGACAATCGTGACGAAGAGAAGGAACCCCAATTTGGCGAACGACGTTTCAAAGGCCTGCGCCGCCCCCTCAAAGCTACCGGAGATGCTGGTCGGGAGAACCTTTTCCGCCAATTTTCTGATCTGTTCCGTGGCCGGGCCGATGGAGTGGCCGGGGAGGAGATTGAAGGAGATGGTCGCCGCGGGACGCTGACCCTGATGGTTTACCGAAAGCGGACCCAGGGTCTTCTTTGTCGAAGCTACGGTATTCAGGGGGACAAGTTTTCCCGTGGCGGATTTAATAAAGAGCAACTCCAGGATATCGGGGTAGGAACTGAATGATTCTTCCAATTCGAGGTCCACGTCATACTGGGTCGTCGCCGCATAGATCGTGCTCACCTTGCCGCCGGCAAAGGCGTAGGTCAGGGCATTTTCGATCTGTTGGGCCGTCAGCCCCAAGGCGGAGGCCTTGTCCCGGTCGATATTTATCTCCATTTTCAGGCTCCGGAAGCTCAGGTCGCTGCTCACATCGGTCAGCCCAGGAATGGCCCTTACCTGCTGCTCGAAATCCTTCCCGTAGACATAAAGGGTATTCAGATCTTCACTCTTCAGGGTGTAGTTATAAAGGGCGTTCGTTTCCTTCCCGCCGATCTCGATGGGCGGGGGATTCATGGGAAAAACCATCAGTCCGGGGATGACGTTCACCTTGGGACGGAGTTCGTTGATGATCTGATCTACGGAGCGCTTGCGTTGCTTGCTGTCCACGCAGCGGGCAAAGATAAAACCCTTGTTGTTGTTGGGAACCGCCGCCACGGAAATGACGGAGTCCACATCGGGATCGTCGATGACGATTTTGTTCAGGACATCCTGATGGGCCGCCATATCGGCATAGGAGATGGTATCGGAGGCCATGACGAAACAGATGAAAAAGTTCCGGTCTTCGCTGGGGATGAAACCTCCGGGGGATATTTTATAGACCCATACCGTTCCCGCCATGATGACGATAGTAAAAATTAGGGCGATCAAACGGTATTGCAATACCTTGCGGAGGCTCCGGTCATAGAAGGCCAGCATGGCGTTGAAGACCCGTTCGGACAGTTCATACAATCTGCCGTGTTTCCCGGCAGTGTGATTCTTCAGGAAGAGGCTGGCCATCATCGGCGTCAGGGTCAGGGAGACAAATCCGGAAATAAGGATGGCCGCGGCGATGCTCACGGAGAACTCCCGCAGAATCCGGCCCACGATGCCCCCCATGAAGAGAACGGGGATAAAGACAACCACAAGGGAAATCGTCATGGAAAGAATAGTAAAACCGATCTCCTGGGAACCACGGAAGGAGGCCGTCATGGCATCCTCGCCCATCTCCATGCGGCGGATGATGTTTTCCAGCATGACAATGGCGTCATCCACGACAAAACCGACGGACAGGACGAGAGCCATCAGGGAAAGGTTGTTGAGGCTGTAACCGCAAAGGTACATGACGGCGAAGGTGGCGACCAGGGACAGGGGAACGGCGATACTGGGGATGATCGTCGGCCTGAATGAACGCAAGAAGAGGAAGATAACGATTACGACCAGGCCAATGGTCAGTAGCAAGGTAAACTGAACATCCTTGATCGAGCTCCTGATGAAATCCGTCTGATCGAAAAGGAGGCGGACCTCGATGCCCTGGGGGATCTCCCCTTGCAGTTTCGGCATGATTGCCTTGACTTGCCTGGCCACATCCACGGCATTGGCCCCCGGCTGCTTACGGATAGCGAAAATTACCGTCTTCTGAGACATATCGTCGTTTACATACCAGACCGTCGACCGCTTGCTGTCCACACTATCAATACTTTTCCCCACATCCTGAACGCGGACGGGATAGCCTTTCTGATAAGCGATAATGAGCGGGTTATAGTCGTCGGCCTTTTTCAGTTGTCCCTGGGGATCGAGGGCATAGGACTGATAAGGACCGTCCAGGCTGCCGCCGGGAATATTGACGTTGGCTGCTGAGAGGGCGGAAGCGACTTCATTGATCCCGATCCCCTTGGTAGCCAGGCTGTGAGGATTGACCTGGATACGGACGGCATATTTTTTCCCGTATTTGATGACCTCGGAGACACCCTGGATTGTCGATAGGTTCGGGGCGATGACGGAATCGACGTAGTTATAAGTCGTCGTATCCCGGACGGTCTCCCCGATCATGGCATAGAACATGATCGGCCATTCCGCCGGGTTTACCTTCTGGTAGGTGGGCGGCGCCGGCATGGTCGGCAGGACCCCCATGGCCGCCGAGATCATGGAGTTCACATCCTGGGCCGCCGCATCGATATTGCGGTCCAGAGAAAATTGCATGGTAATGGATGTGGAACCCTGGGTGTTCGTGGAGGTCATGGATTCCAGCCCCTGGATCGTGGAGAATTTCTTCTCCAGGGGTGTGGCGACGGTCGAGGCCATTACCTCCGGACTTGCCCCGGGGAGGTTGGCGGATACCTGGATCGTCGGATAATCCATCTGGGGCAGATCGTTGACGGGGAGATTTCGATAGCCGATGATCCCGAAAAACAGGATGCTGATCATGACCAGGCTGGTCATGATGGGCCGGCGGATCCAGAGGGCGGAAATGTTCACTTGCCCTTCCCTCCCGGCGCCGGTTTAGCGTTGTTGCTTCCCGGAGTGACCCCGAGGTTCTCCTTGATCTCCACCTTTCCCCCCGGCCGCACCTTGAGGTGGCCGTCGGTGATTACCGTTTCCCCGGCGGTCAAACCCTTGGCAATCACGGCCTCCTCGCCCATGGTGCGATCAACGGCGACGGGTCTGATCTCTGCGGTCATATCCGGCTTGACGATAAAAACGAACTGCCCTTTGTCCCCCTGCTGCACCGCCCGCAGGGGCGCTACCACAGCCCCCGCCTGCATCGTCAGATGGAGGGACACATTGACGAATTGTCCCGGCCACAGGAATTTGTCGGCGTTGGCGAACTCGGCCTTCAACGTAATCATGCCCGTATTGGTATCGATGGCATTGTCAATAAAAACCAGCTTACCCGCAGGAATCTCGCCGGTGAAGTTTTTCGTGGGACTGACTTTTACCGTAACCGATCCGCTCTTGACGTATTTGTGTATGTCCGTCAGATGCTTCTCGGCCACGGAAAACCGCACATAGACGGGGGTGATCTGATTGAGGGTGGTCAGCGACGTGTCATTGGGCCGCACAATGCTTCCGAGGTTAACGCCATAGGAGCTGGTACGGCCGTCGAAAGGGGCGGTGATGGAACAATAAGCCAGACTTAACCGGGCGTCTTCCACTTCGGCCCGATCGGATTTGACGTTGGCGCTGTATAAGGCGGCTTCCGTGAGGTACTTATCCGCTTCCGATTTCGACACCGCCCCTTTTCCGAATAGAAAGGCATAACGTTTCGCCTCCTCATCGTTGAACTTCAGTTGCGCGCTATCTTTTGCCAGTTTGGCCTCCGCCTGATGGAGCTTTTCCCGGTAGGCGGCGGGATCGATAGTGAAAAGGAGCTGACCACGGCGGACATCCTGACCTTCCCGAAAATGGATCTGGAGGAGCTGTCCGTTGACACGGGAATATATATTGATGGTCTTGTGAGCCTCCACAGTACCGATGGCAGGAATCGCCAGGGGCATCTCCTTCTGCACCGTCTTGGCGGCAAGGACGGTTGCGGGGGGGAATCCCGGCGGCGGCGCCTCCTTGCCGCATCCGGCAACTGTGCTTATGAAAACCGCGAGCAGGAGTAGAAACAAAGGTTGGCAAAAACGCAAGGAGCCTACCGCTTTTGCGTTCCTTGCCAATCCCGAATCGGCAGTTAGCTTATTGATTATACGTTTCAAGACGTTATCCTCACTTTATCTTTTTATCTGAGAAAACCCATCCCCACCCCAACCCTTGCAGGGGAGAGAAATAATTTATCTGCTCCCTATTTCCTATTCCCTGTTGCCTATTGCCTTCTACCTGCTCCCCATCGCTTTTTCGAGGTTGGCTTTTGCCGTAACATAATCGTACAAAGAAGTAATGTGCGTCTGCTTCGCCTGGCTGTAGTTAACGGTGGCAATCGTCACCTCCAGGGTAGTACCCAGGCCCATCTGATAACGGAGGGTAGCCAATTCCATATTCTCCGTGGCTTGCCTGACCTGCACCTTGGCGTTGGCGATGGATTCTTCGGCCTTCTTCAGATTGAGGAGGGCCGTTTTGACATCCTGAGTGATCTGGAGTTTGAGGCTGGCAATTTTTGCTTCTGTAACCTTCATATTTGCCAGGGCTTTCTGCACTCCCTGCTGGGTTGAAAACCCTTGGAAGAGATTCCATGTCAGACTCACCCCTGCCGTCCATCCCTGGGCCAGGGGAGTTTGACTGCCCGCGAATTCATAGCCGGCGTTGGCGTCAAAGGACGGGAAATAGTCTTTTTTTGCCAGGTCCACCGATTTTTCCGCTGCGGCCTTCTGGACAAGGAGGGATTGCAGGTCCTGACGGTTTTTATTCGCCCGTTCGACGGCGTCCTGCTCCGTAATTTTATAACTTTCCAGCACCTTCATCTCTTTGACGGTGTAAGACGCAGAACCGTCATAACCCATCGCAGTGTTCAGGGACACCCGGGCCTTGCTCAATTCGTTTTCGGCCTCGATGAGCTTTAGCTCGGCATTGCTGAGATAGACCTCGGCGTTGGTCACGTCGTATTTCGGCTTCTTTCCCGCTTCAAAGAACAGCTTAGCCTGATCCAGCTGCTTGCGGTACTGATCCTTGACGTCGACATAGACATCCCGGGAATATTTTGATTTGAGGACGAGATAATAGGCGTTCTTTACACTATTGACTACCGTGGTGATCTGATTTTCCACATCCATCCGGGATGAATCGAGGTTGAGACGAGCCACACCGACATTGTCTTCCCGTTTCCCGAAATCGTAGATCTTCTGGGTAAGGGTCAAGTTATTATCGCCGTACTTGTATCCATAAAGAGTATTGATGGGAGGGATGGGGTCGCCCGTCTGCTTGGCGGCGTTATAACTGGTAAAAGATGAATTCGCATCCAGTTTGGGATAATATCCCGCTTTTGCCTGCCCCAGTTGGGCCTCATTGGCCTGGGTGGTATAGAGGTACTGCATTATAACCGGCTGATTCTTGACAGCGATTTCCAGACATCGTTCCAGGGTAAGTTCCTCCCCTTCCCTGATCAGGGGTTCCGCCGCCGGCGACTCGCTGCAGGAGACGATCAAAACGGCGCAAATAATCAACATCGTCAAGTATTTTTGTATCTTAAGATGCAACTTCATCACCTTGAATACGCGGACCGCATTCCCTTCCCTTCAAGAGGAAGCTCGGGCGGGATAGTTAATAGATATTATCACCATGTAGTTCCCTCCCCTTCAAGGGGAGGGTTGGGGTGGGGATGGGTTGATGTATTTATTTTCATTCCCCTTTGTGCCGGCTGCCAGTCATGGCTGTTCCATTAAGGAGTTCCCCTAAAAGGCACTTATCGCTATCACATCATGCTTCTATTTGTCAAAAAAAGTACCCCTTTCGGAGAACAGGCTAAAAGTCAATTGTTCCTTTCCCTGCTTCACTGCCGCCGAGATCCATGCAGGGCATTGCCCCGGTTTTGAGGTTCCGGTCCTCCTGATCGGGAGAAAGAATAACCCTGTCATTCAACTTCGGTGCAACGGCCTTGAAACCGAGATTACGGTCAATCATCCGCGCCAGATTTATCGTATTTTCATTGGCTCCATGAATCACAAATACCTGTTTTGTCTTCCCGAAACCGGCCAGCCAGTTCAATATTTGGCAGGCATCGGCATGGTTGGAGAAGAGATCGAACTGCATTATTTTCATTTTTACATCCTTTTCGACGGTGCCGCCGCTTCCACCGCCTTCCCCTTTCCTCCGGACGGGAATCATGACCCGCTGCTCCCCGGCGAGGAGCCTTGAGCCCAGAGAACCCGGGGCCTGCCAGCCGACAACAGCCAGGAGATTTTGGGGGTCCTCGATCATCTTTTCAAGATGCCGCGGGGCGTTGCCATGATCCAGCATTCCGCTTGAAGTTAGATAAATCGCCGGTTTTCCCAGATCGTGCGCCCGGATGGCCTCGGCGCCGGAAACGTCGCGGAGACCGGGAAAGTTGAATCGATCCTTACCGCCTTCCATAAGTTTGCGCGCCTCGGGTTGGAAATGTCCGCCGTATCGTTCATAAATCCGCGTTATTCTCCTTGCCATGCCGCTGTCGGCGTAAACGGGCGTCTGTTCAGGAATGATTCCTTCCCGTTTCAATCTGCCCAACATGAACAGTACTTTCTGGGTACGATCAAGGCTGAAGGCCGGGATCAGTATACTTCCCCCGGCTTGTAAGGTTTTACGCAGCTCCGCTCCGAATTGATCCGCCTTGTTCATGATCCGCTGCGTCACACCGTAAGTTGCCTCGACAATGACATAATCTCCTTCCCGGACATCAAAAGGGGCTTTGAGCAGCGGTATGGACATATTTCCCATATCGCCGGCAAACACAATCTTTATGGATTTATCACCATCCTTGCACCAGATCTCGATCATGGCCGAACCGAGGATATGGCCGGCGTTCCGAAAGCGGACGGCGATATCCGAAGATAGATCAAGCTTGCGATCATAGGAAAGGGAAATGAAGTTCTTCATCATCGCTGCGATATCTTGAGAACCGAACGGGGCGACCGTTTCCCTGTCCGCATAATCGAGACCGGCGCCCAGAATTAAGCGGCTGATGGTTTTTGTGGCCCCAATGCCGATTGTTTTGCCTCGGAAACCATTTTTATACAACAAGGGAATCCTGCCTGCATGATCGCCATGGGCATGGGTCAGGAGGACATAATCAATGGAAGACGGATCAAAAGGTAAATTCTTGTTACGGAAACGATCCTCGGAGCTCATAAATGAACCGAAATCAATGAGGATTCTTGCTTTTCCCGTATCCAGGAGACAGGCACTGCCCCCGACTGTCCGGGCGGCGCCGAGAAATTGGAGGGAAGTCGCCGCCCGCACCCAGGAAGGCACGGTAAGGTACAGAAGGATAATGGCTATATAAAACACCCGTTGCCATTTGATTTTTACGGGAGGCAATGTACTGATCCCTGTGGAAATGCTATATTGCAGCATATAGATATTAAATCACAGCCCGGAAAACAATGCAACCGCTGGTTGGAAGCCCGACCCCATTATTCTTCCTTGACACATCAGGACGCTGCGCCATATAGATTTTTTCTATGGTCATCTCATCTAAAAATTTGGGAAAGAACGGCCGCGGGGAGCAAAGCGGGGAATCTCCGGGCGAAACGGCATATCTCTTTCAGACGTTGACGGAAAAATCCGTGGCCGGAATCTACGTGGTCCAGGAAGGAAAGTTCGTTTTTGTCAATGCGAACGCCGCTCACTACGCCGGCTATACAAAGGAAGAACTCATCGGTAAAAAATCGGATATTCTCGTGCGCCCCGAGGATCGGGAAACGGTCAAAAAAAACGCCCGCATGATGCTCCAGGGCGAACGGATCTCCCCCCATGAATTTCAGATCATCGCCAAAGACGGCCGTAGGCGCTGGATCATGGAGACGGTAGCGTCAATCTCATACGAAGGCAAACCTGCCATACTTGGCAATTCCATGGATATCACCGACCGCAAAGAGGCGGAAGAGAGAATCAAGGAGTCGGAAAACTGGTACCGGACAGTCTTCGAAACCACGGGGGCGGCAACAATGGTCCTTGAGAACGACACCACTATCTCATTTGTAAACAATGAATTTGTCAAACAATTCGGCTATACCAAGGAAGAAATCGAAAACAAGAAGAGCTGGACGGAATTTACCTATCCCGATGATGTGGAAGCCATGAAGACCCATCACTACCTCAGACGCATCGACCCCCAGATTCCCCCAAAAAATTATGAATTCCGCTGGTACAACAAGAAAGGTGATTTGCGTAATATTTATCTTACCGTGGATCTGATTCCGGGAACTACCAAGAGCATTGCCTCGTTTCTTGACATCACCGACTACAAGGAAGCCGAAGCGGCCCTTAAAAAACGGGGTGAAGAATTGGAAGCAAAAACCCATGAACTGGAGGAATTAAACGCCGCCCTGAGGGTACTGCTGAAAAAGCGGGAAGAGGATAAAAAAGAATTAGCCGTGGATGTTCTTTACAATGTGAAGAAGCTTGTCATCCCTTACGTGGATAAGCTGCAAAAACAGATAGGAGATCCCCATCTGCGGGCGGATTTAAAGGTTCTCGAATCGAACCTGAGAGATATTGTGTCGCCCTTCTCCCATACCCTTTCTTCCCGGCACATGAATCTCACCGCCCGGGAAATCCAGGTGGCCAATCTCATCAAGGAAGGAAAATCAAGCAAGGAAATTGCCGACTTTTTCAGTATTTCCCCAAGCGCTGTCAATATCTGCCGCCATCGCATTCGTCACAAACTCGGTCTGAATAAGCAGAAAACCAATCTCCAGTCTTATCTCTCGTCTTTTTCATAAATTACATTTATTGTAATATTTATGTTAATATCTTTTGATATTGATTTTTTGGTCCATTCAAAATAATCAATAATCACAATTTATAATTTCTTGTTCGTAATCTTTATGCTCGATCATTGTCTGTTAAAAGACTGTCACATTTTTTCGCTGTACCTACCAAAGGGACCGGGAAACGCCACACCGGTCCCGCCTCCTTCCAAAAGGGGGCTGAGCAGTCTGCAGATAACCCTAAATAGAAAAAGAATCTGAATGGTGGCTAAACACAATGGTAAGCGAGGGAAGCGCAACAAGGCATGTGGGCCTTTTGCGTAGTCATCAACGTAATCATACAGAAATTTAACAGGGAGGGTATTTCATGAGTTTTAAAGAAGAGTACAAGCAGAAACTGGTTACCGCCGAGGAGGCCGTTCGTGTTGTCAAGTCCGGAGATTGGGTCGATTACGGCAATTTTACCATGGCGCCTACCTATCTTGATCCGTTCCTGGCCAAGCGCGCCGACGAACTGACGGACGTCAAGGTGCGCGCCGTCACGTATCCAGGGTTGGCCGCCGTGGCCCAGGCAGATCCTACCAGGGAGAAGTTCTGCTACAACAACTGGCACTTCAGCGGCGGCGACCGGATCCTCCACGACAAAGGCCTGTGTAATTATGTCCCCCTCCTTTATCATGAGGGGCCGGGATTCTACAGCAATAATCTCAACAGCTCCGACGTGTTCATAGTAAAGGTGGCCCCCATGAACCGGAGCGGCTACTTCAATTTCGGCCCCTCCTGCTCCATCTCCAAGGCCGTCGCCAACCGCGCCAAGAAGGTCATCGTCGAGGTTAACACGAGCGTTCCTTACTGCTATGGCGGATATAATGAGTCCATTCACGTCTCGGAAGTGGATTATATTGTCGAGTCGGACAACAAACCCCTCTTCAGCCTGCCGGCGGCGCCGGTAAGTGAGGAAGACACCAAGGTCGCCCAGCTGATTATGAACGAAATCCATGACGGTTCCGTCATTCAGCTCGGTATCGGCGGCCAGCCGAACGCCGTCGGGGCGATGATCGCCCAATCCGACTTGAAAGACCTGGGCGTCCACACGGAGATGCTCGTCGATTCCTTTGTCGATATGTATCTGGCCGGACGGGTCACGAACAAGAAGAAGCAGCTCAATCCCGGCAAGATGGTTTACACCTTCGCTCTGGGCACCCAGAAACTCTATGATTTTCTCGATCACAACCCCTGTTGTGCCACTTATTCAGTGGATTATACAAATAATCCCACCCGGATCGCCCAGAATGACAACATGGTGGCCATCAACAACTCCGTCGAGATCGATCTCTACGGTCAGGTCAACTCCGAGTCGTCGGGGACGCGACAGATAACCGGTACGGGCGGCCAGTTCGACTATATCTTCGGCGCCTATCATTCCAAAGGCGGCAAGGCCTTTATCTGTATGACGGCATCGCAGAAGAACAAAAAAACGGGCGAGATCAAGTCGCGGATCGTCCCGACCCTGGAGCCCGGTGGCATCGTAACGATCCCCCGGACCGTCGTAAGTTACGTCGTGACGGAATACGGCATCGTCAATCTGAAGGGAAAAACCACCTGGGAACGGGCGGAAATGCTTATCGGCATCGCCCATCCCGATACCCGGGAGGGGCTCATTAAAGCCGCCGAGGCTCAGAATATCTGGAGAAGGAGCAACAAGCGGGGGTAAAAGTCGACATTGTCCGGTCAGGAGGGAGATGTGAGGGGCGGACAGCTCAGCTTTCCACTCCCTGACCGACTGTCATGATGAATATTTTCGGTAAGATACATAAAGGAAGGGGTTGCGATTTCGCTTTCGCAACCCCTTTCTTACAATTTCTTGCGAATATATTAATGACCGGCCTTGAAGAGGATATCGATGCGGGTGTTTATTTCATGACTCTCATTCTGTAAACTTCTTTCAAAATCTTCCCGGGATACCTCCATTTTCATTTTCCAGGAACCGAGGCGGATTTTTTCGGTGCCATTATCCTTCGCCCCGATGATTTCCGCATAAGCCCCCACCCGGTTGCAGTCGCAGTAGCAGCAAAGGTAAGGCCAAATTGCCTGGACATTCTTTTGATAGCAATCGGGACAGAAACCCAGGCTACAGGACAGATCGGGACAGGTTATCTGGATGCTGTCGTCCATTTGTGAAAATCCGTATATAGTTTAAGTATCCGTATATTAACGCTTATTGTATTTGAGCAGGACATTGGCCCCGACCACTATCAGCAGCACCGGCATCAGATATTTCCCCATGGCATAGACTTGCATGCCAAAGACCTCGGTCAGGAGAAAAACCACGCCCACGGCAAGTATTATCCAACCTCCCAGGTCCTTTAATCGCTGCATCAACGTGCCGACGGCAATCACAATCAACAGCACCGGCCAGCTCCGGCTGAAGGACCAGATCTGGGTATTCCCCAGGATGACGAGGACCCCGAGGGTGATCAGGACCATGCCGCCGGTTAGGACGTGTATTTTTTCTTTTCTTTCCATTCTGTCCAATCCTCCCTGTCAAATAAGTATGCCTTTACTTGTTATCTCCTTTCAAAAAATGCTTAAAGAAGTCGATGGGAATGGGAAAGACGATCGTCGAATTGTTTTCCGTCGCAATCTGATTCAGGGTCTGCAAATAACGCAATTGCAGAGAGATAGGCTCCTTGGTCATGACCGTTGCTGCCTCAAAAAGTTTCTCCGCCGCCTGATATTCTCCTTCGGCAGCGATAACCTTGGCCCTTCTTTCCCGTTCCGCTTCCGCCTGTTTGGCAATGGCCCGTTTCATCTCTTCAGGCAGATCGATTTGCTTGACTTCCACCAACGAAACCTTGATGCCCCAGGAATCGGTGCTGCGATCAAGAATTTCCTGTAGATGCATATTGATTTTTTCTCTTTGGGATAAAATCTCATCCAGTTCCACCTGCCCGCAAACACTCCGCAGGGTCGTCTGGGCAAGCTGCGACGTGGCATAGAGATAGTTTTCCACGTCGGTGACCGCCGCATTGGCGTCAATGACCCGGAAATAGACAACGGCATTGACTTTAATGGAAACATTATCCCGGGTAATCACGTCCTGGGGAGGAACATCCATGGTAATTGTACGCATGTCGACTTTGACCATCTTATCGATGACGGGAATCAGGATGATCAGTCCCGGCCCTTTTACATCGATGATCCTTCCCAGGCGAAATATTACGGCTCGCTCGTATTCATTTAAAACCCGGATGGCCGACGCCAGAAACATAATTACTAAAAAAACAAGTATTGTAACAGTGTAAGTCATGTTAACGCCCTCCCTTTCAACATTTCTTTTATTAAAAAAACGATTAGAAACAGTCCGCCTATTTTTGCTCCTGCTTTTCTACCTTTACCTTTAAGTTGTCTATCCGGACAACCCTTATCCGCGTCCCCTCTTCAAGGGGAGTTTCGCTAAAGGCCTCCCAATATTCTCCCCTCACCATTACCTTCCCTTCTTCATGAACCTTGGTCACGGTTTTTCCCTCGGCCCCGATCATTCCCTCTTTTCCGGTGTGCTTCTTGCGCATCTGGGCCTTTATGACCAGACTGATAACCCCGACAAAAAACAGAGATATAATGGTCAGGGTCGGGATCAGGACTTCGAGGGAGACCCGCAGGGCCGGATCCGGGGAATCGAAGAGCATCAGGGAACCAACGGCCAGGGAAACTATCCCGCCGACCGTGAGGATGCCATGGCTGACAACCTTGATTTCGGCAATGAAAAGGACAATCCCGAAGAGAATAAGCATCACCGCTGCATAATTTACCGGCAGGGTCTGCATGGCGAAGAAGGCCATAATCAGAGAGATCCCGCCCACAACACCGGGCAAAATGGCCCCGGGGGTGGAAAATTCAAAATACAGACCCGCCAGGCCCACCAGGAAAAGGATATAGGCAATGTTCGGATCGCTCAGGGTTGTGAGGATGCGATGGCGGTAGCCCATTTTTCTTTCTTTCAGGATCGCCCCGGCGGTCTTCAATATTGTCTTTTTATCACCGACAAGGACCTGCTTCCCATCGGCCAGTTTGAGAAGCTGCTGCACATCCGTGGCGACATAATCAATGACACCATTTTTCAGGGCCTCTTCCGCCGTGATGGAAGCGCTTATTCTCACGGCCTTTTCTACCCACTCCTCGTTCCTTCCTCTTATTTTGGCGATGCTCCGCACGTAGGCTGCGGCGTCATTGGCGACCTTTTCCATCATGGTCTTATCACCCCCGCCGCCGCCAAGACCGACGGGATGGGCGGCCCCGATATTCGTTCCCGGGGCCATCCCCGCCACATGGGCCGCCACGGTAATAATGACGCCTGCGGAAGCCGCCCGGGCTCCGGAGGGGGACACATAGACAAAGACAGGTATCGGGGCGTTAAGGATGCTCTTGGCAATATCCCGCATGGCCAGATCAAGCCCCCCCGGGGTGTCAAGGAGGATGATCAGTCCGCTCGCCCCTTCTTTCCCGGCTTCACTGATGTTCTGGGTGATGTACTCCGCCGCCGGAGGGGTAATGGCACCGCTGATGGAAATGACATTTAACACCGGCGAAGATTCCGCCGCCCCGAGGCAGCCTGGCCAGGCGAAGGCCATGAGGAGAAACCACAGCATTTTCAGTCTTCTATTGATCGGCTTTTTTCCCCTGACCATGATCCCCTCCTTTATCAAGAATCTTCCGCCATCAGTTTCATGATCTGTTGAACGTCTTCCCATACCTGACGCTTCTGGGACGGATTCCGCAAGAGATAGGCCGGATGATATGTAGGCATCAGGGGGATGTCGTGATAACGGTGAAAGCGTCCCCTCAGCAGGGAGATGGCAACATCGCTCTTTAACAGTGTATGGGCGGCAAACGAACCCAGAGCGCAGATCACCTTCGGTCGGATGGACTCTAATTGTTTCACCAGAAACGGCTCACAGGCAGCGATCTCACCGGACTCGGGATTACGATTACCCGGCGGTCGGCACTTGAGAATATTGCAGATATAGACATCCTGTCGCTGCAACTTCATGGCCTCGATAATCTTCGTGAGGAGCTGGCCGGCCCGGCCGACGAAAGGGCGCCCCTGCTCGTCTTCATCCGCCCCCGGGGCCTCGCCCACAAAGACAAGCCCGGCGTGGGGATTGCCTTCCCCGAAGACGATATTTTTTCTCCCCCCATGGAGGGCACAACGCCGGCAATCTCCCAAGTCCATGCGCACCTCGTTAAGAGCGGCGCATTCACTTGTAGCCTTCAGGGTAGCGGGCATATCGGGGACGCTAAGCCGGCGGTACGGTCCCGGGATGAGTATGTTAGGCTGGTCGGACGACCCCTCCAACACCTGTTTTGAATCCCTTCCCGGCAGCGCTGGCGACCCATTCCCTCCCGGCAGCACCGCTTCCGCTCGTCCCGTCGCAGTGGGGACTGAATCCACTCCCGTTAGTTTCGTTGATGGAGGCACGGCTTCTCGCTTACCCCCAGCCTCGCGGCCGGCATTACCTTTAGCAGGTCTGCCCGGTGAAGTCGCCTCCGGCAGAGGCCCTTGCATGGAAAAGGAACTCACATTACCGGGTAATTCCCTGTCCGCCTCAATATGGGAGCGCAGGGACCTGATCAGGACAAGCATCTCATCTTTAGCTGCGTTTTGCATTTGTCAGTATTTTTACCCGATCCAAGATCCGGTTGGCAATATCCATCTTATCCATCAGGGGAACCTCTTCAACCCCCCCCTGGGGATCAAGAATCTTGATGATATTGGTATCACATTGAAAGCCGGCCCCTGATTGGTGGAGATCATTGGCTACAATCAGATCCATATTCTTCCCGAATAGTTTGGCCCTGGCATTGTCAACGAGGTCTTCCGACTCCATGGCAAAACCCACCAGCACTCTGTTTTCCTTTTTGGCCCCTATCTCGGCAATAATATCGGGGTTTCTTTCCAAATGGATGGTCAGGGGACCTTTCTTCTTCTTGATTTTGGATTCTGCAAGCACGGCGGGTCGATAATCCGCCACGGCAGCCGCTTTGATGATCGCCGTGGTTCCCTTAAGATTATTCATCACGGCATTCCGCATCTCCAGAGCGCTCGCCACGGACAGGAAAGTAATCCCCCGGGGGACCGGCAGTACGGACGGTCCACTGATGAGCAGCACCTCCGCCCCTCTCCTGGCCGCCATTGTCGCCAGGGCGTAACCCATTTTACCCGACGAATAATTGGTGATGAAACGAACGGGATCAAAGGGCTCCCTGGTAGGTCCGGCGGTGATGAGGATACATTCGCCCCGCAGGTCCTTATCCGTCCATGCCGACTCGATGGCCTCCACAATATCGGCAATATCGGCCAATCTTCCCACGCCTTCCGTCTTGCATGCCAACTCGCCATATCCGGGCGTCACGAACCGGACGCCGCGGTTTTTTAATTTGGCAATATTGTCCTGAACAACCGCATGGGTGTACATATTATCGTTCATGGCCGGGCAGACAACGATGGACGCTTTGGTGGCCATGAGCACCGTGGACAGGAGGTCGTCGGCAATCCCCGTTGCCATCTTGCCGATGATATTAGCCGTAGCAGGCGCAACAACAATAACATTTCCATACTCCGCCAGAGATATATGGTTCATGTCGTAGTGCTCCTGGGAAAACATATCGCTGAAAACCGGGTTTCCGGAGAGGACCTGCATGGTCAGCGGCGTGACAAATTCCTTCGCATGCCCCGTCATGATCACCTTGACGGACACGTTCTTCTTTACCAGCGCCCTGGTCAGTTCGGCTGCCTTATAAGCCGCAATGCCACCGGTTATACCAAGAACAACGCGTTTCCCTGCTGTCATCTTTTATATTTCCTTTATCAATATGTCTTTGACTTATCCTTACCTTTGACTATAGCAATTCTGCTCACCAAGATCAAGGTAATGAATACATCGCTTGACGGCTCACGTATCGCTTGCAAAAGAGGGGAAAAATCACTATAGACTCGACAAATCATTGCACAGGGGCGCGGCGCCATGCCATGCCCCCGCTATTTCATCTATTAACGAGGTTGCCATGAAGACATATAAGATTTATTTTGTTTCTATATTTACGGTACTGGTCTGTGCTTTATCATGGTGGTTCTTCGCCACGATCGGGGAATTTGGAAAGCCGCAAATTCAAATGATGCAGGATATTCGCAGTATCGGACAACGAACGGTCCTGGAAATCGCCTTCTCCGACAACGGCAGCGGCCTGAAGAGCTCTGCCATCACCATAACTCAGGATAATCAGCCCCGTATCCTCTCTAACCTGCAATACAAAGGAAAGAAAACAAATCGCAACGCCGTCTCAATCCCAATTGACCCGGTGGCTCTGAAGCTGCATGACGGTCCGGCGGTTCTTACCATCACTGCAGAGGATCAGGCCGTCTGGAAAAATTCGGTGTCCATAACGAGGATGGTGAACGTCGATGTGGTTCCGCCCCAGATATTTCTTCTCACACCGGTAAATCATATCAATCCAGGCGGTACCTGTATGCTCCTTTTTAGAACATCCAAGCCTGTGCCTGTATCCGGGGTGCGTGTCGATGATCAACTCTATCCTTCCTATCCGGTGACAGTCAATAACAAGCCCTGTCAACTGGTCTATTTCGCCCTTCCCGCAAGGTCGACATCCCAGGCAGCGCAAATCAAGGTTTACGTCCGGGATCAGGGGGGAAATGAAACGGTCCAGTCTGTTCCCCATCTCCTCCTCAAGAAGAAATTCCGTGACGACAAAATGCCCATCTCCGATTCCTTTCTCCAGCAGAAAATGCCGGAATTTATGGCCCAACTCCCCGCACTTGCCGGGAAACCGCTCATTGATGTCTTTATCTATGTCAACGGCACCTTGCGGGAGGAGAATTTCCGGACCATCCAAACCATCTGCCGGAAATCCGAACCTCGGCAGCTATGGGAAGGGACCTTTCTCCGGATGAAAGACGCCGCTCCCATGGCCCAGTTCGGCGACCGCCGCACTTATGTCCACGCCGGGAAAAACATTGGCGAAAGCACTCACTTAGGCGTTGATCTCGCATCTACGGCTAATGCCCCCATTGAAGCCTCTAACAGCGGCGTGGTTGTCCATGCGGGCTACCTCGGCATATACGGCAATATGGTTATGATCGATCACGGCTATGGATTGTTCAGCCTTTACGCCCATCTATCCAATATTGACGTGAAAATCGGACAGGCGGTCAAAAAGGGGGAGGTGCTCGGGAAAAGCGGCCTTACCGGTTTGGCCGGGGGAGACCATCTTCATTTCTCAATACTTGTCGGTGGACAGTTCATCAATCCGACGGAGTGGTGGGACCCCCACTGGATCCAGGACAATGTAACGAAGAAGATGGACGTTTCCTTTTAATTCCGCTTATTTATCAACCGGAATATGAATGTCATTCCGGTTCTAAATCAAAGATGAAATCAAGGCGGCAAGGCAGAGGCGACGCAGGCGTATTTTTCATACGTCGAGGAGCCGATTGCCGATGCCAACACAGATAGCGCTTTGATTCAGAACCGGAATTGCAAGGCGTACTAGACATGCGCCGAGTGACGAAGGATGCAGCGCAACGCAGCATCCGGACTTTTTACGAAGCTGTCAACTCTTGTTTATGTCCCGGTGGTTTACCTGGACACTGTAATCCTTATCGGAAAGATAGGCGGCAAGTTCATTGGCCATCGCCACTGACCGGTGCCTGCCTCCCGTACAACCCAGGGCGATGTTAAGGCGCACCTTTCCCTCCTTTTCATAGAGGGGAAGAAGAAAAGACATCAGGGCAAGAAGCTTCTCGATAAAATTTTTGCCCTCTTCCGACGCCAGTACGTACTCCCTGACCCCGGGGTGATGGCCGTCGTGATTCTTCAGGGATTCGACAAAGTAAGGATTCGGCAGGAAACGGACGTCAAGAACAATATCTGCATCGACAGGCAAGCCATAGCGGTATCCAAAAGACGTCACATAGATGATGAGTCTCTTTTCCGTTGTTGAAGACAAGAACATCCTCTGCACGGCGTCCTTTAGTTGATGCACATTATATGAAGTTGTATCGATAACCTTGTCTGCCATAAGTTTCAAGGGAGAGAGTTTTGCCCGTTCGATGCTGATCCCTTCCATGACCGATCCCTTCATTGCCAGGGGATGGGTCCTTCTGGTTTCACTGAAACGGTGCAACAGGGCATCGTCAAAGGAATCAAGGAAAAGTATCTCGATAGTATACCCCTTGTCTTTGAGTCGCTTAAAAATACGGGGATACTTTTCCAGGAAACCCTGCTCCCTCAGATCCATCACCATGGCGACTTTGGAGATCTTCTTCTCAACTTCAGATTGGATTTCCAGAAATTTTGGCAGCATCACGATCGGCAAATTGTCGACACAGAAAAAACCGATGTCCTCGAGGGCCCGCAATGCCGTGCTCTTCCCCGAACCTGACAATCCAGTAATGACAACTATTTGCATGAACTCACTCCCCCCTTTGACCTCCCATGTGCAGCCGGACGTGGTTCAGGATAGCATCAACCGTTCCGGCAGTATCCGCGAGAACTGTAACTTGGGCAAATGGAATCTCAACCTCCATGATCTCTCGCAAGCGGTTTGTAGCTAATCCTTTTTTTTGCACTTTTTCAAGCTTTTTTGTTAGCTCAATAACGATGTCCACCCTAGTCTCACCGACAATGCGGATGGAGTGTAAAGACCGGACATCGATAATGCCTGCTTCACGCAAGTGTACCAGGTTGCGGATTTTTTCGTGAGCCTGACCGGAGAGGATCTGGCCGGATAGACAGCTCAAAACGGCAATATCATCAGCTATCCAGCCCCCCCCCCTTCTTGATATTTCAAGGGCGCACGTCGTTTTACCGATACCGCTGTCTCCGGTCAGGAGGATGCCCGTTCCTTCCCATTGCACGAGACACCCGTGCACGTTGACCCTTGCTTCATTTTCTTCCGTTGTCATGATATCAAACGAAATCTTTGAATTTATAGTGAATATGTCATCCCGGTGAAAACCGGGACCGGTCTAGTATTTCGTTCATGGTTCCCGTGTGGAGTTTACTCCGTACAGCGATACGGGGCCGGGATGACGGGGTGTGAGACTTTTGCGAGTCTATCTGGCTTGTCAATAAGAAATGTCGTAATTCCTCAGGAGCCGGGAACTGTCATCAACAGGTATCATCCTTATCGATGATGATGCGGTAAATCTCTTCCCTGGAGGCGGCTTCAAGAAGGTTCTTGCGAAATGCCGCATCCTTGAGCATCCGGGAGAGCTTGGCGAGCATTTTCAAATGCTGACCCGCGGCATTCTCCGGCGCCAAGAGGAGGAAGAAAAGATGCACCGGCTTTCCATCCATGGCATTAAAATCGATCCCTTCCCGGCTTCGTCCGAAAGAAATGGCCAAGGCATCTATTATATTCAGTTTTCCGTGGGGAATGGCAATGCCGTCGCCGATACCGGTACTTCCCAATTTTTCCCTCTCAAGAAGGATATTGACGGTTTCTCCCGGGTGATAGTTGGCCTTTTCACTTAGAATAACGTCGGCCAATTCTTGAAGAACATCCCCTTTAGTTCCGGATGTCAATTGTTCAAGAATAAATTCCTTTTTCAAAACCTCAACAATTTTCATTTAACTTCACCTGAAGCTTAACTTTTGGTTTCAACAAGGACGTAGTTGCCGTCATCGCGACGATATATGACCGCAACATTTTCCGTAGCGGCATCACGAAATATGATGAAGAGGTTCCTCGACGCCTCAAGTTCCATGATCGCATCGTCGTGGGACATTGGTTTCAAAATGATCTTTCTCGTTTCTACAATCCTTGTCTCACTTGCATCCTCCGCCTCCGCCTCGGAAGATTTATCAAACTTCTCGTCCCCTGTTTTCACCCCGGCTCCCTTGTGAGCGCGCATCTTTTCGCGGTGCTTCTTCAATTGACGTTCGATTTTTTCAACCGCCTCATCAATGGCCAGAGCCATCTCCTTTGCCTCTTCCCTGGCATTAACATTCATACCGTTGTCCATAAGATTGATCTCGGCGACATTCCGGAATTTTTCAACGGACAGAACTACCCTCACTTCAACCGGACGGTCGATGTATTTTTTCAGCTTACCAAGTTTCTCTTCAACATAATTTTTGAACCAATCTTCGCCCTCGGTATTTCTGAAGGTCACAGAGATCTTCATAGTTTTCCTCCCAATGGATTTTTACTCGTAAAAGGTTTTGTGCTATATTGACGTCACCGTTAAAAGTCAATAACTTTTTTATAGTTAAAAATATTTTTTCCTTCGTGATGATGGCAGGATATGCATCATTTCCCTGTACTTAGCCACCGTACGCCGGGCAATATTGATACCTGACGACGCCAGAAGCTCGACTATTTCACTGTCGCTCAAGGGATTTTTATGATCTTCCTCACTGATCACCTTCTTTATTTCTTCTTTGACGCTTTTGGAGGCGATATTTTCTCCTCCGTCGTTTTTGGAAATTCCACTGCTGAAAAAATATTTCAACTCAAAAAGACCGGCGGGGGACTGCATGTATTTATTGGTGACAACCCTGCTGATTGTCGATTCATGCATTTCAACATCCAGAGCAATGTCTCTCAGCACCAATGGTCTTAAATAATTGATCCCTTTATCGAAAAAATTGCGCTGGTAATTTACGATGCTTTCGGTGACCCGGTAGATCGTCTTCTGACGCTGCTGGATGCTCTTGATAAGCCAGGTTGCCGACTGGACCCTTTCCTTGATATATTTCTTCCCCGTATCGGCGTCCTTGCCGCCATCGACACCCGCCATGATTTCCTTGTAGAAATTACTTATCCTCAGCCTCGGCATACCGTCGTCATTCAGGATAACCTTGTACTCGTCTCCGGTTTTATAAACAAAAACGTCAGGAATGATCGTCTGTACCTTCTCCTCCTGATAAATACTTCCCGGTTTCGGGTCCATGTTACTGATCACCATGACCGCCTGAAGTATATCATCGATGGTAACCTTCAACTTTTTGGCAATTTGGGTGTAATTTTTTGTTTCCAGATCTTTAAGATGATCCCGGATTATCCTTTCCACCAGCGGGTTTGCCCCTCCGAGCATTCGCGCCTGAATAAGCAGGCATTCGGTGAGGTCCCGGGCGGCAACCCCGGGAGGATCGAAAGACTGTACCTTTTGGAGAACCGACTCCACGGCATCAGTTTCAACATGCTCCTGCCCGGCTATTTCTTCCACCGTCGCCTGTAGATAGCCATTTTGATCCAGGTTGCCGATAATCTGTTCTCCTACTCGCATCTCGGCATCAGTCAATGGCAAGAACTTCAATTGCCACATGAGGTGGTCGGTCAAAGACAGGGTCCTGGTCAGCAGATTATCCCATGAAGCACCCTCTTCGTCCGCACGTTGATACGTCACTCCCATCGGACCGTAGTCTTCCAGATAGTTATTCCAGTCAAAATCCTCCCTGCCATCGCCCTCTCCCGTGACTTCGACAGCATGATCAACAGACTTGATCTCCTCGGTCTCCAGGGTTCTCAAGGTATCGTTTTCTGATAGGCTTTCCTCGACAATCTCTTCGCTGCCGGCGATTTCCTCAAGCAGAGGATTCTCCTCCATCTCCTGATTGATCATATCCACCATCTCCAGCCTTGATAGTTGCAGGAGCTTGATAGCCTGCTGAAGCTGCGGCGTCATGATCAGTTGCTGGGAAAGTTTAAGAGTCTGTTTCAGTTCAAAAGCCATGGATATGAATCCTCAAAGACAAAAGTCCTCACCGAAGTAAAATTTTTTAGCCAGCTCGCAGGAGGCAATCGTATCAGGATCTCCTTCCACCAGGACGCTCCCTTCGTTTACGATATACGCGCGATCACAGACAGAAAGGGTTTCCCGCACATTATGATCGGAAATAATCACCCCGATGCCCTTTTCTTTCAGTTTATATATGATCTTTTGAATATCTGCAACTGCAAGTGGATCAATACCGGCAAAAGGTTCGTCCAGAAGAATATATTTGGGCGAGGTGACAAGGGCTCTGGTAATTTCCACGCGCCGCCGTTCGCCTCCGGACAGGGAATAAGCCGGATTATCGGCAAGACTGGTCAAATCCAGTTCGCCAAGCAAGGATTCCAATCGCTCTTTTCTCTGCCTGGAATCCATGTTCAGAGTCTCCAGGATAGCCAGGATATTTTCGGCAACGGTCAGCTTGCGGAAAATTGACGGTTCCTGGGGCAGGTAGTTCAGTCCCTTTTTCGCCCGCAGATACATGGGATATTTACTGATATCTTCTCCATTGAGGAAGATGCTGCCGCCGTCGGGACGGATCAATCCGACAATCATATAAAAGGTTGTCGTCTTGCCGGCGCCATTCGGCCCGAGGAGCCCGACCACCTCCCCGGGAAATATATTGAGATCGATGTTGTTGACAACCTTCCGGCCTCCATAGATCTTCACAAGCTCTTTTGCTGCAAGTTGCCCCATATCCATCGTGTAACCCTATTTCTTTTTCTTACCGTCTTCAGCGGGATAAATCGTGGCGCTCACGCGTTTCTTTTCCGGAGCTTCCACGATCCCCCGGTTTTCATCGAGGAGAACCGTAATCCGGTCGCCTTTGACGATATTGGGTCCCTCACGCATTATAGCGTTACCGAACACGATGATCTTTTGATCATCCTGATAATAGACGGCCTCATCGCCGGTGACGATCTTTTTGAGCTGGGTGATCCGCACCGGCCCTTTTGCCTCGATCCGATCAAGATCACCCCCCTGCCCGATGCCCGCCGTTGCCGTTTCCTTGCCCTCATCGGCGCCCTTTTTATAATAAACGAGGAGCTTGTCCGACCTGATTACCTTATCGCCCTGTACGGCGACGGCATTTCCCGAAAATACGATCAGACGCTCATCGTTGAAAGCCTCGAGGGTATCAGAGGTAATATGGACGGGTTCTTTGGAAGCGGACTGCTTGGGAGCGGCCTTTTTGGAGCCGGACGGTTTGGATGCCGACTGTTTGGAATTGGCCGGCATGGAAACAGGCTGACTGGGAGCGGCCTGTGCGGGCACAGGCTGTGTAGGGGCAGGCTGTGTGAGGGCAGGTTCCGGTTCCTTCGCTGCCGTCTGAAATACGCATAGCGATGACATGCCGACGGCTAGTAAAATGATTCCTAATGCAGTGCGATAGATCTTCATTATGGGTCTTCCTATTTCTTTGCTTTTATTATTGCGTTCACGTGGGACATGATGAGGACATGCCGTTTGTTGATATCAATCCGCATGCCCCTCCCCTTAAGTCGCGTTGTTTCATTATCCAGCGTCACGTCCGAATCTGTGGACAGTATTTTGTCCCGGTCGAAATAACGAAGAACGTCCATTGTTATCCGATCCCCTTTGTCGGAGATTATCACAACATCTCCCGTCACATCCAGGTCTTTTGTCGCCGTCCAGAAACGACCCTTTTCACCGGTCATGACAAATGTCCGTCCATCGGAAGTGTTCATTTTCGCGACCACCTGATCGAAGAGGGCGAGATTCTCCTTACGCACAAAGGTAACTGTTTTTGCTCTTATTTCCCACTTTGAACCGTCTGCGGATACGTCCGTATAAAGAACGTCCCGCACCTGCACATCTACATTGTCCGGCAATACCTTGAGAAAATTCTTTCCCGCTTCTTTCCCCTGCTCCCAGAGGAAGAGTAATATGGCGAAAACCGCAACAAGGATCAGCGCCACGGTTACGATGACAGGCTTTTTCATTTCAGGAGAAATACCTCTCCATCAGGCGTTCCCATTTGCCCTGCCCCTTGAGGAGCAGATCGCAGACTTCCCGGACGGCCCCCCGGCCGCCATCTCTCCGGGTCACATAGTCGACAACCTGTTTCGCCTCATCGACGGCGTCGTTGACTGCCACGGAAAAACCGACCCTCTTCAAGAGGGGAATATCCACAATGTCGTCGCCCATGTACGCCACTTCCCGGGCCGTAAATTTCATTCTTTCCAGGACTTCTTCGTAAACCTGCACCTTATCCCATATTAACTGATGAACTTCCTTGACACCCAGATCTCTGGCGCGGTGTTCAACAACCGCTGATTTCCGACCGGTGATCCAGACCACGTCGATACCGCAGCGTACGAGGACCTTCAAACCATGTCCGTCCTTTACATCGAAAAATTTGCTTTCCTCGCCCAAGTCATTCATCACAATCCGGCCATCGGTCAGGACGCCGTCCACGTCAAGAATAAGCAGACGAATCGGCTGGATTTTATCGATCAGATTTGCGGGTATTTGATTGGTCATAATTCTCCGTTTGCCTTCACTAAGCGATCAATCTTCATCAGCGTCTTCAGGAGCTTCTCAAGATCCGTCATTCGCAAGGAGTTGGGGCCGTCGCAAAGGGCGGCTTCGGGATGGGGATGAACCTCGAAAAAAAGACCGTCCACTCCCGTGGCCACAGCCGCTCTAGCCAGGAAGGGAATCATCTCCCGCTGACCACCGGAGGCCGTTCCCATGCCTCCCGGCAGCTGCACGCTATGGGTGGCGTCAAAAATGACCGGGTAACCGAAGGTCCTCATGATCGGTATCGCCCTCATGTCCGCTACCAGGTTGTTGTATCCGAATGAGGCGCCTCGCTCCGTGATCATGAGTCCTTCCATGCCCGCCGCCTCGATTTTTTCGATGATGTTTTTCACGTCCCAGGGCGCGAGAAACTGTCCTTTCTTGATATTGATAACCTTCGCCTTCTTAGCCATTTCCATGATGAAATCCGTCTGTCGGCAGAGGAAAGCGGGAACCTGCATCACATCGAGGACGTTCGCCGCGCTCTCAATCTCCTCGAAACGATGGACATCGGACAAGATAGAAACCTGAAAATCCCGTTTGATCTTTTCCAGGATCTCCAGTCCCCGAAGCGCTCCCGGCCCCCGGTAACCCATCAGCGAGGTCCGGTTGGCCTTATCATAAGAGGCCTTAAAGATGAAGGGAATATCCAGCCTGTCGGTCAGTTCTTTAAGGAACCCGGCTATATCCCGAGTCTTATTCTCTTCCTCGATTACACAGGGACCGGCAATGAGCGTGAAGGGATTGTTCCCGCCGATTAACGCCCCACCTACCTTGATCTTTTGCATCTGCGCCCTTCCATTTTCATTTTCTCGCCATCACGAATCCGCCTGATGCTTGTCCTGCATGATCTTGATCTTCAGGGCGGGAATTCTTCTGGCCGCCCGGGTCGATTCGGGATTGAGTTCATATGCCTTTTGATAGGCGTTGAGGGCCTCCTGGGGCAGCCCCTTCTTTTCATAGGCCTCCCCAAGCCCCGCATAAACGGCGTCGTCTTCGGCGTCATATCGCAAAGACAACCTGTACATTTCAATTGCCTTGTCCACATCACCTTTGGCGCCGTAAGCCCGGCCCTGAATGGCGTAAGGCGCCGCCTTCTTCTTGGTGGAAGACAAAAGTCTTTTTGCTACTCTGATCGCATCGTTGTATCTTTTTTCGCGCATGTATGATTCAGCCAGATAATTCAATACATTGTCGGTAGGATGGGTCGCCGCATACTTTTCATAATAAGCCGTGGCTTCCTTCCTTTTTCCAAGTTTGGTGTAGGTCAAGGCGAGGTTATAATAAATCTGCGGGTCCCGGGCACCGGCTTTCAGGGCTTTTTCATATTTTTCGGCGGATGTTTTATATACCTTTACCTCCCCGTAAGCAAAACCAAGGCTCGCATATAAGGAACCCTTATTCTTGCTTTTTGGCAGGGCTTTTTCGTAGAATTTGATTGCCTGATCGTAATTCTTGTTTTTCATCTCCATATCGGCAAGCCGCATGGCCGCATCGGCGTCATCAGGATTAATTTCAAGAACCTTGCGATAGTGCGCGGCCGCTTGCTGAGTTTTTCCTGATTTCTCCAGCGCCGCCGCGAGGTTGAACTGAATGACCGGATCTTTGGGATGCAGGTTGAGCGCCTTGCGGTACTGTTCCATTTCCTGGGCCGGAACGCCCTTATTGCCATAAGCCATCCCCAAATTTGCAAGCGCCGTCGCATTACGGGGCTGTCTTTTCAGCATTTCCTTGTACCATTTAATCGCCTCGTCCTGATTCCCTGCCTTAAGATTGGCATTGGCCAGGGCAAGGACGATTTCATCGGCAGCAGGATTTTTATTCAGGGCGATCTGATACTCCGCGATCGCCTCTTTCCTTTTATTTGTAGCCTCATAGACATGACCCAGGTTGAAATGGACGTTGCCGTCCTCGGGATTGATCTGTAGCGCCTGCTGATAAGCAGCCACGGCTTTAGACCAGGCGCCCATGGCCGCGTAGGTCAGGCCCATGCTTGCATAAACAGTCGGATCATTGGGTTGAATTATGAGCAACCGCCGATAAACACCGCTCGCCTGTTCATAATTCTTCTGGCTTTGATAACAGCGGGCCAATTCCTTTAAGGCTGCCGCATCGTCAGGCTTCAACTTCAATACGAGCTGATATTCTTCAACGGCCTCACGAATCATGCCCAGGCGATAATAAATGCCGGCCAGAACTTTTCTGATCCCCGTGTCGCCCGGATTTGCAGCAATGGCCTGTTTCAGATAATCAATTTGCTGTCTTTCACTGTGCGACCCCTGGGCGTTCCGCAGCCAATCCTGGGGCAAAATGGCAACCTTCAGAGGAATAGTCCCTATTTCCCTCTCCAGATAACGGACATGAATGCGATAATCCCCGCTCATAGCCTCGGCGTTCGCCCTGCGACCCTGCTTCATCACCCTGTCGACGAATTCTATCCCCTTCATGAGGATCTGGAAATCGTTGCGCCTGCCAGTTCCGTCAACATCCACGGTAATTCCCTTTCCTCTTAGGTCATCGGACGTCACACCGGTAATGATGAATTCATCCTTGTAGGTGACCTCGAAAGAATCCCGGGGCGTGAGGCGATATACTTTCCCATTCTTTTCGATATCCAGGTAATAAAACTGCGGCTGCTTGCCAAGAATCGTAAAAGCGACGAAATTTTTCGCCCTCGCCCAGCCGGTAGTAAGGGAACCGAAGTGTTTGGGAAAGACGGTTGCCAATCCCCACACCAAGCCGGTCAGAACCACCAAAAGTCCGGCAAGGGAGGCAAGGGCAAGGGCCCAGCGCCTATATCTTGTATAATCGACAGGTTTCTTTTTTTTACGAATAAAGTCTGTTTCCATCTATTTCAACTTCTCGGATGATATTTTTTATGCACGGCCTTCAGTCTTTCTCTGGTCACATGGGTGTATATCTGTGTCGTCGAGATGTCGGCATGCCCCAGCATGACCTGTACCGCTCTCAAATCAGCGCCCCCCTCGAGGAGATGGGTGGCAAAGGTATGACGAAAGGTATGGGGATGCACCTTGTCCTCCAGACCGGCCTGACGGGCATATTTCTTGACCAGCTTCCACAACCCCTGCCTACTGAAAAGTTTGCCCGATCTGTTTAAAAACAGGTGATTTGCGGACTTCCCCTTGATAAGATCGTTTCTTGCTTCTTCCACATAGCGTCTCAGCAGGTCGTAGGAGGACCTCCCCACCGGTACGACCCTTTCCTTCCTCCCCTTCCCCATCACGACCACATAACCTGCCTGCCAGTTGATGCTGTTCATGGTCAGATTTACCAGCTCCGAAACCCGCAATCCCGCTGCGTACATCAATTCGAGGATCGCCGCATCCCGGACGGAGGCTGGATGCGACAGGTCCGGCTGTTCCAGCAAGCGGTTCATATCCTGGGGACTGAGAACGTCGGGAAGGCGCATCCAGGTCTTCCCCTGGACAAGGCGGTCAACAGGGCTTACAATCGTGTATCCCTGCTTCAGGATAAATTTATAAAAACCGCGGATCGCCGCAAGGGAACGGTTCACGGAATTCGCCGACAACCCGCTGCTCCGGAGATCGGATATGAAAGCCATCACATCTTCAGGCGTGACCGTCTCCGCCTTTTCTTTCTCCCGCCCCGTCATGAAATGTGTAAAACGGTTGAGATCCCGGCTATACGCCTCCAGGGTATGGCGGGAAGCCCCCTTTTCCACGGTCATATAGTTAAAATAAGTCTCCAGCAGTTCCTTCACGTCTTTTTTGTAGCCTAAATCAGGGCAGGACGCAAAGCTTTTTTCCGTGGTTCGGGGTCAGACTTACTAATTGACATTTAAGCTTAAATGTCAATTAGTAAGTCTGACCCCTTCATGTTTGTTGACATATAGCCCAATTATTGCCATTAGTATATGGAACAAAAACGGCCAATCTTCCTGACCTCACCGCCCCAACCGGAGGTGTATGGACTGAGCCTGTCATTATTGAGACGAGAGGAGATGATATGAACTCTTTTTCCATTAAAACCTCCGCGCGGTTTGAAATGCTCGATATCACGAGACAAATCCGGGATATAATTCGGGAGGCCGGGAGCGGGAGCGGGAGCGGTCTTTGCCATGTCTTTATTCCCCACACCACCGCAGCGGTGACAATCAATGAAAACGCCGATCCCGATGTCCCCAGAGACATCATCAGTATCTTGGACAGGCTGATTCCCCTGCACGGCCCCTACCGGCATGGAGAAGGCAACTCGGCAGCCCATGTCAAGGCGTCTCTGATGGGGGCGTCGGAAACCGTTCTGATCGAAAATGGTCAACTGGTCCTGGGTACCTGGCAATCCATCTTTTTTTGCGAGTTTGACGGTCCCCGCATGCGGAAGGTCTTTGTGAAGGTGATTGCCGACCCATGACCATGGATACCGCCGCCGCCACAGACCCCGAAGAAAAAAAGCGCATTCGCTGGATTGTTTTTAGCGTCGCCTTTGCCGTTTTCATGGTCCGTCTGGACGGTTACATCGTCAATATCTCTCTGCCTACCCTCGCCCGTTATTTTCAGGTCGGAACGAGTGAGGCTTCCTGGGTCGTTCTCTCCTATCTCCTAGTCGTGACGGGCAGTACTTTGATCTTCGGAAAACTGGCAGACCGGATCGGTTTGAAGAAGATATTTGTCTGGGGGTATGGACTCTTCGCCCTGGGCTCGCTATTTTGCGGGCTATCGCCGACAATCTACCTGCTCGATGCCGCCCGCTGCCTCCAGGGCGTCGGCGGCGCCATGATGATAACCAGCGGCATGGCAAGCATTCCCCATTACCTGCCCAAAAACATTGCCGGCTGGGCCTTTGGAATATGTTCTCTAGCCAACTCCCTGGGAATCATGGTCGGGGCGCCTCTCGGCGGCATTATCACCGGCTTTATCAGCTGGCGCTGGATCTTTCTGATCAATGTACCGGTGGGCCTGCTGGCCGTCGTGATCGCGAAAAGAATTCTGCCCCCAGATCAAACCCGGCCGCTTCTTGCCAAGGGCCGACCTTTTGACGTATCCGGTTCCGTTCTCAGCTTCATAGGTCTTGCCGCCCTCATCTTTGCCCTGAGCCGCGGCGATGACGAAGGTTGGCAGTCGGGACTCATTCTGGCCGCCTTTGCTGTTGCGGTGGTATCCTTGCTCGCCTTTTATCTCCGGGAACGAACCGCCAGCGACCCCATTCTCAACCTGAAAATCTTCCGGAACCGGGATTTCTCCTTCGCTGTCCTTACGACACTGGTCGCCTTGATGCTCCTGTCGGGGGGCAACTTCCTCATCCCCTTCTATCTTGAACTTATCAAGGGCTTACGGCCTGAACATGTCGGGGCGGTGGTGATGATCTATTCGGTAGTGTATATGCCCATCGGTCCTTTCGCCGGAAGGCTCTCCGACCGCATCAATCCCCGTCGCCTCTGCACGGTCGCCATGTTTCTGGCCTTCATTTCCTGTCTCGTTTTCGCCTTGACCCTACCGATGACGGGAATGTTTCCGGTGATACTTTATCTGGTTCTTTTAGCTGTTTCCTACGCCCTGTTTTTCCCGGCCAACAATCATCTGGTCATGGCGCTGGCCCCGGAGGGAAGCCAGGGAACGGCTTCGGCAATATATACGAATACCATGAATGTAGGGATGGTACTTGGGGTTTGTCTGTTTGAAGGTGCTTTTTCCCAGGCCCTGCCTGCTGCTCTGTCAAACATTAGCCTGAACTCGGAAGTCATTAGCCCCTCTCTAGCCTCCGTGGTTGGGGCCTTTCAATTCGCCTTCATGGTCGGTGCTTTTTTCAGCCTCCTGGCTTTTTTACTTTCTTTTTACTCCGGACGTCATGTATCAGCGGCACATGACAATCAAGGCACATTGCCGGCAAAAAAACGGGGCGGAACATGAATGCATTTGACGTATCACTTTTATGCCGGCGATTACCAAGAGGTATATATGTCAAATTACGATTATGATCTCGGAATCATCGGGGGCGGCGCCGCTGGTCTTACCGCAGCAGCCGGGGCTGCCCAGTTCGGGGCAAAAACGCTCCTGATTGAAAAGACGGATCGATTGGGCGGCGACTGTCTTCATTTCGGATGCGTGCCATCAAAAACCCTCATCCGTACGGCAGGCGTGTGGGCACTGGCAAGACGTGCGGCGGAATTCGGCCTCCCGGCATTGTCATTGCCACCGGTGGACCTGGGCGCTGTCATGGCGCGGGTGCAGGCCGTTATCGACACGATTCAGCATCATGATTCTCCGGAACGGTTTTGCGGACTAGGCGCAGCGGTACTATTCGGAAGCCCCTCCTTTGCCGACGAACATGTTGTCGATCTTGATGGTAAAAGGATTTCAGCAAAGAGTTGGATCATCGCCACCGGTTCACGACCAGTCGTTCCCCCCATCGATGGTCTGGCGACAGTTCCCTACTGGACCAATGAAACGGTTTTCTTAAAGAGGACCCTGCCCGGTTGCCTGATTGTTCTCGGCGGCGGACCGATCGGACTGGAAATTGCCCAGTCCTTTGCCCGTCTCGGGTCTAAAGTGACTATCGTTGAATTTATGGAACAGATTCTGGGGCCCGAAGACGCCGACATGGCAGAAATACTGAAGGTCCGCCTCGAAGCGGAGGGAGTCGTCATTCAAACGGGGACCAAAGCCCTCAAGGTTGAATCGAAAGGATCCGCGATCATGTTGACGGTTGCCCCCGTGGCCAAAGAAGGTAAAGCCACGATTATCGAAGGAGATGCCCTGTTTTTGTCCGCAGGCAGACAACCCAATAGCGGCAATCTTGAGCTTGCCAAGGCCGGGGTAACTTATACGCCCCATGGCATCCCGACGGATGCCAGAATGAGAACCAATATCTCCCATATTTACGCTTGCGGTGACGTGAACGGTCAGTTGCCCTTTACCCATGTGGCCGGATATGAAGCCGGCATTGCCCTGACGAATGCTGTCCTCCATCTTCCCAGGAAAGGGGATTACGGAAAAATCGGCTGGTGTACCTATACGGATCCGGAAGTGTCCAGTATCGGTTACAACGAAAAGCGCGCCCGGAAAGAAGGGCTGGAGTACCGAATTATTGAGGAATCGTTTGCGGACAACGACCGTGCTCTGACCGAAGGTGAGGCCATCGGAAAGATCAAGATGCTTCTGGACGGCAAAGACAAAATGCTGGGCTGCCAGATTATCGGCGCTCACGCCGGGGAGCTGATCCACGAATGGGTCCTTGCCGTGAATGGCGGCGTGAAGCTTTCCACCATCGCCGGGGCCGTGCATGTTTATCCGACCATGTCGGAAATTTCGAAACGCGTTGCGGGCCGGGTCTTTGCCGACAAGCTGTTCAGCGACCGGACGAAAAGGATTCTCAAGTTCCTGTTCAACCTCAAGGGAAGGGCCTGCACGCTGCCGTATAATCAAAATAATGGATGAAACAACCATCCGCATCGTGTGCTTCTTCAGCATTTTCATCGTTATCGCCATCATGGAAATGATTGCCCCCCGGCGCCCCCTGGTCTTGAGAAGGTCGTTACGCTGGTTCGGAAATCTTTCCATTCAACTCGTGAATGGGATTTTACCGCGCCTGCTTTTCCCCATCCTCCCCGTCGGCATGGCCGCCCTATGGGCACAGAAAGGATGGGGCCTGTTGAATGTTGTCCCCCTGCCGACGACGGCTGCCATTCTCTCAAGCCTGCTGATTCTCGACCTGGTCATCTATGCCCAGCACCTCCTGTTTCATCGGATCCATTTTTTCTGGCGGATCCACCGGATGCACCACACGGATATGGACCTCGATCTCACGTCGGCACTCCGTTTTCACCCACTGGAAATCATGATCTCCCTGCTGATCAAAATGGCCGTGGTGGCCGCCCTCGGACCACCCGCCGTCGCCGTCTTCATCTTTGAGATCCTTCTGAACGGCATGGCCATGTTCAACCACGGGAACTTCCGAATCCCCACGCGGATGGACAATCGCCTTCGTATAATCATGGTCACCCCCGACATGCACCTCGTTCACCACTCCATTCACCGGCAGGAGTCGAACCACAATTTTGGCTTTAACCTCTCTTGGTGGGACCGGCTTTTCGGAACATATCAGGCAGAGCCGGCGGCGGGCCGCGAGGGGATGATCATCGGCCTCACGGGCTTCCTGGATGACCGATACTCACACCTCGGGAAGATGATCCTCAACCCGTTTGAAAAGGGGTGACGTGGATCGGTCAATTGCACTTGCATGGAAAAGAAGAAAAAAATCGCTTTTCTTCAATGAATGTTATAAGAAGAACAATAGTTAATTCCCGCCAATATTATTTGTCTATGGAAACTATATATGGCGCTTAACCAATCTAATGAAACCGGCAATGTCCAGTTAGCCCAACTCGTCAGTGATCCTTCACCGGATGGAATTATCAAAGAAGTAAAAAAGATATTCTGCTATCATTATCCTCAAAAACATTATCATAGTATAGAACAAAGCTATTGGCATGTCCGGGCCTTGTATGAGGGTGAATTCCCCGGTTATCGGGCCTGTAATACCAAATATCATGATTTCTCTCACTCCATGGACACACTATTGGCATCAGCGCGTTTGATGGACGGCTATAATCTTGTTAATACGCCTTTTCCTGTAGATCTTTCTGTAAAACTTATGGTCTCCTCATTATTGCATGATACGGGATATATTCAAGAGGCCTGGGATGTGGAAGGCACCGGGGGCAAATATACAACGACTCACGTTGCCAGAAGCATACAATTTCTCAGCAAGAACAATGAAATATTCAGAATCGGGGCAGATGGCGTCAGAACCATAGGCAACATGATATGGTGTACGGATCTGAATGCTAAAATTGGTAATATAGCTTTTTTGGGTCATGAAGAGAAGACAGCGGGTTTAATTTTAGGAACGGCCGATCTTCTTTGTCAAATGTCCAATCGCGCTTACATGGAGAAATTGATCTATTTGTTCGAGGAATTTAAGGAGGGGGGCGTTCCCGGATTTGATGTGGAATACGACATCATCAGAAAGACCGTAGACTTCTACGGATTCATGAAGGTCCGATTTGTCGAAACGCTGTCAGACGTTCGTATGTATGCCCAGAACCACTTCATGAACAGATTCTCGATAGATCATAATCTGTATAGAGAAGCAATTGAGCGCCACATAGCATATCTTCGAGAGATCATTAAAGACGGCAACCCCGATTTCCGTAAAAAGTTTAGACGTTGGAACTGAGTATAAATCCTGCCCAGGTCTTGCCGCCACACCTTCTATCAAATCATCACATAGACTATGATAGAGGTGGGCGGGATTGTCTTGACAGGGATTCCAATAGAATCCGTTTCAAGGAGAGTCTGTTGCCAAAAGCTATTATTTCTTTTTCTTTTTTTCCTTAACCTCAACAGGGGCTTCCTTTACTTTCTTTTCTTTAATTCCATCCGGATCTTTCCGGGGGGCATTTGCCTTTTCCAGTTTCATCCTGGCCAATTCTTCATTCTTCTTTTCGATGGCATCAATCGCCTTCAGCCTGGTGTTTATGGCTTCAACATTTGCCCGCAATTTTTTTACGAGTGAATCTTTATCAATCTTACGAGCTTCGATCCCCTCTTCTGACAGGAGTGCCAGCCGATTTTTCAACTTTCGTTCGAAAGATTCCTTTTGTCCGATTTGCGTCTGCTTCTGATTTGATCCCATGTTTTCTCTCCCTCTTTGATCCCCTTTTTTTCTCCGACAGCTCACAGACCATGCAGAATTTTCTCCTCCCTGTCGGGCAGATGAATATTACGGATCTATGTATCAGGGATTAAGTCGAAAAGCCATCACAAGGTTTATTATCTACAATACCTATTGTAAGGGGCTTTCGATTCGAGTATGGCAGATTGGAGACGGCGGTCAAGGTACTTCCTTCCGTTCCGCCATCGGTTTCATGCGGCTCCTAAGCGCGCGGCTGGCGATGCGGTGGAGTTATTCATTTCCATAGTCATGGCGCCTCCTTCCGTTCGTTGAGCTGCCAGTCATATCCCGGGACCTGACGGCATAGCCGCCCGCTTTCAAATGCTTCCGGTCCGCATCGGGAAAATATTGCGCGCAGAAATTCAACGGGGATGAAAACAACGCTCAGGCATTGCGGCCCGATTGAAAAGCTGCAAAGAGTTTGTTGCTCAATACGCCGAAGATCTCTACCGGGAGGGCTTCGCCACGAACCTTATCATCAAGTCCACAGGAAGACAGCACCGCTTTCAAATTATCATCTTCGACATGGAGCCAGGCGGCGCTCCGCAGATTGTTCCATAATGTTTTTCTTCTACTGGCAAAGGCCGCTTTGACGATGACCGTAAAAAATACCTCATCCAACAAATCCACCCGGGGCCGCTCCCGGAACGTAAGGGAGATGACCGACGACGTCACCCGTGGTCGCGGATAGAAGCATTGGGGGGGGACATCGAAGAGCTTTACCAATCGGGCATGCATGGATAGTAAAACCGTCGGGACGCCATAGGCCTTAGTTCCGGGCAAGCCCGTCAGACGGTCCGCCACTTCCCTCTGGACCATGAGGACGGTTTGCGAAATCATCCGGCGTTGAGACAGCAAATGAAAAAGTATCTCCGTCGAGATGGCGTAGGGGATGTTTCCGATAACCTTGAGCTGCTGCACCTGAAGCTCCTCGCATAATTTAGCGATATCCATCTTGAGGATGTCCGCAAGGATGATCCGCACGTTCCCTGCTTGGTCCTGATCCTGCTCCGTCTCCTTTTCCAGGATCGCAATCATCGCCGGATCGATATCTACGGCAATCACCTGCCTGGCCTCCGGGGCCAGCAGTCGGGTAAGAATGCCGTGTCCGGCGCCGATTTCAAGAATGGTGTCCGCTTTTTGGAGGTTCGCCGCCAGGACGATTTTTCTCGCGACATTGTCGTCCCTTAAAAAAGACTGACTGAGACGTTTGCGGGGCTGCACCTGGTACTTCTTCAGGATTTTTACGGAGGAAATCAAGGACGATTCCTTTCTCTAAAGACCACGACCAGACGACGGGCGAGAAAATAGGCGGGAACGGCAAAGAAGGGGGCGGTGATGATGCCACCGGTCAGGAGCGGGAAAAGAATGTGCCCGCCGAGATTCATGATGCTTTCAAAGGAATAATCGTTAAGTGCCCAGGCGCTTTTTTGCCAACCGAGGATAATGCTCCCCAGTTCATACTGAAAGAAGTAGAACAGGGGAATGGTCACGGGATTGGAAATAAGCCACGACCCCAGATAACCGGCCGTAATATTCTGTTTGAAGAGGACGCCCACGGCAATAATCATGGCTGTGTGAAAGGGTATCGTCGGCGTCACGCCGATAAAAACGCCAATCGCCATCCCCATGGCAATATCTCCCGGTTCTCCCTTCAGGCTGATAAAGCGGTCGTAAAAATCCCTGCTGCGCCTTTTTATAATATTCATGATTGGAGTTCTAAAGGCCAGCGCGACACGGCATTTAGATCCAGGCCGTCCCGTTTGCCTCTCGTCAGGAGATACTCGCCGACGGCGGCGATCATCGCAGCGTTGTCCGTACACAGAATCGGCGGCGGGATGAAGACCTCCACCCCTGCTTCCTTACCGTCCCGGTAAAAACGCTCCCGCAGACGGCTGTTTGCCGCCACGCCCCCACAGACCACCACCCTCGTCATGGCTGCATTTTCCGCCGCCTTCAGGGTTTTTTGCACCAGCACATCGACAATGGCCTCCTGAAAACCGGCGACGACATTGGGCAACTCTGCTTCCGTAAAGAGGCGGCCCTGTTTCTTGACCATGTTGAGGAGAGACGTCTTCACGCCGCTGAAGCTGAAATCGAGACTATCCCGCATGGCTCGGGGGAAGGCAATGACCCCGGGATCTCCCTGCTTGGCCATACGGTCGATGACCACCCCTCCGGGGTAACCGATCTCCAGCAGTTTTGCCGCTTTGTCAAAGGCCTCGCCGGCGGCGTCATCCCGGGTCTGGCCCAGGCAGGTGAAATCCTGAAACTCCCTGACCAGATAAATATTGGTATGCCCTCCGGAAACGACCAAAGCCACGAAGGGGAAAGCGGGAGGGGATTCGAGGAGTAGCGCGGCGGCGATATGCCCCTCCAAATGATTGATGCCTACCATGGGCAGGCCCCGGGCAAAGGCGATGGCCTTGGCCGTCGAAAGACCGACCAGGAGCGATCCGATCAAACCTGGCCCTCTGGTCACGGCAATCCCCTCAATATCACCAAGGCCGACCCCGGCGTCTTCGAGGGACTGGAGAATCACCGGGATGATCGCTTCCGCGTGCTTTCGCGAAGCGATCTCCGGAACGACGCCTCCATATTTTCCGTGGACGTTAACCTGTGAGGCAATGACATTCGAAAGGACCCGGTTTCCACCCCGGACGACCGCTGCCGCCGTCTCATCACAGGATGACTCAATCCCCAAAATCAGCATGAAACCTCCCCGTACATTTCCTTTTACAAAACATCTGTGAAGGTATATAGAAATTTCGCGATGTTGTAAATACCTTTTGAGGCGACGTGCATCATGGAGACGCAGACTGACTTTCTTATCTTGGGCAGCGGCATCGCCGGCCTTAGTTTTGCCATCAAGGCGGCAGAGCTGGGTACAGTGGCCGTGGTGACCAAAAAGGGCAAATTCGAATCGAACACCAATTACGCCCAAGGCGGCATCGCCGCCGTTCAGGACGAGGAAGACAGCTTTGCCTCCCACATCCAGGACACCCTCAATTGCGGGGCCGATCTCTGTAAGGAAGACGTGGTCCGTTTCGTCGTGGAGGAAGGTCCGGAGCGGATCAAAGAGCTTGTGCGGTGGGGAGTGGAATTCACCAGAGATGAAAGCGGCGGTCGCTGTCGCTACGATCTGGGACGTGAAGGCGGTCATTCCCGGCGCCGGGTCCTCCACGCCAAGGATCTGACGGGGCGGGAGATAGAAAGGGCCCTTAATGCACACGCCAGCCGGAAAAAAACCGTCCACATCTATGAAAATTTTATCGCCATCGATCTTATCATGGAATCCTTCATCACCGGCGGTCAGAACAAATCGGCAAACCGGTGCATCGGCGCCTATGTCTTCGATTTCCACAATAATCGGGTCCACACCTTCAAGGCGAAATATGTCATTCTGGCAACCGGGGGCTGCGGCAAGGTATATCTGGTAACCACCAATCCCGACATCGCCACCGGCGACGGCATTGCCATGGCTTACCGGGCCGGCGCTCAAATCGCCAACATGGAATTCATCCAGTTTCATCCAACCTGCCTCTTTCATCCCGACGCCAAATCCTTCCTGATCAGCGAGGCCGTCCGCGGCGAAGGGGCGATCCTGAGGCTTAAAAACGGCGAGCCCTTTATGGAAAGATATCACCCCATGAAGAGTCTTGCCCCCCGGGATGTAGTGGCCAAAGCCATCGATACGGAACTCAAGAAATCGGGGGACGATTATGTCCTTCTGGACATTTCCCATAAGGACCGTGATTTTATAATGTCCCGCTTCCCGAACATTTACGAAAAATGCCTCCTCTATGGCATCGATATGGCCACCGATCCCATACCGGTCGTCCCCGCCGCCCATTACCTCTGTGGCGGCGTCCTGATCAACGAACACGGGGAGACAAGCATCGACCGGCTTTTTGCCTTCGGCGAGGTCTCCTGCTCAGGACTGCACGGGGCCAACCGTTTAGCCAGCAACTCCCTCCTGGAGGCCATTGTCTTCTCCCATCGGGCTTTTTTAAGAATTCAGAAAGATTTTGAACACATTCGGGATAAAGACATCACGATCCCCCCCTGGGACCCCCGGGGGGCTACGGAAAGCGACGAATCCATTGTCGTCTCTCACAACTGGGATGAAATCAGGCTTTGCATGTGGCATTATGTGGGCATCGTCCGCTCCGACAAGCGGCTGGAAAGGGCGGACCGGCGCATCGATCTCATTTCCCGGGAGATTGATGATTATTACCGGAATTTCGTCATCACCCGGGATCTGCTCGAACTACGCAACATCGCCACGGTGGCGGCAATTATTGTCCGCTCCGCCCGGATGAGAAAAGAAAGCAGGGGGCTGCACTTCAACATCGATTTTCCCGAACGGGACGATGTTAACTGGCGACGGGACACCATCATCGCGAAATAATCAGCATTCCTTGCCAAAGACGCGCTTGAAAATGAAATCGACCTTCCCCAGGAAATTATCGGTGCGGAAGATGGCGTCAAGCTCGCCAGGCCCTAAATAATTCTTCGCCCGATCATCCTCCGCCAGGAGGGACTTGAAATCTCTTCCCTCCTCCCAGGAACGCATGGCCTGCCTCTGGACGACGGCGTAGGCGTCTTCCCGAGACATCCCTTTATCAATCAATTTGAGGAGGACCATCTGGGAAAAAATGACGCCGTGGGTCATCTGGATGTTTTTCAGCATTCTTTCGGGATAGACCACCAGCTTTTCTATCATGCCCGTAAACCGGCTGAGCATGAAATCCAGGAGGATCGTCGCATCGGGGCAGATGACCCGCTCTACGGAGGAATGGCTGATGTCCCGTTCATGCCAGAGGGGGATATCCTCAAGGGCCGCCAGGGCATAGGAGCGCATCAGTCTTGCCAGGCCGGACAGATTCTCCGACAGGACGGGGTTGCGCTTATGGGGCATGGCGGAAGATCCCTTCTGGCCGGGAGAAAAATACTCCTCCGCCTCCCGGACCTCCGTCCGCTGAAGAAGCCGTATTTCCTGGGCAAATTTGTCAAGGGAAGAGGCAATGATGGCGAGGGTGCAGAAAAACTCGGCGTGACGGTCCCGCTGGACGATCTGGGAAGAAACGGGGGCCGGCTTCAGGCCCAGCTTCGCACAGACGTATTCCTCGACGAAAGGATCGATAAAGGAGAAGGTCCCCACGGCCCCGGCAATCTTGCCGGTACTTACACTCTCCCTGGCCCTGAGGAGACGGTCCCGGTTTCGCTCCATTTCTCCATACCAGAGGGCCATTTTCAGGCCGAAGGTTATCGGTTCTGCATGAATGCCGTGGGAACGGCCGATCATCAGCGTAGTTTTATGCTCGCAGGCTCTTCGTTTAAGGACGTCAAGGAGGGCATCCAGATCTTTCAGCAGCAGGTCGGCGGCCTCCTGCATCAAGACGGCCAGCGAGGTATCCAGGATATCCGACGAGGTCAGGCCCATATGGATAAACCGTCCGTCCGCGCCCACCTTTTCCGTCACCGAAGTGAGAAAGGCAATGACATCATGCTTGGTGGTTTTTTCGATCTCATCGATCCGGGCGATATCAAAACCGGCCCTTTCCTGGATCGTCTTCAGTGAGGCTTCGGGGATGAGTCCCAGCTTTGCCATGGCCTCGCAGGCAAGTATTTCGATATCGAGCCACTTTTGATAGCGATTCTCGGGGCTCCAGATACGTTCCATCTTTTCTCGGGAATAACGGGGGATCATGATACACGCTCCTCTAAAGATAAATAATGAGGGATTTTACGTAGTATAATTTTTGTGATTACGTCAAGTTCTTTGCCGTGCTCATAAGTATTGGTTGTACTGGAAATTCCTTTGCTATCCATATGGATAATGTGATAAATACTAGAGAAAAGGGGACAATAAATATCTGATATTCAGGAGCAGCTTCCCGGCAGACTGGAAACGATGGCGGCCATGAAAGAATCCGAATTGATTTATAATATCCTCTGCCGCGACATTCCCATCGGGGTATTCCAGATGACCATGGAATCAGTACCACGCCTTATTTCAGCCAACCCGATAGCCGTCCAGACGTATGGATATGATGATTTCGAAGAAATACGCAATATTCCTTTTTCCAACCTCTTTGCAGACAAATCTGATCTTGATTCTCTTTCCATAACGGTGCAAGTGACAGGAAGAATAAGGGATTATGCATGTCACCATAAGAAAAAGGACGGTTCGCTTTTTTTAGCATGGATCAGCGCTAATCTTGTCACGGGTGAGGCAGACATATCTTATTGCGAGGGAATAATCTTGGATGTTCAGGAACGTAAGCGCCTGACGAATGCTTTCGAAGGTAGAACGAAGGAATTGGAAGTAATATTTGATACCTTATCGGAGTTAACCTTCGTCACGGACTTGGAAGGACGGATTGTTCGATGCAATCGGGCCGCCATCATTCGATTAGGCATGTCATCCCAGCAGATCATCGGCCAGCCCATCAATTACCTCTTTTTCGGAGAGAAGCTTTCCGAAATCGATCCTTTTGCGGCGGGTGTACGGGAAGCCCATATTCCCAAGATTTCAGGGGATTTCCTCATCGCCAACAACCCCTTCAGCAGTGCTGCGATTATCCAGGGCATGGTCCACGTCATGATGGATATTACGGAGCGGAAAAAAGCCGAAGAAATGGTCAGGGAGCGGGAATCGATCTATCGTATTCTTGCGGAGCGGTCTTATGCGGGTGTTTATGTGGTGCAGGACGGCCGGTTTCGCTTCATCAACAGCAACGCCGCATCCTATGCGGGTTACACACGGGAGGAACTGCTGGATCGAGAGACGGGAATACTGGTCCATCCCGAGGACAGCGAAGAAGAGAGCAAGAATGCCGGGGACATGCTGAAAGGCAAAAGAGTGACCCCTTATGAATTCAGGATTATCGCGAAGGATGGTGAAACACGGTGGATTATGGAGACCGTCACCTCCATCAAGTATGAAGGGAGACCGGCGATCCTGGGGAATTCTATGGATATCACGGAAAGGCGCCAGCGGGAGATGCATGATCTGCATACGCAGAAGCTGGAATCGGTGGGACAGCTTGCGGCGGGCATCGCCCACGAAATCAACACGCCCATTCAGTTCATCGGCGATAATATTCATTTTATGAACGACGCCTTCCGGGACATCTTTTCCCTGGCGTCATTTTATGATGATCTTAAGAACGTGGATGTAGCGAGTAATGAGGATTACGGAGCCCTACGGGATCGGATCATGGAAAGAATGGATGAGATTGATTTGGGTTATCTCCAGGAGGAGATACCGCGCGCTATTGAGCAGTCCCTCGATGGGATTCAGCGGGTAAGCGGCATCGTCAAGGCCATGCGCGAGTTTTCCCATCCCGGGGGAGCGGAAAAGACATATTTGGATCTCAACAAGGCTATCGAGTCCACTATCATCTTGACCCGCAATGAGTGGAAATATGCAGCGGAGATGATAACTTCATTCACTCCGGATTTGCCGCTGGTTAAAGGATATCCTGCTGATTTAAATCAGGCGATACTAAATCTGCTTGTGAATGCGGCCCAAGCGGTGCAGGCCAAACTGGGGGCCGAGCCAGGAGAAAAAGGTCGCATCGAGGTGACGACCCGCCGGGACGGCGATGAAGCGGAGATATGTATCCGTGACACGGGGACGGGCATCCCGTCCGAGATCCAGTCGAAAATCTTCGATCCGTTTTTTACGACCAAGGAAGTCGGGAAGGGTACGGGGCAGGGTTTGGCAATCGCCCACAATATTATCGTTCGCAAACACGGAGGCCGGATCTATTGTGAATCGAAAGTCGGCGGGGGGACAGCTTTCTATATCCACCTCCCTTTGGAAGAAGCTGCACCGATGCTGGATACGGCTGTCTGAAACAGCACGGGGAAACAAATATAAAGATAAGACTTGTTGCATATCAAGGATTTTCTGATTCTAAAGCAGAATCCGAACCTTCCATCCGGGCGAGTTTTCGCCACACAGGGAGTCGATCGAGCAGGTTCATGGATTTTAGGTAATTCAAATCGAGCTGACTTGACACAATTTCTTTCCCATTTTCAAAGTTTGAATCTACAAGACTGTTGGCTACATGAACGGCCGTGATGGCGCAATATGTTTGCCCGGAAATGAAACCAGGATTATGGTGGTAAGATACAGCATCCACAACTGGCGCCGGCAGCCCCCAAAGACTCATCATATAACCACCCACGGCACTATGCGTGTGCTCGAAGACCATCCTTTCCGCAACGGATATTTCACAGCCCTCCTGCCTGGCCATTACAATAGCATCCTGATATCGCTTAGGAAAATTGGACGCGAGGATAATACGTCCAGAATCATGTAGAATTCCAGCAACAAAGGCATCATTGGCTATTGCATTGTCCCTGCTCTCGAGTTTGCTTATTTTATTGGCGAGGGTTGCGGTTTCCAAACTGTGCTTCCATAGATTCTCCATCGAAAACCCCTGTATCCTTAACCCTTCGAACTCGGAAAAGATATGGACGGAGAGAAAGAGCGCGGTAATAACGTTCAAGCCAAGAAACGACACGGCGGCATTTAAGTCAGTGATATGATGGGGCAACCCGAAAAACGCGGAGTTCACCAATTGCAGTATTTTTGCTGTCATTCCAAGATCTTTAGCGATAATACTCGTTATATCTGCCAGTTGGACATTGGTATTCTGCAACTTTGCCATGATCTCATGATAAAAAACCGGCAGAGTGGGCAGGGCTCTCATTTGCCCGATCAGTATCTTCAATTCCGGGTTGCGCAATAAATCCACCGAATCTGTAGCTTTGCGGAGAACAGATCTCAGTGTCTCCGGATCACAGGGCTTGGCAAGATACCGGTGAGTGGCGCCCATGGCTTTGAAGATCAGTTCATTGCCGGAGTGACCGGAAAGAATCAGGCGCACGGTTTGGGGGTATAGTTTCATGACTTCGTTGAGCAACTCCACTCCGTTCATAACCGGCATCCTCATATCCGCCAACACAACGTCGAAAGTCATCCGCCCCATTATGTCCAGGGCCTTTGACCCGCTGTCCACGAAGACCATATCCCACTCATCACTGTGTGGGTGAAGCATACGCTTCAGACCCTGCAGAACCAGCTCTTCATCATCAACGAAAAGAATCCGTTTTCTCATCGGCCATCTCCATATGAATAATGGGTAGAGATCAGGTATGGGGTGTTTTCAGATAATGTCAGTATCATCTGGAAACCATCTCTTTAGTTGGATTACATAGACCATAAATAGCAACATATTTCAATTGCAATTAAAAACAAAACTTTACTTCCTCTCATCATATCCGATATCATTGCCGGGTAGATATACTGAAGAACTTATCCAATCAATGATTTATGCACAGGAAGGGGAGATTTAGTGGAGAAGATTCTTTTGGTTGATGATGAGCAGAGTATCCTTGCCGGGTTTCAACGTCAACTCCGCAAAAAATACCATATAGAAACTGCCACCAGCGGTCACGAGGGGCTGAAAAAGATAGCGGACAGCGGACCCTTTGCCGTTATCGTATCAGATATGCGCATGCCGGTCATGGATGGCATCACATTCCTGATGGAGGTACGGCAGACCGCACCGGAGAGCGTCCGCATGATGCTGACCGGAAACGCAGATCAGCAGACGGCTATAGACGCCATAAATCGCGGGGCGATTTTCCGTTTTCTCACCAAACCTTGCTCCCATGAACATTTAACAGGGGCCATAGATGCAGGGATTGAACAATATCGGCTTATTACGGCGGAAAAGGAACTCCTGGAAAAAACTCTTAAAGGCAGCATTAACATGCTCGTGGATATTCTTTCTCTGGCCAACCCCATCGCCTTCAGTCAGTCCGTGCGCCTTAGAAAATATGCCGTCCAGATTGCCCAGAAATTGAACCTGTTCGGAGTCTGGCAATACGAGATCGCCGCCATGTTATCCTCGGTCGGATTTATAAATATTCCAACGGAATCCATCGAAAAATATCTGTCGGGAGCGTCTCTTTCAGATGAGGAAAAGGAAATGGTTGCAGCTATCCCACAGACTACCGGCATGCTCCTGGCAAACATCCCGCGTCTTTCTATCGTGGCATCCATGATCACACAACGGGATATGGCCTACACAAAACCTCTTGATTTTGCGAGTAGAGAACATAGCGAAATGATTCGCATAGGTGCTAAGATTCTGAAAATAATAACCGATTTCGACATCTTGATGCTTCAGGATTATGGACCGGAAGTTGCGATAAATATTATGGCCAAGCATGACAACACATTGTATGACAGCACCATCCTTGATGTGCTGACTACAATAGATCTTCCTCATAGGGGACGAGTGGCCCGTTACGTGGAAATAAACGAACTTCAACAGGGAATGATCATAGACACCGATATTTTCAATGCACAGGGCATTCTTATTATCCCGAAAGGGTATGAAGTAAACGAGACGACAGCGGAACGTCTCAAAAATTTCCTATTCAAACAAGGCGGATCGGACACCATCCGTATCCTGATGCATGCCCACAAAGAATAAAAAAAATATCCAAATTTTCAAGGCAACGTTCAACCCCAAAGATCGAACGTGTCGACCCGTGAAAAAGACTATTTGACATGGCCGGCCCGGAAAGGATAGATTATTAACAGGTTATGAATTTCGATATCACAGAAAAACTCGTCTCCACAGATGAAGTCTTGGAGCGCATCAAGCCGGGCATGAGCATTTTTCTGGGCACGGGCGTGGCGGAACCGCGGACCCTCATCAAAGCCCTGCTGACCGTTCAAACAAATAATCTTGTCGACCTGGAACTCATTCAATTGGTCAGCCTTGGCGAGGCCATTGCCTTTCAAACCAGGGCCGCTCCCGGCAAGTTCCGCCTGAAAACCTTTTATTCAGGGTGGTTAGCCGGTGATGCCATTACCTCCGGGTCCGTGGATCTCATCCCCTGCCATATCTCCCGCATCCCGGGCCTCATTGAATCCGGGGCCATCCGGATTGACGTCGTCTTCATTCAGATTTCTCCCTTCGATGAGTCAGGATTCGCGAGTCTCGGGGTCGCCGTGGACGCCGCCAAATACGCCATGGAGAAGGCGACCCTCGTAGTAGGAGAAATCAACGACCAGGTACCCAGAACCATGGGAAATACCTTCGTTCATTTCAACGACTTTGATTGCCTTGTCCTCGCCTCCGAACCGCTCATATACCTGCCCCGCTTGCCCGTCGATGATGTCATGGACAAGGTGGCTGCCCAGGTGGCCGCTGTGATCACTGACGGCAGTTGCCTGTCTTTCTACCCCGGGGCCCTCTTCGAGGCCCTGGGAAGGCATCTTACCCGCAAACGGGATTTGGGGGTTCATACCTTTTTTTTCACCGACACCCTCATGGATCTGGTGAAGAGCGGGGCCGTAACCAACCGGAAAAAAGGATATTTCCGCAACAAGTCTTTGACTTCCTACGCCCAGGGGACGCCGGAACTGATGAAATGGCTCCATAACAATCCCCTCATTGAGTTTCAGGGCATCGATATCGTCTCCGATAACTTCCGCATCAGCCTCAACGACCGGATGATGGCCATCCTGCCGGCGCGAAAAATCGACCTCACCGGCAATATCGCCATGCACACCGGGCGGGGCAATGTGGGCGGGGGTCCGGGTCAGGCGGAGGAATTCTTCGCCGGAGCCATGCACTCCAAGGGAGGTCGCGCCGTCTTTGCCCTGCCTAGCCGCAATCTGCAAGGGAAGCCGAATATCCTCCTTTCCGTGCAGGATTTCCCTAACCAGTTCAGCAACCGCGAAGCTCTGGATCTCATCATCACGGAGTATGGTATCGCCTCGATGTCAGGACGCACGGTCCGGGAGCGGGCCCAGGCCCTGATCGACATCGCCCATCCCGCCGACCGGCAGGAACTCGTCAGGCAGGCCAAAGAGGTCCATATTCTTTTCCCCGACCAGATTTATCTTTCCGAATCGGGGGCCATGTATCCCGCTGACCTCTCCTTCTCTCAGACTTGGCAAGACTCTCTTACCGTCCATTTTCGCGCCATCAAGCCTTCCGACGAAGAAGAGATGCGGCGCCTCTTTTACCGGTTTTCCGATCATACGGTCTATTACCGTTACTTCAGCGAGATCAAGGCGATGCCCCACGCCAGGATGCAAGAATATGTAAATGTGGACTACCGCAGCATCATGTCGATCGTCGGGGTGGTTGAGGAGGCGGGGATGGAAAGGATTGTTGCCGAAGGAAGATACGTCCGCCTTGCCGACCGGCCATATGCCGATACGGCCTTTGTCGTGGAAGAAGCTTATCAGGGCAAGGGGATCGCTTCCCTGATCCTGCAAATGCTCATCAAGGTTGCCCGGGGAAAAGGTCTGCTGGGATTCATGGCTGATATCCTAGCCAATAACAAGGCTATCTTCAAGGTTTATGAAAAGGCGGGCCTGCCGATCCAAGCGGTCATGGAATATGGCGTCTATCACCTGACCATGCCCTTTAACGACTTGTTCAACGGAAACCCGGAAACTGGGAAAACCCTGGTACGCTGATGGCCGAAACACTCTTTTTATTGAAAAAAATTGTCTCCCTCCTCATTCAGCCCTTGTCCATAGTGTTGGTCTTGCTGATTTCCGGTTTGATTCTCCACATGCCCCGGTCCATGGCCCTTTTTCACAAACTCGGCATGGACCCGATTCCCGCACCCACCGAATACATAGTCGTCAGACAGTCGCACGTTCATCCCCGGGCTTTCTTTCCCGTCGCCGATTCCCTGCACAAAATGGAAGCGGCCATCCATGAATATATGGGTCTGATTTGGATGCATATTCAGTAATATCCGTCATGAATCGTTGCCCCCGGTTCGGTCAGGGGTATCAGGAACGCTGAATTTATAGCCGATGCCATATACTGTGTTAATTACCTCCTGATCAGGAAGGTGCGGGGCAATCTTTTTTCGGAGATTTTTTATATGAGAATCAATGGTGCGATCATACCCCTCGCAGTCATAGCCCTGAGCGCGCACCAGCAGTTCATCCCGGGAAAAGACGCGCCCCGGCTTCGACATAAGCACTTGCAGGAGCCGGAACTCGCTTGGCGTCAGGTCAAGTTCGCCGCCCCTGACTTTGACTTGGTGCGTGTTCTCGTCCAGGACAAGCGGCCCGACGACAAGTTGTTTGCCTGCCGCTTCCTGGTGCGTACGGCGCAGGACGGATTTCACACGCGCCACTACCTCCCGGGGGCTGAAGGGCTTGCAGACATAATCATCGGCACCGATCTCTAAACCGATCAGTCGGTCCACCTCTTCCACTTTGGCCGTGATCATAATTATCGGCAGTGTGGAGAATTTTCTCGCCTCCCGGCAGACTTCGATACCGTCCATTCCCGGCAGCATGATATCCAGGAGCATCAAATCGGACGGATTTCGTTTTAGCCAAGCCAGGACCTGGTCGCCCCGACTCAAAACTGAGGTACTGTAGCCGGCCTTTTCCAGATAATCCTGGAGTAGAGCAGCGATTTTTTGTTCATCTTCGACAATAAGAATATGACCGGCCATTATAGTTGTCTCCTTTTTTGTTTAAAGGTTTGCAGCGCGGCCCCCGGCTTCGCTCACGGGCAACACGATTTCGATTAGCAACCCCCCCAAATTGGCATGAGAAGCCTTGATTTCACCATCATGAGCCTGTACTATCTGCTTGCAGATCGCCAGCCCCAGTCCGTCCCCGCCGAGATCGCGGCTGCGGGACGGGTCAACACGGTAGAGCCGGTCAAACAAACGGTCCAAACTGGCTTCCGGCACCCCGGGCCCTGAATCTTCAAAAGAGATAATTAGCAGCCCTTCTGCTTGTTCCTGCTTGACTTTCAATACGCCGGGCGACTCGGTATAGCGGACGGTGTTTTCCAGAAGATTGCAGAAAAGCCGGGACAGCTGCTCCTCGTCAGCCATGATGGTCAAGGGATGTTCCCCCAGCTCATCAATTATGGTGATTTGCCGCTGGGCAAGTCTGCCGAGATATTTTCGCAGCACCTCACGGAGCACCGCGCCCGGCTGCGCGGGCAGGCGGTTAACGGGCAGCATCCCGCTATCGGCCATAGAAAGATCATGGAGGCTATCAACCAGTTTGCCAAGGCGAAGGGCTTCCGAATGGAGGGATGTAATGGTAGCGATGTCAATGGGACGGATACCGTCCTGCATCGCCTCGATCTCTCCCTGCAGGATGGACAGGGGGGTCCGGAGTTCATGGGATATGTCGGAGAGCCACTGCCGTTGCATCTGTTCGTAGAGCCCGAGTTGAGCGGCCATCTTGTTGAAATCATTTGCCAGTTGCCCAAGTTCATCTCCGGTCTCGACTTTAATCCTGACGTCAAAATTCCGTGCCGTTAATGCCCTGGCACCTTCAATAAGCTGCCGGACCGGAGCGAGGAGATGCCGGGAGAGGAGAAAGGCCATACCTGCCGCCAGTAAGAGGGCGACAGCACCGATAGTATAAAGGGCCATTAGCTGTGCTTTGATGAAGGCAACATCATGGGGCCGGGATAACTTCTTTTCATTTCTCATCCCGAGCCAGCCCACCGTTACGCCGTTAACGGTGATTTCACGGAGTGTATTATTCTCCGTTGAAATGGATGCTCCGACAACACGTTGCTTTTGGGCGTCAAACAGCGTCAGGCGGGGTTCAATGGCCCAGGGCGGCCGGGGTCTCTTCCTGCCCACTTCTTCATCGGGGGGACGATCGCCAGTCATCACTGGCAGGGGGCCGCGGTCGTTCCGTTCTCTTTTTCCTGCCTGCGGCGGCAAGGGGGGAACGTTATCCCGGGGGGGGGAAGGGAGCTCTTTATCGGCGATAAAGTCACGGGGCCTTAGTAGATACTGCCACCGCCGCCAGTTGTTTTTCAACTGTTCCCATCCATTGCTTTCACGATACTCTTCGGTAAGCACAGCCGTTAGATCGTCAAGCTGCAATACCTCCATTTTATGTACATATTCGAAAAAGGCCCGATCAGCATACCACTTTATGATCACACCCATCAGGACAACAATAGTGATTGAAGTTATCAAGAAGGCAAGAAAAAATTTAGCCGAGAGTTTTATTCGCATATCAGCTCCCCATCAATTTTCCTATTCAGGGTCATAAACACGTCCCACATATCACAATGGCACGCTCCGCATAAGCCCATATTCGCCGCCAGAGTGAAAATCCATAACCTTCACATCCCGTCTCCATATTTTCCCCACAATTAAAGTCTATACAGCCGTGAAACCAGGGGGAAACCGGAGAAAAAGAATCTCAACCCGCAGCACGGGAAGAAACCGGTCTACTCGACTAAACAATAATGTCGGTTGGAAAGAAAAGTAAGCATGAAAAAATTCGCATTAATATTTTGCTCGCTATTACTTCTGTCGGGCTGCTCGACATTAAACGGGTCCGTTCCCTTCCATTATGTTCCTTCATTGAGTTCGATGCATCAGAATAGTGCCGTTTTGGGTATGGAAAAGTTCGTTGACCGCCGTCCTGCAGAAGATCAGGAGGCGACCAAGAGCATCCCCGATATTGACGAGAAGATCACTGCGAAAGTATTGGACGATCTTAAAACTTCACGGATGTTCGCCGATATTCACTTTCCCGCGCGTAGCGACAAGGACGACTTGATTATAAAGGGCGAAATCAAGCGGTTCTACTGGAAGACAAAACATAACCCGATCAAGTTCGTTCCCATGGTTCAGATGTTGCTGCTTTTGGGAATTACATCTCACTATATTGAAGCAGTTGTCGAGTTGAAGGTCCAGATCGTGGACGCCAAGACAGGAGCCGTGTTGTCGGAGTATGATAAAACCTCCATTAAAACAGAAAGTGGGACCCTATATGTCAACAAGGCCGGAGAGTCTGGCTCAGAGCTGGCGGAGGCCTTCAGGGATGTTGTAAAACAGATTAAGGATGGCTTGGCAGCTGATATCCAGACTGAAAAGATCCGGGTTCGAACGATGTAAATCATGATGCGACGGATCAGATGCTATCAACCCTTGTAAGACCAATATTACGTCTTTCCATGACCATTATCATCCTGTTCCTAGCTGGATGCGCCATGGTCGGACCCAACTATGTCCCCCCCCCCGTGGCAGCGGTATCGGAAACCCTTAGCATGACAAGCTCCTCATAAATTTCCTCGCTCATATTTGCCATTATTTATACCGGCCGGTTTTTCTCGCCGCTTATCCTCAAGAACATGCTTCGCCTCCCTTAATAGTAATGATTTCCAATTTTTGATCTGATTAGGATGGACATGATAGTATTCAGCCAATTCGTAAAGAGTCTTTTTGCGGTTGATCCATTCATATACGACCTGGGCCTTGAATGATCCGCTGTATGACTGACGTTTCCCCTTAATTGCCAGTGGGACTTCGGAGTAATTTTGCTGAGCGGTCATTAAATCCTGCGGACCTCCTTTATTCTTGAAATTAATAAAGATCTGATTAATCACGCAATAACTGCATCTGCATTAAGTGCTATTAATATGTCTGCTAACATATAATTGCGGAGAAAAGATGGAGGACCCGTGGAGGACCTGTGGAAACTTTGTGTAATTATTGATTCCTACCATCTTGTACAACGTCATTATGCCGTGAAATATCAAATTATCAAAGATGCTATCTTGTTATTTCCAATCTACTGCTGCGCGCTTCCGTCGGTTCTTCAACGGATGCGACTTCCTGTTTCGCTCTCAGGCCCGTAGCAATACTCAGATTTACTTTAATGATAGATTCTATTTTATCGGGCGACGGTAGTGCCATGACAGCGAAAATTTGCCTGTCAACAAAGGCGCTCAATTTTAGCAGATTAAAGCGCAACTCATGGGGTAAGGGGCTGTCTATAGCGGCCAGATTGGCCTGGAAGATGCTCCAGATTTTCTGGTTGAATCTGAGCGCCGCTCCAAGCAGCTTTTTCCTTTCCTCGGCTTCCCACTTATCCAGACACTCCTTAAGCATCAAGGCCCCCCTGGTCAGGACGCGCGCCTCCGTCTCCCGGGGCGAATTTGTGATCCGTTCAATTTTCTTATAGGTTTCTAATCCCCTATTTCCCATGACCATAACCTCCTGTTCTACTTTATCTACATGTAGTCAGATAATTTTGGCAGTTTGAGTATCGTGCCGGTCGTTTCCAGGACAACTTTGTAGGCGGTTTCCCGCGCATTAAATACAACGGCGGCCTGTTCGACGCTGCCTGTCTCGACAGCCGACAGACTGGACTCGACGGTCGTTGTCAAATTGTCCCATCTTTTTTCATTCGTGCTCAATTGGGAGGCAATGTTCGCCAGACGCACCTGTTCCGCCGTGACAAGGTCGATTGCTTCTGCTAGGGAATTGCCGCTTTCGGAAATTAGTGCATCGTCGCAACTGTTATTGTTCAGGGCGGTGATGGTTTGGCGCAAGGCGCTCAGGGTTTTACTGAACAATGCCCCTCCGTCTCTGTTCATTTCAACAGTACTGTTTTCCCCGACGATAATCTCCTTACCGCCTGTATCGCCCCGGTATGCCGCATATGCCGCCACCTCATCGCCGCCGGCATCCGCGGCGCTGATAGTGAAATCATAGACGCCGTCGGACAAGAGATTGCCGCTGTCGTCGCAGCCGTCCCAGGCGATCGTGTTGTTGCCTTTGCTGCCTCCGGATGTTACCGTCAGTGTTCGAACAACCATTCCGTCCGTGTCGGTGATTTCGATGGTCACATTGGAAGCCGCTGCCGACAAGGCAAAGACAACATCGGCAGGTGTGCCGTTAGATATTGCGACCTCATCGGGGAAGGGGATCGTATCGGCATGATCGCCTCCGTATATGTAATCGCCGCTGAATCTCGTATTGGCAAGAGCGATCAGTTGCTCGTAGATACTCTCCAATTGTTCGTTGGCACTGCTTGCCGTGTCGTTATCCTCCGCCGTATCCAGATCCATGACGATGTCTTCGGCTTTCTGAAGCAGGGTACTTACTGCCTCCAATGTTTCATTGCCGGCCTCGATCCATGTATTGGCCTGGTCGATATTCGACAGGTACTGGGCATAACTGGAAAGCGTTGTTCGATCTGCCAGGATTTGTTCAGTTGCCGCCGGATCATCGGAAGGTTTGTTGATCTGTTTTCCCGAGGCCACGATAATCGAGGCGTCATTGAGTTCTTTCGTCTGTTTCGTTATCCATTTGATTGCATCGTTCACCATCATATTTTGTGTCACCCTCATTTTTTTACCTCCTGTGGTATCCCTTTTGATCATATTTACCTCTCTTTACATCTCGATCATCGTTTTCAGCATTTCATCCAGAGCGGTCATCACCTTTGCCGCCGCTGCATAGGCATTCTGATAGAGGGCCAGCTTGGTTGTCTCTTCATCCAGCGATACCCCGGAGACAGAATCGCGCAGGTTTTTCAGGGCGGTAACCGCATCTGTTAGTGTTTCATACTGGGTCGTGGCAGTTTCGACAGCTGCGCCGATTTTGCCAACCAGGGAGTTGTAATACTCACTGAAGGTTGACGTCCCGCTATCCAGAAGCAGGGTATCGGCAAGGGCGGCGATGGACGCGGCGATAGTACCGTCTCCCGTAGCGCCGTCAGCGCTTGCAGCGGCGATCTTGCTTGGATCGGCGAGGATCGCTGCCGTCACTGCCATGTCTTCAGCGCCGGTTCCGGTGAAGAAAGTCCCTCCGGCTTTGCCTTCTAGGTCATATCCGTCGGTGTGGAGATCATTTACCGCCTCCATGATGGAGACGGCCAATGCATCCAATTGTTTTTGATAAACCGTGATCAGCGTATCCCGGACCTCCAGACAGCCCCCCAATTTCCCCCCGGAGATATCGTCGGTGACGACCGTGGCGATGCCGCCTTCGTCTATCCAGGTTATGTCCTGAAGGCCCTTGGTTGCATTGGTTTCCGTTGCAAGGGACCATGCCGTGCCCCCTTCGACCAGTGGTTTGCCATCGGCCAACTGGATGCATGTCTGCCCAAGATCGTTTTTGTGGGTATTGACATCTACGAGAGAAGATAGTTCCGATACCAAGGAATCAATGCTGTCTTTATAGGCGCCGGTATCCTGCCCGTTTGCATCGGCCCGGACGAGCCGCTGGTTCAGATCAGCGATCTGTTCCAAAATGCTGTTGACATTACCGACGGCGACGACGATATCGTCATCAATACCCGCCTGGATCTCGGCAAGGTCGGCGGCAATGCTGTTGAAGGCAGTGGCCAGCGTATCGGCACCGGCGGCAAGGAGCGAACGTGCGGAGGAATCGGAGGGGTCGTTGACCAGATCCTGCCAACCGTTCCAGAAGTCGCTCATGGCCTCGCTCAGCCCGGAACCTTCGGATTCATCAAAGATCACCTCCACGTTGTCCAGATACTTCGTTTCCGCTTCACATTTGCCGAGATCCTGATTGGCGTCACTGATCTGGTTCGTAAGAAAAGCATCATAGACCCGCTTGCCGTTTGCCGCGGTCCCGTTCAGGGTAGAGCTAATGACAACATCCTGGCGCGAATAACCGTCGGTGTTGACGTTGGCGATGTTATTGCCCGTAATATTTACGGCCGCCTGCTGGGCGTTCAGGGCACTCAGGGTTGTGCTCATGATGGTTGAAATGGAAGTCATGGCTGTTATTTCCTCCCTTCAATCTCAGGATTTGAGCTGGACCGTGGTCTGCATGATCTCGTCGGCGGTCGTAAACAGCTTGGCGCAGGCCTGATAGGCCCGTTGGGCCTTAACCAGATTAGCCAATTCGGTTGTCAGATCGACGTTGGACATTTCCAAGCTTTGGGCTGTGATAGTTCCCAATTGGCCGCTCCCCGGAACACCGATGACGGCTTCGCCGGAATTAATGGTTGACGTGTAGAGACCGCCGCTGAGAGTCTTCAAGCCGTCATAGTTGGCGAAATTGGCGAGGCCAATTTGATAGAGCTCTTTCGTCGTGCCGTCGGAGTAGGTACCGATCAGGATTCCCTCCTCATCGACGGAAACGCTGCTTAGGGCTACCGAAGGAGAACCGTCCTGGTCTTGATCGTTAAGGACGCAGTCTCCGGAATATTGCACCAGGGAGCCGTTGGTCGTGCCATCAGTATTATAAATATCCCATGTTATTGTCTGGTTGGCGGCGCCGTTCGTGAGGGTCAGGGTAAATGCCGGATCGGCGGTGCCGGTAGCCAGGGTGCCATCAGTATTAAAGGTAAACGTACCGGTGCTGTCTCCCGCCAGTGTTCCGTAGGTATCCGAAATGCTGGCTTCCCAAGTCCATTGATTATTAGTTGCAGACTTCGTATAGGTAATGGTAACAGGAATTTCATTGCCGAGGGAGTCGTAAACGGTGGTGGTGGTGGCAAAGGTGTTTCCCGATTCAAGTTCGGAGTTGAGCGATACGCTCGTGGACATCGTGGTGGTCGAAACGGGGGCCGAGGCCTCATAAGATACTTCGATGTTGCCCATAGCGCCGAGATTGCCATTATCATCCAAGGCGTAACCCTGGATGGCCAAACCGTTTGTATTGACGAGGATACCGTCATCATTGAAATCGAATTCACCGTTACGGGTGTAAGATGTCGTCCCCGTTCCATCCTCGTCTCGGACAATGAAAAAGCCCGACCCGTTGATTTCGAGATCCGTCGAACATTCGGTACTGGAAAAACCGCCCTGCGTCCAGGACGTCGCGATGCTGCTGATCGTTACGCCGGAACCGGTGGCGGTGGCGGCAGACGCCGAGAGGGATTGGCTCAGCAAATCGGCAAAGGATACGCTTTGGGACTTATAAGCCGTTGTTTCCGAGTTGGCAATATTATTGCTGACGATGGATATCTGTTCACTAAAGGTGTTAAGACCGCTCACGGCTGTTAACAAGGCACTGCTCATTTTACGAACTCCTTTCTTTTTGTCCGGTCAACCGGCGTGAACCGCTGCCGGTAATATCTATTACGGTTGCCGGGCTTATGTGGAACTAACCCCCGTTACATCGCCAAAGGCGATTTCGCCGCTGTCTGTGCCCAAATAAGCCACTCCGTCTTTAAAAGAGACACTGGTAACTAAGGCATCGGTAATGTCATCTGTTGATACTGTTTTACCAATGCAACCGAGGGCATCGGCGTTGGCGCTGGAAGCGCCATATTGGGCAAGTGTGTCCAGATAACTGTTGGTCGTGACTGATTCCTCGAGTTGACTCAATGAGGCCAACTGGGAGGTCAGTTCACTGGTGGACGTGGGATCGGTGGGATCCTGGTATTTAAGCTGCGCCAAAAGAATCGTCAGAAAATCTTCCGAAGCCGATGTTGTTTCCGTTGTTGCAGCGGTAGTTTGGCTGACACCGAGTAATGACGAACTAACTGCTGAAATACTCATGATTTCATCCTCCTTAAGTGTTTGTAATTTTTGACATCCCCATTTAACATTCGCCCCTGCCGGGATGTACTTCTTCAAACCCACCTATCCCGTGGGGCAGCATACGGATGCCGTGACATTGGTTGTTCGCTTTGGGAGGAAGAAAAAGAAGAGGAGGCTTGACAAAACACTCGCTCGAGAATATTGTAAGGATGAGTGTGCCTTACAGCCGCTCGCCTCACGGAGCCAAACACGCCGACGCCCAAGTCAAGTGTTTGGCTCCGTCCTTTTTTCCTACCTGCCAGATAACGGTACTGTACGACCGGCTAATCTATTTATAACCATTTTTCTCGCCGGCCGTACTGAAGAGCAAGCAAACCAGATGCCAAACACTTGTGATATGTTTTTGTTATTGCAAGGATTTATTCGATAGAAGTTACATCGCCGAAGACCAGAAGAGGATTTACATGGACATCTGTACCTGATGCCAGAACAGAGGATTTTACACGAACATACTGCCTTTGTATTGATTACGGCAACCAGGGACGATGGATCGGCTGACCGTAACTTATCGGGGATGCAAAATTTCTCTTTGTGAGCTGTAACCGGAAGCTCCATATTTATCGCCTCGTAACCGTCTTGTTATCTTATCGGGTAATTATTGCCTCATGATCGGCATAATTTTCCCAGGAAGCCCTTTCCAATGTCGACATATTACTATATTAAAATCATTTATAATCTTCATATGCTGACATATTTGGCCATTTTACTGAAAAATGGATAGCGAGGAGGATGGAAAACTGCCGGATAAATATCTGCTGAACTGAACCGAATGAATCATGGTTGAAGAGAAGAAGCAATCAATAGGTTACCTGCTTTCCCGGATAGGTGTTCTCCCAAAAGGACTTGCAAAATAAATAGTAACTTATAGTATTATATTTTACATATTATACTAAAGTTTCTAATCGCCCCCGCCGATAAGAAGGGTAAGGCTGATGTCCGGACACACAAGCCGAAAGTTAATGCCGCCATGATCGGCGCACTATTAACCACTAATCCGGTAGAATGCCGGAGAAAAAACCTTAGAAAAGGAGAAAAACCATGAGTATTTCTTTAACTTCCACGATGTCGTCGAACCTCAATTCCCTCCAGGCAACCCAGCAATTGATGAATCAAACGGAATACCGGCTGACCACAGGGAAAAAAGTGAACAGCGCCTTGGACGATCCGATTGCGTACTTTAAATCAGAGGAACACCTCCAGCGGGCGGGGGATCTTCAGGCCAGGAAAGACGGTATGAGCGAGGCCATCGAGACGCTCAACGCCGGGGATGAAGGCATCACCGCTATCGAGGAGCTCATCGCCTCGGCAAAGTCCCTGGCCCAATCCGCCCTCAAGGCGGATGACGATACTGAAATGGGTGACTATATCTCGCAATACAACGAGATCCTTAATCAGATCGACGATCTGGCTGAGGATTCCGGGTATGGGGGAATAAATCTCCTGGGAGGGACAACACAGACCCTGGAAGTGGTCTTCGACGAGGAAGGCGATTCCAAAATCACCCTTACCGGTTTCGATGCTTCTTGCGCCAGTACCGGTCTTAATTTAAGCGATGCCACGGCGGCGGCTTGGTATTCCGGGACGGGAGCCACTTTCGATGTAACGGAAAGCGGTGTCAACGCCATGATCACTGCCCTTGATGATGCCAAGGATACCCTGCGGACAAAAGCGAAGACCATGTCCAATCAGTTGACCATGATAACGGCCCGCCAGGATTTTACCACGAACCTGATCACGACGCTCAAGGAAGGATCGGCAAGTCTCGTCAATGCCGATACGAACGAGGAAAGCGTCAACCTCACCGCGCTCCAGACGCAGCAGCAGTTGGCCATCAACTCCCTGAGCATCGCCAACTCGGCGTCGCAGGCCGTGCTGTCCCTCTTCCAATAAAAAGTCGGATATATAGTTGACACCTAACCCATAAACCGCCGCCGGTGAGTTGAATTATCCTCTGCTCGCCGGCGGCTCTAATTAAAGCGCTGAGGCTCACAGTTTTTTTACCATTCAGAGCATGAATTTTGGGATTTCTTGCTTTGGATAACAAACCTATTAGGATGCAAATGCTATGTCGCTGAAGATATCTTTGAAACCCCATGAACGGATGATCATTGCCGGTGCGGCGATTACCAACGGTAATACAACGGCGCGTCTGACTATCGAAAACAATGTTCCCGTCTTGCGTGAGAAAGACATTCTCACGGAAAAGAATGCTGTTTCGCCCGCCCGCAGGATTTATTATATCGTTCAACTCATGTATCTGGATCAGGAGGACCTTGCCGATCATCACCGTATTTATTGGGATTTGGTCCGGGCTTTTCTCAAGGTCTCTCCCAACAGTATTAAGTTGATTGATTCCATAAGCGAACATGTCCTCTGTACGCGTTATTATCAAGCTCTAAAACTTGCCCGTAAGCTAATCGACCATGAACAGGCGCTTATATGAAAAAATAATGGTGGGGAGAAAGAAGTCTCAACAATTCAAAGATACGATAACTAAGCTATGTTATCAATCCGTTCAAAGATTAGCATATCGTTCTGATGATGGATGGGACGGGTGTCCAGGACCGAATTTATGTCCCGTAATACCTGCTTAATCTCTGTGTCTTCATGATTGTTTTGAATTAACGGCAGGAGGATATCTCTTCCCGTCTCTGCATCGCCCCGCAGAATCAGTGCTTTCTCAAGGTCAATCTCAGCTTTGGAAGACCCCTTCCTTGGATGATGTCTGGCAATGTCAACGGCCCAGTCTATCGCCTCTTTGGCCTTATCGCGTCGGTCATTTCTATTGTAAACCATGCTCTCCGACATGGCAATCTGAATAGCTCTTTCTGTCAAGCCCCATTTGAACCGTACCTCCATGAAAAACGCCGGCAGCATGAAATATTTGTTGTCCCCTATTAACGACCGACATCATTTGCTGCCAGGTTGAATATCCATAACCTTCACATCCCATCTCCATATTTTTTCCACAATTGAAGGCTATGAAGCAGGTCGCTCCGGAGAAGGGAGAGAGAAAACAAATTCGATTCTGTTGAGAGGTTCCAAAGAACATTCATGAATTCGCCAGATATCTCAACTTTCTTAAGACCAACATTCCGGTTATCAGTGTCCCTTGTCATCCTGATGCTTGCCGGGTGCGCCATGGTCGGACCCAACTATGTCCCCCCCGCGGCATCGGTGTCGGGAAACTGGCATACTCAACTGAAGGGCGGCCTGAAGGCGGAAACTATCGAGACCAGAAGCCTGGCTTCATGGTGGACCAAGTTTAACGACCCGGAATTATCCGGATTGATCGAGCGGGCGGCGGCGGGCAATCTCGACCTGAAGAAGGCCCGAGCAAGAGTCCGCCAGGCCCGCGCCAGCCGGGGCGTGGCCTGGGCCGGTCTCTTTCCCGTACTGGATGCCACCGGTTCCGCCACCCGGAGCAGCACCAGTAATAACGCCGGGATCGGCACGACCAGTAACCTCTATGCCGGAGGTGTAGATGCCTCTTGGGAGTTGGATGTTTTCGGAGGGGTCCGCCGCTCCGTTGAGGCCGCCGATGCTGACCTCCTGGCCACCCAGGATGATCTGCGCGGCGTCCTCGTCTCCCTCCTTGCCGAAACCGCCTTGAACTACATTGAGGTGCGCACCTACCAGGACCGCCTTGCCGTGGCGGAAACAAACCTCGGCAGCCAGGACGAGACTTACCGGTTAACCCTGTGGAGATATCAGGCGGGATTGAGCGATGGGCTTGCGGTGCAGCAGGCCCGCTACAACCTTGAAAACACTCGTTCCCAGATACCGATCTTGCGCACCGGAATCGAAGGAGCCATGAACCGCCTGGCGGTGTTGCTGGGGGAAACACCGGGAAAGGTGCACGCAGAACTGGAGGAACGCAAGCCCATACCGGTCCCACCGCCGGAAGTAGCGGTTGGGGCGCCGGCTGATGTCCTGCGGCAGCGTCCCGACGTCCGCCGGGCCGAGCGACAATTGGCGGCGCAAACGGCACGTATCGGCGTGGCCACTGCGGATCTCTACCCTAGGTTCTTCCTGAGCGGCGCCATTGGGATACAATCTTTCTCAACGGGGAACCTGTTATCTTCAGGCAGCGGGGTCGTGAGCGGCGGGCCGGGTGTTACCTGGCGGATTTTCGACGCCGGGGCCATCCGTAAAAATATCGAAATCCAGTCCGCCCTCCAGGAGCAATACCTGATTGCTTACGAAGTCACGGTGCTCGGCGCCCTGGAAGAGGCGGAAAACGCCTTTACGGCCTATGCCGAAGAACAGCAACGGAGACAGTCTTTGACCGAGGCCACCCAGGCGGCGCATCAGGCGGCTGAGCTGGCGCAGTATAAATACCAGGCAGGCCTGACCGATTTTACCAATGTCCTGGATGCGCAGCGCTCGCTCCTGAACTTCCAGGAAGCGCTGAGCCAGAGCAAAGGCAAGGTATCCGCCAACCTGGTGAAATTATATAAAGCCCTCGGCGGCGGCTGGGAATCCCTGGCCCCCGACGAGAAGAAACAGCGTGTAAATGGAGAGAAAAAATGAAATCGGATCTTAACCCACCCCTGGATGTTGCCGTGACTCTGGAGATAGGCCGTTATCCTGGTCTCAGAAAGCGGTGGAAGCGATACCTTGTCGTCGTCCTCGTGGTAACCGTCGCGATAGTTTCCGCAGCGGTTCTCTTGAGGACGGGAGGCAAATCGACGGTGCTCCAATATAAAACCGAACAAGCCCGACGTGGCGATCTCACCGTCATCGTAACTGCTACGGGTACTCTGCAGCCAACCAACAAGGTTGAGGTCGGCAGCGAGTTGTCCGGAACCATCAGAAGCGTGGAGGCAGACTACAACGGCACGGTGAAGGTCGGCCAGGTCCTGGTCCGCATGGACACCTCTAAACTGGAAGCGACGATAACCCAATCCAGGGCCGCCCTGGACGTCGCAAAAGCAAAAGTATTGCAGGCCCAGGCAACGGTCATGGAAACCCGGGCAAAACTAGCCCAGCTTCAAAAGGTGCGGGAATTGAGCAACGGCAAGGTCCCCTCCCAGTCGGAAATGGATGCGGCGGCAGCGGCCTTCGAGCGGGCAAAGGCCGATGTCGCCAATTACACGGCGGCGGTCTCCCAGGCGCAAGCCACTCTCCAGGTTAGCGAGACCGACCTATCTAAATCGGTTATCCGGTCTCCCATTAACGGCATCGTCCTCACCCGCAGTGTGGAACCCGGGCAAACAGTAGCCGCCTCCATGACAACTCCGGTGCTGTTCACTTTGGCCGAGGACCTGACGCACATGGATCTGCACGTAAATGTCGATGAGGCTGATGTGGGCAAAGTACAGGAAGGTCAACAAGCCACTTTCAGCGTCGCTGCGTACCCGAATCGAACTTTCGAGGGGCGGATCATTCAGGCGCGTTATGGTTCGTCAACAACTTCGGGGGTCGTGACCTATGAAACGGTGCTGAAAGTAAGCAACCCCGATCTGTCCCTGCGGCCCGGAATGACGGCCACTGCGGAAATCACCGTGAAAAAACTCGCCAACGCCACCCTGCTCCCCAGTGCGGCGCTACGCTTCACCCCTCCCGCTCAGCCGGAAACGAAGACGAGCGGCGGTCTGGTCAGCGCTTTACTGCCGCATCCACCCAGCTCCGGATCTCAACAGCGCCATGATGAAACTGCCAATAAAAAGGAGCAGCGGGTATGGGTACTGAGGAATAATCGGCTCACATCCATTCAGGTCGCCATCGGCTCGACAAATGGGAGCTTGACGGAAGTCGTGACCGGAGACATCCGGCCCGGCATGGAAGTGGTTGTTGATGTTATAACCGGGGGGAAATGAAGACTGACAATGTGATAAATACAAATGGCGAAGACCGGCGGCGCCTTATCGAATTCAGGGGGGTGACCAAAATCTACGGCGCAGGGCATTCGTCCATGGAGGCCTTGAGGGGAGTAGATCTTCGTGTTGATGAGGGTGAGTTTGTTGCCATCATGGGTCCGAGCGGATCGGGCAAATCCACCTGCATGAACATTCTCGGTTGCCTGGACACACCAACTGCCGGCACATATATGTTCACGGACGTCGAGGTCGGACAATTGAACCGCAATCAGCGCGCCTTGCTGCGTCGCCATTATCAGGGGTTCGTGTTTCAGGGATATAATCTCTTGAGCCGCACCTCGGCCCTGGAGAACGTAGAATTGCCTCTCATCTATCGCGGCACCCCCGCCGGCGAGCGGCGAACCCGCGCTCTTGAGGCCTTGGAGACCGTGGGTCTCAAGGGATGGGAGTCCCACACCCCGGGCGAATTATCGGGAGGAGAGCAGCAGCGGGTCGCCATTGCCCGGGCCATCGTTACCGGACCGGCGGTGCTCCTGGCGGACGAGCCGACGGGCAATCTGGATACGGCGCGGAGCCGGGAGATTATGGAATTACTCACTTCCTTGAACTATAATCGCGGGATAACCATTATCATGGTCACCCACGAACGGGATATGGCCGCCTATGGGAAGCGCATTATCCGTTTTCGGGATGGCCTGATTGCGTCGGATGAACAAAACGGGAGGGACCGATAATGCTGTGGAATGCGATCCTGCTGTCCCTGCGGGAAATCAGGCGGAATATCTTGCGTTCGTTTCTGACTACCCTGGGGATCGTCATCGGTGTGGGCGCCGTCATCACGATGGTGACCATCGGCGGGGGCGCCACCGCCCAGGTCAGAGAACAGATCGCCAGCATGGGCAGCAATCTGCTGATGGTAAGTCCGGGGAAAAGACTTGGGCCGGGCCAGACTTCCGGAACCGTTCCGTTCAAAGTCAATGATGCTGAGGCCATTGCCGGAAATATTAGCTCCGTTGCCGCCGTGGCCCCGGTCTCATCCCAGTCCGTCAAGGCCATCTTCGGCAATCAAAACTGGTCGACCATGGTAACGGGAAGCGATAATCAGTACTTCCGGGTAACGAACAGGTCCCTCGGGGTGGGCCGACCATTCAGCGACAGCGAGCTGCGGAGCGGGGCAGCGGTCTGCGTCATCGGCGAGACGGTGCGCAGGAAACTCTTCGGCGGACAGAAAGCGCTGGGGGAAAGGATACGCCTGCAGAAGATTTCATGCGAGGTGATCGGACTTTTGGAGGGTAAAGGTCAGAGCACGATGGGTACGGACCAGGACGATATCGTGGTGATCCCGTTGCTAACCTTGCAAAGGCGTATCACCGGCAATCAGGACGTCGCTCTTATTCAGGTCTCGGTCCATCAGGGCGCATCAACCGACAGGGTCCAGCAGGATATTGAGCGACTGCTTCGGGAACGGCGTCATCTATCGCCGAGTGACGACAACAACTTCAATGTCATGGATATGAAGGAGATCGCCAAAATGCTCACGGGAACCACGCAATTGCTCACGGCTTTGCTGACCGCCGTGGCCGCCGTCAGTCTGCTCGTCGGCGGGATCGGCATTATGAACATCATGTTGGTGTCGGTCACCGAGCGGACCCGGGAAATAGGCATCCGACTCGCCATCGGCGCTCTCGAAAGGGAAGTGCTCATGCAATTCCTGGTAGAGGCGGTAGTGCTTTCTTCATTCGGCGGCCTGATCGGTATTGTGCTGGCTCTTATCTCATCAGTCTGGCTTGTCGGCGTGTTGCGTGTGCCTTTCATCTTTAACGTCGGCATCGTCGTCGTCGCTTTCCTTTTTTCGGCGGCTGTGGGTGTAATTTTCGGCTACTTCCCGGCGCTCAAAGCTGCCCGGCTGGATCCGATTGAAGCGTTACGCCATGAGTAACCCCTTGTCCGGTTTTGCGACAGGCAATTATAATTCTATGGCCAATCGCTTATTCTTACAACACTATATGAGCAGACATAATTCATTAACCCTTCCTTCTCCTCTAAATAACAACACAATATTTCCATTCATTATCCATAATTCATCCATAATAATCTGTTAGTATGACTTAAAACTACAGAATAAAGGAGATTCGCCATGGATAAGAAAGATACAAATAGAAGCTACTGGCTACTGGCTGCCGCCGTTATTGCCATCAGCATCATTGCCACAGGTATGGCCTTTTCCCTCTCGCCGCAAATGGAATCGGCAGGCATCATTCATGAATCTTCCGCATCACCCCACTGGCCATCAATGCCGCCGCCCATACCTTTTGGCGTGAAGCTCCTCTTGCACGCCCAAGAGATTAATGTCCTTTCGCAACTAACGGGAAAATCGGTGGACATAATTAAAGAGCAAACCAGATGCAAACCGCTGCCCGAATTTCTGGATGAAAATGGGATAACGCCGGGATTGTTCCTGACAGTCATGGATGAGCGAGCGCTGATATTAGTCAAACAGGCGTCCGCCGCAAATATCATTACCAAAGGGCAGGCAGACGAAATAGCTGATATGATGAATAAACATGCTGCCTATTTAGAAGTATATAAAACAAAAATACAAAAAAATCCGAAGTTAAACAGAGACCGAATTAATCCGTAGGATAACAGGATGACGCTTTGACAGATAATCATCGTAAAATCACACCTTACAGATGATTCATCGGGATCATGAAGGAAAAGGAGCATCGAAAATGGGTCTTGATATGCAAATTACAACAAAAGGAGAGGGAGCATACGTCGTAATCCTCAATGGCAGTTTAGATAGTAGAACCTATGAGTTATGCCAACACAAACTGGAGCCGCTTCTTAATCCTGGAACGAGAGTCCTGCATTTTGATATGCACATGCTATCCTATATGAATAGTATGGGGTTACATCTCGTGTTAAATGTCAAAAAAGTAATCGAAGGTGAAGGGGGGCAATTTAAAATGTTAAATATGCAACCGCAAATCATGACGTTGATGGATATTGCTGTCGGCCCGGCAGACCGGTAATGCCCGGTCAAGAAGTTACGAATTGCCATGGGCTCGACAGGGATTCGGATTATGATCTATATTCATAAATAGAACAAAAACCGTCTTGAATAATAAAAGACGGCGTGTTAGTAGGTAGCAAGAATTATTATGCAACGCAACAAAACAACGATTAAGGACAGGTGAAAAATATGAGTCCATTTCAAAGATACGGATCGAGGATGCTGATAGTACTCATCTTCATGCTCTTGATCTCAGTGCCCCTGTGGGCAAAGGACAAGAAAAGCGTGGCCGTGCTCCCCTTTGCCCTCAACAGCGCCGATAACATAGATTACGTGCAGCAGGGCATTGTCGATATGCTCTCCTCGAGGATCGCCTCTATCGACAAGATCGAGGTCATCAGCAAGGATAAGGTCCTCGACGCCATGAAAACCGTCAGGGCGAAGGAGATGACCCTCGCCGACATCTACGCCCTCGGAAAGAAAATGAATGTCGATTACGTTGTCTCGGGGAGTATCACCAAGATCGGCAACAGTGTAAGTATCGACGCAAAACTAGTGGATATAGTCGCCTATAAACCGGCAGTCAGTATCTCGACCCAGTCCCAGGGCATGGATGATGTAATTGTCAAAATCGGCGACTTTGCCCAGCGGATCGATCAGCACATCCTGGGGACAGCCGTACCCACCGCACCCGCCGTGGCCGCCCCAACGGCAGCTACAACAGCCCTGCCCCAAATGTCCAATTCCGAGTCCACTCAACCGCAAAAAGGCCGCGAAGATCTCATTATTGCGGGCATGCGTTCGGGTAAGAAGGCAACCTTCACCGGATCCATCAATCCTGACTTCTTGACCGGCGGCCAACCTCGCGGCAAGAAGAGCTTCTGGATGAGCCAGAAATACCCAACGAATTACAAAGGACTCGATGTCGGGGATGTCAACGGCGACGGCTTGAACGAAATTGTGGTTATTGATGAGAACAGCGTCTATATATATCAGCGCAAGGGAACCGACGCCCTGCTCCTGAACAAGATCAGCTACGGCAAATATAACAACTTCGTCGGCGTCGACATCGTCGATCTCAACAACAACGGCGTCAAGGAGATCATCGTTTCCAATGTAGTATCAAAAAGGGGGCAGTACGAAGTATCCAACACTATCGATTCCTTTATCATCGAGTGGAAAGATGGAAAGTTTGTAAAAATTGTCGACAATCTCCCCTGGCTGTTCCGGGTAATCGATGGCAAGCCCGGGGGAATCCGGGTCCTGGGACAAAAGATTGGCGTGGGACGGCCATTTGACTCACTTATTAACGAAATGGTCTGGAGCGGCGGCAAATACCAGGAGGGCAAACAGCTGAAAATCCCTCGCGGCCTGTCTATCTACGGCCTTACCCTGGATAACCTGGGAGACGGTCCGGAAAAGATCATCTCCTTCAGTGACTATGATTATCTGTGTATATACCAAGAAACTGATAAGCCCCTCTATGCGGTTCAGTCCATGCTGGGGAGCAAGGAATTTATCTACAAGAGCGACGACGTATTCGGCGGGACTAACAGTTACATAGAGGCCTATGGCGAGGATATGCCTGGGAATGACATAACCTTCTATAATACCTACCTGAATTCGAGAATTCTGGCATATGACATGAACAAGACCGGGAAGCGGGATCTGATTGTCCTCAAGAATCTGACGGCCAGCCGGATTCTCAAGAATGTCAAGATCTTCACGGCCAGCGAATTCTATAATCTCGGATGGGATTCCATGGGGCTATCGGAAAACTGGCGAACCCGGAAAATGGGCGGCTATGTGGCAGACTACCAGATCAAAGACATCGATAATGACGGTCAGGATGAGATTGTCATGGCCCTCGTGACATCTTCGGGTAGTATGGTGGGTAGAGAGAGTGTCATCGCTGCCTACAAGATTCACGCGGAATAGGAGTTGACAAGAAGTACGAACTATTATAGGAGCACGCGTTAACAAGAAAGAACACCAAGGCGGTGTAGCTCAGTTGGTCAGAGCATGCGGCTCATATCCGCAGTGTCCCCTGTTCGAGTCAGGGCACCGCCACCAATGATTACTAGGGTTTAGCTCATGGGCTAAACCCTTTTTTTTACTCTCGGGGCTGTTTTTGGGGCTAATAGCCTCAAGGCCATCAAGAACGCTTACCGCCTTTTCCATACTTTCCTTCAAAGCATACATATACTTATTTGTAGTCATAAGGTTAGTATGTCCCAGCATGCGACTGACCGTCACAATGTCCGGTTTATTACCATCCAAACCCATAGCAACCATAGACCCGAAATAGTCCCTCAGATCCTTCGATGATATGGCAATGCCTGTCAACTCGGATATCCTCTTGAAAACCTTGTCACGCCTCAATATACGGCTTCCATTGCCATGATGAAACAGGAATGGTGAACCATTTCTAAAAGCCGATTGACATTTCCGATGCTAAAGTGTGCTTCTAACGCCTATTTTCCCATAATTGACTGAATTTAAAAAGTATGCAAGATTGAAACGAATAATGGTTATGCTATTGTGGCGTGGCCAGTATCCCGTACGGCAAAAAAAATCTGAACTCAACGCATCGTACTTGGGTTAACCGGCTTATTAGAATCAAAATGCAAAAATGGTGAGGAAGGTAATCATGTGGGCAAAAATCGGTATTTTAGGGATGATATGTGTATTCGCACTGTCAATTGTTGCTGCATGCGCAATTGCACAGGAATCTTGGCCGGATATGAAGGGAGTTTGGAGCATGACCTCGTCCACTGTTGTTCTTGGGACAGAGAAACATCATCCAGGGAAGGTCAAACAGGAAACACCTCGATATCGTGAGGTGAATTTCACGTTGCGCATCACCGAACAGAAGGATCGGCGCTTCTCCGGCACCGTCGAGAGCGTGAATTACAAGGAGACAGTTATCGGAGTATTTGCAAATAACCGGAATCAGATTCTGATGGCAGATTCTGATGGCTATTTCGATGCGACACTCATCGATGCAAACACCATCGATTACTGTTACCGCCACATCTCATCAGGTTCGACCGTTGTCGCCTGTAGCGTTATGAAACGTGATCGTAAATAGAAAACCTTTGCACCCACGAAGGCAGAGGGTTCCTTTTCAGGAATGATACCGAAAGAGGGCTTGATTATGTGCTTATCACAACCCGGAGTAACAGGGATGGTCTTTATCGAGATACGCCTGGGCCGCTCCAATTACCCGCCGCCTGAAAATTTCAGCACTGTATTGAGGTAAAATCATGAAAATTCTTCTCATCGGCACAGGGAATGTGGGATTAATGCACGGTTGGGTGCTAAGCGAAGCGGGGGTTGATGTAACACATGTTGTCCATAAGGGCTCGCTGGGCAAACATGCTCATGACATTCAAATGGATGTGATGGATATGAGAAGGGGCGTGCCCGAAAAATACATGGCTTCCTACAGCCCGAAGGTGGTTGATGAAGTCAGCCCTAATGACAGTTATGATCTTGTGATAGTCGCCACAAATCATCTACAGGCGGTTGATGCGGTTAAAGAGTACAAGGATAAGACGCCTTCGGCCAATTTCCTGATGTACTGCGCAAACTGGAACGGCCTGGATGAATTTGACGCCCTCCTCGGGCGCAGGAGGTACCTGTGGGGCTATTCGGTTTTCAGCGGCGCAAAAGGATCGGATGGCTTGCTGTATGCGAACATTCAGGGAACATACAGGATAGGCGAACTGCCGGGTGGACCAGCGGGGATGTTAGACAAAATAAATGAAACTTTCTCAAAGGCGCAAATCAAACCGGATATAAAAGAAAATATCATCGAATGGCTCTGGATACATTTTGCAGTCAATGCAGGAATGTTGGGAACGATTCTTGTGGAGGGTGCAATGCCGTCGTCGAGTACGCCTCTGGATGTATGGGTTTTCATAATCCGGTCAGTGAGGGATGCATTGAATGTACTTGAAGCTCGCGGGGTCAATTACAGGAACTATCCGGACACAAAAGTCTTCCAGATCGAAAATGACGAGCAGGCCGCCCGGATGCTGAGGGAGGGTATGATGGACATGCCTCATTATGAGCGCACGATGGCCCATTCGCATGTGCATTCGAACCCGGGTGAGATGAAGAGCTATTATCTTGATGTGGTCGAGACCGGCGAGCGGCTTGGTGTGCCGATAGAATATCTTGGAAGCATTAAAGATAAAATAAGAAGTCTGTAAGTCGGGGGTGTCCACTCCATATGCGGGCAACCCCCGGTTTTTTGTGTGATGTAGTACGGGATTACAGCCAAACCTATTAAGAGTTATACTAATGAAGCCGACTTATGCCATTTATGTCAAATCTGGTGCAATCACTTTGGAATCTAAAAACCAAGAAGAGCAGGTAATTCTGTCAGGGACTTGATTTCTGCATCCGGTTGACAGGGAAGCCGCTCACGACGCTGGCCGAACCGGTTTATCCAGACAACTCGCAATCCAGCATTGGCTGCACCAACAGCATCCCATGCATTAGCAGACAGAAAGACAATTTCATTTCCTTTTACCTTTAGTGAATCTTCTGCAAGTCGATAGACGCGAGGGTCAGGCTTGTAGACACCCACTTGCTCAACGGACAAGGCTGTCTCGATCACAGCTCCGAGTTTACTGCGTTTCACAGCTGCTTCGAGCATCGTTGGCGAACCATTGGACAGGATGACCAGCCTAAGGCCATGTCTCTTTAAAATACGGAGGGTTTCTGGGACGTCGGGATATGAATCCAGCTGCAAGTATGCACCAATGAGTTCGTTTCGCAGATTCCGATCTATGATGCCAACGGCATCGAGGGCATAATCAAGGGCATCCTGTGTTACCTGCCAGAAATCTTTATGCTGTTTCATCAGACTTCGCAGCCATGTGTATTCCAGTTGCTTGGTTCTCCATAAGGCAGAAACCTGATCTGCTTTGTCACCTAAACGATCACGATATTTCCCCACAGCAGAATTAAAATCAAAGAGTGTTCCATAAGCATCAAAGACACAAGCCTGAATGTCTTGAAGTACATGTTTTTTAGGCATAAGAAAATTCTCCCTTCTTTTTGATTATCGATACATGGCATCATCAATCAAACCATTGAATTCTTCCCTCACGCCGGGGAGGAGCTTTAGGAGTTTCATCGGGATAGCCAATAGGAATTAGACACACAAGTTTTCTGCCCTTCATCCCCATCAACTCGTTTATTTCCTTTTCCTTGTAGAATACAGCGGCATCAGCCCAAACTGCACCCAGACCTGCATCATGGGCCGCGAGAAGGAGATTCTGAACAGCCAAAGAAACACTGTGCGGATCTTCATTGCCGGTGGGGAAATGTCCTCCATAGGCTAAGACGATTACAGGAGCATTCCCGTATGTTTCAAAAAAACGCTTTGAAGCCTCTATAACCTTTGGCTTGTCTGGAAAGTTCTTTTCCAGTACCGGCCTGAAATGATCAAAGGCTGTGGCCGTGATCTTCAAAAGGGCTTCCTTTTTTACTCCTTCAACCACAATAAATCGCCAGTCCTGCTGGTTCATGGCTGATGGAGCCCACTGGGCGAGTTCAAGGATATTTTCTATCACATCCCTTGGGACCGGTTCCGGTTTGAACCGCCGAACACTTCGTCTTCCTTTGATGACTTCTGAAAGTTCCATAAGCTACCTCCTCTTTTTTTCAATTCCTTATCAAGGGAATTTGTTCAACATCTCCTTCTTTTGATTCCTACTGTAACCATTTCTTTGAGCTGTATCGTTATGCTGCCTAAGTGTTATCCCATTTTATTATTGGGGCGTTAGCTGATTTCCGACACCCTTTTTCTCTGGCGATGCATCTTAATCTTCTCTCGATTGCCACAAATAGTCATAGCGCACCACCGACGTCTATTCGCAGGAGAATTATCAACAAACAGCATCTGACAGCCATGATTGTCGCACATTTTCAAACGATGTCTCTCAACATCGCCTATAACCATGGCGGCATCGCGAGCAATATCGGCAAGACATGCCCTGATCGGATGTATACTTTCCCAATGAACGCCGCACAACGGGGTGGTGATCTGTGGAACTGCAAGTGAATATGCCGCATTAACGTTGATGCAAGCTATATCTTCCTCACGCGGCGTTTCATTACAAATGAGAGAGCGAACGGTTCTGTAAATAGCTTCCCGAAGGGATAGTGCTTCTCCATAATCCTGCCAAGATGGCCTGACATCGGGGCTGCGACAACCAGCGCGTTGGAACCAATCGTTTAGGGCTTCAGGCGTCGGCAGAAGGTCCCGCGGCTGAGCGCCGCGATGTCGAACAGTGGCCACAAAGTTAAGCGACAGACTACCGGTGTCAAATCTAAACTGACTGTATTTGGGGTGTGAGTTTCTGCGAACCATGTAAGTTACCTCGTTTGTAACCACTATATATGGTTACATTGTCTTTTGTCAAGAAAAAAAGTAAATAAAAAAATCCCGAAAGATCTGATTTAAGATTATCGCGTGCTGAAAATAGTGACCCACAGAGAACCCTTATGCTGCTGATGCACCTTCAAATACAATTTCTTAATGTACCTCAAAAGTTGAATTCACTGACTTTGGATTTAAAGGTGAGAATGCTTGACAGGCTATCTCCCTTTCATTTAGACTTCAAAAGATATTCCCGGAGGAAAACTCTTTATGATGTCCATCAACCGCCTATCTCCATTCGCCGCTTTTTTCATTCGGCGGAAAATCTTCGGGCAAAAGAATCCTCTTTTAGCTAGTTTCAAGCTGACCTACCGCTGCAACCTTGCGTGTGTCGCCTGTCCGTTTCATCGTCGCGCCGGAGAAGGAAGAGCCCACATGAGCTGGCCCTCGGCCATAACTTCACTCGACACCTTGAAGCGCCTGGGTACGCCGATTGTTGTTTTTGAAGGTGGGGAGCCGTTCCTGTGGCAGGATGGCAGATATAATCTGTACGATTTGATCGACCATTCCAAAAAGCATTTTGCCCGTGTCGCCGTGACCACAAACGGTACATTTCCCCTCGATGTGCCAGCGGACATCCTCTGGGTCAGCCTGGACGGACTGAAGGAATCCCAAGACCGACTGCGTTCCCGATCTTTCGACAAGGTATGGTCGAACCTCCACGCATCCAAGCATGTTCGTCTCTTAGTTCACTTTACAATCAATAGGGAGAATAGACACGATATCCGACCGCTTCTGGAAAAGTTGAAAGACATAAGGGCATTCAGTGGCATGACCGTCCAGCTCTTCTATCCCTATGGGCAGGGAGAGGCGCCTTTGGCCTTGTCCGATGATGAACGCAGAGAGGTTCTGGAAGATGTGATCGAAATGAAGAAGCATGGTTTACCGATCCTTAACTCTGCCGGGCGTCTGTGCGCCATGATCAGAAATGACTGGCGGTGCCACGATGATATTCTTATTAACGTTGATCCAGATGGCACCGTCACGCGGGGTTGTTACGTCAAGAGCCGAGGCGTGATCAATTGCCGGGTCTGCGGCTTTTCCCCTGTTTCCGAGGCCTCGGGTGCCATAGACCTCCTTCCCGGATCGTTGATGGCCGGATGGTCGATTTTCTTGAAGTGATTCATCGTTTGGGATACTTTGTGAGTAAACTTTTTTAATAAATTCTTGATCAAGGACAGCTTAACTGACAACAAAGCGATGTCGAAGGCAGACATGCCAAGGATACTGTGCGGTAAAGGTTAAGGAGGAGTATGGGGATGTCGAAAGTGGCGCTGATCCGATGCGAAAGCTATGAATATGAAAAGGTCAGAAGCGCTGTTGGGCGCGGCCTTACTCTGATCGGCGGTGTGGGAATATTTGTGAAGCAGGGGCAGCGCCTCCTCCTGAAGCCCAATCTGCTCGTTGGCGAGGCACCGGAAAAGTGTGTGACCTCCCACCCCTCCGTGTTCAGGGCCGTTGCCGAAATCATTAAGGAAACCGGTGTGGTGGTGAGCTACGGCGATTCCCCAGCCATCGGAAGCACATCCGCCGCCGCAAGAAAATGTGGCATACACGCCGTAGCAGAAGATCTCGACATTCCCGAGGCGGATTTCAAAACCCCCGTAGAGGTATTTTTTGAGAAGGGTGTACAGAACAAAAAATTCATCGTGGCTAAGGCCGTATTGGACAATGATGTTGTCGTGAGTCTCCCGAAGCTGAAAACACATGGCTTCGAGAAGTTCACCGGGTGCGTGAAGAATCAGTTCGGGTGCATCCCCGGCGTGCGCAAAGGCGAGTACCACATGAAACTCCCCAACGCCGTACAGTTCGCCCAGATGCTTGTCGACCTGAATAATTACGTAAATCCAGCACTCTATGTTATGGACGGAGTATGGGCGATGGAGGGCAACGGGCCGCGCGGCGGGACACCCCGTAAAATGAACATTCTCCTTTTTTCAAGCGATCCGATTGCCTTGGACGCGACCGTGTGCAGGATCATCGATGTGGACCCCGAGCATGTACCCACGATAACGATGGGCCACAAAAGCGGTTCCGGAACTTATCTGGAGAAAGAGATCGAACTGGTGGGCGACGATCTCGACAGCTTCCGTCTCACCGACTTCGATATCGAGCGCTCCCCTCTCACACCCTACCGGGACAGGGGCGTCATGCGCTTCTTGAGTAACCGCTTAGTCCCCCGTCCCGTAATCGATGAGGAAAAGTGTATGGCCTGCGGCGTGTGCGTGACGATTTGCCCCACCGCCCCCAAATCGGTCGACTGGGTTGCGGGCGATCGACAGCGACCGCCCACGCACAATTATAAAACATGCATCCGATGTTATTGCTGCCAGGAGCTCTGCCCCGAGAGCGCAATCGACATCCGGTACCCGCTCGTCAGGCGTATTTTCGGGCGAAGCAGGTAATGGCAGGTAATGAATAAGGGATGACTCAGAAAACCCCGGTGGGGCTTTATCAGACAACAACCTGTAGCATCCCCCTCGGACCTCCAAGAAACAGGTGATGCGATCTTGCCGTATGGAGATGGTTTAACGGTTTTCTTTCATCCTGCTATACGTAACAAAATGATGGTTGACAGTTTATAGTCCTGCGATTTTATCGCACATCCTACATTTCAAGAAGCTCTCAATACCTAATGAGTCAAATTTGGTTTGTAGATAATTCTGAGGAATGGTTTTTTTCATCTCCACCCACTTGAGCGTATTCCAACAAAAGCATGAAAACTCATATGGAGTTTTTTTACATTTGTTATAATAAACCCAACACTTGCGGTTAGCTGAATGGACTAACGGTGTTTTTTCACAAGAATCCTCACCATCATCCGAACCTGAATTTCCAATGACATAAAAAATATTATATCAATGTCGGTTAAATTGATATATTTGGTGTTAATTAGATTCTCTTTTGAAACTTTTTGAATTGTCTATAAACTCTACCATCTTAGCAGACCATAGTTTGAAGGCATCATGAGCTGAACCCCATTTCGTGAATCTTTGTTCAAATTCCGCCTTCCGTTGATCAATTAACAAGATAAGTGTTTCGTTAGTAGTGCTGTCGAGGACAATAATTTCCATGCAGGTTTGACCGCTGCCGGACCATCCACCAGTTGCACCTTTCTTAACGAGACTGAGGCCGAGCCCGACGGGAATAACTGACGTAACGGCACTGTAGCCGGGCTTACTCGGCTGGATGTTTGTGATGGCTATTCTAATCCGAGCCACGTCAGGACCCGGTTCTGCCACGATTTGGTATTTATTATGGAAGGCTGCTACAATTTCCTTATTGAAATTATCAGACAGTTCCTTCATTTCCTGTGGGTCGATGCCCTTATAGTCAGCATTGTTATCCAGAAAGAAAATAACACTGTCCACCATAAATTTGTTGTATTTTTTTGAATCCACCTCTTTATTCACCCATCGCAGTTTGGCCCCACCTTTGGGTCCGGGTTGCAACTGTTCATAGACAGTTTGATTCCCGAAAAATCCCGAAAAGGGGATATCCTGAGCGGCCTCTGCAAACGTCGTAAATACAAGGCCGAGCGCAACTATCATCATTATTTTTGGCAAAACTTTCATATATTATCTCCTATTCATATTATTATGTAAATTTTGTAGATAAGAGAAAACAACATTTGTATTTCTATTTCAAAACACAGTATTTTTCAATGAAAATATATTATCAGATATGTAAGTCAATCCATCTAAGCCTGCAATGCCATGTTATTTATGGTATCTTAAATTTGGATTTGTTCCAATCTGTTTTTTAATGATACATTCTTTCAATTGGTTATCGTCAACCATTTCCGTTCATCTTTTTAAGAACTTGTAGATGCTCATCATTCATTACATTCAACAAATGCAATCCCATGCCGCAGATTATAAAGATGCCCGTTAAAATAATACATAAAAGCAGGAATCATTTTTTCAGAACAATGAGGAAGCAAAGACAGACTCTTTGAAATATACTTGCACAAATATGAAGCTATACGAGCCCCACCGTTGACTCCTTGCTTAATATCTATCCCTTGAGGATCACAAAGCCCCCACAGTGAATGAATTTCATCAATAGGCGCAATATACCGACCGAAGAAAAGCATATGCCAATGAGCATAACCAGCTTTTTTAATTCCATCGACCACCCGATGAAATTCCATTTTTCACCATGCCTCTTTTCCCTATTTCTCAACTTCATCAAAATATTTCTAACGATATAACCACCGAACACGGCAAGAAACAACTTATCGGAATAGACCCACCAATCAGGCATAAACTCTTGAAGCTTTGACGGCTGGACTGTCAAAACCATATGCACCGTTGACCTCAGCCCTTGAACCTGTTTAAACATCTGTTCACGTACACGCCACCCATAATCATATTCACTATTCCATCTCGACCTTATCGGAAACCTTGTTATTTCATATCACTTGTAGGCATAGCACCAGCACCGCCAATCACAGCGACGCCGCCGGTCGCGCTACGGGCGTCGTTTGCGACGCTGTTTTTTGTTGACTTTTTTTGTCAATCATATATCTTTCCTTATGGAGCTAATGTTGAGCCAATTTAATAGAAATAAAGGTCTGAAGAGTCATTTAGCTAATTTCGCCATTACCTCTAAAATGTTAATTTTAAGGGTAATTTCTATTTCTCCTGACTCATTAATTTTGACCTTTGGGGCCTCATATCCGCAGTGTCCCCCGTTCGAGTCAGGGCACCGCCACTATAATGCTTCACACAAGCTCGGCATACAGCCGGGCTTTTCTTATCATTGTTGACAGATTTGCATACCTTTTGCGGGTTTATCGTGATTCAATGAACAAAGATTTTTCCCCGGGATTTTTTTTTCGCAATCCCCATATCCAGACCTTTTTGGGGAGAAGTAAATTTCGCCTCAAGGAAGAAGAAAAGTTGCGCCAAGTGCCGGCACCGGTCATCCTTGACGGCGGCAACGGCGTTCGCCTCCTTGGTTATCACTCCAAGCAACCGGGTGGCAACAGCCGCGGTCTGATCGCCCTAATTCACGGCTGGGAAGGAAGCGTTGATTCTACGTATATTCTCTCCACGGCTTGTTTTTTTTTCCAGAGGGGTTTTGACATTTTCAGGCTCAATCTTCGGGATCATGGAGAATCCCATCACCTGAATGAAGGGCTCTTCCACGGCGCCCTGCTTCTTGAAACATTTACCGCCTTGCAGAACATAGCCGGCTTATGCAGGCAAGGCCATTTTTACATTGTCGGCTTTTCCCTGGGTGGAAATTACGCCCTCCGTATCGCCCTGAAACATAATAGGCAAGACAGCATCCCCTCCTTGTCCCATGTCTTCGCCATAAGTCCGGCCCTTGATCCTTACAAGGCAACATTAGCGATCGATCAGGGTCTCGCGATTTATCGCCGGTACTTTCTGAAGAAATGGAAGCGATCTCTCCTCAAGAAAGAGAATCTTTTCCCGGATCTTTACAATTTCCGATCCATGATGAAAATCGGGACGTGCATGGAACTTACCGAAGCCATCATGCCTTATTATCCCGACTTCAGCGACTACCGTCAATACTTCCGCCATTATACTCTCACCAATGAGGCATTTGACCGTTTATCAATCCCCACCACGATCATGATTTCCGCGGATGATCCCGTCGTCCCCATTGAGGACTTCCATGGACTGAAACATCAGGATAATCTTCATCTGTCTATTCAACGCTATGGAGGTCACTGCGGTTTCATCAACATGCCGGGATTTTCCTGTTGGTATGAACAAAAGATCCTTGACACTATAGAAGCGGGATAAATATGGATCTGAACATTTTGCAGCAGAACGAGCGTCTGCCGTTCCTGATCAGAAAAAGCCTTGCTCCCTATGCCGGCGATTTTGCCCGCGGCTGGCAAGACATCAGGGACAACAATAATTCCGGCCGGACCAGCCAATTTGCCGCCGGTGTCCTCCTCCTTTTATGCCATCGCTCCGATCACATATCGGAACCGGGAGGGACGGGGGGATGGGTACTGCAATTGATAAAAAGATCTTCCCGGGTTTCCCAGGCAGGCGATATAAGTTGTCCCGGAGGCATGCTTCATCCTCTTATCGATTGGGCATTCAGTCTTTTTTTTATTAGAAGCGGTTTTCTTCCCTGCTTACCGCTATCTTACGACTCGGCCTGTTCCGCCGCCGCTTCCGAACGCAAAAATATAATCTCTTTGTTTCTGGCCAACGCCCTCCGCGAATCATGGGAAGAGTTGCATTTAAATCCTCTCCATGTCTCACTTCTGGGGTCTTTGCCTACTTATTCATTACACCTCTTTCGAAGGACCATTTTCCCCCTCCTCGCCATCGCAAGAAATGACTGGATACCCATTCCCAACCCGGAGGTAGACAAAATCATAGAAATTCCATTGACATACTTCTTCCGGGAGGATTCCTATGGAAGGTACATGATCGAGGCCTCGGAAACACTGCCAACGAAAGACCAGGGTCCCTGGGAATTTCCTTGTCTGATTCATGAAGATGACGACGGTGAAGAGATTCTCTGGGGAGCCACCTTTTATATCATCATGAACTTCCTCAAGATTGTTTTTGATTTTCAGCTTCCCGATGGGCATTCACGAAGAATCAGGAATAAAACCCTGAATCCCGACTATCTTTCAGGAAACAGGTAAATGCCTCCCGTGATACCTCATTACCCGGACTTAAAGGCCTTTGTTTTTGATTTCGATGGGACGATAGCCAGTTTGACCATCGATTTCATGGAAATGAGAAAGGCTGTTTTGGCTCAGCTCAGCGATTTTGGTGTTCCTGTTGACGGTCTTCGCGACCTTTACGTCCTGGAAATGATCGCCGCGGGAAAGGAACTCATCGCCCGACGTTTCCCCGGTACGGAGAATAACTATTTCCGGAAGGCAGACGCCCTCATAAAGGACATCGAAATAAATGCCGCCCGGCATGGCTCTCTTATCGATGGAATTAAGGAAATGCTGATCCACCTGCGGTCACGAAGTCTCAAGACCGGCATCGTGACCAGAAACTGCCGGGACGCCGTAAATATTGTTTTCCCCGATATCCTCTCTTTTGTGGATATCGTTCTTACCCGTGATGAAACTCCCCTTGTCAAACCAGATCCGGATCATCTGATCAAGATTTTAGAGGCCTTCGCGCTGCCGGCGGCGCATGTCGCCATGGTAGGTGATCACGGCATGGACATGAAACTTGCTAAAGATGTAGGCGCCTATGCTATCGGTGTGCTTACCGGTCATGCAAGCGCGGTGGAACTGAGGGGCGCCGGGGCGGATATGGTTATCCATAAAGCATCGGATATCATTTCTTTCTTTCCGAACGGAGATCTGCAAGACCCTGTTTCCGTGAACTCCATTGACATAAATCCCCCATTATGATTAGAAGAACCGAAAATAGGAGCTGAATAATGAATACAGAAGTATTTCGCGAATATGACGTACGTGGTCTTGTGGATAAAGATCTGACTCCCGATTTTGTTTACCTTCTCGGCCGTGCGATTGGGACATTCGCCCGTCGCCAGGGAGTAAAGACCATGACCGTGGGCAGGGACTGCCGGCTCAGTTCGGAAAGCTATGCCGAGACCATAGGCAGGGGCGTCAGTGACACGGGTATTTCCATTATAGACATCGGCCTCTGCGCAACGCCGATGTTGTACTTTTCCATTCGTCATTTCCGGGCCGACGGCGGGATAATGGTGACGGGCAGCCATAACCCTCCCGATTTTAACGGTTTCAAGATCTGTATCGGGCCGGATACGATTTATGGCGACGACATTCAGGAACTGCGCCGGATTATGGAAAAAGGCAGCTATGATCCCGTCACGACCGGAAATGTTAGCACCGGAGATATCGCCCTGAATTATCAAGATTATCTGGTCCGGAATGTAGTTGTCCGTGCGGGCTTAAACATTGTTGTGGATGCCGGCAACGGCACGGGGGGTCTATTCGCCCTTCCCATTTTCCGGCGGTTAGGCTGCCGGATTACAGAACTCTATTGTGAGCCTGACGGACGTTTCCCCAACCATCATCCGGATCCGACCGTCCCGGAGAACCTTAGGGAACTCATCTCTCTCGTTAAGGAAAAGAGGGCCGATGCGGGCATCGCCTTCGACGGAGACGCAGATCGGCTCGGCATAATCACCGATCAGGGCAATATCCTTTGGGGCGATGAGATACTGTTGCTTTTCTCTCGATCCATTCTCAAAAAGAATCCCGGCGCGGCGATCATCGGTGAAGTCAAATGTTCCCAAACATTATATGACGATATCGCGAGGAACGGCGGCAGGGCAATTATGTGGAAAGCCGGCCATTCGCTGATCAAGGGGAAGATGAAGGAGGAACATGCCCTCCTGGCAGGAGAAATGAGCGGACATCTCTTTTTTGCCGACCGCTATTTCGGCTATGACGATGCTATTTACGCTGCCATCCGTCTTCTGGAGATCTTATCCGATTCGGCGGACAAGAAGATAAGCGACCTCATGGCAGATGTACCCAAAACATTCACAACTCCGGAGATTCGCATCGACTGCCCGGATGATATAAAGTTCATCGTTGTCGAAGCTGTTAAGGATCACTTCCGCCGGGAATATCCGATTATCGATATTGATGGCGTCCGCATTCCCTTTGATGATGGATGGGGCCTCATTCGCTCCTCAAATACACAGCCCGTTTTAGTGCTCAGGTTTGAGGCGGTTTCAGATAAACGTTTACAGGAAATACGTGCTCTTATTGAAGGCGTATTGAATCAGGTTATGCAACGATTTCTTTCCCCGCAATCTTAACAAGCTATTCCAGGATGATGGTCTGGCCTTCCTTGAGGGCAGGGTTTTTCCCCTTCATATTATTCAGTTCCCGGAGACGGGAAAGTTCCATATCGTGGGCTCTGGCAATGCGAAAGAGGCTGTCTCCTTTCTTGACCACATAGGTCTTATCGTTCTTCTTTCCTTCCGATGTTGTTGTTTTTGTCGATTTTGTCCCTTTGACCTTCTTTTTTGAACTCTTTACATCACTTGCAGATGTTTCCGGGTTGGCATTACCGTCGCCGGTCTTTGCAATTTTAATTACTTCTCCTGCTTTTACGGTATTCTTTTTCAACCGGTTGGTTGCCTTTATTGCCGAAACTGTGGTGTTGCTCATTTTCGCAATGGAGGCAAGGGTATCTCCCTTCTTTACCTTATAGCTGATAAAATCCCCGCCCCCTGTTTTTTTCTTCCCTTCCTCGGCAGCAACGCTATCAGAAACCTTCTTTGTTCCTTTGGAGCTGCGAATAGGAATAGAAAGGTACTGTCCCGCTTTTACACTGCTTTTTGATGACAGGTGATTATAGGTTCTTATCGATTGCGGTGAGGTGCGATACTTTTTCGCTATCGATCCGATAGACTCCCCGCGCTTCACGCGATGGGCAATAACAACTGGTCGGGATTTCGGCGTCGGAACGGGTTTTTCCCAATGGGGAATTGTATCGGCTACACTTGCATATTTCCCGGCCATATCTGTGGGAACTTTCAGGGAGTATTCCTTCTCCGGCGTTATCTTGTGGCGTAATTCCGGATTGAGTTGCCCCAGAGTCTCTTCCGAGACATTCATATACTGGGCAATGTCCTGCAGCCGCATAGATTTATTTGTCTTGACGACCTCATAACCAGAACCCGGTCCTTGCTTAACCATGGGAGTTCCCAAATCCATGCCATACTTTTTGGGGTCCCTGACAATGTGGAGGGTCGCCAGAAAACGGGGCACATACCGCGCGGTTTCATAGGGCAATTGATGGTAGAGATCCCAGAAACGGTCCAGATAGTTGATGTGCTGCTTTGAGATCACCCGGAGGACCCTGTTCTCACCGCAGTTGTATCCCGCCAGAACCGTCAGCCAGTCCCCAAACATCCCGTGGAGGTCTCTGAGGTAGGCAATAGCAGCCCGGGTCGATTTCTCGGGATCCATACGCTCATCAACCCATTCATCCCTTTCAAGACCATATTTATAACCCGTAGATGGAATAAACTGCCATAGTCCCAAGGCCCGGGCGCTCGACAGGGCGTTGATTTTAAATCCACTTTCCACCAGGGGCAGCCATGACAACTCTTCCGGTAAGCCCAGTCGCTTCAATTCCTTGACAATATCTGGACGGTAAAGTCCGGAGCGCTGATAGGAAGAGACAAAAAAATTACGCTCTCCCGTCTGGAAGGACCTTATCTCTTTCTCCACATCGGCGTTCATGATAAGCGGGATTTCACCCCTTTTTCCCTTGGCCGTCGTCTGCATACCGCTATATATAGAAAGAATCCGCTTGGAAATGAGGAGACGAAGGTCATCCTTCTGCCTGCCAATCTCGGGATCGCCATTTGCTTCCAGGATAAGGGCATATGCCTGATCGAGCATTTCCAGGGCGCTTTCCATGTCTCCCTTAACCCAGTAGTTATGAGATTCAGACAAGAGCCGCAACGCCGCTTCCATAATGTCCTGTTCCTGCTGGGCTTCTCCTTCTTTGGCTTTAGCTATGGCTCTAGCTCTGGCTTTCGCCTTCGCTTCGGCTTCGGCCTTCGCTTCGGCTTCGGATTGATCTGCCTTCACAGGCCCCTTTTCTCCGGAGGTAACGATAACCGCGTCGGAAGAGGAATTTGGCTGTTTCTTCTCGGCTTTCTTGCCCGTTTGATCTACACCCTCCTGGGAATGGCCGCTCTCTTTTGTGTCCTTCCCATAAAGATTTGAGCCAGCGACTAATGGAATAATCAGGACAAACAGAAAGATCATGAGATAGATGTTTGTATGTCTTGCTCCTGTCATGTTTCAGAACTCCTTTCGCATTTCTGCATTTTACCGCCCTTCCCGTACCATAAATTCAAATACCAGAAAATGTATTTAATCTGTTTTTGGGCGCCGTTATCCACCAACTTGTGAATTCATCATCAGGTAGGCTTCAATGAAATCATCAATGTCGCCATCCAGGATCCTCGCGGCATTTCCAACCTCTAGATTTGTCCGGTGATCCTTGATCAATTTGTAAGGGTGAAGGACATAGGAACGGATCTGACTGCCCCAGGCGATATCTTTCTTCGTTTTGTTGACTTCATCCTGTTTTTCATTCTGTTCCTTAATCTTCATATCGTAAAGCCGGGATTTCAGATATTTCATGGCCGTCGATTTGTTCTTGTGCTGGGATCTCTCATTCTGGCACTGGACCACAATACCCGTCGGGATGTGGGTAATCCTGACCGCGGAGTCGGTTTTATTGACATGCTGCCCGCCGGCCCCCGATGACCGGTAGGTATCGATGCGCAGCTCCTTTTCATCGATATCGATCACGATGCCGTCATCCACTTCCGGGTAGACAAACACGGAGGCGAAAGATGTATGCCTCCGGGCGCCGGCGTCAAAGGGCGAAATGCGGACCAGGCGGTGAATACCCACCTCCGCCTTGGCATAACCGTATGCATAGTCTCCTTCAATAGTCATGGAAACGCTTTTGACCCCGGCCTCATCTCCGGGAAGATAATCGATGATCGTGGCCTTGAAACCTCTTCTCTCCACCCAGCGCAGATACATTCGCAGGAGTATCTCCGCCCAGTCCTGGGCTTCCGTTCCCCCCGCCCCGGCGTGAATGGACATAATGGCGTGTAGATGGTCCTCCGGCGCTCCGAGCATCAGGCGCAGTTCCTCTTTACGGATGACCTTTTCCAGTCTCAGAAGATCCCGCCCGACATCATCGCGGGCATCTTCATCGCCCTCCTCCAACGCCATTTCATATAACAGCGCCAGATCATCGTATTGCCGCATCTGAACCTGCCAATGCTCAACTGCGTCTTTGAGTTTTGTCTGCTTTTTGAGAACTTCCGAAGCCTTTTCCTGATCTGCCCAGAAGTCCTCCCGGGAGGCTGCTATATCGAGTTCTCTGATTGTTTCCTCTTTGGCGGCGATGTCAAAGACATTCTCCGAGATGGTTCAATCTTTTGCGTAAATCAACTATGGTTTCCTGGATTCCTTCAATCATGACTCTTCCTCCTGAGGGTTATTACCGCTGACAATATCATCAATATCAGAATACATATATAGATAAATACATCGCCTTGAGACCCATAAAAAGTGCGCCCCTTGTTGATGTGTACTTTACCGTCGAGAAAAACCATCTCAAATAAAGCCGACGTGTCTGTCATCTTTCCCGTGGCGTCGATAAAGGCGCTGATTCCCGTATTGGCTGCCCTCACAATATCGAGGCGATTCTCCACGGCTCTGAAAACCGTCATGGAAAGATGTTGATACGGCGCTGAGGTCCGGCCGAACCAGGCGTCATTAGTAAGATTGACAAGGAAATCGGCGCCTTCCTGTTTATAAGTCCTCGCTGCTCCCGGGAAAATGCCTTCATAGCAGATCAGTACTCCGACCCGGTAGGGTCCGAACGTCAGGGGTCTGTAACCCGGTCCGGTTCCAAAATCACCTATCCCTTCGACCAGTTTGTTGATGAAAGGGAAAAAGCGCCGCAGCGGGACATATTCCCCATAGGGGACCAGATGTACCTTGTCATACTTCTCCATGATCGTTCCTTCCGGAGAAAGGAGGAAGGCGCTGTTAAACAACGTGATGTTATTATCCTTCCGGTTATAGGTCGGGCTGCCGAAAAGGAGCCAGGACCCGGATTGTTTTACGAATCCGACCACTGTACGGTGCAGATCGTTTACATCCTGAAAAAAGGCAGGAAATGCCGTTTCCGGCCACACGATCAGATCCGGCTTGGATGGTTTGTCCCGCATGGAAAGGGCGGTGTGGATTTCCATGGTTTCCAGCTGATATTGTGGGTTCCACTTGACACTCTGATCAATATTGCCTTGGGCGATCCGGACGGCAACTTTCGGGGCTGTCGTCATCTGCCGGCCGATCTCCTGAATACGAAAGACGCCGTAGCCGTAAATCATCATAAATAGCCCGACCCCTACCAGGATCTTGGCAAGGAGCATTTTTTTTGTGCCCGGGATAAAAAGGACTTCATAGATCATGGCATTGATCAGAACAATGAAAAATGTCATTCCATATACGCCGGTTATGTCGGCGATCTGAATCAGGGGTAGCTGGAGATACTGGGAATAGCCGAGATTTTCCCAGGGGAAACCGGTCAAAAGGTGGGATTTCGCGTATTCCAGACAGGTCCAGAGCAGCGGCGCCGCTGCCCATAAAGGAACGTCTTTCTTTCTGAAGTAGACAACGGCGGCGGAAAAAATCCCCGTATAGAGACCCAGGTAGGCCGATAGCAGGAGCATCGCGGCAACTCCGACGGGATAGGGCAGATAGCCGAAATTGACGACCACATCGGTAATCCAGTACATAATCCCGATCTGAGCGGTCAAGCCCGTAACGAGACCGAGCATCAAGGCTTGGGGAATGGTCTTATTGCCCCGCAAAAGGGCATAAAAGAGAGGCACCAGACTCACCCAGGCAAGGTAGCCCGTCCCGAATTTCGGAAAGGACAGCATCAACAGCCATCCTGATCCCAGGACCAGCATGAGATCGTTAATTCCAAGTATTTTAAAGCTAATCTTATTCTTCCGGCTCAAGCTGGTCTCCCTCGGATGTTTCCGGGTTTCTGCGCATCCGCACTTTTTTTATCGTCCGTTCGTCCGCCGCCGCAATGACCATTTCAAAATCATCCGCAATTACTGTCTCTCCCGTAGCCGGTATCCTCTTGATCGTGTTTAGAATGAGTCCTCCCAGGGTCTCATATTTCCCCTCCCCGAAAGTGACGCCGAAGTGTTCCTCAAGTTGCTCGATTTCCACCCTTCCGTCTACCAGGGTGTAGCCGTCCGGCTGATCAACGATCCCCAACTCCTCGGTGTCATGCTCATCGTGAATCTCTCCGACAATTTCCTCGATCAGATCCTCAAGGGTCACCAAGCCCGATGTCCCTCCATATTCGTCAATGACAATGGCCATATGATATTTTTTCTGCTTGAGTTCATGGAGGAGTTGGCTGATATTTTTTGTTTCCGGAATATAATAGGGCTTGCGCAATATGGACAGAAAATCTTTTTCCGTAACCGGTTTGGACCAGAAATTGAGCAGATCCTTTACATTGACCACGCCGATGACATGGTCGATGTTTTCCCGATAAACGGGCATGCGGGTATGACCGTGCCGGCAAATGAGCTCCATGATGTCCTCGATCTTTGCCCCGGCGCTGATCGCCACAATTTCCGTTCTGGGGATCATGACCTCACGGACGACGGTATCCCTGAATTCAAGGATGCTCTGAATCATCTCCCCTGACTGTGGATCGATCAGGCCTTCCTCTTCACCGGCATCGATGATGGCCTGAATTTCGTCCTCCAGACGTGAGGCATCTCGTTCCTTAAAGACTTTTTTCAGCAGGGATAACAGACTATTTCCCACTTCTCCCGGCTCCTTTAGCCCTCGCTATAATCCCCGCGCGTACTCGGGTCTTAGAATTTCCTGATTGCCCGCGGCAATCACCTTTTGAATCAATGCTACTGTCTTTTCCTTCTCTTCCGGCAATCTGGCACGGATGGGCAGGTAGTTTGAGGCATGATTGGACGTGAAAAAACAATTTGTAAATCGGGATTGGGAGATCATAACCTCCAGTTCTTTCAGAAAACCGAAGGTATCGGGAAGGACAAAACGGCCCGCGGCATGATCTTCGTAAAGGGATGTCCCGGGGACCAGCATCAATGTCAGGGCTCCCGCATAATCCGGATCGATATCCGTCAGAATCCGGGCCGTATCCGCGGCATGGACGCCACTTCTTTCGATGCCGCCCAGACCAAGGATGACCGTTGCGGATAAGCTGATACCCGCTTCCTTGACCCGGCGTCCGGCCTCAACTGTCTGCACGTAGGTTACCCCTTTACGGATGTCCGTGAGTACTTCGGCATTCCCGCTCTCAACGCCCAGATAGATGATGCCCATCCCTAAATCCCGCAATTCCCGCAGCTCTTCAGGAGTTTTTCTGAGAATGCTCTTGGCATTTCCATAAAGTCCGATCCTCTTCACGCCCCGGACATGCCTGCCGATGAGCCCTAGGATCTCCACCAGCCGTTTTTGGGGTATAATCAACGCATCGCCGTCACAAAGGAATACCTTGTCCACCCGTCTATACCGGCCGGCTTCGAGAATATCCTCGGTTATCTCCTCGCTGGTTTTGATCCGGAATTTTTTTTCTTTATACGTCGGACAGAAGGTGCACCGATTATGTGAACATCCGACGGTGATCTGCAAAAGCAGGCTGTAGGCCTCACTGGGTGGCCGAATGATGATTCCTTCGTACTTCATAATCCTAAAAAGCAATAAAAAAAGGGGTTAACCGTATCGGCCAACCCCTGTAATATTTGGCGGGGCCGAAGGGACTCGAACCCTCGCCCTCCGGCGTGACAGGCCGGCGTTATAACCAACTTAACTACGACCCCGTTTTTCTTCTCAAAGCGACTCTTCACACCAATGGAAACCCGATTTCCGCTGCCGAGCATGGCTTTTTGCAGCCGCAGCTGAAGGTTTCATCCGTTTTCTATATGGTAGGCGGAACAGGACTCGAACCTGTGACATCCACGGTGTAAGCGTGGCGCTCTCCCAGCTGAGCTACCCGCCCTTACTGTCGCCATAAGCAAGTTCTGCAAGCTATCAGCAATGAGCAGGCTTGTCAAGAAAAAAAGATCTCGACTTTAAGCATTCATGGGCGCCTGGATAGCGCTCATGGCTTGCAGTGCCGAATTCTCCTCTTTCTCTATTTCCGTATCTGTTTCTTTCCCGATCTTGTCTTCCGGTACGAACGCGACTCCGAGGACCTCATCCATGTGCTCCACAGGAATAATCTTCAGGGCCTTGATGACATTTGGCGGGACTTCGGCAAGATCCTTTTCGTTGTCCTTGGGGATAATAACCGTTTTGATGTTCCCCCGGTGAGCCGCAAGCAGCTTTTCCTTTAACCCCCCGATCGGCAATATCCTCCCCCGCAGGGTTATTTCCCCGGTCATGGCCAAATCACCCCGCACCTTCTTCTTCATATATGCAGAAGCGATGGCGGTTACCATGGCTATCCCCGCCGACGGCCCATCTTTGGGTATGGCCCCTTCCGGCACATGGACATGTACATCCGTCTCTTTGTAATAATGTTCGGGCAGGTTGAAATCATCCGCCCGGGAACGGACATAGGTCAGGGCCGCCTGCACCGATTCCTGCATGACGTCGCCAAGTTTTCCGGTCATGACCATTTTTCCCGTTCCCTTCACGATGGTCGCTTCAATCACCAGGAGTTCGCCGCCGACTTCCGTCCAGGCAAGCCCCGTTGACAGGCCGATCTGATCTTTACCCTCTGTTTCACCGTGACGGAACTTCGCCACCCCCAGATATTTAGGCACCGCCTTTGAGCTTACCCTGATCTGGTCCTGAATTCCTTCCGAAACGATCTTGCGGGCTATTTTTCTGCAGATTGAGGCAATCTCCCGCTCCATATTCCGCACCCCCGCTTCCCGGGTATACTGCCTGATAATGGTGAGGATCGCTCCGTCGGTAAAGGCAACATTCTT